>Ga0307468_100000005_pt1 | contig 388015 bp, 300 predicted proteins | sample atmdna_FD_203085 | JGI IMG/M metagenome (GOLD analysis project Ga0307468, IMG submission 203085) | Hardwood forest soil microbial communities from Morgan-Monroe State Forest, Indiana, United States - atmos_gases AM2C_05 | ecosystem: Environmental > Terrestrial > Soil > Temperate forest >...
AAAGAGGAGAATGCCGAAGCGATGTTGGGGTTGCGGACGCTGCGGGCAAGTGGGGAGTGGGAATCATATTGGGAAGATTTACGTCAAGCGGCGGCTTGATTCTGAGTCCCACTTTTAATTGCACCCCTCCAGCCCCTGGACAATCAAAGCAGGCTGAGCATTTGTCCAGCGATTTGCGAGGTGAGGGCCGCAGCATCGCGTCGCGAGATTGGCTTAGCGGCTTTCGTGTTGATCAACGGCGCGGTGGCCGGTCGGATTGTCTGTCGTCGTCCACAGGATAAAGAAGCCGGGCAGGCCAATTGACATACCGCGCGGTGACATGCTGAACCTGAGGTTTAGACGCCGTTCAGGGCAATTTTACTTTATCGTATAACTCTTTAAGACTGAGCATGCAGCCAATAGAATTCAGTTCAACCTGATCGTCGAGCGAGCGTACTTCTGAAAGCATCCAGCGCCCATCAGCTTGTTTTATATATTGCTCAACTCTGTACTCGTCCTGGGCAATAAGCAGATACTCGGTCAATGAGTCCATCGTTCTATAATATCTAAACTTCTTCCCTCGATCATAAGACTCTGTTGAATCAGAAAGGACTTCGATGATCAGCGTTGGATTAATTAATGTATCTACATAATCGTCTTCAAAGAGCGGTTCGCCACAAACAACCGTGACATCTGGATATGCATATAGATTGGTTGCCGGAATTCTTACGCGCATATCGCTGGCATAAGTTTCACATGGCTTGCCTTTCAGTTGCAGAGTTATCTCGCGCGCTGCATTGATCATAATCAGGTTATGGTTTCTGCTTGCGCCAGTCATGGCAACCATTTCTCCGTCAATATATTCGCTCTTGTAATCGCCTTTACGTTCAATAGCCAGATATTCTTCAGGCGTTAGGTAGGTTCTAGGGTTGCTCGACATAACCACCTCCTTACTCAAGGTATTTCTACAGTATCATAATCCTGACGCTAACATGGAATTCTTTACGCGTGAGCTTAACGGTCAAGATCAGTCGGCGCGGCATCGAAAGAAAGTGTAAGAACAGAGCTTCTCGTGCTCCGCTGCATTACTTGACGCTTGTGAATATTATGTCGATTGCTCGCGCATCAGAGATTCGCTTTGCAGCAGACAGCCGCGACCGCACAGGCGCGCTTGCGGCTTGCAGCAGTTTGTTTCATTGCCGATTGTCGATGGCTTATACTGATTGTGGGCTGTCTCGTTGGCAAACTCCGATTGCCTTCATCAAGGAGTATATTATGAAGCCGCATTCGCGTTTGGTCGCGCTCGCCGTTCTCATCGCTCTGTTGCTTGCCCCGCTTAACCTCATCGCCCAGTCGCCGCCGCCGCAGGCCGTCGAGCAGTTCATCACGCGCATCCGCGACGGCTTGAAACTCAACGAGGATCAGGTCAAAGAACTGCGGCAAGTGTTATCCAAGCACGCGCCGAAGTATGTCGAGTTGCGCCGCCGCGCGCAGGCGAATCCTTACCAGCCGGGCCTGGCACCGGAAATCGACAAAGAGCAGAACGCCATTCGTGACGAGTTCGCAGCGTTCCTTGATGAAGATCAAAAGGCGAAGCTCGCCGGCCTCGATGCGCGCCTGCCTGTGCCGCTGCCGCCGCCGTTCGTCGTCATCAACATCGCGCCGCGCACGGCAGCCACTGAAGCAACCGTGGCGGCGAGCCGCGAGCCTTTGATCGCCGCACCGGCCCTCAAAGGCCGAGCGGCGCGGCTCACTGAAGATCAAAAGATTATTCACCTGCTCAATCGCGCCACCTTCGGCCCGCGACCGGGTGATGTAGATCACCTTCGGCAAATCGGCATCACGCGGTTTCTTGATGAGCAACTGCATCCCGAAACCATTGACGATGCCGATCTGGAGAAACGCCTGGCGGGGTTACCGACCATGCAGATGAGCGCCACCGAAGCTTATCAGTTTTATCCGCCGCCGCAGGTTGCCGATCAGCGCGCCAATGAAAAGAATCCGCCGCCGGTTTTCGGTCGCCCGCAACAACTCTATGGCGAACTGGTGCAGCAGAAATTGGTGCGCGCCGTGTCGAGCAATCGCCAGTTGCAGGAGGTGATGACCGATTTCTGGTTCAACCACTTCAACGTCTTCGCGCCGAAGGATGCCGATCAATGGTACGTGTCGAGCTATGAACGCGACGTGATTCGCCCGCGCGCCTTGACCAGATTCCGCGACCTGCTGCTGGCGACGGCGGAGAGTCCGGCGATGCTGTTTTATCTCGACAACTGGCTGTCGTTTGCCACGGATGCGAAAGAGCCGCGTCCGCCTCGTGCGCCCGCACCGCCTGCGCCGCCGAACGCGAAACCGGCTGCCGGAGCCAGTCCTGCGCCATCGCCTGCGACCAGCCCGGCGGCGAACCAGCCTCCAAAACCTGACCAGCCGGCCATGCAAGCGACGCCCCCGCCAAAGCCTGCGCCGCAGCCGCAGCGCAAGCGCGACATCAACGAAAACTATGCGCGCGAGTTGCTGGAACTACACACCCTCGGCGTTGACGGCGGCTACACGCAACGAGACGTTCAGGAAGTGGCGCGCTGCTTCACGGGCTGGACGATTGATCGTCCCTATCAGGGCGGCGCGTTCGTCTTCCGTCCGTGGATGCATGACCCGAACAGTAAAACTGTGCTTGGCATTACAATTCCCGCAGGCGGCGGTTTAAGCGACGGGCTGCGCGTCATTGACCTGCTGTCGCGGCATCCGTCAACGGCGCGCTTCATCTCGAAAAAGCTCTGCCAGCGATTCGTCAGCGACGAACCGCCCGCGCCGCTCGTCGAGCGCGTCGCGCAGGTCTTCCTCAAAACCGACGGCGACATCAGCGAAGTGCTGCGCGCCATCTTCACATCTCCTGAGTTCAACTCGCCCACGGCATTCCGCGCCAAAGTGAAATCACCGCTCGAACTGGCAGCCTCGGCGATTCGCGCGCTGGACGGCGATACCAGCGGCGGGCCGCCGCTGCATGATTGGCTGCGGCGAATGGGCGAGCCGCTTTATCAATATGCCTTCCCGACGGGTTACGGTGAGAACTCCGAGAAGTGGATGAACACCGGCGTCTTCTTCAACCGCATCAACTTTGCGGTGGCGCTGGCGAACAATCAAATTAACGGCACGAGCTTCGACGCCTCACGATTGGTCGGCGTCACCGCAAGCGATGATGAGGCGATGAATCAACTGGCGGCGCTCGTCATTCACACGTCGCTTGCGCCCGACAGCCGCCGCGCCGTGCTCGCAGCCCTCTCGCAGCCGCCAGCCGCGCCGATTCAGGCTCGCGCCGGGGTGAGCAATGATAAGCCAGCCGCCATGCCGCCGGCGAAAGCCGATAGCAAGTTGCAAGCGCGCCGCATCGCTCAATTGACGGGATTGCTGCTCGGCACAGCGGAGTTTCAACGCAGATAAAGGATTATCCACGAAGGACACGAAGGAACACGAAGGAATGGTTCTTGACGATCTTTTGCGATGCTTCGTGTCCTTCGTGTCCTTCGTGGATTGTCTTCTTTGTCTCTGCTATTCTTGCCTTCCTTACTCATCTCAATCACAGGAGAACGTCATCGCTTATGAAGAGGCTCGGAATCGGTTTCATCGGCAGTGGGTTTGTGACGCGCTTTCACATTCGTTCGTGGATCGGCGTGCGCGACGCCGACGTGCGCGGCGTCTGGAGTCCGACGCCCGCCCATGCGGAATCTGCCGCCCAATTGGCGCGCGACCTGCGCGTCGGCGAGGCGCAGGCGTTTAATTCGATTGCCGAAATGGTCGCCTCGCCCGACATTGATGCCATCTGGCTTTGTAGCCCGAACCACACACGGCTCGATTGCATGGAAGAGATCGCTGACGCCCTTGAATCGGGCAAAGGCAAACTGCTGGGCATCGCCTGCGAAAAGCCGCTGGCGCGCAATGTCGCCGAAGCCCGGCGTATGGTGGAACTGGTCGAAAAGACCGGCCTGCGGCACGGTTATCTCGAAAACCAGTTGTTCACGCCGGGCATCGTGCGCGGCAGACAGATCGTCTGGGGGCGCGGCGCGGCGACGACGGGCCGGCCTTATCTGGCGCGCGCCGCCGAAGAACACAGCGGCCCGCACATGCCCTGGTTCTGGCAGGGCGAGTTGCAGGGCGGCGGCGTCCTCAACGATATGATGTGCCATAGCGTTGAAGTTGCCCGCTTCATGCTGACTGAACCCGGCAAGCCGCGCACCAGCCTGCGGCCTACGAAAGTCTCTGCGCAGATCGCTTCGTTGAAGTGGAGCCAGCCCGAATATGCGCGAATCCTCAAAGAGACCATGGGCCCTGAGGTCGATTATTTGACGCATCCGTCAGAAGATTTCGCGCGCGCCACGGTTCACTTCGTTGATGAGCAGAATCGTCCGCTGATCGTCGAAGCAACGACTTCATGGAGTTTCGTCGGCGCTGGTCTCAGGTTGAGCATGGAGTTGCTAGGGCCTGAGTATTCGCTTTCGGTCAACTCGCTCGACAGCGGGCCGAAGCTCTTCTTCAGCCGCAAGGTCGTCGGCAGCATCGGCGAAGACATCGTTGAAAAGCAGAATGCCGAGCAGGGCCTGATGCCTGTGGTCGCTAACGAAGAAGCCGAATACGGCTATGAGGGCGAGAACCGCTACTTCGTGCAGTGCTTTCTCGAAGGCCGCCAGCCGGAAGAGGATTTCCACGACGGTCTGGAAGTGACCCGGCTGCTGATGACGGCATATATGAGCGCCGAGCAGGAGCGCGCCATCGAGTTTCCGCCGCCCGACCTTGATGCCTTCATCCCGGCAGTCGCGCGCGGCACGTGGAAACCTTGAAGCCGATGCACCATAAAGACAAGAAGGCAGAAAGCGATTTTTGTGAGTCTTGGTGTTTTTATGATGCAGAAAGATGACAATGAATCCCAGATCGCGAAGGAACCTTCACATCGCTCTGCTCGTGAGCTTCATCGCCATTCTCGGCCTTTCGGTGATTCGCCCGAAAGATTTGTTCACCTGGTTTTTGGAGAGCTTTCCGGCGATGATCGGCGCAGTGATTTTACTTACGACCTATCGCCGCTTCGAATGGACGACGCTGCTTTACCTGCTCATATGGATGCACGCTATCATTCTCGTGATCGGCGGTCATTATACTTATGCTGAAGTGCCGTTGTTCAATTGGATTCGCGATGCCTTTCATCTGAGCCGTAATCATTACGACCGTGTCGGGCATTTCGCGCAAGGCTTCGTACCGGCGATGATCGCGCGCGAATTTCTCTTGCGCAGATCGCCGCTGCGACAAGGCAAGCTGCTGGCCTACATCATCGTCAGCATCTGTCTGGCAATCAGCGCGGCCTATGAACTGCTGGAATTCGGCGTCTCGGTGCTGACCGGCAGCGCCGGCGATGCCTTCCTGGGCACGCAAGGCGACATCTGGGATACGCAGAAAGATATGTTGATGGCGCTCGTCGGTTCGATCACGGCGTTATTGACCTTGAGCCGTTTGCATGATCATCAACTCGCGCGATTCATTGATGCGAGCCGCGACCGGCGCGCAAGAGCTTGAGTTGGGGCAATCCAATTTGCCAGAGTCCGATAGGCTGATCGGTTTTTACTTTATCTCTTTCAGCGGTAATCGCTGTTTGCTGTGGCGAACAGTGAGAATAGATACCTGTTTCCGCTCTACTCGATAAATGACGCGATAATTCTTAAAGATCAACTCGCGAATGTTCGTGCGTTTCACCTCCGGCACCGCCCTGCCGGATTCGGGGAACTCTTTCAGTCTGTCCACCACGCCAAAAATGTCCATCAACCAGACTCTAGCCGCTTCCACGCTGTTTTCGGCTATGTAGTCGGCGATTTCATTGACCCTTTCGAGCGCCAGAGGAGACCAAACGATTTTCATTTGCCGAATCGCTCCAGAGCCTTCCGGCGGGCAGCGGCGTGAGCGATAGCCTGTCCGCTGTCTACCTGCGTCTCAGCCGTGTGGATGTCTTGTAGCAGTTCAAGCTTCGCCAGCAGTTTTTCGTATTCGGCGACATCAAGCAGCACCGCCGCGCTGCGGCCCTGCTGCGTAATCACCAATGGGCGCTTGGTGCGTTGAACCTGTTGCACCAGCGATGCGGCATTGGCGCGAAACTCGGAAATGGGCTTCACATCCTGATCCAAAACGACTCTGTGCATGACCTTTTCTCCTAATCGTATTGTATGAAATAACGTACAAGTAAGCGTACGGTCTGAAGGGGTAAAGATCAAGCGAAAATGTTAACTGCCGCATCAATATAAGCGTAACTTGAGCTAAATTCGGCTATCGTGATGCGAAACATCAAACGTTTGCCAGATGTTCTCTTTTATCGTGCGCCGAAATGCAGGCGCAGGCCGGCGCGGGCAAGCAAGGGCGGGCCGATGGTGCGCACCGGCGTGCGCCCTATGTCGTAACGCTCGTTGGTCAGGTTCTCGAAGGCCGCAAACAATTCGACGTTGCGGCCAAGCCGGCGCGAGGCAAACAGGTCGAGCGTGAAATACCTGTCTAACTTCAATTGATTTTGATCGTCGTCGAATTGCGCGCCGACGCCGCGCCCCTGAATCGACACAGTAATCAGCGACGGGTTGTCATAGCGCGCCTGGAAGGTCAGTTGATGACGCGGCGTCTGCGGAATCAACAACCCTTCGAGCGCGGTGTTCGCCGGAAACCGCCTGACCGTCGCATCCGCAAATTGATAGCCGCCCGACAACATCACCGTGCGCGTCAGGTGAGCGTCCGTCTCAAACTCGACGCCGCGTGATCGCGTCCGTCCGAGGTTCTGCCTTTGCCGGGTAATCAACGCCGGCGTGACGTTCAAGGTCACGTTGGCAATCGGGCGCGTTATCTCGCTCCAGAAAAACGCCCCGCGCACCGCCAGCCGTTCAGCAAAGGCGTTGAGGTTTGCACCCGCTTCGCCGCCCGTGAGCCGTTCGGCGCGCAGGTTCTGGTTGGCCAGCGTCAGCACATTGCCGACGCGAAATGAACGATACAACTCGTTCAAGGTCGGCGCGCGAAAGGCGCGATAGCCTGATGCGAACAGCGACATGTGCTCGGTTGCTTTGTAGAGCAGCGACAGTCGCGGGCTGAATGCGGTCTCCGTTCGATCTGTGAATTTCGTTACACTCGCGGGGCCAGGAGTTGCCAGCGGCCTGGTGGTTGAGAAGGCATCGTAGTTGCGCCAGCGGTCGGCGCGCGCGCCAATCGTCAGCAGAAAGCGCGGTGTCAGGCGAATGATGTCTTCACCGAATACGCCGATGGTGCGCTCGCGCCCGCCCGCGCCGATGGCTGATGTTAAACGACCGGCGACGAATGCCAGTTCATCGCTTGCGCCGCGCACTTCGCGCCCGTCAAGCCCGGCAACCAGCGTCTGCCGCGAACCGACGACGCGCGACCATTGCGAAGTGAAGCCGATCTGTTGCGCCGGCACGCGCTGGCTGCGGGTCAGCAATTCGCTTTGGCGATCAGCGGCGACCGCCGAGAAATTTTGATCATAAACTTGCGTGCTGGCAAACAGCCGCGCGACGATGGCACCGGCGCGCTCGGAGTTCCAATCCGCGCCGAGCCCGAGTTGGCGAATGTAGGTACGATTCGGCGTCAGGGGAGTGCCGTTTTCGCGCGACTCGCCAAAGAGCGAACCGCGCGCGAAGATGCGGCCACGATCCGCGAGCAAGCGGTCGAGTCCCACCTGAAGCGTCGAGTGCTGGCTGGCGGCGCGCGTATCAACCGGGCCGCGCTCGCGCTCGTCAACAGGAATGTAGCCGTCCGTGTGAAACGCTTCGGCAGCGATCTGCCCGCTCCATTGAAACAGGCGGCCTGCGGCAAACATCGAAACGTCAGGCGTCTGCTGGTTGCCGTAAGAAGTTTCCAGCGAGAAGACCGAATCGCGCACATCGCGTGGAATGAAACTGATGACCCCGCCGAGCGCGTCCGTGCCGTAAAGGCTCGATGCCCCGCCCTGCACGACTTCGACGCGCGACACGGCTTCGCGCGGCACGCGGCTCCAGTAGACCCAGCCGCCGAACGGATCATTGATGGGCAGGCCGTCGCTTAAAACCACGGCGCGGCTCGCGCCCGATGCGCCGACGCCGCGCAAGCTGACGCCTTGCGATGTCGGATTCGCCGTGCGGCTGCCCGAACGGCGGAAGAGCGTGAAGCCCGGCACCTGCCTGAGCGCATCGTCCAAGGCCAGCGCCGCCGTCGTACGGATGTCGTCGGGCGACAGCACCATGACGCTCGCCGCCGTGTCGCTGACGCGAGACGGGGCGCGATCAGCCGTGACCGTGATCTGTTCGGCAACCGTCGCCGGCGCAAGCACAATACGGAGATTCGTGGCATCGGCCTGGTGCGCGCTCCAGGTGCGTTGAAACGGCGCAAAGCCCGAAGCGCGAACCGTCAGGATGCCATCAGCGGCAGGCACGCCGTTCAACGTAAAGCGGCCATCATCTTCTGTGGTTTGTCTTACAGAAACTTTGCCGACGGTGAGGGCGACCTCGGCCCCGGCTACGGGACTGTTGCGCTGATCGATGACCGTGCCATTGACGCGCAGCAGGTCAGCCGCCGGCGCTTGCCCGGCAAATGCAGAAAGGCTGTGAAGCGCTATCCACGCCAATGATAGAAGCGTAGAGAAAATCAGCCGCCAGCCCTTGCCGCGCCGTCGCGCGCGATGCGATGCGCATTCACTATTCATCATATTAATCCTCGCTTGAGCGTTCATTGCGTTGTCGCTGATGAATCATGAATGTACCAGTTGCATAGGAAAAAATCATTGCTGCCGGGGTGGGCGAAATGAAAGCCGGTGGGCGCGCAATCGTAGAATGATTCGCTATCGAGCAAAGCCCCTGCCACCGGGATATGAAGGCACCAGGAATCACTATATCCCCGGTGGTTCCTGACGCCTTCATATGCCGATGGCTGGCGCGCTGGCTAAGCTGATGATCGCCGGATGCCTATAATTGTCTTTCCAGGCCAGTCGCAACTCGCGGTATCGGTATATCGCTACTGACGCCCCAGATCTGCTGCCTGATACTTCCATCTGAGCTATTGACGATGAACCAGGTGCCGGTCGAGGGTCGCCAGACGGCAATGTCAGCCTTGCCGTCGCCATCATAATCCGCCGGCACAGCGATGTCCGTGCTGACGCCCCAGCCCATGGTCTTGGTGCTGCCGGTCGCGCTGTTGACGATGAACCAGACGCCGTTCGCGGGCCGCCATACGGCAAGGTCGGCTTTGCTGTCGCCATCATAATCCGCCGGCACAGGCACGTCGCCATTGACGCCCCAATTCTGATTTCTGACTGCGCCGTTGGAGCTTTGCAGTATCCACCAGTTGCCGTCCGCTGGTCGCCAGATGGCCAGGTCGGCTTTGCCGTCGCCATCATAATCCGCCGGCATCGGCAGGTCTGTGCTGACGCCCCAGCTTACCGTCTGGCTTGTGCCGGTCGAACTGTTGAGGATGAACCAGGTGCCGGTCGAGGGCCGCCATACGGCAATGTCAGCCTTGCCGTCGCCATCATAATCCGCCGGCACCGCTTTATCACCATTCACTCCCCACACCTGATTTTTGATGACGCCATTGGAGCTTTGCATGATCCACCAACTGCCCGTACTCGGTCGCCAGATGGCGATGTCTGTCTTGCCGTCGCCGTCATAATCTGCCGGCACCAGCCTATCGCCGGTCACTCCCCAGCCTGCCGTAATGGTAGCGCCGGTGGCGCTGTTGACGATGAACCAGTTGCCGTTTGACGGTCGCCATACGGCCAGATCCGTTTTGTCGTCGCCGGTGAAATCAAATGGCGTGTTTCCGGTGCCGCCCGTCCCCTGCGTGATCGTGAAGTTGGTGTCCGATATGTCGAAGAAGATATTGCCCACGGCTTCGACTTTAACGCGCGCCTGCGAGGTCGTCAGGTTGGGAAGCGTGACGGTTTGCGTTCCATCATTCGGCGTATTGCTGGCGAGAATCAGGGGAAAGCTGTTGCCGCCGTCTGTGGAGAGCGAGATGGTGACGCTCGCCGTGCTGATCGGCGCAGCCGTTGTCCCAGCCACATTCCAGGTGACGGTTTGCGTGGAGCCGCCCTGCCAACTCAACGCCGTATCGGGCTGTGTGACTTTGAAAGGGCCGGCGGTGGCGACTACCGTGACCTGCGTCGAATCGGACTGAATGCCGCCGCCGGTCGCGCGGTTATCGCGCGCCGTCACACGGAAGTTCATAATGCGATTCGTCGTCGGCAACGCTTCTCCTGTCGAATAAGTGGTGCTGTTGAGCACGTAGGTTTGCGGCGGGTTGTTGGAGTTGTTCAGAATATACTGCAACGAAGGAAAGAGCCGCGTCGGACTGGTCACAGACGCATAAGATCTGAATATAGGCCGGCTGCCGTCGTCGGTATTCGGCGGCGAGGCGGTGCCCAGATCCAACTCTTCCCAGGCATAGGTCAGGGGATCGCCATCCTGATCGCTTGCCGTTGCCGTCAGCGCAAAAGGCGTGCGCGATGGAATCGTAAAATTTGCCCCGGCGTCAACTGTCGGCGGATGATTGCCGGTCGCGCTCTGCGCCGCGCAAGTGCCGGTCGTCGTCACATAGGTGACGATCTGTTCAAGGTTGCCCGTATGAAAGTATTGATTGGTAGACGGCTGTAGATTCTCCGTGCCGCAGATCGAGTAAGCCATCAAGGTCGAACCGCCGCCCGGCTCCCATGCGCTTGTGGCAGTGCGTTGTGCGCCGCAGGGACTCATGCTGGAATTGAACGAATGCGTCGCGCCGAGTTGATGGCCATATTCGTGTGTGGTGCCGGTTACAAAAATCGCGTCGGTGGTCGAGCCGCCTCCCATGGTTGACGCGCCCCTGCCCTTGAGGCCCGCCGTGCAGGCCACCCCGACGCCGGCAACTCCCGAAAACGAGCGCGACCCAGGAGGCAAGCCGGTGATGCCGCCATAGACATGCCCCATGTCGTAATTTGCCGAGCCGATCACCGCATCCAGTTTTGTCTGGTTCTCGTTGAGCATGGTGCTGGGGCTGCTGTTGGTATAGCCATCGGTATTCGGATCTGTAAAAACAATTGCCGTGTTATCGATCAGCATAAATTTGATAGCGAGTTCTTTCTGGTAGATCGCGTTTATCAGATTGACGTTTTGCGTGATGGCGGTTTGCGCCTGCGCGACGATGCCGCTGCCATACAGTTGCGTGAATTCGCCTGTGGCGGCGACCGCCAGCCGGTATGTGCGCAGCGTCGCCCCCGACACGACGCTCGGCGTCACGCCAGACAACGGCTGAATAGCGCCGCGCGCCAGCGCCTCTTGCACATCCGCCTCGCTAACCAGACATTGCTTTGAAATGATCTCCCGGCTATCGCGGTCGCTATCGTAAACCATGTAATCCTGGCGATTATCGCGAGCGTAAGGAACGACAAAGCTGATGCCGCCGGGTGCCAGAATGATGGCGTGGAGTCCATCGGGCGACCAACTGCAACGCATGGTGATAGCCGGATCATCGACCGCCTGGCCCGCATAGGTTTTCAGGTCGGGCAATTTGGCAGCAAGCTGCGGCTCCATCATGGGCGATTCCTCTATGCGGAATCTGCTTAGCCCGCCGTCCGGCAGCGGTAGACTGATCTGCACTTCCGTCTGACCGGGCTGGGCGCTCGACTCCTGAGGCGCTCTGGCAATCATCTGTTGGAAGGCTGGCGTCTGAAGGCGAACGGTTCGGTAGAACGCTGGAAAGGTTGTACGGCTCTGGCGATTTTCAATCTGGTCTTCTTTAACATCGTGCCAGAAGGCATCGCTGATTCCGCCCTGCGTGGTTGTCGCGCCAGCGCGGTTCGCGATGAAGGCGGCGGCGGTGGCAAGGATGCCGATAAAGACAAACGAGATCAAGATGAAGCGAAGCCGCATCGCCGCTCTTGCAGCGCGGCGGTTGGATGTCCGAATGGATTTATGGCGGATATGGTGCATGGCTTATGACTCCTTGATAAATTACTCTTTGCCCTGGCGTCCACACGAATTGTTTAACAATCGCCTGAGCAAGGTCATCAAGCAGGTATGATTCCTGCCTCCGTAGCGCGGATTACAAATGAATGGGTGAGGCGGACAGTTGCACTTCATTCATAAAACCTGGTGTTGCTCAACGCTGGTTCGGGATGATCGCGCATCCACGCATATATTGCCACTGTCAGCGGGCAGCGGCAATCCGCTGCGACCCGCAGGGTTGATTGTGGCATATCTTACTGAATCGATCTTTTCAAACTGCGGCGCGCTCGACGTGCGCTGAAGCGGCGCAAAGCCCGCCGCCTGAACCGCGCGGATGCCGTCGCCAGCCGGTATGCCCTCCGGCTTAAAGCGACTCTTCAATCAATGACGAGTTCCAGCGCCTGGTCGAATAGCCGTGGCAGGCCGTCGAGCACGCCGGCAGCGCCGCGCGCGCCGAGGGCGATCAGCAGAGCCGCCGGGTGCGCCGCCAATCGTTCTGGCAAGTAATCCGCCAACGCTGCTTCCAGGTCGGCGCGCGGCTGGTCGAGCGCAAAAGTTGCGAGATGGCTGGCAAGCGCCGCCGTGGCGACGTAAGGCCGGTTGGAGGCGGCGGCTTCGGGGCAATGATGATATGCCATCGTCGCAATCACCGGCTCCGGCAGCCGCCATTTCTCGCCGACGACGCGGCCAATCTGCGGATGATAGTCCTGAACGATTTCGGCGATCACCGGCGCAGGCACGGGCTCGGCGGCGTGACTCAAGGCTTCCTGTATCAGCGCATAAAGTACGTTCTTGCCGAATTCCATCAACAAGCCGCACAGAAAGGCAAGGTTGTGATCGAGGTTGGCCTGAGCCGCCAGCGCGCGGGCGAAGAAAGCCGCCGTCGCCGAATGTCTCCACAGCGTTCGCTTGTGGGCCGCAAACATATCGCGCTTGGAGCGGCTGGCCATCAACGAAGCCGCTAGAACGATGTTGACGACTTCGTCGGAGCCGAGTCGCTGGACGGCAACCGGCAACGTATCAATCTCGCGCCGCGCGCCGCGCAGCGCCGAGTTGGCGTGACGCAGAATCTGCGCCGCGATGGCTTGATCAGTGAGGACGAGATTGCCGAGATTGCGCAGCGAAAAATTCTCGTCGCGCGTTAGTTCGAGCACGCGGACGGCCAGTTGTGGCATGGGCGGCACGCTATAGTCTTCCCTGAGCAAGTGATCGATGATTTGCAGGCGGAGATCATCGGCCAGCGTAAAAGTCTGTGAATGTTTGTCGCTCGCTGTCGGGTCATTCGCGCCGGATTCGGCATCCGCTCTTGGGCTCTGGTCGAGTTGGCGAGCGGCTTCCAGCAGCAACGCCTCGGCGGGTAGGTGCAGATTGACTGCCGTGACTTCCGCAGACAGCGGCGCGTCTCTGAATTCGAATTGGCCCCAGCGCCAGTTGAGCGCCTCGGTGAGCGCGTTGCGGACGTGAGCGGTGCGAAGGTCAGTGGGACAGTCCAGTTCAACCGGATCAGAAGCAGAAAAAGAAGCCGCAATCTCACCATTGTCGAAGTAAAACGTCAACCAGCGCGCGCCCTGCGCCATGGACAGATCACCTGTGCGGTGCGTCAAGACAATCCATTGAATGAGGTCAAAGAGCGGAAAGACTTGAATTTCGCCTTGAATCATAGAGTTCTCGCTTTCATCAAATTGCCGGGCGAACCGGCAACTGATCTGCATCTGCATGGACACCACACGGGCTCTGCAAAAACCGTCTGCCACATCGTGACTGAAGCTACCGTGTAGCTCAAAGCGAATTCCCGTTTGTCGCGCTCAGACGTCGGTCAGGCACGCGCCTCGCTCCAGCAATCCGGCGCTGCACCCAACATCTTTATTGAACAGTATTGTCGCTTCTGGGTAAAGAGTCTTCTTCGTCTTGCAGTCCGCCGGATAGACGGGCTGCCGCGATTCATCAGGATGGCTTCGGCGATTGCCGTTGCAATTGTAGCGGATTTTACTTTCGATTCAGCAATTCATGACTTTGCAGGCGCGGTTTGTTGCGGTCATTGTCGGGCATCCTGCTGAATGACGGCTGCGGCGAAGCGTTCCATCTCTTCAAGCTGCGGACTGCATTGCAGCAACAACAGATCAACGCCAGCCTCGGCAAACTCGGCAACCCGCCGTCGCACCTGTTCGGGCGTGCCGACCAGCCCTGAACGCAGCCCCCGGTTCGATACCGAATAATCTTCGAGCGACACCTGCCGCTCAAGCTGCGTGCCCGCCAACCACTGGTCGTAGTTCCCATAACCAGCGGCTTGCTTGAGTGTCGTGATGCGCTCGACTTCGCCGCGCGCCTCGGCTTCGCTGTCACGGACAATGGCATAGGCAGCGATGCCGTACTGCATCGGCGGCAGTCCCAGCCGTTCGCGGCGGGCTTTCATGTCGGCGATTTTCGGTTGAATCGCCGACGGCGGATCGCCGTGCATGACGTAAGCGTCGCAATGCGAGGCAATCATCTCTTTCGCGGCTTCCGATTCGCCGCCCGCATAAATCATCGGGCGCGGGCGCGTCAGCGGCTTCGGCTGCATCACCGCATCTTGAACCTCATAATAGCGACCCTTGAAGGAAAAGTGATCTTCCTTCCACAAACGGTCGACGACTTCGAGCCACTCCGTAGTGCGCGCGTAACGGTCGTCATGCTGCTCGAACTGCACGCCGTACTTGCGCGCTTCGTCAGCCCACCACGACGACACGACGTTGAGCGACAGGCGACCGCCGCCGCCGATGCAGTCGATATTTGCCGCCTGCTTCGCCAGCAGCGCCGGGTTGTGAAAGGTCGGACGCACGGCCACCATCAATTCCAATTTCGTGGTCACAGCGGCCAGCGCCGCTGCCGTCGACCAGGCATCGAGCGACGGCGCGTCCTCGCCTTTGATGTCGTTGAGATTCAACTCGGCGATCAGCGTCAGATCGTAACCGATCTCTTCGCTGCGACGGGCCAGGCGGCTGACGTAAGCCCAACTCGCTTCCATGCGCTCGTCGTCAATGTTGCGCAGCCAGCCGCCGAAAACCGGCATCCAGTATCCGTATCGCATCCTTAGTTCGCCTCCCTTTCGAGGAAATCCACCAGCCGCACGAATGGATCGAAGCCGACGACTCGTGTAGCATCAGCTACAAAATTCGACAGGCAGTTGATGTCGTAAAATCTCACCTCGCCGTCGCGGTCGTCAATAAAATACTCGATGCCGCCGACATCAATCTGCGCGGTCTGGGCGATGGCTTCGATGGCGCGGACGATTTCGGCAGGCGGCGTGTAGCCTTCAACCCGCAGCCCTGAACGTGGCGCATCCACCGGGCAGGCGGTGCGCACAAGTTCCTGACCGGCAGTCGTCTGACAGATGTCCGCCGGGCAGAGGTTGAAGCTTTCGCCCGATGTATAAATTTTGATGGCGTAAAGATACTTGCCGCCGAGCGTTTCGACGCGGGTAATCAGGCCGTCGCGCGCCGGAATGAATTCCTGAACCAGCGCTGTGCCGTCTATGCCTAGATCAAGCTGATCGGCTTCGACCGCCAGTTCAAGCCCCGCCAGTGAATCGTAACGGAAAACGCCCGCGCCGCTGCCGCCGATGTTGGCCTTGACGACGATGGGAAAGCGCAGGCCAGAGGCCGCGCGCGGCGCTTCCGCCGCATGGCTGATGATCCGCGTGCGCGGATACCGTAGGCCGAGGCGGTCGAGCAGCAAGAGTTGCATGGCTTTGCTGGTTTCGTAACTGAAAGCCGTGTGGCCGTTGATGACGCGCGTGCCCAGCCCTTCGAGGTGCGCCAGCAGGCTGCGCGTGTAGAAGACCGCGCCTCGTGCGCCGCGCAGGTAAGCCGACGGGCTCATGCGATTGAAGAAGAGCGAGAACGGCTTTTCATTCACCGACGGATCGAATTGATGGCGGTGGGCATCGAGGCGAACATAATCGACGCCGCGCCGGTCGAGTTCGGCAAACAGCGGGCGGAACCAGTCGGGATGCTCGTAATAAATGGCCATGGGAAGTGGCGAATCGCTCATCGAATTGATCTCCTGAAAAAGAAAGAGGCCGCTCTCGTTGAGCAGCCTGCTTGTTTGATTGCGTGTGAACGTGATCAGGTCAAAACCGCAGGCCGCTCTTGATCATCGTGTGACAACCCATACAGGCGCAAGCCATCGCGGCAGAATCAGTAAGCGCCAGTTGATGTTTAGTAATAACGATCACTAATGAACCCGGCACAACCACCGCAGCGTGTCGTTGCGGTTGCGAGTTGCGCGTACAGCGAATCAGCGAATCAAGTGTCAATGAATGCGATGAAAACCATAACCAGCGGGTGGACAAAAGTCAATGGCGGCAGGGTGGAATACAGAGGCGGGGGACGCGGCGACGCAGAGACGCGCGAATCTGGGCAACGCGGCGAACAGAGTTTCAGGCTGAACCGATTGTTGCGTTAATGCCTTCTACAAGCCGCGTCGCCCAGGTCACCAGATCGGCTTCAGCCTTTCTTTAAGAGGGCAATCTGCCCTGTGTGATAAACGTAGTGGCGGACAGCGCTCGCCAGTTGAAAGCGCACGGTATAGTCTCTGCCGGGGACAGGCGCTTGCAAAGCGGTGTCGCGCAAACCTGAGACCGTTTTGAGCAGTTGCGCGTGTTCGCCATTCAACTCCGCCAGCGCCTGCGTCCACGCCGCTTCACTCGTATCATCTGTAGAGGGGAAGTCGCCGGCTTCCGGCTCGTTGATCGGTTCGCCTTCGAGTCGCCGCCGAACGACATTTTCCCAGGCGGTGATGTGCCGGACGATTTCCCAGATGCTGTGCGCGCTGTCGAAGGGATGCGCGGCAGCCTGTTCGGCAGAAACATCGGCCAGCACTTCGCTCAACGCCGGGCCATGCCACGCATCGCCTTCATGAATCCGCTGCAACTCGTCGAGTATATGTTCAATCTCTGACATCGCCATTCATCTCCTTAATGAATTAGAACTTCGTAATGTTGAACGACCGGCTCAAGTTCGAGCAGGAACGCTTCGTCTTCGGAGTAATACCGGGCCTTCTCCATGTCTGCGCCCGCGAACCGCTTGATGGCCTCTTCGGATTCCCAGAATGAAACGAATAGAAAATGCGCCACGTCGTCTTCAATCCTTCGTGAAACCAGGACACCGCGATTGCCCTCGGTCGCGCGACAATCAACAACCCCCGTGCGGTTCAATAAATCGAAATACGCATCCGACTTCGCTGCCGGTGTAATGCCGTGCCAAATTCTAGCAATCATCATCTCCCTCCTTGTTATATAGACTACACACCAAATCGAAATAGATAAGACAGCTTCACAAAAAACGTGCGGCGATTGCGTTGCAGTCCCGGCTCAAATTGTCCTGTGAACGGGCTGTAGCCGTTGCGATTCAGATCATCGTTGTAACCTGCATAGAGCGTCGTTCCGGGATTGGGTTCCCAGCCAAACAGCAACTGGCTGCGAATGTTCGCTTGCAAGGTGTCATAATCAGCCCGCCCACGCGCAAACGTGAAGCGGCTGAAGTGATAGGTCGCTTGCGACGAATAGATTCTTTGATCGAAAGCCACGCGCCCGGTCTCGTTGCGCAACAGAAAACTCTTGGTATAACTGAGCAGCAGACGGAAAGCGTCTGCCGGTTGCCAGGTGAATGAAGCAATGATGTCTTCGGTATAGCCGGGGCCGGGATCGAGCGGCGCATTCGGATCAACAAGCGCCGTCGGGCTGACGCGCGGGAAGCGCGGCCCAGCGCCGAAATCGTAATCAAACGCATTCCACGAATGATCAATCATAACGGCTGCCGAATACTTCTGGCTCGGCGCGGTTCCCGCTTCGACCGTGAAGCCCTTCCACACCGTGCGCCGTTCGGGCGCACCGGCAAAGGCTCCCTGCCTCGTCGCCGACCGCCGTGGCCCGAACTCTTCTTCAAACAGCCGCGCGTAGTCCGTATAGATATCGGTCTTGATGTAAGTCTGGTGTTGGAAATTCAGCAGCGTCCGCCACGATTGAAACGAATACTGCATACGGCCCCGCCAGTCGAACTGGGCGCGGGTTGCCGAAGTCAGGCTCCAGGAAATCAGCCGGCTAACGGGGCGCGGCTCTGAATCGTAGCGCACCAGCATATCCCATGCGTTGGTATCGGTTCGGCTCGTAAAGCCGACATCCGCAACATAATCATGCGTGCGCCCGACGCCGGATAAAGCGAGATTCAAGTGGCGTCCGCTGCGCTGGTATTGCGCCATATAGCCGAAGCCGTTTCCTGTCCGGTAAAGATTTTTGTCGGCATCCGGATCGTAGAAGAGCCGGTGCGCCGTCGTCGCGAGCGCCTGGAGGGTAATGACATCGTGCGGGTCAATGCTCCAACGACCGTCAATGCCGAGCACGCGGTTATGTTTGTCTATGAAATCGTAACTGGTCGCGATCAAACCGAGATTGGATTCCCGCCCCAGGTCGCGCTTGAGGCGCAGAACGCCAATGTAAGCATTCTTACCAATGAATCGCTCGATGGTGGGGCGCACGATTGGGTCGGTGCGCTCCTCTTCGCTGAAATCTCCCGGCGCATTGTCGCTGGCGAGCAGCAGGCCGAAGGTGTTGCGCCCGCGCTTGCCCGAAAGTTTCAAAGCGAAATCGGGATCAATGATCGTGCGTGTATGCACAACCTTGAGCGGCGTTTGAAAAATGTCTATGCCTTCAAGAAAGAACGGGCGCTTCTCTTCAAAGAAGATCGGGAAGCGCTGGTTGGCGGTCACCACAACTTGATCGGCTTCGACCTGCGCGAAATCTGGATTCATCGCCAGATCAAGCGTCGCATTCGACGCCAGACCGAGTTTCATCGTCAAGCCGGGATGCATCTCGACCGCCGGATTGATGAAGCGCCCGGCATCAGACAATCCAGGATTTGCCTGCCTGCCAGTCTGAGAGCGAGCGGGCACGCGCTTGCCGGTTTCCGAAACCGTCAGGCTCGGAATGATTTCCAGAGTGCGGTCAGCGGCGATGGCTTCGAGGCCGGTGAGCCGGCCTTCCTGGGCGAGGAAACCCGCTTTGCCGCGAACCAGCGGCATCCACGAATCCTCTTCATCATTGAGATGGCGAATCCGCCGCACAACGTGAAGGCCCCAGGCTTTGCGGCTGCCGGCTTCATAACGCAGAGAGCGAAACGGAATGGCAACCTCAATCGTGTAGCCGTCGGCAGTCAACAAACCTTTCGACTGCATGACGATGTCAACGCTGTAATCGGCATCGCTGCCTTCCGTCAGAATGCCGTCCTGTTGCACACCTAGCGGGTTGAAGATCAGCACATAGGCTCGGCGTTGATCGTCGAAGGTATCGAGATAGATACGCACATGGTCATCGCCCAGCAGATCATCGCGTTTGGCAATCGTGGCGCGCACGCGGCCCGGTTCGTCTGTCGCCTTAATGCCAATATAGAGAAAACGCGCATCGCAGCCGAGAAAGATTTCCGTGCGGTACGAGGGCGGCAGGTTATCGCCCGGCTGAACTTGATGAAACTCGCTGATGACCGATGCCGCTCTCCACTCTGTTTCATCCAGCCGCCCATCGATGACTGGCGGCTGCGTCAGGCGAGCGATATGCACGGAAGCGGCTTTATCTCCTGCCGGCAAGTCAAGCGGGCTGGCCGCCATAGCGCCGCTGGCAAACCTGCATAGCTGGGTTCGCTGCGCCTCCACCGAGGGCGCACCGCACAATAGCCCTGACGCCACCAGTACCATACTGGCCAGCATTTTTACTTGTCGGCCTCTCATGCACGCTCCTTCGTGCGCCCCTGCGCAATGAAGTTGAAAATCAACTGGCAACCGGCTAAACTCGATTAGCCGGTTACAGCATACGATTTTTTCTGTAACCGGTCAAATAGAATTTTACTGGTTACAAAAAAACAGTGATGATGATGGATTTAACTTCAAGACCGGCAGCGGTGATGAAACTGGTAGGCGGGCGATTATGTCTGGATTTCGTTAACACCATCGGCGGGCGCAGAGCGGATGCGGCGCGGCGCAAGCGGGAACCGCACGCCGTCGTCATTCTGCGAGACAAGCTGAATGATTATATCGATCTGCTGGTATGGAGCCAGCGCGCCGGTTTACTGACCGAGGCCGAGCTACAGGCGCTGGTTCGCGAAGGCAAGCGGCGCGAACGGGAAGCGGCAAGCGTACTGGCGCGGGCGCTGGCGCTAAGGGAAGCTCTCTATGGCATCTGCAAAGCGGTGGTCGACAAACGCTCGCCGCCGGCCCGTGACCTGGAACTGCTGAATCAGGAACTGGCCGAAGCGCGCAGCCATGAGAGCCTCATCGTCGCCGCCGATGGCTTCGACTGGCAATGGACTGGCGGCAGCAATGCGTTAGACCGTATGTTGTGGCCGGTCGCGCGCTCGGCAGCCGAGATGTTGACGATGGGCGACCTGACGCGGTTGCATGCCTGCGACGGTGAAGATTGCGGCTGGCTGTTTGAAGACACCAGCCGCAACCGCAGCCGCCAATGGTGCACGATGGAAGATTGCGGCAATCTCGCCAAGGTGCGCCGCTTCCGCACACGCTTGCGCCGTCCCGACAAGCGGCGCAACTCATCTTGAGCAACGCCTGAGGCAGAGTAGCGTGGCGCGCTATGGCAGCAATGACCGAGGCGGCGCTCTACTTGCCCGCGAGAATCGGATACGGATTAATCGGGATGCCGCCGCTCCATTTGCCCGGCGCGACCGGCTTCGAGATGGCGAAATGCAGATGGTAGTTGCCGGCACCGGCGTTGCCCGTGTCGCCGACATAGGCGATCACGTCACCGCGCCGGATCGGCTTGCCTTCGCTGATGCCTTCGGCATAGCGTTGAAGATGCGCATAGTAATAAATGTATAGTCCAGATGTATCCAACTGATAAAGCGTGATGCCGCCTTTGGCGCTCTGAAACAGGCGGACAACCGTGCCGTCAGCCGTGGCCATCACCGGCGTGCCGCTTGCGGCCATGATGTCGAGCGCCTCGTGGGTGCGGCCTTCCGATCTTCCATCGTAGAACGAATCGCGCAATTGATTGGCGTTCACTCCGGTAACCGGAATCAATAGGTTCCTGGCTTTCAAGGCCGCGATGTCCGCTTCATTGACCAGGCCAGGGGTTGTCGGCGAAGACGCAAATTCGTTCGGCGGTGTTCTATCGGCGGCTCTGGCTGCTGGCGACGCGGGCGCAAACGACGACGGCGACGCTGATGCTGCCTTATCGCTGCCAATCGCCGGCTCAACGGTTTGCGGCGGCGCGGGCGCAGGCGTCAGGAGGCGCGGCTTCGTGCGCGAACCGGCGCGCGGCGGCGACAGGTTGATCAAGATGATCGTGCTGACCAGCGCGCACAGCCCCGCGAAAGTAAGCAAGATCACACGTTGTCTGGTTCGTGCATTGATTCGCAATCGATTCGCTCCATCACGTATGGAATTCAAACGTCCGGCGCGCTGCCAGGCATCCGCCAATACATGAGAGCAAGCTACAAGCCATCGCGCAGAAATGGGCGCATTGACACACATTTGCCGCTGGTGTAGCGTTGCACAGAGACGGCGAGCGCCGACCGGCACGTTCTTCGTATTGCGTGTTATAATGAAGAAGTCAATCGCTTCGCGCTGAGAAGTCCGCTACGGTGGCCCGGCGCTTTTTTCTATGGGGAAAGATTCAGACGCCTTGAAGAAACTGACGTTACCAGAAGATGCCATCAGGGCGCTGTACGGCCCTTATGACGAAAACATCAAGCACCTTGAACGCCTCATCCCGGTGCGCATCAATCTGCGCGGCAACGAACTGATTATCGAAGGCGAAGAAGAAGACGTGTCGGTCGTCGAGCGCATACTCGAAGACTACGTGGCGCTCTTTGAAGAAGGCCGGCGCATGTCGAATGACGATTTGAAATCGTCGTTCAAGCAGATTGCTGAAGACCGTACCTCGACCTTGCGCGATTACTTCGTCAAGGCGCGATTGAATCCATCGGGCAAAAAACAGGTCGTCGCGCGCTCGGCGATGCAGCGCCGTTATCTGGAAGCGATTGATAAATACGATGCGGTTTTCGGCATCGGGCCGGCGGGCACCGGCAAGACCTTCCTGGCGGTCGCTAAAGCCGTCGAAGCGTTGTTTCAGAAGCGCGTCAATCGTATCATCCTGGCGCGGCCAGCGGTCGAGGCCGGCGAAAAGCTCGGTTTCCTGCCGGGCGATTTGCAGGACAAGGTCGATCCTTACCTGCGCCCGCTTTACGACGCGCTCTTTGACCTGGTCGATTATGAACGAGTGACCAAGCTGCTGGAAAAGCGCATCATCGAAATCGCGCCGCTGGCCTTCATGCGGGGCAGAACGTTGGGGGATGCCTTCATCATTCTCGATGAAGCACAGAACACGACCTCTGAACAGATGAAGATGTTTTTGACGCGCATCGGCTTCGGCTCGAAGGCAGTGATTACCGGCGACGTGACGCAGATCGATCTGCCCGCCGGACGGCGATCCGGACTCGTCGAAGCGCAACGTGTGCTCAAAGATGTAAACGGCATCGAGTTCATTCACTTCACCGAAAAAGACGTGGTGCGCCATCATCTCGTGCAGTTGATCGTCCAGGCTTACGACCGCCACACCAAGACCAAGTTCGAGGACAAACTGTAAACGCAGTTGTCAGTTGTCAGTTGTCAGTTTTGAGTTCAACCACTCAACTGGCAACCGGCTACTGGTTACTGGTTACTAACCATGCGAAAGGCATCTGCTACATCGAAGCCGCGCGAAGTCGTCAACGGCGTCAAACGTTTTTCGGCGGGCCTATCGGATCAGGCGGTCATTGACGCCGGTGTCGGCCTGTTTATCATCGTCGCGCTGTCGATGCTGTTGCTCAGAAATTATCAGCGGCCACTGATCCAACAACTCCCCGTCGGCAGCACGGCGACCACAGACATCATCGCGCCTGAAGATGTCAAGATCGAAGACCCGGCGGAGACCAAACGACTGCGCGACCAGGCAGCGGCGGCGGTGCTGCCGGTTTTCGATTTCAATCCCAAGAGCGCCCGTGACGCGGTCGCCAGCCTTCAGGAACTCTTTGCCGCCGGGCGCGAAGCCGACAGTAGCGATTCGATCAGCGATCTGCACAGCGCTATCGAAGAACGCAGCGGCATCGCTCTTGAACCCGAACAGATCGCCGCGCTGGTCAGGCACCGCTTCAGCCCGGAACTCGAACAGTTGATGATCGAGCAACTCGAATCGGTGACCATGTCGCCGATCATCAGCAGCCGCAGCCAGTTCCGCCGCCTCGGCGTCACCGCCGTCACGCGCCGCGATACGCGCAGCGATCAAGAAACCGTCATCGGCGATCTTAGTAACATTTACGACAAAATTACTGCCAGCGCGTCGCTGCGCTCGGAAAAGCTCGTCTGGCCGGCTGATTACGATCTGCGCGAGCGCAAACTGATGGGCGAAATTCTCGGCTCGCTGATCGTGCCGAATTTCGAGTACAACGAAAGCGAAACGCAAAAGCGCCGCGACAGTGCGCGCGAGATTAAGCCGGTCATCGTTGCCGTCAAGAAAGGCGAGCCGATTGTCGCGCGCGACGAAACCGTCAGCCCGGCCAAAGGGCTGCTGCTCGCGGAAGCCGCGCGGGCACGTCCCATCGGCCAGCGCGCCCTGGAATTCGGCGGCACGGTGATTATTGTCATGATGCTCGTACTGGTGCTCTGGCAATATCTGGTGCGCTATCAGCGCCAGCACCTGCGCGTGCGCCGCCACTTTCTGCTGCAAATTGCCTGCTTCATCATCACCCTTGGACTGGCGCGCATCTTCTTCGCTGTGGCGGCGGCGATGAGCAGTTGGGCGACCACCGCGCCGTTCAATTCACCGCTGGCTTACAAGTATCTCGCGCCGCTGGCGGTCGGCGCGGTGTTGGTAACGATTCTTACAGACGCGCACGCGGCCTTTGTTTTCTCGGCGATCCTCACGGTATTCGTCGGCATCTATACAGGCAATATGTACCTGGCGGCCTTCACGCTGATGTCAAGCGCCGGGGCCATCTATCACCTGAAAGATTGCCGCGACCGCACGGCGCTGGTCTGGGCGGGGTTGTGGATCGGCGGCGTCAACGCGACGACGACGCTGGCGCTGGATCTGCTCGGTGCCAGCGAAGCGCATGTCTGGCTTGTGCTATTCGATCTGGTCTGCGGCTTCGTCGGCGGCTTGTTAGCGACCATGGTGGCTTCGATCCTGCTGCCGCTGTTCGAGTGGCTGTTTGAAATCACCACCAGCATCAAGCTGCTCGAATTGTCGAACCTCAACCTGCCGCTCTTGAAGCAACTGGCGGAGCGCGCGCCGGGAACTTATCATCACTCGATCATGGTCGGTTTGCTGGCCGAAGCCGGCGCTGAAGCCATCGGCGCAGACGCGCTGTTTGCGCGCGTCGCCTGCTACTATCACGACATCGGCAAGAGCGTGCGGCCCACCTACTTTGTCGAAAATCAAACCTACATGGAGAACCGCCACGACCAGTTGTCGCCGAAGATGTCGTCAATCGTGCTGATGAATCACGTCAAGCAGGGCGTCGAACTGGCCAGGAAACACAAGCTGCCGCCGCGCATCATCGCCATTATCCCGCAGCATCACGGCACCGGGTTGATGAAATACTTCTACTACAAGGCGCGCAAGCAGATTGGTAATATAGATAACAGTGCGCTCGAACACGAGTTCCGCTACCCTGGCCCGAAGCCGCAAGCGAAGGAAGCCGCCATCATTATGATCGCCGATTCGGTCGAAGCCGCCGCGCGCACCGTTCAGGAACCGAATCCGACGAAGCTGCGCAACATGATCGAGATGATCATCTCGCGCATACGCGACGACGGCCAGTTCGATGAATGCGACATCACGCAACGCGAGTTGAAGATGGTCGCCGATAGCTTCGTCAAAGTGCTGATGGGCATTCATCATCATCGCATTGCGTATCCGGGATATGATTTCAACCGCGCCGGCACGCCCGCCGTCTTGTCGCAGGTGACGCCCGCCGAGGTCGCGGCGGCGACGCGCGCCGATGCGTTGCCAGCGGCACCGTTGAAGGAAGCCAGTGGCGATTGAAGTCGTCAACCGTCAACGGCTCTGTGTGATCGAACGCCTGCGGGTCACTGAAATTGCCGCCGCCGCGCTCGCAGGCGCTGGCCGCCGTGGCGCATCGCTCACCATTGCCTTTGTGCGTGACCGCGCGATGCGGCAATTGAACCGGGCTTACAGAGATCAGGATCGCGCCACCGACGTGCTGTCGTTTCCGGCAAGCGAGGGGCAGGGCGAAGCGTTCATCAGTCAAGCACCGGAAAGCGCCGATTATCTGGGCGATATTGTGATTGCCATTGACACCGCCCGCCGTCAAGCAGACGAAGCGGGCCACGGGCTGGCGCGCGAGATCAGCGAACTGGTGATTCACGGCGCGCTGCACCTTTGTGGTTATGATCACGAAACTGATAAAGGCGAGATGAACCGCCTGGAGTTGAAGCTGCGACGCAAACTGCTAGACAGGGACCGGGGAACAGGGGCCGGAGGACGGTAGGAATGGAAGATGCGCGGCTGAAAGATTATTTCAGAGCCGGCGGTCGAGCGCCAAATTCCGGCACCTGGCACCCGGCACCTGACCCCAACGCGAAGCGTTATGTTGACTGAGTTAACCGTGACCGGCATTGCGCTGGTGGTGCTGGTCTTTCTTTCGACCATCGAAAGCGCTTATGAATCGCTCAGCGAAGTGGCGCTGCGGGTGATGGCCGTCGAGCGCGAGGCGCATCCGCGCTGGCGATTTTTCCACGAACTGCTCGAACATCGGCAGCGCTTCGAGTTGATGCTGATTCTCGGCACTCAGCTTTCCATCGCGGCGATTGCCATCATGCTCGCCAGCGCCCTGGCCGGTGTGCTGGCCTATGGCGCGGTGCCGCTAACGTTGGGCGTGGTCTTTCTGGTCATCGTGCTGTTTCGCCTGCTGGTGCCGCGCTTGCTGGCGCAAAACAACCCCGAAGGCGTGCTCTGGGCGCTGCTGCCGCCATTCAAAATCTTTTACCGCCTCTTCTCAATTCTCGTCGGCCCGGTGAGCGCCTTGCTGCAACGCATGCGCAAGCCTGAGCCGGAAGAGGAAGCCAGCGACGAGGAAGACGAAGAAGAAAGTTTTGACGAGATACAGGCATTCATCGATGTCGGCGAAGAAGAAGGGATCATCGAAGAATCGGAAGGCGAGTTAATCCAATCGATCATCGAATTCAGTGACACGCTGGTCTCAGAGATCATGCGCCCGCGCTTGCACATGGTCGCCATCGAAGCCAGCGCCACCGTCGCCGATGCCCGCCGCTTGATCATCGAATCGAAACATTCGCGCATCCCGGTTTATCGCGAGCAGATTGATCACATCGAAGGCGTGGTTTACGTCCGCGATTTGCTGGCGTTTTGCGAAGCCGACAAAATGCATCGCCCGGTCACCGAATGCATGCGCCCGGCCTATTGCGTGCCCGAAAGCAAGACTATTCAAAACCTCCTCGAAGACATGCAGAAAGCCAACGTGCAGATCGCCATCGTCATTGACGAATACGGTGGCGTCGCCGGTCTCGTGACCATCGAAGACATTATCGAAGAGATCGTCGGCGAGATCGAAGACGAAGACCGCGCCGTCGCCGCCAGCCAGATCATTCGCGACGAAGACGGTTCGTATCTGATAGACGGCAGCGCCGAGATCAAGAAGGTCGAAGACCTGTTTCACAGAGAGATCGAAGCCGACGACTTTACAACCGTAGCCGGACTGCTGATCAGAAAGCTTGGCCGCGTCCCGGCGGTCGGCGAGGAGATCGAGTTCGCCGGCATTCAATTTGAAGTCGTCGAGGCCGACGCGCATCGCGTCAATCGCGTGCGCCTGCGCGAGGTTGACGCGGCGGCCACTGCCAGTGAAACTGAAGTGCAGGGACGCGAACCAATCGAGGGATAGCCGTAAGATGCCGAACCAGGACAGCAGCGACCACCAGATCCAGCCGAGCGCCGCCACGCAAGCCTCATCTGAGCCCGTAGACGAGACGCCGCGCCCGCTTGCTTCATCAGCCAGCGAGTCGCCGGCAATCGCCGCCGGCTTCCCTGAAAGTAAGCCCGGCTACAAATCCGGCATTGTCGCCTTGATTGGCCGCCCGAATGCCGGCAAGTCGACGCTGCTCAACCAACTCGTCGGCGAGAAGATCGCCATCGTCAGCAGCAAGCCGCAAACCACGCGAACACGCATCAGCGGCGTATTGACGCGCGAGCGCGGACAGATCGTCTTTCTCGACACGCCCGGCATACACAAACCCGGTTACAAACTCAACCGCCGCATGATGAGTGTTGTCAGCGATGCCCTCGCCACCGTCGATCTGATCCTGCTGATGGTCGATGCCACAGAGCCCATGGGCGCTGGCGACCGCTTCGTTTTGAATATGCTGAAGCCGCTTAGCACACCGGCGTTCTTGATTCTCAATAAAGTCGATGGGCTGCGCGACAAATCGCGCTTGTTGCCGCGCATTGGCGCTTACACCAGCGAGCGCGAGTTTACTGAAGTCATTCCGATTTCAGCGCTCACCGGCGACGGCGTGGAGTTGCTGGTCGACCAGGCGCTGGCATACCTGCCCGAAGGCCCGCCGCTTTATCCCGAAGACGAATTGACCGATCAGCCGGAGCGCGTCATCGCCGCCGAACTGGTGCGCGAAAAGATTCTCGAAGCGACCGGCGACGAGATTCCTTATGTTACAGCGGTCATAACCGAAAGTTGGGAAGAGGCCGAAGACCTGACGCGCATCAACTGTTTGATCTATGTCGAGCGGCCTGCGCATCGCGCCATCGTCATCGGCAGAGGCGGCGCGCGATTGAAAGAGGTCGGCACCGCCGCCCGCCGCGACATTGAAAAACTGCTCGGTCGCCACGTCTTTTTGAGCCTGTTTGTCAAAGTCCGCGAGCACTGGCGCGATGACGAACGCACCCTCGACGAACTCGGCATTCAAAGTTAGCGCCGTTTACCTGCGCCGGTAGATGCAGGCTCCGGTTCTGAAGATCTCTATAGCGGCTTGCAAATGAGATTAGCCATTGCCACCAAGACACCAAGGCACGAAGAATCACCATCTCCTTGGTGTTGCTTGGTGTCTTGGTGTCTTGGTGGCAATTCTTCGGCTAAGCTGATCTGATAACCGCTCTAATCACGTTATTGAATGAACCTCTCGGCTGAACCGATAGGTGAAAACTACGCCGGCCTGCTAAAAAACATATATCCAAATTCTCGTATATATTTCCAGAATAATGGAAAACCTGTAGCTATTTTAACCGTAGTTTAAAGGCTAACCTTTCACAAACAGAAAGCCTTGAACTGTTGGGCCTGGCTGGCACACTTTTTGCGATTTGTAGTCTTTCATCCTCACAATTCGCAGTATCATACAGCACGAAATCATTTCCCTGGGTTCGCTTTTTAATCCGTCAGCTCTCAATTCGATCAGTCAAGTGCACAGGGTATTACGATCACCCCGTAATACGTTCGCCTGTTTCCGGTGAAACCCACAACATCAGGAGGACAGTTATGAAAAAGATTGTCAGATGTACACTCGTTTCCATATTCCTGTCACTGTTGCTTCCGCTATTGGGGATGGCGCAAACAGCGAATACAACGTCGATCTCTGGACTAGTGACCGATCCGCAAGGTGCCGTCATTCCCGGCGCGTCGGTCACTCTCAAAGACAACGGCACGAACCAGGAGAGAACCATCAAGACGAACGATGAAGGCAGATATGTATTCGCCAATCTCGACCCCGGCGACTACCAGATCATGGTCAGCGCGACGGGGTTCAAACGAGCGAACATTACCAACCTCAAGGCCGATGTGACCAAGCCGGTAACCCAAGACATCAAGCTTGAGGCGGGCGTGGTCACCGAAGAGGTGACGGTGAGCGCCGGAACCGAAGCGCAATTGCAAAAATCGGACGCTACGCTCGGCAATACGTTCGAGAATAAGCGGGTTTCGCTCCTGCCCAACATCAGCCGTGAAGCGACACGGCTCTTATCGCTACAACCCGGCACCACGCCTACAGGTGAAGTGAGCGGGGCGCGCGCCGATCAATCGACCTTTTCGCTCGATGGCATTGATGTCTCGGACAACGTCATCGGACAGACCTTCCGCACGGTGATTCCGACGCCCGCCGAAGCCGTCGAAGAGTTCCGCGTCACGGTCGCCAATCCCAATGCGACCTTTGGCCGTTCCTCCGGCGCACAGGTCGTGTTCGTTACCAAGCGCGGCGCGAACGATTTTCACGGCTCGCTCTATGAATATCATCAGAATGATGCGTTCAACGCCAATAGCTGGACGAACAATCGCCTGGGATTGCCGACCGCCAAGTTGATAGACAATCTCTTTGGCGGCACGGTTGGCGGGCCCATCATCAAAAACAAGACCTTCTTCTTTTTCAACTATCAAGGCCGCCGCAATGCCTCAAGCGCCACGGTTACACGCATCGTGCCGACTGCGACCTTGAAGCAAGGGCTGCTCAGATTTCGTGACGCCAGCGGCACCATCCAAACGATCAATCCGAAAACCCTTGACCCGCGCAACATCGGCGCAAGCCCGCTGATTTTGCAGTTGCTGGCGTTGTACCCTGACCCCAATGATTTCACTCAGGGGGACAGCTTAAACACCGCCGGGTTGACAGCGAATGTTCCAGGAAGCATTCGCAATGATCTGGGCACCCTCAGGCTTGATCATAGCTTTTCTGATAAATGGAGCTTCGACGGAAAATTCAGCACCTTTTATCAACTGGCTACGGTTTCCAGCAATACCACGCAGATTGATATCGCCCATGGCAAAGCGACGGCCATTCAACCGGCAAGGCCGCGCGCCCTCTCTCTGGGACTCACGGGACTTTTGACTACGCACCTGACCAACGAATTCCGTTATGGATGGACGCATGACGGATTGGACTTTGGCGTCACCTCGCCTTTCCCGCAAGTATCCGGCTTGAACATCGCTGCCGATCTGGCTGGCACAATCCTTGACGAGCCAATCGATGTCGACACGCAACGGGCGCGGCATCAGGCGCGCACCATAGACACCTATCAGTTCATTGACAACGCGACTCTGACCAAGGACACACACACCATCCAGGTAGGATTCAATGTGCGCCACATCAAGTCATTCGATTTCCGCGATGACAAAGTGGTCGGCTCGATAACCACGCCGGTCGCACAACTGGGCTCGGCGGCGTTCAACCAGATTCCGGGCGCGCAACGACCGAGTTTCATTCAACCCGGCGATGCTACACGTTACAATCAATTGTATGCAGCGCTACTGGGTGAAGTCGAGAATATAACCTTCCTGGCGACCCGCGATGGGCAACTCCAGCCGAACCCGCCCGGCACAGGTCTGTTCACCAACTCCAAGCTGAACGCTTACGAGATCTATGCCGCCGATACCTGGCGCGTGAAGCCTTCGCTGACGTTTAGCTACGGGCTGTTGTACGAGTGGCAAGTCCCGCCCGTAGAAGCAGAGGGCAAGCAGACGCTGATCGTTCTCAAGGATACCGGTGAACTGCTCAATCCGAAGGATTATCTCAAACAAAAATTCGACGACGCCGCGCAGGGCAAGATCTACAACCCGACGCTGGCTTACGTGCCCATTAAAGACACGGGCCGCAAGGGGACGTTCAACACCGACCGCAAGAATTTCTCGCCGCGCTTTTCTGTCGCCTGGAATCCCGCCTTCCGCAAAGGAATGCTGGGCAAACTGCTGGGCGAGCAAAAGACGGTGGTGCGCGGCGGCTACTCGCTGCTCTACGATAGGATAAACACGATCCAGACGATCACCGTGCCAACGCTCGGCGTCGGGTTCGCTCAAACCCTACAGACAGGCGCGGCGAAGAATGCCGCCGGGCAGCCCTTCCGCGCAGGGATTGACGGCGCTTTGCCGCTGCCTGCCGCGCCGGCAGTAACGACGCCCATCGTTCCGGGCGTCAACGCTCCAGCCGAGGTCTTGTCTTTTGTCGTCGACCCATTCATCACAGTGCCGCGAAATCACACGATTGATTTTACGGTGCAGCGAGAATTGCCCGGCCACATGATCATAGAGGTCGGCTACATTGGCCGTCTGGGGCGAAACCTCTACCAGAGCGTCAACCTCAACCAGGTTCCCTATAACTTCAAAGATCCGGCATCCGGCCAGACCTTTGCCCAGGCATTCGATAAATTGGCGGATCAGTTGCGCGCCGGCGTGCCTGCGGCGTCGGTCACACCGCAGCCCTGGTTTGAGAATCTGCTGCCCAAGCTGGCTCCGGTCGCAGGCAGCCGCACGGTCGCCTTTGCTTCGAACGCAACGCGCGCCGCCAACCTCATCAACGGCAACCTGAGCAACCTGTTCACCAGCATCGATGGGTTTGCGGCGCAGCCGTTCGATGACTTTGGTCAGGCCACAGAGCTTTTCTACCGCACCTCGCTGGGCCGCTCCAACTATCACGCCCTGGTCGTGAGTTTGCGCAAGCGTTACAGCAACAACCTGACCTTTGATTTGAACTACACGCTGTCGCGCTCGCTCGATCAGGTTGGCGTAGTGCAAAACGCCGCCAACCTGCTGCCCAATTCGTTCAACCTCGATGCCGAGTACAGCCCATCGAACTTTGATGAGACGCATATTTTCAACAGCAACTGGGTCTATGATCTACCGGTCGGTAAAGGCCAGCGCTTTGCCAGTACCACAAATCCGGTGATCAGCCGGCTCATTTCGGGATGGTACACCGCAGGGATATTCCGCGCGGCAAGCGGCTTCCCGCTATCCATCGTGCAGGGCAGCAATGTCTGGGGCGGCAGCCTTCTGCTGGGGACGAACTCAGGAGCAATCGGCCTGGGCGGCGCAAACTTTGGCACGGGGGTTAACAGCGGCGTGGCTGGCTCTAACGGCACAGGCACCGCAGGCAATCCGGCGGCCAAAGGAACCGGGCTCAACATCTTTTCTGACCCGGACGCGGTTCTGAAAGCCGTCCGGCGAGTCCATCTCAGCGAGGATACTCGGAGCGGGCGCAACGCGCTTCGCGGTCTAGGGTTCTGGCAGGCGGACATGACGATAGGCAAATCGACCACCATCACCGAAACGGTGAAGTTGCGCCTTTCGCTTGATCTGGTCAATGTCTTCAACCATGTCAACTTCACGGATCCGACCATCAGCTTACAGTCGCCGTCCAGCTTTGGCGTCATCTCGACGCAACGCATCAGCGACTTGCAGAACATCTTCCCGCGACGTTTGCAGATCAGCGGGCGAATCGAGTTCTGATTTTCAGGGCGATGTTTGATTTCCTGTGCGGCGGGTTTCAATCGAAATCCGCCGCCGGTTTTTTGGGCGAGAAGTTGAACGCTTACTTTACCAGATCACTACGATAAACGACGCCGCGTTTCAGAGCTTGCCTAACTGCTGCAACAAACTCCCTGTGTCGAAATAGACATTTTCGCTTGCCAGCTTGCCAGCCTCATCGAACTTATAAACGGTGCATACGGCAACCGCCATCTTTCGGCCAGTGGCGGCAATCCCTTGCCATTCGCCTGTATGCGTGCCGCTGACCACCTGCTCCAGAATGATGGCTTCGTCGCTGATGTAGCGTTGTTTTTCCTCCACACGCAGATCAGAGAAGCCTCCCTGTTCGCCAAATCCCAGCGCTTCATGCAAGGTGCGTATGCGGTCGTGGTCTCGCAAAGGCAGCCCGTTAAAGACCAGCATGCCATTGTCAGCGAATGTATTCATAATCGCATTCACGTCATGAGCGTTCTCTGCTCGAATATGCTCTTCCAGACAACTGATCCTCATCTTTTGCCCTCCACAGCAATTTGTTCCGCTCCATATTCGCGCACGCGCCGTGCAGTTTCAAGCTCGGTTCTGTCATAATCGCGTCGACGAATCATCATGACGAACGACGACTCGGCCAATGAAAAAATCTGGCAACTGATTACCGTCACGGTCGCCCGCGAGGCGGAAGAAACGGCAAGCGCGCTGCTATTCGACGCCGGCACGACCGGCATCATCACCCTGGAAGAGAGCGACGATGCCGTAAAGCTCGGCGCTTACTTCGACGCCGAGGCCGATGCGGAAGCCATCGCCCGCGACATCGAAGCGGCGTTTGCGCTATCCGGTAAGCGATCATCGCTGATGAGCCTGGCGATTACTCCCATTGCCGATCAGGACTGGATGCAGAAGTGGAAAGAAGGCTTTGCGCCGATTGCCATAGGCGAGCGGCTGGTGATTGCCCCATCGTGGAAATTGCCGGAGACCAGCGAGCGCCTCGTCATTCAAATCGATCCGGGAATGGCCTTCGGCACCGGCACCCACGAAACGACGCGAATGTGTCTTGAGTTACTCGAAGCCCGGTGGCGCGGCGGGCGTCTGATCGATGTCGGCACAGGCACGGGCATCCTGGCAATCGCCGCAAGCAAGCTTGCGCCCGGCTCCGAGATCGTCGCCATCGACATTGACCCGCTCGCGGTCGCGGTGGGGCGCGAAAACATAGAGATCAATCAAGCGGCTCAGGCAATCGAAATCCGCGAAGGCCAGCCTGCCAACTATGCCGGCGGCGCGTTTGATACGGTGGTCGCCAATCTCACGGCTGAAGTGATCATCGCCTTGATGGCTGATCTCGTCGGCTGTATGGCGGCGTCCGGGAGGTTGATTCTTTCAGGGATATTGACGACGCTTGCCGCAGATGTCGAAGGCGCTTTGCAAGCGGCGGGCTTGCGCACCATCGAGCGGCGTCAGGCCGGCGAATGGACAGCCCTGGTCGCAGCGCGAGGGGAAGTCTGATGCAGCGCCGTCGCTTCTATGCAGCGCCCGACGCCGTCAGCGATTCTGTAATTCATCTCTCACGCGATGAAAGCCATCATCTGGCGCGCGTGCTGCGGCTGCGCCACGGCGACGAAGCCTTCGCCTTTGACGGTTGTGGACGCGAATACCGTTGCCGCGTCGCCTCGGTTGATGCGTCCGGCGCGCAGCTTGAAATCATCGAAGCGCTCGCCGACAAGGTTGAATCGCCAGTCGCCATGACGCTGGCGCAAGCCCTGGCAAAAGGCGAGAAATTCGATCTCATCGTGCAGAAAGCGACTGAGCTTGGCGTGCGCTCGATTGCACCGCTGATCACCGAACAGGCTGATGTTAAGCTGAGCGACGAACGCGCCGAAAAGCGTGCGGAACGCTGGCGGCGGATTGCGCTCGAAGCCCTGAAACAATCAGGAGGCCGCCGGCTGGTTGATATACAGCACCCGGCGGCGCTTGCTGATTTCATCGCTTCGATCACCAGGAATGAAAGCGCCGCTGCCGAATCCAGGCTCGCAGCCCATGGCAAAATCGCGCCGCCGCCCGCCTTGCTGGTCTTCAGCGAACGCGGCGGCATGTCGATCAGCGAGGCTCTCAGTGATATAGACCACACTACGCCGGTCGTGGCCCTGGTTGGCCCGGAAGGCGGCTGGAGCGACAACGAGCTTGATTTGTTTGAATCGCGCCGTGTGATCTTCGTCACGCTCGGCCCCCGCATTCTCAGAACCGAGACCGCAGCCCTGGTTGCCATAACGTTGATTCAACATCGGCTCGGCGATCTTTCACGAAGATAGGAATAGACAGGTTTCGACTCTCATCAAGCAGGCCGCGTGAACGAGAATTCGTTTGAGAGCTGGCTGTCGGAATTTCTCACCTGAAGCGTGACGGTCTGTCCCGGCGTGATCTTCTTACCGGACTTCCTGGCGACTAATAGGCTGGTTGGATTCGTCTCGTCAGGAAAAGTCTTCTTCTGCTTAGCGCCGTCCATGAAGATAACCGCGCCGGAATCGAAGTTCTCGCCGAGCACGAGCAACTGTTTGCCCGATACCGCCGCATTCAGAATCTGCGGCGGGGTGCTCGGCGTGATGGTGATCCCTTCCAGCGAAATGTCGAGGGTTGCGGCGTAGCCCTGGCCGCTTGCCGTCGGGGTCAGCAGCAATTGTGAACCGCCGCCGTTATAGATGCCGTCGCGGCTGTTGGGCGTGTCCGCACTGCCTTTCGTGTTATACGGGCTTTGCGTGTAGACCTGGTTATTGATGCTGTCAGGGAAAAAGAACTGCGAGGTGAACTCATAGGTCTTTTGCGAACCGGTAAACAGGCGAATCTTGAAGTGTATGTGGACGGCTCTGCCGCTGTACCAGCCCGGATAGATGGTCGTGAATTGTGCAGCGCCGCTGCTGTCGGTCACCTGATAGCCGCGCAGATATTTCTTTCCTTGTGCGCTGCCAACATCGGAATAAGTACCCAGCGCGTCGCAATGCCAAACGTCAACGTAGGCGTTGGGTAACGGCACGCAGGAACTGCCGCTCACGGCGCTGACGTTGAAGTTAAGAATCAACGGCACCCCCGGTCTTAGCGCGCCGGTCGTCGGGTCAGTGCGGATATCAGAGCGATTGAGCTTCTCGTCTACGAAGTAAGGGCCTTCGGTCAATTGCGGTCGCACGACGCAAGAAGCCGCGCCGGCGTTTGCCGATAGGCCACGCCGGCCTACCGGCAAACGTTCAATCAATCGCCCGCCCGACAACCCGACGAGCGCCGTCGCGCCGGCTGCTCCCAGCAGGCGCAGCGTCGCTCGCCGGCTCAGTAACTGCTTCGACATGTTCGTCTTCATTCTCTACTCCATCCTGTTCTGAACCTGGTTGTAGCCATAGTGCGTTTGAGAATTTCTCGCACCTTTTATGAAAACCGCTGTACTCGATACTCCTACTAGAACGTTAATTATAGCCGTTCGAGTGTTAAGTGTTTGTCAACGTCGAGTAAAGTTTTGTAAGGCAAATCTTTGAGCCTGGCATATTCTACTGGCTTGGTCAGGCGGCGTCTGACTATGATTGAATGGAAAGCACAATGAGCGAAATCCACTTCTATAACCACAAACTCGAAACGCTTGAGCGCCAGCGATTGCGCGAGTGGCAAAGCGAGCGGCTGCGATTGCTGATGATGGAACTGACAACCAACGAGTTCTATCAAGCCAAAGCGCGCGCCGCCCACATCGCGCTTGAAAGCATCGAGCGCCTCGAAGACCTCAATGCCCTGCCCTTCACGACGAAAGCTGAACTGGTCGCAGAGCAAACCGCGCATCCGCCGTTCGGCAGACTGCTCACCTATTCACTTAGTAGTTATCATTACTTCCATCAGACATCGGGAACGACTGGCCGTCCGCTCAGATGGCTGGACACGGCGGAAAGCTGGGACTGGTGGATGCGCTGCTGGGGGACGGTTTACCGTGCGGCAGGCATCGGCGCGGGCGATGTGGTCTTCTGCGCCTTTTCCTTCGGGCCGTTCATCAGCCACTGGACAGCGATTGCCGGTGCCTGGCATGTCGGCGCGATGGCGGTCTCCGGCGGCGGCATGAATTCGTTGCAAAGATTACAAACGCTGATTGACAATCGCTGCACGGCGCTGATCTCGACGCCAACCTATGCGCTGCATCTGGCCGAAGTCGCCGCCCAGCAAGGCATCGATCTGCGCGCCTCTGCGATCCGGCGGACGATTCATGCGGGCGAGCCGGGCGCGAGCCTCCCTGCGGTCAAGCGGGCGATTGAAACAGCCTGGGGCGCGACCTGCTTCGATCACGCGGGCGCTACGGAGGTCGGCGCATGGGCCTTCGACTGCGAAGCGCAGACCGGCGCGATTCATCTGAACGAAGCCGAGTTCATCTTTGAAGTGATTGACCCGGCAAGCGGCGCTGCCGTCAGTGAAGGCGAGCGCGGCGAGTTGGTCATCACCAATCTAGGTCGCGGCGCGATGCCGGCGATTCGCTACCGCACGGGCGACCTCGTAGAGATGACCACAGAGGCTTGCGCGTGCGGGCGCAGCTTTGCGCGCATACGCGGCGGCGTACTGGGCCGCGCCGACGACATGATGATCGTGCGCGGCGTCAACCTGTATCCGAGCGCCATTGACAACCTCATACGCAGCCTGCCGGAGGTCATCGAATACGAAGTCATCATCCGCCGTGTTGAGGGCATGGATGATTTGCTGATTCGCCTGGAGACGGCAGATGCCATGCCGTTTGCGGAGACCTCAGGCGGGCTACTCCACGCGTTCCGCCGCCAGTTCGGCATTCGCGTCTCTCTTGAGCGCGCGCCGGCCAATTCGCTGCCGCGCTACGAATTCAAAGCGCGAAGATTCAAACGGCAGTAGTCATTTGCTAAATCAGCCAGATCAGAATGGCACAGAAAGAAATTGCCACAGAGACACAGAAGCACAGAGAAGACTATAAAAATCTCTGGTTTTTTTCAGTTCTTTTGCCTTCTTCTCTGTGGCTCTGTGCCTCTGTGGCCAATCTCCTGTCCCCAGGTCGTGCGGTTCGATTTAGCGCTTCTCTTTGCTGGCCATTGGCATCTGCTAACTGACTACTGAACACTGGCAACTGACTACTGCCTGCGGCCTTGACCTTATCATTTACCCTATGTAGAATTCTTATTAGATAGAATGCTATACATAAAAACGATCTCAAGGAGTTCGCAATGGGCAAAGGGTTTCTCACCCACTCGACAGCGGTCATCTTGCAAGCGGTGGCCAACGGCTACCTGTACGGGTTCGACATCATTGACATCACGGGGCTGCCGGGCGGGACGATCTATCCGGCGCTGCGGCGGCTCGAAGAAGCGGGGCAGCTCACCTCGAAGTGGGAAAAGCCGAGTATCGCGCAAGCCGAATTGCGCCCGCCGCGCAAGTATTACGAGTTGACGCGCGCCGGGCGTGAGGCGCTGGCCGAAGCCGTCAAGCGCTACCGGCTGTTGGAACAATCGCAACCGAAAAAAGCGCGCAACCCGAAACCGTCACGCGCGTGAGGTCAAAACCGTGTCCCTGCTTGCTCGCTGCAAACGACTCTTCGGCAGACCACACCTCCGGCTGATTGCGCTGGTCGGCGTGATCGTACCGCGCCGCCTGCGCGCCGATTGGCGGCAGGAGTGGGAGGCCGAGTTGCGCTGCCGCGAACTGCTGCTTGCAGAGTGGGAGCGGCTCGACTGGCGCGGCAAGCTCGACTTGCTTTGGCGCAGCACCAGCGCCTTCTGGGATGCGCTGCTCTTACAACCGCACAGATTGGAGGACGAGATGTTTCAAGACTTGCGTTATGGCGTGCGTATGCTGCTCAAACAACCGGGCTTCACTTTGGTCGCGGTGCTCTCGCTGGCGCTCGGCATCGGCGCGAACACAGCGTTATTCAGCGTCGTGGATACTGTACTGCTGAAGACCTTGCCGGTCACTGAGCCGGAGCGGTTGGTACTCTTTGAATGGCAAGCTGGACTCCTGTTCAGAACGAATGGAATGAGCGGCACGTCGTTCGTGCCGGGGCCGCCGGGCACAAGGGGACTTTCACTGTTTCGCTACGACATCTTTGAAAAACTGCGCCAGGCGCAGGCGCAAGCGCCGGAAAGTCCGCTCAGTGATTTCTTTGCCTTTGCTCCGATCCATGAATTGACGGCAGTGGTGGACCAGCAGGCAGCGATCATTAACGGACAAGCCGTGTCGGGCGGCTATTACGCCGGGCTGAGAGTGCAACCGGTCTTGGGCCGCGAAATCACTGACGAGGATGATCAGCCGGGCGCTGCGCCGGTAGTCGTACTCAGCCATCAATTTTGGCAGGAGCGGTTCGACGCCAATCCCGCCGTCATCGGCCAGCCGCTCAAACTCAACAAAACGTCTTTCACCATCATCGGCGTAACGCCGCCCGCGTTCACCGGCACGCTGCAAGTGGATTATCGCCCTGCCGTCACTGTCCCGATTGCCTGCGAGCCGTTGTTGCAGGGCGAACTCACCAGAATGGCCACAGCGGACGGGCCGGGCGTCTGGTGGCTGAATTTAATGGGCCGGCTCAAACCGGGCGCGACATATGAGCAGGCGCGTGAGAGCTTGAACGGTATGTTTCAAGCCGCTGCGTTGGAAGTCATGCCGCCGCCGCGCAAAGCCAATGAACCGGCGCAACTCGATCCGAAAGATTACCCGCGCCTGGTCGCAGAATCCGGCAGCCGTGGGATGCTGGATCATCGCAGGGAGTATTCAACTACGATCTACGGTTTGTTCATTGTCGTGGCGCTCGTGCTGCTGATTGCGTGTGCCAATGTAGCGAACTTGCTGCTGGCGCGGGCGGCCTTGCGCGGCGCAGAGATCGGCGTGCGGCTCGCGGTCGGCGCGGGGCGCTGGCGTTTGATCCGGCAACTGCTGACCGAAAGTGTGCTGCTTGCGGCGTTGGGCGGCGCGCTCGGTGTGCTCTTCGCCTTCTGGGGCAAGAGCGCGTTGGTGGCGTTGACAGACAAGGACACGGGATTCTTGCCCAGTGACGTTGACCTCAGCCTGAATTGGCGTGTGCTGGCCTTCACGGTCGCGGTCTCGCTACTGACCGGAGTGCTGTTCGGCTTGGCACCCGCGTGGCGCGCGACGAGCCTGAATTTGGCGACGGCACTCAAACAGAGCCGCCGCACAACGGGCGTGGTGTCGCGGCTCAGCAAAGGGCTGGTCGTCGCGCAGGTGGCGCTCTCATTATTGTTATTGGTCGGCGCGGGTTTGTTCATCCGCACGCTCTACAACCTGCAACGCGTCAACCTGGGCTTCAATCAGGAGAATCTCTTGCTCTTCAAGTTGCAGCCGCAATCGAGCGGCTACAAGGACGAACGGCTGTTGCAGTTCTACCAGCAGCTCTTCGCGCGGCTGGATAGCCTGCCTGGCGTGCGCGCGGCGACGTTCGGGCGTGTTCCACTCATCGCGGATGACAATTGGGTCACCACCGTCTTGCTGCCCGGCGAGACAGAAAAGATCGCTGGGGATCACATCACCAACTGCCAGATGGTGCGCGAAAACTATTTTGCGACGATGGAAATCTCGCGGCTCGGCGGACGCGGCTTCACTGCACAGGACGATCAGCGCGCCCCTCAAGTCGCTATCGTCAATCAAACCTTCTGGCACAAGTTCTTCCCCAACGAAGACGTACTTGGCAAGCGCGTCACGCTTACCAGTAGCAACCGCCAGGTCGAGATCATCGGCGTCGTCGCTGACACCAAATACAGCCGTCAGCGCGAGGAGATCGAGCCGCTGATTTACACGCCTTGGCAGCAGGAGAGCGCGGTGATTGGCGAGATGCATTTTGCCTTGCGCACCATGGGCGAGCCGACCGCTGTGACGGCGGCGGTGCGCCAGGCTGTGCATGACTTGGATAGCAATCTGCCGGTCACAGAAGTCATGTCACAAACGGCGCGCGCCCAGGCAACCCTGAAGCAAGAACGCCTGTACGCCCGGCTGCTGAGCTTTTTCGGCGGGCTGGCGCTTTTGCTTGCGGCCATCGGTCTCTCCGGCATGTTGGCCTATTCGGTCGCCCAACGCACCAACGAGATCGGCATACGCATGGCGCTTGGCGCGCAACCAGCGAATGTCTTACGGCTAGTGGTCTGGCAAGGAATGAAACTCGTGCTGCTCGGATTGGTAGTCGGTGTGTTGACTGGGTATGCGTTGAAGCGACTGCTGGCGAGCGAATATTTTGGCGCGGACGGGTGGCAACGCCAGGTGGCGGAGCAGCTTTACGGCGTGAAGGGGACAGACCCATTGACCTTCGCCGCCATCGCGGCGCTGCTGCTGTTAGCGGCGCTGGCTGCCTGTTGGCTGCCGGCGCGTAAGGCAGCGCAGGTAGATCCGCTGGTGGCCCTGCGGCAGGAATAAAAGCTGTGACTGAGGCGAGGCAAACAACACGGTTTTATTTTGCAACAACCGTCCGCACAGCGGCGGTTAGATCGATTTGCATATGCCCTACACCGAAGTGAAAACCGATCTAATCAGCCTGCCGCTGTGCGGACGGTTGCAGTGGAAGTAATGACCGGCGGCTTGCCTGGATCACTTTTTATTGTGGCGCTCGACCTTCGACCAGGTATCGCGCAGGCCGATTGTTCGATTGAATACCAGCTTCTCCGGCGACGAGTCGGGATCCGCTGAGAAGTAGCCCAGTCGTTCAAATTGATAACGCGCGCCGTGCGCCGCATCCCGCAGACTCGGTTCGACCTTGCCGCCCGTCAACACTTCTAAGGAGTTCGGATTCAGATTGGCGGTGAAGTCCTGGCCCTCCTCAACCTCGCTCGGATTCTCTTTTGTAAAGAGGTTGTCGTAGAGGCGAACCTCGGCGTCTAAGGCGTGCGCGGCTGAGACCCAGTGAATCGTCGATTTGACCTTGCGCCCGTCGGGCGCGTTGCCGCCCCGTGTTGCCGGGTCGTAGGTACAATGTAGTTCCACGACATTCCCGCTGGCGTCTTTCACCACCTCATTGCAGGTGATGAAATATCCGTAGCGCAGACGAACTTCGCGGCCCGGCGTGAGTCGGAAATACTGCTTCGGCGGGTCTTCACGAAAATCGTCCTGTTCGATGTAGAGGATCTTCGAGAACGGAACCCGGCGGGTTCCCATGCTTGCATCTTCGGGATTGTTGACAGCGTCCATCTCCTCTACGTGATCGTCCGGATAGTTATCGATGACGACGCGCAGTGGCCGCAGCACCGCCATAACGCGCGGCACACGTTTGTTCAGGTCTTCACGGAGGTAGTGTTCAAGAAGCGACAGTTGCACCGTATTATTGGTCTTCGACACACTGGCGTTGGCGCACAAGTTGCGGATGGCTTCCGCCGTATAGCCGCGTCGCCGCAATCCCGAAAGCGTTGGCATGCGCGGATCGTCCCAGCCCACTACGTGGCCTTCCTGCACCAGAGTCAGCAGCTTGCGCTTGCTCAGAAGCGTATAGGTAAGGTTAAGCCTATCGAACTCAATCTGCCGGGAGGGAAAGATGCCAAGCTGTTCGATGAACCAGTTATACAAAGGACGATGATCTTCAAATTCGAGAGTACAGATGGAGTGGGTCACCTTCTCAATCGAATCCGACTGACCATGAGCGTAATCGTACATCGGATAGATGCACCACTCGTTGCCAGTCCGGTGGTGTTCCATGTGAAGAATGCGATACATCACCGGATCGCGCATGTTCAGGTTCGGTGATGCCATATCGATCTTGGCGCGCAGGGTGCGCGAACCATCAGGAAATTCGCCTTTCTTCATGCGTTCGAAGAGCTCCAGATTCTCTTCCGTGGAGCGATTCCGATACGGGCTGACTTTGCCCGGCTCAGTCAAGGTGCCGCGAAAGGCGCGAATCTCAGCCGCACTGAGGTCGTCCACATAAGCTTTTCCCGCTTTGATCAGTTGGACGGCCCATTCATAAAGCTGGCCGAAATAGTCGGAGGCGTAAAACAGCCCATCCCACTGGTATCCCAGCCAGTGAATGTCTTCCATAATCGAATCGACATACTCGGTCTCTTCCTTGGACGGATTGGTGTCATCGAAACGAAGATTGCATTTGCCGCCAAACTCCGCAGCCAGCCCGAAGTCGAGATAGATCGCCTTGGCATGACCAATGTGCAGGTAGCCGTTTGGCTCAGGAGGAAAGCGAGTCTGCACTCGCCCGCCATGTTTGCCGGTCTTGAGGTCTTCGATAATGATGTCACGAATAAAATTAGGCCGGCCCGGTGATTCAACTGGCACCGCGCCAGCGTCAGATTCCAACGAGTTCATGTTTTTATATTATCTCCTATGCGAACACTTTGCGGATCGGGCCTTTACGGATCTGCCCCTGCTTGCCATCGGCAATCGTTGCTCTCCTATGGCAAATATCGATTATATATCGAGTGCGAGGAACACCCAAGCAGTGGTCGGTAATCGGTGGTCAGTGATCGGTGGTCGGTGATCGGTGGTCGGTGGTGACAGATTAAGCCATGTAGGCCCGATGAGTCGGGTAACAACGTATCAGCCTCGTCCATGCAACTGATCACCGACCGCTGACCACCGACCGCTGCTCTCACAATTGCTCAAGGAAATCGATGTAGGATTGGCGCGGGTCGTGTTTGGCGGGCGCTTCCGATACGGGTTGTTCGCGCGCCGGTTCAGATGCCGCGCGGCGGTCACTGGCGCGGCGGCTCGCGCCAGCGCCGTTTGATGAGCGATAGGTCCAGTCTTTCGCGCCGGTGGCTTCTTCAAGATCGGGGAAACTGCGCAGCCAGATGCCCGGCTCCTGATGCAAGTCGTCGACGATGCGTTCGCGCAAGCGGCTGACGAAAGCCCGCGCGCCGTTGGCATTTGCATCTGTCAGTAAAATTACAATGTCATTGCGCGGGTTGGTCGACAGCAGATCGGTTTCGCGGATGAGCCGCCGCACCAGATCGTAAAGCCGCAAGGCGAGGTGACCGCCGCTTGCGGTCATCTGCGACAAACGGCAACCGACGATGGCAAAGGTGGCATTGCTTTCGAGCGTCGCGCGCACGCGGTCTTCGACCTGCGCCGTGAACTTCTGATAAGAGGTGAACGGTTCGCCCGGCACGGTGACGACTAACGGCTCAGCCAATGGCAGCGCGACAAACTCTGAGGGCTCGCCGCTGGCCGAGACGGCGGTGATCCACGAACTGATGCCGCGATAGCGCGCGATCAACTGCCGCGCTTTGTGGCGCAATTCTTTGGGGCTATACGGCTTCGTCAGATAGTAATCTGCGCCAAGCTCTGCCGCCAGGATGCGGTCGCCGGCGCGCATCCGCGTCCCTGTAACGAGGATTACAGGAACGTTCATCCCCTGGCGCATGTGCTCCAGGACTTTGAAGCCGTCAATGATCGGCAGGTCGAGGCTGAGAACGACGAGGTCGGGCTTGAAGGCGATCAATTTGGCCAGCCCACTCATGCCGTCGTGGACGATTTCGAGCGTGTAACTGTCGAGGGTTTGCGCGATCAAATCGCAGGAGGCCGGATCATCGTCGATGACCAGCACGTTGCAATCTTGTGGCTGAACGGCGATTGGCGTAGCCGCTTCGCGCAACGGCGCGACAGCAATCGCTTCGTCAAGCGGCGCGGGTGGCGCGTCGGGCGGGCGCAGCAAAACTTCAGCGGCCCGTGCCGCCATCGCCGAATCAATCTTGATGTCAGCGGCACGGCGGTGTGGCGTCTGCGGCGCTTCAAGGGGAGCGTCTGTAGCAAGCGCGGCAGACCGCCTGGCCGATGATGATTCGTCGGCGACGGGCGACGATGCCTGTGCGGCATAAACATCGCCCGTCGCTCGCGGCTCACGGTTCGCTGGCGGCGTGGGGGCTGTTGGTTCGCCGACAGGAGCCGGAGTCGTAGGCGGTACTGGCAATTCGATATCGAGCGGCGACGCAGACCTGGTCAATTCGTCGATCAACTCAGCGAATACATCGCTTACGGCTTCGACCGGCGGCGCTGATGAAATCGGCGGCGCGATGGTAGCCGGTGGCAGCGGCGTCGTTGTGGGCGTCGTTGTTGGCGTCGTTGGCGTCGTCGCTGCCGGTTGACTGGCGGCTTCGTTTGCGACTGGCGCGGCAGCGGCGCGGCGTGATGCTGGCGGTTGGGTTTCGACGTGTGAATCCGTGGTGATGAGCGCCGGGGCCAGCGGCGCGGGCTTTTCAACCCGGTCGCTTGCGCTCGGCGCGTTCGCTTTCCACATCTCGGCGAATGGCTCAAGCAGTTTGTCGAGATCGAAATCGCTCATCGCGCCGCGCGTCGATAATGATTCAACCATCGGCTCTGCCGGGTTCGGTTCGCCGGATTGAGCGGCGATCTCTGAAACCAGCGGCGCAGTCGAAGTCGGCAGCGGCTCCCGGATAGGCGTCGACTCAATGGCCTCAGGCGGCGTGGCTTGAAAGATCGAGAAGAAATGGTCAGGGCCGCGCCCGCGATCCAGCAGAAAGATGCCGCGCGACGGATCTACTTCGATTGCCTGATCCGCCGTAGCGGACTTCTCAAAAGCGATGAAGCGCGCAGCGCGCTCGCCGACATCCTTCACTTCAAAGCGAAAGACATCCACCGTATGCGGCTTGACGGCGTCGACGATGTCAGGCTCGCCGTTTGCGATAAAGACTACAGTCGCGCCGAACGAGCGCGCCCATTCGGTGAACTCGGCGACGCGCGATTGCAGATTGCCGATGCCGGCGACCAGGCTGGTGACCGGATCGAAAATCAGCCGCTGCGGTTTGGTTTCGCCCAATAACCATTCGAGTTCGCGCAGCACCGGCGTCAATTCGCGCAGCCGCGAAACCTGTTGAATGATGTCGTCCGAATATTCAAGGATGACCAGCCGCCCGCTGTAGACATCTTCGAGGCAGTCATAGCCGAGACGTGCGAAGCGGCGCACGGCGTCTTCGGGCGAATAACGGATGACCAGCGCGCCATGTTCGCCGCGCTTGAGTCCTTCGATGAGAAACTTGATGCCGAAGAGCGACTTGCCGGCAGCTTCGCCGTGAACCAGATACAACTGACCGCTGGCGAGGCCGCCCAGCAGTTTGTCGACTGGCTCGATGCCGCTGGGAATGAGGTTTGGGGCTTTCGTATCCATCTTTTTTGAACGCACGGCGCGGTTGGCTTTGTCGAAATTTGCTGCGCCTACAGCACCGACGGGTTCCGGCTAGTGTTTCGCTCGCCATCGGCCTGGCGCAAAGTGAGTGGCCTGGTCACTCTTCTTCATTAAATGGAAAATGCAGCCGATATACCAGCATTAACCCTTTCGGGTGAGACCAGACAAGCAGGCTAAGACGCGGGGAGTGCGCGACACAGCGGCCTGGCGACGCGGCGATAGGCTCAGTTGAGATAGCCGCTCCTGGGTGGTCTACTGGCGGCGTTGCTGGGTTTTCGGGTCTCCACGTCGCAATTACTTCGCCACCATCTCGACCGCCCGGCGCAATCGTTCAACCGTGCGCTCACGCCCCAGAGTCACGACGATGTCAAACAGGCTCGGCCCGACCGCTTGCCCTGTAAGCGCCGTGCGCGTCGCGTTGATCAGCAAGCCGGCCTTCACGCCCTGTTCCTCGGCATAGGCTCTGAGAGCCGCTTCCGTGCCATCGTGGGTGAATGGTTCCACAGTGCGGAGACCGTTGGCAAGGCCGGGCAGCAAGTTTTTCAGGCGCTCGTCTTTCAAATTCTTTTTCACCGCCGCCGGCTCATATTCAAACTCATCGCCAAAGTAAGGCCGCCCGTAGGTCGCGAAATCAATCGTTGTGTGATAACGCACGCGCAGCAGATCGACCGTACGCGCAAACCAATCGCGCGCATCAGTCGCATAAGCGTCGCGCCACAGGTCGTGCTTTTTCAACTGTTCAGCGACCAGCGGCAATAGCTCATCAATCGGCATGCAGCGCAGGTATTCGCCATTCATCCATACCGCCTTCGGGTCTGTCCAATTACGGGGGTCGTCCTCTTTGAAGTTAAAAATCGCCGCCGCTTTGTTGACTCCCGCAAGCGAAAACTTGTCGATCAATTCCTGGCGCGACAAGATCTCCTGATCGGTGCCGGGCGACCAGCCCAGCAGGGCGAGAAAATTGACGAAGGCATCAGGCAGAAAGCCGCGATCTCGATAGGTCGTCACTGAAACGATTTCGCCGTGCCGGCGCTTCGAGAGTTTTTCTTTGCCCGGCGCGTTGATCAGCGGCAGGTGGCCGAAGCGCGGCAACGGCGTACCTAGGGCTTCGTAAATCAAAACCTGCTTATGGGTGTTCGTCAGGTGATCCTGGCCGCGAATGACATGTGTAATCCCCATCTCAATGTCGTCAACGACCACCGAGAGATTGTAAAGCGGGTGGCCGTCGGAGCGAATCAGCACAAGGTCTTCGATGTCTGTGTAATCGCGCTCCTGCGGGCCATAAACCAGGTCGTCAAAACGCGACACCCCGGTTTCGGGAACTTTCAGACGAATCGCTGCCGTCTCGCCCGCTGCGAGCCGGGCGTGAGCTTCATCAAGCGGCAGGTCGCGATAAGGGTTGGCTTCCTTGCCGGCGCGTCCCTGTTCGCGGGCGCGCTTGACGGTTCGCGCTTTCACGGTCTCGTCGTCGCTCTGCTCTTTCGGCGTGAAATCGTAATATGCCTTACCTTCTTCGACCAGGCGGCGGGCGGCGGCGCGGTGCGCTTCGACGAATGAAGATTGGAAGAGCGGCCCTTCATCGGCGTCGAGTCCGAGCCAGTGCATGCCCTCAAGGATGCCCTGCACCATGGCTTCCGACGAGCGCTGCGTGTCTGTGTCTTCGATGCGCAGGATGAATGTGCCATTGTGCTTGCGCGCATAGAGCCAGTTGAACAGCGCCGTGCGTGCGCCGCCGACGTGCAGATAGCCGGTGGGCGAAGGCGCAAAACGAACTCTAACGGTTTCCGTCATAGCCTGAAATTATCAGTGAACGGATAAAAAAAAGGCAAGCTCGGTGAAAGGCAAAAGGCAAAAGGCAAAAGGCAAAAATGAGTTGATTGCGGAATTGCCATGCCACCTTTCCAAAGAGATGCGAATGGCATAACTGATCCGCCACTTTTGCCTTTTGCCTTTTGCCTTTTGCCTTTTGCCTTCACTCGGTCTGCGGCGCGAGGTAACGCACCTCGCTAAGTTCGGCAAGCGCCATCAGCTTGTCGAGCGCGATGCGACCGATGACCAGCCTTGCGGCCTTCGGTTCGGCGATGACTTCAAAGCCGAGTTGCTTGAGCCTGGCCACCACAACGTCGGACTGGCTCGTCAGCCAGACCTGAATTTCCGCCTTGCCGCCGCGCACGAACTTCGCTTCAACGGCGGCAGGCGTGCCGTTGCCGGTCTGCAATCGTTCAACGACGGCGGCGATGGCCGGATGCAGCTTGGCGAGCAGTTGCTGACGCTTCTGCTCTGCGGAAATCTGCTGTGCTTCGGAAGGCCCGACAGATGAGGTGGCGTGACCTCTTGCCTGGCGCAAATTAAAGTTAAACGCGATTGTGCCGCTCGTCTTGACCGGCACGCCGTTCAACTTGGTTGGCGCAAACGTCCAGCCACGCGCCGCGTTGACGGCGGCGTCTTTGAGCAGCGGATGACCCGATAGCGCCTGCGCCGCGATGACGTTGCCGCGCTCATCAACCGTCACCTGGACGATCACCGAACCTTGAACGCGCGCGGTTCTGGCAAGCGGCGGATAGGCCGGCTCCACTCTGGCCGTCGCCACGCTATTGAGCACGCCGCCGGATTTGCGGACGATCCTCGGCGCTTCGGGCTTCGCGTCTACCAGTACCGTTTCAGACACGGGTAAGGAAGGCGGGCGCACGGATGCCGGCAGTGATTTTGGCGGCGGCGGCGCGGAAGCGGCGACTCCTCCCATCACGCCCCCTGGTGTGCCTCCCGATACGCCGCCAGCGCGGCTGCCAATACTGGTCGCGGAATTCTGGGATCTTGACTGCATCAGCCGGGCTTGCTTTGCATCCAGGCTTTCTTCATCTTTGTCTGTGCCCAAGACGCCGTCGTGGCTGACGCCTTCGGGTATCTCGACCGGCACTTCGACGCGGCGCGGCTCGCCGCCATCTGTAATCGTCATCTCTTCGACCGCAACGAACGAGGTGAACTGCGTCATCAAGCGGTAATCCAGACCGAGTTGCGTTACCTGTTCTGTGACATCGGCGCGCGGCACGCCATACTGTGTGCCGGTGTAATCCTGGCTCATCAAATCGTCAATCTTCGTGCGCGCCCAAAGACCGGCGAGCACGTCGCGGCGGGCTTCCGCTTCGGGGAGTTGAACAGGAATTTCTCTTACATAATCGTGGCCGGCAACTTTGCCTTTCAATTTGATGGTGCCGCTCGCCCCCTGCGTATAGCGACCGCAGACCACCACCGGCTTGGCGCTGAACAGATCAGGAATGCGCTTCGGATAGATGTCGGTCACCGGCAGGCCCGCCCAGTCAATGGCGACATCGGTCAGCAGCGGATTGCGAACCCGTTCGTGAAAGCGCTTTGCCGCCGCCGAGCCATCGTCATTGAGCGAAACGTATTCGACTTCGCCGCGCCCTTCGGCGGCCATCTTATCGAGCAGAAAGCGGTTCACCGATGAGCCGATGCCAAACGAAAAAACCCGGGCGTTCGGATGTCGTTGGACTTCGCCGATGATCTCCTGGTCGTTGCCCACATAGCCGTCTGTCATGAAACATACAATGCGAACATGATCCTGAGCGTCCGACGGATCGAGCGCCGCTTTGATGGCTTTCATCATCTCGGTGCCGCCCGCGCCATTGCGTGAGGCGAGAAAGGCTTGGGCTTTTTGCATATTCTCGCGGGTCGCCGCAACCGGCTGCGGAAAGAGAATGTGCGTATCGCCGGCAAAGGTGATGAGGTTGAAGGTGTCCTGCGGATAAAGCCCGTCGAGCGCCATCTTCATCGCTTCTTTGGCTTTTTCAATCGGAAAGCCCTCCATCGAGCCGGAGGTGTCGAGCACGAAGACGATCTCTTTCGGCATCACATCTTCAGCCGCGACCCGGTCGGGCGGTTGCAGAATGAACGTGAAGAAACCGTCGTTGCGATTGCCGTGCGCCGCGCGATGCACAAGCAAGGCGTCTTCGATCTTGCGACCGGCAACGTCGTAGCGCAGCACAAAGTCTTTATTCGGAATTTCGTTCTTGCTCTTGAGACGCACGACGGCGTTGTGATTGGAGAGCCGTTCGACCTCGGTCTCGTGATTGATGGTCTTCAACTCGTCAATCGGCACGCCGGCATCGAGCGCGACTTCGAGCGAAATGTCGTGGCCGGCGCGCGTCCCTTTGGCGGCAATCGGCGGCGTGATGCGCGCGGCATCGGGCACCTGCGTGGTGTCGGGCGAGCGGCCCCCGGCTTGACGGCCCACGGGCGTGCCGGGAATGTAGCGCGGCCCAACGACCATCGGAAAGACAAACTCATAAGCGCCGTCTTCATACTTCAATGTCTCGACGTAGCTGATGGTCACCGTCACGCGCTCGCCCGGCATGATGTTGGCGACCGACTGCGTAAAGATGTTGGGCCGCTCCTGATCTAACAGGCTGGCGACCTGACCCGCCGAGCGCGCCGCTTCATAAATCGCCCGCGCCTCTTCGCGCGGTTTGATCCGTCCGCGCACCGTGCGGTCGCCGACCCGCAAAGTCATATCGTCAACCGCCGCGTTCTGCGGCAAGGGGAAGGTGTAGACCGCTTCGATCTTGTCTTTGAACGGATTTTCAAATTCCTGTGTAACGATGACGCGCGATAGAAAGCCGCTGATTTCGGCCTTCACATCGGTGTGGGTGAGCGGGCAAAGGCCGGCGACGGCACCCTTTTCGGGATCGATGATTTGCAGCGCGCCTTGACTGGCGGAAGTGTCGGCGCGGGCCGTAAAGCCTGTGCCGGCGTGTTGGTTGACTTTGGCAAGCATAACGTAACCTGCAATACAAAACGCTGCCAGGAGCACGAATGACACGACGAGCCTACGTTGCATAGGTTTCTCTCGAACTCGGCGCAGTTCTCAGTTCTCAGTTCTCAGCAGCAGGATTCGGCATTCAGCCGTTGCCAGGGCAACTGAAAACTAAAAACCGGTAACTGATAACTGCCACCGGTTCGCACCTCCTTAGAATGTGCGCATCACGGGTAGCGCAAAGATTGAGCGGTTGGTCGGCGCTGAATGATTAGACACCGAAATTGGTTGTTGGTTCCAGAATCTCTCTACGGATAAGGGAATGTGGCACCAAGACGAGCTTGCAGGAAAAACCAGAGGGCACATGCCGGCGCATGGCCTCTGCCAGTCGATTGCCGGGCGAGCGGGCCGTCGGCAGGATGATTTGTAAAATGAATTACTTTGACCGAGGAGTGCCCGGTTGCCGAAGAAAAAGCGGCGGCGAGACTGATCTCGCCGCCGCGTCTGGTTGATCGCGTGAGCTTCTTGTTAGAACTGGAAGCGCGCGCCGAATTGCAGTTGGAACGGCTGCGGGGTCGGGAGGTTGGTGGTTAACAGATTGCCCGTATTGACCAGGCCGGGACGGCGTTCCCGAAGCGATAAGAAGTTCGGGTTCGTCGGCCCCGTAAAGCCGCAGTTTGCGGGAATCGAAGCCGATGTGCCTCCGGGCGGCACTACTGCCGCGCAATAGTTGGTCACCGTCGTGCCGCTCAGTTCGATGTTCTCCAGGTTGAAGAGATTGAAGACATCCATAGACAACAAGATGCGCTTGCTTTCGCTGAAGTTGAAGTGCTTTTGCACGCGCACATCGAAATCATAGAGCGCCAGGTTGCGGAAGGCATTGCGCTGGAACGGAATGCCCGGAGCCGCGTAAGGCCGGTCATTGGCGATGCGATCCTGGTTGGCATCGAAGCCGAGGGTGGCGTCAATCGGACGGCCTGAGCGCAGGCGAATGGCGCTGGCTACGTCAAAGCCGCCCTTGAGGAAGAAGACCGGGTTGGCGACGAACTGATGGCGTCTATCGATGCGCGCATCGGAATACTCAGGCGCGAGATTGAACGAGTCGTCAGCGCTGGCACCGCCCGAATCGCGCTCGTTGTCATCATCCGAAAGGTTCTTCGACAGCGTGTAGAAAGCGTTGAACTGGCCCCAGCGACGCTGGAACTTGGCGCGCAAGGTCAGCGCCCTGTAGAGCGACTTGGCCGTCGATTCGCGCACTTGAACGCTGCCCAGGGTGACAATCGGACGCGACCTGCCGCCGTTGACTAAGCCGTAGAAGGGCCGCTTCGCCGGGTCTGTCGCTGAGAGAGTCGGCAGCGGTAGATTCAACTCGCGGTTGCGCTGCAACTGCAAGGTGTGAATGTAGGCGAAGTCAGCGCCAATCGTCAGATCCTTGGTGATCTGTCTTTCGATGCCGATGCCCAGTTGATAGGACTTCGGGTTCTTGTAATCAGGGGCGATCAAGATAGGCTGCGCGCCCTGGAACGGATTGAACGGCAGGCCGAGCCTGGCGGCGATGTCCTGCACATTTTGCGGCGTCAGCTTCGGCAGTTTGTCGAGCGTGAAGTTGTTCAGGTTGACGCCAACCAGATTGAACTGGCAGTAGAGCGTCGTGCAGGTCTTGAGCGGATTGCCCGCAGGCAGCGACGCCGTCGAGAACGGCAACTGCGTCGACAGATCGCCCGGTGGATTGCGGAAGTTGTTGAACGGGCCGGCGAACAGAATCGCTGGCGAGCGCGCGTAATAGGTGCCGGCATAGCCGCGAATCACCGTCTTTTGATCGCTCCACGGATCCCACGCAAAACCGAAGCGCGGGCCGAACTGCTTGGCCGAGTCAGGCATGACGGTCGGGTCAACGGTCTCACCTACGGGGAAAGGAAAGCCTTTGACCAGGTTGGTGAGAATGTCGTTGTTGGACTGCGGATCGGGATTGTATTGACCTTCCCAACGCAAGCCGTAGTTGATCGTCAGGTTCGGGCGAATGCGCCAGGCATCCTGCGCAAAGAACGCCAACTCATTGATCGGGAATTCGGCTTGCAGGTTGCCGAGTTGCAGCAGGTAGGTCGCTCCGCCCAGAGCCGCCGTTGTATCGAAGCGGTTGAGGGTTCCGCCCGACACGCCCGGCGAAAAGCTCAAGGTATCGAGAATGTTCGTCGTCGCTGCCGGGACAGCGCCGGAAATGTTATAGACGCCGAACTGGTTGAAGCCGAACGTCTGATTGACGAAGGTGTGATTGTATTCGCCGCCGAACTTCCAGGTGTGGCTGCCCTTCGTCCAGGTGATCGCATCGGCGACCTGCACGCGCCAGTCGAACTGCGTCGTCGACAGGAAGTTGACGGTGCCGAAACGTCCGATGCCGGTCGTCACATTCGGTTGTTCGGCATTCGCCAGACGCGGGCGCTCTTCGCGCGAGTACTGGCCGCGAAACTCGTTGACGATGGTCGGGCCGAGGATGCTGGCAAACTGGCCGACGACTGTGTTGGTATTGTCTTTCTCCAGGCCGTTGTTCGACAGCGCGGAGGTGGTGTTCGGCGAGATCGCATTGCCGGTCGAGGTGGCGTTCTCGGCGTTGTTGTTGCTGTAGCTGTAACGCACATTGAAGCGATGATTGTCGTTGAAGTTGTAATCGAAACGACCAAGCAAGCCAACGGCGTTGTTGGTCTGCGAGAACGGCTCTTCCAGCGAACGATAGAAATTGAAGGCTTCCTGAGTACTCGCCGTCGGCGTCAAGCCGGTCAGGGCATCGAAGAAGACCTGGCGATCCTGACTCACTCGCTGAATTTCAAAAGCCCCGAAGAAGAAGGCTTTGTCCTTCTTGATGGGGCCGCCAAAAGAAGCGCCTGCCTGATGCTGCGTCGGCGCTGGGTGCAAGGTCTGCGCCGGCTCGCCGCGCGCCGCCAGGTTGGTGTTCACCTGCTGCTCCAGTACCTTGAAGAAATCGTTCTTGCGCGACAGGCTCTCCGGGCGCAACAGGTAGAAAACCGAGCCGTGGTAATCGTTGGTGCCCGACTTGGTGACGGCATTGACGACACCGCCGGTCGAGCGACCGAATTCGGGGGAGTAGCCCGAAGCGACCACCTGAAACTCTTTGATCGATTCCTGCGGCACGGTGAAGGCGTTGTTGGAACGCTCGCCGCCGCGAATACCGCCGAAAAACGGCTGGTTGTAATCGACGCCGTCAACGTTGATATTAGCGCCGTAGATGCCGCGCTGGCCGACCAGAGAAATCTGGTTGCGCGAGGGTTCGATCAGGGCGGTCGGCGTCAGGGTCACGAAATCCTGAAAGCGGCGACCGTTGATCGGCAGATTATCAATCGCCTTCTGGTTGACGACCGAATCGGCTTCCGAGCGCGTCGTCTGCACCTGTATAGCGCCGGCGGTGACGTTGACGACTTCCTGCACGCCGCTGACGCCAAGAGTAATTTTCACATCAATCGTGCGCCCGACGGTGACTTCGACATTTTCGACGTTGACCGCCGCAAAGCCCTGGGCCGTCGCCGTGACTTTGTAAATCCCCGGGGGCAACAAGAGGATGCTATAGAGTCCGTCATCGCCGGCATTGACCGTGCGTTCGAGACCGGTTTGCGTGTTGACTGCCTTGATGCTGGCATTGGCGACGATTGCACCCTGGCTGTCAACCACAGCGCCGGCGATTTGCCCCGTGCTTGCCTGTGATTGCGCCAGAGCCGAGACGCTCGTCAATCCCAGACTAAGCGCCAACAGCAATGCGCAAAGTGAATGGAATGGTTTTATTCTCGACATGTTCCTGCCTCTCTGTAAGGTAAAGTTTGTCACTGTTTCTAATGTGAAGCGCGCGCGGCTTCACCGGATGGATTGCGCCAGGAGAGATGCGTAGAGGGTGCGAGCCGGTCAGATGAAAGCAGCGCGACCATCTCTCGCCAATCCTCAACTCCTGCCGCAAGGCAAGCGCCGTCGGCTGTCGTGCGGCCCTGCCTGTGTTTGACCCAACCTGAAATGAGCAGTCTCGCAAGGTGCCATCTTCAAACCGGCGGGCTCGCCTGCCGCTCGCCTTGTCGTCCCTATAGCGACGCAGCAAAGATCTAAAAACGGGTTCGCGAGAAGCAAAAGGCTACTTTATGGGGGGAAGCAAGTCAAGGAAAATAGGTGTTACGAAAATGTAAGCCGCAGGCCGTCGGCAGTCGGCAGAAAAGGCAGTGAAAGGTTGCCAATAATGGCCGTCAAAAGAGAGGCCATAAACCGCCTGCAAGGATCGGCGAAATCCGGTTGTCGCGCCGCCTTGCATGGGGTTTACGGCCTATTGCCTATGGCCTGCTTTTGCTCTGCGATAGCACCTCGATGATTGCTTTGAAAGAACCGACGTTGTCGGCGAGATTGCCTTCGTTGACTGACAGGAAGAGCAACCCGTCGCGGGTTGCCGTGAATTCCGAGGATTTGCCGATGAAGATGAAATCATCATTGTCAGCGCCGATGACGCCGATGAGCGCGCCTGTCGGTTGATCGGCCATCAATTTTTTGGTGTCCGTGAGATCGGTAGTGCCTTCCGGCCCACTGGTGCGCCCGGTCACCGGATCAATGGTTACTGCGCCGCTGGCGTTGACGCGAATGCGGTCGCCGCGCTTGACGATCATGCCGGTGCTCGTCCAGTCGCGTTTGCCGATGACATCAATGGTCGATGAGCGCACCTGGCCCGACGCTTTGCGCGGCGCGGGCCGCTCAGCTTCCGGCGGCGTATCGGCGAGCACCGTCCCTGCCGGCTTGTCGGTATCGGCTGGCCTGTCGAATGATCTGGTGGGCTTGATCTCGGCAGGTTTTTCGGGTTGCGGTTTTTCCGGCTGCGATTTTTCGGGTTGCGATGACTCAGGTTGGTGAGCCGGCTGTGCCTCGGACGTGTCAGAGTCGCGCGGCTGCCGTTCCGGCTGAGCGTTGCGCGGAATGTCAGGCAAAACAGTGACGTGTGGCGTGTCGCGTGCCGTGTCGCGCGCCGTGTCGCGCGCCGCAGCGGCGGCATCGCGGGCGGTGGTGTCGCGCACTGCGGCGCTGTCGCGGGCGGCGCTGTCGTTGGCGCGTCCTGTCGTCGTCTCGCTCGGACGTGTCGGCGTATCGCGCGGGGTCGCGGCATCATCGACGCGCGGCGCAGGCGAGTTGTCGCGCATAGCGCTGTCGGCAGCGCCGGCGGGCGCGTTCTCGAATTCGATGCGCGCAACGTCGCCAACAAAGACCATGGCGCGGCTCAGATAACGGCCCGATCCGGTGTCAAGCATGATAATGAACTGGTCGTCGGCAAAGCTCGCGACCTTGCCCTTGAGGACGCTGCCGTTCTTCAGGTGAATCGTGTCGGCCTGCGCCAACGGTGCGACCAGCGCCAGCACCACCAGCAGGATGAAATACCGCTTATGCATCATGAAGCCTCCGCCCTTTTGAGTTTGTTCAGGGATTCGTTCGCTTACGGGCGCGTATTATATCAAACGCTGTCTGATCGGGAAACTTGTGCGACGATGGCGAAAGCACGCCACGCCTGGGCCTCGCGCGGCACGACCGCGCCGCCTTCAGGCGGGCGCGCTGATCAACGATCTGTTCGCCTGTAGGCTGCACTCTCTGGATCTCTTGAAGCCGCTGCCCGTTCGCATTTTGTAATATTGCCTACTCGCCTTCGTGGTTGACACGGTCGTTGTAATCTTCCGATGAAGCCGGATCAAGCTCCCAGCGATGGCGATCACGCTCGGCAAGCTTCTCCTCGGTATCGAGCGGTTCGTTGTCTTCATAGGTGAGTCCGACGGCTTCGCCGAGTTCTTCGACGACATCCTGATCGGGCGTTGGCGCTGAACCGCCGGGGGTTTCTTCGCCGCTGGCCGAGCGCCCCCAGTCGGCGTCAATATCGCCGGCAGCGTCGCGGGGCGTGCTCGAATGATGTTGGCGCAACTCGCGGCTCAAGATCTGGCCGCCCGAAGCCAGGCGCTGGGCGTCGGCGAACTCCTCCAAGACTTCTTCGTCGGCTTCGATCAGTTCGCTTTCGGCTGTTCCCGCATCAATGAATTGGTCGTTCTGCTTATCCGCCATAAGGCACTTTCTCCCATTTGATATTTGCCGGCTGAGCGGCAACCTCAGTCTATCACAACCGGCGTCAGGATGAGCAGCCATCGCCGGTGAGCATCAAGGGCGTGGATGAAAAGATGAACGGCGAAACTTGCGGATTCCAGAAAAGATAAAGGCGAGTCCGATGCGCCCGGACTCGCCCTGAATTTTTCAGCCGACTATTTTTCAGTCGATTATACTGGAGCGGTGACGTTCTGCGCCGCCAGGCCCTTCGGGCCTTCAATCAGCGTAAACTCAACCTGCTGGCCTTCATTCAGTGTCTTGTAGCCATCCGACTGAATCGCCGAGTAGTGAACGAACACGTCGTCACCGGTTGAGCGGGTGATGAACCCATAGCCTTTCGTCGCGTTGAACCATTTCACAGTACCTAATTCTCTCAATGCTTTCTTCTCCTTTTCATCGAATGTGAATTGCAGCGTGGATGATCGGAGCTAAAGCAAAGAGCGTTTGCGGTCAAACTGCCAAACGCGCAAAACCTTAACTTCAACTTCAGTCCTCCTCACACTACTGCGAATCAAAACTCGCCCATCCTACACATCGCTTGTCAAGCTGTCAACTCAATTGGCAACTATGAATGATCAATGAATGATCAATGACCAATGATCAATGGCGAAGAACGATTCTCGCCGCCGACCGATCATTGATCATTCATCGTCGCTCATTTATGGAGCCGCCTTGGTCGCTTCATTGGAAACAATGCCCTCAGGGGTGCGCACCGTGATATGCAGCACGGTTCCCGATGGCGGACGGATGGCAGCGGGAATCTTCGCCGTAACGAAATCGCTTGCCGCAAAGGTTACCGCAAAGATGCTGATGGCCAGATTGTCGGCGCGCACATCAATCGTCCCGGTTGCCGGGAAGTTGGCACCGAAGATTTTCAGCAGCAGCACGCCTGAGGCTTTCCGCTTGATCTTCACATTGGTGATCTGCGGCCCGACCAGCGTGCCGGCAACGACCTGGTTTGACAGGGCCGAAGGCGGCGGCGTCGTGTTTCGGGCGCTGATGGTAAGCGCGCCGGCGCTGTTGCGAATCGTCGGGTTCTCGTCCAGATCAATAGTGATCGTCGCCGGCGGCCCGGCTTGAAGATGCGACGCGACGACCACGCCATTGATCATGACTTCCGTATCGTTGCGCAGATTCGTGCCGCTGAGGGTGATGCGCAAGCCCGCCTGCCCGGCGTTCGACTGCTGGACGGTTTGCCCGTTAAGCGTCAGCACTGCGGTAGCGAGTTGCGGCGTCGGGCTGGGATCCAGTGCCAGATGGCCGAGCTTTTGCGACAGCTTCTTGCCGCTGAAGATGTAGACGTTGCCGCCGTTGAGCACGCTGTTGTTCAAGCCGTCGCCGTGCATCGCGTTAGCAATGTAATCAATATAACCATCGCCATCAACGTCGCCGCCGGTCAGCCTATATGAAAATTCGTCGCCGCCCTGTAATCCCTGATCGTCGCCGTGCGCCCCGGCAAGCTGGTAAATCTGCAATCCAGCCGGCGGGTCGTAGAGCTTGATGACCGGCGGCAGGAAGTCACGCTGTCCGAAGATGATTTCCGTCACCCCTGCATCATCACGATCTTCGCCGTTGAGATTAAACGTCCGTTCGGGGCTGCCGATGAACAGATCCGACAGGCCGTCTTTATTGATGTCAAACGAGCGCACCGAATCGCCGGCGCAATCGAGCGCATGGACGCCATAAATCGTCGTCACGTGTTGGCCCGAAGCGTCCGGGTTTGCCAGATCAATCGTTGCCCCCTGCAAGGTCGACGAGCCATAAGCGATATACACCGCGCCGGTTTTGCCGCGATTATCGGGGGCCAGCGCCTGTAACGCTCCCATGACCAGATCGGTATGGCCGTCGCCGTTGAGGTCGCCGAAATGCACCTGCGAGCCGAGCAGATCGCTGTCGTGTGCGCCGATGACGTGCGTAGCCGACGGCGGCGGCGCACCAAGATTAGTATCAGCCGGCCAGTCGTGCTGCCCGTAGATGACAAAGACTTCGCCGCAGCGGTTGCGTGTGCCGTTGAAGCTCGCGCCGAAATTATTATGGCCGCTCACTTGATCGGCGACCGTCACATAGGAGCCCGAATCGCGGAAGATCGAACCGCCGATGATGATGTCACCGATGCCGTCGTTGTTGATGTCACCGACTTGCAGCGCCGCGCCCCAGTGATCTTCCTCATGCGCGCCGACGATCCGCGCCGTGCGCACGCCGGCAGGCGGCGCGGCGAGGTCGATTATCGAAGGCAGATTCGCCGCGCCGAAGACGATGTAAGCGCCGCCGACATGCTGGCCGGCATCCGAGTTGATTTGATCGGAGCCGATGACGATGTCGGCAAAGCCATCGCCGTCGACATCGCCTTCATCACACCATATGCCCATGCGCCCGTTGACTTGCGGGCCGTAGATGACGGTGACGCCCGCCGGCGGGGTCGCGCCGAAGGCCAGGTTGATTTCGCCGCCGAAACTCGCACTGCCATAGACGACGTAAGCCGCGCCCGCATTGAAGCGGTCGTTATTCGGCCCGTTCTGCAACGCCGCGCAAGTGAGGATGTCGCGCTTGCCGTCACCGTTGACATCGCCATTGATTGAAGAAGAGGTGCCGAGCAAGTCACCATCGCTGCCGCCAAGTATGCGGAAGATGCTCGTCGGATTGGTGGCTTGATTGACAAAGCCGGTGTCGTGCCCTTCACTCAGGTAAACGTTGACGGTGCCGTTATTGGTAAACGGAAAACTGCTGCCATACATGCCGCCAAACAGCACGTCGGCGCGACCGTCGCCGTTGACATCGCCGGCGGCGACTGGCAAGCCGATTTCGCCTTGCCGTCGCGTGCCGCCGAACAGCACGAGCAACCCGTCCTGATTGAAATTCGCCGTATCGACCGCGAGTTGAATCGTGCCGCTCTGTGCCGACGTGCGAAATGCGCTTTGCGGCAAGAGCAGCGAGAGAATGACGGCGACAACAACGCCGACGCGAAGAATGACTGCTTTCCTCATAGCTCCCTCATGATTGAAATTGAGTATGGTTCGTCCCAGCCTGAGCATTCCATGCAAAGGATCGTGATTATACAATGCTCGACGTGATTATGGCGACCTCACGAGGAAGAAGCCGGAAGTCAGAGTCAGACGGCAAGAGGAAATCGGCGCAAAGCATCACCGCCTTTATTCTGACTCCTGACTTCTTATGGAAGAAACCTGCCGCCGCGTGCGTCTAACTGGCGAAACACGATGGATGGCAAGGCGATGGAGCAAGCGGCGCGAATGAACGAGCCTATGACGGAAGCTCAAATTATCGAAGCCTGCAAGACGGGCGACCGGGCCGCCTTTCATTCGCTGTTTGAAATCTACAAGGATCGCGTCTATTCGATTGCTTATCATTTCAGCAATGATGAAGCGATGGCGCGCGATGTCTCGCAGCAGGTTTTCCTGAAGCTCTTTACGGTGATCACGCAGTTTCGCCGCGACGCGGAATTTGCGACATGGCTCTATCGCATCGTCGCCAATGCCTGCACGGACGAACAGCGCAAACGCCGCCGCTTCGTGCCCTTCGATCCGCAGCTTGAGGTTAAGACCATGACGACGAAAGGCTCGCAGGAAGATGCTTATCAACGCCGGCAGGTGGCCGCTACGGTGCGCGCCGCCATCAGCGAACTCAGCCCGAAGCTGCGCCTGCCCGTTCTGCTCAAGTACATCGAGGGATTGTCTTATGAGGAGATCGCTGCTGCCTTGAATTGTTCGATTGGCACGGTGTCGTCGCGGCTCAATCGCGGCCACAAGGCATTGGCCACGAAGCTGGCGCACCTGCGCGGCGATGTCGTCGGAAGTGAGTGAACGATGTTTACCCAGCATGTGATTAAAAAACTTTCAGCCTACTGCAATGGCGAGCTTGCCGAAACCGAGTCGCGCCGCGTCGCCGAGCATCTGCTGAAATGTGAGCAATGCCACAAAGAGTATGAAGAGATTCGTCTGGGCGTGCGGCTCGCCGAACAGTTGCCGCACCTGAGCGCCCCCGCCGAGATGTGGAGCGACATCGAAGCCCTGCTCGATGCGACGCCGCGCTCGGCCATGTCAAAAACCAAAACCGGCGACTGGTTATTCAACTGGAAATCGTGGCAATGGGCGACCGTCGCGGTGCTTGTTTTGATCGCCAGCGCCGGCATCATCGTTTATCGCCGCAGCCTTCTGCCGCCTGCCCTGCCGCCGCCGTGCATGGCGTGGCCGGTTACCAGCCTTGCCGGCGCACCGCGCATCGACGGCCATCGCATTTTGAAGACCGGCTGTTTTGAAGCCGGCGAATTGCTTGAGACAGACGCCAGTTCGCGCGTCAACGTCAACATCCCGCAGATCGGCGAAGTCGAAATCGCTCCGAATTCGCGTGTAAGATTGATTACAACGAACTCAAGCGAGCACCGGCTGGCGCTTGAGCGCGGCGTGCTGCGGGCGACGATTACAGCGCCGCCGCGATTGTTTTTTGTTGATACGCCGTCAGCCGAAGCGATTGACCTGGGCTGTGAGTATACGCTCGAAGTCGACGACGCGGGCATAGGTTTGCTGCGTGTGACGCTCGGCTGGGTGATGCTGGTTCGCGACGGGCGCGAAGCTTATGTACCCATCGGCGCAATGTGCGAAACGCGCCCTGGCATCGGGCCGGGCACGCCGTTTTTTGAAGATGCCAGCGATGAATTCAAAGAGGCGCTGGCGCGTTATGATTTCGCAGGGGGCGGCGACGAGGCATTGCGCATCGTCCTGACTGACGCGCGCGACCGCGACACCTTCACGCTCTGGCACCTGTTGCAGCATACGGATGAACCGGCGCGCGCCCTGGTGCTGAATCGCATGATTGCGCTTGTCGGCCTGCCCAGTTGCGTCACCCGCAAGGGCATCATGCAACTCGACAAAGAGATGCTCGACTGCTGGAAAGACGAACTTGACCTGGTGTGGTTTTAATCAATTTATCAGCCGGAGGTAACTGCCAATGACTCGCTCAGCTTCGCGCCTTGTCTTCAACCTGTTCGCCATTGTAATGCTGATCACGTTCGTCGCGGCAAAGCCGGTAAGCCGCACGCAGCATAAAGCCAGCCGCAAACCAGACAATCCGGCTACAGGCCGCCTCGTGGTTCACGAATGGGGCACGTTCACAGCGATAGCGGGGCGCGACGGCAAGCCGGTCGAATGGCAGCCGCTGAGCGGGCCGAGCGACCTGCCGTCATTCGTCTATGATCTCGGCAGCGCACAGAGTGGCAGAGGCTTGCGTCATGGTGGCCAATGTTTCAAATGCACGGAGGCGGTCGTCCGCATGGAGACGCCGGTGCTTTACTTTTATGCCGACCGCGAGATGAGCGTTTCGGTGCGCGTCAATTTTATGAACGGCACCATCACCGAATGGTATCCGCAGGTGCGCAGCGCCTACAAGGGTGAGCCTACCGGCGTCATTGACTGGGGCCGCGTCATGGTGCTGCCCGGCGCGGCGACGAGTTTGCCGGTCGAACCAAAGGCGAGTCATTACTATGCAGCGCGCGACACGGATGCGGCGCTCGTGCGCGTGTGCAGCAAACAAGAGCAGCAGTACGAAAAGTTTTTGTTTTATCGCGGCCTCGGCGATTTCGATCTGCCGCTCAACGTCAAACTCGAAGGCGACCGCCTGGCCATCAACAACGCGGGCAGCGACCGGGTCGCTACCTGCATCGTCTTCGAGAGCCGCAACGGGCAGGTTGGCTATCGCATAGGCAAGCTGCGCGCGGGCGAGTTGGTCATCGAGCGGCCCGTAGTCGATCAAACACAAGATGCGGTCGAGCGCGAGCTTGTAACCTTGCTTACCAAAGAAGGGCTTTACGAAAAAGAAGCTCAGGCGATGGTGGCGACGTGGCGCGACTCGTGGTTTGAAGACGGATTGCGGGTGTTTTACGTCGTGCCGCGCGCCCTCACGGACAAAACCTTGCCGCTGACCCTTGAGCCAGCGCCTGCCGAATTGGTGCGCGTGCTGGTTGGCCGCACCGAAGTTATCACGCCGGAAATGGAGCAGGCGATTCAAAAGCAACTTGAACTACTCAATGATGCATCAGCAGATGTTCCCAGCATCACGATGCAGATCATCCGCACGCACGGACGTTTCGCCGAGCCGATCTTGAAAGAGATGATCGAGAAGACAGACAACGAACGGTGGCGCAACCTCCTCAGGCAAATCGTTCACTCGGCACGCGCGGCGCTTGAATAAACGGCGAAGCGCCATCTGCTAAAGGCCATGTCAATGCGCGCGCTTCTTTTCGACAAGCGCGATGAAGCGTTGCAGCATCGCGCTGCGCGTTTGCCGGGCGGTTGCAGCATCCGGCGGATTATCGCTCGCCTCGTCGCCGTCTGCGGTTTCAGCGTCTTTGCGATCTGCGGCTTCGGTTGCTGGACTGTCGGCCTCCTCCTGGGCGTCGAGGTCTGCGTAAGATATGTTACTGCGGTAATCTTCAGCCATCGCCTTCACTTCTTCATCATGCATGGCCTCGGTGATGGCTTCCATGATGGCTTCGGCGAGGCGCGGCGGGTTGGCTTCGATGCGCCGCAGTTGTTCAAGCAGGAACGGCACGAAGCGTTCGTCTTTCCAGTGCTGCACTAATCTGACCAGCGCGAAATCCTCTTCGGTGAGCGCATCGATATTGAAGAGCGCCGCTTTCAAACGGCTCTTCTGTTCATCGCTCAGCAGCGCCGCAAATTGCGTTTTATCGCCGGTCTTTGAGCAGGTCGAAGCGCTTGTCGCCGTTTGCCCATCGGCTGGGTTGGCCGGTTCGCTGGCGGCGACTTGATTGAGCTTTTCGGCTGCACCCATTATCGCTTCTGGCTCATCGCCGTCCTCAGCAGCGCGCTCATCATCCGCATCGCTTTCGCTGGTTTGAGCGAGTTCGTATGCCCCGTCCCATCGCGTCGCACGTTGTTCGGCGCAACGCACCAGCCATTCGACGATGGCCGCCGCGTCCTGCGGCTTTGCTTGCGCCATCGCATTGAGTTCTTCGAGGCGTTGCAGATAAACGCGCAAGTCCGCCGGCGCGAGTTTCTTCACACCGTATGAGTAATCGCTGACTTCAAAGCCATCGCCCTGGTCGCGGGGTTTGAGAAAGAAGAGCGCCGTATCGCCGGTCTTCAATCCGCCGGGAAATTCTTTGTCTTCGCCCCAGCCCCAGTTATAGACGGTGACTCTGGATCGTTTGTTGTCGCCTTTGATCAGCGAGGTAACCTCCAGCGTCGTCTTCATCATCTCGTTGGTTGCAGTGGTCTTCACAGAGGTGGAGCGGCCCAGGCGCGCGACGACGATCAGATCGCTCTCCTGATGCAAGGCGCGCAACGGCTGCGGCGTGATCGCCATAGCGCCGCCCACTGTTACTGTGGTGGTTACCGATAGAACAACTTCAACGCGCGCATTTTCGCCAGCGCGAACTGTCTTGTTGTCGATTTGCAAGGTTGCGAAACCCTGCGCTTCGATCTTCAGCATATAGGCCCCTTCAGCAAGCGAGGTGAAACTGAACGAACCTTCTGCGTCTGATGTGGTCGTGCCGAGTTGCACGCCGGTTTTCTCATTAATCAATGTCACAGTAGTGTTCGGAACGACTGCGCCGCTGGGATCTTTAACCACTCCTGAAATCGTCGCCGTCGCGCCCTGCAACTCCGGCGCGCGACCTTCCTGGTCTGATCGTGTGTGAACCGCCGTCGGTGCCTTCGGGCTAGATGTAATTGCCAATACATTGCCGCTCAAGCCGATCAGGGCAGTGACCAGCGCGGCGGCGACGGGCGAGGCGCGGCGGCTGATGAGTTGCGGCGCGGCCTGTAGGTCGTCGTCGAGAATCACGCCCTCGGCATCGCGCGCGATGCGGGCGCACAGACGGCCCTCGAAGCGGGCGACGAGCGCTTCGGCTTCGTCGCGCGTCATCGCTGAAAGGTTATAGACGTGCTTATTGCATTCCTGGCAAAAGCGCATTCGCCGGTTGCCGGTCATCGAATCCCACTCGGACGGACAGGGATTGGGAATGGAAATGGCGTCGAGAGTCGTTGATTTTCTTTTCATCATGCCTCCTCGAATACTGACGGCTTAGACACCGCGATGGGGCGGACGGTTCCCACTTGCTCAAACTGAGTCAGGGCCTGTCGGGTTCCTTGAAGATGGCACGGGGCGAGTATGCGTACACAGACATGAACTGCGCGACCGTTGAAACTTGCGAAGAAATTGCCAGCGCCAACGGAAGAGAATCTCACGCCGCTACGTCTAATCGGCAAACGCGCAGACGAGAAGGCGCGTCGAGCAGTTCAACCAATAATGTTTGTTAATCACTACCCGCCCACGTGGTCGGCGGAAAGGAAAGGGTTTGCCATGACAAAGAGAGATCATTCGTTCAACAGTGCGAGAGTGACATTCGCTACAGTATTATTCGCCGCCCTGCTTGCGTTGGCCGGCACGGCGAGCGTCTTTGCCGGCGGCTTTCAGCTTGCCGTCGAGGCGGCGGACGGGGCGAAGACCGGGGCGAAAGACGCGGCGCTCATCGTGCGCACGTTCGGCTGCCACCAGCCGGCGGATGCCAACGTCACAGTGATGGCCGAAGGCATGGTCGGCGGTCGCCGCCAATCCTTGCCGGTCGAATTGAAAGCCGATGCCAAAGGGGTTTACTCGATTCATCAGCAATGGCCGTCGGAAGGCAAATGGGTACTGGTGCTGACGGGAACCTACAATGGCATGACGAGCACGGTCTTCGTCGAACTTGGCGAGCGCGGCAAAGTCTACGCCGACACGCGGCTCAGCGCTTGGGAGCAGGATGGCACGCACGCACGCGGCATCCGTCGCAAGCCGACCGCCGGAGACATCGACGCGGCGCTGAAATCCAACCTCGGCAGCATCGCCATGACTGAGACGCCATCGCGTTCAATCGCGCCGGGGGCGATTGCCGCCGGCGGCGCGGGCGCATTCTTATTCTTGGTTGGCATCGCCGCCTTGAAGCGCCGGCGGCGCGCAACCAATTAAGAGAAAAGATAGAACCGAAATTTGAAATGATGAGTGCAGAATGATAAATGATAAGTGAAAGATGGGCGATGGCTTTTCAACCTGCAACGCATCTCTCTATTTATCACTCATCATTCTGCACTCTCATTTTCTTCTGTGGTTTCGATTTTGCTTGATTACGAAGTCAGCGCTTTGGCCAGCGCCGGGTGGGCGTAAGGGATGACGATTTCGGCGATCAGCAATTCGCGTTTCTTGATCGAAGCAACGCCCGCCGCTACCGCCGTGCGCACCGCGCCGACCTCGCCTGTCAGCACGACCAGCCCTTTGCCGCCGGGTTGATTGCGCGCTTCGATCAACTGCACGGCAGCCGCTTTCACTGCCGCGTCGCCGGCATAGATGGCCGGCGCGACCTCTTTGGTTTCGATCAGGCCGACGGCTTCGATGCGCTCGACTTTGACGCGGCCTTTGATGGCCGGCGGCAGTTCGGGATGGACGTTTTGAATGATGAAGTGATCCAACACGGTTTCCGCTGCACGGTTCAACCCGGCTCTCAGAGCCGCTTCCACGTCGGCCACACGGCCTCCCACCATAATCAGATACTTGCCGCGCGGAATCAATGCCGTCATCAACAGGTCAACATCAGCCATCTTCATCATCGCGTCAACCGCTTCGATGCCGTGGGCGATGGAGCTTGATTCGATGAAGCCAATGCAAGGGTTGCTTTTGGTGATGTCGTTGGCGCTCATGGTTTTCAACCGAGCCGACAGTATAGACGCCTGCCATCATTGATTGCAATGCGCGATACGGTCTGCTATCTTGGCCGCCTCCTGACCGGCGCGTTGCGAACCATTCATTCGTTTGCGACGTAAACGAAAGCGCTACGCTTTTCATCCGCATAAGCGACCAGCATGCGCTTCATACGACAGCGCTTGTGCCATAACGGAGTCGGCCATGAAAGAGATTTCCCGTCGCCTGTTTCTCATCCAGTCGTCTGCCGGTCTGAGCGGCGCGTGGCTTGTGGCGCGCTGGCCCGAAATCGCCGCCGCCGCACAGCACGCGCACACGGCGGCACAATCTGCTGCGCCCTTGAAGTTTGAATTCTTCACGCCCGAACAAGCCGTCGAAGTCGAAGCCATCGCCGCGCAGATCATCCCGACAGACGACACGCCCGGCGCGCGCGAGGCGCGCGTGATCTACTTCATCGACCGCGCGTTGATGACGTTTGACAGCGACAAGCGGTCGCTTTACAAGAAAGGTCTCGAAGCGCTTCAGTTGAAGGCAAAGAATCCGCTGCTCGGCATAAAGCGATTTTCCGACATCGCCGCCGCGCATCAGATCAAACTGCTCAAGAGCATTCAACTGAGCGAATTCTTTTTGCAGGTGCGCGCGCATACAATCATCGGATTTTTCGCCAATCCCGAATACGGCGGCAATTTCAATCAGATTGGCTGGAAGCACATCGGCTTTGAAGATCACTATACTTTCAAGCCGCCCTTCGGTTTTTATGACCGCGACTACAAAGAAGCGAAGTGAGGCGCGCGCGGAGGTCAAGTCATGCAGCAGCGACAGCCGAAGTACGAGCCGGCGAGCGAAGTTGATTTTGTGATCGTCGGCGCAGGCGCGGCGGGCGGGGTTATCGCTAAAGAATTATCGACCGCCGGATTTCGCATCGTCGTGCTTGAGCAGGGGCCGTATCTGCAAGAAAAAGATTTCGAGCACGACGAGGTGAAGAATTACCTGCTATCGGCTCTGACGAACGATTACCAGCGCCAGCCGAATTCATTTCGCAAGACGGCATCAAGCAAACTCAAGCGGCAACCGGCGCTCGGCTACGGTCGCGTGGTCGGCGGCGGCACGGTTCACTTCACGGGCAATTACTGGCGCTTTCATGAGATTGATTTCATCGAGCGCAGCAAGCTTGGGCCGATTGCCGGCACAGGCTTCGCCGACTGGCCGATTACTTACGCCGATCTTGAGCCGTATTATACGAAAGTCGAATGGGAAATCGGCGTCTCAGGACAGGCGGGCGCGAACCCGTTCGATCCGCCGCGCTCACGGCCCTACCCTCTGCCGCCGCTGCCCATCAAATCGTCGGGCGTGTTGTTAGAACGCGCAGCGCGCAAGCTCGGCCTGCACGCCTCGCCAGCGCCCATGGCGATCCTGTCGCAGCCGCACAACGGGCGCAATGCGTGTGTGCATTGCGGCTTCTGCGAATCATTTGGCTGCGAAGTCGGCGCGAAGTCTTCGTCGCTGGCAACGGTCATCCGGGTTGCCGAAAAGACCGGCAAATGTGAGATTCGCCCGAACAGTTACGCCCGCAAGATCGAAACTGACAAGCGCGGGCGAGTGCGGGGCGTCATCTATTTCGACGAGAAAAAGCACGAGGTCTTTCAGCGCGCCAAAGCCGTCGTCGTCTGCGCCAACGGAGCCGAGACGCCGCGACTCTTGTTGATGTCGAAGTCGAATCTCTTTCCGCAGGGACTTGCCAATTCGAGCGGCGTCGTGGGCAACTATCTGATGTTCAATGGCGGTTCGTCTGCGGGAGCGTTATTCGAGCAGCCGACGAACGAATATAAGAGCGTGGTCGTCAGCCGCATCGTGCATGATTTTTATGACACCGATCCGAAGCGCGGGTTTTACGGCGGCGGCGGCATTGATTTCCGCTTCGAGTTACAGCCCGTGAGCTTCGCGCTCAACGGCTTGCCTTTGAACGCGCCGCGCTGGGGCAGCGAGTACAAGGCGATGCTGAAAGATTACTACACGCACACGGTCTATATGCTTTCTCACACCACCTCGCTGCCGCTAAAAACCAATCGCATCCTGCTCGACCCTGAATTGAAAGACGCCTGGGGATTGCCGGCAATCAGTGTGATCTACAAAGATCACCCGGACGACATGAAGACGATGAAGTTTTTCCAGGATCGTGGCGTTGAGTTGCTTGAAGCTGCCGGCGCGAAGAAGACGTGGCGTTATCCGGTATTCGAGCAGACGTTCAGCGTCCACCTGCTCGGCACCTGTCGAATGGGCGACGACCCGAAGCAGTCGGTGATTAACAAAGATCATCGCGCGCACGATCTATCGAACCTGTTCATCTGCGACGGCAGCAGCTTTGTAACTTCGGGGCGCGGCCAGCCGACCTGCACGATTCAAGCGCTGGCCTTTCGCGCTGCGGATCAGATCATTCGCCTGGCCAGAAGCGGCGAGATTAAATGAGGGGTCGGGGGCCGGGGGCCGGTAATTAAAATAACCTGAGATGATCAAACCTCGAAATGAATTCTTTGAGTTTATTTAAGAGAGTAAGAACAATTCCCCCCTGGCTACCGGCCCCCGGCCCCCAGCCCCTGACCCCTATGTTGTGTATGGATGCCGCTTGGCGTAAGCGTACGCCGTATAGGCAGCAATCAGGTGGCAGACCCAGCCGAATAAGCCGCCGGTGCCAATCCACAAGCCCGGCGTGACGATCAGCCAGAAGATGCCGCGCAGAATCTTGCCGTTATAAATCTGCCCGACGCCCGGAATGAAGAAACTTAAAACGGCGGCGATGCCGGGATTTCTCATCTCTGTAGGTCTTGGAATAATGCGGCTCATATTTCCCTCCACGATAGGCATACGACCGGCGGCTTCGGCAGGATTCAGGATTTAGGATTCAGGATTCAAGGGCCGGAAATCAGCGGAGCCGCAAATCCTGGACGGCTTATACGATTCTGCATCTTGCACTCCAACTCTGAACGGTAAGCCTTGCGCCCCTATCCCTGAATCCTGAATCTTGAATCCTGCTATAATTTCTCACTTCGCAAATTGCTGCATTCGCTGGCCGTGTGGCGTGCGTACTAAGGCATGGTGGGGTGGGAAGGGACGACAACATTGGAACAGGCGACCGAAGCCCGCATCGAACAAGCGCTGGCACGCTCGGCGTCGGGCGATCAGTTGGCCTTCGCGGAGATTGTGCGCCAGCATCAGGGCATGGTCTTCAGCCTTGCCTATCACTTTCTGCGTGACCGATGGCTGGCAGAGGAGTTGGCTCAAGAAGTGTTCCTGAACCTCCACCAGAACCTCTCTGCCATCAAGTCGCCGGCCCACCTCACGTTCTGGCTGCGCAAGGTGACGGCGCACCGCTCGATAGATCAAACGCGCCGCCGGAAAGTGCGCCCGCAGGTGAGTCTCGACGATGTGCCGGAACCCATAGCGCATCACGTCGAAGAAGATTTCATGCTCTCGGAGACGCTGCGGCGGCTGGTGGAGACGCTGCCGGAAAAAGCGCGAATGGTGGTCGTGCTGCGCTATCAAGAAGATTTGGAGCCGGCTGAAATCGCCCGTGTGCTGGATATGCCGGTCAACACTGTGAAGAGCCATCTGCGGCGATCACTGGCGCTGCTGCGCGACAAGCTGAGTCGCTCGGTTGGTGAAGCGCGGGCCTGAACAAGGCGTATTGATATTTGCAGATGATTGGAGAAGTACAACCATGAGCCGTCTCGATGATGAACTGAAGATCGCCTTTCAACGCCAGGAACCGTCGGCGGATTTCGCAGCGCGCGTGTTGGCGCGCATCAACGAAGCGCCTGCGCCGCAACCCAGAATCACTCTTTGGCAGCGCCTCAGAGGGGGGATTGCCATGCCGAGGCTTGGCTATGCCGCCGCCGGCGCAATGGCATTGCTTTTGATCATCATCGGCCTGAGCCTGCTGCGCTCGCACCGAACGGCAGGCGTTGAAGACAGCCGATTGCAAGCTGCCGCTGCCGTCTCCTACGGCGACCCTGCAAGCCACAACCAGGGCTCAGGCGGCGTGGCTCCTGAAGGGCGCGCACCCGGCCATGCGGAGTCCGGCATGCCTGATGGCGGCAGCAGATCATCCACGAATTCGGCCACGGCGCGAAATCATTCGGAGCCGGCGTTTCACACAGGTGCCGGTCGCCGGCAGAGTTATCATTACGCGCCTGCGGTTGCCAAACAATCGCCGCCGAGTGCTGAAGCCGAAGCCGCTAAAGAAAAAGTTTTGTTCGCGCTGCAAATCACCAGCGAAACGCTCAACGACGCGCAGCGCGCCATCTCGGCTGATCGTCCCAGGGACGAAAAACCGGAGCCGGTGCAGAATCGCTGATGGGGGTTCACCATTCATCTCAAGAGAGGACTTATGAAATTGTTAACCAAACGCTTCATGAAAATCATCCTTCCCGGCTTCCTGCTGGCTCTACTTGCGGCAACGGCAAGCGCACAGGACGCGCACATACAGATGAACCAGCTCGACCGCTTCAACGATATGGCTGACAAGGTCATCTCGGTCGACATCAACGAAGCGCTGATTCATCTGGCCCTGTCGGCGCTCAATTCGAGCCGCTCGCCGAACGAGGCGAAGATCAAAGACATCCTTGCCGGCTTGAAAGGCGTTTACGTCAAACGCTTCGAGTTCGAGAAAGAAGGCGCTTATACGTCTGCCGATGTCGAATACATTCGCACGCAGTTGAACGGCCCTGGCTGGGTGCGCGTCGCCGGCGTGCGCAGCAAACGCGAGGGCAGCTATGACGTTGTGATGATGTACGAAGGGACGATCATCAAGGGCCTGGCGGTGTTGGCCGCAGAGCCGCGCGCGCTCACGGTCGTCAACGTCATCGGCGCGATTGATGTGACCAAGTTGCGCGACCTCGAAGGCAAGTTCGGCATACCCGGTTTCGGCCTTGAGCAGATTCCCGGCGTTACCGTGCAGGACAATCGCAAAGACAAACAACCGCAGGATGAGCCGAAGAAACCGTAATAACCGCAGGGGAGCAAAAGCCATGATGAAACGAATGCCCCATCAAATAACTGCCCTCGGTCTGGCGCTGGCGCTTTTGGCAAGCGTTGCTTTGGCCGACGACAAAAGCTATAGCCAGGTCATCAAGCACATCAAGTCGAATTACCGCGCTAAACAGCAAGGCTTCTTCGGCATGATGATGCTGGCGCGCTTTGCCGTGAAGTTCATCAAGCCGGCGGGCGTCAAGAATTTCAAGTTGACCATGCTGCGCGAACTGGATTATTCCAATGGCCCGTCGCCTGAAAGCAAAGACTTTCATGCCTTCCTGCGCAGCAAGATCGAGCCCGAATGGATGCCGCTGGTCGCCTACAGCGCGCCGCGCGAGCAACAGTGGACTTACGTTTACGCCTTGCAAGAGAAAGAAGACCTCAAACTGCTGGTTGTGACGGTGCAAAAACAGGACGCGGTCGTGTTGCAAACGAAGTTCAACCCGTCCAAACTGGTCGAATTTATGAACAACCCGCAGATCATGGGCATGTCGCTCAAGGATGATCATGGCCAGAAGCCGCCGCCTGCCGATAGGCCGGTTGCCGACAGCAGCGACGAGGCTTCACCGTCAATTCTCACGATCAGTTCAACTGATATGGCGCGGCTTTGCCTGGTGAGCTTGCACTAGAGCGATTTGCAAAAGGGTGTGTCGGGTTGCGCAAGCTGATCAGCCGGCGTGGCCACAGAGGCTAAGAGTAACCCGGAATAAAGCGCGTTGGTTATTTCGGCTTATTCTTGGCCTCTTCCTATTGGCTGAGCCGGAACTCAGGATGACGACCTGCACAACATATGCCAGGGGAAGATCTGCGGTTGAAATTGGGGAGGTGGATTTATGCGCCTTGCGTGTCATCCGACTCAGGCTGCTCGGACACATCGGACACAGAGGCGATCTTTTCGGCGGCTTCCCAGATCTGCCGTCGTTGCCCATCGGTCGTCTCATCATTGGTAAATATTTCCATCAGACGAACCAGCATGTCTTTCTCGGTTATCACTGTGTGGCTATTCTTGCGATGGTCGGTTTCGCTCTGGCGCATTTTCGCTTTCCACTTGTTGAAGTCCACTACCTGCGCCGGAACCCACGCCGCTGAATGGGGTCGCTGGTCAGGCTCGACGATTGGCATGAACAGTACGTTGGGCGGTGAGGATGGCGCTAGGCTCATCGCCACCGATGAGCGATTGGTTACTTTTAATTCTTCCGCTGTTTCGCGCCACTCAGGATAGGCGAATGCGAAGGGTGAGGCCAGGACGGTGCGCGCGATGTCACGGGCTTCCGATTTGCGACCGACTTCGGCAAGCTCGACGGCATAGGAATTGAGGATATCGAAGTGGATGTGTGCAGGCGCATACCGCAACACCGGCAGGATGTTCTCCAGATCCTTCAGAGCCTGCGCGTGATCCCCTTGCAGGGCTTTTAAGACGCTGATGGCTTTGATCGCCAGCAGGCTGTTGGCGCTCAGTTTGCCGATTTTAATGGCCTCCTGGTAATGATAAAAGGCGGCATTAAAATCTCTCCCGTGGTATGACAGCGCGCCTAATGAAGTACTGGCCTTCGCTTTATAGGCATCGGGAGCCCTATCCACCGCAAGCTCGAATAGTCGCCGGGCCTCATCCCGATTGCCCTTGCCCCTGCGGTTGGTCGCCACGGCTAAAAAATAATTCCCTACCTCTTGATAGCCTACAATGGGGATGCCAGCCAGAATTAACGCTGTCTCTTTAACCTTATCGAATTGACGGAACGCATGGGCCTGCTCGGCCAGCCGTATCAAACGATCACCTAATTGCCAATAATTTTCTTTCCCCTGAAGTAACGTCTGATACAATTCATCGGATTTAGCCAATAAAGGAGATCGAATGAAAAAACTCGCAGCTGTTTGTTTGCTCATGTTCGTCCTGTCCTTTCCAGTTTTTGGAGGGCACACGGTATCTGGTGACCGCGCCTGTGGCTGCAACACCCCTGGATGCGTTGAGGATTATCAGGGCGAATGCGGGAACAGGCCTTTGACATCAAATGATACTCCAGGTGACACGACGGCTGAATTGGGGATAGTCTTTGTGGCTCTGCTGCTCTGGCTTAGACTGAAAGCCTAAAGTCACTCAAAAAATCCTTTTCTGAGCGCCGCTCTCGTGGCGGCTGGATAGTTGTCTGCCGTATTGTAGCGGAAAATACTTGAAAGTCAAATGCGAAAGCGGATAAAAAGGAGCCCATCTGCCTGCCTTTTTCTCCTTTTGCTAAACGCTCAATCATTGCGACCGGCAGGCAATTCAATAATGAAGCACGCGCCGCGCGGCTGATTATCTTCGACCCAGATGCGGCCCTGGTGATCGGCGATGATATGGCTGACGATGGCCAGTCCCAGCCCTGTGCCTCGGCTGCGCGTCGAAAATTTCGGCAGGAATAACTTGTCGCGGTCGCGCGCGCGAATGCCGTGGCCGGTATCGGCGACGATTAAACGCACCACGGCGCTTGACCGCATCAACTTGGTTTCAATCTCAATGGATTTTTCGCCTGCGGCTTTTGCCGACCCGTTGCCGCCAGGGTTGCCGCGTCCGTCCGAGTTCAATGCTTCAATGGCGTTATCGATCAGGTTCACCAGCACACGCTTCATCTGCTCGGTGTCAATCCACATGGGCGGCACTGTGTCATCCAGCTTACAATTCAAGCGAATGCCGTTCAATCGGTCGTTATAGAGGCTGACGGCGGCGCGCGCCACGTCGTTTAGTGAGGTTTCGACGGGGCGCGATTCGGGCAGGCGGGCGAAGCGTGAAAACTCTTCGACCATGCGTTGCAGCGCCGCGACTTCGCGGACGATGGTCGCCGTGCCTTCCTCAATGACTTCGCCGAAATGGGTTTCGCTTTGCAGCCGCTGGTTGCGCGTGTAATTGCGCAGAATGCGCTGGGCGGAAAGCTGTATCGGCGTCAAAGGGTTTTTGATTTCATGCGCCATGCGGCGCGCTACCTCGCTCCAGGCGGCAGCGCGCTCGGCTTGAATCAAATCCGTCAGGTCTTCGATGACGACGACCCATCCTTCAATCAGCCCTTCGGCGCTGCGCAGCATGATCGCCGTGGTGGCCGTAGGGATGGCGCTGCTGTCGGCGCGCTTGAATTCGATTTCGGCGTGCGCCGTGTCGCTGCGGCGGGCGCGGCGACACAGCGCCGCCAGTTCTTCGCCCTGCGGCCCGTCGATCATTCGATTGATCGGCGTGCCAAAGGACGGCTTATCCGGCAAGCCGAGAATGGCCAGCGCCGCCGCGTTGATGGTGGCCAGGCCCATCGCCTCATTGGTCGAAATGACGCCCGTCGATAGCGATTCGAGCACGGTTTCGATATAACGGCGGCGGTCGTCCAAAGCCAGATTGGTGCGCCGCAAATCTTCGGCAGCGCGCTCCAAGCGTTCGCGGTTCTCGGCCAGTTGTGCCGACATCTGATTGAACGAGCGCACCAGCCCGGCCAGTTCATCGTCGGCCAGGACATCGACTTTGTGAGAAAAATCACCATGGGCGACGCGGTCGGTCGCTTCGGCAAGCGCCTGGATAGGCACCGTGATGTTGCGCGCTACGTAGAGCGCCAGCCAGCTTGCGGCAAAGATCAGCAACAGGGTGACGACGCTGAGTTGCAGGATGTAAATCGTCTTGATGCGTTTGATCTTGTCTTTGAGATTGTGAAACTGCGTATGCTGCTCGTTGATGTTGGCGACGCGCGTCGTCAGTTCAGGCGGGAATTCGCGGGCGATGATCAGCAGTCGCGGCTGACGGGCGGCACCTGCGACGCGGATGCCGGCGATGACATAGATGACCGACGGGCTATCGCCATCATCGCTGCCGGTGAACGGCGCGGCGTCGGCGAGCGCATGCTGCTCGGCGGCGTCGAGGGTTTCCTGTATATCGCGTTCGACAGGCTTATCGCCGGCCTCAATCGTCAGGCGATCACTGCCCGCAATGACGCGGGTCAGCGCCAGATTGTATTCATTCATCTCCTGGCGAACCGATTTTTGAAAGTCGGCGCTCTTGAAGTCAGTCCGCACGGGCATCGCCAGAGAGCGGGCGATGGCGCGCGCGATGCTTGCCAACTCGGCCTCTTCTTTCTTGAAGTATTCGCCTTCGATGATGTGCGCGTCATCGACGATCTGCCGCGCCGGTTCGCCGAACCAGCGGTCAAGGCTGCGGTTGAGCAAACCGAAAGCGAAAAAGAAGAGCAGCAACACCGGCAGCAGCGATAAGCCGATGGCGTAAGCGACGAGCCGTGTCTTGAACTTCGCCCCCAATCGTCCGGCACGCCGCTCACGCACCAGCTTGATGATGTTGCGCAGCAAGACGAACAGCACCGTGACGAAAGCGAGAAAGTTGAGCGTCGACAGCCCGTACAGCAGCAGCGTTTCGGTCGCCGTGTCGGGAGTGATGAAGGGCTTGAGATTAAAGCCGGATTGCGCGATGAGCGACAGCATCAAGAGCAGAACGATGACCGACAGAAGTACGACCGTCGGCTTGCGCCGCGCCGGCGGCTTGGTCTCAGGGGTTGCGTTGTGCTGCGGTTTTGACAAAGGACGGTTGCCTCCCTGCGCCGCCAGTGGCGTTGCAGGTGAATTGTATCAAAGCCTGCGTTGCTGGCGTAGGGAGCCGGGAGGATTAATATGTCGGGAAGCCTTAGACGAATCGGCAAATGCCCGCGCCGAGGCAGGCGCTCAATCATTGAGAGCAACGCCCATGAGCCGGCCAGCGATCACGACAGCCAGGATCAGGCTAAGGCTTTTTCATCTTTTTCTTGAGACCGGCCAGGGCTAGATTATTCAGCCAGTCAAACAAGGTGAGAAGTTCGGCTGAAGCTGCCATATCACTTGTCTGAATCGTCCGCGTGCGCTTGCCGTCTTCGACGGTTATCTCGTAGTGGTACTGATCGGGCGCATCTTTGGGGGCTGGCGGAGTGGCTGGCTGATTGAAGAGGTCAGCCGCTTCAATCAGCCGCTTCAATTCTTTTGCCTGATCTTCTGGCAAGCTCTCTGAATCAACCTCTAGCTTTAAGGGAATGTTAGCCAGCCCCCCCGACCGTTCGTAGCTGATACGCATACTTCTAACCCCTGTCTTGACAAGCGAGATTCAAATCTTGATGCCGACGCTGTCCCAGGCGGTTTTCACAGCCGCTTCCGTTCCATTGGCGTTGAACTGGCTTTTGGCGACATCGAAGGTCATCTGCGCGAATTCCTTAAACTGTGTATCCGGTCTCATCTTCTCGGTAAGGGTAACATACCAGATCAGTCCGGCCTTCGTCCACGCATTGCCTCCGAGGGCGTTGGCGAGTTCATAAAATGCCTTGTTGGGGATTCCGGAGTTGATGTGAACGCCGCCGTTGTCCTGAGTCGTTTTGACAAACTTGCTCATGTGAGCGGGCTGCGGATCTCTGCCGATCATCGGGTCGTTATAGGCTGTCCCAGGGGCCTTCATCGAGCGCAAGGCGACGCCTTGAATATTCGCCGTAAACAGTCCCTGGCCAATCAGCCAGTCGGCTTGCTTCGCCGTCTGCTTTTTGGAGTACTGCTTAACGAGCGAACCGAAGACATCGGACATGTGTTCGTTGAGCGCACCCGGCTGATCCTGATAGACGAGACCCGCCGTAAACTGCGTGACCCCGTGTGTCAGTTCATGGCCGATGACATCCACGCTCTTCGTGAAGCGGTTAAAGATCTGGCCATCGCCATCGCCATAAACCATTTGCTGGCCATTCCAGAAAGCGTTGTTGAAATTCTGGCGATAATGCACGCTGGAGTCCAGACGCATGCCCTGGCCATCGATAGAGTTGCGTTTGAATACCTTGTTGTAAAAATCGTAGGTCTTGCCTGAGCCGTCAAAGGCTTCGTTGACCGAGACATCCTTACTCTTGGGATCAGTTTCACCGCGAATCAGCTTGCCCGGCAACGCCATGCCCTTTTGCGCGTCGAAGACCGTGCGCCGCTTGGTGCCGGCGGTCACCGGAGCGAAGGCCGCAAATCGCGTAATGGCTTCGCGCTGGCCGCGTAACTGTCCGGATGCGCTGATTGCCTGATACGCCGCGTCTTTCTGGGCACCTGTGCTGTTTTCGGCAACGTGGCGGAAAATGTGTGGTGGAATGATCTGGCAATGAATCATCGAATGGTCTTTTTGGCACATGGTCGGTTCTCCAAAATGGTGGGGCTGACATAGATTCCCGTGTTGCCGCTGAAGTGCGCGAAGTGGCCTTGGCAATTAAATTCTCGGCATCGCGAACTCCGTTGGCTTTGAGCGAGGTTAAACCCTATCCCTCAACTGTCACGGATTCAATTACGAGTTGACCGCAAGCAATGAAGCGCTTCTGCCGCTGAGCCGGGATGGCGACGGCAACTACGCCACTTTACTCCAATAATGATCTCTACCAGCCGATCAGCGGCTATGCCCAGCGCCGCTTGTCAGGCAACCCAGGCGGATCATTCATCACTATCGACAGGCGTCCGCAAACTAACTTTTCGACGCTATTCATATCATAAATGGTATTTGGGTTGAAACATTTCATCCCCGTGCAGCGATTACTAATTACAAAAATTTCTGCCGTCGCAAAACCCCGGTCGCAAGCCCCGCTTGATAGCGCGGCGTAGCGTTTCTATAATCATCTGGTTAAGCAGCGGCTGATATTGGAGACTATATGCCGATCACTCGTCATGACGTGGAAAAAATCGCCGAACTGGCGCGGCTCGAACTCACGGAGGCGGAAGCCGATTCGTTTACTAATCAACTGAGCGCCATTCTCGGCTACATCGATCAGCTCAACGAACTCGATACCGCCGACGTGCCGCCGATGTCGCACTGCTCGACTGCCGACGGCGACACCGAATACGCGCGCCGCGCCGATGTGGTGCGCCCCAGTCTCGGCCAACAGGCCGCCACCGCCAATGCGCCCGATGCCGAAGCCGGCTACTTCAAAGTTCCGAAAGTCATCGGCGGATGAAAACAGTAATGTGTGATTTGTGACGAGTGACAAGTAAGAACCAGCGATCTGAAGATCATTTCCTATCCTCTGTGCATCACGCATCACGCATCACATATCACTGTGTTTGTGGAGATCAACTTGGAAATCAAAGACCTGACGATTCGATTACTCAGAGAGCGCATCGCGGCGCGCGCGGTATCGGCTGTTGAAGTTTGTCGCGCCGCGCTTGAGCGCATCGAGAAGTTTACCGATCTCAATGCCTTCATCACGGTGATTGGCGATGCGGCGCTTGAACAGGCGGCGCGCATCGATGAGTTGGCGCAGCAAGGCGCGGCGTTGCCGCCGCTGGCCGGCGTCATCATGGCAATCAAAGACAACATGCTGATGCGCGATGTGCGCACCACCGCAGGCTCGCGCATCCTGTTCAACTACCGACCGCCTTACACGGCGACCGTGATTGAACGGCTCGAACGCGCCGGTGCCGTCGTTGTCGGCAAGACCAACCTTGACGAGTTCGCGATGGGGTCGTCAACCGAGAACTCGGCCTACGGCGCGGTCAAGAATCCCTGGAATACAGATTACGTTCCGGGCGGCTCGTCGGGCGGCTCGACCGTCGTCGTTGCTGCAGGCATGGCGATGGCGTCACTGGGTTCTGACACCGGCGGTTCGATTCGCCAACCGGCAAGCCTTAGCGGGGTTGTCGGATTGAAGCCGACTTACGGGCGCGTATCGCGTTACGGGTTGATCGCCTTTGGCTCGTCGCTCGATCAGATCGGCCCGATTGCCAATACGGTTGAAGATGTCGCGCAGGTGCTGAAGGTGATCGCCGGGCACGATGCCAACGATTCGACATCATCGAATCAGCCGACAGAGGATTACGTTGCCGCGCTGGCTGGCGACGTGAGCGGCTTGCGCGTCGGCGTGCCGCGCGAATATTACGGCGAAGGGCTTGACGCGGAAGTGCGTTCGCAGGTCGAAGCCGCCATTGAAAAACTCAAAGAGTGTGGCGCGCAGATGGTTGACGTAAGCCTGCCGCACACACAGTACGCCGTGCCGGTTTATTATCTCATCGCCACGGCAGAAGCCAGTGCGAACCTGGCGCGTTACGATGGCGTGCGTTATGGCTTCCGCGCCGAAGAAGCAACAACCCTCAAGGAGATGTACAGCCGCACACGCAACGAGGGCTTTGGCGCGGAAGTGAAGCGGCGCATCATGCTCGGCACCTACGCGCTGTCGGCTGGCTACTACGATGCCTATTACGGCAAAGCGCAAAAAGTCCGCTCGCTCATTGAGCGCGACTTCCGCAACGCCTTCGCCACTTGCGATGTGATTGCGACGCCGACCGCGCCGACGCCGGCTTTCAAACTCGGCGAGAAGGCCGACGACCCGCTGGCGATGTACCTGTCCGACATCTACACGATCACCCTGAATCTGGCGGGCGTGCCGGGCATCAGCCTGCCGTGTGGTTTATCATCCAAAGGCTTGCCCATCGGCGTGCAACTGATCGGTCGCCACTTCGATGAAGCGCGCTTGTTGTGCGCCGCGCATAACCTGGAAAAGGCTCTGGGAGTCAATTCCAGGCCACCGATATTGCAGAAGGAGTAAACGAAAGAGAGGGGGAAAAGGGGAAAAGGGGAGAAAGGGAGAAAGGGAGCAAAAGCGATGAGCATGGAGTTCTGCCTTCAGGCGGAAGCTCACGCAAATTAGCGCCGACGCCAAGAGGCGGAATTCCAGCCACGCAGTTTCTCCCACGCCCTTTCTCCCCCACTCCCCTTCTCCCCTTCTCTTTTAAGTTATGGCTGCTCAAAACCAGGCGAAGCAATCAGATACTGAGCCGGTCACGGCGCGCGATGAGGCGCGATTTACGGCGACCGATTTGTGGCTGTTGCTGATGACCGTGATCTGGGGATCGAACTTCACGGCGATCAAGTATTCGCTCGAAGATATGCTGCCGCTCACGTTCAACGGCCTGCGATTTACGATTGCTTCAGCCGTCATGTTGCTGGCGGCCTGGATGAGCGGCAGTAACCTGCGCGTGGCGCGCGGCGATGGCTGGCGGTTATTCGGGTTGGGATTGCTGGCCAACACGTTTTACCAGTCGCTGTTCATCATCGGCATGGCGCACACGCGAGCCGGGAACGCGGCGCTGATTCTGGCGACCGCGCCATTCTTCACCGCCGCCTTCAGCCGCCTGCGCAAAGAGGAATACTTCAGGGGGCGCGGCATTGCCGGGCTGCTGCTTGCCTTCGCCGGCATTGCGCTGATTATTTTCAGCGGTGAAAAAGAGGTGTCTTTGAAAGAAACCTTGCTGGGCGATGCCCTGTTGATCGCGGCGACTGTCTGCTGGTCGCTCTACACCGTCGGCGCGAAACGCTTAATCCACAGTTATGGCTCTCTGAAAACGACGGCGATCATGATGGCGTCGGGGACGCCGGTATTGTTGGCGATCTGCACTCCATCATTGATTGCGCAAGATTGGTCGCATGTCCGCGCGGTCGCCTGGGGAGGTCTGGTTTACAGCGCCCTGTTTGCGATTGCCCTGGCTTACATCATCTGGAATCAAGGCGTGCGCAAGATCGGTTCGACGCGCACGGCGATCTATTCAAACATCACACCAATCGTCGCCGTGCTGGTCGCGTGGCCGCTATTGGGCGAAGCGCCGACGATGGGACAAATCGCCGGCGCAGTGGTGATCTTCATCGGCCTTTATCTGGTGCGTCATGGCATGACCACTATCGCGCCGGATAAGATAGTTGGGGGAGAGATTGAAGAAGCAACTCCCCATCCAGGAAAGAGCTAATGCAAGCTCCCCGATGAACAGGGGCATAAGACCGGGCGATGAAAAAGACCAGAGATGACGCAGGTGGGAATCGCCACCGGCACCAGTACCGCTGTCAGTGAAACGGTGCCCAGCGTCTTGACGCCTTTGACGAAGGGATTGCGTCCTTCGACTGACTTCACATCAGAAAACCAGACGCTGACGCTTTCGCCAAGGCCGAATATCCCATGATCTTCTTGTACCGAGAATGACTCATCGGATTGCAACCAGACGGTGCCGCTGACGCTGCTGCCGTTGTTGAATTTGACGATCAGCCGCTCGTGTTTGCTCTGCGCCCGGACAACCGACGCCTTAATCGCTTCCCGGCTCATCACCTTTAAGGGGGTCTTGTTTTGGGCCGGTGACGGCAGAGCGGCAAGGGCAATGATGCAGGATGCTGCCAGCATAAACCCGCTTCTTTTCATCGCTTTTCTCCTATTGATTGGCAATGAGAATGTGGTGATCGTTCTAACGAAAAGTCACGCCGACGCGGAAGCTGAAGAAGTGCGGGCTGTCGCTTGCGAAGACGTGATCGCGCACCTCGAAGCGCAGGCCGAAGTGATCTTTCGGCCAGTATTGAATGCCGCCGCCGAAGTTGCCGCCGCCCGCCGTCACCCCGCTGCGGAACGCCGTCGACGCGCCGCCCGTCACAAACGGCGCGATCTTGCCGGAGTGGTTGAAATGATAGGCAAGATTGACTGAGCCAAGGCCCAGGCCATCACCCGCACTGTTGGTTGTAGACAGATAACCGATCTCACCGCCGATGCCCAGACCGCGATACAACAACCGCTCGCCGCCGCCGCCGCCAGTGGCAAACAACTCCGAGTTAGTGCCGCCGATTCCCACAAAGCCGTAGCCCCATCCACGGCGCTCGCCCTGCGACTGGCCGAACGCCATTGTCGGAATCGAAGTGATTAGCAGAATGATAATGAATAGCTTTCGCATTGATTGCTCCTTAGTGTGTTTAATATCACAGACGGATTCGCGCGGTTCTTTTGAAGGGCGAATCTTTCACTTGCGTATAGGCAATGCGAGTGCCAGAAGAGAGGCCCAGGAAAATGGGCGATTTCGGCAGGTTTTAGTAGTAATGGCCTGCTTCAGCGCAGTAATTCAATGGCAGGTGGATAGAGAATCCGGCAGGCGCAAGCAGAGGCGCGGCCCTCACAGAAAACCGCGCCTCTGATCGTGCATCCTCTAAAGGAGCTTGAATACATCTTCTCGTTCGATCAACTCGCCTTCTTCAATCGCGCGGGCAAGCGCCACGTCCTTAAATGCCTCTTCAACCGCTTCATGGAGCCACTCCCGCCGTTCTTCAAGAACTTCGGCTACAGCAGCCTTGATTAAGTCTTTGAGTTGATCAGGGTTTATCGATGTTTCCATATAGCCATCGCTTCTTTGCTTTGCAAGGTATCATTTTCATCCCGGATTTGCAGCGGTTTTGCCGCAGGCATCTGTCTACTTCATCGCTGCGCCGGCTGCCGCTTTATCGACGACCAGGCGATGATCGAGATTCGCCACCCGCCACCCGGTAGCAAAGATCATGCGGACGATGCGCTCCATCTTCTCGAAATCGATCTTGTCGACATCATCCGTCGTGCGGTGGTAATCGCGGTGCAGGCCGGTGAAATAGAAAATCACCGGGATGCCGTGCTTGGCGTAATTGTAATGATCCGAGCGATAGTAGAGCCGCTCAGGATGCTTTTCGTCGTTGTAGCGATAATCGAATTTCAGATGTGCCGTCTCATTGTCGGTTGCTTCGCTCAGCTTGTGCAACTCGCTCGACAGCTTGTCCGAACCGATGAGGTAGACCGTGTCTTTGTCCGAAAGCTCGCGGTCGCGCGGGTCTGTGTCGCCTTCAGGCTTGCTGCGACCAATCATGTCAATATTGAAATCGGCGACCAGTTTCGCCAGCGGCACGACCGGTTCGTAATCTGTATTATACTCTGAGCCGAACAGGCCAAGCTCTTCGCCGGTATGAAAAATAATCAGAATGCTGCGCGGCGAGCGCGGCCCGATGGTGAATGCCTGGGCCATCTCCAACACCGCGACAGTGCCCGATCCGTCGTCGTCCGCGCCATTGTAGACTTCGCCGTTGTCCATCGTCTTCAAGTGATCATAATGCGCGCTGAAGACGACGTACTCATCTTTCAATTTCGGGTCTCCGCCTTCGAGAATGCCGACGACGTTCTGCGCCGGCGGCGCTTCTTTGACGGCGGCGGTTAGGCGGACGCTGGCCTTTGCTGGAATCGCCATCGGCGGCGCGTCCTGGCCTGCCGGTTGTAAGTAAGATGACTCTTTGCCCATGGCTTTGGCGAGGGCGCTGATGAGCGGCGGCCCAGCGGCGATGGTCGGAAAGGTTTTGCCGCCAGCCGCCTTGCGCGGCGGCAGGCCGGGTTGATCGGCGCGGCTCAGGTAAGCTTTCATCTGCTGCCATTGGGCGATCATCGGCAAAGGCAGAACACCGATTGCGCCCACCGCGCCGTGCGCCGCCGCCGCGCTCTCGCCTTTCTCGTCATCGCTGATCATCACCCCTTTCAGCGCTGCGGGCATGTCCTCGGCAATCAACACAACGATCTTGCCTTTGACATCGAGGCCGGCGTAATCGTCATGTTTATTCTTTGGCGATGAAATGCCGTAGCCGACAAAGACCAGATCGCCCGAAAAATCGCTGCTCACCGACGGCGCGCTGAGAAAGCCATCGCCATACTTAAATTCAGTCGCTTGTCCGGATGTGGTGAATGTTACATGGCTCGACGCTGCATCGACGCTGCGATAGCTCAACGGCACCTTCTGAAAAAATGACCCGTCGCGAGCGCCGCCGCGATAGCCGTAGGATTCCAGTTGCGAGGCCAGGTAGCGCGCCGCGATGCGGTTGCCTTGACTGAGCGTATAGCGCCCGCCAAGCTCGTCGGAGGCGAGAAAGCTCAGATGCTTTTTCAAATCGCGCGCCGTGATGCTGTTGACTTCATCACGCGATGGCAGCGGCAAGCTCGCCGCGACGACCGTGACGGCCAGCAAGGCCGCAAGCAGGGTAGCAACAAGCGCGTGTTTCAGTGAATCATTCGGTTTCATACCAATTCCCTCTACATGCTTTGGATTTAAAGCCCATGGCGAGGGGCACTGGGCTTCTCATTTTTCTTGATTGCTCAATCGCGTTCGGCAAGCGGGCCGACGATCACCGTCGTCAGATGCTCAGGGTCTAGATAAGTGCGCGCCACGCGCGAGACCTCTTCGACCGTGACCGTGCGAATCAGTTCCGGGTAGCGTTCGAGATAATCGAATCCCAGCCCGTAGGTTTCGGCATCGGCGAGAAAGTCGGCGATTTGCAAGTTCTTTTGAAAGTGGAAGACGAAACTGCCGGTGAGATAATCTCTCGCCATCTCGACTTCGGCGCTTGCGACCGGCTCTTTGACGATGCGCGCGATCTCGCCGCGCAAGCCGGCAAGCGCCAGCGTCAGGTTGTCCGGAGACGTGCCGATGTAAGCGACAAATCGGCCCGGATCAATGCCGGCGCTCGACGTGATGTTGCTGTAGGTCGTATAAGCCAGGCCCATCTCGTCGCGCAGGATGCGCGGAATGCGTGAGGTGAAGCCGGGGCTCGAACCGAGGATCGTGTCCAGCACCAGCAGCCGGTAATAATCCGGATTGCGCCGCTCGATGCCGACGTGGCCGATGAAGATATTGATCTGTTCTTTAGGCGCAGTGACGACTTGTTCGATGGCCTCGCGCTGGCGCAGCGGCTTCGGCACATCGGGAATGATCAGTTCGCTGGCCTTCGGCCATGCCCCGAACGCCGCTTCAACCTGAGCCCGCACCGCCGCTTTATCAATGTCGCCGACGATGCTCAGCAGCGTATTGTTCGGCGCATAGAAGCGCCGATAAAACGCCGCCATGTCGTCGCGCGTCAGGTTCTTTATCGTGGCATCGTAGCCGACCGCCGGGCGATGCTGCGGCGTGCCGCGAAAAACGATGTCGTTGAACAAATCCGATGCCTGGGTGCGCGGCACGTCCAGGCGGCTCTTGAGTTGCGCCAGCCGCCGGGCGACTTGCTGACGCACTTTGTCTTCCGGGAAGTTGGCGTTCATCAACAGGTCGGCGGCCATCTCAAGGCCAAGCGCGAGGTCTTGCGACAGAAACATCGCCACGACGCCGCTCTCCTGATAGTCGCCATAGGTGCCGAGTTTGCCGCCGACGGCTTCGATGGTTTCGGCAATTTGCTGGGCGCTGCGCGCCGTCGTGCCTTCATCGATCATTTCGCCGACCAGCGACGCCAGGCCCGCCTGGTCGTCCGTCTCGTAGCGCGAGCCTGCGGCAACGACCGCCTTGAAGGCAACCGACGGCGTCGCGTGATTCTCCGACAACAACACCACGAGGCCGTTCGGTAGTTCCAATCGTTCGACGTTGAGGCGGGGTCGCGTCGCGCTTTGGCTGCTAGACTGCTGCACGGGCTTGCTCCTTTTCCGTGTCGACCAGATAACCGACCGTGCGATTGTCTGCGGTGAAATACTGCTCGGCGACGCGCTGGATGTCTTCAGCGGTGACGGCGCGGATGCGCGCGATCAGCGTATCGAGATAATGGTAGCCGCGCTCTTCGACAGGGATGCGTTCTTCGCTGGCAATCGTTTCAAACTCGCCCAAAAGCATGGCCTGTTGCAGAGGTTCTTCGTGGCTCATCACCAGGTCGGCTTCAATCTGCCGCCGCGCTTTTTCGAGTTCGGCTTCGGCGACCGGCTCGCGCTTGAGCCGTTCAAGTTCGTCGTAGATGGCCTGCTCGACGCTTGCCAGGGCGAAGCCGGGTTTGAGTTCGGCCTTGAAATAAAACAGCGATGGATCGATGTGGTCGTGATAGTTGGCGCTTGCCGAGGTCACTGATTGATCGCGCTCGACGAGCCGCTGATAGAGCCGTGACGATCTGCCGGTCGACAGAATCGTCTCGGTGACCTGGCAGACATAAGCATCGGCGTGCGCCACCGGCGGCGTGTGAAAGCCGATGAGCAGGCGTTCGACGGGCGTCTCTTTTTTGACGACGACGCGCTTTTCGCCGCGTTGCGGCGGTTCGGTGAGGCGCACCGCTGGGGCCTTTGGCCCTGCGGGAATCTCTGCGAATTTCGCTTCGACTTCGGCCAGCGTGGCTTCGGTGTTGAAGTCGCCGACCAGCACCAATGTGGCGTTGCGCGGGTGATACCACTTATCGTAGTACGCCTTCATGTCGGCTCCTGTAGCCGATTCCAGGTCATCGAGCCAGCCGACCGTCGGCCAGTGATAGGGATGCTGGCGAAAGGCGGTCGCCCAGACTTCGTTTTCGAGCACTTCCCAAGGGCCGTCCAGCCCGATGCGCAACTCTTCTTCGACGACCTGCTTTTCAGACTCGAATTCTTCTTCGGCAAAAGTCGTATTGCGCATGCGGTCGGCTTCGATATCAAGCGCCGTCTGCCAGCGATCCGAAGCGAAGGTGAAATAATAAGCGGTGAAGTCAAGCCAGGTGAAAGCGTTGTTGGCACCGCCGTTCTTGAGCGTCAGCAAATCGATCTCGCCCTTGCCATACTTCTCTGTGCCTTTGAAAAGCATGTGCTCCAGAAAATGTGATTTGCCGGTCTGCCCAAGCTCTTCATTGCGCGAGCCGACGCGATACCAGATGATCGAAGCGACCACCGGCTTGTCGTGCAGTTCTTTGGTGATGACGGTCAGGCCGTTAGCCAAAACCGTCTTCTGGACGCCGCGCGTCAGAAACGATTCGGCTTCGGCTGTCGCCAGAGCGCTCTGCTCAGGAGGTGTAATTAACAATGTCATAATAAACAGCGTATCCGCATAAAATATCCACGCGCTCTCGGTTGCGCTTGCGTCCCCAGAGTGCAACCAAAAAATTGTAGATGTCGCCAATCAGCAGTGTCAAACAGCGCGAGCGGTTACGCGGGCAATAGTCAGCACGCTGACGCGATTAGCGCCGGCGTCAAACAACGCCTGCGCCGCTGATGACAGCGTGCTGCCGGTCGTGAAAACATCGTCAACCAGAAGAATTGAGAGATTACTTACAACCTGCGGACGGACGACGCGAAAGGCTCCGGCGACCGATCTTTCGCGGTCTTTCCGGTCAAGCCCGGCGCGATGCCGCTCGGTAGGTTTTGTGCGAATCAGCAGATGTGCAGCAACCGGCAGACGGCCTTCACGGGCAATGACCTGGGCGATCAGTCCGGCTTGATTGAAGCCGCGCTCGCGTTCGCGCTGCTTGTGCAGCGGCACAGGAACAACGACCTCTGCCGCAAGCCTCGCGCCTTGTTCGGCGAACCTTCGCGCGATGAGGCGGCGCAATCGGCGGCAGAGATAGGGCCGGGATTTCAAAAGGCTTATGCTCGCTTCGAGCGCCCCGGCATACGCGCCGCAAGCGCGCGCCGTGGTAAACCGAAGCGCGCCGCATAAGCCGCACTGCAAGGCTTGATTGCCGGGGGATCTTCCGGGCAGCGGCAGGCCGCACTTATTGCAGAGCGGCTCATCAAACAGCGGCGTGACGCCGGCATCCGTCCAGCAATCATGGCAGGCGACGCCATCATCATAATGCTTGATCATCGCCCCGCACACCTGACACAACGCCGGGTAAACCAGCATCGTCAGTCCGTCTCTGAGGTGGGTGAGCAAGCGCATAAGAACCAGGGCGTCTTTTGACAATATGGCTGAGCCTGGCAGGTTGAAGAGGCATCAAGGGGCGCATCGGTCGCACCCGCTTTGCCGATTCCTGCGAGAAGCCGCAAGCTAATGACAGATGGCAGATGAATCGCAGAAGGTTAGATTATTCTTGACTCCTTGAGAACAAACATCCAGCCGGTTCCCTTGCAGTACGAACATCGCACCTGTAGGAGCCTTCCAGTTCCATCGCAGCCTTGACAGGTCTGCGCCGGCTGCAATACCAGGACAAAGGCTTTGCCGCCGCAGACCTGACAATCCGGCATCTCTTCTCTGGTCATTCCATAGAGTTGCTCAACCGCCAGTCCATGAAATTCGAGCAGATTCTGCAAGCCTGTCGGTAGCTTGCCATCGCCGCCACAGTAAGCGCAGGCTTCGGGCCAATAGTTGTCTGCGGGCGAACCCATTTTCGCTTCCTGAAAGTCTATTCTATGACTGTAAAGAACGATTGCTGCCTTTGCCTTTGATGAGCGCGCCAGACCGACCATCACGCAGAGCGCGCCAGTGGCTAATCTTTTTCAGTCAACAATCCCTGTTCGACCAGTTCCTGGCAACGTATGCAGTGCGGCGTCCAGGGAATGGCGTCCAGTCGTTTGGGTTGAATCTCCTCGCCGCAGTTGACGCAGTCGCCAAAGCTGCCGTCAGCGATGCGCGCCAGCGCTTCTTCGATCAGTCGCAGCGTGTTCCGTTCATTCGTGCTCTGTGAGAAGAGCAACTCTTTAGTATATGAGTTTGATGCCTTGTCGGCAGGATCTTGACTGACTTCGCGATCCGCCTCGCGGCCATAGTCTTCGGTGCGCTCGACCATGTTGAGTAACTGGTTCCGGCGCTCGACCAGCTTGGCCTCATACTGTTTCATTCTCTTCTTATCCATCGAATTCTCCTGGAAAATAATTAAACTTTCAACCACCGAAAAGCCCCAGGCTGCCTCCTCTACCTTGATTTCCCGTGCGCCGGAGGTGAAGCCGGTGCGCCCGTCACTTCTGATACGGCAGGTCGTGAATAATCGTAAAGGCGCGGTAGACCTGCTCGGTCAACAGTACCCGCGCCAGTTCGTGCGTCAGCGTCAATCGCGACAGCGCCAGCACCAGGCCGGCCCGCTGGCGCACCGCATCCGCTAATCCTGCGGGGCCGCCGATGACAAAAGTCATCTGCTTAGTCCCGCGATTGCGATGCTGGTCGATGAATTCGGCGAGCTTGAATGAATCCATCTCGCGCCCGCGCTCGTCAAGCACCACGACGAAAGCGCCATCGCTGAGGCGAGATAAAATATCCTCGCCCTCTCTTTCAATGATCAACCGCCGGTCGCCGCCGACATCATTGCGGTCGCGCAACTCCGCGACTTCGACCGGCGCGAAATGCCGCACACGCTCCAGGTACTGCTCGACCAGTTCCTTGATCGGCCCCCGCCTGGTCTTGCCTATCCACACGAACCGCAATTTCATAAAACGATGAATGATGAACGATGAACGATGAATTTTTTGTCTGCCGGTTTTCTTGATTCATCATTCATCATTCATCATTCATCAATTAGCTGAGTCCGGCGTGATTCGCCTTCAGCTTGCCGATATTGTAGCGCCGCATTTTTTCATAGAGATTCTTGCGGCTGATGCCGAGAATCTCGGCGGCGCGCGTTTTGTTGCCGCGCGTGTATTCCAAAACTTCGCGGATGTAAACCGCTTCGAGTTCCGCGAGCGTCGGCTTGTGCGTCCGCGACTGCATCAAGCGCGCCGCCGAGCGCAAGTAATCGGGCAATTGCTCCGGCTCGATCACTTCGCGGTCGGCTCTGAGCACTGCAAGCTCTATGATGTTGCGCAACTCGCGAACATTGCCTGGAAAGTCGTAGCTTTGTAAAAGCTCAAGCGTCGCTTGCGAGATATGCATGCCGGCGCGGGCGCTGCGCATCGCAAACTGGCGCACGAACTGTTCGGCCAGTTGCGGCAAGTCCTCTATGCGCTCAATCAAGCGTGGCAGTTCGATAGTGACGACCGCCAGCCGATAATACAAATCGCTGCGAAACGCATGGGCGCGCACGGCTTCTTTCATGTCGACGTTGGCCAATGCGATGATGCGCACGTCAATGCGTATGCTCTGCTTGCCGCCGAGCCGCTCGAACTGTCGTTCTTCGATGACCCGCAGCAACTTCGCCTGCGACGATGGGCTGAGGCTGGCGATTTCATCCAGCACCAGGGTGCCGCCGTCGGCAGCTTCAAAGCGCCCCGGCTTTGACTCGGTAGCGCCGGTGAAAGCGCCTTTTTCATAGCCGAAGAGTTCCGATTCGAGCAGGTCTTCCGGCAGCGCCGCGCAATCAATCTTGACATAAGGCCGGTCGCGCCGCGTGCTCTTGTTATGAATCAAGCGCGCGACGGCATCTTTGCCGACGCCTGATTCACCGAGCACCAGGACGTTCGCGCCGGTTGCGGCAACACGCTCGATCAGTTCAGCGACCCGCTGCATCGTTGGTGATAACGTAACCAGCTTCATCAGATGACTGCATCCCTCATTCGTACGATGTCTCCGGTCGTGCGGCCCGAAAAGTAACCGATGAACTATGAACGATGAACGTCAAACAGTAAAGGGTTTTGCGACTGAAAGCCGTGAGCGACCTCTCACGGCTTCACATCCTCAGGCAACGGCACATGTTTGGCGTCGCGCCACAGCCGTTCCAGGTCATAAAAGCGCCGCGAGGTCGGGCTGAAAACGTGCGCGATGAAGTCGCCGTAATCGAGCAGCACCCATTCGGCTGCCGTGTAGCCTTCAATGTGTGACGGGCGTTTGCCGGCCTGGCGCAAATTCTCTTCGATGGCATCGGTGACCGCCTGCACCTGGCGCGGATTGTTGGCCGTGCAGATCAAAAAAAACTCGGTGAACTGCGCCACCTCGCGCAAATCGAGGACGACCAGGTCGGCGGCTTTGCGGTCGCTCGCCGCCCGCGCCGCCATCATCACGGCGTCTTCGGTTTCAAGCCGCGCCGTTTGCTCTAAGGTTTCTTCGTTGATTGCTTTACGACTCATTCGTTTTTTGCCTGTACAGTGCGTACTTTCTGATGTAATCAGCCACGCGCGGCGGCACCTCCTCGTCAATCGGCTCGCCGTCGCGCACCTTGCGACGTATCTCAGTTGAAGCGATATCGACCATCACATAATCGGTCAGGTAAACACCGCCGGCGACAAGCCGCTTTAGCCTATCAACGCGACCGTCGCGCAAGTCCAGGAGATTGGCGGCAAAGCGCGGCGGCAGATGCGCAAGGCTTACGGCGTGGCGCGGGCGCGTAGTGACGATGATATTGGCGCTATCGAGAATTCGCGCCGGCTCGCGCCACAGGTTGATCTCTTCAAACGAATCCGCGCCGATCACAAAGAACAGACTGGCCTGCGGGCCGAACCTCTCGCGCAGCCGCTGCATGGTCTCGAACGTGTAAGGCCGGTCGGGCGTTTCAAGCTCAATCGTCGAAACCTTGACGCGCGCTTCATCCAGGGTTGCCAGCACGGTCATCGCATAGCGATGATAAGCGTCCGAGATCAAGCGCGAATTCTTGTGCGGTGGCCGATGCGCCGGGACGATCAACAACTCATCGAGATCGAAGTTGCCGACCACGGCGCGGGCGACTTCGAGATGGCCGTTATGTATCGGATCAAAGGTGCCGCCATAAACTCCAATTCGCCGCTCGCTCATAGCTCTCGGTTCCGGGTTTGCGGGTTCCGGGTTTCTAGTTTTCGCCCGGCCAGTTGCCTGAACCCATCGGCCAGAAACCAGGAACTATAGCGGTTATCGATAGCGTTTAGCTGTGGATTCCAGGGAATTGCAGGCTATAGGCCGGCGCTCCCAGCTAAAGCTAATGGCAAACCGCACTAGGAACCAGAAACCACCACTTCGTTTGCCTTGCGCAACTCTTCGATGCGTTTGCCGAGCGCGGTTACGAGTTCTTTCAATCCCAGGCCGGTGACCGCCGAGATGGCAAACAGTTCAAGGCCGCGCTCGCGGCAAAACTCGCTCAACCGGGCGAGGCGCTCCGGCTCGTCAAGCGCATCCATCTTCGAGGCGGCGACCAGTTGCGGCTTGCCGAGCAACTCGGCCTTGTATAGCTCAAGCTCGCGGCTGATGGTCAGAAAATCATCAACCGGATCGCGCCCCGTCGAAGAGATATCGATGACGTGCAGCAGCAGCTTCGTGCGCTCGACGTGGCGCAGGAATTCAAGGCCGAGACCTGTGCCGGCGTGCGCCCCTTCGATCAAGCCGGGGATGTCGGCGACGACGTAAGAATCCCAGTCGCCGTAAGCCACAACACCGAGATGCGGTTCGAGCGTAGTGAACGGGTAATCGGCGATCTTCGGGCGCGCTGCCGAGATCCTTGAGATCAGCGTAGACTTGCCGACGTTGGGAAAGCCGACCAGGCCGACATCGGCAATCAGCTTCAATTCCAGTTGCAGCTCACGATTTTCGCCGGGCCGCCCGTCCTGGTGATAACGCGGCGCGCGATTGGTTGAGGTCGCGAACTGGGCGTTGCCGCGCCCGCCGCGCCCGCCTGCCGCGATGACGAGGCGCTCGCCGACTTGCGAGAAATCATGAACCAGCGCGCCGGTCTCGGCATCGGTGACCAGGGTGCCGACGGGGACGAGGATGATCACATCTTCGCCGTCTTTGCCGTGACGGTTGCTGCCTTCGCCATGAGCGCCGCGCGCCCCGCGATATTCAGGATTGAAGCGGAATTGCAGGAGCGTGTTGAGATGGTCGGTGGCTTCCATGTAGACCGAGCCGCCATGGCCGCCATCGCCGCCTGAAGGCCCGCCACGCGGCACGAATTTCTCGCGCCGAAACGCCGTGACGCCGTTGCCGCCGTCGCCGCCTCTGACTATGATCTTGGCTCGATCTAAAAACTGCATTTCATTCAGTGGTCAGTGGCCAGTGATCAGATTGAAACCTGCGGCTGACCACTGACCACTAACCACTATCTGCTACTCTGCCGGATAGACGCTGATGAATTTGCCGCGCCGTCCTTTTTCCTCGAACTTGACAATGCCGGTGATCATCGCAAAGAGGGTGTCGTCGCTGCCGCGTCCGACATTATTGCCCGGCTTGTGCTTGGTGCCGCGCTGACGAACCAGAATCGCGCCGCCCGGCACCAACTCGCCGCCGAAGCGTTTAATGCCCAGTCGCTGAGCATTCGAATCGCGCCCGTTGCGCGAACTGCCTACGCCTTTTTTGTGTGCCATAATTCCTCTGCCAAATAAATGCTGAACGATGAATGTTGAATGATGAACGAGGATGAGCTTACTCGGCCCGTTCAACATTCATCATTCCGCAGCCTCTGACTCCGAAGCCTCTGACGCCTGGCTGCTGATTTCTGAATTCGTTGATTCGGTTTGCCCGCCGATAGCGCCGATGCGCACCGCCGTGAAGTTCTGGCGATGGCCGTGAGTTTTCTTGTATTGCTTGCGGCGCTTCTTTTTAAAGACGATGATCTTCGTGCCGCGACCGTGTTCGACGATGGTCGCCGGCACGGTGCCGCCGCCAAGCTCAAGGTTTGAACCGTCGCCGGTGAGCAGCGCTTGAAGCTCGACCGAATCGCCGACCTTGGCCGTGATGCTGGGCAGGCGAACCACCTGGCCTTCGCTGACCCTGAACTGTTTGCCGCCTGATTGAACGATAGCGTATGCCACAGTAGCTTCCTCCAAAAATATCCTCTTGACGAAAGTCTCAAAGTATAGCCGCCCGTTTCCATCGGTGTCAACCATCCGAGCTTTGCGGCCTGGCTTTCGCGCGCCTTGATTTGTGACTTGACCGCGCATCGAGTCGCCACGCCTGAAAAGTAGCGCCTGAAAGCATTACGTAATCTGGCTTGCATTTGAATGATTGCGGTTTGCGTCTGCCGCGTGACCTGGGCTATCGTAGCGGCGCTCTCTGGTTGTCAAAGGAGGCCCCATGTCAAATGAAATTAAGGTGACGCGGCGCTGGTTGAGTTCATTTCGTATTTCCCCCCTACGACAAAAAGACAATAATAGTTGGATTTCAGACCGCATAAGAAGGGGACAAAAGAAATGGCCACAGAGACACCAAGACACAGAGAAAATCATAAATCTTCCTGGGTTTCTCAATATTTTCCTCTGTGTCTTGGTGCCTCTGTGGCCATTTCTCTGTTCTAATCTCATAAGTTTCGATTTAGCTTCATTCAATCCGGCGAATGGGCGAATCTTGACGGTCATCGTTGATCGCTCTGCGCCGCACAGCGGGCAGTTTGAATTTAGCCCGGTCTTTCAAGGTGGAGTTGCCTGATGAACGCCGCTTCTATGCCGTGTAGCGGCGCATTGAGATGCCTGATGAGCGCCGCTTCTATGCCGTGTAGCGGCGCATTGAGATGCCTGATGAGCGCCGCTTCTGTGCCGCGTAGCGGCGCATTGAGTTTAGCCCGGTCTTTCAAGGCCGGGTCTATAACGCGCCATCCATTCGACACGTCGCGTCAGCGACGATTGAACCAGGCATTGGAGGATTCGATGGCAAACACATACACCTCGCTTCATTATCACCTCATCTTCAGCACACGGAACCGCGTGAAGCATATCTCCCAGGAAATTGAAGCGCGCGTCTGGGCATACATCGGTGGGGTAGCGCGAGCGCATAAAATGACCGCTCTCGAAATTGGTGGCGTCGAAGATCACATTCATGCACTAGTGACGGCTCCGGCAACGCTTTCGCCCAGCCAAGTTGCTCAGTTCCTCAAGGGCGATTCCTCGAAGTGGATTCGCAAAGAGTTTCCTGCTTTACACGATTTTGGCTGGCAGGATGGCTATGGAGGGTTCACAGTCAGCAAGTCAAATTTGACAGCCGTCGTCCGTTATATACAAAGCCAGCGTGAGCATCACCGGAAGAAGACATTTCAGGAGGAATACCTGGAGTTCCTAGCGAGATATGGAATTGAATATGATGAACGATTCGTGTGGGGATGATTCAATCGTCGCTGACGCGACGCGTGCGGCGGAGGGTGCCTGGGTGATCCCGGCCTTAAAAGGCCGGGCTGAACTCAACCTGCCGCTACGCGGCACAGATCCCGACTTTGAAAGACCGCGCTAATCCCGGCCTTAAAAGACCGCGCTAATCTCGGCCTTAAAAGGCCGGGCTAATCTCAACCTGCCGCTACACGGCAAAATCCTGGCCTTAAAAGTACCAATTCTGGTGCGGGTTCTTTTGGAAGGTCAAGCGCTACACAGCACAATCCTGGCCTTAAAAGACTGTGCTAAACTCAATCTGCTCCTACGCGGTTAGCTTGCTACTGACGGCGCAACCTGACAGAGGGTACTCCCTTCCAATGCAACCGGCTTTTATTCAAATTCTGAGCGCGTTTTTTTGAAATAGAAATACATTCCAAAGAAACTCTTTCGCTTTCCAAGCGATAGCACAGGCCAAAGATGGCTTTCTGCTCCATATCCGTTTAGCTTCAATTCAGTCTGTCCATTGCCGAGGCGGTCAACGCTTGCGGCGATTGGCTTTTCGCGATCAGGCAGATGACCCATGATTTGATGGATTCCCAATGTCCCGTCTATTACAATGGCAGTTAAGCTGGAATCGTCTATATTTTTACGACGTTCATACTTTCTTTTTGGGATGGACTTATGCGAATACTGGTTTGCGATGGTTTGGAAAAAACCGGCGTTGAAATCCTCCGCGCCGCCCACGGCGTCATGGTTGATGAGCGACCGGCAATCGATAAGTTTGAGTTGGCTGAAATCATCGGCGAATATGATGGACTCATCGTTCGCAGCAAAACGAAAGTCACCGCAGAGTTGATTGAGCGCGCGACGCGGATGCGTGTCATCGGACGCGCCGGCACGGGTGTAGATAACATTGATGTGCCAGCGGCGACGCGCCGGGGCATCGTCGTAATGAATGCCGCCGCCGGCAACATGGTGACGACTGCCGAGCATACCTGGGCCATGCTGATGGCGTTGGCGCGGCAGATTCCGCAAGCCGATGCGTCGATGAAAGCCGGTCACTGGGAGAAGAAACGTTTCCTGGGCGTCGAGTTGTTGGGCAAAACGCTCGGCATCATCGGCCTGGGCCGCATCGGTTCGACGGTTGCCGAACGGGCGCGGGCTTTTGGCATGACGGTCATCGGTTATGATCCTTATTTCACCGTTGAAGCGGCCAGCGAAATGGGTATCGAAATGGTCACGCTCGAAGCCTTGTTCCCGCGCGCCGATTTCATCACCGTGCATACGCCGCTGACCTCGGAAACGCGCGGTATCATTAATGCCGCGAGCATGGAAAAAATGAAGACCGGCGTACGCATCATCAACTGCGCGCGCGGCGGCCTGGTCGATGAAGCGGCGCTGGTTGATGCCTTGCGCAGCGGCAAGGTCGCCGGCGCGGCGCTCGACGTTTTCGTGCAAGAGCCGACGCCCGCCGATAACCCTTTGCTCGGCTTCGAGCAAGTCATCGTCACGCCGCATCTTGGCGCGTCGACTGCCGAGGCGCAATTGAGCGTTGCCACGATGATTGCCGAACAGTTGCTCGATTATTTGAAGCACAGCACGGTGCGCGGCGCGGTGAATATGCCGGCGGTCAGCGGTGAATTGCTGGCGGTCATCGGCCCTTACATTACGCTCGGCGAAAAGATCGGCCTGTTTCAAGGTCAGGTCTTCGGCCATGACTTGCGCGAGGTCGTCATCGAGTACTCCGGCGATGTCGCAGATCACGACCACAAGCCCATCACGCAGGCGATCCTGGCGGGCTTTCTCCGTCCCGTCATCGAGCGCGTCAACATGGTCAACGCCGCCCTGGTCGCCGAGCAGAGAGGCATCAAGGTAACCGAATCGCGGTCGCGCAAACCGCGTGACTTCGCCAGCATGATCAAAGTCCTGGCAACCACCTCGGAGGACGAAAGCGAAGTGGCCGGCGCGTTGTTTGGCCGCCGCGACGGGCGCATTGTACGAATCAACGGCTTCAATCTTGAGGCCCTTCCGAAAGGCCACATGATTTTGTTGTTCAACCGCGACGAGCCCGGCGTTCTGGGGCGCGTCGCGTCGTTCATCGGCGAACAGGGCGTCAATATCAGCCGCCTCTATCTGGGCCGCAAGAAGATCGGCGAGAACGCCATCGCGCTGATTCAGATTGATCAGCAGATGAGCGAAGACAGTCTGCGCGGTCTTGCAGAATTGGGCGGCGTCATTTCGGTCAAGCAAGTCGAACTGTAATTCATCGCGCAGCGCCAGGCGGCTTCGCTTGACGTTGCGCGCTCATCATCCTTCGTTATAAAGTAGCGCCCATGATTTTCATAGCTTCGCCGTATCGTTCTATTTACGCCAAGCGTCTGTCGAGCGCCGCTCTGTTTGTCGGCTTTTTGTTGATCACCTTTTCACTGGCCGGGGCGCAGCAAGCGCCGCCCAAGAGTTGGAAGCTCACTAAAGTCGAAGCCCCGAATATACGCCGTTTTACGACCGAGCAAGTCCTCGCCATGAGCAGCCTCAAGATCGGCCAGACCGTCGATCTCGATGCGGTTGACGCAGCGATGACGCGGCTCACTCAGACAGGCTTCTTTACCAAAGTCGGCTACCGCTACAGCTATGTTGGCGATAAGCTGACCGTGACCTTCGCGCTCGAAGAAGCCCGCTGGAACGTCCCGGTCATCTTCGATAATTTCGTCTGGTTCAGCGATGATGAATTGATCAGCGCGGTGCGCCAAGCGGTGCCGAATTTCGATGGCACCGCGCCGACATCCGGCGGCACTGTCGAAATGATTACTGCGGTGCTTGAACGGCTGTTGCGCGAAAAGCACATTGAAAGCCACGTTGAATACCTCTCCGCCTTTGAGCGAAATGGTGAAAATTCGGCCCACGTGTTTACGGTCAAGGATCTGGCGATGCCGATTTGTGCGGTGAGCTTTACGGGCGCGACGGCGATCAGCGAGGGCGATTTGATCAAGAAATCCAAGGCGCTCATCCATGCCGATTACTCGCGCAGTTACGTCGCCGACTTCGTGAAAGACAATCTGGTGCCGGTCTATCGCGAGCGCGGTTACTTGAAGGCGCGCTTCAGCGATGCGCAGGCGAAGCGCGAGGCGGGCGATTGCAAGAATGGCGTGCAGATCACCCTGACGGTGACCGAAGGCGCAGTCTACAGTTGGGATAAGGCAGAATGGATCGGCAACGCCGCCTTCACCACTCCGGCGCTTGAAGACTTGCTGTCGATGAGGGCGGGCGAATTGGCCAACGGCTTGAAGGTGGATGACGGCTTCAAAGCTATCAAGGCAGCTTACGGTAAGAAAGGCTACGTTCTATCGAAGCTCAACCTTGAATCGAACTTTGACGAGGCGAATCGCCGCGTCGCCTATCGCGTAACGATTGCCGAAGGCGCGCAATACCGCATGGGCACGGTGTTGTTCGCGGGGCTTACTGAGGGCGACGCCAGCCGCCTGCGTAAGGCGTGGAAGCTCCAGGAAAACGCCATCTACAACGCTTCGTATCTTGATGAGTACATGCGAGTATGGCTGCCACCCGAAGAGCCACTCAGGAACAAGATGCAGCGCGTGTCGCTCAAGCCCGACCACCAGCGGCTGACGATTGACGTGGCCTTCAGTTTCAAGTAAGCGAGCAATAAAAATAACCGGAATAGAAGCGCGGTGCGCTTGCCCGCAGGTTTCTGGCTGCTCAAAACCTGCGGGCAAGCGCACCGCGCTCCCGGCTGACTTGATGGAACGATGGTGGCGATAGCCCGGCTCAGTGCGCGAGGCAAGGACAAGTATCGTTGCGTATGTCGCGGTCGGTCAGGCTGAAAGTGCCGCCGCCGGCTCCGAGTTTCTGCAAGGTGGCCGTCGCCCGATTAGCTGACACATCCAGGCTGACCTGCACCCGCCGGTCGCCGGTATTGTGCTGGAGCGTGTAGGTGTTGCCGCGCCTGGTCACTGTGCCTGTGCCGCTGTACTGCGCGCCGCCGGCGCAGAAGATATAGCTTCCCGTCTGTGTATTGAAGGCTACAGACGTGTTGGGGTTATAGTCGTCTTGCAGGCAGACATCGAACTCGATCACACGAAAGAGGGTAACGATATTGCTGTCGGGCCGTCCGACGACCAGTTGCCGGTTGACGCTGTCGTAGGCGAAGACGAGGTTGAAACCGCCGCCTGGCGCGGTGCCGAGGACGCTGTTGCTGGCGGTAATCGGCCCGACGGTGGCACCGTTGCTGCCCATGCCATAGGTGATGGCTCCGGCATCGACTATCGAGCCGTTGTCCCAGCCTGCGCTTCTCACGACATAGTTGCCATTGGTCAGGGCAATTGCGCCGCCGCCGCCGACACCGTCAGATGAGGTGCTGCCGACGAGACTGTTGGCCGGCGTGACCGGACCGCTAATGCCGGTCGCGCCGTTGCCCCAGGTCGCCGCTCCAATATGAAATATCCCGCCGTTGCTCCAGAACGAGCTACTCACAACATAGTTGCCATTGGTCAGGGCGGTCGCACCGTTGATGCCGACCAAGTCAATCCCTGAGCTGCCGACGAGACTGTTGGCCAGCGTGACCGGGCCGCTGATGCCGGTCGCGCCGTTGCCCCAGGTCGCTGCTCCGACAGAGACTATCGCGCCGTTGTTCCAGTCTTCGCTACATACGACATAATTGCCGTTGGTCAGGGCGGTCACGCCGCTGGCGCTGACAGAATCAGATGAGGTGCTGCCGACGAGACTGTTGGCCGGCGTGACCGGACCGCTAATGCCGGTCGCGCCGTTGCCCCAGGTCGCCGCTCCGGCAAAGACTATCGCGCCGTTGTTCCAATCGGGGCTACTGACGACATAATTGCCGTTGGCCAGCGCCGTCACGCCGCCGAGGCCGACACCGTCAGATGAGGTGCTGCCGACGAGACTGTTGGCCAGCGTGATCAGGCCGCTGATGCCAGTCGTACCGTTGCCCCAGGTCACCGCTCCAATATGGAACATCCCGCCATTGCTCCAGCCCGCGCTTCTCACGACATAGTTGCCGTTGGTGAGCGCCGTCACGCCAGAGCCAACAAAATCCTCTGTGGTGCTGCCGACGAGGCTGTTGGCAGAAGAGACCAGGCCGCTAATGCCGGTCGCGCCGTTGCTCCAGGTCGCCGCGCCGGCATTTCGGATCGCGCCGTTGCTCCAGAATGGGCTACTCACGACATAGTTGCCGTTGGTGAGCGCCGTCACGCCGACGCCAACCTGATCATTTGCACTGCTGCCGACGAGGCTGTTGGCCGCTGAGACCAGGCCGCTAATGCCGGTCGTGCCATTGCCCCAGGTCGCCGCTCCTCGCGAATCGTTCCAGCTCGCGCTTTTCACGACATAGTTGCCGTTGATGAGCGCCGTCACGCCAAAGTTGCCGATCCGATCAAGTGTGGTGCTGCCGACGAGACTGTTGGCAGAAGAGATCGGGCCGCTGATGCCGGTCGCGCCATTGCCCCAGGTGGCCGCGCCGACAGGGACCATCGCGCTGTTGCTCCAGAACGAGCTAATCACGACATAGTTGCCGTTGGTGAGGGCGGTCATGCCGTTGGAGCCAACACTATCACCTGCGGTACTGCCGACGAGGCTGTTGGCCGGCGTGACCGGACCGCTAATGCCGGTCGCGCCGTTGCCCCAAGTCGCCGCTCCGACGCCGGATATCGCGCCGTTGCTCCATAACGGGCTAATCACGACATAGTTGCCGTTGGTAAGCGCCGTCACGCCGAAGCCAATCTCATCAAATGCGATGCTGCCGACGAGGCTGTTGGCCGCCGTGACCGGGCCGCTGATGCCGGTCGCGCCGTTGCCCCAGGTCGCCGCTCCTCGCGAATCGTTCCAGCCTGGGCTGCTCACGACATAGTTGCCGTTGGCGAGCACCGTCACGCCGCCGGAGCCGACTTGATCATGGGCGAAGCTCCCCGTCAGTTTGCTAATCAGCGTGCCTGTCGCGCCGTTGTACAAATACACCGCGCCCACATCGACAATCGTCATCGGGCTGGTAATGTCATAGAAGGGATCGGTGACGACGATGTTGCCGTTAGGCAAGGCGGTGACGGAAGTGCCAAACCGTCCGCTGCCCGCCGGCCCATTGATGTCGATCTGCGACATCGTCGCTGTCGGGCTAGTGAGAGCGCCAGGCGCGACGATGGGTGCTTGCGCTTGACCGATCATCGGCAGCACGCTCATCAGCATCATAAAAGAGACCAGGCATAGCGCCAGCCCTCGCGCTCCCGCCATGGTTTTGAAATGCTTCATTGTAGTTTTCATCTCTTCTCCTTTTTTTATACGCCAGTCGCCCGTGGCCAACCTGTTACGCCGTGGCGATGAAGGTACGCAGTTTGTGAACCGGCAGTGACGCTAACACGAAGTGAAAGGAAAGGTACAACTCGCGATCACGATCTCCGCAGATGCTATCACTGTCAATCTAGCCGATTGAGCGTTGGCTGCCAACGCTCGTATAAGATCGGCCCCTTGAAATGGTGACCGAAATTAACAACTGGCGGCGTTTATATCAGCCCTCAAATTAACAGTCAAGGGCTTGGTGATCATTTAAGCAGCGGGCAGGGCTCCGTCCATCGCATGGTTAGGAGCGCAGATGGCAAGCGCTTTGATTGCCTGCGGCAGCCTATGGTTCAGCGGAGTTGCGGCGCAGTTCGTTGACCAGCAGATGCGCCTGTCGGGTCGGCTCAGGAATACGGTATTTGGATTTTGATGGCGGGCAGGCGTCGTCAGCTTGATAACCTTTCACCGAGCGCAGCGCCAGCTTGATCGCGCCGGGCAAATCGATCAGATGGCCGGGCGAAATATAGACCGGCGCGACGCGGTCTTTGGTGCGTACTGCCGCGCCGACGGTTTCACCTTTGTCGGTCATCAGCGAATAGCTGCCGGCGCGCTCATCCGGTTCATCAAACTTGCCGACCAGCACCGTCTTGGCGCAGCCGATGGTCGGCAATCCCGTCAGCAAGCCGAAGTGACAGGCGATGCCGAAGCGTCGCGGATGCGCCAGGCCCTGGCCGTCAAGCATGACGACATCCGGCGCGATGTCGAGCTTCTCCCAGGCTTCAAGCAATGCCGGCGTCTCGCGAAACGATAGCAGGCCGGGAATGTAGGGGAATGGCGCGCGCGTGACGACTGTAGCGCTGGTTACAATTTCAAGCTCCGGTAAGCGCAACACGACGATGCCGGCATAAACCACATCGGAAAACCTGTTGAACGAGATGTCGCAGCCGGCGATCAATTGCGCCTCGCCCGCAAGCGGTTCGATGCGAACCTGCCCGCGCAAGCGTTTTTGCAGCGCCACGGCTTCGGCGCGCGTGAGATGCCAATCGTGAAGCTTCTGGTACTTCATCACATTTGCCAGGGCGTCGGGTTTAGAGGCGATCTATGGCCATCGGTAAACCGCAGGCTTTTACAGAAAGTAAGCCGGAACGCAGCGAAACGGATTGGGCAATGATTGCCGGGCACGCGCTGCGCCTCAAGATCACAACTCGCCGTTCAGCACGATGTTGTCAATCAATCGCGTCTTGCCGAAGAAGGCGGCCATCGAGATGAGCGCCGGCTCATTGGCCGAAATCGTCTCGACTGCATCGAGCCGTTGCGTGTCGGTGATGGCGACGTAATCCAATCGCCCCAGCGGCTCGGTTTCGACTATGGCGCGCATGGCCGCGAGCAATCTGGCGGCGTCGCGCTCGCCGCCGTTGTAGAGCGAGCGCGCTTTCTCTAGAGCGCGACGCAAAACCGTCGCCGCCTGGCGCTCAGCGGTCGACAGATAGACATTGCGCGATGACAAGGCGAGGCCGTCTTCTTCGCGGACAATCGGCCCGACGACGATTTCGACATCCATCGCCAGGTCGCGCACCATGCGTTTGATGATGATGACCTGTTGCGCATCCTTGCGCCCGAAAAATGCAAAGTTCGGCTGGACGATGTTGAACAGCTTATTCACCACCGTGGTCACGCCGCGAAAATGCTCCGGGCGGCTCGCGCCTTCGAGCTTTTCGCTCAAGCCTTCCACCGTGACATACGTTACAAAGTCTTTCGAGTACATGTCTTCCGGCGACGGCGCGAAGATGAAGTCCACGCCTTTGGCGAACGCCAGTTCAGCATCGCGCGCCAGATCGCGCGGGTAGCGCTCGAAGTCTTCGCCAGGGCCGAACTGCGCCGGGTTGACAAAGACCGAGGCAACGACGAGGTCGCACATTTCGCGGGCGCGCGCCATCAGCGACAGATGTCCTTCGTGCAGCGCTCCCATAGTCGGCACCAGGCTGACGCGGCTGCCTTCAGCTTGCATATCACGCGCCACCGACATCATTCGAGGAATGCGGTTGATGATTTCCATAAGGGTCGGAGGTCAGGGGTCGAGGGTCAGGGGTCAGCTTGGGATCAATTCTTCACCGGCCCCCGGCCCCCGACACCCGGCCCCCATCAGTTGATCGGGCCGAGCGGCGGCATTGAATAGGTTTCTTCGTCGGTGATGTCGACGACCACGCCTTCAGGTAAGCGGTAGCTTTCCTGTTCAGCCGGGAAGCGGCGTGCCGTCACATCATCGGCGTAGCGTTTGAGCGCGTCGCTGACAACGGCTTTGAGATCGATGTACTGGCGGACGAATTTGGCGGTGCGCCCAAAGGTCAGGCCGACCAGATCGCTGAAGACGAGAATCTGTCCGTCGCATTCCAGCCCCGCGCCGATGCCGATGGTCGGCACCTGTACGCGGTCAGTAATCAGGCGCGAAATTTCTGCCGGGATCCCTTCCAAGACCATGGCGAAGACGCCGGCCTGTTCCAGCGCCAGCGCGTCTTCGATCAACTCGCGCGCCGCTTCAATCGTCTTGCCCTGGACGCGATAGCCGCCCATGCGCAGGACCGATTGCGGAGTCAGGCCGATGTGGCCCATCACCGGCACTTCCGCCTGCACGATGGCTTCGACGATCTTGGCGCGGCGCGTGCCGCCTTCGACTTTCACCGCTTCCGCGCCGCCTTCTTTCACAAAACGAATTGCCGCTTTGACCGCCTCCCCGGCATTGTCTTGATAGGTGCCGAACGGCATATCGCCGACAATCAAAGCGCGCCGCACGCCGCGCCGCACCGCACGCGTCGCGTGTAACATCTCTTCCATCGTCACCGGCAGCGTCGAATCGTAACCGAGCACGGTCTGCGCCAGGCTGTCGCCGACCAGGATGAAATCGAATCCCGCTTCGTCCACAAGCCGCGCCGTCGGGTAATCGTAAGCCGTCAGCGCGACAATCGGCGCTCCGCCTTTGCGTGCGCGAAGGTGCGGGGCGGTGATCTTTTTCGGATTGCTTTCGGTGATGTGACTCATACGGATGTCTCCTTGCGAATCTGACCCGCTGATGGGGGGATTATATGGATGCGGCGGCAGGGATTGCAAATGATGCAAGGCAGGAGACCACAAAGCCGCAGGCCACCAGCAGTAAGCCGCAAAGCTCAGGAGCCGCCTGTCCGTTGATGAGGGCAATCGGTATGCGGGCTTTCAGAAAAGAAATAAGCTGGCTGCTTAACGTGCAGCCAGCTACAAGGAGAGCCGATCAATCGGGTAGATGCCGCGTCAGGCGATTCGCTCGTGCGCCAAGGCGACAGATGCAATGGCCGAAAGTCATTGCGGACGCATGAACGTAAAAACGTTCGACAACGAGCCGTCAGGATTCTTCACCTGCAAGTTGACCGTCTGGCCAGGCGCAATGCTCTTGCCACCTTTGCGCGCGACCAGCAAGGTCGACGGCGTCGTCTCATCAGGAAAAGTCTTTTTCATCTTGGTGCCGTCGGTCGCAGGCGACGCGCACGTATCACAGGAAAACAGCGATGCGCCATCGCCGAAGTTCTGGCCGCTGATGAGCAGTTGCTTGCCTTGCACCATCGCATTGAGAATCATCGGCGATGGCGGGCCCGCGCCGTTGATGGTGAACGTCCCGCTGAGGGCTGGCGAAACCGGCGAACCCGATTTCGTGCCGGCGGTGATCCGCATGCGAGTGCTGGTGGAACGGACATTCGGCACCGTCCAGTCAAAACCTGTGAGGCTGCCGTCTGTGGTGAAGAATACTTGCTGGGTGATCGGAAAGGTCGCGCCGTCGTCAGTCGAATAGCGCGCCTCAAAATTATCGATGTTGGTTGTGCTGGTGGTCTGCCAATCGATACGGGTCTTAGCGCCGGGTTCGAGCACCTGCCCGTCGAGATTGGTGGCCAGCGTCAGCGTCACATGAGTGGTCACGGAATCGGCATAGAAGCGATTCGTATAGATGAAGTCGCCGCTATTTTCGCCGTTGCCATTCGCCGCATTGCCCGATATATAGAAGATTACCGTGCCGATGTCTGTATCCGGCGCTGTCCAACGCACCTGCCATACATGGCTGTTTTTGGCATTGGGTATAGTTCCCTGCTGTTTGTGCTCGATGTACTGGCGACCGCCGAAACCGATCTCCGAAAGCACCTGCGTCTCGCTATTCAGCGAACTCAAGGTGCCGGCGCGGCGATTTGACTGATTGAGCGCCGTCATCTGAAAACCGAATAGCTGGCCCTTTGGCTGTCCCTGCTGGACGGTGATCGTCAGCGTATATTGCTTGCCGGGTTCATAGATGCCGCCAATCGGCTCGCCCGTAATGTTGACGCTTCCCGACCCGATGTTGGCCGGGCTGGTATCGTGACAAGCCGTGCAATTACCGAGATCGTTCGGCGCATTGGTGTAACCCGGCTCCGGCCCGGTCACTTTCGCGTAAACCACCGCAGTGATCACCAGCACCAGCAAAATCGCCTGAAGTTTTTTTCTGGCATTCAGTCCCAACATAGTGAGCGGATTTCCTTTCTTCCCACGCTGATTTGCTTATTGAACAAAACGGCAGACGCCGTCTTGCCTGTATTCTGTTACTCAAAATAAAGTGAGGATCGTAGCACAGGATAGCGGATGCAGGATGAATTCCGCAACTTCATCCTGCATCCGCTAATCAACTCAGCCCAGGAAGCCGATGTTGGCGAACTGACTGCCGAGAATCGCCTTGGAATCAGCGCCGAGCCACTTATCGAGTATCGTCGCGTAGACCGAACGGAAGTCCACCTTGAACTTGATATTGCCGGCGCTGTCGAGGTCTGAAAGCGACGGTTGTTCGCCGTAGATGCCGCCGTGTATGGGATTGCCGACCACCATCTGCACAGAAGCGGTGCCGTGATCCGTGCCGATTGAGGCGTTCTCGTTCGGACGCCGGCCAAACTCCGACCAGGTCATCAAGATGACATTGTCGGCCAGGCTGTGCGCCGCCATGTCATCATAAAATGCTTTGATCGACTTCGAGAGGTTGCCGAGCAGCGTCGCATGCTGGCCGATGGTTTTATCAGTCGGCGCTTGAGCGCTGCCGATCTCCGCCGAGTGATGATCGAAGCCGCCAAGCTGCACGTAAAACAGGTTGGCGTCAGCGATGGTCGTAGCGATCTGCGCGACCATGCGCATGGCCGATGCCAACTGGTTGCCGGTCGTCGGGTAGGTGACCGGCGAGGTGTAGCCCGCCACTGCCGCGCGCAACTGCGCCGCGCCTTCTTCGGCGTCAAAGCTGGCTTTGCCGAGGGCGCTCAAGAAGGAGTCGGCTTCAAAGCTGCGCGTCGTCGTCGTTTTGAAGGCGTTAAGCTGATTGGTCTTGTCGCCGGTATTGCGCGGGTCGGTCAGGTACTGGTAGTTAGCGAACGGATCGGTGCCGCCCGCCGGCGAGATATTCGGCGTGACGTAGTGATCGGCGAACAGAGCCTTCGGCAACGATCCGCCAACCGATACGGCGGCCAGGCTGCTCTGGCCAACGAGTTTCTGGTCGGCGTACTTGCCTAGCCAGCCGTTGCCTGCGCCGCCATTGGTGTTGGCCGTCTGCCAGATGTCCTGCGACAGAAAGTGCGACAGGTTCGGCGCTGGATAACCGACGCCGGTGACCAGCGCCACGCGGTTGGCGTCAAAGAGTTGCTTGATCTCCGACAGCGCCGGATGCAGGCCGAGATTGCTGTTGAGAATCGTCGAGTTGCCCGCCGCATCCTTGAGTTCCGTGTCCTTGAATCCGAGGGTGGGCCGCAACTGCTGATACTTCGCATCGGCATACGGGATGACCGTATTCAAGCCATCGTTGCCGCCGGCCATTTGAATGACCACGAAAATTTTGCGGTCAGCGGCATTGATCTGCTGCGCGCTGGCTTGCCCTGTCCACAGCTTGGGCATCACCAGGCTGACGGAGACCGCCACGGCGCTGCGCTTGATGAATTGTCGTCTGTTGATTGGCATCGCTCTCCTCCCTCTTAATTCAACTGAAACTCCGGCAGACACATAATCTGATGGACGAGGCCGCGAATCTTTTTATCGATGTAGGCATCGTCCGTGGTGTAGTCGATGGGCTGGCCGTTGTCGCCCGTCGTCAGATAAGCCTGCAAGGGCTTGAGGACGGGTTTGCCGCCGGGCAGCGGGCCAAGCGCCGCCAGAAAAGCTTTGACCGTCTTCTTGGTGTTGCCTTTGGTGTATTTTTTAAGTTGATCGGTGGTCACGAAGATGCCCGGATTGGTGGTGTTGCGCGTCGACACCAGGGTGTTGGTATAGTTGAAGCGCTCCAGCATACTCGCCGTGTTGACCCATCCGAGATTGTAGTCCCAGCCGGCGACATCCGGCGGGTTGAAAAAATCCTGGCCCATGTTGCGCGAAGCGTTGGCCAGCGCATTCGAGGTGCGCGGGTTATCTGTGCCGACAGTGGTGCCGGGATTGAAGGTGCCGCCGATCATGCGCAGAGCGCCGATGACCAGTTCCGCCGGTTGCTTGACGAGCGCAAAGCGCGCACGGTCGCTGAAGAACTCGCTCGACGTGAAGATGGCGCGCACCAGTTCCATGATCGAGTGATTCTTGCTGAGATAAACATTGGCAAACTTGTCTATCGTCGCTTTGTCGGCAGCGCTCGCGGTCAACGGATAGACGAAGAAGTTCCAGAGCTTCCAGGTCAAATAGCGCGCCGTCGCCGGGCGATTGGCGATGATGGTAATCACGTCTTCGCCGCCGAGATTGCCGCTCACTTGATAAGGCGTGCCGGCATAAATAGTCTTAGCGCCGTTGTCGTGTTGATTGTCGCGCACCAGGAAGGTGAAGCCGAACGGGGTGTTGCGTTGGCGTTGAAAATTCCAGCCCGTGAAGGCGCGGGCGATCTCTTTGACATCGTCTTCGGTGTAATTCGGCTGGCCGGTGACCACATCATTGATGCCCATGGTGAAGAGTTCTTGCAACTCGCGGCCAAAGTTCTCATTCGGCTTGCCCAGCACATTGGTGACGCCATCGAGCCAGATCAGCATGGCCGGGTCTTGTGCGACCGTGAGCAACAGATCGTCGAAGCGCGCCAGGACGTTTTGCCGCAGTTTGAGATTTTGTATATAGAGATAGATGTCCTGCACCTTTGAACTGGCAGTGGCGAAGTGGTTATGCCAGAAGAGCGTCATCTTCTCTTCAAACTGGCGCTGCGTCGTCGCCATGCGCGTCGTCCACCAGCGGCGAATCTCGCCGTTGTTGAGTTTTTTATTATCTGTCGGATCGGAAAAATCGAAGCTTGCTTTGAGCAAGTCTTCCATCGCCTGATTGTTGATCTGCGAGTAGTTGAGCAGATAATCGACCGCGCCTTCGCGGCCTTTGGTGGTGAGATTATCAATTTCGTCAGGCGTGCCGCCGAAGCCCGCCCTCCTGAGCAGATGCGCAGCTTCATCGAAATTCAAGCTGGCCATAGGTTGTCCTCCTCCTTAGATTGCCCGACCGTCGACGGATACGACAGTAAGCTCACAGCGCAGCGTTGTCGCAAGATAGCAGACCGATTATCCGAAACCCGCGCAGGCAAGAACAGAAAATTGTCCGGCGCGGTGCGGATGCTGATTGCTTTATGTGGAGCCGGGAGCGGCCCCGTCTTCTCAGACCATTGCCGGAGGCCAAAAGTCTGGAAAAAAATCGTTATTCTTGCAGGCTGGTGATGAGGGACAGCCTGCCAGGGTAGTTCAGCGGTGAAACTGCCGCAGCCATTCGGCGCGCGTCATCAGAGCGTGCGGCGCGACGGCGCGATCAAGCGCGAGAATGCCGTCGAGATGATCGATCTCGTGCTGCAAGAGTTCCGACAGATCACCCTCGGCTTCGATGGTTTGCCGCGCCCCGCCTGCGTCCTGGTAATCAACCCGTATGCGCAAGGCGCGCGACACACGCACCATCAAGTCGGGAAAGCTGAAGCAGTCATCCCATAGTTCCATGTGTTCGGGGCTGCTCTGGACGATTTGCGGATTGACCAGCGCGCCGGCAAAGCCCGCCGGCTGCATGCGAATGAAGATGATGCGCTGCCCGTAGCCGATCTGCGGCGCAGCGATGCCGCGCCCGAAGCCTGTGCGCTCGCGAAAAGCCGCGAGCGTATCGCTCAGATCGCCGATGATGGTTTGCGTATCGCTTGATGCAATATCGCTGACCTGCGCCGACGGTTGCCAGAGCAAGGGATCGCCCAGTTGTAAGATTTCGCGTTCCGGCATCAAACGCACTCCTGAATGAAAGCTGATCGTGATTAATTGGAAGGTGAGGTCTTCCGCGCCACTGTCGGATGGAGATTATATCGCGCGCCTTGGCCTGGTGAAAGTGTTTTAGTCGACTCAGGCACACGAAGCGATTGCGATGACACGTAAAGCAACGCTGACGGTGAGAATCGCCGTCGCTTCGTGAGGCTCTGCCCCTTTCGTTGCCTGCATTCGTGGATTAGAGCGGTTTGCAGATCAACTTAGCCGGAGAATTGCCACAAGGGCACCAAGACGCAAAGGAACACCAAGGAGATGGTGATTCTTGGTGCCTTGGTGCCCTTGTGGCAAAGGCCAAACCAATTTGCAAACCGCTATAGTCGCCGAAGTTGCGGTTTTACCTGCTTCAATTCAAGTTTCAGTAACTTCAGTCGCGATCTGAGCTACTTCAGTCGCGACCTGAGCTACTTGGATCGCGATCTTAGTCACTTGAGTCGCGATCTGAGCTATTTAGGTTGCGATCTGAGTCGCTAAGATCGCGAGTTGAGTTACTTGGATCGCGACCTGAGTTACTTGGGTCGCGAGTTGAGTCACTCAGATCGCGACTGAACCGACTAAACTCGCGATCTTTGCTCTTTCAATCGCGATCTTAGCCGCTTAAATTACGATTTCAGGTGGTCTGCGGAGCGTGCCATTCAGTTTGCGCAGCACAAAACTTAATCCACGGCAGAAGCATCTTCCCTGTCGACATACGGTTGTGGGTTGCCGCGCGCAACTGCCGCAAGGCTCTACAACAGCGGCGTAACGCCCCGCAAAGCGGGCGGCAGCCAGCCTCAGGCTTCCGGCTCCGGGTCAGTTTCCGCTTGCCCTGTGGCAGCTTCCATCGCAGCAATCACCGCCTGCTGCTGCTCCGGCGTCAGTTGCGCAAAGGCGGCGTCGAATTGTTCTTCATCTCCTGATAAGATCGCTTCCCGCACAGCCTCCGGCACATCAGCCAGCACGGCTTCAACCTGCGGCGGCTCATCATTCACCTTTGCGGTTTCATCCTTTGCTTTCTTCGCCATCTGTGCCATCTGCCACATCTCTTGAATCGCCACGTCGCCATCGGACACCCGTTTTGGCAGTCGCTCGAACATCTCCTGAAATCGCACGCCTGGAATTTGCTCGACGATGGCACACACCTGCGCAAAGGACGGCGGCGCAGGCGGCAGGGAAGAACGAGCGAGATTGCGGATGGTGATAGACAATTTGCCAGAACCGATTTGCCAATAGATACCCCCGGCCGCCAGCCGATGCGCCAGAACGATATCTGGTGCATTGCCCTCAGCACGCTCAATATAATTTGCCAGGTTGCTGTGGCTGATGGCGCAGTCTTCCGGTCGACCAGATTGGTAGTTGTAGCGCAACCCTGTTTGCTGAAATCGCACGGCGGACGCCGAGTGGTCTTCAAGGTATTCCAGACTGGCCAGTGCAGTGTAAACCGCACCCAATAAGTAAACTCCATTCTCGCGCTCAAACACGGCACGGCAATATTCTAGCAGCGTGCGCGCTTCGCGGTAGCGTCGCAGTTCAAGAAGAGGGCCGTAGCCGTCGAAGCGCGTCCGAGCAATCTCGATTTCCCCCGCACCGCGCTTGCGTTTGTACTCAACCCGCTCGGCGTTGAACTCAAGGGCAGTTTCCCACTGGTTAAGACGAAGCGCCGCCTCACGACCGACGTCCAGTACAACCTCACGCGCATTCCAAGGGTCGATGATTTCTTCGGCGGCGCTTTCTTCAGGCAGGTCTTTCATCTGGGCGCGATGTTGCTCCACTACTGCCAACACTTCGGCGTAGCGTCCAAGCGCGTTCAAGGCTTGCAGGCGTTGGCTTTCATTGCTCAACTGCGTCCACGGGCCTAGCCCGGCGCGGCGGATGTAAGCGATGTTTTCTTCCGCCGTCTTCATGGCTTCTTCATTGCGGCCCGTGTACCGGAGCAGGTTGACCAAATTGCCTGAAATTGCTGAAACCAATCGATAATTGCTTTGAGTTACTCCTGTAGCAATCAATTCACGCAAGGCAGGCTCCGCCTCGGCGTAACGGCCAGCCATACTCAAGACGTTGGCTAACATGCCCGCGTATACCAATTCGTGCTCTGTGCCGCGCGTCTGTTCCGCAATCTGACGCAAGAGCAGTATCGCCAGTGCCAGAGTCGCCAGGCTGGTGTCGCGCTGGGTCATTCTTTCCAGTAGCGTAGCGGCCTCTTCCCATCGTTGCGTCCGCAAAAGGTAGGGAGCGGCGTGGCGCGCGCCTTCCACCACCAGCCGCCCGCCGCCCTGCATTTCGGTCTTTCTGCCATGTTGGTACATCGTTATGAAGTCATCGCCCAGTTCAATATCAACCGCGTTTGAGACGGCAGGCAGTGCAGCAAGCAGTAGGGCTTCAGCAACGCCAGGATGAATGTGGAATTGCTGAGTGGTAATTGCCGCTCGCCGATTGTTGAGCCAGCTTTGCAATGCCGGGTCGTTGGGGTTGGCGAGTGCTGCTTCAACGTGCGGCGACAGAGCTTCCCAATTGACGCCCCTGGGGTCGGCCAGCATCGCGGCCACTTTTGGGTTCTGAGCCGCAAGAATCGGCAAAAGCGTTTGCAGGCTTTCGGGAGTAAGCAGCGGCCCCTGAGAGATTTCAACTTCAATCAAACCCGCCTGCGCCAGTTGATGCAGTGCGGCTTCCAGTCCGAGGCCGGGTTCGCCGAGCGCCGTTTGCGCCCAATCAAAGGCAGGTTCAGGCGCGGGCTGCTTCTCCTTGCCGCGCTCGCCGGTCAGTCGCTTGAGGAAGTCTTCCCAGTTGCGCTGTACGACCTTCAGCGTCCGGTCGGCGTCTTCCAGGCGGGCCAGAAACTGCGCCAGCAATTGCGCGGTCGAGCTAAGATTCTGCGCCACGCCTTCCGTCCAGCGGCGCAGTTCCTGCACAAACACGGCTTCGGGCTGGTCGCTCTTGCCAGTCTCAAAAAAGGCCATGCGAACGGTGTCCGCGCCGCTGCTGGCGCTTTCGGCGTGGGCCAGATGATCTTCGAGCGCCGCCAGATCAACGGCCATCGCATCGGCCAGTTCCAGCAGCTTGGGGTGACCTTGCGCCGCCCGCAATATCCGCTGGACTTTGCTGCGTCCCGTTGCCTCCTTAAAGAGCTTCTTCAGATTGGGCAGTTCGCGGGCCAGTATGACGCTCTCTTGAAAGCTCAGCGCGTGAATGGCATCGGCTTGCAATCGCAGGTGATTGGTTAGCGACGCAGGCAAGCGGCGCGAGGTCAGCACCAGCCGCGACTGGCCATTGTGATCCAGCAAGGCGTTCATCAATTCGCCCCAGCGCGCATCACGCCATTCATCGCGCGCCGTGAGCAAGCCTTCCAGGTTATCAATCACCAGCAGGATGGCACGGTTTTGCATCAGCCAGCGCAGAAGCGGCAGCGCTTTGTTCTTGAATGCCTGCGGGTCGTCCATCAGCCCGACCAGTTCAAGGCCAGGCAGTTGCTTTTCCATCGACAGCGCCAGTTGCGTCAGCGCGGCGGCGATGTCGTGATTCTCTTCCGGCGCTTTGTGCCACACAAACCCCTCAAAGCGTTCCAAGTTCTGTGGGTCATAGCCGTAAGCCAGTTCCAGTGCGCAGGCGGTTTTGCCCGCGCCCGCCATGCCATAAAACAACACGCCGGTTTTGCCACTTTCCGGCGCAAACGCTTCACTCGCTTTGAGCATCGGCATCAACCGCCCAACGAATCGTGCAGGCACCGGCGGGAAGTGAAACAATCCGGTCTGCGGCAACGCAAACGAAGGCGGTTGCGGTCGCGGTGGCGCTTGCAAATGCAGGTCGGCGGCGCGTGTGCCAAACAGCAGCGGCGTCACTCGCGAGAAGGTGGGCCGGTAAAGGTCACGTTTTGGGTCGAGCGCATCCGCGAGCGCCAGTTGTAACGCCTGCGGCAAGGGCTGTTTCTTCTCAAGCATTCGATCATAGAGCGTCAGCACCAGTTCGGTAGCAAAGTCATCCAGCACAGGGTAGCGCATCGCCAGCACCGCGCAATCCAGTTCTTCGGCCAGTCGCTGGCCAAGGCTCGGAAGCACTGCCGTCGTTTGCGCCGGGGCCGTCGTGCGCGTCGGCGGGTTCTCAAGTCCGATCTGCGCGCGGGCGGCGCGCAAGTCCGCCGCGCCGGAATAGCAGGCCGAGAGCGTCAGCAACTTGAGCCGCGCTGCCGCCGGGCGCAACAGTTCCGCCAACTCTTCGGCGTCAATTTGATCTATCGCGCCGTCCGGCTTTTCCAGTATCAACTCGCCTTCAAGGCCGTGCCCGGAGAAGTGCAAAACATCCCAGCCCGGAGCTTCCTGCAAAACCTCTTTCAGCAGGTCGCGGGTCGCGCCGTATTGCAGCAGGCGCAGTTCTACGGCTCGACCGCGCGCCTGCACGAAGTTGCGCATCATCTGCTGAAGGCGGTAACGCTCCTGGCGCAGGTTGAGCGGCGTGGCGTCACGCGGCAGGCTGAAGACGCCGAGCACGCGCAAGGTTTCCGGTTGGCCGCTCTCTTTGAGCACGGCGCGGCCCGGCTGCTGATGCGAGTCATGCGCGACGGTGTAGATCAAACGGAAGCCGCGCTCAACCAGCGGCTTGCCGTCCAGATAAGCTAACTCGAACGGGCGGAAGAGCAAATTTTGCGCGGCGGGTGGCACACGCACCTGCACGATGCAGGCCGGCGTTTGTTCGTAAGCCAGCAGCTTTTCGCCGACCTTGCCAAAGACCTCCGCGCCCATCCACGCGCCCAGTTCCTTCAGCACATCTTCGGCTAGCCGTGTGCCTTCGTAGTAATGCAATCGGTCGGGCAAATCTTCAAAGCTTTTATACACGTCGACGCTGGAGTCCAGCGTCACCTCATGGTCTTCGAGAAAGCGCCCGGCAGTGTCGTATAGCACCCAGCGCCAGTCGGTGTCCGTGCGGTATTCAAGGGTGAGGATAAGTTGAAAGGGCATCCGCAGCCTCCTCGGAATTGGCTGCGGCAGTATAGCATGGTAAGAATGCTTTCAGATGATTTTATACGGGACAATACAAGCGTGTTGAATAAGCTACGGTGCGCCACTCGCGCCTTGGCAATCTATTGGAAAACGCGATCCGATGACCGGCAGCGCCGGGCTGAAGGAGCAGGAAACATTCGGCAGAGACTGCGAAGCGCTTGTTAGATGCTATCTGATCACTTGTGTTTCAAGCGGTACTAAAGCATAAATAATTGACTTATGAGGATACTAGAGATTGTGAAAGGCTCTTAATGATGTCATATCTTCGCGCAGTATCGAAAGGATACAATAATAAACTTTATGCCGAAGATGCCGCTGCTCATGAATGGTATCGTTTTGTACTATCATTTCCTCCACATTTAGTACGTGATTATCTTCATCGCTTTGGGCTAGACGAGAGCCATACTGTCTTGGATCCATTTTGTGGCACAGGTACAACTTTAGTCGAATCCAAGAAAATCGGTATCGCCAGCGTTGGCATTGAAGCTAACGCGATGGCTTACTTCGCCAGTGACGTTAAGGTTGATTGGAGCCCTACACCTAGCGGCCTTATTGAACACGCCAGCTTACTAGCGCGCGTAACAATTGATCGGCTTAACGCTGAGGGTATAGCTGATAAAAACGATGATGGAAAGCCCTCTCTTTTCATCGAAAGAAATTCTAGTAACGAGCGTATAGTCAACTACCGAACACTTCCACCTGAAAGCTTCAAGCTGTTGTTGACAGACTCTATAAGCCCTAGACCACTACATAAGACGATTGTTCTGCTCGAAGTAATCAAAGAATACAAGGACGAGCTATACTACAGGCATGAACTCTTAGCACTGGCCAAAGCTCTTGTCTTCTCGATTAGCAACCTTCACTTCGGGCCAGAAGTTGGAGTCAGTAGAGTCAAAAAACTCGACGCTCCCGTAGTTCCTACATGGCTGGCAAACGTGCGAGCGATGGTTAACGACTTGCGCGAGATTCAGACTCACGGCGACGCATCGGCATTAGTGCATCATGCCGACGCTCGGCAGCTAAAGCACTTAATAAAGCCGCACTCAATTGACGCTGTTATCACTTCGCCGCCTTACCCGAATGAGAAAGATTATACGCGCACGACTCGCCTTGAATCTGTGCTGCTCGGCTTCGTCAACAATAAAGGCGAATTGCAGGCGATGAAGCGTAACCTTATGCGCTCTAATACTCGCAACGTTTACAAAGGTGATGAAGATGATAAATGGATCGCTGATCACGGAGAGGTTCAGCGTATAGCTGATGAGATTGAGTTGCGGCGAATTGCGCTAGGAAAAACGAGCGGTTTTGAGAAGCTCTATGCGAAAGTAACAAGGCTATACTTCGGCGGTATGGCCCGGCATCTTGCAGAATTGCGAGAGAAGTTACGACCGGGTGCATACTTGGCTTATGTGGTTGGGGACCAAGCCTCTTATTTTCGCGTGATGATTCGTACAGGTCGTTTGCTGGCTGATATTGCCAAATCGCTTGGCTACGAGCTTGTTGATATCGATTTGTTTCGCTCGCGTTTGGCGACCGCGACGAAAGAACAGCTTCGTGAAGAAGTGGTGATACTTCACTTGCCGGATAACACTACAAGAATGCTTGCGCCAGTCAAACACTTCAGCGAAGGAAATGGTTTAATGTCTAAGAGCGAAGATGCAAAGAAAACGGCTAATCGATATGCGCAGATTATCGAGCGGATTTTCTTTTCTAACTACATTGAAGGGGCAGCAGAGGTTTGCTTTGAGAGAAAAGAGATTGAAAGCGTTGCTCAGGAGTTAAGCATCAATTTGCCAAAGAATCTTGGTGACATTGTGTATAGCTTTCGCTATCGAGTGGCACTTCCAGAGTCAATCAGAGCCAAAGCCACAGAGGGTAGGCAGTGGATTATCCGACCAGCAGGACGCTCGCGCTATTGCTTCGTGCTCACAGCAGAGCAAGATATCGCACCAGGAGCAATGAAGACAGAAACAAAAATCCCTGACGCAACTCCAGGCTTAGTGGCAATGTACTCACTTGGCGATGAGCAAGCTCTCTTGGCAAGACTGAGATACAACAGGTTGATTGATATCTTTACCGGCATAACCTGTTACTCGCTTCAAAATCATCTGCGTACTTTTATTGCTGGCATTGGACAGGTTGAAACTGACGAGATTTACGTAGGACTTGATAAGAAGGGAAGACATTACATCTTTCCTGTTCAAGCTAAGGGACACTCCGACAAGCTCAACATTGTGCAGATCGAGCAAGATTTCGCTCTATGCGCAAGCAAATTCCCTGATCTGATATGTCGACCCATCGGTGCTCAATTCATGGAAAGCAATTTAATTGCCTTGTTCGAGTTTGAGGGCACGCCAGAAGGAGTGAGAATTGCCGAAGAGGAACACTATCGGTTGGTTTCGCCGGATGAAGTAACACCAGAAGTTTTGAGATCTTACCAGGATAGACTGCCAATTGAATAGCATTAGAGATTAAATCAAATGCTGTTAACCACGCCGCATCTAACAAAAGTATGCAGCGGAGGCCGCGAATCGGGTTTCTCATCGTTCTCTGAGTGTCACTCGCGGCCCACTGATGCTTGGCGTTAGAAAGCCCTGCTTCTTGAAGCGACAACTGGCGCTGGCCGCCTTAGCAAAAGGTCGCGAGTTTCGCGTCACTTGATTATATTCAATGAAAATCATCTGTGTTCATCTGTGTTCATCTGTGCTTTCTTCTTTAGTCGATCCAATCAGCGCATTACGGCAGGAAGCCGATGTTTTCGTAGCTCGCGCCGAGCACATCTACAGGACTGGCCCCCAGCCAGCGATCCAGTAAGGTCGCATACACGGCGCGGAAATCGACTTCGAATGCCGGATTGCCCGCTTCGTCGAGCGCCGCAGCGGCGAGCGACGGCTGCTTGCCGTAAAGCCCGCCCTGCACCGGGTTGCCGATGACAAACAGCGGCGCAGACGAACCGTGATCGGTGCCGAACGAAGCGTTCTCGCCCGGTCGCCGCCCGAACTCCGACCACTGCATGATGACCGTGTTGTCGGCCAGGCCGTGCTCTGCGAGATCCGTATAAAACAGCTTGACCGCTTGTGAGAACTCTTGCAGCAGATTGAAATGCTGGCCCGCCAGTTTGTTCGGCTGGCCATTGCGATTGGCAATCTGATCCGAATGATGATCGAAGCCGTCGAGCTTCACATAGAGGATCGTCGCTTCCGGCACGGTGGTCATCAACTGCGCCGCCAGTTTCAAGCCGACGGCGAGCGGATTGTCTGTTGGATAGATTACAGACGAGCGATATTTGCCGGCGGCTTGCTGCACCTGTTGCGCGCCGCTGACGGATTCAAAGGCCGTCTTGTTGATCGCCCCAAGGGGAATGTCAGCGGCAAAGCCGCGCATGGCCGCAACGTTAAAAGCATTAAGCTGATTGTTGTAATCGCCCGGATACACCGGGTCTGTGATGAAGTTGTAGAGGCCGAGATTCAAGATGTTCGGCACAACGAAGTGCGCCGCAAAAAAGCTCTTCGGCATATCGAGGCTGCCGATGGAGATCGCCGAAAGCGGCGACTGACCGATGAACGCGATGTCTGCGAAGCGGCCTAGCCAGCCGCGATTGGCCAGTCCGCTCAAGTCTGCCGTGTGCCAAACGTCCATCGATAAAAAATGCGACAACGACGCCTGTGGATAGCCGACGCCGAGCACAATGGCGACGCGGCCCGCGTCATAAAGCTCCTTGATTTCGCCGAGCGCCGGGTGCAGGCCGAATTGGTCGGAGATGATCGTCGAAGCGCCGCCGGCAGTCTTCAATTCGGCTTCCTTCCACGCCAGCATCGGGCGCAATGCGCTGTAGCGCGCATCCGTGTAAGGCACCACGGTGTTCAGCCCGTCGTTGCCGCCGGCAAATTGAATGATGACGAAGCGCCGACCGCTGGCTACCTCGATCTGCTGGCCGCGCGCATCACTGGCGAGCCAGCGGGGCGCAACCATGCCGACCGTCACGGTCGCGGCGCTGCGCTTGATGAATTGCCGTCTGGTAATGGGCATCACAAACCTCCTCAATTCAACTGAAACTCCGACAGGCACATGATCAGGTGGATCAGGCCGCGAATCTTCTTATCAATTGACTGCTCGCTGCGGTGAAAGCCGACGACGTTGCCGGCATCATCTTTTTCAAGATAAGCGATCAAGCTGCTGGTGGTTGCCGCGTCGAGGTTGAGCGGGCCGAGCCGCGACAGGAAGGCTTTGACGATCTTCTTCGATTTCTTGCCGGTGAGTTGTTGCAGTTGATAAGGCTGCATGTAAATCCCCGGCTGGTTGTCATAGCCTTGGCGACCGGCGGCGAGGAAATTGGCGAAGGTGAAGCGATTGAGCAAGGTCGAGGTATTGATCCAGTCGAGGCCGAGCCGCCAGCCGGCAACATCTGGCGGATTGAATAATTCCTGACCGAGAAAGAGCGACAGAATAGCCGGCAGATTGGCATTGTCTTGAAATGCCGAGGTGCCGAACAGGTATTGCGCGCCGAGCATGCGTATGCCGCCGACAATCAATTCGACCGGCGACTTGACGAGCGCAAAGCGCGCCCGCTCGCTGAAGAATTCATTCGACGTGAAGATGGCGCGCAGCAGTTCTTTGATCGAATGATTCTGCTGCATGTAAACATCGGCGAATTTCTCAATCGTCGCATGATCGGCGGCGCTATCGGTCAAGGGGTAGACGAAAAACTTGAACAATTTCCACACCAGGAAGCGCGCCGTCGCTCGGCGTGCGCAGATCAAATCAACGATGTCCGCACCATCGAAGTTGCCGGCGGCCTGGTAAGGGGTGCCGGCATAAACGAGCTTTGCCGTGTTGTCGTGCTCCGGCGTATTGACGACGAAGCGATAGTCGTAGGGGTCGGGCGATTCGCGCGGGTGAAAGAATTTCCAGCCGGTAAAGGCGCGCGCCACTTCTTTCACATCAGCTTCGCTGTAATTCGCCTCGCCGGTGACGACATCGCGAATGCCCATGGTGAAGAGTTCTTGCAACTCGCGGCCAAAGTTCTCGTTCGGCTTGCCGGCGACGTTGGTGAGGCCATCGAGCCAGATGAGCATCGCCGGATCCTGGGCGACCGCCAGCAGTAGATTGTCAAAGCGGGCGAGCGCCTTGCTGCGCAGCAACTGGTTTTGTGTGAACAGGAAGATTTCCGGCACTTTCGAGGCGGCAGTGGCAAAGTGGTTGTGCCAGAAGAGCGTCATCTTCTCTTCAAAGGCGCGGCTCGAATAGACCATGCGGGTGAACCACCAGCGCTGCATGTCGCCGCGATTGAATTTGGAAAAATCGTTCGGGTCAGAGAAATCGAAGCCGCGCTGCAACAAATCTTCCATCGGCTGGTTATCGATCTGATTGTAGGCGATCAGATAATCGACCGCGCCTTCGCGACCTTTGCCGACCAACACGTCAATCTCTTCGGGCGGGCCGCCGAAGCCCATGCGGCGCAGCAGATGCGCTGCTTCATCGTAGCTTAAATTCGCCATGTGCCATGCCCTCCGTCCGTTTGCCGCCGTCAGGGCGGTTCCCCTGTAGCGCCAGGTTTTCAGCCGGCGCTGCATCTACTTTCGATTAGTCGCTCGGCGCTGCCGAACTATATGACGGCGGTGCCGTCACGGGTCACGCCGCAGCAACACTGACAACCAATCAAGTATGCCCTGCGCACTTGATATGGCCTGTTGGTCTGGCTTGTATTAGGCGGTGCCAGATGCAATCAGACTCCGGCATTGCGTGGTGTTTGAGCCGTGTTGATTCGTTGGCGGCATTCATTGTACGCTTTCCGCAGCGCAACGCAACCGACTTTTCATCGCCCCCAAAATGTGGTTGAAATGAGGCAAGCGGTGGTGTATTCTTGAGAGCTTGGCAAGCGAACTAATTTGGCACAACCAGCACCAATGAAAAGGAGAAACGGGGCTATGACGGCTATTGGAGTTTGCGCCTCTTCCGGCAAGCAGGCAATTTTCAAAGGCGAGTTGCGGGCGCGCTGCGAAGCGCAAGGCAGCGGGCGGGATTGCCGTTTGTTCAATCTGACGCCGCGCCGCGCCTTCATCGAGAGTTTTATTCCGCACGTCTCCGGCACGCGCGTCCTGCTGCGCTTCAACCTGCCCAATGGCCATCAGGTGTGCACGGCGGGCGTCGTCAGCAATCACCACTTCGCCGAAGGCTTCGACGTTGACTTCACAGATCTATCGGCTGCCGACCGCGAGCAGATTATTAATTTGATCGGTTAATCGGCGATTCTGCCAATCGCCAGGGCTTTATCTTCATCCCTCTGCATGAACAAAGGGCGACTCACGCGAGTCGCCCTTTGTTTTAATCCCAGTCTTACCGAGAAGCTGTTTACTTTTTCCCGCTGGTCGGCGGCAGCGCCGTCACCTGCACATTGTTGCTCGCCAGCGTCATGCCGGTGACTCGCTGCAAGTCGGCAAGCGCCTTGTTGTAGTCGGTCTTGGCGCGCACCTCGTTGCCCTGCGCCGTCGCCAGGTCGGTCTGCCGTTGCAGGACAAAGAAGTTGGTTGACAGCCCGGCGCGGAACTTCTCCAACTCGCCCTGATACTGAGCGTTTGCCGCGAGCCTGCCGGCATGTGCGGCTTCGTATCGCTGCCGCGACGCCTCGACCGCCTGTACGGCGTTGCGCACATCAATCTGCACCGTCTGCACAAGCTGGCGCTGGCGGGCGTCGAGTTGCCGGCTCTCGGCAAGTGTGCGGCCCAGGTTGCCTTCCGCTGTGCGATTGCGCCAGGGGAAGCTGAGCCGTACGCCGAATTGATAGGTCTTGAAGTCCTGACCGAAGAGGTTCTTCAACGATTGGAAGTAGCCGCCGTTGAAGCGTGCCGGAACGCTGTCGCCGACCACCGTCGTCGCCGGCACGGTCGGGTTGAACAGCGGCAGATTGAGCGCCGACAGGGCCGTATTCAAATTGGTAACTACCCCCTGATCGAAGGTGCCAAAGCCGCCGGGGCTAATTGCCGTTGAGGGCGTGCCCGCCAGCCCGCTATTGGTGTAGAAGCCTACCAGATCGACCTGCGGCTTCAGTTGGTTCTGAAAAAAATCTATATCGATGTTCTTCTGCTCAGTCTGCAAGCGCAACTGTTCAAGTTCCGGGCGATTCTTCAGAGCCAGCCGCGTCGCTTCATCGAGATTGAAGGTCTGCACATTGACCGGCGGCTCATCGGTTGGATTGATCACCGCGCTCCAGACCTTGTCATCCGCTTTCTTAATAATCAGTGCCTTGAGGACATTTTCAGCCGTCGTGATGTTTTGCAGCGCGGTGATGACATCGCCCTTGCGTTGTTCGAGCGCCGCTTCGGTCGACCGCAAATCAATCGGCGCAGCCGTTCCCGCCTCAACCTGGCGGCGATTGTTTTCAAGCTGCGTACGCGTCAACTCAACTGTGTCGCGGGCAATCTTTTCGTTGTCGATGGCAAACACCAGATCCCAGTAAGCACGCTGTACTTGATTGATGATCTCGATGACGCGCTGGCGAAACTGGCTGTCAGAAAGGTCGAGCGATTTCTTAGCAATCTGGATTTGATGGCGATTGATATCGGTTCGGAAATTGCGCATTATCGGCTGCACAAATGAGAAAGTCAGTGTCGGATTGTACTGTGTCGTCAGCAACTGCGCCGTCGAACTTGAAGTGGTGCGGTTGTTGTCGAACTCCACCTGCCACTGGCCGCCCGTGCGCTCGATCAATTGATTGGTAATGAGGTTCGTTGTCAACGTGCGCTGGGTTACCGAAAACGCTGAGCCGCCGCCGGCGAACTGCGAAGCCACGGGGATCGTTTGACTGCGATAATTAATATCCGCAGATGAAAGGATGTCGTAGACACCGCGAAAAGAGAGCAAGTTGAACGTGGCGATCTGCACGCCCTCGCGGAACTGCTCGATATCAAGATTGTTTTGCAGCGCCAGAGCGATGGCATCCTGAAGCGCCAGCGGCTGCACCTGATCGAGCGACACGCCGACACGCTCATGGCCGACTTCGGGCGACAGCGCCAGCGGCTGCGTGATCGGGTTCTGACCGCTGGTGTCCTGCGGATTCTGTGCGCCCGGCGCGGCTTGTGAAGGCGTCGCGGGCGTCGGCGACTGGCCAGGTGCCGGGATGTTCCTGCGTTCACGCTCGGTCGGCAAATTGGGATTCGTGGTGCCGTGTTCTTCAAGCCGCTCGCGCTGCTGGCGTGTGTCGTCTTTGGGCGGCGTGCTGGGTTGCCCCGGTGGTGTCTGAGGCGGCGCAGGCTGCTGCTGTTGCGGTTGGCGGGCAACGACGCCGTCTTGCGCGAAGACGCCGACGGGCAGCATTGTCGTTGCCAGCAACGCCGCCAGCGAGAGGCTCGTGACGACGCGCCCTGACTCTTGCAGTTTCTTTATAAGTGAACTCATAAACTTCCTCTCGAATGAATTACCGGACTCGCGCGCCTGCCTGGTTAACTAGGCGCTGCGCCTGCCAGTGATGATGCTTGTTGATTTCTGGCTAGTCACAGCTTGATACGTCGTTACCTGTGCTGCCGTTTCATCAAATTCACACACGACTTGGTTGTCGAACGGAGGCTCGAACTCCCGCAGTCAAGCTAAAAGTTTACACGCTATTGCGCCATCAGCCAACCGCCGCGCCACGCTGTTGCCACCAGCGCACAGGCGCGCGGATGATTTCCTTGTCAATCTTCGTGCCAGGCACAGCGCCTGGCAAAAGCGGAGTGATTGCGCCGTTTAACAATCGCAGACGGTCGCTGACGCCGGCAGGTTTGCCCACTTGTGGGAACTCGCTTTCCCAAAATCGGAGAGATCCGCAGCCGCTCAAGGCGGAATCAATAAGCCGTGCCGGCGGCGATTCATCAATTTGTTCAAGCAATCTGGCCATTGGCCGGCGTTGCGAGTATTCTGATTCCGATCCGGCAACTGCACCGAATCAGGCAGGTCAGGAAAAACATCATCCTGACATCTGTTCAGGCGCTATTGAGGATGTCTGGTGAGCGATACGAAATCATTCGAGCATGTGAAATATCTCTGGCAGGACGAGGCGGCGGATGCGCTCTCTGATCTGGATCGTCTGGTCTACCGCTCCAACAAGCTCGGCGAAGACTTGCGATTAACCAACACCGGCGGCGGCAATACCTCGTCCAAGTTGATCGAGCAAGAGCCGCTGACCGGCGAGCCCGTCGAGGTGTTGTGGATCAAGGGTTCGGGTGGCGATCTGCGCACCGCCCGGCGCGACGGCTTCGCATCGCTTTATCTCGACAAGGTGCGAGCCATGAAGCCGCTCTACCTCAACGACACCGAGCGCGGGCCGAAGACCAAAGTTGAAGACGAGATGTACCCGCTTTACAGCCACTGCGTCTTCAACCTCAACCCGCGCGCCTGCTCGATTGACACGCCGCTGCACACCTTTGTGCCTTACAGGCACGTGGATCACCTGCATCCTAACGCCGTCATCGCCGTTGCCGCTTCGGTCAATCAGGAGCGCCTCTGCAAAGCGATCTTTGGCAATGATGTAATTTATGTTCCCTGGCAGCGTCCCGGCTTCGACATTGGCCTGCTGATCGAATCTTTGATTAAAGATCATCCGCAGGCCAGAGGCGTGTTGCTCGGCCATCACGGCATGAGTTCATGGAGCAACGACGATAAGACCTGCTACGAGACCGCGCTGGAGATTATCGACAGGGCCGCCGGTTATATCGAAGAGCGGGATCGCGGCGCAATGACTTTCGGTGGGCCGAAATACCAGCCGCTGGCTGAAGCGGAACGACAGCGCATCCTGGTTGACATACTGCCGTGGTTGCGCGGCCAGATCTGTGCCGACCGGCGATTCGTGGCGACGATTCAGGATGACGAAAAGATGCTGCGCTTCACGAGCAGCGTTGACGGGCCGCGACTGGCCGAGCTTGGAACCTCGTGCCCGGATCATTTCCTGCGCACCAAAATCAAGCCCTTCTTCGTCGATTGGCATCCTGAACGCGGCACGGTCGAAGATCTCAAAGCCGCTTTGACCGCCGGACTGGTCAAGTACCGCAAAGATTATGAAGCCTATTACAATCGCTGCAAGCGCATGGATTCGCCGCCGATGCGCGACGCCAACCCGACGGTCGTCTTGATTCCAGGGCTCGGCATGATCGCCTGGGGCAAGAACAAAAGCGAGTCGCGCGTCACCGCCGAATTTTATAACTGCGCCGTCGAGGTGATGCGCGGCGCAGAGGCCATCGATCACTACCAGGCAATGGACGAACAGGAAGCCTTCGACATTGAGTACTGGTCGCTTGAGGAAGCCAAGCTGCGGCGGTTGCCGCCCGAACGCGAGCTTGACCGGCAGATCATCGCCGTCATCGGCGCGGGCAGCGGCATCGGTAAGGCGACGGCGCACCGGCTTGTCAAAGAAGGCGCGCACCTCGTCTGCGTTGATGTTGACGAGGCAGCGGCGCAAGCGACGGCGCGTGAGATCATTGCCAAGGTTGGCGAAGGCATAGGGGTCGCGGGCACCGGCATCAGCAACTGCGGGCCGGCCATTGCGCTCACGTGCGACATCACCAGCCGCACGAGCGTCGCGCGCATGTTCAGCGACGCGATTCTGGCCTATGGCGGCTTGGATGCGGTGGTGGTGACCGCCGGCATCTTCGTTCCGCCTGACCAGTCGGGCCACATCGAAGACCAGCAATGGGCGCGGACGTTTGCCATCAACGTCACCGGCGCATATACCGTTTGTGATGAAGCCTACAATATTTTCAAGCGGCAGAGTCTGCCGGCCAGCATCGTGTTGACGACGAGCGCCAACGCTGTCGTCGCCAAAAAAGGCAGTATCGCCTACGACACGAGCAAAGCCGCAGCCAATCATCTGGTGCGCGAACTGGCGGTTGAAATGTCGCCGCTGGTGCGCGTCAACGCCGTAGCTCCGGCAACCGTAGTCAAAGGCAGCGCGATGTTCCCGCGTGATCGGGTGATCGCTTCGCTGGTAAAATATAACCTATCATACAATGAAAATGAATCGACCGAAGCGTTGCGCAATAGGCTGGCGACCTTCTATGCCAGTCGCTCGCTCACTCGCTCGGCTATCGAACCCGAAGACCAGGCGGAAGCCATCTTCCTGCTGCTCTCGGCACGGCTCGCGAAAACCACCGGCCATGTGATCCCGGTCGATGGCGGCTTGCAGGACGGATTTTTGAGGTAGTTGTCAGTTGCCAGTTCCTAAATCCGAGCGCATAAGAATGGCAGAGAAAGAAATTGCCACCGCAGGCACAAAGGCACAGAGAAGAGGATAAACATCTTTGGTGTTTCTCAGCACTTTATTATTTCCTCTCTGTGTCTCTGTGACTCTGTGGCCAATCTTCTGTCCCAGTGCCCTGCGGTTCGATTTAGGAACTGACAACTATTCAGATGGAGCAACCCTATGGCAACAGATTTTGAGATTGATGATGGCGTCATCGCCGACGAGAACCGCAAAGCGCAGGCGTGGCTCGATGAAGATTATGATCATCTCGCCAGCCAACTGCGGCGCAGGAATCTGGACATTGAAAGCCTCACGGCCCGCGCCCAGGGGTTCCGCGTTGCGGTGCCGTCGTGGGGCGTAGGGACTGGCGGGACGCGCTTTGCGCGCTTCCCCGGCCCTGGTGAGCCGCGCGACATTTACGAAAAGCTGGAAGACTGCGCGACGATCTTCAAGCTGGCGCGCTCGACGCCTGCCGTATCGCTGCACATCCCCTGGGACAAGCCCGACAACGCCGCCGACCTCCGGCAGTTTGCCGAGGAGCGCGGGCTGCGTTTCGATGCTATGAACTCGAACACCTTTCAGGATCAAGCAGGGCAGAAATTCTCATACAAGTTCGGCAGCCTGACGCACCCTGACTGCGAGGTGCGCCGCCAGGCCATCGAACACAACATCGAATGCATCGAGATCGGCAAGGCGCTCGGCTCGAAGTCGCACACCGTATGGATCGCCGACGGCGGCAATTTTCCCGGCCAGATGCACTTTCGCCGCGCCCTTGAGCGTTACCTTGAAAGTCTGCGCGAGATTTACCGGGCGTTGCCTGCGGACTGGCGCGTCTTTCTGGAACATAAATTATATGAGCCGGCTTTCTACTCGACGGTGATCAACGACTGGGGAACGAGCTATTACTGCGCGACCGAGCTTGGCCCGCAGGCGTTTTGTCTGGTTGATCTCGGACATCACGCGCCCAACGTCAACATCGAGATGATCGTCTCGCGGTTGATTCAATTCGGCAAACTCGCGGGCTTTCATTTCAACGACAGCAAGTACGGCGACGACGATTTGGATGCCGGCTCGATCAAACCGTTTCAGCTTTTCCTGATCTTCAACGAACTGGTTGATGCCGAACTGGGCGACACGCCGAATTATAATCCAGCTTACATGCTCGACCAGTCGCACAATGTCACCGATCCCATCGAATCGTTGATGATGAGCGCCGTCGAATTGACGCGCGCTTATGTGCAGGCGCATCTCGTGGATCGTCAAGCGCTCACCGAGGCGCAGGAAAAATGCGATCCGCTGATGGCCCTGGCGACTCTCAAGCAAGCCTTCACCACTGATGTTTCGCCCATACTGGCCATGGCGCGCGAGCGCGCCGGTGGCGCGATTGATCCGATAGCAACGTACAGAGCCAGCGGCTATCGCCAGAGAAAAGCCGACGAACGCCCGGCGCAAATCGGCGTCGCCGCCGGCATTGTATAAGACTCATCAGGCATAGGCGCGAGCAAACGAGTGTAGTGCCAAGAGAGCCGGGTCTTGATGTGAGGTTGGCAATGAGTAAACCACCCCTGAAGATGCTTCATCCTGATCGCCACATAATCGAACTTAAGCTCGACCAGTTTAGAAAGCTATCAACCCAAGAAATCCAAGAATCGTTGTGTCCGGGACAAACCGGCTCACTCAAGGCTCGGCCAGACGGTACCGTGATTGATGGCCATCATCGGCTTATAATACTTCGTGAACGAAGCATTGACATCGATGATTTGCCACGCGACATCATCTCTAAGGATGCGCCAACGACGTAAGGAGAAAAACAATGGCAGCGCGAGCATATTGGATTGAAGGGCCATGGAGGGGACGATTAGCAATCGTCCCGCGTCCTCGCGGAGGAGATTGGCTCGAAGACGAAATCTCTGATTGGCACGAGGCCGGCATCGATACGGTTGTTTCTTTTCTGACTCCAGATGAAGTCGCTGAGTTTGATCTCGAAGCCGAAAAAGAATTGAGCGAAGCTCACGGAATTCGATTCGTTTCGTTTCCAATTCCCGACCGTGGAGTTCCCACATCAAAGGTTGCCGCCGCATCTCTTGTACATGATCTGGAGCAATCGCTCGCAGAGGGAAAGAAAATTGCCCTGCATTGCAGACAGAGCGTTGGTCGGTCGGCGTTGATTGCTGCTTATCTGATGGTAGATGCGGGGGAGGAGCCACGCAGCGCCTTTGAGCGCATACGTTCGGCGCGCGGTGTCCCAGTACCGGATACGACTGAACAGGAACAATGGGTGGCAGATCTCGCTTCGGCGCTGGTCACGAGGGCAAGGTGATGAATTTACGCGCTGGTGTTCTTGCCATGAGAATAAGAAGCACGGGATTACTACATTTCAGGATGACAGCATAGAAAAAATACTCAAAGAGTTGGGCATACACCCACCTCAATAAACTTTGTGAGCCGCAGTGCCGGGTCATCTAGCTGCGGAGTGCCCGGCTTGCGAGAAAGAGATTTCCATTGAAAAGAATCGCCTGTGTTTTCTTAACCTCGCTGTTACTGGCCGCTGCTCTAACAACTGCATTCGCGCAACCGGGCGGCAAGCGCATCACTGCCGTCGCGCTGCGCTGCGAATATCTAGTCGCGCCGCTGGCGATTGACCGCCGCGAGCCGCGCCTCGGCTGGCGGATTGAAAGCCCTGCGCGCGGCGCTAGGCAGACGGCATATCAGATCATCGTCGCCTCTAGCGCCGCCAGTCTTGCCGCAGGTAAAGGCGACCTCTGGGATACCGGCAAGGTCGCTTCCAGCCAGACCATACAGATCGCCTACCAGGGCAAGCCATTGCCATCGCGGCAGGCGTGCTTCTGGAAAGTCCGCCTCTGGGATCAGAATGATCAGCCTTCGCAGTGGAGCCCGCCGGCGCGATGGATGATGGGACTCCTCGAATCGGCAGACTGGTCGGCCCAGTGGATCGGCGACAAGCAGCCTTCAATTGAAACGGTCGCAGCGACCATGCTGCGGCGCGACTTCAAGCTCTCGGCAAAACCGCAGCGCGCCATCATCTATGCCTCAGCGCTGGGCGTCTATGAACTGCACATCAACGGTCAGCGCGTCGGCGACCAGTTGCTCGCGCCGGAGTTCACCGATTATCACACGCGCACACAGTATCAGGCTTATGACGTGACTTCTCTGCTGCGAGCGGGCACGAACGCCATCGGCGCGCTGCTTGGTGACGGCTGGTACGCCGGCGGCATAGGGCTGGCGCAGGCCCTCATCAAGAAACCGCGCAATATCTACGGCGATCATCCGCGCTTCATCGCCCAGTTGGAAATCAACTTGAGCGATGGCAAGACAGATCGCGTTGTGACCGACATTACATGGCGAACGACGCGCGAAGGGCCGATTCGCAGTTCCGACATTCTCAATGGCGAAGCCTACGATGCGCGGCGCGAGATCCCCGGCTGGGATAACACCGGCTTCGACGATAAAGCATGGTCGGCGGCAACGGTCGCTTCAGGGATCAGCACCAATCTGGTCGCGCAGCCAAACGAACCCATACGTGTGACCCGCGAGATCAGGCCCATAGCCGTGAATGAGCCGAAGCCCGGCGTTTATGTTTTCGATATGGGACAGAATATGGTCGGCTGGTGTCGATTGAAGACTCAGGGCGCAGCCGGAACCACCGTGAAGTTGCGGCACGCCGAGATGCTCAGCCCTGACGGCACGATTTACACGGACAACCTGCGCGGCGCGCAGCAGGCCGACAGCTACACGCTCGGCGGCAGCGGCCCGGAAAGCTTCGAGCCACATTTCACCTATCACGGCTTTCGTTATGTCGAGGTCACGGGGCTTGCATCGAAGCCGCGACTCGATGCGCTCACGGGCCGCGTCTTTCATTCGGCGATGGCGGAAACCTCCGGCTTTGAATCTTCCGACCCGTTGCTCAACAAGTTGTGGCAGAACATCCTCTGGACACAGCGCGGCAATATGGAGAGCATCCCGACCGACTGCCCGCAACGCGACGAGCGGATGGGCTGGATGGGCGATATTCAGATCTTTGTCGGCACAGGCATCTTCAACATGGACATGGCGGCGTTCTTCACCAAGTGGATGCGCGACGTGCGCGACGCCCAGGCCGCCGACGGGCGCTTCGCCGATTTCTCGCCGCATCCTTTCGGCAAAGACAAACTCTTCACCGGCGTCGCCGGCTGGGGCGATGCCGGCATCGTCGTGCCGTGGCGCGTCTGGCAGCACTACGGCGACAAGCAAGTGCTGGCCGAAAACTTTGACTCGGCACGCCGCTGGGTCGAATTCATTCGCCGCAACAATCCCGACCTTCTCTGGAAAACCAAACGCGGCAACGACTATGGCGACTGGCTCAATTCCGACACACTGGTTTACGAAGGCTTTCCACGTAAAGGCGGCCAGGTGCCGAAAGAGGTTTTCGCTACAATGATGTTTGCCTACGCAACCGACTTGCTGGGGCGCATGGCCGCCGTGCTCGGCAAAGAGACCGAAGCCCGTCAGTACGCGGCGCTCTTCGCGGATATCAAGGCGGCGTTCAACAAAGCCTACGTTACTGAAGACGGTCACATACAGGGAGACACGCAGGCCGGCTACGCGCTGGCCTTGCACTTCGAGTTGTTGCCGGAAACCCTGCGCCCGGCGGCGCTCAAATACATGCTCGACGGCATCCGTCGTTACAACGGCCACATGTCCACGGGCTTTCATTCGACTTATCGAATGATGCTTGAGTTGACGCGCGCCGGCCACAACGAAGCGGCTTACAGTCTGATCAACCAGCGCGGCTTTCCCTCCTGGGAGTATTCGATTGACAACGGCGCGACGACCATCTGGGAGCGCTGGGATGGCTACGTCAACGGGCGCGGCTTTCAGGACAAGGGGATGAATTCATTCAACCATTACGCCATTGGTGCCGTCGGCGAATGGATGGCGCGCGTCATTCTCGGCATCAATAACGACGACGCGCATCCGGCTTACGAGCATTTCATCCTGCGCCCTTTTCCCGGCGGCCAGTTGACCTGGGCCAAAGGTCATTATGATTCGATTCGTGGCCGCATCGAATCAAGCTGGAGCCTCACGGCAGGCCGTTTGAAGTATGACGTGACGATTCCGGCCAACACGACGGCGACGGTCTACGTGCCGGCAAAAGACGTTGCCAGCGTGCTGGAAAGCGGCAAGCCCGCAAGCGATGCCGCAGGCGTACAGGTTTTGCGAATGGAAGACGGCGCAGCGGTATTTCTCGTGCAATCCGGCAAGTACAGCTTCACGGTTCGAGAGTAAGGAGTGGCACAAACAGCGTGCCCGCTGATTCTGCCGCCGCGTAGCGGCGCTATGACTTTAGCCGTGTCCTTCAGGGCACGGAAAGAATGACGCTAACAGAGGTCTTCGTCGCGTCAGCGACGATTGAATCTTTGCAACCGTCGCTGACGCGACGGCGAGGATCTCTGGTTTTCGCTTCCCCGGCCTTGAAAGACCGGGCTAAATTCAGTCCGCCGCTACGCGGCCAGTCTTGAGCGGCCTTCAATTGATTCGTGCGATGAATGATCCTCTCTACATCGCGGTTGATCTCGGCGCGGGCAGCGGGCGGGTGTTTTTGGCCGGATTGACCGCCGGCGAGTTTCTGCTTGACCAAACGCACCGCTTTCATTATCCGGCGAGCCGCGATGCCGGGCATTTGCGATGGGACTTACAAAACATCTTCAAAGAGATCAACGCCGGCATAAGCGAAGCGGGCCAGCGTGCGCGCCATCTCGGTCGGCCCATTCACAGCATCGGCGTCGATAGCTGGGCCGTCGATTACGGCCTTATCGATGGCGCAGGCAATCTCCTTGAGCCGCCGGTCTGCTACAGGGATGAACGCACGCAGGGCGTGATGGAGCAGGTCTTTGCGCGCATACCGCGTGAAGAGATATTCGCGCGCACCGGCATTCAATTCCTCGCCTTCAACACGCTGTTTCAACTCTATGCTGACGCGCGATCAGCCAGCTTTAAAAACGCCGCGCATCTGCTGATGATTCCTGATCTGATCAATTACTTTCTCACAGGCCGCGCCGTCACCGAGTATACCAATGCGACGACGACGCAAATGGTCAATGCCGCGAGCGGCGATTGGGATTGGCATATCGTCGAACGTCTCGGCTTGCCGTCACGGCTGCTCACAGAGATCGTCCCGGCGGGCACAGAGTTGGGCGCGCTCAAACCGGCGCTTGCCGATGACCTGCGACTTGCGGGCGTGCGCGTCGTTGCGACGGCAACCCACGACACCGCGAGCGCCATCGTTGGGACGCCGCTGACCGACGACTGGGCTTATATCTCCAGCGGCACTTGGTCGCTGATTGGCGTCGAACGCGACTGTCCGCTGATCAACCGGGATGTCGCCCGCCACAATTTCACGAACGAAGGCGGTGCCTTCGGCACGGTGCGCTTTCTCAAGAATGTGATGGGGCTATGGATTCTCGAATCATGCCGCAGGGAATGGCAGGCGCGCGGCAGCGACAGCGACTATGATCGGCTGGTCGATCAGGTCGAAGCGATTGCCGATTTTGCCGGGCTGATCTTTCCCGATGATGCGCGCTTCTTCAATCCGCCGAGCATGCTGGAGGCAATCGCCGAGCAACTGGCTGAAACCGGCCAGCCGGTCTCGGCCAATCCGCCGGTAATCGCCAGAGTGATCCTCGATTCGCTGGCTTTTCGTTATGCGTCAGTCCTGCGCACTATAGCATTGCTTACAAATCGACAGATCAAGGGCGTACATATCGTCGGCGGCGGCTCCCAGAACGCTTATCTCAACCAGGCGACGGCGACCGCGACAGGCTTGCCGGTGCTGGCCGGCCCTGTGGAAGCGACCGCCACCGGCAACCTGCTGGTGCAGGCGATTGCCGAAGGCCGCTTCGCGTCGCTCAACGAGGCGCGGCAGCACGTCGCCCGCAACCTGCGATTCAAGCGATTCACACCCCGCCCGACGCCGGCATGGGAGGCAGCCGCCCGCCGCTATACGGCAATCGAAGCGCGGTACGGGTCACCTTCAGGCTTATGACTGACAGCGTCTTACTTTGTGCAACTAACATCACAAAATCTTACGCAGGGGTGCATGCGCTCAAGCAAGCCTCGTTCGAGTTGCGCGCCGGCGAAGTACATGCGCTGATCGGCGAGAACGGCGCTGGCAAATCGACGCTCATCAAGATCATTACCGGCGCGGTCGCAGCCGACGGCGGCGAGATCAAACTTAATCAACAGACGATCACAGAGATTTCGCCGCGCCGCGCCAGGGCCTTAGGCATCGCGGCGATTTATCAACAACCGGCGCTCTTTCCCGAATTGACGGTCGCCGAAAATCTCGCGCTCGGTCTTGAGCCGCCGAGTCTATGGAGACGCATCGACTGGAAAGCGCGCCGCCGCCGCGCCGCCGAGTTGCTGGCCGAGGTCGGCGCACGTATAGACACAGAACGGCTTGCAGGCGATCTCTCCATGCCGCAGCAGCAGTTGCTTGAAATCGCCCGCGCCATCGGTGCAGAGGCCCGTATCGTGATCATGGACGAGCCGACGGCCTCGCTCTCCGAAGAAGATGCGCAGAACCTCTTCAAAGTGATTCGTCGGCTGCGCGACCGTGGCGTCGGCATCATCTATATTTCTCATCGCCTTGAAGAGTTGCCCTTGATTGCCGACCGCGTGACGGTGCTGCGCGACGGCTCGACGATTGACACGCGATTGATGGCAGAGGTAGATCGCCAGGAGTTGATTCAGTTGATGGTCGGGCGCGAGTTGTCAGCAGTCTTTCCCAAAAGAACGGTCGCCCTGGGCGAGGTGGTCTTCGAGTTGCACCGGCTCGGCTGCCGCGCCGCCGGTATAAGTAATGTAAACCTCACTGTGCGCGCCGGCGAGATCGTCGGTCTGGCCGGGCTGGTCGGCGCTGGGCGAACGCAACTGGCGCGCACGATTTTCGGATTGACGCCGAAGGATGCGGGCGAGATTCGCTTGCGCGGAAAGGTAGTCAACATTACCAATCCGGCGCAAGCAATTGCATGTGGCATCGCTTATCTGCCTGAAGACCGGCGGCGTCATGGAGTGATTCTTGACATGGCGATAAGCGCCAACATCACGCTGGCATCGCTCGATCAGCTTGGCCGCTTCCTGGCTTTTGATTTCCGCAGAGAAAAAGCGATTGCCGCCGACTATACGATGCGTTTGGGCATCAAGACGCCGGCGATCTTTGCGCCCGTAGCGACGCTTTCGGGCGGTAATCAGCAAAAAGTCGCGCTCAGCCGTTGGCTGGCCATCACGCCACAGGTGCTGATCCTTGATGAGCCGACGCAAGGCATCGATGTCGGCGCGAAGGCCGAAATTCATGCCTTGATGACGGAACTGGCGGCTCGCGGCGCGGCGATTCTGATGATCTCATCGGAGATGCCGGAGATTCTCGGCATGAGCGACCGCATCGCCGTCATGCGCGGCGGCACGATGGTCGGAATACTTGACGGCAAAGCGGCGACGCCGCAACAGATTCTCGCGCTGGCTCTCGGACAGCGCCACAGCGACCGCGATACTGAAGCGGCAAATTCGTAGATGAAACTCAGATGAAACTCAATCGCTACAAGCGGGAACTATCGGCGGGCATCGCTTATGCGTTGCTGCTGGCGCTGGTCGCGGTGCTTGCGCCGTCATTCTTCAGCGCCGCGAATCTGCGCGACCTGGCATTGAATAACGCGCCGGCATTGATTCTCGCTACGGGGATGACGATGGTGATCCTGGTCGGCGAGATAGACATCTCGGTCGGCTCGCAGTTTGCCGTATGCAGCGTCGCCGCCGGCTGGCTGGCGAAGGCCGGCATCCCTTTGCCCGTGTTGCTGCCGTGCGTGCTGTTGATCGGCGCGGCGATGGGCGCTTTGAATGGCGCGCTGATCGGTTATCTGCGCCTGCCGTCGATCATCGTCAGCCTGGCGATGCTGGTGGCGTGGCGCGACGGCTTGCGCTGGATGACCGAAGGTGCCTGGGTGCAGAACCTGCCCGCGAACTTTCAATGGTTCGGTCTCGGCCAGTCATTGGGGCAATCCTTGATCGTCGCCATCGCGCTCGCAGTCCTCGCCGGCTTTAGCTGGATGCTGGGCAATCTGAGCGCCGGGCGGGCGATCTATGCGGTCGGCTGCGAAGCGGAAGCCGCGCGCCTGGCGGGCATCGAGCCTCGCCGAGTGGTCTTCGGCGTCTTTGTGTTGATGGGCGCGCTCACCGGACTCGCGGCATTGCTGAACGCAGTACGCTTCTCTGTGGTGCCGAGCAATACCGGCCTGGGATTGGAATTGAAAGTCATTGCGGCGGTCGTTGTCGGCGGCACGGCGATCACCGGCGGGCGCGGTACAATCCCTGGCACGCTCATCGGCGTGGCGTTGTTGGGCATAATCGGCACGGCGCTGACTTTTGTAAGTATCAATCCATTCTGGGAGCGCAGCATTCAAGGGGCGATTATCCTCGCCGCACTGGTCTCAGATGCGGCGCTGGGCCGCTTCGAGCGATTGCGAGTTGAAAGGGCTGGGACGAATTACAACTGAGATTGCAGGGAGCGAAATGATTCACCGCAGAGACGCAGAGAACTCAGAGGAAGCGCAGAGTTTTTGCAGGTGCGTCTATCTCTGCGCTATCTCTGTGTCCTGCGGCGTCTCTGCGGTGAATCCTGTTTCATCGCTCCGATCAAAAGAAACGGCTTATAAATGAACTCAACTATTCGGCAATCGGCAATCGGCAATCCGCAATTGACGGCGTCGTGGCGGGCGCGGCTGTTTCCGAATAACGAATGGCTCTTGTTGCTGGCGCTGGCAATCGAATGCTTGGTCTTCAGCCTGACCGGCAGCAATTTCCTGAGCGCCGCCAATGCGTTTGAAGTGACGCGGCTGGCCGTAGAGATAGGCTTGCTGGCGCTGGCGCTGACGCCGGTCATCATCACCGGCGGCATCGATCTTTCGGTCGGCTCGATGATGGGACTGGCGGCGGTGGTGATGGGCGCGTTGTGGCGCGATGCACATTTGCCTCTGCCGTTAGCGATCTCGATTACATTAGCGGTCGGCTTGCTCGGCGGCGGCTTGAATGCCCTGATGATTGCCCGGCTGGGCTTCCCGCCGCTGATCGTCACGCTCGGCACGTTTTCGCTTTTTCGCGGTATCGCCGAAGGCTTGACGCGCGGCATCGAAAACTATTCGGGCTTTTCATCGGGGTTTCTGTTTCTTGGGCAGGGCTACGTCGGCGGCATCATCCCGACACAGTTATTCATTCTCGCCGCTGCCGTCGCCGCTTGTGCCTGGATGCTGCATCGCACGGGCTTCGGGCGCAGCCTTTACGCCATTGGCCATACGAGCGAAGGCGCGCGTTATGCCGGCATTCCTGTGGCCCGGCGGCTGGCGCTGGTTTATGGGCTTTCGGGATTGGCCGCCAGCCTGGCGGCGGTAATTTATGTCGCACATCTCGGACAGGCAAAATCGGATGCCGGCACCGGCTATGAGTTGACGGCCATCACCGCAGTCGTGCTCGGCGGCGCATCGATCTTCGGCGGGCGCGGCACGGTGTTGGGAACCGTGCTCGGCCTGTTCGCCATCGTCATTTTGCAAAACGGCCTGCGCTTGAGCGCGCAGCCTGCCGAACTGGCGGGGATACTGACGGGCGCGCTGTTGATCGCTCCCATTTTGTTTGATCGATTGTCGAAGCGCGTAAAGATACGAGCGCGTGATAAGTACATTACAGAGGAGATTGACGTGAAGAATTCGCAAGTCGCCGTGCTCAGCGCCGTCATTCTGATTGCCGCGTTGATTGTCGCCGGCAGCAACTGGTATCTCGTCGGCTCGCTGCGCCGTCAAGCAGGCAATGACGCCCCGTCTATCAGTTCATCCGCCGCCGCGCCGACCGCCGCGCACAAAACCGTGATGGCGATGATGCCCAAGGCTAAGGGTGATCCCTATTTCATCAGTTGCCGGCAAGGCGCTGAAGAAGCCGCCAGAGAACTCGGCGTCCAGTTGTTGTGGGACGGGCCGACCGACCTCGACCCGGCGAAACAGAACGAGGTGGTCGAAGCCTGGATCACCAGCGGCGTCGATGTAATTGCCGTGAGCGTCGAAAATCAGGTGGCGATTTCGACCGTGCTGCGCAAGGCCCGCGAGCGCGGCATCAAGGTCATCACCTGGGACGCCGATTCAGAAAAAGATGCGCGCGATTTCTTCATCAATCAAGCGACGCCGCAGGGCATCGGTTACGCGCTCACGGACGAGGCCGCCCGCATACTCGGCAACCAGGGCGAGTTCGCCATCATCACGGCTTCCTTGAGCGCCGCCAATCAGAACGAATGGATCAAACACATCAAAGCGCGGCTCGCAGAAAAATACCCTGACCTGAAGCTCGTGGCGATTCAGCCGAGCGACGGCGACCGCGACCGCGCTTTTGCTGAAACGCAGACGGTGTTGAAGGTTCACCCACGAGTGAAGCTGGTCATGGCAATCGCCGCGCCTGCCGTCCCCGGAGCCGCCGAGGCGGTCAAACAATCGGGCCGCACGGATGTCAAAGTCACGGGGCTGTCGCTGCCGAATATGTGCAAACCTTATGTCCACGACGGCGTCATCGACAGCATTGTGTTGTGGGATACGGCGAACCTCGGCTACCTGACGGTTTACGCGGCGCGGGCTTTGAGCGCCGGAGAACTCAAGCCCGGCGCTCGCGAAATCGTCGCCGGGCGATTGGGCAAGATCGAGGTGCGCAATGACGAAGTGATGCTCGGCACGCCCTTCATCTTCAACAAGAGCAACATTGATCGCTTCGATTTTTAGCGACAGCCGCCTACATCAGACAGCCCCTTGACCAGTAGCGGATTTGCGCATATAACAGTTGCGACCTGCGCGGCGAATCGCGCCGCCAACGAGCCGCTAGACGAAGGACGGGCGGCTCGTTTACAGCTTCGCGCTCGCTTCAGCAACAGAGCTTCCAATCAATCGGGTTTGCACCGCAGGCCATCGGCAATCATGTGGATGGTAGTGATTCAATATCGTCAAGAGGAGATGAAGATGAAAAGAAGGGCTCGTTACTTGTTTTTTGTTCCTGCCGCACTTCTCATTTTTTCACTTACCAGTTCAGCGCAAGACACGCTGACGAAGATTGCCAAACAGAATAAATCGCACACCATCACCGTGGCGCTCGAATTCACCAAGAAGAATCGCAACCCCATGCTGAAGGCTCTGGCGGCGGTCGGCGCTGTCACCCCCAACGGTCATGCCACAGGCTTTTTCGTCGGCGACGGCCTGGTGATGACCAGCTACCACGTAGTCTCCGGCAAGCTCAACGCCAACAAAAAACGCTTGCTCGGACTCAAGCCGGACGACGAGCTTGAAGTTAAAATCTATGTCAACGACTGCCAGGCGAAAGTCGTCAAGGTCGATCAGGAAGCCGACCTCGCGCTGCTGCGCATCTGTTCGTCGCGGCAGGTTCAACGACCGGTCTTCCGCGCCGCGCCGAGCCAGGATGAGCAGTTGCTTTTGATTGCCCAGCCGGGCGGCGAGAAATTGATCCGCCGGGGCAGCTTTAACGGCTCGTATGCCTTCGGCGGTTCGCAGTACTGGTCGGCAAAGATCGATGGGCAGGACGGCTTTTCGGGCAGCCCTGTCTATAACGATCAAGGCGAGATTGTCGGCGTCTTCTCGCTCTACGATTATGCGCGCGGCGTTGCCTTGCTCAGCCCAGGCATCAAGGCGCAACGCTTCCTCGAAGCCTATGACGCCGCCGGCATTCAATCGCGCCTGCAATGATCGCCACAGCAGGGCGCGCGGCGGCCAGTCCCATGAGTTGTTTCCTGATAAACCTGCACTCGCTCGCGCTTCGCATTGCGTATTGCCATCAGGTGGAGTGTAGGAAACGAACCTGACGTTTTAGATCCGTTTGCAATTGAGTGTAAGGTAAGCCCAATGATTCACCGCAGAGACGCAGAGGACTCAGAGGTAGCGCAGAGCCTGGCGCATCTAGATGATCTCTGCGCCTCCTCTGGGTTCTCTGTGTCTCTGCGGTGAATCCTCGCAACCCCGTACCTTCAATTGAAAACCGATCCAGGAGGCACATCATGGCACAAAGCGCACGGCTGGCGGCGTTAGCTCTAGTGGTTTGCTTGACGCCTGCGGTTGTCCTTTCGCTTCAGCAAAGCCCGAATGCGGATGATAGCGCCATCAAACTCAATGCGCGCTGGGTCAATCTCAATGTCAGCGTCACCGACGGGCAGGGCAAGAAAGTCATGCAGCTCAAGCGCGAGGATTTCGTCATCCTCGAAGACGGCGTGCCCCAGGAGATCGTCCACTTTGCGCCCGTCGATGCGCCGGTCAATCTCGTCCTGCTGCTGGATTTGAGCGGCAGCATCGGCAGCAAGCTCAAGGCTATGAAGAAAGCTGCCAGCCGCTTTGTTGATTCGTTGAAAGATAACGACCGCCTGGCCATCGCGGTCTTCACTTCACGCTTCAAGCTGGTCTCAGGCTTTACCAGTGATCGAAAGCACTTGAAAGATTGCATTGATAAGATGAAGCATCCCGGCGGCGGCACCTCGCTTTATGATGCCGAATGGACGACCTTCGACCTCTTGAAAGAGATCAAAGAGGCGCGCAAAGCCATCGTCGTTTTGACCGACGGCGTCGATAGCTCATTTCTTCCTGAAGAAGAGGAAGGCTCAAAGCATACCTTCGACGAGTTGCTCATGCGGGCGGTTGAAGAAGACACGACGATTTACCCTATCTACTTCGACACCGAAGCCGAACTCGGCAGGTACTACTCGGCGGCATCTTATGCAGAGGCGCGCAAGCAGTTGCGAACGCTTGCCGAGCAGACCGGCGGCGCTTACTTCGCCGCGCGGCGCATCGAAGACCTGGACGGCGTATATCAACAGGTCGCCGCCGAATTGCACGCCCTCTACAGCGTCGCCTATGCGGCACAGGATACGCGCAAAGATGGCCGCTGGCGGGCGATTAAATTGAAAGTGAACCTGGAAGGCATCAAGACCAAAGCGAAACGCGGTTATTTCGCAAAGTAGTATGGACAGGGCAAGTCCGCGACCCGATTTGCACTTGCAGAAGCGATGATTTACTCGGCCCGCCGCCAGTTCCCTGCCGATAATTAGCCCATCGCGTCAGGCGACGAACTTGCCGCGCTCGATTTCGCGCGCCTGGCCGAGTGATGTGAGGGTTTCAAGCAACTGGCTGACGCGGGCGGCGACCACTTGCTCAGCGGCAAAGGCGGTCTGCGCGGCGGCGGCGGGTTCTGGAATTCGGGGCGCAGCCAGTGGCAGCAACCGACGCCTTATCGGTCAAGACAGGACTCCGAAGAGAATGATTCTCTGTGCGATGTGCAGGGCGGGTTGTAGGGGCGATGGTGCATGATGCGCTTCGCGCGGCGCAGACTTGCCCTGCCCCTACAGTATGTGTCAAGCGGTTTATAACGAAGTCGGCGCGACCTCTTCGGTCATGTAAGCTTCGATAACGTCGCCCATCTTAACGTCTTGAAATCTTTCCAGCGAGATGCCGCACTCGAACCCTTGTTTGACTTCGCTGACATCGTCTTTGAAGCGCCGCAAGGATTCGATCTTGCCCTCAAAGACGACGACGTTATCGCGCAGGATGCGCGCCGTCGTGCGGCGAATCGTGCCGTCGATGATGTAGCAGCCGGCGATCTGGCCGACTTTCGGAACGCGGAAGACCTGGCGCACTTCGGCGTGGCCGGTGATGACTTCGCGCTTGGTCGCATCGAGCAGGCCCAACATCGCCAGACGAATCTCTTCTTCGACTTTGTAGATGATCGTGTGCAGGCGTATGTCGACGCCTTCGTTCTCGGCAATCTCGCGGGCGCGCGATTGCGGGCGCACGTTGAAGCCGATGATCACCGCCGCTCGGCCCATGTCTTTCGACGAGGCCGCCGCCAGCATCACATCCGACTCGGTGATGGCACCGACGCCTGAGCGGATCATGGTGATCTTGACGCGCTCGGTCGTCAGTTTGTTGAGCACATCGCGCACGGCTTCGACCGAGCCCTGCACGTCGGTTTTCAAGATGACCTTCAGTTCCTTGACGGCGCTCTTATCCGAGAACAATTGCTCAAGGCCGCGCGCAGAGGAGCGCGCAATGGCGGCCATGCGCGCCTGCATCTGCCGCTGGCTGGCGATGTGCTGCGCCTGTGTGGCGTCAGAGACGACCTGCAACTGATCGCCCGCCGCCGGCACGCCTTGCAAGCCGAGCACTTCGATAGGCGTTGACGGCCCGGCCTGATTCACCACTTGCCCGCGATCATCGAACATGGCGCGCACGCGCCCGAAGATCTGGCCGGCGATGAACGGGTCGCCGACTTTCAGCGTGCCCTGTTGGACGAGCACGGTGGCCACCGCGCCGCGACCGCGATCCAGCTTGGATTCCAGCACAACGCCCGATGCCAGGCGGTCGGCATTCGCCTTCAACTCTTGCAGGTCGCTGGTGATCAGGATCATTTCAAGAAGATCCTTCAGATTCTGGCGCTTCTTGGCAGAGACTTCGACCATCACCGTATCGCCGCCCCAGCCGTCCCAGAGCAGGCCGCGATCAGCGAGTTCCTGCCTGACGCGGTCGGGATTGGCGTCGGGCTTGTCAATCTTGTTAATGGCGACGATGATCGGCACTTCGGCGGCCCTGGCGTGATCAATCGCTTCCAGCGTCTGCGGCATGACGCCGTCATCGGCGGCGACTACCAGCACGACCACGTCTGTGACTTTAGCGCCGCGCGCCCGCATCATCGTGAAGGCTTCGTGGCCGGGCGTATCAAGGAAGACGATGTGCCGCACCTTTTCAGAATCATCCGGGTCGGTAACGTCAACCGCGTAAGCGCCGATGTGCTGCGTGATGCCGCCGGCTTCGCCTTCGGCAACTCGCGTCTCACGTATGCCGTCAAGCAGAGAGGTCTTGCCATGATCGACGTGGCCCATGACGGTGACTACAGGGGCGCGCGGGGCGCGATCTTCTTCGCCCGATTCGATCATCTTCACCTCTTCGGCTTCGCTGATGATCTCTTCAAACGGCGCGAAGCTGATGTCATAGCCGAAGTCTTTGCCGATGGCCTTGGCAATTTCCGGATTGATCGTTTGATTGATCGTCGCCATAACGCCGCGCTTGATCATATCGGTGACCACATCTTTCGGCTTGACTTCGATCTTTTCAGCGAAGTCTTTGACCGTGATGCCTTCGACAACCTTCAGGGCGCGCAGTTCAGCAAAGACCGGCTTCTGCTTGGGCGCGATGGTGGCGCGGTAAGTGCGCGGCGAATCCAGGTGCTTGCCTTCTTCGGGCCCGAACTCGCCCGGCCCGCGTTTGCCGCGCCGCGTGCGTTTGCGGCCAGGGCGGTTGTCTTGCGGGATGTAGACGGTGCTCGGCTTTTTCGCGCCGACATCGGGAGCCACACCGGCAGCGCTGGCTTCAACGCGCATGCCTCCCGGCGCAGACCGTCCGCCGGCATGACCTGGCCGCCCGCCGGCTTGCCCAGGCCGTCCGCCTGGCGCTCCCGACCGCATGGCCGCAGGCGGCGGAGGCGGCGGCGGCGCTACAACAGCACCCGGAATGCGGCGCAACTGGCGCACCTGCTGACCGGCACCGCGCGGCACCGCAGGCGGCGGCACAGAGGGGCGCGTCGGCGGCGCAACCGGCGGCTTAACCGGATAGCTGACCGGCGGCGTCACCTGTGGCGTTGCGGCGGGCTCTGCGGCGATGGGTTGCGGCTCCGCCGCTTCGGCGACCGGCAGCGTAGGTTCAACTACAGGAGATGGCGGCACGACGGGCGCGGTGGTTTCCATAAGCGGCAGCGGCGCTTCGACAGGCGGCGGGGCCAGCGGCGCGGGCGCAGGGGCTTTCTTGAGTACGCGGATTTGCGGCCCGCGCACCTCCGGTCTACCGGCCTCGGCAGGCAGCCCCGTAGCTGCTGGCGGCGCTTCGGCGACAACCGCTTCCTCGACCGGCTCGTAGGCTTCGGCTTCCGCCGAGGTCGCGGCTAAGGCGTCCGTAGGCGCGTGCTTGATGAGGCGCGGCGCGACCCTGGGCGCAGCCTTCTTGGGAAAGTATTTGGTGCGAATGCGCTCGGCCACTTCATTCGGCACGGTATTGGAAGGCACACTGACATCAATGCCTTCACGCCGCGCGTCCTCGATCACCTTCTTGTTATCGAGTTTCAGCTCTTTCGCCAGATCGTAGATTCTCGTTTTGCCTGCTGTCCCCATAGTAAATCCGAAAACTTCTCCAATGCTCAAAGCGTAAGCTTCAAGCCGTTCTCGCAAGTGCATCGTCGCATTGCGTGTGATCAATACTAATCTTCCTTTTCACTGCCAGCATCGCCCGGCGCGGTTTCGCCGCTGACCTTCTCGACATCTTCAAGCGTCAGGTCGGCGCGGAAGGAGGCGACCAATTCTTCGGCGCTCTGCTCAGGACTCTCTTCGATGCCACTCTTTTCGGCCCACTCGCGGTGGGTTTCCGGGATGACTTGCGCGCCCGGCGCAAAAGCTTCGAGGCCGGATGCCGGCATCATTCCCAGAGCTTCTTCAGAACCGGCGGGTGCATCGGCGAGGGCTTCCTGAATCTGCACTTCGCTTGGGCTCATCGCATTCATATCGGGCACCGCAGAGACCTCAGGCCGCGACGTTCCGGGCTCGGCGTCGGGCGGCGGCGCGTACTGCCGCTCTTCATCCAACTCGTCGGCGGCTTCTTCGCTCGTCGGTTCGGGCTCGGCGAGCCGCCCCGGATCAATCGTCTCTTCAGGCGTTTCTTCAGTCGCGGCGTCAACCTCTAAACCGGCTTCGGGAGCCGCTTCCGTGGCCGCGCCGCTTTCCACCTGGGCAGCGTCGTGGGCCGCGCCTTCAGCGCCTTCGACGCCGACAGAGACGCCGTGACCGGTTTCGGCTTCCGCCTCAGAGGCGGCTTGCGCCGGGGCCGCAGCGGCTTCCTTCGCCGCCTGTACTTCGCGCGCCTGCTTCTGCGCCAGTAAGCGGTGCGCTCGATCAATGATCTCGTTCGCCTGATCGAAACTCACGTCAATGGCGTCAACCAGTTCGTCTACCGTCAGGCCGCTCAACTGCTCGATGGTCTCAATGCCGCGATCTTTCAAGCGCTGTGCGGTAATCTGATCGAGCGCCAGGCTCTCGCGAATATCGGCAAGCGAAGCAGCGCCACCGGCCATGACGGTTTCCAGTTGCGCGGCAGCGGCGCGCGCCGCTTCTTCGGCGCTGCGTATGTCTATGTGCCAGCCGACCAGCTTGGCCGCGAGCCTGACGTTCTGGCCTTTCTTGCCGATGGCCAGCGACAACTGATCTTCGGGCACCGTCACGGTCAGTTTCTTGTCTTCAAAGCTGTTAATTTCGACTTTCGAAACTTTGGCCGGCGACAGGGCGTTGGCGGCAAAGACCGCAGGGTCTTCGCTCCATTCGATGATGTCAATGCGCTCGCCGCGCAGTTCGCGGATGATGGCCTGGACGCGCGAGCCTTTCATGCCGACGCAAGCGCCCACAGGATCAACGTCGCGTTCGGTCGAAATCACTGCAATCTTGGCGCGGTCGCCGGGCTCGCGCACGGCGGCTTTGATCTGCACCGTGCCGTCATAGATTTCCGGCACTTCCATTTCAAACAGGCGCTTCAACATTTCCGGCGAGGTGCGCGAGACTTCGATCTGCGGCCCCTTCGAATCAGTCAGCACGTTGTTGATGACGACGCGCAGGCGCTCGCCCTGGCTGAAGCTTTCGACGCGCGACTGCTCGTTTTTCGGCAGCAAGGCTTCGAGCTTGCCGAGATCGACGATCATGCGCCCGCCTTCAAAACGCTTCACGAAGCCGTTGACCAGTTCGCCGAGCCGACCGATGTATTCGTCATAAACATTCTTGCGCTCGGCCTCGCGGACTTTCTGAAAGATGATCTGCTTGGCGGTCTGCGCGGCGATGCGACCGAGTTCCTCTTTCGGCTTGGGAAACTCTAACTGATCGCCGACCTCAGCGCCTTCGATGCCCATTTCGAGCACATCGGCAAGGCTGATTTCGGTCGCCGGGTTTTGCACCTCTTCGACGACCGTCATCAGCGCAAACAGATCGATGTCGCCGGTCTCAGGATCATAGCGGGCGCGCAATTCCTCGCCGGTCTGCTCGGCGTTGAACTGCTTGCGCGCCGCCTTGATGACGGCTTCTTCGATGGCCGAGATGATGACATTCGGATCGATGTTTTTTTCGCGGCTCAGAACGTCTATGGTCTGAGCAATCGGACTCGATGTGGACATAGCTCTTTCCTTGCGGGGTCGGGGGTCAGGGATCGGTTCAACTTGCAATCTGAAACCGGCCCTCGGCCCCTAAAATTCGTATTCGATATTCGCCTTAGCGATCTGCTCGAAAGGAATGTCGATACGGCCTGCCGTATCAGCCTCCAGGCTGACGATCTCTCCGTCGATGCCAAGCAGCTTGCCTTTAAAATTCCGCTGGCCGTTGATCGGTTGCGCCGTGCGGAGCTTCACGCGACTGCCGGTGAAGCGCTCGTAATCCGCCGGCTTGTACAGGCCGCGTTCGATTCCCGGCGACGAAACTTCCAACGTGTACTGACTGGGAATCAGGTCGTCAACGTCAAACAGCGTGCCGACCTGATTGCTGACGCGCTCGCAATCGCCGAGCGTCACGCCTCCCGGCTTGTCAATAAAAATGCGCAAGACGAAATGATTGCGCGGCCCGACCGTCTCCCAGTGAACCAGTTCAAGCCCCTCTCGCGCCGTCACGCGCTCGATGATTTCATTAATTGCTTCACGGTTTAAGCCGGCCATTATCCCTAATGAAAAAAGTGGGCCAGGCCCACTTGTTTAGCAAGCTTATTATGATACCTGTACATGCGGGAAAATTGCAAGGCATCGCGCTGCCGGCCATCACCTTAAAGAGCGTGCGTCCAAATCCCCGCAATCCATCAACGCGGCCAGGCGCACAACAAAACGCGGCATTCCGGCTCCTTTTGATCAGAGCTACGAAATGCCGCGCCGGTCTTTGGCCTTTGACCTTGCCACCGCGCAGGTCGGCCTTGCCCTATTCAATCGTCCAGGTATCGCCGGTGTTCAGCAGTTTCATCAAATCGCCAGCGCCCATCTTCTCGATGGCCGCCTGCACCTGGCCGGCCAGCAGGTCTTCATAGGTCGGCTTTTCAACGTCGCGGAAGACGCCCACCGGTACGGGATAGTCGGGATATTCCATGCGCGCCAGCATATAGGCGAGATAGGAATCCGGGGCTTTCTCGTCGTGGGCGATCAATTCGTCTTCGCTGATGCCGTTGCCGACCTCGACGACTTCCAGGTGCATGTCGCTGCGCATGCGTATGCCGCGATTGCGCTGCTTGCCGAAGATCAGCGGCTTGCCGTGTTCGATGGCGATCATGCGGTCGTCCTTGACTTCGCGCACGGCAAACATGTCGAAGGCATGGTCATTGAAGATATTGCAGTTCTGATAGATTTCGACAAACGACACGCCTTTGTGACGCACGGCGCGTTCGACGATCATCTGCAAATGCGCCGTGTGCGTGTCGACGCCGCGCGCCACGAAGGTGGCCTCTGCCGCCAGCGCCACCGACAGCGGATTGAGCGGATAATCGATGACGCCGTAGGGCGCAGACTTGTTCCGCTTGCCGAACTCGGAGGTCGGCGAATATTGCCCTTTGGTCAAGCCGTAGATGCGATTGTTGAAGAGCAGAATATTGATGTCGAGGTTGCGCCGGATGGCGTGAATCAGGTGATTGCCGCCAATCGACAGCGCGTCGCCGTCGCCGGTGACTACCCAGACGTTCAACTCAGGATTGGCCACCTTGATGCCCGTCGCAATGGCCGGCGCGCGCCCATGAATGCTGTGAAAGCCGTAGGTGTTCATGTAATAAGGAAAGCGGCTCGAACAGCCGATGCCCGACACGAAGACCATGTTCTCGCGCTTGATGCCGAGTTCCGGCATGACTTTCTGGACTTGTGCGAGGATGGCGTAATCGCCGCAGCCCGGACACCAGCGGACCTCCTGATCCGAGACGAAGTCTTTGCGCGACAGCTTGACCGGCGGCTCCTGACCGTTGCCGCCATTCGACGGAACATTTGCGTTTGTGCTCATAATCATCCCCAGTTCAATTTTGGATTTTGGATTGCCGATTTTGGATTAAGCGATTCGCAGCAGCGGAGCGCCGTGAATCCAAAATCCAAAACCTAAAATCCAAAATTGGTTTTAGTCCTCGTATACCTCATACATCTTCGCCAGCAGTTCGCTGATCTTGAACGGTTTGCCCTTGACTTTCGGATACGAAATCGCCGGTACCAGATATTTAGCGCGCAGCAACATGCAGAGTTGGCCCATATTCAATTCAGGCACCAGCACACGATCAAAGCGGCCGAGGAGGTCGCCGAGATTGCGCGGGAAAGGATTGAGATGGCGCAGGTGTATGCTCGATACAGACTTGCCGCGCTGCTGCATCTCTTCGACCGCCGAGGTGATCGCGCCATAGGTCGAGCCCCAGCCGATCACCAGCAAGCGCCCCGTCGGTTCGCCGTAAACTTCAAGCTCAGGAATGTCGTTGGCGATGCGCGCTACTTTTTCCCCGCGCGTCAAAATCATGTGCATGTGATTCTCAGGATCGTAAGAAACATTCCCCGTAATATCGGCCTTCTCCAGTCCGCCGACGCGATGCTCAAGTCCGGGGGTTCCGGGGATCGCCCAGTTGCGCGCCAGGGTTTCCGGGTCGCGCACGTAAGGCTGGAAGCCTTCTGCTTGAGTCGTGAACTCGACGCCGAATTTCGGCAGGCTGTCCATCGTCGGCAGCTTCCACGGCTCCGCGCCATTGCCCAGATAGCCGTCTGTAAGATAGATCACCGGCAGCATATGGCGCACGGCGATGCGAAAGGCTTCGACGGCCATCTCGAAGCAGTCCGCAGGAGTTGAGGCGGCGACGATGGCGACCGGACATTCGCCGTTGCGCCCGAACATCGCTTGCAGTAGATCGGCCTGTTCGGTCTTCGTCGGCAGCCCCGTAGACGGGCCGCCGCGCTGCACGTCGATGATGACCACAGGCAGTTCGGTCATCACCGCCAGGCCGATGGCTTCGCTCTTCAGCGCCAGCCCTGGGCCGCTCGTGCCGGTCAGCGCCAGTTGCCCTGTGAAAGACGCGCCGACCGCCGCGCACATCGCGGCAATCTCGTCTTCGGCCTGAAAGGTTTTGACGCCGAAGTTCTTGTGCGTAGACAACTCATGCAGAATGTCTGAGGCCGGGGTGATCGGGTAGCTGGCATAAAACAACGGGCGTCCCGCCAGCACCGAGGCCGCGACGCAGCCCAGCGCCGTCGCCTGATTGCCGGTGATGTTGCGATACTTGCCCGGCGCAATCATGGCTTTGCGCACGCGGTAATGCGTCGTGAAGATCTCTGCCGCATCGCCGTAAGCGAAACCGGCTTTCAGCGCCGTCAGGTTGGCTTCGGCGACTTCGGCTTTGCTCTTGAACTTCGCTTTGATCCAGCGCTCGGTCGGTTCCATCGGGCGGTCGTAAAGCCAGTACATCAGGCCAAGCGCCCAGAAGTTTTTGCAACGATCAATCTCTTTCGACGGCAGCTTGATTTCTTTCAGCGCCGCGCGGTTGAGCGTCGTGATCGGCAGCTTGAAAACGCGAAAGCCGTCGAGGCTGTGATCGTTGAGCGGATTGCTCGCGTAGCTGGCCTTTTTCAGATTGTTCTCGTTGAACGCATCGGTGTTGACGATCAGCAGGCCGCCGGCTTCAAGGTCGGACAGATTCACTTTGAGCGCCGCTGGATTCATGGCGACCAAGACGTTGGGTTCGTCGCCCGGCGTGCGTATGTCGTGGTTCGAGAAGTTGAGTTGGAACCCTGAGACGCCGGGAAGACTGCCGGCAGGCGCGCGAATCTCTGCGGGAAAGTCGGGCAGCGTCGAGATGTCGTTGCCGACAATGGCCGTCGTATTGGTGAACTGCGTGCCCGTCAACTGCATGCCGTCACCCGAATCGCCGGCGAAACGAATGGTCACGCCTTCGAGTTCTTCAATGTGCTTTTCTTCGACGTTGTTGAGAATCGTTGTTGATTCCATAGGTTTCTACCCTGTCAATCTGGAAAGTAAGAAATGATGCTTTGCACCGCCCCTTCAAACCCGTTATTAATCGGTTGAGCCGACTGTGATATTACACAAAACCCTATGCCACGACAAGCAAGCATCCACGATGGTCTACGACCACCTGAAGCGCTCGCGTGCGGTTGCGAATCAGCCTGCATGGTAATTCAAGTTGCACACAAGGGCATCCATTGTGCCAGTCGCAAAAGCGTTGATTTTCACTACCCGTCACCCCACGGCTGCGGAGGAGGGCTCGCCGCGCGCGAATTATTCCCCAAGCTTCATTATACACCACGGACAGACGTTTATGCCGATAGCGCGGCAGCGCAGATTGGTCTATGCTTTGATTTCAACGCTTGTTGATAGACACGAACGGAGGATTGATTGATGAACTATCGACGCTTTGGCCGCACCAACTGGTCGGTCAGCGAAATCGGTTATGGGATGTGGGGCATGGGCGAGTGGAGCGGCTCGGATGATCAAATGTCGCTCAGCGCCCTCCAACGCGCGGTTGATCTCGGCTGCAACTTCTTTGACACGGCGCTGGCTTATGGCGACGGCCACAGCGAGAGACTGCTCGGCCAACTGGTGCGCGCCAATCCCGGCAAGCATCTCTACACCGCCACCAAGGTGCCGCCGAAGAATCGCCAGTGGCCGAGCCGCCGACAGTTCACGCTCGACGATTGCTTCCCGCCAGACTATATCGAAGCGAGCCTGCACACGAGCTTGAAGAACGCTCAGCTTGAGCGCTTCGACCTCTTGCAGTTTCATACCTGGGAAGATAGTTGGCTGGACGACGACCGCTGGACGAAGAAGATCGACGAGTTGCGCAGCCAGGGATTAATTCACGCCGTCGGCATCAGCATCAATCGCTGGGAACCCTGGAACGGCGTGCGCGCTGTGCAGAGCGGCTTGATAGACGCCGTGCAGGTCATCTACAACATTTTCGATCAGAACCCCGAAGACGAACTCTTCCCGGCCTGTAATGCACATGACATTGCGGTCATCGCCCGCGTGCCCTTCGATGAAGGCACGCTGACCGGCACGCTCACCAAAGAGAGCACCTGGCCCGCAGGCGACTGGCGTAATACTTATTTCGTGCCGGAGAACCTGATTCCGAGCGTCGAGCACGCCGAGGACTTAAAGCCGCTGGTGCCTGAAGAGATAACCATGCCGGAGATGGCCTTGCGGTTCATCCTCAATAATTCGACCGTCAGCACGATCATTCCCGGCATGCGTAAGATTTATCACGTTGAAGCGAACCTTGCCGCAAGCGACGCCGGGCCGCTCGCCGCCGCACTGCACGCGAAACTGCGGGCGCATCGCTGGGATCGTCAACCGACCGGGTGGTCACAATGACGCGCCGATGCGCTCACGGCAGGGTCGAGAACCGGCGGACGATGAGCGCGATGGGCAACCCGATGCAGAACATGAGGACGGTGCCGCCAATCAAGACGCCGCTCAGCGTGAATGGGGATTTAGGGAGCGCCGAGAGCGGCAACACGATCAGATTCATAAAGCACCAGACCGCGATGCCGTAGAGCAGGCCGCAGACAACTGGCCGCTGCACCAGAAAGACGAGCTTGCGGCTCGCCAGATAATAAACGGTGGCGGCCCCCGTCGCGATGACAAAGTGCAGCCCCAAACCGAGCGCGGCAATGCCCAGTCCGCCCTTGAACGCCTCCGGGCCGAGCAGGCCGCCGGCGATATAGCGCAAGAGCCGCAAGGGGCTGACGCCCCGCAAGCCGCTAATGATAAGGGCTGCCGAGATGTCCAGCGTCCCGGCAATCAAACCGCCCCAGACGATAGCCCAATAGGTTTTCGGCTTTGCCGGTGAAAGGGCGGCGGAATCAACTGCCATAAGCATTCTCCTGTTCACGCTTGATCATTTGCGAAATAGAACAGAGATTGGCCACAGAGGCACCAAGACACAGAGAAAAATATTGAGAAACCCAGGAGGATTTATGATTTTCTCTGTGCCTCGGTGCCTCTGTGGCCATTTCTTTTGTCCCATTCTTATGCCGTCTGATTTAGAACAAAAATAGGCGGCCATGCTGAAAATGTCCAAGTCCGAACGGCGGTCTAGCCGTAAAAGTTAAACCGCCTTCTTGTCAAAATCAGCATGACTCGCCGTTAGTTTGCTCTTGGGCATCAGTAACGTTAAGTATGATGTAGAATCTCCATCAGCATTCTGCATTGTAATGACTGCTTGACGATTGACCGAAGCGCCGGGCACATGCTGCTTCTCAACCTGCTGATCTATCGTCATTACATCTGTTTCCGCCAGATCGCTATTTATCGCGCCGACAGATTTTCCGATGAGCGAATTATAGAGCCCTGCGGGCCGCGCCGTCGCGCACATTCGGACACAAATGAGCAGGTTTGGACGGCAGAATGCAGCTAAGAGAACTCATGTTGATCTCCGCTCATCATTCGCCTGCCAGCTTGATTGCCGCCGCGCCGAGCACTCGGCGACTGGTGCGCTCTTGCACAAAGGCGACTGCTTTCATGTTTTCGCGTTTCCAACTCGCATCCAGATCGACGCCCGGTTCGGCGCTGAACACCTTGCCCTTGATGACGCCGATGCGAATCAGCTTGCGAGTCACCGCCGAGTGGGTGAGTTTGCGGCCTGAGTTTTCGCCGCGCAATACATTACTCAGCAAGCCGCTCTCGGTGATCGCCAGCATCACCTCGGCGGTGTCGCCGGATGAAACCTCCGGGGCATTCTCGACTTGAACAGTAAGTTTAACCGCTTTCAGTGTCGTTGTCTTAATTGCCAGGCTGATTGCTGCCTTCGGCAAGCCTGCCGCTTTGACAATGGCATCGCGAACCGGTTCGGCGCGGCTGCCGACAAAGCCCACCCGGCCATCAATGACCATCTGCGGCGTATAGACATCGTTCTGCCCCATGGCTCGCGCGTAGTCGAGTTGCCGCTGGCTGAATCCGGCTGATGAAAACGGATCTTTCCAGCCGAGGCGATTCCAGTAATCAACGTGCTCGCTGAGGGCGATCACCTGGACGCCTTTGAGCGATTGCGTCTGGTCGAGATCGGCCAGCAGCTTGTCCGCAGGCGGGCAGGTCGAACAACCTTCCGAAGTAAACAACTCGACGAGCACCGCCGGCGCTGCCGTGGTTACGGTCGCGGCTTGAAGCGAAGTCGCGGCAGCCCTCCCTTCGGCGCTCCACGCAACAACAGTTAGTAACATAAACAACGTAAGCGTTAAGCAGGCGAGTGGGACAACCAATTTAACTTTCATTACAATCCCCGTTGCGAGCGTCAATCGCCCGCCGTTGATTAGACATTGCCACCAGCGGCGTGAACCGATTCAGATGAGTTGCTGGTGATGATGCAAACCGCTTGAACCCCTCCGGCGGCAATCCAGGCGTTCTCCTGTGAGCGCATCAGGATGGGATGCGCGGCTCTGGCACACTCGCAGGCCGGCTGCCTGCTGAGGAGACCATCATAGAATCGCCGACGCCTGAGTGTCGAGCACATTCGGACGTTGAAGAGCAGGTTCGGACGGAAACCCGCAGCGGCGCGCGGCGATCTCAGACCGCGCGCCAACCGCCAGCCGCTAACTGAGCATCTCGCGCAACGCTTTGGGCGAGACCCCCAGGACGCGCCGCATATGCCGCGCCAGATGACTCTGGTGCGCGAACCCTGTTTCAAAGGCGATCTGGCTGATCGGCAGCTTGCCCTCGGCAAGCAGCATACGGGCGCGTTCCAGCCGCCGCCGGATTACATACTGATGCACCGGTAAACCGACCGATTTGCGAAAGAGCGTCTTAAAGTGCGAGACGCTGACACCGGCGACCGCAGCAATTTCGCCAAGCGACATGTCCTGGCTAAGGTTCTCCTCAATATAAGAAAACACCTGCCGCAGCCTGCGGTCCGTCATGCGACCGTTCTGCTTGTCCGGCTCCAGGGCCAGGGTGCTATGACAACGCACCAGGCGGGCGGCAACCGCCACCGCCAGGCTGTCAAAATACAGACGCCCGCAAGGGTAGCCGCTCTCCTTTTCCGCCGAGAGCGCCCAGGCGATATTCTCTAGCTGCGGGTCACGCTCCTGGAAACGGTTTCTAATCTCGATTCGCCGTGCGTCCAGATCGAATTGTTCAGCCACCATATTCAAGAGGTCTGGGGACAAACTCAAGACGAGCGCCGTGTCTTTCTCCTTGATCTCCCAGCGGCCCGGTGTGCCGGCAGGGATGATATCGATATCGCCATGCACGAGCATGCCGTGATGGCTGTGCCCGCCTCTGCGGCATGAGACGTAGACCGAGGGCCCGACGTGAATCGAGATAATCGTATATCGCAGGGCGGGAATTTCGATCACTCCGGGCGGATCCGTCAGCAGGCTCAAGCGCAGACCGCTATCTTTCATACGGTCATAGGGAATCACCGTTAACGGAGTTTGGGCTTCCTGAAACTCTCTGGAAACGAATGCAGAACTCATATGGATGACCACCTGTAATAACGCAGAATACCTGGCAAGGAAGAGTTTCTCGTAGAGTTTTGATGTTTGCCGATAGCCGTCGGCTTATGAGCACGGATAAGCAACTATAGCAGATTATTCGCGCCGCGCGCGAGTCGGGCGCAGGCGTTGAAAGCGGCGCGAATTGATGAGCTTGCCGGCATCTGCTTGACCGTGATCTTGCGGTCAAGCAGATGCCGGCATAACCAGCCGCGCCTCTCAGCGCACGCCGAGCAGAATATCTATCGTCAACTGATCGAGCCGCTCGTACTTCAAGCCCGGCGAGGCCATCGCCGCACGGTCGAAGTTGTAGCCGAGCAATGCCTGCGCGCCGGCTTTTGTGAACTTACCTACACTGGGCGCGCCGTTGCCCAGTTCGTTCAACTCCGCCAGCAGCGCGTTGATCTCCGCATCATTGTTCCAGCGCGCCGCTTTGTCTTTCAAGATCAGGTAGGTTCGCATGCAGCCGCGCGCGAAGTCCTTGACGCCTTCGTAATCTTCGGTGCGATAAGCGTGCGCGTCGAAGTGGCGCGAGCCGTCGTAGCCGACATCTTCGAGAAACTTCACCAGCCAGAAGGCGGTCTTCGGATTCGCCGAACCGAAGCGCAAATCCTGGTCGTAGCGCCCCGGCACCTGATCGTTCAGATCGATGTGAAAGAGCTTGCCCGACTCCCACGCCTGGGCTACGGAATGCATCATGTTCAGGCCGGGCATCTGCTCGTGCGCGACTTCCGGGTTGACGCCGACGATCTCCGAGTGATCGAGCGTTTCGATGAACGCCAGATAAGCGCCGGTCGTCGGCATGTAAATGTCTGCGCGCGGCTCGTTGGGCTTGGCTTCGAGCGCGAACTTGTAGCCGTAGCCTTGCGCGATAGAGTATTCGCACAGGTAGTTCAAGGCTTCACGCAGGCGTTTGATGGCGTCATCGGGCCGGCGGCAGGCATCGGTCTCAACGCCTTCGCGCCCGCCCCATAAGACGAAGATTTTCGCGCCCAGTTCAGCGCCGATCTCCATCGACTGCATGGTCTTGGCTACGGCATAAGCGCGCACATCGGGATCATTGGCGGTGAACGCGCCGTCGCGGAAGACCGGATCGTAAAACAGGTTGACGGTCGCCATCGGCACTTTCAAACCATGATCCTCGCAGGCGTTCTTGAACTCGCGGACGAGGCGGTCGCGCTCCGCCGCCGACGCATCAATGGGCACGAGATCGTTGTCGTGCAGGTTGACGCCGTAAGCGCCGACTTCGGCGAGCATGCGAACGATCTCGGTCGGCGGCATCGATTCGCGCACGGCATCGCCGAACGGGTCGCGCCCGCGATTGCCGACCGTCCAGAGTCCAAAGGTAAATTTATGTTCAGGTCGTGGCGTGTAATTGTCGTCTGCCATAGTTCCCTCTTTGTCTTCAGGCCGTATGCCGGTCTTGCAGGCGGCGCTGTTTATAGAATTGCTGATGCTGATTGTCCATTGCGCTAGATTCGAGGCGAGATTAGCCGAGTTTCATGGTCTCAGTCAAGCAACGCAACCAGCCAATCGGTCGCCGCCTTCACCGAGCAACCTTAACGAAACAGATCGGTCTCCGGCGGACGAATCAACTCGCGCGCCGATGCCGTGCGGGCTGTGTAATCAAAACCACGAATGATGACGACGGGCACGCCGGCGGTTTTCTGCATCAGCAGTTCGGCGGCTGAAGCCAGTTCGTCGGCAATGGCAATCACGGTGACTTTCAAGGGTCGCCCGTGCGAATCCATCTGGCCGCGATAATCGATGAGCGGCGCGATGCCGGCGACGCCGATGGCTACATTAATGATGCCTTCGCGCCACGGGCGGCCAAAGGTATCAGAGACAATCACCGCGACGCGCGTGTTGAACTGGCGCTCCAGGGTTGCCTGAATGTCGCGCGCCGACCGGTCTGCATCCTCAGGCAGCAAGGTCACCACTTCTGGTTCGACGTTCGAGGCATCGACGCCGGCATTGGCGCAAATGAAGCCGTGACGGGTTTCTGAAATCAACACGCCGCGCTCCATGCGGACGATGCGCGCGGATTCCTGCAACACCACTTCGACCATGCGCGCGTCTTTGTCGTAGCGCGCCGCCCACTCGCGGGCAGGCTCGGAGGGCTCAATCGCCGCCAACTGCACGATGCGGCCTTCGGCTTTCGAGACAATCTTCTGCGCGACGACAAAGACATCGCCTTCGACAACCGCAATGCCTGCGGCGCGCAAGGTTGTGGCAATGAGCGCCGGCAACCTGTCGCCGGTTTCGACTTCAGGCATTCCCGGCACGCCAATGATACGCAGTTCTGTTAATGTCATTACTCAAAAGATTGCCACAGAGTCACAGAGTTTTTAAGAGAATCCTCTTTGTGACTCTGTGCCTCTGTAGCTTTTGTTATAGGCTTGCAGTCGTCCGGTGATGCGCAGCGCTTCGAGCGCCGCATAAGCCGCCGTGCCCTGACCGAGTTCGATCAATGCCTGCAAATCGGCAGGCTCATCTATATCCAGGGCAATGCGCTGGTTGTTGACGATCCGGCATTCGAGCCCTAGGCGAGCCGCTTCCGCACGGTGCAGGGCCAGCGAGTTTGGCCCGAAGCGCGAAGGAAACAGCGACGGCGGCGTGCGCAAGATCGCATTCGTGCCCGTGCCTTCACGCGAGGGCACGAGGAGGGCAGCCGGCGCGCTGACTTCGATGGCCAGCAGCGCGTCGATGTCTTCGGCGCGCACCAGCGGCAAGTCGGCGGGCAAGCGCAACACGGCGTCTATGCCGCGTTCAGCGAGCACGTCAGATGCCCAGTCAATAGAGGCGCTCTCGGAAGATTGCGCCGCTTCGACGAGCACCGCCCAGCCCAGCCGGCGGGCGTGTTCGATTGCCGGCGCAAAGTTCGATACCAGATAGACGCGATCAGCTTTTGTAGTGCTCGCTACAGCGCGGCTCACATCTTCAAACATCGCCCACGCCAGCCGCCGCCGCTCATCCGGCGACAGCAATGGCGCGAGCCGCGTCTTGGCATTCGCCGGATCTTTGATGGGAATGAGTAAGGCTTTCATCTTAAAACCGTGACCAGTGACCAGTGACCAGTGACCAGAAAACGTCAGGCCGGACGTGTGAAACTGCCGCCCGGTTTAATGGCGGCACCGCTCTGGTCACTGGTCACTGGTCACGCTCCGCAGGTCGCCTGTCACGATCTCCAACACGTCGCGCGCCAGCCGTTGCTTGTCGGCCAGGGTTTGCATAATCGTATCCGTTACAACGACGCGCAGGCCGAGCGCTTCGATTTGCGGTCGCAGGGCGGCGTCGCTTGAGTCGAGCACGAAGAGGTCGCAGAAATCCTGATACATGGCGGCGACGGCGCGGGCACTGACTTCGTAACCTAGATCACGCAGCATATCAGCCGCCGGGCCTTTCAAGGCGCGGCCCGCGATGATCGGCGTGATGGCGGCGATGCTGGCGGGCGTCGTCTGCAATGCATCACGGATGCCCGGCACGGCCAGGATCGGGCCGATGCTGATGAAGGGATTGCTCGGACAGATGATGATCGCATCGGCTTCGCTGATGGCCGCAAGCACGCCGGGCGCGGGTTGCGCCGCTTCAATATTGTCAAAGCGCAATGCCTTGACGCGCGGTTCGCAATGACGCCCGACAAAGTATTGCTGGAAATGCATCTCGCCTTCGTCTGTGACCACGCGCGTCGGCGTATACGCATCGGTCATCGGCAGGATACTTGATGCGACGCCGAGCGCGCCGCGTAGGTGATCGGTCACTTCCGCGAGTGTGCGGCCCTGTCGCAGTTGATTGGTGCGGAAGATGTGGGTGGCCAGATCGCGGTCTCCCAGGTTAAACCAGCGCGGCTCGCCATAGCGCGCCATCCATTCGAGACATTGAAAGCTGTCGCCGGCAAGGCCCCAGCCGGTCGCTTCATTGATGACACCCGCGAGCGTGTAGATCACCGTGTCGATGTCGGGCGAGATGCGCAAGCCATAAAGCTCGATGTCGTCGCCGGTGTTGGCGATGATCGTGAGGTCTTCTGCGGGCATCACGGCGGCGAGTCCAAGCAGGAATTTCGCAGCGCCGATGCCGCCTGCCAAAGCGGTAAGCTTTCGCGGGTGCCGGGGGCCGGGAGCCGGGGACAGGTCAAAGGGTTTATCCATCGCCATCCTTTCCATTTCGTTCAAAGCCGCTTAACCAGCCACCTTTCAAATCACTCCCAAACGGCCCCCGGCCCCTGACCCCCGGCACCCGTTTATAGTCCCATCACGCGATAGCAGGCGGACTTGATCTTGTAACGGCGGTTGATGCCGATGGCGAGCACCGTCATGCGCTCAAGGGTGCGGGCGCTGTAGAGCGTGCCGGCGTCAACTGGTCGCAAACCTTCGATAAATGGAATGGCTTCGATCACCCGCGCCCTGGCTTCTTTATCGTTGCTGGCGACGAAGACATCGCAATCGAGCTTCTCGTGCGGCTCAACCAAAAGGTGCGCCGGCTCGGTCTTGAACGCCGCCACCAGCGGGATCGCTTCAGGAAGCCGCGCCCGCAGGTGTTCGCTGGCCGAGCCTTCAGGCAACTCGACGTAGCGCACGCCGACGCCTTTCTCAAAAGAGACCGGCACCGTGATGTCGATTACAATTACACCGGGCCGCAAGGCCCCGACAAGCGACGCCAGCGTCGTCGCGGCGTGCTCGAAGGGAACCGTGAGCAGCGCGAAGTCGGCTTCGCTCACCACCTCCTGGTTCTCGCCGTAGCCGATTGGATTATTCATTACAAATGCATTCAGTTCGTCGGCGGCAGCCCTGGCGCGCTCAGTGGTGCGCGAGCCGATGCGTACTTGCGCGCCGGCCATCGCCCAACGCAGCGCCAGCCCGCGCCCTTCTTCGCCGGTGCCGCCGATCACGCCGATCTTCAATTCATTGATCTTCATCGTCGCCTCACTCCCTTTCGATAGTCATCAGGTTGCCATCGGCAATGGGGCGTGTCAACAAGCGGAAATGCTGAACGATGAATGATGAATGATGAGCCAGGAGGAAACGGCAGCGGATGATCTAAATCGAACCGCAAGACACTAGGACAGAAGATTGGCCACAGAGTCACAGAGACACAGAGAGGAAACAACCAAGGGCTGAGAAAAACCAAAGATTATTATCATCTTCTCTGTGCCTTTGTGACTCTGTGGCAATCTCTTTCTCTGCCATTCTTATGCGCTCGGATTTAGAGACAATTCAGCTTCCGCTTCCTCTTCGGTTCATCATTCATCATTTCGCGTTCAGCATTTAACCTGTGCGGATGGGCAAAAAAAATCCGGCGCATGGTGGCTGCCTTGCGCCGGTATGCAACGAGCAGAATAAGTGGAGGGCGATAATGGTTATCGCCGAACGAGGGAACACAAAATATGATAATTGCCAACTGGACTCGCGCCGTGACCTGTTCGGTCGGCGCAGGTCGCTTAACTCTCGATTTCCCAGATCACGCCGGAGCAAACACCTGAGCGATTCATCAACATCTCTCCTTCCCGTTTACGGGCTGGCGCAGCGGCACAATGGCGCGCGCCCACAGTCTGACCGATTCATCTATTTTCAATGACGGATCATTTCAATCGCGCACGATTGCTTATACAAACCCAATGCCAGTCGTGCGGTGCCGCTAGGTGATGCGACTAACTGAAAGAAGCAGAAAACTTTAGATACAGGCGCGCGGCGAACGAGGATCTGCGCCGAGGTCATCATCGGTCAGCTTGCATTGATGATTTCAGTCAGTTTGACTGCGCTCGATCAGGCCATGAGATTTTTGATCATCGGCAGGAATTCCGACATGCGCACGGGCTTGCGCGCACAGGCCGAAGCGCCGGCATCCAGCGCGGCATTCATGGTGGTTTCGCCAAACGCGGTGATCGCCAGGATAGGCAAGCCGGCGGTCTCTTCTTTAAGGCGGATGCTGCGCGTCAGTTCGATGCCGTTCAGGCACGGCATGCTGATGTCTGTGATGATGAGGTCGGGTTGCTGATCGAAAACGACGGCCAGCGCGCCCTCGCCATCGGCGGCGGTGATGACTTCGTAGCCTTCGTCTTTCAGAATCAGCGAAAGCATGTAGCGAGTGTCGAAATCATCTTCGACGACGAGAATGCGTTTCGACATGGCTCCCTCCCCTTTGCGCGAAGTAGCGAAAAGTTTATCACCCGCTGTGATGAAATGAAAGAGATTGCTTTGTCTGCACTCGGCTCCGATGCGCTGCCATTGTCGTAGGCGCGAGGACTCGGCTTTATTCAATCAACAGATCCACGACAATCGGGTCATGATCCGAGAGCCGTCGCTGCTTACCGGCAAGGCCGCTGAAGGTCTGCGGATCAACGCTCGCCACGCCCGTCGCCGCGTCAATCATCTCGCCGGCGCGCAAGGCTCGAAGGCCGCGCGCCGCCAGCCAATCGAGCCGCAGTTCGAGGGTCAACCCCGCAGGGCCGATGCGCCGCCCGATCCACCATCGCAAGGGCCGGGGCAACCTGCTTGAATCATCGAGACTCGACACCACCGAGCGCGCCGTCGAGCGTGTGTCATTGCAATTGCCAATGTCGTAACCGAAGCGCGCGAATTCACCGATAGCCGGCTCTTTGTGTATCGGATGGCCAAGCCGATGCACGAGTCTATGCCGTCGGCTGCCAAGAATCAGCGCGGTGTTTTTCATGGTTCGCAGCCGCGCGCCGCGCGCGAAGGTGTGGGTGTTGAGGTCGCCGCCGATGATCGCGCGGCGATTCGAGCGGCGCGCACGGAGGCGCGCGTCTACGGCTTCGAGCACGGCGCGCATCTGGCGGGCGCGGCAACGCGGCGTGTTGACGACATCCAGGTGCGTCGTCGCGGCGGTCAAGCGAGCCTCGCCGATTTGCAGATCGAGCAGGATGCCTATGCGCCCGCCGAGCCGGCGTTCGGCGCTCTCGAAATTATTTTCGCAGCGCGGCAGACGGACGATTTGCGCTTCGGAGAACGGGTGGCGCGTCAGGATGGCGTTGCCGTGCAGGGCGGTGGTGTTCGCGCCCGGCAGGTTTAACTCGTCGCCCGTGCCTTTCGTGAGTTCGAGATATTCAACGCCGTAGACGGCGTGCGCCGCCAGCCCCCGGCTCAATTCCAGGGCGACGTGGCGATTGCCCGAACGCACCATGCCATCATCGAGTTCGTTCAACAGCAGGAGATCGGCAAAGCGCAGCGTCGGGTGATGATTCAAGACCTCAAGGATGCCGTCGAACTCTGTGCCGCGCTCGATGTTCCACATGACAACGCGCAGGAAATCGGCGAGGCGCGGCGTCGCGCTGGCCGCGTGATAGAGGCGCGGTTCATCGAGCAGTTGTTTGAGCTCGCTGCGGTGCGCTTGATAAAAAGCGCTGCGGCGCAACTCGGCGAATGTTTTGAAGCGGAGGAGTTCTTTGACGAGGTGTTGATGGTTGTCTGTCGTCAGTCCGGCGTCTTCCATTGCACGCATCGTGATTACTTTTATCCCCTGTTGGTCGTCGGTCAATCGCTAGACTGACAACCTAGCACGAACAGCGCAGCGATGACTACTGGCGGCAAGCAACCGAAAAACTGAAGTGTGATTCTAAGGGCCTGCGCGTTCGACTCGTTTTTGGTATGCTCTGACGCAAATCACCAGCATTTGCTCCGAGGAGGGAAGATCACATGGCTGATCTGGCACTTGCGCCGTCTACCAGAGAACGGTTCAGACAATATGAATTTTACGTCTTCAGCGTCATTGGCTTCGCGCTGAAATCATACTTGCTCGTCCGCCTGCCGTATCGCCCCTGGTACGTCAACCTTGCTTTGACCATGCCGCTGTTGTTGCTCATCTACTGTTTCTTCCGCTTCCGGCAAAACATCATCATCCCCTGGAGTGTGATTGGCTGCCTGGTGGCGGCGATCACGCTTGACGTGCTCGGCAATCTCTTTCAGCTTTACGGCCACCCGTTCGGGCCGCTGCCGGATTACGATATCTTCACGCACTTCCTCGGCTCAGGCTTTTCGCTGATCCCGGTGATGTGGCTGCTGCGAGCCACGACGCGGCGCATGGACATTCGCCTGCCGCAAAGCATGTTGGGTTTCTTTGCGACCACCATCACCTTCAGCCTCTGCGCATGGTATGAAATCCTTGAGCTATGGGACGAGCTATTCTGGGGAGACAATGAGCGCATACATGGATCGCACGACACCGCCAGCGATCTGCAATTCGATCTCGCGGGCATCATCTGCTTTGCATTGATGGCGTCGTTGATTTACATCTTGAAAGACCGACGGGCCGCGCCAACGCCGCTTGCCAGTTGAGACCTCACGTCTCTTGATGACTGATGCTGATAAAAGAGTAGTGGTGCCAATTGCGCCGCATAGTGATGCAATTATCACCACTACTCTTTTATCATTACTTTTTTATGACCGCGCTTCGCTGAACCATCCTCGCATATTCAATCGGTCAAAATAACTGATTGGCGAAAAATCAAGTCAGTCTGACAGGCTCGCACAACGATTGCCGTCCGGCTTGCTGGCTCAGCCGGGCCGCAGGCAGCGCCTCAATCGGTCAGAAATTTTACAGCAACCACGCTTGTTTACGCTTACCTGAGAAAGTTTGCCGCGACGGTGTAACGGCGTCGCGTCACCGCCTGAAGGCTTGGCACATCGGTTGATTCAATCTACCTGCGCATTAGGATTACAGTCGTGTAGCACCACGAAGTTTCGGTGCCATTCGACACACCTCAAGACGCACCGAGAGAAATAACCGATGCCTCAAGTTTCCAGACAAGATGAGAGCCGCACGAACGGCTTCATGGGTGCGCGTCCGAGGTTAGCCGGCTGTATGAAGGAACGCTGTATGCGATTGAAGAAATTCCTCACCAGAGCCTGCACCATCCTGTTCGCCGCCTTTCTCGTTTTGGCGAGCGCGATGGTGATGCCACGCATGCAGCCCCGTGTCGCGGCACAGGCAATCGGACAGACCGGCGCGAAAGGCTTTCGTCCGGCGTCAAAACTCTCCGACGATTTGCAGAAACGCATCGGGCAGATGCCAGCCTGCACGGAAGTTTCCGTCATCCTGCAAACCGCCAACAAGCCGTCGAAAGTGCTCCAGGATCTAATGAAGCGGCAAGGCGGCAAAATCAAGCGCACCTTCACCAACCTCAACGCCATCAGCTTCAGCCTGCCGCTATCGGCGCTATCGGCGCTGAGCACGCGCGACGATGTCGTGCACATTTCGCTAGACCGCACCACGCAGGTTTCCGGTCATGTTGAAGAAGCCACCGGGACTGATCAAGTTCGCAGCTTTGCCGCATCCGTCACAGGCCAACTTGACGGCACAGGCATTGGCATCGCCATTCTCGATTCCGGCCTTTATGCAAATCATCATGAGTTCCGCGATGCCAACCACAACAGCCGCATCGTCGCCAGCGTAGATTTCACAGGCGAAGGGATCACAGACGATCTCTATGGTCATGGCACGCACGTCGCCGGCCTGGCGGCAGGCAATAATCACGTTGCTGGCGGCGCTTACACGGGCATTGCGCCGAACGCCAAAATCCTCAATGTGCGCGTCCTCGATTCACAGGGACACGGCTCGATGTCGGCCACCATCGCCGGCATCGACTGGTGCATCACCAACAAGAATCTTTACAACATCCGTGTGATGAATCTCAGCCTAGGCACCGTGGCCGTCGACTCGTATCGCGATGACCCGTTGTGCCAGGCGGTGCGCCGCGCCGTTGATGCCGGCATAGTGGTTTGCGCCGCCGCCGGCAATCTGGGCAAAGACGATCAGGGCAACCGCGTCTATGGGACGATTCATTCGCCGGGCACCGAGCCGTCCGCCTTGACGGTCGGCGCGGCCAACACCTTTGGCACCCCAGAGCATTCCGACGATCAGGTAGCGAGCTACAGTTCGTGCGGCCCGACACGCGGCTTTTCCACCGATTCATCCGGCGTCAGGCAGTTCGACAACCTCATCAAGCCTGACCTTATCGCGCCCGGCAATAAGCTGATTGATGCAAAAGCGCCCAACAATCACATGCTGCAAATGAATCCGGCGCTGGATACGGATGTCAGCACCCAGGCCGAGCACGGCATGATGAAGATGAGCGGCACTTCGATGGCGACGCCCGTGGTCGCCGGCGCGGTCGCCCTGCTCTTGCAGCGCAACCCAGCGCTGACCCCGAATCTGGTGAAAGCCATTCTCGAATATACTGCCGACCCGCTGACAGGCGTCAGCAACATCGAACAGGGCGCAGGCGAATTGAACGTCGAAGGCGCGGTGCGGCTTGCCGGGCTGGTACGCACGGACTTGGCGAATCTGACGAATGGCGAGCCGCTGCTTTCAGGGCCAGCGCCTGTACCGCAGACGACTATCGGCAACGTCACCTTCAACTGGAGCAACTGGCTGGTCGAACGGTATAACGTCATCTTCGGTGCCGATCTGATGACCCAATACCAGGGCATCTACGGGCAGAGCGGGTTGCTGTGCGATGGCGTGTTGCTCACCGACGGCGGCCTGTTTGTTGCCGATGGCACGCTGCTATCGAACAGCACGCTGCTCAGCGATGGCGTACTGGTTGCTGATGGCGGATTGCTGCTGCCTGGCCCGTTGATGGCTGACGGCGTGCTGCTCAGCGACGGCGTGCTGCTCAGCGACGGCGTGCTTTTGTCGGATTCGGTTCTGTGCGATTCACTACCGCCGTCGTCCTCAGCGGCGCTGGCGCAATCGGCGCTGAGCGGCGAACAGACCGGCGCTATGCCGATGGTGCAGGATCATTCGACTAACTGAGTGCGGTTAATCCTACAATCTTTGCTGCGCTTGCCCCCATTACGCCATAGGCTTTAGAATACGAACAAAGGGTAAGGGTGCGAATCATGGGAGTGCTGTTGCAGGCGAGCGACGCAGCTAGGCCGTCCGGCGTTTCTACGAAAAATGTAGCCGATCTTACTTGTTTATGGCAGGCGCAATCATCCGGCGGCAAGCTCTGCCAGTTGCGCTGTTCGCCGGTCATCGAACAACTCACCGGCCATTCACCACAAGCCTTTCAAGATCCCGCCTCGCTCGATTGGCCTGACGGCCTCTGGTACAGAATCGTCCATCCTGACGACCGCAATGCGTACCGCGACGCCTGGCAGCGGCTGGAGCGCGGCGAAGAATTCAATCTTGAGTATCGCCTGGTTCACACAGACGGCAGTCTGCGCTGTGTGAAGAGTTGTGCGCTGCCCTTTACGGAGGGCGGCATGGCCAGCGGCCTCATCACAGACATCACCGACCGCAAGCGCGCCGAGGCCGAGCAGACGCAGTTACATCTCGCCTTGCAGTGCATCAGCGCCGAATGGCGGCTGATGTTTGACGCGGCGGACGTGCCGATGCTGATGCTCGATACGGTTGGGCGGGTGCTGCGCATGAATCAAGCAGCGCAACGGCTCGCCGGCCAGGGTTATGACCAATGTCTCGGCCAGCTAGTCACCGACCTGTCGCCATCAGCGCTCTGGGTGGCCACCAACTGGCTGGCGGAGCATGCCCGCAAACGTCGCCACGCCCAATCGTGCGAGATATACGAAGAGCCCGGCGGTTGCTGGTGGGAGATTACCGCCAGCCAGTTCGCCGACCCCGCGAGCGCCGAGCGCGTCATCGTCGTGCTGCGCGACAGCACGCGGCACAAGCGGGCCGCCGCCGCCCTGCGCCATGCCGAGCGCTGCGCCGCCGTCGAACACGAGAAGCTGCTGGATCGTCTAGGCAGTCTCGCGCAACGCTTCGGCACCCTTCATGGCCTGCGCGAAATTTATCATGCGCTCTACGAATTCGCGCTCGCCTCGACGCCCTGTAACGGGATGAGCATATCGCTGGTCGACGACGGCATACGTAAATCAGATTACGCTTGCTGTGAGGGCCAGGAGATAGATGTTTCCAACATCCCGAACATCGAGATGAGCACCACCAGCCCACACGCCCGCGCTCTGGTATCGGGCCAGGTCATCATCACAGACGATTTCGAGAAGGCTTATGCCGGGCACAAGCTGGTTTCCATCGGCTTTGATGTCGATCCGCGCGTGCCGCGTTCGTCGCTGATCGCGCCGATGTCGGTGATGGGCCGCGTCGTCGGCTCTGTCGAAATTCAAGCGGCGGAAGTCGCCGCCTTCAACCAGGAGCACGCCACGGCCATGCGCATGGCCGCCAATTTGACGGCGGCAGCGATTGAAAACGTCCGCCTATTCGAGCGCGAGCGCCAGCGCGACGAACAGCTTCGCCAGGCGCAGAAGATGGAAGCGGTGGGGCGGCTGGCGGGCGGCGTCGCGCACGATTTCAATAATCTGCTGACGGCCATTATCGGCTACGGCCAGTTGACCCAGGCGCGGCTCGATACGGCGAGCCCCTTGCGCAATGATGTCAACGAGATCATCAAAGCCGGCCAGCGCGCCGCGGCGCTGACCAGCCAGTTGCTGGCCTTCAGCCGCAAGCAGGTCATCCAGCCGAAGGTGGTTGATCTGAACGCCATCATCGCCGATGTGCAGAACCTGCTCGGTCGCCTGATCGGCGAAGACATCGAGTTGATCGCGCAGCCCGATACCGAGCTTGGCCGCGTCAAGGTCGACCCCGGACAGATCGAGCAAGTGGTGATGAACCTGGCCATCAACGCCCGCGACGCCATGCCCGCAGGCGGTAAGATCACCATCACAACCAGCAACGTCACACTCGCCAAGACCGGGCCGAACAGGCCGGCGGGCGATTATTGTATGCTGACCGTCAGCGATACCGGCTGCGGCATGGATCGCCAGACGCTGTCGCACATTTTCGAGCCGTTTTTCACGACCAAGGAGCAAGGCAAGGGCACCGGGCTGGGACTGTCGATGGTCTACGGCATCATCAGCCAGAGCGGCGGCGACATACAGGTTGAGAGCGAACCGGGGCGCGGCGCGACCTTCAAGATTTACCTGCCGCGCGTCGCCGCTACGGAGGATGAGACCAGGCCCGGCCAGGCTTGCGGCGACAATGACGACATCACCGGCACGATTCTGCTGGTTGAAGATGAGGCAGTGGTGCGCCAACTGGTGCGCGGGGTTTTACAGATGAACGGCTTCAATGTAATAGAAGCCACTAACGGCCTTGAGGCCCTGGCGACCAGCCAGGAATACGCCGGGCCGATTGATCTGCTGTTGACCGATGTGGTGATGCCGCGAATGGGTGGGCGCGAGTTGGCCGAGCATCTGCGGCAAATGCGCCCGGCGACGAAATCTCTATTCATGTCGGGCTACACGGACGACGCCATCGTCCATCATGGCGTGCTGGACGCCGGCCTGGCGTTCATTCAAAAGCCTTTCACGCCTGCCGCCCTGATTCGCAAAGTGCGTGAGTTGCTCGAAGCGCAGAAACGGGAAAGCGAGCGCCTGGCGTCAGCCGCCGAGCAGACGCCAGGGCTGGTCTATGATGACTCGTTGCACCACTCCTCCAGTTTGATCCATTGAGGCGCACTGCTGTTATAGAAACTCGCCATTGCATAGGCACAGCAAGCCAGCGCGCCGCCGCATCATGTGATTGACATCCGCCAGGAATCGTCATAGAGTAGGCGGCGCGCGAGCGGTTTGGGCTAACCCCATGAAAGCGAAAAATGGGGGGAGGTTAGCCCAAAAGAATTAAGTGGCTGAGACATTGACAATAGAATAGTTTGGTCAATGATTTATTAACGATTCAAGCAGCGGATTTGCGGTCGAAATTTAGGGGTTAGCCCAAATGGGCATGTAATCAATTGCAACCAAAGGCCAAAAATAGGCCACTCTTTGAATCGAAGACGCGATTGATAGCGGATTGAAACTCCTGACCCGTAAGATGACTATCCAGAGAAGACCCCATCTTTGAATCGAAGACGCGATTGATAGCGGATTGAAACTCAAACCCGGATTGCCAAGTACAGTAGCCATAGGCATCTTTGAATCGAAGACGCGATTGATAGCGGATTGAAACCCACCGATGTTGATGTAGTCTAGGTTATCCCACCATATCCTTAAATCACCGCTGTGACTCAGGTCTGTCATTCGCAGTATTGGATTGGTAAACTCGGCACGTGCCACGAAGAACCATAGATCGAATAAGAGAGAAGCTTCGGCTAAGAGAGTACGATATGTCCATACACGCAATGGAGGAGATGGCCGAAGACAATCTTGACATTCTCGATGTTGAATATTGCATCTTCAATGGCCAGATCACTCGAATTGAAAAGGACGATCCGAGAGGAATAAAATATGTCGTGGAAGGAAAGGCTGTAGATGAACAAACGCTTGTAGGTGTCGTGGGGCGTTTTACAACTGCCGAACGTTATTCTGATAATCACCGTCTATGAGATTACCGGGTCTGAGGAATGAATATGAGGTATGGCTATAGATGCGAGTACTGCGAAGGCACTATTCGACCTAAGAAGGTAAAGCGTGAAGCCTTCAAACATAAAAATGGCTTCATCATCCTTGAGGATGTGACCATAGGCGTATGCGACGAGTGTGGCAGTCGGTACTACAGCGCCGATATACTTCATGCCGTGCACGACATCGCAACAGGGGCGAAGCCGTTTGAGAGAACCGAAGAGGTTCCCGTGGCCCACTTTTCATAACCGCTTGATGCCCTGGCTTCTCTCGATACTGAATAAATGCCCGCTATTGAATTAAAGCCACAAACATAGTCGATAGGGGTTGATGATAGAAGCCGTTTCCATTTGCCCCGACCGGATTGATGATGCCGGCCAACCTTTGCCGCTTCGATCAACCCACGAGCTATTGAAAAAGGCAGGCCAATCCGGTATAAGCAAGGACTGGCATTTCCATTTCAAGGTCGGGCATTTCCAACTATGCGTAAATTGTCAATTCTCACTCTCGTTTCGCTGCTCTGCCTCACCGCCATCGCGCCGCATGGCCGGGTTACGGCTTCACGGTCGCAATCTGACCCGAAGCCTTATGTTCCCGGTCAAATTATCGTCAAGCTCATGGCCGATGCGCCGGAGTTGCAATATGGCGATCCGCTCGAACGCGAAACTGCCGTCGCGCAAATGACGATTGCTTCAGCCCGACCGACCGACCAGCGCCGCGTCGAGCCGGTGATCGCCAGCCCGAGCCGTGGGCGCATGCGTCAGATCATCAGCGAACGCGGTCTCGACCGCGTCTTTGTGCTCAACATCGGCGGCGATGCCGACATGGAAGCGGCGCTTGCGGAGTTGCGTGCCCGCGAGGATGTCGAATACGCCGAGCCGAATTTTCGCATCGTTCCCGCCAGCGTCGTTCCCGACGACCCACGCTTTTTCGATCAGTGGGGGCTGAAAAATTACGGCTTCCTGATTGACGGAAATTACTCGACGCCCGACGCCGACACTCATGTCACCGAAGCCTGGGAGATCACCAAGGGCAGCCCGGATGTCGTCGTCGCCGTCACCGACACCGGCGTCGATGTGACGCATCCCGATCTTGCCGACCGCATCTACACCAACCCGCGCGAGATTCCCGACAATGGCATTGACGATGACGGCAACGGTTACGTAGATGACGTGCATGGCTACAACGTCGGCGAAAATTCGACCGATACATCGGATGTCTTCGGGCACGGCACGCAGATGGCCGGCGTCATCGCTGCCAATATCGATAACAACATCGGCATCGCCGGCGTCGCGCAGGCGTCCATCTTGCCTGTGCGCTTCTTCAGAAAGACCGGGCCGACTCCGTCCGAGTTTGAAGCCACGGTCGTCGACGCCACGCGCGCCCTCGTCTATGCGGCGGCGGCGGGCGCTTCGATCATCAATGCCAGTTGGCGCTCGCTCGGCTCCGTCGATCAAATCTCGGATGACCAGTTAAGGCTGCTTCAGGACGCCGTCTATGCGACGAGCGATGCCGGCGCGCTGCTGGTGTCGATTGCCGGCAACGAAGGCTATAACAACGACATCGTCAAGGTCTATCCCGGCGCTTTTCAATTGCCGAATCAGATCGTCGTCGCGGCCTCGGATTTCAACGATCAGATCTGGCGCGACCCCTTTTATCCGTACAACGTGCGTTCCGGTTACGGGCCGAAGACGGTGGCGCTGACGGCTCCCGGCCTCGCCATCGTCACCATCACGCCGCATGGCAACTGCCTGCTGTGCAGCAACTCGGATGATCCCGGCGACTGGTACACGCATGCCGACGGCACGTCGCTGTCGGCGGCCTTCGTTTCAGGGGTGGCGGCGCTCGTCAAAGCCAAATATCCGAACGACAACGCCATGCTGCTCAAAGCCCGCATCCTTAAAGGCGTCGACGTGCTCGCCCAACTCGCTCCCTTTGTTTCATCCGGTGGCCGAGTCAACGCGCTCGGCGCGCTCACCGCCGAGGTCGAGATCACCATCATCCCGCCGGTGCTCAACAAAGTGAAATACAAAGACGCCAAGGGCAAGCTGACGCTCATCGGCGTCAACCTCCAGAAAGGCGTGCGCGCCATCGTTGGTGGTAAAGGTTACACACCCATTTCACAGGCGGACGACAACAGTCAGGCGGTCGTCAAAGTGCCGAAGAATACGTTTCCGCCCGGCGTCGGCGTGCCCATCAAGCTGCGCAATGCCGACGGCGGCGAAAGTCAGACGATCACTCTGACGCGGTAGCCGGTTATCAGTTGCCAGTTGCCAGTAATTCGCTTTCCCTTGCTCATAATGCATTCGCGATGACGCGCCGGCCATGAAATAATGTCAACTGGCTGGAACCGATCAACCAGGACAACTGGCAACTGATAACCGACAACTGGTAACTGACTAATGACTGTTTCATCGTTAGAGCGCAAGCTGCGGATGTATCAGGCGCGCGAGGCAATCCTCAGCCGCATCGGCTCGGAGACCTTCTCGGTCATCAACCTCGATCATTTTCTGCAAGCCACGGTAACCGAAGTCGGCAAGATGATGGGGGTTGATCGCTGCGACGTGATGACGCTGACGGCGGAGGGCCGCTTCCGCATCACCCACGAGTATCGCGCCGAAACCGATGCCGACCAACTGCCGTCGCTGCTTGGCCACGAAGCCCGCGTTGATCTGGAACGGTTGCAGGAGAGCATAGACCTTTATCATCCGCTGACCATCGCCGATAGCCAGTCGCCCGAATTGCCGGCAGCCGTGCAGAAACTCGTCGAAGACTTCGGCAGCAAATCCATCCTGCTGGTTCCCATCACCTTCAATCTGCAACTGCTCGGACTCATCGGCCTGCATCATTGCCGCGAGCCCTACCCGTGGAACGACGACGAGATCAATTTCATACGCAATCTGGCGCAGCAGATCGCCATCGGCTATCGCTACACACACATCTACAGCGAGAAGGAAAAAGAGGCGCGAATTACTAAATCGCTGCTCGACATCGCCAACGACATCAACACCGGCTCGGATTTCAACGAAGTCACCGAACGCATTTTAGACCGCGCGCTCGATCTGTTGAACATACAGGCGGCATGCCTGGCCATACTCGACGCCACCAACAGCGAGATTCATTTCACCAACCTGCGCACCACCGGCGCTGATCCGGCGAGCATGTTGAAACGCCCGTCGCTGAAGTTTCCGATTCTCGAACTGCTGCCGAAGACCGTCGGGCGCGGCCAGATGCTTAAAATATTAAGCCCGGCGCAGCACGAATATGCGCGCTCGTTTCTGAGCGAAGTCTTTTCAGCGGGCGCTAGTATCGTCGTGCCGATTCTCATCGATGACAAAATCTTCGGGGCGCTGATTCTGCTGTGGGCGCAACCGCAGCCGTCTTTTGCCAAAGACGCCTCGGCGCTCGCCACAGGCATCGCCGATCAACTGGCGATTGCCATTTCCAAGGCGCGGCTGTCGGCGGAAGTCATCCGTCTGCGGCGCGAGCTTGAAAACGCCCAGCACACCGAAGACAACGGCGGCACCTTCGTCGGCAAGAGCGACAACATCATGCGCTCGATGCAGATGGCCGCTTACGTCGCCGACAGCTACACGACCGTCCTGTTGCAAGGCGAATCAGGAACCGGCAAAGAGATGTTGGCCGACCTGATTCAGGCGCGCTCATCCAGACGTGATCAACCTTACATTAAGATCAACTGCGGGGCGATTCCCGAAACGTTGCTCGAATCGGAACTCTTTGGCCACGAGAAAGGGGCGTTCACCGATGCGCGGGCGCGACGACTCGGCAAGTTCGAGGAAGCCAATGGCGGCACGCTGTTTCTGGACGAGATCGGCGAGATGTCGCTGATGGCGCAGGTGCGCTTGCTGCGCGTCGTGCAGAACGGCGAGTTCACGCGCGTCGGCGGCAACGAGGTGGTCAAAGTCGATGTGCGGGTGATCGCCGCATCAAATGTCGATCTGGAAGAGGCGGTGCGCGACAGCCGCTTTCGCCGCGACCTTTATTACCGGCTGGCGGTCTATCCCATCACGCTGCCGCCGCTCAGGGAGCGCCGCGAAGACATCCCGCTGCTGGCGCTGCACTTTCTTGAGACCTACAAGAAACGCTCGAACAAAAACATCACCGGCATCAGCAAGAAAGCCATGGCCTGGCTGCGGCGTTACGATTGGCCGGGCAACGTGCGCGAATTAGAGAATTGCATTGAGCGCGCCGTCATCATCGCGCAGGGGCGCATGATTGACATGGACGATCTGCCGGCAGCGGTGCGCGGCGCTGAGACCAACAAGACCATCGAGATCGAAGTCGGCACCTCGATTGATGAAGTCGAAAAGCGCATGATCTTGCAGACGCTGGCTTACACGCGCGGCGACCGGACGCGGGCCGCGCAGATTCTCGGTATTGGCCGCAAGACGCTTTATCGCAAATTGCAGCAGTACAATCACGAAGAGACACCAGATTAACAACATCAACGGAGGTTACCATGACAAAAATGCGCTTCAGTTTCAGCCTGTGCGCGTTAGTAATATTTGCCACAATCGCCCAGGCACAAAATCCGAACGCCGTCGGCAGTTGGGACATAACGATTGAATCGCCGCAGGGCCCGCGCCAGTCGATGCTGATCATCAAGCAAGACGGCGACAAGCTCACAGGGATGATGAAATCGCCGCGCGGCGAGCGCCCGCTCGATAGCGTCACCGTTAAAGGCAGCGACATCACCATGACCATGACGGTCAACGCCCAGGGTCAGGAACTGGTGGTCACCTATAAAGGCAAGATCGAGAAAGACAAGATGAGCGGCGATGCCGACTTCGGCGGCTTTGCCACCGGCGCGTGGTCAGCCGTGCCGCATAAAGAAGGCGCGACGCCCACGCCGGCCACTCCCTCGCCTGGCCCGGGCGGCGGCACAGGTCAGACGGATGTCTCCGGCGTCTGGAACTTCAACGTTGAAACGCCGGCGGGCACGGGCACACCGGTCTTCACACTGAAGCAGGAAGGCGAGAAAGTTAGCGGCACCTATAAAGGTCAACTCGGCGAAGCGCCGGTCACCGGAACCGTCAAAGGCAGCGATATTACGCTGATGATCAAGGTCTCGCCGCAGGGCGAAGAGATCACCGTGACCTACACCGGCAAGATCAGCGGCAAAGATGCCATGAGCGGCAAAGCCACGTTCGGCAGCCTCGGCGAAGGCAACTGGACGGCGAAGAAGAAACCGTAAAGCAAAAATAAAAGGCAAACAACAAAAGGCAAAAGCGACGAACAACGTGTCGTCGCTTTTGCCTTTTGTCTATAATTCATCAACCGAATATCGTTTTACCAACGGCGATGTGTTTACCCACGCCATAACGACTCTCCGGGGTGATGCTTTCTGCGAGCCAGTATAATACAAAAGGCGCTTTATAGCCGTTTACGTATGAGATCATACTTCAAAATATGAAGGTCAACATATTTTTTTCTTGACAGGATTATCTGAAAAGAGTATCTATAGAGTTGTTAGGAACATCCTCACTAGACCGAGCTAATCCGGGTAAGGTAAATCATCCAGACAAATAAGGAGGGCGATTGAAATGAAGCCTTTTAGACTCTTTATCATTGGACTATTGGGTTTGGGTCTGGTTTTTCTTGCATCATCTGCATTTCGTAAGCGCCACAATCCTACCAGCAAGCCTTTTACCCTCGTGTCAGCCATTTATGAAGTTGGGAGCGATGGCAAGCAAGAGCTTAAGTCTATTTCGACTAAGTTCGTGCGTACCTCTGTGGCTTGGAAAGAAGTCACCGCAAATAAGATGCCCCTACAAGCGCATCAAACCATAGCAAAGGACGGAAGCATCTACGAAATTGTAAATGGAAAATTGGAGTGGTTATCAAATACTGCTCCCTATGAGGAGCCTACCGTACCACCAACCGAGTACTACGAGGATTTTGTTCGCACCGAGAAACTTTTCGGCCTGACTGCATACGTTACCCATATGGACATGGGGCCTGATAGGTATGAAGAGGAATGGCATACCCTAGAGACTGGTGCCATACCGTTAAGAATTCATCTAAGCCTTCAGGGCGGGAAATCACAAATAATTACTGAACCAATCTCTCTAACATTCGGAGATATTCCTGATAGTGTTCTGGAAGGCCCTGACCTCCCAATTTCCTTTGACCGCATTAACACGCTACTAAAAGCTGCTGAGAAGGCCGGACAACACGAATATGTCGATCAAACGAAGGCCACTATAGAGGAAGAAAAAAAGAAAAACCAGAGGTAAAGAAAGCCACTCAGGGCTGAAGAAATATTTGGCATACCTGTTGAAAGGTAGGTCTTATGCCCTTTTGCAATTTCAGGTGGCAACAAAAGAATGCTTAAAGAGGAGGATTGCATGGAAAGAGGATCTTACTCATCTATTCTAAGTTTTGCCTGTGTTGGTGCGTGTTGCTTGATCTTTGTGATGTGGCAGGAACTGCCCTTGGTTAAGGGATGTAACGAGAATTCGATGGGTTGCGCAAATGGAACCCTTCAGTTCTCTCAATCTTATTGCGATAACAACTGTGATCCTGATTGTGCAACCCAGGACTCGTCTCTAGCATGCTATACCGCCATTTACTATTGCGTCGTTCCGGGGAGGAGGTCGCGGACACGTTACCAAAGTTTCTGCATTTCTAATGTAGAACCTACGCCATGCCAGGGGCATGCTCTAGGTTGCCCACCGCCCGCGCCTCATGCTGGTGGTTGCGTGGGGCCTAGTGGGGCAAATTGCTCCTATTCGCCGGATGGCATCACTTGCGACGCAGGTCTGATCTCTTATCCGCCTTGCTGCTGCTTTTATTCACCGATTCTCATTGATATTACTGGCCAAGGGTTTCATCTTACCGATGCGGCTGGCGGGGTACTCTTTGACCCCACCGGGCGCGGTATAAAGTATCGAGTGGCCTGGCCTGTGGCGGGGGCTGATGATGCATGGTTAGCTTTAGACCGCAATGGCAATGGCACCATAGATGACGGCTCTGAATTGTTTGGTAACTTCACATCGCAGCCTCAATCATCAGAAAACAATGGGTTCCTTGCCCTGGCGGTATTTGATAATACAGAGAATGGCGGCAACGATGACGGAAGAATCGACCGTCGGGACGCTGTGTTTTCTCGGCTACGGCTGTGGCAAGATAGGAATCATAACGGCATCTCGGAACGTAGTGAGTTGCATACTTTATCAGAGCTTGGTGTCACTGCGATAAGCCTCGACTACGAGGAATTCAGGCTTACCGACCGGAACGGCAATCGGTTTCGCTTCAGGGCGAGAGTATTTGATGCTCAAGGCGCTCACGTAGGGCAGTGGGCGTGGGACGTGTTCCCAAAAACCTTACCAGCTAATTGAAGGCAATCTCAGATAGCTTAGTCACTGTGCGAAGATTCGTTCAACGAGCAGATTCAAGGCGGGGAAGACAGCGGAGACGATTTGCAGGTTTGTGTGATAAATTACGCCGGGGCCAAAGCCCTTGCCGGTCTGCTTGCGGACTTCGACCGTCTGGCTTTGTTCATCAATAAGCCATAACTCGCGCACCCCAAGCGCACCATAAGTGTCGGCCTTCGTGTTGCGGTCATAGATCGCCGAGCCGGGCGAGATCACTTCAACAACCAGATCAGCCGTCGTGCGATGCGCCGGGTCAAGTTTTGCTTCAAGCTCTGCTGAGAGGTAAAACAGATCCGGCTCAAGATAAGTGTGTGGCCCTGTCCATATCGCGGCGCGCGGAACGTAAAGGCTACCGGGTGTTCCAGCTTGTTCCACATACAAGGTCAAAAAGCGGATCAATCGTTTGACAATACTATCGTGGACATAGTCGGGTGGTGGCGACATATAAAGCACTCCTGCGATCAGTTCAAGCTTTGCGCCATCGGGCGAGTCAGGTAGTTGCCAGAACTCTTCCAGCGTGTACGTCTTCACGAGCGGCGATGTGTTTACCCACACCATAACGACTCTCCGGGGTGATGCTTTCTGCGAGCCAGTATACTACAAGGATAAAAGGCAAGAGCGAGACGAACTGCTTGTCTCACTTTTGCCTTTTGCCCTTTTTACGCTTGCCTGCTTCAGTCTGCCGAGTGCAGGGATTCGTTTGTCAGTCCTATCTCATCGGGCAAAACGTCTGAAGCGAGCGTCGCCGTGGTTGCTACGCCTTTGCCGGCGTCGGCGGCAGCGGGCGCTTGCCTGAGTCCGTTTTGCAGTTCTTCGGTGAGCGCTTCCTGACGCAAAGACTTGGACGCTGAAGTTGACGCCGCCTGGGCGCTGCGGGCGGTGGCTTCGTCAGCCATGCGCGGATTACGCTGGCGCACGGCGATGGAATACTCTTCGTTGGCGGCTTCGAGGTTGCCTATCGAGTAGAGCACGCGGCCCAGATCCTGATGGGCTTCCGGGTAAAAGTCGCCGCGCTGGGCAATCGCCGTGCGATAGGCTTGTACTGCCGCTTCATTGTTGCGGCTGCGAACGTGCGTCAGCCCCAGTTGATAAAAGGCTTCGGGGTAGACGCCGCTCGATTGCTCAATCGCCAATTGATAAGCGTCAACCGCCGCATCCTTATCGCCCTGCCGCGACTGCAACTGGCCGATCTGAAAATAGGCTTCAGGAAAAACTCCGCCCTGCTGCTCGATGGCTTTGCGCAATTCGATCATCGCCTCGTTGGTGCGGCCAACGCGAATCAGCGCGCGGCCCAGTTCGAAGTGCGCGCGCGGGAATAAACCGCCGCGCTGCTCGATGGCTTTGCGGAACTCGGCGATGGCATCCTGTCCCTGGCCCATGTCATAAAGCACGCGGCCCAGATCGAGGTGGGCTTCGGGGAAACTCGGCGGCGCGGCGACGGGCGCGGCGGAAATTTTCCTGGTCGTGCCGCTGGCTGAAGCCTTCTGCGGCGGCGAGGTGCCCAGTTCCGTCGTGCCTGTGGGCGAGCCGAGATCGGCGGTGCCCGGCTGGGCGAGCAGGGCGCTCACCTCGTCTACGCTCAAGGTTCGCGTCCCGGCGTCACTCATCGGGCGGGTGTCGTCTTCGTGGCCGAATTCCTGCGTCCCCAGGCCCATGCGTACCGTGCTGCGGCTCTGCATGTTCGACCCTTCGCGCTGAGCGATGGCGATCTCGAATTCGGAGCGGGCTTCGGCGAGCGCGCCCATCTCATAAAGCGCGCGGCCCAGGTTGCGGTGCGCTTCGGCATCGCTGCCGTCGCGCAGTTCGAGCGCCTGACGGAATTCGCGCACCGCTGCGTCCAACTCGCCGCGCCCGTAGAGGATCAAGCCGAGATCGTGATGCGCGTCGGCGCTGGTATCGCCCTGCGTCATAGCGCGATTGAGCGATTCGGCAGCGCGCTCCAAGTCGCCGAGCCGCGCCAGGGCATTGCCGAGATTGCGATGCGCGTCGGGGAAGTTGCCGCGCTGTCCACCGATGGCCGTCTCATACGCCTGCACCGCTTCCCGCAAATCGCCGCGCGCATAAAGCGCGTTGCCGAGATTGTAGTGCGCCTCAGCGTAATTGCCATTACGTTGTTCAATCGCCGTGCGATGCGCCGTGATGGCCTCATCAATCTCGCCGAGATCGTAGAGCGTGACGCCGAGATTGTGCCAGGCGACGGGGAACTTCTCTGCGGCATCGCTGGTGGCGCGGCGCAAGGCGTTAGCCGCTTCTTCGAGCGAACCCCTTTCGTAGAGCGCCAGGCCGAGGTCGTGGTACGCCAGCGGGTAGGTAGGCCGCTGCTCGATGGCGGCGCGATAAGCAGCAATGGCGCTGTCGAGATCGCCGAGATCGTAATAGACGCGGCCCAAATCGCGATGCGCTTCGGCAAGCTGCGGATCGGCGGTGATTGCCGCGCGCAAGGCCGTGACCGCCGAGTCGAGATCGCCGAGTTCGTACATCGCACGCCCCAGCCGTTGATGCGCTTCGGGAAATTCGCTGCCGTGCTGGGCAATCACTTTCTCGCAGGTTTCGACGACGCCGTGCAGGTCGCCGTGATCATAAAGCGAGCGCGCCAGGTTCAAGTAGGCATCCGGGAAGACGGGCTGTTGATCGACGGCGCGGCGCAACTCGCTGATCGATTCTTCAAGCTGGCCCGTCTGGTAATAAGCGACGCCGAGCCGGTGATGCGCCCAGGGTAATTCATTATTCAATTCAAGCGCCCGGCGCAAAGAGGTAATCGAGTCATCGACCGCGCCTTTTTCGAGCAGCGCCGCGCCCAGCGAATAATGCGCCGCCGGGAAGCTTTCGTTCTCGTCCAGGGCGTTGCGATAAGCTTCGATGGCTTCATCGAGTTCGCCTTTGCGCGCATGCGCAAGGCCGAGACTGTAGTGCGCTTCAGGGTAAGCGCCGCGACGATTGGCAATCGCGCCGCGATAGCTTTCGACGGCGCTCTGCACTTCGCCTTTGGCGTTGTAGGCGGTGCCGAGCCAGAAATACGCCTCGGCAAAATCCTTATATTGCTCGATGGCTTTACGCTGCGCGCCGATTGATTCGTCAAGCATGCCTTTACTGAAATAGGCCAGGCCGAGATCGTGATAGGCTTCCGAGAATTCGCCGTTGCGCTGATCGACGGCGGTGCGCAAGGCGGTGATCGAGCCGTCGAGATCGCCTGAGCGATAGAGGGCGCGGCCAAGATTGCGATAAGCGCGCGGGAAGATGGGTTGCTGCTTGATGGCTTCGCGGAATTCTGTGATGGCCTCTTCGCCCTGATTGAGATCAGCGAGCGCCAATCCGAGATTGTGATGCGCGCGGGCAAAATTGCCGCTGCGCTGCTCGATGGCCTGGCGGAAGGCGGCGACCGAATCATTGAGATTGCCGCTTTCATAATAGGCGCTGCCGAGATCGTGATAGGCTTCGGGGAAATGATCGTTCTGCGCCAGCGCCGTCTTGAAAGCGTCGATGGCGATGTCGTATTTCTGCTCGGCGGCATAGATGCGGCCCAGTTCATAATGCGCGTCGGGGTAGCTGCCGCCGCGCAGGTCGATGGCGGCTTTGAATTCGTTGGCGGCTTCCGGGACGTTGCCGAGGCTGTAGAGCGCCAGGCCGAGGTCGTAATGGGCGCGCGGGAATTGCGGATTCTGTTCGAGCGCCTTGCGGAAAGCGTCCGCCGCTTCATTGAGATTGCCCTGGCGGGCGAGGGCAACGCCGAGTTTGTGATAGGCCCACGGAAAATGATCGCGCTGGCTGATGGCCGTGCGATAAGCGGCGATGGCTTCCTGTAGATGGCCTTTGCGCGAAAGGGCGCGGCCCAGAGCATAATGTGATTCAGGATACACAGGCTGCTCCTGAATGGCGGCGCGGCTCTCGCTGATCGATTCATCGAGATGGCCGAGCCCGAACAGCGCCCGGCTCAACTCCAGATGCGCCTGCGGAAAAGGCGCGCGGCGTTGTTGAATGGCGGCGCGAAAACTATCGACAGCGGTCTCAAGATCGCCTTTTTCAAGCAGCACGCGCCCCAGTTCGAATTGCGTATCCGGATAGCTGCCGTGTCGTTGATCGAGGGCGCGGCGCAAAGCGGCGGTGGCTGAATCGAGGTCGCCGCGCCGGGCGAGCGCCACGCCGAGGTGATGCCAGGCTTTTGGAAACTCGCCGTTGCGCTGTTCGATGGCGTGATTGAAAGATTCGATGGCTTCGACCAGTTCGCCGCGCTTGAGCAGCGACAGGCCAAGATTATGATAGGCCCACGGGTGATTGCCGCCGCGCTGTTCGATGGCTTTGCGGTAGGCGTCAATCGATTCGCCGTACTGGCCGCGCCTGGTCAGCGTGATGCCGAGACTGTAATAGGCGTCCGGGTTATCGGGTTGTTGTTCGATAGAGGCGCGGAAAGCGGCGATTGCTCCATCGACATCGCCGAGGTCGAGCAGGGCGCGGGCCAGTTGATAATGCGCTCGCGCGAAGTTGCCGTCGCGCATCTGTATCGCCATGCGATAGCTGTTGATGGCTTCATCGAGCCAGCCTTTGTTATAAAAGACGAGACCTTTATCGAGATACTGCTGCGCCGTATTGAGAGAGCCGCTCATCGGGGAATTCTCCTAAATCATCAACTTCTGGCGCGGGAAGAAGCGCCGGAATCGTTATTTGTATTTGTGAGGAAGATGCGTTGGCAATCAGCGAACGTCTTGGTGCCATCAGCGGTGCAGGACAATCGCCCGCTTTGTTTGATTGCTAAAGCCAACTAACTATAGCACGCTCCGGTGAAGCGCAAAAGCGAGATGCTTGGCCGATGCGCAGGTGCGCCGCGCCAGGCTGGCAAAGGATGAGCAGAAAGATCGAACAGCAAGCGCGTTTCATGGTAAGCCTCCAGAGGACTCTCTTTCTGTCAGCTACATCACGAGATCGTCAGATAGTCGCCGAAAGATTCAGGTCACGGTGAACAAAGGTAAGCAATGGTTTTTCGGCACGCTTAAGCGTGCTCGGCAATCGCGTTGCCCGTCACACCTCCTGCACGGCCTGCACGAGTTTGGTCAGCGATGACTTGGCGTCGCCATACAACATGCCGGTGTTGGGCTTGAAAAACAGCGGGTTTTCGATGCCGGCGAAGCCTTTGCCTTTGCCGCGCTTCAAGACGATCACCGAATGCGCGCGGTCGACTTCGAGAATCGGCATGCCGGCAATCGGGCTTTGCGGATTGTCGCGCGCGTCCGGGTTGACGACATCGTTAGCGCCGATGATGACGGCGACATCGGTCGCCGGAAATTCGGGGTTGATCTGCTCAAGCTCGTACAACTGCGAATACGGCACGTTGGCTTCGGCAAGCAACACGTTCATGTGACCGGGCATGCGACCGGCTACCGGGTGAATCGCATACTTGACGCTGACGCCGCGACCTTCGAGCAGATCGCCGAGTTCGCGGACGGCGTGCTGCGCCTGCGCCGTCGCCATGCCGTAACCCGGTACGAAGACCACCTGCCGCGCATAGGCCATCTGCACGGCGACATCTTCCGGCTGCACTTCGCGCATCACGCCCTCGGTTCCGGTCGTCGCGACTGACGTTTGCGAGCCGAAAGCGCCGAATAGAACATTGGTGATCGAGCGATTCATGGCGCGGCACATCAGGATAGACAGGATGAATCCCGAAAAGCCGTCGAGCGTGCCGGCGATGATCAGCACGTTGTTGGAAATCGCAAAGCCTGTGGCCGCCGCCGCCAATCCGGCATACGAGTTCATCAGCGACATCACGACAGGCATATCCGCCGCGCCGATGGGCAACACCAGCAGCACCCCGAAGGTGAATGCCAGGCCGACCATCACATAAAACGCCAGGCTCAACGACGGCACAAAAAGCAAATAGATGAACAGGCCGACCATCACGACAAAGAGCGTGATGTTAAAAATGTTCTGCCCCTTGTAAGTGATGGGCGTGCCGCGCATCAACTCTTGCAGCTTGACGAAAGCCATCAGGCTGCCGGTCACGGTCAGGCTGCCGAGCATCACTTCCAGGCCGATGGCCGCCATCTTAAAGGTGCCGAGCGCCGCGCCGTGCCGGTAATACTCCGAGATGCCAACCAGGGATGCAGCCAGCGCGCCGAAGGCATGCGACAGCGCCGTCCGTTGCGGCATCGCCGTCATCGGCATCCAGATAGACATCGCCGCGCCGATCAGCGAACCGACGATCAGGCCCGCGATGATCCACTCGAACCGGACGATCTCGTGACGCACCAGCGTGCCGATGATGGCCATAAGCATGCCGATGGCGGCCAAATTCATGCCCCGCCGCGCTGTGTCCGGGTGGCTCAAGCCTTTGAGGCCGAAGATGAATAAGATGGAGGCAAGCAGGTAAGTCAGTTCGCTGAAGTAGCTCATCCGCGTGGCTTCGTCTCCTTTACGGCGGTCTCTGCTGCGGTGGGTTTCTTTCTGAACATCCTGAGCATGCGGTCGGTGATCATAAAGCCGCCGACGACGTTGGTCATCGCCGCGACAACGGCGAGAAAGCCGAGGATCGTGCTTGTACGGTTATAGCCGCTGCCGGCGGTTACCAGCGCGCCGACCACCGAGATGGCCGAGATGGCGTTGGTCGCCGACATCAGCGGCGTATGCAAGAGCGGCGGCACCCGCGAGATCACCTGATAGCCCAGAAACGCTGCCAGCGCGAAAACATAAAGCGCGCTGATGAACATCTCCGGACTCATGAAAGAATGGCTATCGGCTGCCGGGGCTTCGGCAAGCGCGAGGATGAGTGACAAAGTTTCAAGCATCAGATAAGCCTTTGTGGTTTAATTCCCATAAGCTCGCGTTGGTAGCTTGCGCTACTTTCCCGCCAGTGCTGCGGCAACCCGCGAGTTCACCGCGCGGCCCGCGTGCGCCACGCAGGACGAGGCGACGATGTCGTCGTTCATATCAAGGTTCAAAGCGCCGTCTTTAATCATCAAGCTTAAAAAGGCGGTCAGGTTGCGCGAATACAACTGGCTCGCATGCACGGCGACGGTTGCCGCCAGATTCAACGGCGCGAGAATCCTTACGCCTTCGCTGACCACCTCTTCGCCCGGTTTGGTTGCCGAGCAGTTGCCGCCCGTCGAGGCGGCCAGATCAACAATCACCGAACCGCGCTTCATCGCGGCGACGGCTTCATCGGTGATCAGCAGCGGCGCGCGGCGGCCCGGCACCTGCGCCGACGCGACGATCACATCGGCGGTGCGCGCCGCTCTGGCAATCAGGGCGCGTGCTCGCACCATGGCTTCTTCTGTAATCTCTTTCGCATAACCGCCGGCGTCTTCGGTTTCAAGGCCGCTCAGATCCAATTCGAGAAACGTCGCGCCCAGCGATTTTACCGCCTCGCCGGCGGCGGCGCGAATGTCGAAGCCTTCGACGACCGCGCCCAACCGCCGCGCCGTAGCTATCGCCTGGAGACCGGCGACGCCTGCGCCCAGCACCAGCGCGCGCGCCGGCGGCACCGTGCCCGCTGCCGTCGTCAACATCGGAAACATACGCGGCAAGCGTTCAGCCGCCATCAACACCGCTTTATAACCGACAATCGTCGCCATTGAAGAGAGCGCGTCCATGGCTTGCGCGCGCGTCGTTCGCGGCACCAGTTCCATCGCAAACGCGGTCAGTTGGCGCTCGATAAAAGGGCGCATCAGTTGCGGCTCGTCGAGCGGGCGCAGGAAGCCAATGACCACCGCGCCCGGCTTCAACTGATTGATCACGGCGCTGGACGGCACATTGACCTGCGCCAGCACGTCAGCCGAGCCGAGCAGCGCAGCGCCATCAGCAGACACTTCAGCACCTGCGGCTTTGTAATCTTCATCGCTTGCGCCGGCATCGCGGCCCGCGCCGCTTTCGACGGCGACCAGGGCGTTCAGCGCGACCAGTTTCTTGACCGAATCTGGCACCAGCGCAACGCGCGATTCTCCCGGCTGCGATTCTTTGAGAACGACGACCTGCATTCAGGCTCCTTTGGCGGCGAACGCTTCAGACAGAGACTTGCCCGCTGTTTGCCCATCAACTGGCGGCGATGCGAGTTGTTACATTGTATCAGGAGGCGGCTTGACATCTAACCCGTGTGGAACACTATCCCGCTTATTCGCATAAGGCATAGCCTGGCAATTATAGCTTCGACCGGCGAGCGCCGCGCGACCTTTGATAATCGAATATCTCGTTGCCCAGCGGCTGGCCAAAACACCGTGATTCTTCCGCAACCCGCCGCAAAAAGCAAACTGGAAATCATCCGGCCCGCCGCTATCGGCAGGCGCGCAGAGCAACGCATCCTTGCATCAATCCCAATTCGTCACCCAGGCGCATGACCGCGCCCTTAAGCGCCACTAGCCATGCCCGGCGGCACATAGTTGATATAGGTATTCAGCAGACGAATCTCCTCGGCTTTTTCGTCGGCATCGACCTTGAGCAGGTCGCGCAACGAAACCAGGCCGACGAACTGCTGGCCTTCGAGTACGGGCAGGTGACGGCAGTGTGCCGCCTGCATCTTCGAGATGGCGTTCTCGTAGCTTTCACCTGGACTGGCAATGGTCAGATCGGTGGTCATCACATCGCCAACGCGAACGCTGTGCGGGTCGCGGCCTTCGGCGACGACGCGGCGCATCAGGTCGCGCTCGGAAAACAAACCGGCGATACGCTGGCCGTCAATCACCGTCACCGCGCCGATGTTGCGTTCAGCCATATAGCACGCCGCATCGAAGGCGGTGGCATCAACTGCGATGCAATAGAGATCGCGATTCGAGTCCTTGACTATCGAGCCGAGAGTTTTCATTGTCGCTCCTCGTCGCCTGTTGGGCAGGCGATTTAGCTAATGATCTGGATGATACGAACAACCAACACACTGTCTCTGGTGAGGACAGGTGGGCGTAGGTCAATCGCCCACAAAGAGATGTATGCTCAGTTACGTCAATGCTTCGGTCTTGAACTACAAATGATTGCTGATGGCCTGAGTCTACTCGCCTGCCGATTTTGTTGTCAATCAAGAGGCAGTGTCGGTGGTCGGTGGTCAGTGGTCGGTGGTCGGTTAAAGCAGACTGTCAACCACTTTCCAGTCACGCAACGCTCTACTGCTGATCACTGACCACCGACTACCGACCACTGTGTTACACTTCTCGCGTGAACCGCGAACGCATCAAGCAACTGCTGGAGGACGCGCGCGACGGGCGCATCTCGATTGACGAGGCGACCGAGCAGTTCGCGCGCCTGCCTTATGAAGACCTCGAATTCGCCCGCATTGATCATCACCGCGCGCTGCGTCACGGCTTTCCCGAAGTCATTCTTGGCCAGGGCAAGACCATCGAGCAGATCGCCCGCATCGCCGAACGTATTTTAGCTTACCATGATAACCTGCTAGTCTCGCGGACGACGGAAGAGGCGTTCAACGCGATTGCAGGGCTTGCGCCGGAGGCCGAGTTTCATCGCGAGGCGCGTATGATCTCGGTGCTGCGCGACCGCACAGAACGCGGCGAAGGCGTGATTGCCGTGATTTCCGCCGGCACCTCAGACATTCCTATAGCCGAAGAAGCGGCAGTGACCGCTACGGCCATGGGAAATCGCGTAGCCCGCGTCTTTGATGTCGGCGTGGCGGGGATTCATCGGCTGTTCGGGGCGCGCGCCGAGTTCGAAGCGGCGCGCGTTATCATCGTTGTTGCCGGCATGGAAGGCGCATTGCCATCGGTGGTCGGCGGTCTGGTCAGCGTGCCCGTCATTGCCGTACCGACGAGCATCGGCTATGGCGCATCTTTCGATGGGTTAGCGGCGCTGCTCGGCATGCTCAATTCGTGCGCCTCGAACGTCGCCGTCGTCAATATCGATAACGGCTTCGGCGCGGGCTACGTGGCGAGTTTGATCAATCGGAAGCGGCTAGAGGCTGGGGACTAGAGGCTAGATGAGAAACCCTGACACCTTGTGTTTGGCTATAGAAGCCAGTTTCACGGCAATTCTATTCGGTAAAGGTTTCCAGTCTCTAGTCCCCAGCCTCTAGCCTCTACTTCGCCAGCTTCGCCTTCACAAGATCGCTCAAGGCTTTGCCGTCGACCGTCTTGCCTTCCAGACGCGGGCGCACGGCTTTCATCACCGCACCCAAATCTTTCATCGACGTGGCACCGAGTTCGGCGATGGTTTCGTCAACCGCGCGCGCCATTTCGTCCGCGCTGGCTGAGGCCGGCAGATAGGTTTGAATGAGGCGCGCTTCGTTCTCTTCTTTCTCGGCGAGATCGTTGCGGCCAGCCCCGCGATATTGCTCCGCCGCATCGCGCCGCTGCTTGAGCAAGGTATTCAGCACCCGCCCGGCTTCCGTGTCGTCTACCGCGCCGGGCAGTTCGGTTTCGCGCAAGGTTAGCGCCGTCTTCATCATGCGCAGCGCGCTCAGTCGCTCGGCCTCCCTGGCCTTCATTGCCGCCGTGATGTCGCGGTTGATTTGCTCTACAATTGACATTTCTACATCTCCTGTTTTGCGTGTGCCTACTCAACAAAGCCTAGTTGTCGTCTTCTTTCATTCCGCGCTCCGCCTTCGAGCCAGCCAATACAATCTTCTTCAATCTTATCCGGGTTCGCCCACAAAATCCTTCTTATTTCACCGACTCTGAGCGCTGCTGCAATGAAAAGCAATCGTACCGTTTCATCAAGAGAAATCACAATTTGATCGGCGGCGATTGCTGCCTCAATCAAGTGAGTATCTTTGAGCATGGTTTCGCCGTCTTGCGCTCTTGCGGCGACACGGCTGATTTTTTCACGCAGGTTTTCATCCAACGCAACATCGATGAGGTGCAGTTTTCTACGCGCCACCATTGAGACGCGCCAGGCGCGTGCAAAGCGTGATTGATGCCGGTTCCATTCATCGCGTATGGCTGCGGTCATCACTGCTTGATGTCCAATTTTGAGAGTAGATGAAAGAAAATCCCGGCAACGCTTTGACGTTGGAAAGACAGCCGTTTCATCACCTGATGATCGCGCGACAGAAGCATCAATGACCAATCGTTTCGAGGTTCTTTGGGGCATGCTAATTTATCGTTTGTCGTGACTCGGCAGCATCAAGGTAGCGGCTTTCGGCTTCAAGAGCAACTTCGGCAAAATCTTCGGGCCAACTGCCAAACGTTCCGGCTTCATCCAGGTCTGCGCTGGTGATTTCCGTGCTGCCATCATTGCGCCGTTTGAACCAGTGAAGCTTGACTAGATCAGGCGAGAGGCTGCCTTTGGCAACGAGCGTTTGAATTCCCAGAAGCAACAACTGGCTGTGGGTTTCGATGACGACGCGAATGCCGCGTTTGGCAGCATCGGCCAATATCTCTGCCATTGCGGACTGCGCTCGCGGATGCAGGTGAATTTCAGGTTCCTCGATATAAACCAGTTGTCCCGGCTCCGCGACTAAAAGCGCAACCAGCACCGGTAGCACTTGAGAAACGCCGAATCCCACGTCGGCAATGTTCACCATATCCGTCGCGCCGCTTTTAGCAGAATACGGCAATCTGCCAACCTGCAATTCGACTTGGGCATCATTGATTGCTTTAGCAGACACTTTCCAGGTGAGTCCCAATTTCTCAAGGTATTTGCCTAATAACTTTAGATTGCTGGAACGTTTCTCGGCTTGCCATTGAGCAATGATGCTCGCGGTATATTCCTGAAATGTGCCTGGAAACATCGCGCCGACTGCTGTAACTGGGAAAGCTCTTTCAGGATTTCCCCGCAGTCCAGGCAAGTGTATCATTCGGCGAATAGTAATGTCCTTTATTAAGGGAATAGTCTGTACAATTGCTCCTCGTGTGCTGAATGCTATATCCAAAAAACAGCGGTTCCTGATGACTACTAACTCGATAGATACTAGCAGGTCACGCAGCTTCTCAAGCTTTTCAATAGGTAACTGCTCTACCTGATCAAGCAGCTTTCTAGACTCTTCATTAGGCGCGTGTAATAGATGATCAAGCAGATTCCCGATCTCTTCATTCAACGAACTCATCTCGGCGCTGATTGCTTTATGGCTCATCCCTTCTTGTAAAACACCCCTTCGCACTTTGCCGTGACGATTCACCTCAAGAATTATTTTCTGGATTCGGAAACCTCCTGTTCCTTTCTTCTTGAAAGAAATGGTAGCTGTGAAAACTGGGTCAAAACCAATTCCCACCTCAAAAGAACCGGCGCGCTTTCCGTTGCTGAGTTGTGCAAGCAATTGTTCTACTGAGGTAAAGTGTACGCTAGGGCCGTTCAGCAAGAGCGGGCCAGGGTCATAGGTTGCTTCCAAGGTCTGTTTCAGAAGTAATAGCGGCTGCATCATGCTCGATTTGCCAGAATTGTTAGGCCCGGCCAGAATCGTCAATGGCTTGATGTCGATACTCTGTTCGTTGCGAATAGATTTAAAGCCAGAGACAGTTATACGACTGATGCTTCTTTCCGTCGTCTCCGGCTTCTGGTTATTCACACGTGCTTTTTTGCTCATGCGGTTTGTCCATCAAGGGCGCTTGCGGCCGTTGCCGTCGCGGTGTTTGTCGTCGCCTTCGTGCTCCAGCTTGTAAAAGTCGAGCATAACATCGGCGCGGCCTTTCAGGTCGCGTTCCAGGCGATTGAGCGCGACGCGCACGACATCGCGGTGATGCACGCGGCGACGGCTCGGAATGTTTGATACCTGCAACCAGAGCTTGTGCACCAGGGCGATGTCCGCATCCGTGAGCGGCGGCGCGTGCGCCCCTAGTTCGACAACCTGCTCCTGGTCATCCGGCTCGATGATTTTGAACAACACACGGCGGCGCGGCTGCTGGCCGAGTTTTTCCCACGAGCGCCCCAACTCGCGCGCCTGCTCCTGCATGGACACCTTCGCCGACGTGCCGGCGATGATTTCCGCTGAGTCCAACTGAAAGGCCGTCTGCACCACCGCATCATAGATATTGGTTGCCGGGACGATCAGTAGATCAACCGGCTTGCCATGCTTTTCGGCCAGCGCCACCACCCGCGTGAAGAGTTTCTGTTCATAATCGTCGAACAGGATTTCTTCGCCGGCGGCCTCGCTGGTGTCACCCGAAACCAGTCGTGTGGTCATTACTACAATATCCTGTTCGTCGGTGTTCGTCTTCGTCAGCGCGTGCTCCAGGTGCGACAGGGTGTTGAAATCGCGCACCGCCACCAGCACGTTGCCCGGTCGCACGCCGACCGTCTGTTCGGTCACGGCTTCGCTATGCTGCAATTGAAAGCGGTCCAGTTTGGCCAGCGTCTGGTCGAGCTTGCGTTGATTGATCCGTTCGGAGATCGTGAAGGTGATGAAGAAGGCCAGCGTGAAGGCAATGCCTGAAATCGTCGCCACCTGTTTGGTCAGCAGATTCGTCATTGCGATGGAAAGCAGCACCAGGGCGATGATGATCAGCCCCATCGGTATCTCCGTCTTGCCGAGGCGCAGATTGAGCGGCACTTTCCATTCGCGTCCATGCGGGTGCGTGAAGCGCAACACCAGCGTCGCCACGGCGTTGAACGAAAAGCTCCAGATGACGCCGAACGCATACGCCTCGCCGAGCAGGAAGACATCGCCGCGCGAGCCGATGATCGTGACGATTTGCAGCACGGCGATGATCGTGACGATGCGATAGGTGGTGCCGTATTTGCGATGCGGGGCGCGAAACCAGTCGGTCAGCACGCCGTCTTCCGAGATGCGATTCAAGACGCCGTTTGAGCCGATGATCGCGGTGTTGATCGCTCCCGACAGCATCAAAAAGCCAACCAGCACGACGAACGCCTGAAAGATCAGCTTCAAATAAGTCGGCCCGACGAAGTTCATCGCCAGACCGGAAATCAGGTTGTCGAGAAACTTCGGGCGCTCGCTATCGGGAATGATAGCGACCGCGAAGAACGACACCAACGAAGTGAATAACATCGAATAGATGAAGATCACCAGCGCCGCCCGCTTCAGGTTCTTGAGCTTCGGATGCTCCAGTTCGCGATTGACCTGCGCCAGCGTCTCCTGGCCGCTCATGGCGAGCACCGAGTGGCCGAAAGCCGCGAGGATGCCGATTGCGCCGATGATCGTCGGCGCTCCCGGCGACAGGTAAAAACGACCATCTGCGCTGCCGTTAAACCAGCGTTTGCCGAGCAGGTCGTCGAGCCAGCCGAGCGCGTCTTCAGCAAAACTCAAATTGCCGGGCACCGGCAAGGGCACGTTCTGACCGCCGCGCTCGGCCAGCGTCAAGACGCTCCACAGGATCATGATGACGACCATCGCCGTCGTGATATACATAATGCGCAGCGCGTCTTCCGAGGATTCGTGAATGCCTTTGATGTTGCGCCACCAGAAGTAGAGCGTCACAATGACGGCAATCATCGCGGCAAGCAGATTCTTTTCGGCATCCGCAGGGGCCCACGGGTGGCCGAAATAAGTCAGCGTCTGGGCAATCAGACCGACGATGTACTGGCCTGCGGCGACGCCCGATATGGGCCCGGTCAGGATGAAATCGAATAGCAGCGCCGAGACGCTAATCTTCGCCATGGTGCCGCCCATGGCTTCCTTGACGACGCGATAGACGCCGCCGCGCGTGAACATCGTCGACGACTCGATGTAGAGGGCCGACACTGCCGCGCTCAACAGCATGACGCCGAGAATCAACCAGGGAGCGGATTTGCCGACGGCTTTTTCGGTGATGCCGCCAACGTAGAAAGCCGACGAGCCGAGATCGTTGAGGACAATGGCCGCCGCCCGCCAGAACGAGATGAACGACAGCATCACGGTCGTCGCGACGACGACCTTCACGCGGCCCTGTTGTTTCGTAATATTCATAACCTAATGCTCGAAAGCCAATACCGTCGCCGTCCGCCTTTGGCCGCCGGCAAGCTCGCTGGAATGCTGGGCACATCTTCTAAGCGACTTTCAGAATAGGTATCGCGCATTACAATCAAAGCGCCGTGTCGCTTGTGGCATGGCGGTTGTTGGCAGTTGCAGAAATCAATCGCGCTGGTGTCCCGAGTAATCATACAAAGCCAGCCGAGCGAGTGCTAGCCGCGTGCCGGCGTCGTCAATCACCCGCAGCCGGACGGGCGCTGGCCGGTCAGCCTGACAAAGTAACCCCGGCACGCTGATGCGTCCCTGAAGGCCGCCGAACCAATCCGTAGCGACCAACCGCATAACGCGACAAGCCGTCCGATTCTCCAATTGAGATTTCTGACCAGTGAGCGCAGGTGACGAAGGGCCTCTTCATGATCGGCAAGTTCTCAGTGCAAGTGGATAGCATACGCCCGCTTCTCCGCTTGTCAAGGCGGCTCTGAAAATGATCCATGATGAATGAACCGCAGGCGATGGCTTTGCAAGCCTTCTCGCGTTTCTTGATGCATCATGGATCATTTCTGCGCTGCCCTGCGGTTGATCGTCTACCGCCGCGCCGTTACGATGAAGAGGAAGCCGGCGGTGATCGCCGCAAGCCGCGCCGCGCGGAATCGGACAGGAAAGCCATGAATCCAATCTGGACGAACATGATCTATGACGCCGCCCGTCGCGGGATGCGCGTCTGCACGCACTGCCGGAAAGCCGCCGATTATGCGCTCAAGCGGCCCGGCCAGTTCTATAAGTGCAAACACTGCGGGCATCGTTTTCAAGAGAAAAAAAAGTAAAGGCCGGGCCGCTTGAGCGCGGCTTGTGCAGCCGCTGAGTGATCACGCGGCTGTCAATTTACCTTGCTCGCTATGCTATATTCAAGCCGACAATGGACGCAGGCCAGGTATGGCTTGTCACCCTTGCAGCACATCAGAAAACCGCCGCAGGTCTACCAAAGACCACGGATGAACGGATTGATGACCAATTCTCATGCTCGTTGAAAAGATCACCAGTCGACAGAATCCCTTAGTCAAACGCTTTCGCCGCGTGCGCGCCGGCAGTGAACGCCACCATATTTTCCTTGAAGGCATGCGCCTGATCGAAGAGGCCATTGCCGCCAGCGTGCGTTTCGAAACCATCGCCTTCACGTCGTCGCTTGAAACCAGCGAGCGCGGCTTGCAGATGATGGACGAGTTGCAAAAAATTCCCTGTCGCGGCGCGCACGTGCCGCCGCAGGTGATGGAGGCCATCGCCGACACCGAATCGCCGCAAGGCATCGCTGCCATCATCAGCCGCCCGTTTTACGACCTCGCCGAAGTCTTCGCCGAGCCGCCGACGCTGGTCATCATTGCCGATGGCTTGCAAGATCCTGGCAATCTCGGCACCATCATTCGCACGGCAGAAGCCGCCTCCGCCAACTGTCTGGTGACGACGCGCGACACGGTTGATCCGTTTAATCAAAAAGCCCTGCGCGCTTCGATGGGATCGGCCTTGCGCTTGCCGATTGTCGCCGACGCAAGCCGCGCCGAGGTGTTGAAGCTCTGTCGCGCAGGCGGCATCACCCTCATCGGCACGCGCACTTCGCCTACACGTAAGCCGGTAATCGAAGACGCGGCGCGCGCCGAAAAAACCCACGCTTACACGGACGCCGATCTGACCGTCCCCCTGGCCTTTATCCTGGGCCGCGAAGCCAGCGGCCTCGCTGAAGAGGCGGCAGCCGATGCCGATCAGTTTGTCTACATCCCGATGAGCGCGCAGATCGAATCGTTGAACGTCTCTGCGGCTGCGGCCATCCTCCTGTACGAAGCCGCCCGCCAGCGCCACTTCAGAAACCTGAAGTGACAGGCTGAGAAAGATGAAACCACAGATGACCACAGATGACCACGGATAGAAAATAAGCGCGGAATTCACTCTCTTTTTCATCTGTGTTGATCTGTGTTCATCTGTGGTTCCTTTTCTCTTTAAGAATCAAATGACGGTGTTTGAAGTGACAACCATAGTTGCGAGTGCTAAGGATTTACTTTCCTTTGGCTTCGCCCGCCGATTATAATTTTCTTTCGCAGGGGCCCGCTGAATTACAAAATGGCGCATACATCAACCATCATCTCAACATACCTCGAAAGCGAAATCGCTCGCGGCACATTTCCCGGCGCGCAATACGCGGTAGGCGCGGGCGGCGAAATCATCTTTGAAGCCGCGCTCGGTCATGCGGTCATCGAACCCGAACGCATCATGGCGACGCTCGATACGATTTACGACCTCGCCTCGCTGACCAAGCCGCTGGTCACGGCGCTGCTGGCAGTGATCCTCGACGAGCGCGGCATCTGGGATTTGCGTGCCCCTGCCGCCGAGTATCTGAGCGAACTGCGGCAAAGCAAACGCCCTCTGGTGTTGACCGATCTGCTGACCCACACCTCTGGGCTGCCGAACTGGCGACCGCTCTATCTCGAAACCAATGATCCGGCAGACGTGCCGGCTTACATCTGTAGCTTGATTGATGATCTCGCCGATGCCAAAGCCCTGCCGGTGGTTTATAGCGATTTAAACTACATTTTGCTCGGCATGGCGATTGAGCGGTTAACCGGCATGCGCCTCGACCGCCTGGCGCAACAAGAGATTATCGAGCCGTTAGCGCTAAAGCGCACAATGTTCAATCCGCCGCCTGAGTTGCAGCGCGAAATCGCGGCGACCGAGCACGGCCAATCATTCGAGCATGCGAATGCCGCAGCGGAAGGTGAAAAGGCGAAGGCGGAAAAGGAAGAAAAGGAAGCGATTCCCTATTCCCCTGCCTCCCTTTTTCCCGTTTCGCCGTCGCACACCTGGCGCGACGGCGTCATCTGGGGTGAAGTTCACGATGGTAATGCTTATTACCTTGGGGGTGTTGCCGGGCACGCCGGATTGTTTTCGACGGCGCGCGAAGTATTTCAGATCGCCAATCAATTCTTGCCCGGCAGCCAACTGGTGGGCGAAAGCGAGCGGCGCTGGTTCACAGAAAATTTGACACCCGGACGCGAGACGGCGCGTTCAATTGGCTGGGTGCTGGCGGCGACCAACGAGTGCTCGGCGGGCGCAGTCTTGCCGCCGACCGCTTTCGGCCATAACGGCTTTACCGGCACCAGCGTCTGGATGGACGGGGCAGCGCGGCGCGTCTTCGTGCTGCTGACGAATCGCGTTCATCCGCGCATCGGGCCGATTGAAATGAAAGGCGTGCGCCAGCGCTTCAACACGCTTGCCGTCGAAGCGCTGGCGTAGTTGTCAGTTGTCAGTTCTTAGTTCGCGATTGGTTACATGATCGCAGCTTAGCTTTCACCAACTAAGAACTGACAACCGGCAACTGACAACTACTAAATTGTTGTGCTTGAAACGCTGAACCAATACATCGAAGAGCAACCGTCTGGCGGCGCGATTGACCGCGCCCGCCTGTGGCTACGCCATGAGCGCGTGTTCGCGCGGCTGCTGGTGATTTCCGCCGTCCTGCACTTCGTATTTTACGCCAGCATCATTCTCTTGAATTCATGGGAGATGCGGCGCATCAAGCCCAGGCGACCGCAAGGCCCGGCGCTCGAACTCATCACTGAAATCGCGCCGGCGCTTCCGCCTTCAAAGCTGCGCACGCCGACCGTGGCGCTCGAACGCGCCGACGCCAGCCGCTTTGAATACGATCCGCAAACCGCCAACGACACAGACCTGATTGCGCGCTCGCCCAATCCTTCGGCACAACACGGCAGCAATGGCGCGCGGCCAGCGGTCACTAATGCGGGCGCTCCCACCAGGCAACCCGGCGGCACAAGTCAAACTCATGCGCCTGACAATTCATCAGGCCAGCCGCCGCCGGTTATCGCCATGGTGCCGAGCGCTCGCGCGCCGCAACCTGCGGCACCCACCGCCGCCGCGCCTTCGATGATGCCTGCGCCGCCCGCACCTCGGCCCGCGCCCAACCCTGCGCCCGAAGCGGCTGCCGGCACGCAACGCGGCACCGGCAGCGAATCAACCGCTTTCGGCACCCAGCGCATCAGCGCCCAGTACATCGCCCTCGTACAGCGCAAAGTCAGTCGCGTCAACGAAGCTTACATGCCGCGCGATTTCATCAACACGACACTGAGCCGTGTAGCCTCCGCCGAGTTCTCACTGGTCATCAATCGCAGTGGCCGCATCGTCTCGCTGACTCTCGTGCGCCCATCCGGTTACAAGGCACTTGACGATACGGCCAGACAAGCTATAGTTACTGCCAGCCCCTTCGAGGGATACCCTCAAACCGCAGGCGATTCTATCCCGCTTACAGTGACGGTGTATTACAATCCTTCGCGGTGATGTTATGCCAACAGCGAATCGATCCGTGCGGCTGCGACGCAGGCGCGCTACGTTTACCTTTGTTCTGTCCGTCTGTTTGCTGCTCAACAGCAGCAATCTTCCCACCGCTCTGGCGCAGCAGGCGGCAAGCGAGGCTGCAACAAGAAGCGCCGACCCGTCTTACGACGCCGGCAATCAGAGCGCCTCGCGCCCGCGCCGCCTCGATCTCGACAGGCAGTTCGATGATGACGGCCCTTTCATTCGCGTCGCCCTGATGACCGACATAACCGATGTCACGCTCAGTTCGTCATCCGGATTCATCGTGCTGCGCACGGGAGCGCGCCGCGATGCTGAAAAGATTGCCCGCCGCCCTGTGCGCTTCGAGATTCGCCAGCAACTCGTGCGCTCGCCTGCCAGCGCCGCGCCGCGCGATGCGGAGCCGTCCGCGCGCGACCGAGCGGAAGTGGCGCACAGCCAGTACCGCATCGAAGTCGGCACCGTCAGCGATATGCGCCAGGCGCGCAAAGTCATGGATGATCTGAAGCAACGCTTCACCGAACCGACGAACTCGGTTTACGACAAACAACAGGATGCCTTTCACGTCGTTATCGGCAGATTTTCTGATCGCAGCCAGGCTATGGCGATGATCGAGCGGCTGCGCCGCGAAGGTTATGCGGCGGCGCGCATCGCGCCTGATTATGCGAACGATGAATCAACCCGCGCGAGTTCAGCTTCTGTAACCAAGACTACATCAAACAAGCCGCCGCGCCACGAGCCTGAGCCAAGCTATCAGCGCGTCTCGCAACTGGTCGCTGTCGAAGGCGACCGCGTGCTGGCAGCCAGCGACGACCGGCTGATCCTCACTGCCGCCAACACCGCCGAGCCGCCACAGCAATTGGCAGAGGCGCGGCCCGAAGCGCGCAAAGAGAGCGCCGGACGCGACAGCGATTATCTTGAAACCCAGCAGCGCGACGCCGAACGTTTGTGGGGGACGCGTCCTGCACCGCGCAGCGACGACGCGCCGGCAGTGGTGGTCAATCACGCGCTCGGCGGCACCTCGTCGGTGCGTGCGGTGTCGTTTCTGCGCGTCGGCGGCAAAGAATATCGCGGCGAGATGCAACTCATTCTCAATGCGCGTGGCCGCATCGATGTCGTCAACGCGCTGCCGCTGGAACAATATCTGCGCGGCGTCGTGCCGATGGAGTTGTCGCCGGGCGTCTATCCGGCGATGGAAGCCTTGAAAGCGCAAGCGGTCGCGGCGCGCACGTATGCGCTGGCGCATCGCCGCCAATCGCGCGATGCGGATTTCGATCTCCGCGACGACACGCGCTCGCAGGTTTACGGCGGCCTCACCGCTGAACGCGATTTGACGAATCGCGCCATCGAAGAGACGCACGGAATTGTAGCCCTTTATACAAATGATGAAGGCAAGCTGGTGCCGATTGAGGCGCTCTATACGGCAAATTGCGGCGGGCGCACCGAAAACAACGAGGTGATTTTCGGCGGCAAGCCGCTCGCTTATCTGCGCTCGGTCGCCTGTCAGCCTGACCGGCAGACCCTGGCCGGCCACGACATCGTTTCGAACCGGACGGCGGAATCATTGGTCGACGCCGAAGGCCGCGCGACGGTGCGCGACCTGGCTTTGCTGCAAGTGCTGGGCTTTTTGCTGCCGCGCAAGGCATCAAATAATTATCTGCGCAGCGCCCCGGACGAAGGCGAGATGCGCAACTGGATGGCGCGGGCTGCCGAGATAGTCGGGCGCGACGCGCCGCGATTGACGAAAGAGGCGACGCGGTTCGGCGGCTTCGCGCTGTTGCTGGCCTCGGCGCTTTACGGCGAAGGCCGCGCCAGCCTGCTGCTGACGCCTGCCGATGTCGATTACCTGCTCGCGGGCTTCGCGGTGAAAGAAGCGACGCCCGATGTGCGCGCCAATCTGGCGATGTTGCTGCGCGACCGCATACTGCAATGGCCTGCCGGATTCGACAGCCGCACGGGTATTACGCGGGCGCTGGTGATCGAAACGCTGGCCCGCGCCATGTTGATCAAATCGCGCGCCACGCAAACCGCCAATCTGCAATCGACCATCGCCAATTTGAAGTTTGAAACGACTAGACCCGCCGAGCAGGGGCGCTTGCTGGTCGCCCCATCGCCTGCGGTCAAGTCGCCGGCAGCCGAAGTTGCTTCAACCAAAACAACGGTGCGCAATGCGCCGACAAAGACCATTGCCAGAACCGGCGCGAAGTCGAAACCAGCCGCCAGTCCAAACCGGACGACTAAAACGAGAGCCCTGGCCAGCGCGAGACCGCACACCAAATCGACGGCCAAAGCGACAGCAAATGTGCCGCCCGCCTCGCTGGCAGAAAGCGACAGCGAACATCGGGTCGCACGCGCCGGGCAAGAGATGACAACGAAAGAGGTCATCGCCTACTCGAACGCTGCCAGCTTCGACCGCGACAACCAGATCAACCGCAATGCCGCCAGCGAAGCGCTCAATGGCCTCGAAGTCGAGCCTGCCGCCTACTTGTTTCGCAGCTTTGGTGATCTAGGCTACGCGGTTGATCGCCTGACCCTGGTGGGCGGCGAACGTGTGATATATCACATTAGCTCGACTGGCCGTGTAGACTTCCTCGAAGCGGTGCCGTCAGAGCGCGGCGCATCGAGCGACCGCTTTTCGAGCGTCGCGCAATGGCAGGAGCGCATCAGCGCTGAAGAGATGCAGCGGCGGTTGGCACGCGCCGGCGTCAACGTCGGGGCGCTTGAAAGCATCACGCCGACGGAATTCACCGATTCAAATCGCGTGATTGAAATCGAAGTCGCCGGCTACGATGGCAGCACGCGGCTGCGCGGCCCGCAGTTACGCAGCACTCTCGGCTTGAAAGAAAACCTCTTCGTCGTTGACCGCGAGTATGACGCGCGTGGCCGCCTTGCGGCATTCGTTTTCACAGGGCGCGGCTGGGGGCATGGCGTCGGCATGTGCCAGGTCGGCGCTTACGGGCTGGCGCGCGACGGCTACTCGTACACGCAGATTCTTCAGAAGTATTACACCGGCGTGAAGGTGCAGAAGATCTATTGAGAAGCGGCTAGAGACCAGGGGTTAAGGAACATTGTCTTTCGTTGTTGAATCCGCGCAAGTATTTTAATCGCGCTTGTTCAGATGATCTTTGACGCGCTCGGCAACGGCGGCAATGAACGAAGCATCGTTAAGCAGGCGAGCCGTATCGGCAGCGTTTTTGCTCTTTTCCATAAACTCGCGCAAGGCGAAGTTAATCTGCTCGTCTATCGGCAGCGCGTCAGGCAGTTCAGCCTGCTCCTTGAAGAAGGTCAGCACCTCATGATCCAGTGCAAGGCTGAGGAGGACTCTGATTTGTGCCGGTGCTTTCTTGGGGTCGAAGTCGGGATGGCGCTTCTTGAAGCCGCCGCGAATAAACTTGTGGCGACCGGGTTTCAGCAGAGCCTCTTCCTCGACGCCCCCGGCTTTCTCCCGTTGATAATCTTCTTCAGAGACTTCTATCGTTACTTCGTCTCCTTTCTCTTCAACGACAGTGAAGACGAAGCCTTCATCAGTCACTTGTTCGCTCATAATCCTTTTGCTGTTTAGCGATCAAGCCTTCTTCTGGCTTGTCAGCATATCTTGTTCGGGAAGATGTCTAGCAAACCATTTGAGATCCCTTTGTTTTATCGGCATTTTTCGGTCATAGATGTCCCTATATTCCACCTTTATAGTTAATCTGCTTAAAGCATGCCTTACTTCATCTCTGAATAATGCAAACTTCCCATCATTTGCGTCGCCATTCAACTGAATAAGAAGCACATCTTGATTTGGTGGGATGCACCGACCGTCTATGTTGGCGGTGAAGGCGCTCCAGTATGTTTCCTCAGGTAATGAAGGCATCCAGGAGATTATATCGTCCCTTTCCTGATTTCCGTCAGAGGCGGTGAATCGCTCGATGATGAGTGGGCCGATCCCACTATTTCTAAGCCTTACTTCGAGATTATCTTCATAATCACCTACGGTGATGCTTGCAATGGGGGTCAAAGATTTAAAATTATGCCGACGCTGAAGCCACAAAGTGTAGACGGTAAGAAGAATTGACAGAAACGAGACAAACAGCGCACACACAGCGGCTAATGCATTGATTTGCTCTGGGTGGCTCTTTATCAAGTCAACTAATTTGTCCATTTCTCAGGCCTCGAATAGCGCCTAATAGATAGATTGAGCGGTGTAATGAGTAGTGGGCTGGCCAAGTAGCCCACTACTCGATTGATTAGCTTGACGCGCCTTCGCGTATGAGGGCGCGGCCAATCACCATGCGCTGGATTTGATTCGTGCCTTCGTAAATCTGCGTGATCTTGGCATCGCGCATGTACTTCTCAATGGGATAGTCGCGACAGTAACCGTAACCACCAAACAATTGCACGGCGTCGGTGGTCACCCGCATGGCCGTGTCGGTAGCAAAGACTTTCGACATCGCCGAAATCTTCGAGACATCTTTGACGCCGGCATCGACGGCGCGCGCCGCCGCATAGACCAGATGCCGCGCCGCTTCGACCTGCGTCGCCATGTCTGCCAGCATGAACTGTATGCCCTGGAACGAGGCGATGGACTGGCCGAACTGCTGCCGCTGCTTGGTGTATTCGAGCGCCAGATCGAGCGCCCCCTGGGCAATCCCCAGGCCCTGCGCCGCGACGAACGGACGCGCTACGTCGAGGGTCATCATGGCGTGCCTGAAGCCGCGCCCTTCAGCGCCGCCCAACAGGTTTGCCGCCGGTACGCGCAGATTGCGGAAATGGGTTTCGTTGACCGGCACACAACGAATGCCCATCAAGTCTTCACGCTTGCCAAGCTCGAAGCCTTCGGTTTCGCGCTCGACGATGAAGCCCGTCACGCCGCGCGTGCCGCGTTCGGGGTTTGTAGTCGCAAATACAGTATATAAGCTCGCCGCCGCGCCGTTGGTCGTCCACTTTTTGTCGCCGTTGATAACGTAATCGTCGCCGTCGCGCTCGGCGCGCGTCTGTAGGCTGCCGGCATCCGAGCCGGCGTTCTTTTCGGACAAACAGAAAGCGATGAGTTTACGGCCAGCGGCGATGTCGGGCAGATATGTCTGCTTCTGCTCTTCGGTGCCGCCCAGAGCGATTGGCAGCGAGCCCAGCGCATTGACGACAAAGGCGCAGCCGATGCCGCCGCAGGCGCGCGAGATTTCTTCGACGACGATGCAGAGATTGAGCAGGCCGGAGCTTTCGCCGCCGTAGTCTTTCGGAATCCACATGCCCATGAGCCGTGTCTCCTGCAACGCCTTGATGACCTCCCACGGATACTCGCCCGTGCGGTCAAGCTCGGCGGCCACCGGTTTGACGTACTGCCCGGCGACCTGGCGCGCGAGGTCGCGATAATGCAGGTTATCCTTGCTTAATAATTCGTCCACCGATCCATCCTCCTTTAATGATTGTTGCAGGCTTAGGGCGATGGCGGATTGTATCTGGGCGGCAGACGGCGAGTCAAACAGCCCTGGCTCAGTAAGCCAGCAATAGCCGCTCGATCTCCTGCTTGTTAGTATCGAAAACTACAATCGCTCGCGGCGGCGCATTGAGGGTCATCTCGCGGCCTGCGATACGAACCTTCTTCTTCGCCGCTTTGTCGCTGTCGTTCAAAAAGGTGATCACCACGCGCCCGCTGTTTGATCGCACCGCCCAGTAACTTTGGTCGTCGCCGCCGTGATATTCGAGCACCTCGCCGTTCCAGGCCAATCGCGAATACAACGCATAGACGCGGCCCGTCGGCGTCAGGTGCCAGCCGCGACTGAGCGCCTCGCCCTTCAGGCGTTCATCGCGTGCGCCAACAACCGTCACATGGCCCCTGCGGTTCGCCCAATAGAGCACCGAATGATACGGGACGGCGTGGACGTACATGGCTTCAATTTCCGGGCGGCTCATGACATCGGCGAGCTTGCGCGCAAACTCCATCGCATACTTGTTCGTCAGGTGCGGATTGCCTTCGAGGCTCAGGCGAATATTGAATTCGGTGACCAGATAACGCATGTGCGGCGCGAACGGGCGGACGATCTGATTGAAGTAATCGACGCTTTTGGCGCGCACGCCGCCTGAGTAGAGATGTAAAACTCCGTAGATGTCCGTGCGATTCTTGAGGTCAATACGCCCGGTCAGGGCTTGCATCATGCGTGTGTTCCATACCGTATCGCTGAGTTTCGTCGGTGTGTTGTTATCATTACCAACCGTCAGCGGCAGGGCGAAGCGCACGCCGAGCGGCGTCAGGCGCTCGATCACCTCGGCAGCGCGCCCGGCATATTCTTCCGGCAGCCAGGGGCGATAGTTCAACCAGGGTTCGTTTGATAGCTCGACGGCAACGAGCTTCGACTGCAAGCCGCGACTTAAAAATTTCTGCACCGAATCATAAGCGGCTTGCGGCCCTTCTTCGACGTTGATGCCGAAGATCGTGGTGAAGTCGTGCGCGGCGATGAACTCAACATAATCGTCGAGCGGAAACCAGGGATATTGATTCGTCAGCTTGTTTTCGGCCTTGACGCTTTCGGTCGCCGACGCGCCGCGCGCGCTATAGTAGCCGTGCGAACTGAAGCGCAGGCTGCGCAAGCCCGCCTGCGCAAACGCGGCAGCCATCTCATCACCCTGTTGTTTGTCCTGCCAGGCATGAATGAGCGGCGAGAAGGAGTTGGCGAAAAAAAGATCTGCGCCCAGAATCGGCGCGCGCTGACTGGCGACCTGCGCCGGCGCGCTGGGTTCATCGTCAAGGCTTGAACCCGCCCGCGCGCCGCGCGCCGCAGGTAACATCAGCAAGACGCTGCAAACGAGAAGGGCGAGCCTCAGTATGTTTTTTTTCATGCGTCGAACAACCATTGTAGCATGCTGAATTGGCCTCGCTTGCGTCACTCTACGGTGTGGTATTTAATTGCAACTGCTGACTGCGGCAATTTCTTATGACGCTTTCAACAAGCATACGCGTTGGTTTTTACGGCCTGTTCGTGCTGCTGCTGACGCTGCTGGCTGGCCTGCTCTTTTCGGCAAAGCTCCGCCATCAGGCACATCGCGTCGCCGTAAAAACCGAAATGTCTTTTGCCAGATGGCGCGGCCACCCGCCGCAACTGGTTTCGCTCGCAGGCAATATCGGCGTCGCCGGCGCGCAGATTCAGGCGCTCGATTCGCGCTCAGGATGGGCGGCGCTGAGCGATGCCGAAGGCCAATTCCTGCTGCTCGACCTGACCTGGTATCCGGGCGCAAGCTATGACCTGATTCTATCGACCGACGGGGAAACCGGAAAAGTAATCTCCATAACTTTACCGCAGCCCCAGTCCGGCGGGAACATCATTGACCTTGGTAATCTCTCGTTTGATAACGGCAAGACTGTGGATTTGCGTGACCTGCCCGGCATCACCACGGTTTCGTACAACAGCTATGATAAGGCGAACCGCGCGTTTTACCGCGATCTCTACACGCAAATCACCGCCGGCAAGCAGGCGGATGAAGCGATTATCGGCGCGGTGAACGATTACGTCGCCACCAAGCTCAATTATGACGAGACGCAATGGGAGATCGGCTCACCGCGCCGCATCCTTGAGACCGGCTCTCAATATTGCGGCCATCTGGCCACGGCGATGGCGACGCTGCTGGTCAACGGCGGCTACAAGGTGCGCGAGTTGCACCTTAGCAATGGCCAGATTCCGCCCGGCACGCATGCGGTCGTCGAAGTCGCTTACGGCGGCGCGTGGCATCTCTACGACCCGACCTATGGAACGGTTTACCGCAACGGCGATGGCGCAGTTGCCAGCTACAAAGAACTGCGGCTCGATCCCAGCCCCATCAAAGAAGATCTGTTTCAGCGATTCCGACCCGCAGCGCGACACGAAATTGTCGGGCTGTTGCTCAGCATCTTTCGCACGGGCCATCATCACTTCTATGCGTTCAAGGATCGGCCCTGAGCAATCCCCAGTTCTCTGGTTTAGAGCAGTCTGCGGATCGCGATAGATCGGCGATCCGCAGACTGCTTCTACATGTGAGTAATCCGATTTACAAAAAATTTTAAGTAGTCGGCGGATTGATTGGCTTGCGCAGCGCCACGACGATGCGGTGCGTAAAGATTTCGCGCAGCAACGGCAGGCGCGGCAGCAAGCGAAATATCCAGGCATAGTAACGCATCCGCCAGGCTTCATACTTGCGATTCGCCTGGCTCATCAGCGGCAGCAACTCAAGCCCTTCAACTTCAAAAGCGGACTGCTGTAATAACTGCTCGAACCGATGAATCGTCGTGCCGTTCAAGCCATAGAGTTTGTCGCCGGGCCGCAGCGGTTGCGGGTGATAGCCGTCATTGCGCTCGGCGAGAATCTCATCAATCGCGCGCCGCAGGACGCTGGCAGGAAATAACAGATTCGCATACGGCACGCGCGATACGTAGCCTTCAAGGTGCGCGCCCGTCGGATGAAAGTAGGGCGGAAAAACCAGCAGCAGGTGGCCACCTGGCCGCAGCACCCGATAAGTGGCGCGCAGCGTCTGTTCAGGGTCGGCAACATGCTCCATCACGTCATAACAGAAGATCAGATCAAAGCTGTCATCGGCAAACGGCAGCGCTTCGGCAAGGCCGACGACAAAGCCAACCTCGTCGTTCTGCATCTCACGGGCATAGGCCAGCGAAGGCTGCGCCATGCGCTCGTCAATCTCCAAGCCGATGACTTCGCCGCCGGTGACGCCTTGAAAAGCAATCGTTCTGCCGCCGAGGCCGGAGCCGAGATCGAGCGCCCTGCCGCATTCGAATTTGACCTTGCCTTCAAAGAAGCGCAGCAGGCCGCCCTGCCGCTCATCTTCGTAAGAAACCTTGGCCTGCCGCAGCCCGCTCTCCAGCGTCAGTTGCTCAAGCGGACGGTAATCGGCTGCCGGATAGACTGGCAGCGTGCGCAAAACGAGTTTAGCGATACGGGTCAGCAGGCGAGTCATAAAATGCAAAATGGACAATCAGCGATCAGACCTTCGGTGATGTTGCATACAAAGGCGCGGGCCAACAGGATTGACCTGAAAAGCATTGCATAACCTGCATTACAAATGATCGAAGGCGCGGTCACCCGGCTGGGCTTTCTGCGCCGTCACCTGAAACTTGGTGTGCGGCGTCTTGATCGAATATTTCAGGATGCACCACAGCGCCTTGACGCCATCGCGCCAGCCGATCTTCTTGCCTTCTTCATAGGTTCGCCCGGAATAGGAAATGCCCACCTCATAGATGCGCAAGCCCATGCGGGCGATCTTCACCGTCACTTCCGGTTCAAAGCCGAAGCGGTTCTGCTCCAGCCGAATCGCTTGGATCACTTCGCGCCGAAAAACTTTGTAGCCCGTCTCCATGTCCGTCATGTTCAAGTTCGTAAACATATTCGAGATTAACGTCAGCAGATGGTTGCCAACCGAATGCCAGAAGAACAAGACGCGATGTTCTTTGGTCGTCAGAAAGCGTGAGCCATAGACGACATCGGCTTTGCCGTCCATTAGTGGTTTCAACAACACAGGATAATCCATCGGGTCGTATTCGAGATCGGCGTCTTGCACCAGCACATAATCGCCTGTGGCTTCCTGAAAGCCGCGACGCAGGGCCGCGCCTTTGCCCTGATTCTGCGGTTGCATAAAGAGGCGCAAGTTGTCGTGATGACCAGCGAGTTGCGCGAGGACATCGCGCGTGCCGTCGGTCGAGCCGTCGTCGACGATGAGAACCTCTTTGGGCAGATCAACCGCCTGAACACGACGGATGACTTCGGCGATGGTGGCCGCTTCGTTGAAAACCGGAATGACGACGGAAAGCTTCATGAGATTATGATGGGCAGCAGGCTAAGACCGCCGCGCTTGCGAAAGGCGAGTGTAAAAGCGCGATGCCGGCAAAGTCAATCCGCGCCCACCGTTGGTGGGAAGACAAAAGACAAAAGGCAAAAATCAATTGCTCTGTCGCAATGCCGACGAGATGGCAAACAGCATGACTCTTTCGTACTTTTGCTTTTTGCCTTTTGGTTTTGCCTTCATCAAAAGATGCAGGAAACTGTCGTTGATAACTGACACAATTTGTCGCACGCAATGCAGGGCAAAATGCCCCTGACGGTTTTGAGCTTGAATGCAACCGCCTTCGCGCTTGTTCGCAAGGCGCGCTGTTTTCCCTGATACGGTAAGGCATTAGCGGCTTTTGGAGGATTCGCGCGGAGCCCTACAATCGATCTCGCATGGCTCGCGCGGCTGGCCTTGATCTTGCTTTGTTTGATCATTTGACAAAGGTGTGCGCCTATGGTTTACTAGCGCCACTGAAGCTTGAATAGCCCCTGATTAAAAAGATAAATTAAGCGACCTTATTTCGTATCGTTGTGAGTTTCGGGTCGGTTTACAATGACAGCCTCTCCCGGCCCGTTTGCGAGTAAGCCCCTGTAGTACAGAACGTTTGATCGTCAAGCAACAACTGCCTCAGACTGAAGCGCTGCCGAGGTGTGGCTCGTCGAGCCGTCCGGCAGGTGGGAACGCAATCTGTCCCGCAGTTTACCAGCTTGCGCCAGGCCGTCTTCTCAGGAGTCCCATTTGTGGAGGCAAGTATGACACGCTTTTTCAAACTCGCATGGTTGAAATTCTTCGTCCTGATCTTTGGTTTACTTACTGCGGCGCAGATCACCTCAGCAACGACTATCGTCCCTATGTCCGACGATGAGATCATCATCGGCGCGCGCGCCATCGTCGCCGGTAAAGTCCTGGCCATCGAAAGCAGTTTCGATGAGCAGCACGACCGCATTTATACCTACATCACCGTCAAGGTTCAGCAAGTTCTCAAAGGCGAGATCAGCGAGCGTCGCATTGTCTTGAAAGAGTTGGGCGGCCAGGTCGGCAATCGCGGTCTGACCATCTGGGGCAATCCGCAATTCAAGCGCGACGAGCGCGTCCTGCTCTACCTGGATACCTGGAAAGACGGCAGCCTGCGCACCTATCAGATGGTTCTCGGCAAATTCACGATCCTCACAGATGATGCCAATGGCCACCAGTACGTCCAGCGCGGCGAGTCGGACGAAAACACTTCTCTGCTGCATCCGCAACCACTCAGCAAGGGGCTGACGCGCACGATCACGGATCGCATGGAGTTGACGAGCTACCTCGCAATGGTACGCGAGCGGCTGGCGGCGAATCTGGAGCGCTCCGAGCAATTTCAGCAGACCTATTACGAAGGCGTCCCTTTGAATGCGCGGCCCGCAGAATACCAGAAGGTTGCCGGGCACGGCGACATTCATCCTGAATGGACTTACATCAGCAGCCAGCATCCGCGCTGGTTCGAGCCCGACAGCGGCCTGCCGGTCACCTTCCTGGTGAATCCCGATCAAGCGCCGAATCCGCAAATCATGGACGACGTTGTGGCGGCGATGAATTGCTGGAGCACGGTTCCCGGCACATCTCTGCAAATCGTCAACGGCGGCTCAACCGCTCTCTGCCGTGAAGCCATCGGCACGAATCTGATTCTGTTCAATGCCTGCGATGGCCGCTGGTCGCCGGGCGCAGGCTGTTCGGGCGTTCTGGCGCTTGGCGGGCTGGGCTGGACAGGCAATTCAAAAGTCATCGGCGGTGTCACCTACCTGCAAGCAACCGCCGGTTTCATCTCGTTCAATCCCTATGCAGCCTGCAATTTCGGCAATCACTGCAATGTGCAGGAGATCACCACGCACGAAATGGGTCACGCTATGGGGCTCGGTCACTCCGCCGATACGACCGCGACCATGTATGCCTTCGCGCATTTCGATGGCCGCTGCGCCGGCGTCAAAGCGGATGATATGGCCGGCATCACGACCATCTATCCCGGTGCGGGCGGCGGCACGTCGTTGAGCGTCACGACTACTTCGCTGCCGAACGGCACGGTCAGCACCGCTTATGCGGCAGCCTTGCTGGCGACCGGCGGCACGCTGCCTTACTCTTGGAGCATCACTAGCGGCGCGCTGCCGGCGGGCCTGTCGCTGAATGCCAGCACTGGCGCGATCACCGGCATACCGACCACCGCGACGACCGCCAACTTTACCGTGCAGGTGCAGGATTCGGCAGCGACCCCGGCGACCGCAACCAAACCTCTATCGATCACCGTCACCACTTCGGGCGGCGGCGGGTCTTACAATTCATCATTGGTATCACAAAGTGTGCCGGCCACCTTAAATCCCGGTCAGGTGTTCACTGCCACCATCACATTCTTGAATACCGGCACGGCAAGCTGGAATGAAGGCGGCATCTATTTTCTCGCCTCACAAAACCCGGCGTTGAATTCGACATGGGGAGGCAACAGCCTGCTGCTCGATACCCTGTTGCCCATTGCTTCGGGCCAGCAACTTGCCATCTCTTTCCAGGCAACTGCGCCCACCACTACAGGCACGTATAACTTCCAATGGCAGTTGTATCGTAACGACGGCGCAACCACTTTCTTCGGAGCAAAATCGACCAACGTGGCCATTCAAGTCGGCAGCGCGCCGCCGCCGCCGACCAATAACGCGGCCTTCGTCGCGCAGACGACGCCAACGACGCTGACCACCGGCCAGAGCGCTTCGGTCACGGTGACGATGAACAATACGGGGACGACGACCTGGGCTGCGGGCACTTACTATTTAGGCTCGCAGAACCCGCAGGACAACACCACCTGGGGATTGAATCGCGTCAATCTGGCTTCAGCCGTCGTGCCCGGCGCAAACGCCGTCATCACCTTCAACATCACTGCGCCATCATCGCCCGGCACCTACAACTTCCAGTGGAAGATGGCGCAAGACGGCTCAGGTTATTTCGGCACCGCATCGACGAACCGCGCCATCGTGGTTTCGGCTTCAACGCAAAAGACCGCCTTTGACTTTGACAAGGACTTAAAAGCCGACATCGCAGTTTGGCGGCCTTCCAGCGGCGTCTGGTACGTCATTAACAGTTCGACTAGCAACAATATGTCGCAGGGCTGGGGCTTGAGCACGGACATTCCCGTGCCCGCAGACTATGACGGCGACGGCAAGACAGACTTTGCCATCTGGCGGCCATCGACGGGGCAATGGTGGATCATGAACAGTTCCAATGGGGCCATCAGCAGCGCGCAATGGGGAATCAGTGGCGATAAGCCTGTGCCGGCAGACTATGACGGCGATGGCAAAGCCGACATTGCCATCTATCGTCCCAGCAATGGCAGTTGGTACATCATCAAGAGTTCGACTGGCGGCAATATGTTTCAAGGCTGGGGCGCAAGCACAGACATTCCCGTGCCGGCAGACTATGACGGCGATGGCAAAGCCGACATCGCCGTGTGGCGACCCGCTGATGGCAACTGGTGGATCATCAATAGCTCCAACGGCTCCATCAAGACTCAGCCGTGGGGAGCCAGCAGCGATAAGCCGGTGGTGGCAGATTATGACGGCGACGGCAAAGCCGACATCGCCGTGTGGCGGCCTTCCGACGGCGTCTGGTACATCATCAAGAGTTCGACCGGCAGCATTACGTCTCAAGGCTGGGGCTTGAGCACGGATATGCCGGTGCCGGCAGACTATGACGGCGACGGCAAAGCCGACATCGCCGTGTGGCGACCCGCTGATGGCAACTGGTGGATTCTCAATAGCTCCAACGGCTCAATCAAGAATCAGATATGGGGAGTGGCCAGCGATAAACCAGCGGCTGGTCAATAAAGAAACGGCGAGGCAATCTCTCACGAGGCTCCTCAAGTAATCTCTCCAAAGTCGCGGAAGGCGGCGGCGAATCAGTTTAATGATTCGCCGCCGCCTTCCGCATGATCGCACCGCTTCCCTGCGCGGCTCTCATCCTGCCTTACAATCATCCGACAGCCGGCAGACATTTCTAAGACATGGCAGAGCTTAATTGTCCGTTATGGCAATGGCCGGACATCGCCTCTACCGGCAGCGCGACATTCAATACACTGCATTACTTTGCTTGTAAGGATAAGATACGCCGCCGGTTGGCAGATTCCGCCCGATCTGCAAAATCGCCTGATTTCTCTATCGCTTTTGGCTCTTCGGATTTTTTCGCAAATGGCACAGCCATTGCTCTATTGATCATGTGAGTTCGGCGCAGCGGCCTGACAGCGGCGATGCGAATCGAACACAAATACTGACTACGGATGGAGGGACATGATGCTTTGGACAATCTTTGTCATTCTTCTGGTATTGTGGCTGCTCGGACTGGTCGGCCACGTTGGCGGTGCTCTGATTCACTTGCTGTTGGTCGTCGCCGCCGTCGTGTTGATCGTCAACCTGTTGAGCGGTCGCCGGACGGTAATATAAGCGGACGAACAGATACGACTTTGGGGAGTGCTGATGCGCGGGCTCGGTTCATTCGGCCAGCCGGTGCATCAGCCTTTTTTATTCAGCGCCGTTGTTCTCCTCTCGTCAGATAAGCCGCAGATCAGCAGCGGCTCGATCTTGCGACGCTGAAAGCGCGGACTTGTGCCGATGATGTCAGCGCCCTTCCTTCATTCTTTACAAATCCTTAACAAAATCGAGCGAAAATGGCGCAACTGCGCTGGCGCGGGCGGCGTTATTGATGAGCGCGTCGGTAGGTGGTTGATCGCGCGGGTTTAGATTAACATAATAGATTTGGAGCAGTAGCCATGATGAAGGAGGAAGCAACCATGTATCGCATCTCTGGCAAACAGGTGGTAGCGATTGCCATGATCTCCGCGTTGTTTGCGGTCATCGTCGTCATTATTGCGCAACGCGCATTCGATAGATCGAACCGCTCGCCGGCGACATTCGGCGCGGGTCTTGAGCCGGTTGCCATCGCCGACCCGACGGTGGCGACCGACGAGCAGAACAACATAGAGATCTATCAGGCCTACAGCCCTGGTGTAGTCAATATTACCAGCAAGGTTTATCAGCAAACGCTCTTCGGCGTCTACCCATCGGAAGGCAGTGGCTCCGGGTCGATCATCGATGAGAAGGGCTACATCCTGACGAACTATCACGTCGTGCAGGGCGCAACCCAGCTTGAAGTGCAGGTCGAAAACGATAAATTTCAGGGAACGCTCATCGGCACAGACCGCGACAACGACCTGGCGGTCATCAAGATCGAGCCGCCGCACGATCACAAGCTGACGGTGATTCGACTCGGCACCTCGCAAGGCTTGAAGGTCGGCCAGAAAGTCTTAGCCATAGGCAATCCATTCGGCTTGCAGCGCACGCTGACGACCGGCATCATCAGCGGCCTCGAACGGCCCTTGAACGACCCGGCATCGCGGCGCACGATCAACGGCGCGATTCAAACCGATGCCTCGATCAATCCGGGCAATTCGGGCGGGCCGCTGCTGAATGCCAAGGGCGAACAGATCGGCATCAACACCGCCATCTACAGCCCGAACGGCGGCGGTTCGGTCGGCATAGGCTTCGCCGTACCCGTGGATGTCGCCAAGAAGATCATTCCCGAACTCATCAGCAAAGGCTACGTGTCGCGCCCGTGGCTCGGCATTTCATCCTTTCCGATCAATGCGCGCCTCGCCCGCGCTTTCGACTTGCCGGTCAATGAAGGGCTGATGATCATCAATATAGCGCGCGGCAGCGGCGCGGCGGCGGCGGGACTGCGCAGCGCGGCGCTCAACCAGGATGTCTGGGGCAGCACCGTCATTCAACGCATGGGCGATGTCGTCCTCACGGTTGACGGCAAGAAGGTCGTCAGCGCCGACGATCTGCAAAACGCCCTGCAAGACAAGAAGCCCGGCGACACGATTCAACTCGAAGTCTTGCGCGACAGTGACCGCGCCACTGTCTCTGTGCGCCTGAGCGAACGCCCACCGCAGGAACGCTAGCGACAGGGAGAAAGGGAGAAGGGGAGACAGGGAGATAGCGAGTACGATTGAGGCGGTGGTAGGTGCGGCCAAAAGATCAACGCCGATGCGTTTCCCTCGTCTTGTCTCTCCTACTCCCCCACTCCCTGTCTCCCTTTCTCCCTTTCTCCCCTTCTCCTTACTTGTTAGCGTTCTGCTCGTCGCGCATCTCCTTTTGTAATTTACGATACTCTGAAACCGCAGTGTCATGCTCGGCAGCGGTGCGCGAAAACTTGTGCCGCCCGTCGCGACTGTTGACCACGAAATAGAGATCTTCAGTGTTGTCGGGATAGAGCACGGCTTCGATGGAGGCGCGGCCCGGCGAAGCAATCGGGCCGGGCGGCAGGCCGGTGACCAGATAGGTGTTGTAAGGCGATTGCCGCTGCCGGTGGCGCGGTTGATTCGGATTCCCGTCGTAATCGCCAGCGAGAATCGCTGCATAAATGAACGTCGGGTCGCTGCCCAGCGCCATGCCGATCTTGAGGCGATTGAAAAAGACTGATGCCATGTGCGGTCGTTCGTCGGGCACTTTCGCTTCCTTCTCGATGATCGAAGCGAGCGTGATGACTTGATGAATCGTCAGGTTCAACTGGTTAGCGCGCATTCCCCATTCCGGCGTGAAGACTTCGTTGAAACGATTGATCATCGTGCGGATGAGTTCCTCAGGCGTGGTCTTCGCATTGTAGTTATAGGTATCCGGGAACAGATAGCCTTCGAGGTTGCGCGCATTGGGAGCAATCCGTTGAATCAACGACGGGTCATTCATCAAACGCAGGAATTCGGCATCGGTCGCGATGCCGGTTTTCGTGGCCAGCGTCTCGGCAATGTCAAAGCGGTTGTAGCCTTCAGGAATAGTCACGCGCTCAAGAAAGGTTTCGCCGCGCCGAATCCTCTCAATGGCCTGCATCGGTGAGATGGGCGAGGCGAACTTGTAATCGCCGGCGCGCAATCCGCCGCTGCGTCCGGTCAGTCGCAGATAGACCCGCAAGGCGATGGCATGGCGAACAATGCCGGCCTCGCTGAGCTTGGCGACCACGGCTGCCGCGCTTGTGCCAGGTTCAACCGTGATGATGCGGTCGGCTGACGGATGGGCGACCGGACGGTTGACATCCGCGCGCGCCCACAGCACGCCAGCGCCGGCAGCAAGGATTAACAGAACCACTAGCAGCAGCAAGAATTTCAACAGCGAAAAGCCGCGCTCGCCGGCGCTATGGCTTGCCGCACTAGACGAAGTGAGCAGTGGTGAGGGCAGAGATTCAGTCATTCTTTTCTGTAGCACGATTTACTCTTTGCGATGCCGCGAGAAAGTCTTCGAGGATAAGCAAAGCGGCAAATTCATCTGAGCGCGCCCGCCGCGCTTCCCGGTTGAGGCCGCGTTCGATCATCATCTGCTCGGCCTCGTAACTGGTCAGCCGCTCATCTTGCGTGAAGACGTTGACGGCCAGCGCCGCTTTCAGCCGGTCGACAAAACGTAGCGTATTGGCAGCCGCATCGCCGACGCTGCCGTCCATCCTGAGCGGCAGGCCGACGACGACGGCTTCGACTTCCAGGTCTTCCGCCATGGCTCTCAAGCGTGCAATGTCACGTTCGGTATTTGACCTGCGAATAGTCTCGACAGGGCGGGCGCTCAGGCCGAGCGCGTCGGAAACCGCTGTGCCGATTCGCTTCGAACCGAGGTCTATGGCAAGCACTCGCATTGCCAAAAGTATATGAAGCGCCTTCACGGGGTGTCAACGATTGGGCAACTGCCAACAGACCATTGCGCCTGATTGCAGGTCGGGTTATCATGAGTTGGCGGATAAAAGCCCACAAGAGGAGTACCTGATGCGGTTCAAGACCAAAATCGCTGTTGTCGTTTTCTCAACCCTCATTGCCTTTTATGCCATCGTCGGCAGCTTCATGTCGAAGTCGACCAACGTCGTGGCGCGGGGCAGCCAGTATGGTCAGATTTCTATTTTCGATGAAGTGCTCAGTCACATCATCCGCGATTATGTCGAGCAGCCTGATCTCGAAAAAGTGCGTATTGGCAGTCTGCGCGGTCTTGCCGAAGGGCTTGATCCGTACAGCGCCTATTTGACGCCGGAACAGGTCAAGCAGTACGACCCGAAAGCCAGCCGCGCCGAGACCGGCATGATTTTATCGAAAGTCGGCGGCTACGGTTATGTCGTGGCGGTGCTGAAAGGCTCGCCCGCCGATCAACTCGGCATTAAAGCCGGCGACTTCATTGAATACGTCGGCAAAGTGCCGTCGCGCGATCTCAGCCTTTATGACATCGATCAACTCGTCAACGGCCAGGCGGGAACGACCATCGATCTGCGCGTGCTGCATCAAGGCCAGTCGCACAAGCTCACCGTAACCCGCGCCAAGCTGACGCAGCCCGCCGTCGAGTCGCGCATCGATGAGCCCGGCGTCGGCTACATTAAAGTAACCAGTTTTACAGACGGCAAAGCGGCTGAAGTGAAATCGGCGGTCTCCGAGTTGACCGCCAAAGGTGCGCAAAAGATCGTCCTTGATCTGCGCGGCGCGGCCAACGGCAAGATGCAAGAGGGCGTCGCCGTAGCCAATCTCTTTATGGGTTCAGGCACCCTGGCGCGCACGCTCGGCAAAGGCGATAAAGAGATTCAAAGCTTCACTGCCGATGCGGCGAAGACCGTCTTCACCGGCCCGCTCATAGTGGTGATTGATCACAGCACGGCAGGCCCAGCCGAGATCGTCGCCGCCGCCGTGCGCGATCAGAAGCGCGGCGAACTGGTCGGCGAAAAAACCTTCGGCACCGGCTCGGATCAGCAACTGTTTTCCTTGACCGACGGCGGCGCGCTATTGCTGACGACGGCGAAATACGCGCCCGCTTCTGGCAAGGCTTTCATGGAAGAACCAATCGCGCCGACGGTGAAGGTTGAGCGCATCGTCGAGACGGAAACCATCCTGCCCGATACGGACGACGATGACGACGCCGACAAGCCCGAGCAGCAACAACAACCGCAGGCCGCGCCCGTCAAGCCGCCGCAGCCGGTCGAAGATGTGCAGTTGAAGAAGGCGTTTGAACTCATCAAACAAGCTCCTGCCAAAGGTGCCGCCGCACAAAAACGCGCCGCCGCCGCTCAAGCTCCGGCAGCCATAGACAGCGCTTATGCAGACCGGATGGCGACCTAATCGCCATCCGATACGTTGACTTGTAAAAAGAAAAAGCCGCTCGCTGTGAGCGGCTTTTCTCTTCACAAGCCTACCGGTCAATTAATGCTCCGGTTCAACTGGTGTGTGCGGCAATTATTTTACACCTGAGAACTGCGCTGTCTGCGCTTGACTGTAGCCTGACTAAATTATACAATATATTGGGTTAATCTCTTGGTTTAACGGCATATTTTGTGCTATTATGACAGTGGATCTGAACCCCGGCTTGTCCGGATAGTAGGATCCCTCCGGGGGCGGAAACGCCCCCTTTCTTGATTTTATAATCTCACAATCCCATGCGGATCAGACGCTGACGCAACCTTACATAGGATGGGGTCAAGTCTCAGGAAGTAGTTTTGCCCTGACTTTTTCCGTATGTAAGCACTTGGCGCGAGATGCTGATAGAGTAAGAAGGCGGCTAAGTCAGATGCCTGAATAAAATAAGAATGTTCTGAGTTACGAAAATTCGGGTCTTCTATAACGTTTGCTAAAAGCATATTCCGGTATCCTCGACCAAATAGGGGCTGATTAGGAATCGGATTATAGCGGCGCATTTGTCGGAGCAACAGGCTGAGTTTCTTATCATCGGTATGGTCAGGAAATAGCATTCCACGTTCATCTGGGTTATGAGGCCCAGAAAAATTGTGATGAGCCATAGTGTTTTCAAATCGCTGTATGAGGGCTTTCCAAGCCATCTCAAATACGTCGTAACCTGCCCCTTTACCTTGCTTATCAACGACTATATTAATGACATTGAAATCTGTCATTGTAGATAACTGATCTGCGAAAGAACGAATTATTGCAAGCCGGTCGTAACGTTTGATGAAAACTAATTCTCCTGGCTTTGTCAGCAAATGAGCTGCGTGAAGCTCGTCTCGCAAGCGCAAACTATATAACTGCTTCAATTGTTTCCGAAAGGAGATAAGGGTGTTTAGGTAAACCTGCCATCTAAGCTCATGTATCACTAAGCCAGTCAAAACAAAAAATCGTGTTGGCGAGTTTACTAAGCCAGAATCTCCGCTTTCGTCTATGTACATTAAATACAAAGGGCCTGTCCTTTCGTGGCTCTCTTAAACTTCCTTATAGATCATACAATCACATTGAGCGGGGTTAACCCTTCATCATGTTCTTCATCACGAACCAGACGTTGGCCGGGCGCTCGGCCAGCCGGCGCATGAAGTAGGGATACCAGTAGCGGCCATAGGGCACGTAGACGCGCATGCGATAGCCTTCGGCGATCAATTTGTCTTGCAGGTCGCGGCGCACGCCGTACAACATCTGAAACTCGAACCGGTCAGCGGTGATATGGTTCTCGGAGGCGAACTGCCGGGTGGCTTCGATCATCTTTTCGTCGTGCGTCGCAATGCCGTGATAAATTCCCGACACCAGCAGCTTCTGCATCAGCTTGACGTAATTCGCATCGACATCGCGCTTGTCTTGAAAGGCCACCGACGCCGGCTCTTTGTAAGCGCCTTTACAAAGGCGAATCCGAGCGCCGAGCGCCAGCAATTCATCAATGTCTTTTTCGGTGCGATACAGATAAGACTGCACGACGATGCCGACGTTATCGAATTCGCTGCGCAGGCGGCGAAAGATGTCGAGCGTCGCATCGGTCTTCGTCGAATCTTCCATATCGATGCGCACGAAGTTACGGTATCGCGCGGCGGCTTCAACAATCGTCCGCGTGTTCTCGTAGCAAACCTCAGGGCTGATGTCTAAGCCAAGCTGCGTCAGCTTGACCGAGACGTTGGAATCCAGTGCGTTATCGTTAATGGCATCGAGCACCTGGATGTATTCGCGCACTTCGGCGCGCGTTTCGGCCTCTGACGAGATGCTCTCGCCCAGGTGATCGAATGACGCGCGGATCTGCTTCTGGTTCAACTGCCGAATGGCGGCGACCGCGTCGGTCAACTCTTCGCCGGCGACAAAGCGGTGCGTGACGTTGTTGAATGATTTGAAGCGCGTCAGAAAACTTTTGAACCCTGGACTGTTGGACAGGTAGAGAAGAATGGATTTGGTCAGCATCGTTTTTCTGGTTTAAGAATCTGATGAATCCGCAATCAATCGTAGCGACTCACGAACGAGCATAATCCAGGAATGCAGTGAAATCAACTGTGCGGCTGCCCGCGCGTGTCGCGCGGCGCGGGCGGCGGGCGGCGCATACTAAAGTTTTGCGACTTGGAGGCGCACGTGTATAATCCTGTCAACGGTCAATCAAGTATGGAACGTGAAGAGATACAAATCTTCCACGAACATCTCAAGCGCGCGCGGCTCAAACGCACGTCGCAGCGTGACCTGATTCTCGATGTCTTCCTCGACACCGAGGGCCACGTTTCCAGCGAAGACCTCTACACCATCGTCAAGGCGAAAGACCCGACGGTGGGCTTCACCACGGTTTACCGAACCTTGAAACTCTTGAAAGAATGCGGACTGGCGCGCGAGTTGGAATTTCACGACGGGCGCATGCTCTACGAACACGAGTACAAGCACACGCATCACGATCATCTGATCTGCACAGAGTGCGGGGCGCTCATCGAGTTCTACAACGAAGAGATTGAAAAGCTCCAGGATGAAATCACCCGCCGCTATAAATTCAAGCCGCTGCGTCACAGCCATCGCATCTTCGGCATCTGCGCCGACTGCCAGCGCGCTCACAAAGTCGCCGAAAAAGCGGCGCTCGGCTGATCAGGCAGTTATCAATTGCCAGTGATCCGCCATAGTTCATCTTGTGACTAGAAACCGTGAAATCCCGTGGCATAATAAAGACTGGCAACTGATAACTGATAACTGACAACTGGCTGATGCTCAGGAAAGACCGGACAAGACGCGAACACAGACCGCTGATTATCGCTCACAGGGGCGCGTCGGGGCTGGCACCGGAAAACACGCTGGCGGCGTTTCGTCTGGCCGTGGCGATGGGCGCGGACGGTTTTGAGCTTGACGTGCAGTTGTCAGCAGACGGTCAGGCGGTGGTCATTCACGATGCGCACCTCAATCGCACCACGAATCGCACGGGAGCGGTCGCGGCGCTGACCGTCGAGGAACTGGCGGCCTGCGATGCAGGCGCGTGGTTTGCGCACAAGCTGGCACGCCGTCCGCGCATTCGGGCAATGGCTAAAAATGTGATGAATCTTACGCAAGATAATGATCTGCGATTTGCCGGCGAATCGGTGCCGAGGCTCGCAGACGTATTGGCGCTGGCGATGGCGGCAAGGGTCAAGCGCGTTTACGTCGAATTGAAAGGCAATCGCCGGCACGACAAGCAGCCACTGTTCGAGGCTGTGCTGGCGCTCGTTGGACAGCATCAGATGGAGCGCGTTGTCACCTTGTTGTCATTCGATCATGAAATTGTCAGACTGGTGAAAGCAACGACCCCGCACCTGCGCACCGCCGCGACGTTTGCCTTTCCTGGCCGTGGCCAACTGACGGCGCGCGCAATCATCAGCGCCGTCGAGCGCGCTGAGGCCGACGAAGCGGCTTTGCATTACGGACTGGCGACGCGCCGCACGGTCGCCGCATTGCACGAGCGCGGCATCAGCGTCGCGGTATGGACCGCCAATAGCAAGCTGATCATGCGCCGTATGCTGGCGGTCGGCGTCGATGCGATCATGACCAACTATCCGAATCGCCTTGCCGACGTGCTGGCAGCCGACGCAGGCAAGCGCGATTAAGTTCAAGTTATAAGGGATAGCCTTTGGGGTGCGGCTTCTCGACATCCACATATAGACGGCTCCAGTTCATCCGGGCAATCACCCATGTCTAATCCATCACACCGCGCCGCAGAGGAAGCCGAGATAGACGGGCCCGCGCCGCCGTCAATTGCAAGCAACGCAGCCGAAGCGGCGCACGCTGAGATTCAAGCGTTCGTCTCGCGGCCTGAATTCAGCATCCGTCGCACGGTGACGGCGCATGGCCGGTTCGAAGCCCATGCGCATGCGGCCTTCACGGTGACCGTGTTGTTGGCCGGGCGCATGCAGGCTTGCATCGGCGAAAGCGAATTCGCCCTGACCGCAGGCGAGGTGGCGTTCACCGGCATCGAGCAATTGCACGCGGCCCAGGCCGATAAGATCGACTTCGTGTCGATACGCATCCATCCGGCGCTCATCAACAAACTGGCCGCCGAGATGGGTCTGACGCGGGCAACCGCAGAGATCGTCTTTCGTGAGGCGCGCGCGACGGATGCAACCATCGTCGTGATTGCGCGCATCATCGCCGCCGAAGTGACGGACGAAAAGCCCGGACATGAAATCATGCTCGATGCCCTGGTGCGCCAGCTTGCCATCCACTTGTTGCGTTCGCATCTTTCGGTGCGCAAGTCCGCACAGATCGAGTTGTCGCGCGTCGGCCCCGTAGACCGCCGGCTGCGGCGCGCGCTTGAGTTCATGCATGACAACTACGGGCGCGAGTTGGCGCTCGAAGAGATCGCCGCTGCGGCTTATCTATCAGAGTATCACTTTGCGCGCCTGTTCAAGCAGATCACCGGCGCGACGCCGCATGTTTATCTGGCCAACCTGAGAATCGAAAAAGCGCGGCGTTTGCTTGTCGACACGACGCTGCCCATCATTGAAATCGCCGCGATGGTCGGCTATCAAAGCCAGAGCCACTTCAGCAAAATCTTCAAATCCGTCACCGGCCTGACGCCGCGCGCCTACCGCGACAGCAGCCGACGTTAGACGCTGAGTCTATACGATGAATAGCAGCTTGCCGGCACGGGCGTGGGATCATCCCGAAATACGAATGGTGGTCGTCGTCACCGGCAACACGTCGTCAACCTTGGCGCAGCCAGTCGACTTTCTCTACACAAACATCCTGCGGGCCGTGCAATGAATCAACCGCGTGTTGGCAAATAACTCGATGCATCAATATCACTTTTGGAAAACGCGCAAGCGACAAACCGGCGCTCAGCACTTTGGAGACGAAGTAATATTACGTTTCTCATATAGGGGCGGCCAATAGGGACGGCCAAACCGGACCGCCCCTATATGGTCGCCTTCATGCGTAAACCGCTATATGCCCTTGCTCCTGGCGCTAAATCAGATTGCATAAGAAGGGGACAAAAGAAATTGCCACAGAGTCACAAAGACACAAAGAAAATCTTAAAACCTTCCTGGGTTTCTCAATATTTTCCTCTGTGGCTCTGTGCCTCTGTGGCCAATCTCTTGTCCCAATCTTGTGCGCTTCGATTTAGTAACGGAGCGTGCCGACCATGGTCGTCTCAAAAGCTCCCGTGACGAGGTTCTGCGTCACTACGTAGTTGGCGCTGCCGCTGGCATTCGTGTACCTGCCCGTACCGCCGATAAATTGCATGCTCCCCGTAGAAAGCGCTGTGGCAGGATCTAATACGCCATCTCTCAACACCACGCTAAGCTGATCCCCACTGTCTGTCGTGAAAATCGCCTGTCCAGTGGCACTGATGAGAGGAGGATTAGCCGGTGCGAATTGTAGCTCCCCAACGCCTGTCCACAAGCTCAAATTGGTTGCAGTGCCCGCAAGAGTTATAGTAGCGCCCGTTGGGTTGCCCGCCCCATCCGTGATAAAGGTTGCGATGCCAGCGCCTCTAAATGCAAAAGGGTGATCGACACCTATGGGACGGTTGATCGTCGCAGGGCGTTGCGCAGACGCGATTGTGAAAGCCCCCATAAGCAGCAGGGCGGTTAGCATGAGCATTCGTACTTTGAATAAGTGTTTCATTAGTGTTCTCCTTTTCATTCGTAATCTATTGACTTCCGGTGATGCATAGAGTGATTAGCCATACCGATGACCTTCTCCATACTTCCTCTCCGGCGCAGAGCCAGCATCAATAACCGGCTCTATCTGGTTGTCAATTTAGAGTGGCGAATAATCGGAAAACATCACACGGGCTCTCGCAGAATTGCCAAATTATTTTCTCAATTGGCTAATAAGGCTCTGGTGATTGCGCTTTTCGCTTTAACCGCTTGCTGCTTCCAGTGCCAATTACGCAAGGCACCGCTAAAAGTGCGCAACATCGCGGCAAGCTAGTGGACAGCGATCTGCTTTAATTTCATCTTGAATACAAGCGCAGACCAAACGCACTTCAAGAAAGGAATTTTTATGTCGAATCAAAAAACTCCCGTCGCCATCGAAGAACCCAAAGGCAAGCTCGGCGTGCTGCTCGTTGGCCTGGGGGCGGTCAGCACGACCTTCATCGCCGGTGTTGCCGCCATCAAGAAAGGCCTCGCCGAACCCATCGGCTCGCTCACGCAGATGGGCACCATCCGCCTGGGCAAACGCACCGAAAACCGCGTCCCCTTAGTCAAAGACTTCGTGCCGCTCGCCTCGCTCAATGATCTGGTCTTCGGCGCGTGGGACATCTTCGAAGAGGATGCTTATGAAGCGGCGCTGCATGCCGGCGTCCTCGAACGCGATCTCATCAATCAGATCAAAGAAGAACTGCAAGCCGTCCGTCCCATGAAAGCCGTCTTCGATCAGCATTACGTCAAGCGCTTGAACGGCACGCACATCAAGCAGGGCGCAAACAAGCTGGAACTGGCCGAGCAGTTGATGGCCGACATCAATGAGTTCAAGCGCAAGAATGAATGCGACCGGCTGGTGATGGTCTGGTGCGCGTCTACGGAAGTCTTCATGACCTGCACGGCAGAGCACGATGATCTGGCATCGTTTGAAAAGGCCATGCGCGAAAACAACCCCTGCATCGCGCCGTCGATGATCTACGCTTATGCGGCGTTAAAATCGGATGTGCCATTTGCCAACGGCGCGCCGAATCTGACGGTGGACGTGCCGGCGCTGACAAAACTCGCCGCCGACCAGGGGCTGCCGGTTTGTGGCAAAGATTTCAAAACCGGCCAGACCTTGATGAAGACCATGATTGCGCCGGGACTCAAAGCGCGGCTGATCGGCTTGCACGGCTGGTTTTCGACTAACATTCTCGGCAACCGCGACGGCGAAGTGCTGGACGATCCCGAATCGTTCAAGACGAAAGAAGAATCAAAGCTCTCGGTGCTCGAATACATCTTGCAGCCGGAGGTCTACCCGAAGCTCTACAAAGACTTCAGCCATATCGTGCGGATCAACTACTATCCGCCGCGCGGCGACAACAAAGAAGGCTGGGACAACATAGATATCTTCGGCTGGCTGGGCTATCCGATGCAGATCAAGATTGACTTCCTCTGCCGCGACTCGATCCTGGCCGCGCCGATTGTCTTAGACCTGGCGTTGTTCCTCGATCTGGCAAAGCGCGCAGGCATGCGCGGCATACAGGAGTGGCTGTCGTTTTACTTCAAGAGCCCGATGACCGCGCCGGAGCTTTACCCGGAGCACGATCTCTTCATTCAGTTGATGAAGCTCAAGAACACCCTGCGCCACCTCAAAGGCGAAGAGTTGATCACCCACCTCGGACTTGAGTATTACGATTAAGCTATCGCAGGATCACTTGAGCAGGCGGGAGTTGCGCGGCTCCCGCCTGCCTTCACCACCACGCAGCGCTTTTCTGCCTCTGCAAAGCGACCAGACGGGCTCCGTCTCGCCTGCCGAATTAACCATATGATTCCTCGCGCACCGACCCGCGCTTTACAGACCTGATGCGGAACGCCGGCCTCTCGCCATAGAGTAATAAAGAACCAGAGCCCTTCATGACAAAATGCGCTTCCAACATGACCCTGGCTGGTCGTACTATAGAGCGCTATGAAAAGGCTACTCGCATCAATTTGTCTGCTCTTTCTCATCAATGCTACCGCCAGGGCGATTGACCTCGACGGGCTCGAACCCATCGGCTCTGTAATCAGTTTCACAAAATCGGCAAACGCCGTCTTGTTCAACTGCGCCGATGGCTCGCAGGTGCAGGTAAGCGTTCTGGCACCCGATCTGGTGCGCGTGCGGGCAGCGTTCAAAAAATCGCTGCCGGCGCGCGATCATTCGTGGGCCATTGCCAGGACTACCTGGGACGCCGTTCGCTGGAACGTCGCCGAGCAAACGGATGCGATTATCATCACCACCGACGAACTTGAAGTCGTCGTCCGCCGCGCGCCGCTGCTGGTTGAATTCCGCGACCCCAAAACGCACGAGACGATCAACAGCGACTTCAAGCCGATCATGCGCGACCCGAAGAACGAAGGGGTCGTCGCCGCCAAACGGCTCGGTTATGAAGAACGCTTCTACGGTCTTGGCGAGAAGGCGGCGCGGCTCGACAAGCGGCGCGGCCAGTTCACCAACTGGAACTCCGATACGCCCGCCTACAAGGAAGGCACCGACCCTATCTATCAAACGATTCCCTTCTACATGGGGCTGGAAAACGGGCGCGCTTATGGCCTCTTCTTCGACAACAGCTATCGCTCGCATTTCGATTTCGGCGCGTCGTCGCAGGAATATATCGCCTTTTCAGCCGAAGGCGGCGAGATGAATTATTATTTCTTCAACGGCCCGTCGATGAAGAAGATCATCAGCCGTTATACGGATCTCACGGGCCGCATGCCGATGGTGCCCATGTGGGCGCTCGGCCATCAACAATCGCGCTGGAGCTATTACCCGCAGCCGCTCGCCGAATACATCGTGCGCCGCTATCGTGAAGAAGATTTGCCGCTCGATGTGCTCTATCTAGACATACACTATATGCAGGGCTACCGCATCTTCACATGGGACACGACGCGCTATCCCGACCCGAAAGCCTTCACAGAGAAGCTCAGACAGCAAGGCGTCAAGGTGATCCCCATCGTTGACCCCGGCGTCAAATACCAGCCGCCCGCCGAGGGCGCGCGCGATGCCACCGTCAAGCCTGAACTGACGCCGCAGGACAAGAGCTATTACGTCTTCAATCAAGGTATGGCGAAGGATTATTTCGTGCGCCGCAAGAACGGCGATCTCTACGTCGGCGCGGTGTGGCCGGGCAAAGCGGTGTTCACAGACTTTACGCGCGACGACGTGCGCCGCTGGTGGGGCGACCTCTTTCGCGCCTACACGGACAACGGCATCGCCGGCATCTGGACAGACATGAACGAGCCTTCCGACTTCGTCGATAAGTCGGGCGACTCGCAGACGGATCTGCTATTCGACGATGAAGGCGAGCGCTCGCTGTACGGCAAGAACCGCAACGTCTTCGCCCTGTTGATGGCGCGCGCCACTTACGAGGGGCTGATGCGCTTGCAGCCGAACGTCCGTCCTTACATCATCACGCGCGCCGGTTATGCGGGCTATCAACGCTATACGACCATGTGGACGGGCGACAACACAGCGACGTGGGAAACATTACAATTGAGCATCCCTATGTATACGACGATGGGACTCTCAGGGGTGCCGTTCATCGGCGGCGACGTTGGCGGCTTCATCGGTCGCACGGACGCCGAGTTGTTGACGCGCTGGTACGAGGCAGGCTTTCTCGTGCCGATGCTGCGCAACCACCAGCAGATTGATACTTATGATCACGAGCCGTGGCGCTTCGGCAAAGTTTACGAAGACATCATCCGCAAGTACCTGAAGCTGCGTTATCGCCTGTTGCCGTTTCTCTACACGCAGCTTGAAGAAGCGCATCGCACAGGAATGCCTATCTTTCGCCCGCTGGTTTTGAATTATCAAAACGATTCCAATGTGCTGTCGATTGACGACGAATTCATGATCGGCGCGGATTTGCTGGTCGCGCCGGTGATGAAGCCGGGACTGACGAGCCGCCTGGTCTATCTGCCCGAAGGCGAGTGGATCGATTACTGGACAAACAAGCGACTCAAGGGCGGCACGCTGATTCAGGCAGACGCGCCGATTGATCTGGTGCCGATGTATGTGCGCGCCGGGGCAATTATTCCCATGGGGCCGGAGATGAACCACGTCGGCGAGAAGCCCTTCGATCCGTTGACGCTGGCGATTTACGCCGACGCCAAATCGGAAGCGGCAACGACGATTTATGAAGACGACGGCGCGACGCAAGCTTACACGCAAGGCGCTTTTCGCCGCACAGCAGTGAGCCTGGCGAAGTCCGGCGCGGCGATGCAGATCAAGATCAGCGCCCCCGAAGGCAGTTACAATCCAGGCGGGCGCGGCTTCACGCTGGTCGTGAAGTCGGCTCCCACAGCCCGTTTGGTGTCGCTCGACGGCAAGCCGCTTGCAGGCATCAGCGCCGGCGCGCACGCAAACGGCTGGATGAAGTCAGGCGACGATCTGGTGATTCAAATCACCGACGACGGCAAGGCGCACACCATTCAGGTCAGGTAGCGGGGTTCAGCGTTTGCCGTCGAGATTGCCCCATTCACCCGATTCGATGAAGCTCGCCCAGAAGTAAGGATGCTGATAGCGCGGGCCGGCCAGCATTTTCAGTTGCACTTGCCTGAGCGCTGCGCTGCGGCCAATGCCTGCTTTCAAGCGTGTGTAGTAATCAATCATCAGATCGCGCGTCGCGGCGTCGTCCACTTTCCAGAGACTCAACATCTGGCTCTCTGCGCCAGCAAGCACCAGCGCACGGCGCAAGCCATAGACGCCGTCGCCATTGCGCACCGCGCCGAGACCCGTCTCGCAGGCGCTCAAGACCACGAGTTTCGTCCCCCATAAATCGAGGCTGGCGACTTCAAGCGCCGTCAGTATGCCGTCCTCATTGCCGCTCTTGTGCAGATTGGTTCCCGCCATCGCCAGCCCTGAGCGCAACAGCGCATTTTCGGCGCGGCCAGAGCCTGCGCCAGATTGCAGGCTGCCGGCAATCAACCCGCGCTCTCCGGTCGCCGGCAGCGTCTCGGCATCTTCGAGAAAGAAACCGTGCGTCGCAATGTGGAGAATCATCGGCCCGGCGGCCTGCTTGATGGCGGATTCCGTCGCCTCTCCTTTGAGCAATAATCTGGCCTCAGGCAGTAATCCGAGCAGCCCACGCGCCTCCTCGTTGGTGCCGGGCAACGGCTCAAAATAGACTTGCGAAAAATCCACTTCGTCGGTCGCGCCGGCAGCGATCTTTAAGCCTCTCTGCGTACCCACCTGAACCGCGCCGCCGAAATCCGGGTCAGCTAGGATCAAGGCGCGCTGCCGGCTCGGCGTCTGCGTTTGCAGCCGCAGCAGATCGCGCCCGCTGGTCAGATAAACGATGGCGTATCGCTTGATGAGATAATCATCGTGTTCATCAACCAGCGCGTCGAACGGAATCAGGTTCAACGCGCCATCGGGTGAGAGCAATATCTGTCGCCGCTTGCCCAACAGCTTGCGAACCGGCTGCATCACCTGCTCATCGACCTGGCGAGCCAGCCGCTTCACATCCGTGCTGTGGGGATCGCGCAAAGCCTGACGCAACGCTGCAATCGCTTCATCGATCACCTTCGCTTCGCCAAGCTCTATCCACTTTGGCTCGCCGTGATGGCGCAGCACGTAAGCGACATAGCGGCGCGCGCCGAATTGATCCTCGCGTTTTTTATACTTCGGATCGAATGGCCGAAAGCTGACGAACTCGACCAGTGCGGCATTGTCGGGGATGGCCGCTTGAACGGCCTCAATCGTCACCGGCTGCGCCTGTGCGCGGAACTCGACGCTGCGCGCGCTGATCTGTGATTCGAGCCGCTCCACCTGCTCTTCGAGCCGGCGAGTCTCGGCGAGCAACTGCGCCGCATTGCCCTTGTCCGTGCCTTTGAGCACCAGTCCCGCCAGTTCCGTTCGCGCCGCCGTCAATTGATCGAGCAGTGATTGATCCTGCGGATTGAGACGGCGACGCAACGCGCTGATGCTATCGGCCATAGCATCGAGAGCGCGGCCCTTGCGGCGCAGGATCGTCGTCAAGGCCAACTGCCGCGCTGCCCTATCCTTTGGCGCAGAGCGCACGTGCAGCGAGATCGTGCTGTCGGTCTGTCCCGCGAGCGTCGCCAGATAAAGCAGCTTCTGCCGCTCCGACCCTGTGGCGATGTTCAAGGCAATCTGGCGCTCGAAGATTTCATTGCTGCGCGATTTGAAGGCCACCGCCCCGTGCAGGTCGCCGCGCGCTTCATCCAACTGCGCCAGGTTGTTGAGCAAGGTGGCAACATAGGGATGCTGCGGCCCCAACGTCTTTTCGCAGATGGCCAGGGCGCTCTCGAAGAGCGGTTCGGCTTGCGCATAATCTTCTTTGACGTAGTAAAGCACGGCGAGGTTATTGCGCAAGGTGGCAACATAGGGATGCGTCGCGCCAAAGGCTTTCTCGGCAATGGCGAGCGCCCGCACAAACAGCGGCTCGGCCCGCGCGTATTCACCTTTTGCTTTGTAAAGCCACGCGAGATTGCTGAGCGACTGCGCGACATCGGGATGCTCTGGCCCCAGGGCTTTTTCGGAAATCGCCAGGGCGCGCTGGTAGAGCGGCTCGGCTTTCGCGTAATCGTTTTTGGTGTGATAAAGCACCGCCAGACCGTTGACCGGCTGCGCAACATCGGGATGCTCTGGCCCAAGCGTCTGCTCCGAAAGCTTGATCGCGCGTTGATAAAGCGGCTCGGCTTTCCCGTAGTCGCCTTTCAAATAGTAGAGTTGCGCGAGACTGTTCAACGCCCTGGCGAGGTACGGATGGCGGGCCTTCTCGAAAACCGCCGCCGCTCGCTGCAACAGCACTTCGGCATTGGCGTAGTCGCCGCGCTTGCGATACAACTCGGCGAGGCTGGTGAGAAACGTGGCGACGGTCGGATGCTGTGGGCCGAGCGCTTTCTCAGCTATCGCGATGGCGCGCTGGTAAAGCGGCTCGGCTTTCGCGTAGTTACCTGTCGTAAAGTAGAGCACCGCGAGGTTGTTGATGTAACTGGCGACTTCAGCGTGATCAGGCCCCAGCCACTTTTCCCGTATGGCGATGGCGCGCTGGTAAAGCGGCTCGGCTTTCGCATACTCACCCGTTGTATCGGCAAGCTGCGCCAGGGTGTTGAGCGATAGCGCCACATCCGGGTGCTCCGGCCCCAGGGCTTTCTCTCGGATCGCCAGCGCCTGCTGATGCAGCCGTTCAGTATTTTTGTAATCTCGCTTACCAAGATAAAGTTCTGCCAGATTGTAGAGAAAATCGGCGCGTTCCGGCGCATCCTGGGCGAGCGTCTTGTCGCACGAGGCGAGGGCGTGCTCGGCTATCTGCACCGCTTCATCCTCGTGGCCTTCATCTTTGGCTTGCACGGATTGCGCCATCAACGTGCGCGCTTCGAGCAAGGCTCGGTCGCTTGAGGTGGCCGCGCGCCATTCCAGAATGCGTATCTCATAGCGTCCTGTCGGGGCGTTTTCTTCGAGCGAATGCACATCGAGCCGGTAGCTGCCGGCGACGGCGGCGATCACCCCGACGCGCTCAGGGCCAAGCGCGCCGTTCGGGCCATCGACTTCGATCAATGGTTTGCCATCGGGCGCAATCGCCGTTATGGCAACGTCAATGCCGCGCTGCTCAACCAGGACGCTGAGGTACTGATCGGCGGCCAACTGGATTTGATAAACGTGCGACTGGCCGCCTTGAAGCTCGCGCTCAACGGCGCGGCTCGCTTCGAGTTGCCGGAGGTCAGGCGGATTCTGCGCCGACTTGCCTGCATCGGCTTTGGGCTCTTGTGGTGGCGCAATTGAAAAGCTACGCGCCAGGGTAAGTGGATGCGATAGCCACAGACCGATTGCCAGGAGCGGAACGATGCGGCTTAGATACTGAACCAGGCGTGAGGACTGAAGCATAGTGGGGCCTCCATCAACGGAATGCGCCGCCACAATAACGCAAACCCTTCATAAGCGCAATTACTTTCGATTCTCAATGATTCGGAGGCGCGGCGCACTTCACTGGCCGCAAACCAAAAGTAAAGGGCAACGATGGCTTGATCACCATCGTTGCCCTTTGTGAAATCAACTGGCAATTGTGAGGTTGGCTTTAGCGGCGCGGGCCGCGACCGCCGCCGCCGCCGGGACGCGGGCCGCGACCGCCGCTGCCGCCGGGACGCGGGCCGCGCGGGCGGTCGTCGCGTGGGCGGTCATCGCGCGGGCCGCGATCTTCACCGCCTTCGCCGTCGCGGTTGCCGCGATCATCTTCAGGCTCAGCTTCGCCGCGCTCGGCGCGCTCGTCTTTCAACACCGCTCGGCGCGACAGGCGAATCTTGCCCGACGGATCAACGTTGATCACCTTGACCAGTAATTGCTGGCCTTCGTGTAACTCGTCGCGCACATCGCGGACGCGATAATCGGCAATCTCCGAAACGTGCAGCAAGCCATCGGTGCCCGGCAGTATCTCGACAAACGCCCCGAAATCGGCCAGCCGCTGTACTGTGCCAAGATAGGTCTTGTTGACCTCAGGCACCGCCGTGATGCCTTCAATGATCTGTTTGGCGGCTTCGGCCTGTTCGAGATTCGCCGAGGCGATGTTGATGCGCCCGCTGTCTTCGACGTCGATCTTGCAGCCGGTCTTTTCGACGATGCCGCGTATCACCTTGCCGCCCGGCCCGATGACATCGCGAATCTTATCAACCGGAATCTGTATGGTGAGAATGCGTGGCGCGTACTGGCTGATCTCCTCGCGCGGCGCGGCGAGCGCCTGCTCCATCTTGTCGAGGATGTAGAAGCGGCCATCCTTCGCCTGTTGCAAAGCGTCTGCGAGAATGCGCGCGTTGATGCCGGTGACTTTAATATCCATCTGTAGCGCCGTGATGCCCTCGCGCGTACCGGCGACCTTGAAATCCATATCGCCATAGTGATCTTCGGCACCGGCGATGTCGGTCAAGATTGCATAACGATTGCCTTCCATTACCAGCCCCATGGCGACACCGGCCACCGGTCGCTTCACCGGCACGCCTGCGTCCATCAACGCCAGCGAACCGCCGCAGACCGTCGCCATCGAACTGGAGCCATTGGATTCCGTAATGTCGCTTACAATTCGCAGCGTGTAGGCGAATTCCTCTTCGGTCGGCAACATCGGTTCAAGGGCGCGGCGGGCCAGAGCGCCGTGACCGATCTCGCGGCGGCCCGGCGAACCAACCCGGCCCGTCTCGCCAACCGAAAACGGCGGGAAGTTATAGGCCAGCAGAAAGCGGCGCTTGATTTCGCCCTTTTCGAGATCGTCGAGGAACTGTATGTCTTCGCTGGTGCCGAGGGTCGCCGTGACGATGGCCTGAGTTTCGCCGCGCGTAAACAGCGCCGAACCGTGCGTGCGCGGCAGCCAGCCGGTGTCAATCGAGATGGCGCGAATCTCGCTGAAGCGGCGACCGTCAGGGCGATGGCGGCGTTCGAGAATGTCTTCGCGGAAGATCTTCTCTTTCAGGTGATCGAAAATTTTGCCGGCCAGCTTGCGCTTCTCGGCTTCTTCTTCGGGATAGGCTGACACGGTAGCTTCTTTGAGCGCGTCGACTTTGGCATAGCTTTCCAGCTTGCCGTGCTTGCCGGTGTCAAGCGAATCGCGCAAGTCATCGCTGATGCGGGCGGCGATGTCGCTGAGCATTTCAGCGTCAAGCTCAGGCGCGACCACATCGCGCTTGGTGACGCCGAGTTTCTGGTACATCTCTTTTTGCAGGCGGCAGAGTTTCTTGATTTCGTTGTGGCCGAACATCAAGGCTTCGACCATGACATCTTCAGAGATTTCCCTGGCACCCGACTCGACCATCGTGATGGCCTCTTCGCTGCCGGCGACGATGAGGTTGAGTTGCGAAGCGCGCGTCTGATCGTAAGTCGGATTGACGATAAAACGGTCTTCGATCAAGCCGACGCGCACGCCGGCCACGGGGTTTTCAAAAGGGATGTCGGAAAGGTAGAGCGCCGCCGATGCGCCGGTGATTGCCAGCACATCGGAATCATAGTTTTCGTCCGCCGACAGCACCAGGGCGATGACCTGTGTATCGTCGCGATAGCCTGCTTTGAAAAGCGGGCGCAACGGGCGATCGATCAGCCGCGAGGTCAGGGTCTCTTTTTCCGACGGGCGGCCTTCGCGACGAAAATAATTGCCGGGGATGCGGCCCGCGGCATAACCGTACTCGCGGTATTCGACCGTGAGCGGGAAAAAGGTAATGTCCGGGCGCGGCTTCGAGCCGACTGCCGTGACTAAAACCATGGTGTCGCCGTAGCGCACAATCACCGCGCCATCCGCCTGCTTGGCGACTTTGCCGGTCTCGATTGAAAATTCGTTTACGCCTAATTGAACTGATTCTTTCAACTCCATAGATGTCTCCTTCTTCCTTCCGCTGCGCGCTTGGAGCATTTGCGCCTGTCTTTATTCGACCCACCGCAGACCACGAGCGCGACGGTTAAACACCGCGATTGCTGAAATGTGGTATGCATCGCAAATCGCTCCGCATTGGTTTTCAAGAGCCGCGATAGGGGTCTTCGGCGGCTCGCTTCGGGTTGCGCGACTTAGCTGATGGCAACGCGGCTGGCCTATAGCTGCAAGCCCGCGCGTGCAACCGGTTGCCTAAAAAACTAAAACCACGGTGAGCCGCTTCGCCTGCCGGCGCGCTCCCGTGGTCATCTGTGCAGTAAATGTGTCTGAACCGATAAGCCGACGCGCTTTTGCCAGAATGTATCGCGCAGGTTGGAAGTACCCGGACGGTTGATTCTTGTCTGGCTGGTGTGAACAGACTGGCTGCGCGCCAGAGAGCCGACAACTGACAAGGCCGCCCGAAGCAACTTGGCTTGCGTGCGGCCTTTCCCTCGTGATCTCTATTTCCTTATACCCAGACGACTGATGACTTCGCGGTAACGCTCGGCGTCCTTGCGTCGCAAATAATCGAGCAAGCGCCGGCGCTGGCTGACTAATTTCAGCAGGCCGCGCCGCGAGTGATTGTCTTTCACATGCGTCTTGAAGTGCTCGGTGAGGTCATTGATGCGCCGCGTCAACAGCGCCACCTGAACTTCCGGCGAGCCCGTGTCCGTATTGTGCACTTTGTACTGACCAATGATGTTGGTCTTCGCTTCCTTCGCTAACGCCACTTTCGCTACTCTCCTCTACACGGATAGAAATTCTCGTTTCTCTTTAACCCAAAAAAATTAACACACGCGCTACGGCGCTGTAAAGCCAAACGATGAGCAGTTATCAGTTGCCAGTTATCCGTTGTCAGTTGTTGGAGAATGCAGAGAGCCGATGGCGGCTTTGAATCAATGTGAGAATTAAGCTGAAACATGGCAAGCGCCGCTGATCGGTTTCTGCTTTTTGCCGTCACCGGCGACTGACCACGGATAACGGCTTCTCGCTCTTGCCATCGCCGCCGCGAGCCACTAGCATACTTGACTCAATATAAGTAGATTGCGATGCCTGTACACGAACGAACAATTGCAACTCTGGTTGATGCCGTGCGCCGCGTCAGCAGTTCGCTCGACCTTGACGAAGTCATCGACACCATCTTCGACTCACTCAAAGAACTGATCGATTATTCGGCGGCGGTCATCTGCATCATCGACCCGCGCACGCACGCGCTCTTCGCGGTGAAGACGCGCGGCTATCCGCCACAGATCATCGGCGACGATTTCCTGCAATCCGGCGGCGGCATCATCGGCTGGGTGATCAAGAACGGCAGCGGCCAGATCGTCAACGATGTCAAAAGCGATAAACGCTATGTGAAGGCGCGCGCCGAAACGCGCTCGGAAATCGCCGCGCCCATCATTCGCGCCGACGGCCAGGTGATCGGCGTCATCAATCTCGAAGCCGATCAGGTGAACAGCTACAGTGAAGGCGATCTCGAACTGCTGATTATGTTCGCGTCGTTGGCCGCTTCGGCGATTGATCACACGCTGCTCTATCGCGAAGTGTTGCACAAACGGCAGGCGGAAAGCGAAATCGAACTGGCGCGCAAAGTGGTCGAGGGCCTGTTGCCGCGCGCCTTTCCCAACCTCACGGGACTCGACATCTATGGCACAACGATCCCCTTTCGCGAGGTCGGCGGCGATTATCTGGACGTGATCGATCATGTCTCCGACCGGCTCGGCGTGCTGGTGGCCGATGTCTCTGGCAAGGGACTGGCGGCGGCGCTCATCATGGTGACGTTTCGCGCATACATTCACGCCACGGTAATCAACGAACTGGCGATGCGCGTCGTGATGGCGCGCGTCAATCAACTGGTGCACGAGGCGACCAGCGGCGACCGCTTCATCACGACGTTTTATGGCTTGATTGATGTGGAAAACAAGCGGCTGATGTACATCAACGCCGGCCATAACCCGCCGCTGCTGCAAAGGGCCGACGGCACTAGCGAGTTGCTATCGCACGGCGGTCTGCCGCTCGGCGCATTCGAGGATGCGCGCTATTCGGAATCGGTTGCCGAGTTGCGCACTGGCGACCTGCTGGTGCTCTACACTGATGGCGTCGTCGAAGCGCGCAACTCCAAAGACGAACTCTTCGGCCTGCCGCGACTCCAAGAAGTGGTGCGCGCCTACGAAAGCGAGCGCGCTTACGATATTGTGCAAGCCGTCACCAGTGCGGTTTACGATTATGCCTTTGATATGGACGGCCCCGAAGACGATCTCACCGTGATGGTCATTAAAGTGAAGTGACAAATGACGAGTGACGCTTCACACGGCGCGGCGCTGGCCGCTATCGTTGGAGACGAGATGGCGGGAGGGGCCGGGCAATCCTTTGCGCCGCGCTTTGTCGCTATACATGGCGCGGTCAGCCGCGAGCAATAGCTCATCGAGAGAATCGCCGTCGAGTCCAAAACTGGCGCAGCCGATGCTGATGCCGACGGTCAACCTGGTGCCGTTGAAACCGAAATCGTGTTTATCGATGGCCTTCTGCAAGCGCAACGCCGCTTCGCGCGCTTCTTCCCCGCCCGCATGCATGATGATCACAAATTCGTCGCCGGCATAGCGTCCCAGGAAATCCATCGAGCGAATCTGCGCGAGCATCACGCCAACCAGTTGCTTGAGCACCTGATCGCCCGCCTGATGGCCGAGCTTGTCGTTCACCGCTTTGAAGCCATCGAGATCCATCAATAACAAGGAGAAGGTGTCGCGATGACGGCGGGCGCGGTCGGCCTCTTCTTCAAAGCGATAACGCAGGGCGCGCGCGTTCGGCAGGCCGGTCAGCATATCCGTCAGCGCGCTGGTTTCTGTGCGCTCGTGATGCACCGAGTTAGCAACCGCATCCGAGAGCAGCTTGGCAACCGCTTCCATCAAGCGCAGATGATCCGGTGTGTAGGTCTCAAGCTCTGCGGAGTAGAGCGCCAGCGCGCCCAAAGCTTCGCCATCTTTGACCAGCGGCACCACCGTCGCGGCGCTGTAAGATTCGCCCGGATCAAGCGACATCGCATCGAAGTCAACCATCGGATTGCAGTTGTGCATCGGGTTGCTGTTGGCGACTACCCAGCCGCTGATGCCTATGCCCGACCTTATGCGTTTGCCGCGAAAGCGTTCGCTGTTGCGGCCAGCGACGTGCGCGGCCTCGACTTCGGTAGCGTCCTGACGCACCAGATAGAGAACGCAAGTCGTATAGTTGACAATATCGAGCAGGCGCGCAGAGAAGACGGCGAAGGTGTCGCGTAGATCGAGGCTGGTGCCGATGGTCTGGGCGATGTTGTAGAGCGCCAGCACTTCGCGATGGGCGCTGCGAATTTGCTCATAAGCAATGGGGCCGCTGGCGGGTTGCAGGCGGCGTTCGTCGCCCGGCTTGCGGCGAAACGTTTCGACCTGCGGTTCGACGCGGCGCTCGCGGATTTCTGCCTCGAACTCTTCGAGATGATCGAGAAAAGCGCGCACGATGTTTGGGTCGAAGACCATACCAGCGCCCTCCTTGAGCGTCGCAATGGCTTCGTCGCGCGTCATCGCCTTGCGATACTGCCGGTCTTCGCGCATCGAATCGAACGAATCGGCAATCGTCAGAATCCGCGCCGTAATGGGGATTTCATCACCGCGCAGGTTGTCTGGATAACCGCGCCCGTCCCAGCGTTCGTGATGATGGCGCACCACCGGCACGACCGGATAGGGAAAGCCGACACGCTCCAGTATCTCTGCGCCGACCGTGGTGTGAACTTTCATCTTCTCGAACTCGGCGGGCGTCAGTTTGCCCGGCTTGTTGAGGATATAATCGGGCACCGCGAGTTTGCCAATATCGTGTAGCAAAGCGCCGGCTTTTAACGCTTCGATTTCAAGTTCGGACAGACCGAACAGCCGTGCCAGCCCGGTCGCGTAAATCTGCACGCGATGCACGTGGTCGTGGGTCACTTCGTCTTTGGCATCAATGGCAATGGCCAGCGCTTCAATCGTCCGCAAGTGCAGTTCGGCCAGTTGCTCTGCATGACGGTTCGAGGTCTCTATGCGGTCGAGGTAGACTCTATAGGTAAAGAAAATAATGGCGGCAATGGGCACCGCGAGGATAAACGCATAAAACGAGACGATGGCAATCAGCTTGACGATGATGCAGGTCATCAACGCGCCGCCAACGTAAGAGACCGCCATCCACAATAGCGAGGCCCGCCGGCTGGCGGCGAAACTTCGCCCGCGCCGTAGCGACTCGATCAGGCTGGTGATGCCGGAATTGCAGGCGCAGTGAACCGCAGCGATCACCGCCGTCGCAATGCCAAGACTGAACATGTCGGCTGCCAACCGCGTCAGGTCGCCGAAGACGAGCGTGGCGATGGCGCTGGCAGCATACGCGGCGAGGCTCTTGAGCGCGGCGTGGTAGAGGATGACTTTGCGCTGCTCTTTGTGCTGTAGCGAATTGATGGCGGCGTCGGCTCCGGCCAGCGTCACCGCCGGATGCGCGCCGAATAAGAACATAGCGATGAAGACCAACACATCGCCTAACGCCAGGCCGTTCGCGAGCCGTGGGACGCCGATGTCAAGGCGCGAGGCGAGCAGCACCGTGACCAGACTGAGCAGCGCCCATTGCACACCAATATCGTTCAACACGAGCAAGGCGGTTGAATAAGCCAGCGCCGCCAGCCCAAGCCCGGTGACGATGCCGGTGAGCGCACTGCTGATCGTGGTTTTCCGCTCAAGATCTGCTCGCGTCATCTCTCTACGGCCCTTCCGTCGCAGTTGAAGATATAAATCGGAGTTTGCAGGGCAAAGGCTATTCCAAACTCCACGGCTGCGAATAAGTCATTTGTTTGCGCACGATCAGCGGCATCGCGCCGCGCCCCTTTGTCGCCGGGGCGTGGCGCAACGCATCACAATGAACGAATTACTTCAGTCAAAATGCCGCATCGGGGCGGGCGCTAAAAGACCAAAAGACGAAACCGCAGGTCGCGTTATTGCGTAAATCTGACGTGCGCGTTATAAATTCAAATTAGCGTGTCTCCAAACGACTTTGAGGCTTAGAAAAGCAGTGCAGAAGCAAAGAGTACTGGTTATCGCAATCCTTGCAATGGTCTGCATCGCGATTGCACTTACGTTTATCCTTGCCGGCAGCAACGAGTCGCACCGCGTCTCGGCGTCGGCCAGCGTCACGCCCACGCCGCTCAATGCCACAAGCGCCCAGGTGACGACGACGCTGCCCATGTTCCGCCGTCTCGATGCCAACTACACGCGCGGTGCCGAGCCGGCAAGCGGCGGCATCGAAACGCTGACGCGACTCGGCGTCAAGACGGTTGTTGATTTGCGCTCGATCTACGACCATACGGATGATGCGGGGCTGGCCGTAGAGCAGGCTGGCCTGCGATATTACTGGCTGCCGCTGGGCGTCTGGAACCCAGCCACCGATGCACAGGCCAGAGAGTTTGTAGCGCTGGTTACTGATGAATCGAAGGGGCCATTCTACGTTTTCTGCGACGACGGTTTGCACCGCACCGGCGAGATGAGCGCCATCTACCGCGTCGCCCGTTACCAATGGGAGGTCGAGCAAGCGCTCAAAGAAATGGACGAAGTCGGCTTCAACCCGTATTACTACAGCCTGCGCAACTACGTCTGGACTTATGCGCGCAAGTTCCATCCGCAAGCGGTGCCGCGCGCGGCGCGCCGTGTGAGCGCTTTCGAATAGCGGCGGCGGCGAGCCATCACAACCGCTCGCCGCAAGCACCCGAATCAATCGGGGTCGTGAATTTCAAAGTAGCCGATGCGGAACCTTCCGTCGACTTCAACCGCCGCCGCCCAAAAGTCCATCCACGCATCGACATCGATTTCTGCGCCTTCCGCAGGCATGAATACGATGACCATCCACTTGCGAAAATTCGCTTCGGTCATCTCCGGCGATAGCTTGCATACAGGCTCAATGCCATAAAGTTGGGTGCGATCCTGACGCAGTTCCGCCAGCGTGCATGAGTTGCCATCGACGCGGAAATCTTCCGGATAGATGAGGCCGTCCAACTCGGCAGCTTCAGCGATTTCGCCGAGTTGTTTTTCGATTGCCGCCTGCAAACGTTCCTGCGAGACCTGCTGTTTTAGCCAATCGGCAAAACAGGCGTGTGCCGCCGGATAATCTCTGGCGATAATGGCGCGCGCAAATTGCTCCATCACTCTGCGCGCCGCAATATTTCCGGCATCGTTCTCCATCATCATCACCTATAGAGGTTTGTGCGGTCATCATAGATTGCCCATCTTCCGGCTGCAAGACTTTCTTCCAGTAAACGGGTTGCAAAAGCCGCTGCTGAGATGGCGCTAAGATCGTCGATATTGCCGGCGGACGAAGACCACCTCTAAACAAAAACAAAAGGCGAGAAGGAGCGTGGGGGCACGTTCCTTCCCGCCGAAGGGGGCTATGGCCCGGCAACTGCTGCTGGGGTTGCTGCTGTGACTAAGAGCCAGACTGCGGAACAATCTCGCGCTTACGGCTTGCTGCGCGTGTAAGTGATTTCGAGCACCTTGAATTCGTTCGGGCTGCCGACCTCGTCGTAGATCTCAAAGACATACTTGTCTTTGCCGAGAACGCGGGTGATGTACTTCACAGGCTTGTCGCGCTCGTCCATCGTTGGATCGTCCATCTTGCCAAAGGTGGTCATTACCTGCTTCGACAGATCGAGTTTGCCTTCGCCGCTGGAGATCGCCGTGCCCATGTTATCTATGTGGGAAATAACATAGCGCTTCTTGTAGTTGTCGTAGCCGGTGATGTCTATGCCCTTGAAAGGCATGCCCATCAACTGGCTGTTCATCTCCGCGTAAACGAAGCGCCCGTCCAGAATCCATTTCGCGTCGCAGGTGCCTTTGGACTCCATCGGCGGTTTGCCGGCTTCCATCCAGGCGCGCAGCGTGACATCCCATTTACCGACGAACTGTTCAAGTACCTTATGGCCTTCGCCGGGGGTTGCGGATTCCATCCACTTCTTCATCATCTCCTGCATGTTGGGAGCAGCCTTTGTCTCAGGTTTCGCTTGCTCCTGCGCCAGCGCATTGCCCTGCAAGGCCGCACAAATCATCACGGTTGCGCAAAGAACGATTCTCAATCTCATGGCTTCCTCCTTCCGCTGGAAAGCCCATGGCCTCCCAACTCGTTTTGCTGATCGAGCGCAAGCTGACCGCCTTGCGCACCATTGCAATGCAGGTTTGCGCTATGAAGAGGCTTCAGCCTTCTGCTTCTCGCCGCCGCAAAATTCGGCTGAGGCGGCGGCCATCTCTTCGGGCGACACGTCGCGAACGTGCGTCGAGATGTTCCACTTGTGGCCGTAAGGATCACCGATCATGCCAACGCGGTCGCCCCAGAAGGTATCTTCCACCGCTCTTACCGTGATCGCTCCGGCGCTCACGGCGCGGTCGAATAACTCGTCACAGTTCTCGACATAGAGATAGAAGGTGACGCTGTTGCTGTTAAGCGATTGCGGCGCGAGCATGCCGAATTCAGGAAACTCGTCAGCGATAAATAACCGGCTGTCGCCGATCTTCAATTCCCCATGCATCACCTTGCTGCCGTCAGGCGTGGTGTGGCGGCAGACTTCTTCTGCGCCGAACGCCTGCTGGTAAAAATCCATTGCCTGGGCCGCGCCATTGACGAAAATCGTCGGCGTGACGGTGTGAAAGCCGCTCGGAATCGGTTGCACTTCAGACATCGTTTCAATCTCCTTCACTGGTTGAAATCAATGAACCACCGGGCACTCAAGCAGTTCGTCATCAAAGCCTGCGGCGCATCAAATCAGCCATGCGCCAGCGAAATGCCGGCTTGCGCCGTCAGGGTTGCCGCCGCAAATTCAATTGCATTCCCCCTTGGCGGCGGCGGCGGCGGCCCGTCTCTCCATCTCCTCAGGCGCGATGTCCTCGATATGCGTACTGATCCACCACTGCATGCCGGACGCATCCTTGACGCCGCCGCTGCGGTCGCCATAAAACTGATTGGCCGGCTCCTTGATCGAGGTCGCGCCGGCGGCAATCGCGCGCTGGTAAAGCGCGTCGACGTCTTCGACGTAGAGGCAAATCATGCTGGGGGTTGCCGGATGCTCAGCACCCGCATCGGCCAACATGATCATCGAATTGCCGATTTTGACCTCCGCATGCCCGACCGTGTCATTCGGGCCCGGCATACGGAAGACCTCCTGCGCATCGAAAGCCTGTTTCAAGAAATCGATCAGCCCGGCGGCACCGTTGACAACCAGATATGGTGTCACCGTGTGATAGCCCTCTGGAATAGGTTTAACTGCCATTGTTGTTTCTCCTTTCATTTTGATTTCGCCAATTCTCTTCGCTGATGCGCCATCGAATGGCGCAAAGCGCTTCGCCTGCGCGCGGCTCGCCGCAACCCGTCAGATTGCGCGATCTTCAACTGCGAGCCGCTATAAAAATGCGGCCCGCGCCAAACCAGTTATCGCGACGCTTTAGCGTGCGGTCATCGCCCTCCAAACCGCCAGCCATCTGCCGCCCTGTCGCACGAAGGTGAAGAGATCATGGCCGGACTCGCGAAAGCGTTCGCCGTCCATTTCATAATCAATCTCGAAGCGATAGCTGCAAATGGCCGTGTCGTTCCACACATCAATGGTTGGGGCTTCCTCATTGTAGGCATGGAGGATCGCGCGGCAGGTGAATTCTTTGTAACTTTTCACACACGCCGCTTTCCCTGTGGTTCGCCCCTGAAAATCGGTATGTACGATCACCATGCCTTCATGAAAATAGTCGGCGAGTTGCTCGACGCGCCCCTGTGTCCATGCCTGGTTGATCTGTTTGAGCGCCTCGTAGATCTCGTCGTGTGAAGTTTTTCTGGTTTCTGCGACCATCACGCTTTCTCTATCGCCTTCTCAACGGGTCGGCATTCGGACAGACAATGGACGAAGACGCGCAACTTCGCGCCGGTTCGATTTTCGGTTGGCACGCCAAACTTGCGGCGTGTCAGTGGTGGTACTTGCGAATCACGCCGATGACGATGCCCTGAATATGCACTTGCTCGGCGGGCTTAATGATGGCTTGATAAGCCGGATTGGCAGGCTCCAGCCTGATCTGGCTGGCTTCTCGATAAAATCGCTTCACCGTCGCGTCGCTGCCATCGACGAGCGCGACCACGGTCTGGCCGTTTTCTGCGGTCTCTCGCGATTCAATAATTAAGTAATCGCCATCACGAATCTGCTCATCAATCATCGAATCGCCTCGGACGCGCAGCGCAAACGTCCGCGTCCGTCCGAGCATGTCCGGCGGAATGATCACCGATTCGTGATTCAACACCGCTTCAATCGGCTGGCCCGCCGCCACCACGCCGAGCAGCGGTATCTCGCACGGTGCTTCGCTGGCTTCGGCTTTGACCAATTCAATGCCGCGACTGGCGTGCTTGATGCGGCGAATCAAGCCCTCGCGCTCCAAGACGGAGAGCAACTGATGCACCGTCGCCGGCGAATTCAGTCCGAAGTGCGCGCGGATTTCGGCAATCGTCGGCGCATAACCGTGGGTTTCCCAAAAACGGCGGATGTATTCGTAGATTTCACGCTGCCGTGGAGTTAAGACCATAAGAGTCATTTCCCTGCTCGACCAGCCAATCGATGTCATAGCCCATGGTGAAGATGTTGTCGGCGATGGTGATAACTTCTATGCGGTTGCGGCCACGCCGCGTTTGAATCCGCCCGATCTCCTCGCCGTTGAGCAAGACGCGGTCGTGGCGGCACCAGCCGCCGAAGGTTCTGATTTTCTGTCCCGGCTCAATGCGTACATTCGCTCTTAGCGCTTGCTGAAGCGTCATAACCTAACCTCTCCCAGTTCAAATCTGCCTGCTCTTGGGGGAATGAAAATCTACCGAAGATCATACGAAAATAACCGAAAATTGTCAAGTAAAAAATTTCACCTGTGAGACAGATTTTTTCAATTGTCCTATGGATGAAACATCAAGCGCAGGTGTCGTAGACAAGGTAATGGCGTATACGGGAAGGGCCACAAAGACACGAGGGCACCAAGCTACACCATTCCTTTGTGATACTTTGTGTCTTGGTGCCTTGGTGGCTCATCGGTATGCCGATCTTTCCCCTACATTGATTCGCAAACCGATCTAACTCGCCGACTGGCACGTCGCCTGGGCAGTGCAGAAGCGGAAAAGCTCATAGGAGGGAGCGCCGTTAAAGCTGAGTTCTAATGAAAAAGATCTCTCAGGCCAAGTGAAAAGAAAATCGCGCCGGACCCTTCGCCGGGGCCTTGCCTGATATTCCAGGCATAACCCGCAGTAAAGTGCACCACGCTTGCAAGCTCAAGCCGCAACCCGACACCGGGGCCGTAACGCACGCCCCCGATTCTTCCCATCTCCGTACCGAGTTTCGCGACATCAAACACGAACACCGGGCTTACGGAGTAGATGTTCACTTCGTTGAAAAGCGTATCCAGCGTGCGCTGGGTGAAGGCCATATCGGCTTTTGCCTGGCTCTCGGCCCGACGCTGATCAATCTTGCTGAGTTCGCCTTCCATCTGGCTTCGCACACCTTCCAGGCTGGCGCTGGCTACGGCAATGGCCTGGTCGCCTCCCAGCGCGCCATTAAGGTCAGTCAAGCAGGCTTGGCTGACCTTCGCCAGCCGATTTTCGTCATCTCCAGAGATCGAAAGTAGCGATGTGAGAGGATCATATTGTTTCACATCTTTTGACTGCGCTGCCCGCTTGGCTCTCAAGGTCGCCATGGTAATGGCTCCCGTGCATGCCTTGAACTGCGCCGTAAATTGCCCAGGCCGCGCGCCCTGCGCGGCGGCCACCGCAACTTTCAAATCTCCGAGCGCACTCTGCACCGCCGGCAGTTGCGTGGCCAGGTTCACATAATGTGGATCTTTTGTGAGGTAATGAATCTGCTCGATAGACGTTGCGCTGGTGATCTGTCCTTGAATTAGCTCGCGGACTTGAGAGCCTTTCGATAGTTCAACAGGAACCAACGGCTGTCCCCACAAGGCATAGGCGGCGGTGAGATTGTAGCTGAAAAACCGGTCACCCCCATCCCCATCGGCGGTCCGGTAGAACTTGCTTCCGGCAATGGCGCGGATCACGGGGCCCTCTCGGATTTGCCATGAATCGCCAGGGATGAAGAGTTTTTCGTAGTTGCCGCCGAAGAACCGCTCGGACAAAGGGATCATCCCCGGAATCTGAATGCTGCCAGCCGTCAAACGAGATTCCAAGCTGAGAAGCCGATGCTCGCCGAGCGTATACCAGAATTCATGCCGGATATCGCCGATATGCTTCCGCCAATCAACCCGCGCTGCCGGCCCGACAGCGCCTAACTCCAGACCATAAGAGGCCGACAGGACGTTGTGCGGGAGGCGCGAGTTCAGTCCTGCATATAACTTCAGAGCGCCGAAAGCCGCACTTGACATCGTGTCCGGCGCAAGTCGCAAATCACGAAGAGCACTCTGCCGATTCCCGCCTTCCAGCACTCCGCCGAAGCGCGCTGTCATATTGCCATGCGCCAAAGGTTTGGTCAGCCCTGAAAATTGTACGGACAAGTGTCCGCCGCTCAGTTCACCCGAACCTGTCGGCAATGAATAATGGCTATAATTCAGCCGCCATTCTGAATACGCCAGCCAGCCTACAGAATCGGTCGAACCAAAGAGAGCAGCGGAAATCGACCGCATTGCCGAGGAGCCTTGCCCCTCGATGATGATCGAATTGAAAGGGAGTTTCCAAAGATGCTCAGGGGTTATCTCAAGTCGTCCTCCGCCAGACAACTTATCCGTCGAGTCGTATCCTGCCGTAGGGGTCAAGCGTACAGGATTGTTGGAAGGTACAATTGCGCTCGACAGCCCTGCCGTAGTTTGTGGGGCCTGTCTTTCGGTCACCCGCGCTTCCGGCACGCTGTTTAGCACCGGTCTGATTTGTGTTGAATAGACTCGGTAGAGCAGATCAAGGTGCCCCCCCGAACAGTTCTCAACGCTGACAAATTCCAGCCGGATACGCACGCGGACCTCGCTGGTGTCCGGCAAGAAGTTCTCCTTGTCTATGATATCCAACGCCTGTGTCACCGCCGTATCGTAACGAAATGGCTGGCCATCAACCAGATCAGAAATCTCGGATGCGGCGCGTTGTTCCCTAATCTTCACCCACGGCAAAAATGCGAACGGATCGTCTATATGCGAACTCTTGACGGTATAGCCCTCTTTCTGGAAATTGATTCCCGCACAGTCTTTGCCCAAGACTGTCTTTTTAGTCTGTTCGGCAGTTTGACCTAAGCAGATTTGTGCACTGCCCAGCGATAGCAATAGCGCAAGAACATATCGCCCGCTCATCAGAGGATTTCTAGAAGGCGCTGAGGTGAGGCGGCGACGCCAATGAGTCGTCCAATTCATATAACCCTCCAGGCCGTTTCCATGGACTGCTTCTCAGGATGTCATGGAATATCATCGCGAAGGCTTCGGGCACACGCTGAATAACTCCACCTTGTCGCGGTCGGCGCAAAGCCATCCGTAAACTCCCACAAATGGCAAGTTGGAGCCTTTAGTGCACCCTCTCGCCATCTTCCTGAGGTCATGTGCGACCCCAGGTTTTTTAGAATAGAGTGGCTTACCTGAAGACCCTGGCCGAAAACCTTGAAAGGGTTCTAAGAGTCGCACCCGCTCGAAGGTTACCGTGCTGATGAAAAAAATCTATCTCTTTTTCAGCGTATTCTGAATTGATTGGTTGGCGTCTTGCTGATCGATTTCTCCTGCTTGGGCAGCCGTCGCGTCGTCGGCAGCAGTCCCCAAGGCGTGGCCGGCTTGTCCCGGTGTCAGACCATTGAGCGCCGCCTTTTCCGCCTTGGAGTTTAGCGTCGAATCCACTTCAACTGAAAGGTCAACGATGGCGTCGCCGAAGTCGTCGGTTTTCTTATCCCTTTCGAATAGTTGGAAATTGATTTTCCAGATAAGATTGTCGCCTTGAGTGTCCTTTTCGAGACCGAAGACAACGCGCCGTAATCTGTCTGGCGTGTTCAACTCGAAATTCACTTTAATAGCAATTACAGTCCTAGAAGTTGACATGCTATAGATCCTCCTGTATTGAAGCGAACAGAAATTCTGAGTGAATCGCGAGCGACTATAGCATCACTAACTCTGCAAATCAAATAAACCCGTTGCACAATAAGAACTGGCTGCGCAACAGGATTATTCACAATCAAGGAAGGCCGGAGACGGAAAGGCACCCGGTCTGATTCGTGCCATTGTTTGCCAGGTCAACGGTAACCTTCGGCTTGCAAGGTGAAGAGTTCGGCGTAGAGGCCGCCGCGCGCCAACAACTCGGCATGGGTGCCTTCTTCGACGACGCGACCGTGTGTGAGCACGACAATGCGGTCGGCCATACGCACGGTCGAAAAGCGATGCGAGATGATCACCGCCATGCGGCGGCCCACCAGTTCGGAAAATCGTTTGAAGACTTCATACTCGGCGCGGGCGTCGAGCGCGGCAGTTGGTTCATCCAAAATCAACACCTGTGAGTCGCGCATGTAGGCGCGGGCCAGCGCGACTTTTTGCCATTCGCCACCCGATAAATCGACGCCGCCCTCGAAGCGCCGACCGAGCATCTGCCGGTAGCCTTCGCTGAAGCGTCCGAGCAAACTTGAAGCGAGCGACTTGTCAGCCGCCGAGGCAATGGGTTCGGGCACCTCCGGGTTGTCTTCAGGCGACTGCCGAATCGCATCAATATTTTTTATAGCATTTGTTACTTTCGCCGGTTTGCCGTTCTTGGCGCTTGACGCCGTCTCGGTTTCAGGCCGAGGGCTTGCCGGATGATCGCCATTGCCCGATTCATCCGCCACCGTGTCCAGATAAGCCCGCACCTTATCGATCTCGCCGACGCCGATGTTCTCATCAAAGCGCATGGCATAGCGCACGAAGTCTTGAAAGATGACGCCGATGGCGCGGCGCAATGCCGCCAGATCGTATTCGCGCAGGTCGCGGCCATCGAGCAGGATGCGTCCTTCGGTCGGGTCGTAGAGCCGCGCCAGCAGCTTGGTCAGCGTCGTCTTGCCGGCACCGTTTTCGCCAACAAACGCGACGCGCTCACCGGGCGGCAAGCGGAAGCTGACATGGCGCACGGCCCAGCGGTCGCTGCCAGGATATTGAAAGCCGACGTTTTCAAAGGTGAAGCCCTGGCGTATCGGTTCAGGCACCTTCAGGGCCTCGACCGGCGAAGTGATGGTCGGCTGCATCTCGAAAAAATCGAAGAGATCTTTCAAGTAGAGCGCCTGCTGAGTGATGTCACTGGCACCCATCAGCAGGCGTTGTATCAAGTCGCGGCTGCGCGCAAACGAGCCGGCCAGAAAGGTCAGCGAGCCGAGGCTGATGGCCCCCGTCACGGCGCGCACCAGGATAATCGCATACGCGCCATAATAGCCGGCGGTGCCGATAATCGACAGCCCGGTCGAGATGAACGCCTTGCGTACCGACAACCGTTTGTTCTCTTCGTAAAACTTCTCTGACAGCGCACGGAAGCGGCCAATCAGCCACGGCGCGAGGCCGAACATCTGTACCTCTTTCGCCGTCACGTCGCTAGCGCCAATATAACGCAGATAATCCAATTGCCGGCGCTCCGGCGTCCAGCGGAAAAGTAATGAATACTCCAGAGAAGCAAAGTGCGTCTCGCCGAGAAAGCTCGGCACCACGGCGAGGGCCAGCAACAGCAGCAGCCACGGGCTGTAGACCAGCAGCGCGCCGCCCAGCGAAACCAGCGTGATGCCGTCCTGCGCCATTTGAATGAGCTGCATCAACAGGCCGATGCGCCCGGTCGTCTGCCGCCGCGCGCGTTCGAGTTGATCGTAAAAGGTCGGGTCTTCGAAGTGATAAAGATCGAGCGCCGCCGCGTGCTCCATCAAGCGCACGCTCGTCAGATTCGAGAACAGATCGCCGAGCAGACTTTCGACAAGCGACGACGCCCGCGCCAGCATCTCGCCGCCGAGCACGATGATGATTTCAAGCGCCAACAGTTCCCACAGACGCCTGAAGGTCGCCTGTCCTTCGCGCATGGCGACGACCGCATCGATGATCAGCTTGCCGATCCACAGCGTCGCCACAGGGATGAAAGCGCGCACCAGTCGCAGCACGATCATCACTGAAGTAAAGCCGCGATGCGTCTGCCAGACCAGGCGCACGAGCGGCGGCACGTAGCGCAGCGCCGCCAGGCGTTCGCGCCAACTCGGTCGCTCTTTCTCTTGACCTCTATGCGGAGACGACATATCAAAACCGTAACGATAGCTCGCGCGCCACACAAGCCGCATCTGCGGCGCAATCGCATAATGACCGGGGATGCCGCGCTAAGGCGATTGACCGGAACACAGACGGCCTTCCAGGTGGTCATATTCATGCTGAATGACTTGCGCCCGAAAACCTTTGATTCGTTCCTGCCGCCATTTGCCTTTCCGGTTCTGCCACCGCAGTATGATTTCGTTATACCTGCGAACCTTGTAATCATAACGCTCTTTTTCCAGACTGTAGCAACCTTCGTCGTGAACCGTAGTTCCGGCTTCTTCGACCGGCGTTAGTTCCGGATTGATATAAACCTGATTCAAGGCGATAAAGATTCGTAGATTGTGACCCACCTGAGGGGCAGCCAGGCCCACAGGTTCGCCCCACGTCAGTTGGTTTTTGATGAAGTCAAACATCTGGTCGATAAAATTTCTGATCTCTTTGGTGATCTCGACCGGCTCAGACTTCTTGAACAGGATGGGGTTCGGGTATTTGATCAATTCCATAGCTCTATACTTTATCGTATGGGATGAAAATTTCTAGCGCCCGTGAAACTTATCGCGCCGCGCGGTCACTCCCCATCACGCGCGTGGCGAGTCCGATCATTCTGGCAGGAGTGGCTCTGGCAGCCTGTTTCATCCCTGCGCACCGAGCCGCCAAGATAGACCCGATGGTCGCGCTTCGCTGTGAATAATCGCAGCCACTATGGGTTTGATGATTATGTTTCGTGCCAGAGGGTTAAGCGGGTACATTCAAATTAGGAGACTGTCCTATGCCTCAATGATCGCCGATGTTTCTTTGACCACTGCCCATAACATCCGCTTCATAATCCAGCCCGCAGCGCATGAGGGCGATAGTTGCAACTCAACCTGCTGGCGACTTCTTGCGGTGTGAATAAACGAGGCGGGTTGGTGAAGGATTATCAGTAGGCTTCGGCTCCGACGACCAGTTGCTGCAACAGCGTCTTATCCAAGGCGAGGGTCGCCACACTGGTCAGCGCGATCAATTCATCCTGCGCAATCAGCCGGTCGCTGGTGCCGAAATTATCGGCGTAGATCACGTAGACGACGCTGCCGTTTCTCAGCAGCGGCACCGCCAGCGCCTGCAAGCCTTCGTGGCCGCCGCCAATCGCTTGCAGCATCTCGGTGTTCCAGAAACTATGCTGTAGCGAGCCGATATACGGACTGCGCTCCCTGGCAACCCGCGCCACCACCGAATCGCTGGTGAGCGGCAGGCTGATGCTGCGAATCAAGCTATCGATGTTCTGGCCGTGAATGAAGCGGTCAACGCCGAACTGGCCGATGCCGTGCAGTTCGCCTTCGTGAACCCCGAATAGCACGCCGCGCGCTGCGAATTCGCTGGCATAACGCATCACTAGCAGACTGATCTCCATCAGCGCCGAGTTGGCGCTCAATTCCGCAAGCAAGGCGTAGAAGCGCTCTATGCGTTGCTGATTCGGCTCGTTCGGCACCGCCGCGCCGTTGCCGGCAATCGCTTTAGCGACGCCGTTGCTGGCTGCGCCATTGGCTGACAGACGCCCATCTTCTTTGTGGTTTTCGCCACTTTTATATGGATGCCCGACGCCGGCGGCCAATACCTTGCGGCTCGCCGGTTCAACCTGGCCGTTCGCCATTTTTGCTGCCGGTTCGGCGATGCGTTGCGCCTCGTCGCTTTCGGTCGCCGATTGCAGCAGCACTTCGCCGATGTCAAGGCCCTCGGCGAGCTTGACGTTGTCCCAGACATTGACCAGCGCCGTCTCGTTGAGCAGCAAGCGGAAGCTGCCTTTGCCGATGTCTACCAGCCGCGCCACCAGCGTGCAGATGTGCATGACGGCGGCTTTCTCCATCTCGGTCTCGCTCAACAAGCCGCTTTCGAGCAGCAGGCTTTTGAAATCCCACCCCGGACAACTCGTGCCGATCTGGCGAAGCTGCGCCAGCATATCCGGGTTGAGCTTGCCGCGACGGATCAGGGCGTCGGTGAGATTGCCGCCCGGTTGCGCCTCAGCGCCAAGGATGCGGCCTTCTTCGATGACAATGCGCCCCTTGAGACTGCCGTTTTCAACCAGCAGCGTTCCGGTCTTCCTGCCGAGACTCAGGATTTGCAGGATGTCGGCAAGCGCAAAATCACTCAGGTCGCCGTTCAGGTGCATAATCGTCTCTCACATCGCCAGCAATCCGCTCACCACCTCTCGCAGTCGCGGCAACGAGATCGGCTTCAGCAGATAACAGTTAGCGCCGTTCTTCATCCCCTGTTCGACGAAGGCTTCTTCGCCTTTGGTGCTGATGATGACAATCGGCACTTTGTTTTGTAGCTCGGTGCGTACGCGCTGCACTAGCTCCAGGCCGTTGAGGTTCGGCATCATCACATCGGTCAACACCAGATCGAAGTCGCGCGCCTGCATCTTTCGGAGCGCATCGGCACCGTCGCAGGCCTGGGTGATGTCGCTTTGTGAGATACCTTCCACACGCGTCAAGCTCATGCAGAGCAGTTGTCTGAAGGTCGCTGAATCGTCAACAACAAGTAGTGATTTTCTCCCCATCTTTTTTTACCTTTCGCGGAGCAGGCTCATGACGCCTTCCCACGTTTTTAGCTTGCGATCAGTCTGGGCATACAATTTCGAGCTGACGAGCGCCGTCGCGGCGTGGCCGGCGAGCAGTTCGAGCAGCCGGTGATCAAGCTCGGTCAACTGGCGCTTGTGCGCCAGCAACTTGTAAATGGCAATGACGCCGACGACCTGGGTTTTCAGCTTCAACGGAAAGCAGGCGCAGACTTCGCCGGTGTCGCTGGCACCGAGGGCGAAGAAGGCTTCGCCGTTTGCCGCCACCATGCCTTCGAGTCCTTCGCCCAGCGCCAGCCGATCCGCATGCAAGGCCGACAGCGGGTCGCCCTCATAACCGGCGAGCGTCAGTTCGCTGGTCTCTTCATCCAGCACGTAGAGCGCAAACTCTTCGGCACCGATCAGGTTCAAGAGAATCTCCTTGATGCAATCGATCACTTCGTGCGGGTCGAGCGTCGAGTGCAGGCTGTAGCTGGCGACGTAGAGATTCGCCAGGCTCTCGTTCTGCTCTTCGACCTCGATGTAGCGTTGCGCGAAATCCTTGTTCTCGTTTTCGATTTCGCGGAAGCGGCGGTCGAGGAATTCGAGCCGCTGTTTGGCCAGGTCGGCTTCCAGCCGCAGCTTCTCGACCTCGCGCTTGTGAATCTCGTCGGCGCTGACGCGCTCGGCTTCCAGTTGCACCATGCGATAGCGCAGCCGCTCGTTTTCACCCATCAACTCTTCGGTGAAAGCGCGACCCCGCTGAATCATGTCCAATAGCTCTTCGCTCTTTGAGAATACTTTCAGGATGTCTTCTGGTCGTTGGCTCATAAGTCTCCTCAATCAAGATCGTGAATCATCACATTAACGCGCACTTCACCAAACAGCGTCTGCACCGGAAAGGTCAGGGTTTCAAAACACATCTCCGTGCGCGCCAGCGCCGCGTCGCCAATCATCGGCGGTTCCATATCTATATGCGTGCCGCGATCATTGATCACCGAGATGGCATGGCCGATGATCATCGAGGCGAGTTCCGATATGGCGCTTTGCGCGATGGGCGTCATGACCGGCGGCGGCTCTTCAAGCAAGCGCCCGGCGATGCGCATGGCGGTCAGCGAGTCCATGTCGAAGATCACCCGCCCCTGCGCCTGGCCGTCGAGTTCGATGACCGCCGTCACATCGCGGCCCGCCAGCGGCGTAGCATGCATATACATCGCGTCCATCTCGTCGACCGGCCCGACGATCTGCTGTAACATCTCGTTGGTCGAATCGCGGAAGACCTTCACAAAATCGAGTCGCATGGTGGCTCTCCCTTCGGCTTAACAACTTGCAGTAAAGACGCGATCAATGGCCTGGCGCAGTTGCTCGGTGGTCACAGGTTTGGCGACAAAACACTTAGCGCCGGCGGCCAGCGCCTCTTCGACTTTTTCCTGGTAGCTGAGCGAACTGATCATAATCACCCGCGCCGCCGGATCGTGCGCGCAGATCTGTTTGACCGTTTCAATGCCGCCCTGTCCCGGCATGACGATGTCCATCAAGACGATGTCCGGCTTGAAGCGCTCATACTCGGTCACCGCCTCGCTGCCATTAGCGGCTTCGTGCGCCACGACGTTTTCAAAGGCATCCATGAGGCGCTTCAGGTGAAAACGCATGAAGGCCGAATCGTCAACAATCAAGCAGGTGAGCGGCGCTCTCAGGCTCACTGGGTTTTGGGTCATCTCAAGCATAACTTTTCTCCGCGAAACCACTCCGTCCTATTCTCGAAATCAGATGAGGGGCGATCTCTGTGAGCGCCAGCACATGTTTGGCGCATCCCCTTTGAATGGCGACGCGCGGCATGCCGAAGACCGAACAACTCTCTTCGTCCTGCGCAATCGTATGGCCGCCGACGCGGCGTATCTCGCCAAGCCCGGTCGCGCCGTCGCTGCCCATGCCGGTCAAAATCACCGCTGTCGCCGACGCTCCAAAGCTCACGGCGACCGAGTTGAACAACACATCCACCGAAGGCATATGGCCATTGACTGTGGCCCCCTGCTCGATTTGAATCTCGACGCCGCTGGCCGTCTTTTTTACTTTCATATGCATCTTGGCCGGCGCGATATAAGCCCGGCCCGGCAAGGCCAACTCACCAGCCGCTGCCTCTTTGACATCGATGGCGCACATCTCATCGAGCCAGCGCGCCAGCATCAAGGTAAAGGCTTCGGGCAGATGCTGGACGATGACTATGGGCGCTGCAAAATCTGCCGGCAGGCGCGGCAGTAGGTAGCGCAGCGCGTGCGGCCCGCCGCTCGACGCGCCGATTGCCAGAATCTGCACTTTATCCACAGGGGTCGCCGGCGCTGGCCACTTCGCCTTCTTGCCCACCGGGTTGCCGAGGCGCAGATTGAGCGCCGCCACATCGCTGCGCGCCGCCGCCTTGACCTTTGAGATCAACTCATCGGCGAGGCTGCCGATCTGCGAAGCGACCTTCGGCTTGCAAACAAAATCGACGGCTCCCATCTCCAGCGCCTTCATAGTCGAGGCAGCGCCGCGCTCGGTGAATGAACTGAGCATGACGACCGGCAGCCGGTGCTTCGAGACAATGTGATCCAGCGTCGTCAGTCCGTCCATGCGCGGCATCTCAACATCCAGAGTCACCACATCAGGCTTCAACTGCTCGATCTTGCTGAGCGCGAAGTCGCCGTCAATGGCGGTGGCAATCACTTCAATCTCGCTGTCACGTGCCAGCAGATTTGAGATCAGCTTGCGCATGACTGCCGAATCGTCCACAACCATCACCCGTATCTTGTTCGTTTCAACTTGCATAAACCCGTTTGCCTTCTCTCTTCAAGCGTTCGAAGCGGACGGCTTTGCGCAACACATTTTCGGCATCCAGGATCAGCACGATCTGGCCGTTGCCGACCAGCGTCGCACCGGCGATGGCGTCGTTGCGCAACCACTGGTTGTCGAGCGCCTTGATGACGACTTCCTCTTCGCCATAGAGGGTGTCGGCGAGGATGCCGAAGCGTTTGCCGCCAATCGTAACAACGATTACAAACAGCCACTCCGGGTCGGTGCGCAAGGCAGCGCCTTTGCCGCCGCGCCGCCGCTCGAAGTCGAGCGCCCAGCCCGGACGGACGACCGAGATGAAGCGGTCACGCAGCCGGTAACTTTCCACACCATCGACCTGGGTGATCTCCGAGAGCCGTATGCGCACGACTTCGCTGGTCGCCAGCAGCGGCAGCGCAAACCACTGGCCGCCCGCCGCAAACAGCAAGGCGCGGATGATGGCCAGGGTCAACGGCAAACGCAGCGTGAAGCAGGTTCCCAGCCCAGCTTCGCTGGCCACCGTGACGCTGCCGTGCACGGCATCTATAGCCCGCTTTACCGCCGCCGCGCCGACGCCGCGACCCGATACCTGGGTCACCTGCTCGGCGGTCGACAGGCCGTCGAGAAACAACAACTCAAGGGCCTCTTTATCATTCATCTCGACGGCGCGCGCTTTGCTGATGAGGCCGGCGCGAATGGCTCTGGCCTTGAGCGCTTCGGGCATAATGCCGCGCCCGTCGTCGCGCACTTCAACGACGATCTGATTGCCGTCGTGATAGGCGCGCACAGTAATTCGTGCTACATCCGGCTTGCCCGCCGCGCGGCGATCATCGGGCGCTTCGATGCCGTGATCGACGGCATTTCTGAGCAGGTGCAACAGCGGCTCGTAAAGCGCATCCGTGAGCGCCCGGTCGAGTTCGGTTTCGCCGCCCAGCATCTCAAGCTCGACGCGCTTGCCGCTCTCGATGGCCAACTGGCGCATCGGTCGGGCAAAGCGTTTGAAGATGGTTTCGATGGTCACCATGCGCAGTTTGAGGACGTTCTTCTGCAATTCGCTGATCAGCTTGCCGATCTGCAAATGCGATTCTCTGGCGCGGCGCACGAGATCGTTATGCGCCATCTGCTGCTCGAACTGCACGCCGACCTGATTGAGCACCGAACGCGCGATGACCATCTCGCTGGCGAGGTTCAACAGCATATCGATCTTTTCGGCTTCGATGCGAACATAGGGCTCGGTGCGTCTGCTGGCGGGCGCGGCGCTGGTTTGTTCAGGCAGCGAATTAATTGCCGCAGCGTCGTCCGTCATTTCCTCGGCAAGCGCCGCCGCCTCGCGGGTCTCCGCCGCCAGTTCATCGGCCCAGAGTTTTACGGCAGCCTCAGCAACATCTTCAACCGTTTCGCGGTCAATGGCGCTGCGCATGAGGTCGAGGCCACCGAGCATGCTATCGACGGCGTTGCGGTCAAAGTCGCCGCCGCGCCCACAGACGTTCTCCATCAGGTCTTCGATACGATGAGCGATCTCGGCGACGCCTTCGAGCATGACGCACACCGAATCGCCCTTGATCGTATGCGCCGCGCGCCTGAGCCGCGCCAGCGCTTCCTGGTCGGCGCTGCCGGCTTCCAGCGCCAGCAGGTCTGCCGTCATCTCGTCCAACAAATGCAGCGTCTGCTCGCGGTAAACCGCCAGCAGATGCGCCAACTCATTTTGCGTCAAATCGTCCATCGTTGACTCGATCTCTGAATCAGAGCAATTGGCCACAGCGGCATAGCGGCACAGAAAAAACTATTGAAGGGCCTTGCGTGTCCAAACTTTTTTTCATCTTCCTCGGTGTCTCCATGACTCTGTCGCCAATCTTCTGTCGCTTTAGCCGTTGAAGCGATAGGCGATGCCTTTGTCGCGATGCAGCATCCCAAACTGCTGCGACAACCCCTGCAAACTCTCGGCATGGCCGATGAAAAGATAGCCGCCCGGCATCAGGCAACTGGTAAATCGGTTGATCAGCCGTCGCTGCTCTTCGACATCGAAGTAGATCATCACGTTGCGGCAGAAGATAACGTCGAGCGAGCGCAGGCCATTGTCATGTTTGAGATTGTGATAATCGAAGACTACCCGCCGCTTGATGTCGTCGTTGACCACATAATTGCCGTTCTCGCGGTGAAAATATTTCGACATATAAGGCTCGTACAAGCCGCGAATCTGGTCGGCGCTATAGACCCCCGATTGCGCGCGTTCGAGCGCCGTGAACGACAGGTCGGAGGCAAAGACGCGAACCGTCCAAGCCTCCGGCTCCGGCAGCCTTTCAATCAACGCCATGGCCGCGCTGTAGGGCTCCTGGCCGGTCGAGCAGCCGGCGCTCCAGATGCGAATCAGCCGCGAGTTGGCGCGCAGCTTGTGGGCGATGATCTCCGGCAACACGACATCGTTCAGCAGATCAAACTGCGGCTGGTTGCGGAAGAATGAAGTTTCGCAAATCATCATGATGTCGAGCAGCGCCGGCATCTCCTGCATCTTGGTCTTCGAGTAACGCACCAGTCCGTAGTATTCGAGCGCCGTGGTGACGCCCAGGGTCATCATCCGCCGGCGCAATCGCGATTCGAGAAAAGCCCGTTTTTCGCTGCCGATACGGACGCCGCACTCGTCGTAGATCAAATCTCGGAACAGGCCGAACTCGTTGTCGGAGAGTTGCATCGCCGGAGGGTTAAGAAATCCCGGCGGGTAGATGGTCCCCGAATTCTGAAAACTCATGGCAATCCTTTCCGCTTACCTGACCTGCCCCAGCAATTCCGGCGCACTCGTGCGTCCGAGGGCCGTCATCACCTGTTCAAGTTGGCTGGCGATCTCGCCGGTCAGCGCCCGTTCCAGATCCATCAATGTAATAAACCTCTCATTCAGATTGATAATCCCGGAAACGTAATCGGCATTGAGTTCGCGGATGATGTCGGGCGCGGGCTCGATCATCTCGCGGCTGACGCGCACGACTTCGCTGGTGCCGTCGACGATCAGGCCGATCATTTTGCCGTTAAAGCGGGCGATAAGAATCCGCTGATCCTTGCTGCTTTGCAGGCGGCGGGCGCGCAGACGTTTTCTGAGATCGAGAACCGGCAAGAGATTGCCGCGCAGGTTCATCACGCCTTCGACGAAGGCTGCGGTTTCAGGAACCGGCGTGATGTCGCGCATCATCACGACCTCTTTGACGAACAGGATATCGACGGCGAACTCTTCAGCGCCGACTTTGAAAATGATCATCTGTTGTTTTGCCGCCACGTCGCCTCTCCCTCTAATGCTGCAATCGCTGATCGCAGTTTTGTAGCCTGAGCTACTCGCCTTGCGCCAGGTCACGAACCTCTGTCGCCGGCGCTAATCGCCTTGCTGAAAGCCGAAAAATGATGACTGGCTGGCAGGGCCAGCGGGCGGCGCTTTCGGCAGATCGTGAGCAAAAGCGGGTTGCAAATTGTCTTTGATCTGCATGCCGCCAATCGCGACATTCAACTGCTCGACCTGTCCGACCATCGATTGAATGGTCTGCGCCGTCTCGTGTGTGCCGGCGGTCGTCTCCAGGGTGATGCTCGATATGGTCTGCATCGCCATGGCGAGATCGCGCGTCACCCGCGCCTGCTCTTCGCTGGCGGCAGAGATCTCCTGCATCAACTCTGAAGATTCGCGCACGGCGGCACTCATATCCTGAAGCGCGTGGCTCGCCTGGTCGGCAAGCACGCTGCCGCTATTGGCTTCGATGAGGCCCGCTTCCATGGCTGTGATCGCCTGCGAGGTTTCGCTCTGGATGGCCTTGATCAGGGAACTGACATCTTTGGTGGCCTTCGACGAGCGCTCGGCCAGCCGGCGAATTTCGTCGGCGACGACGCTGAAGCCGGCACCGGCTTCGCCCGCATGCGCTGCTTCGATGGCGGCATTCAACGACAGCAGGTTGGTCTGCGCGGCAATCTCTTCGATGAGCGTGATGATTTCGCTGATCTCGTGGCTGCGAGCGCCGAGTGAACGCATCTTGCCGGAAGTCTGCTGCACGGCGGCGTTGATGCGGCTCATGGATTCAGCGGTGTCAGCCATCGCCTGGTCGCCGTGTTCGGCGCGTCCGAGGGCGCGGCGCGCGGCTTCGGCAGACATCTCGGCGTTGCGCGACACCTGATTCATCGATGCGGCCATCTCTTCGACGGCGCTGCTGTTCTTGGTAATCTCTTCGGCCTGGCGCTGAGCGCCGGCGGCAATCTGTTCGGCGGCGGCGAGGATTTCCGTCGCGCTTGAGGATACGGATAAGCCCATGCGCTTGACCTGCACGATCATGCTCGAAAAATCGTCGAACATCTTGTTGACGATTCGGGCGATGCGGCCTACGGGATCGTCGCCTTCTCTGGCGCGCAAGGTCAGATTGCCGCTTGAGACCGGCTTAACGATCTTGAGAAATTCCGCGAGGTTCTTTTCCAGTTCTTCTTTCTGTTCGATCTCGCGGCGCATCATCTCGGCCAGCCGATCCATCATCTGGTTGAACCCTTCGCCGACGCGCTGCAACTCATCGCCTGTGGTGATGCGTGTGCGCGCTTGCAAATCGCCGTGGCTGACGCGCTCGGTTACGCCGTGGAGACTCTGAATGGCATTGGAGACGCTGCGCGCCTGCATGACGGCGAGCGCCCCGAAGATGAAAAACAGCACTGCCCCCCACATGAGAATCGTCCGCAGCATGACGGCTGCCGGCGCGTAGACTTCGCTGACGCTGTTGTCGACGATGAAGGTCCAGCCGAAGCCGGTATACTGCTGGCTGCCGGTCGATGCGCCGTGCGACTGCGCAAACGACAGCAGCCGCGTGTCGCCATCCGTGTTGTTGTATTGCAGAATGTTGTTGTCGGTGGTCGCCGCCAGTTGGAGAATCTGCGCCTTCTCAAGCGCGTCATCCAGCCGCTGCGTGCGTTTCAACTCGTTCGGATGCAGGATGATGGTGCCGTCCCGGCTGGCCACATAAGCGTAACCTGTATCATATTCTCTGAAGCGGGCAATGTAGTTCTGGGCGTCGCGCAGATTATATTTGGCCTTCAAGACGCCGTTCGGCTGGCCGGTCTTCGGGTGCGGAATGGCGACGCAAATTTCCATCGCTAGATTGCCGGTTTCTTTGTCAAAGCCGACATCGGTCAAGGCCATGCCGTTTTTGAATGCCTTCTGCCACCAGTCCTCGTCGCTATGCACGAAGTCATCGGTCATCTTCGTATAGCCAACGTTCAGGCCATAGCGGTCGGTGAAGATCAGGCGGTCAAAGACGCCTTTCAAGTGGCTTCGGGCGTCGAGAAAGGCAGTCGTTTCGGTGACGTGCGGGTCGAGCGTGCGCGTCTGCTTGAAACGCGCTTCGAGCGTTTTGATCTCCGCAGCGGGAGGCTGCGCATGGATGCCTTGTCTTTCGGCTTCGCGGGCGGCCCATTCGGCCTTTTCAATCACCGACGGATCGGCGGCGATTGAGCGGACGAACTGAATGTTTTCAAGGATGAGCATATCGACGGTTTCTGCCGTCGACACGGCGAGCTTGCGCAGATGATCGCTTGAATCAATCGCCGCGTAGAAACTGCGATAGGCGATAGCGCAGGTCAGCAGGATAGATAAGCCGGTCAGCAACAGGCCGCCGACGATCAGTTTGCGGCGGACGGTCTTGATGCCGATCCGGTTCATTAAGTAAAGCAGATCCAGCTTGCGCGATCCCACTTTGCGGTCTGGCGTGGCAGTTTTTTTGGTCTTCATAGCTCGCTTTCCTCATCTCTCAAGCGCTACGGGGCAGATACTTATTGAGAGCTAATTGTCTGTTTCTGGCTCAAACGTCTTGCAAAAACGGTCGGGGACGATGCGCTGGCGCAAATCTCAAAAGGGGCAAAGGAGAGGCGACCTATCATTTGTGTATTTGCATTATGTTGGTCGGCGGGTGATAGTCAACAGTTTTTTTGCAAATAAAGTTACGTTGGCGCAGGCTTGCGTCGCGGCTGGCGGCAAGGAGCCGGGTATAAAGGGGCGGCGAGCGGCAAACTCCTTGAGGCCATTGGCGGCGCAGACCTTCACCGACTGATCGTACCCCGGCGGCGTCTGCTAAGATAAAATGAGTAGCGCAGCAGCGGAAAAGAAAGCCGCGAAGCACACCGATGCACCTGCATAAAGATCAATCATTGGCTGATTACCAGGAGATTGCTATGGCTCGGCCCATCATCGGCATCACCCTCAGCATCGATCACGGCGAACGCCTCAGAGCCGGTCACGATTACCTCTATGTCAAACGCGCTTACGCGCAGGCCGTAGCCCGCGCCGGCGGCAACCCGGTGCTCCTGTCGCCTGAGCTTGCGCCGTCGGCGGTTGCAGAGATTTGCGATGGGCTGGTGATTTCGGGCGGCGACGACATTCCCCCGGAGCTTTATGGCGAACGCGCCGCCGTCACGATGCGGCCCGAATCACGCGAGCGCATCGCCTGGGAACGGCAACTGCTCGACCGCTTTGCGCAAACGGCAACGCCATTGCTCGGCGTCTGTTATGGCATGCAGTTGATCAATGTTCACTTCGGCGGCACCCTCGTCCAGGACATCGCCGCCGCAAGGCCAGCAGCGGCGCTCGACCATGGCGGCGGCGGGCGCGTCACAGCGCATGAGATCAAAATTACAGACGATTCTTTTCTGCGCCCGTTGTTCGGCGATACGGCGATGGTCTGCTCGACGCATCATCAAGCGGTGGCGCGGCTGGCGCACGGCTTTCAGGTTGCGGCGACGGCGGCAGACGGCGTCATCGAGGCCATCGAGCGCCAGCAGTTGCTTGCCGTCGAGTGGCATCCCGAAGCCGATCAGACGGGCGCAGCAATTTATGGCTTGCTGGTCGAACGCGCCCGCCAGCGCCAGGCCATGCGGACGAGCCGCAGGCATTAAACGCGCCCTGGCTGTTCAGCAACATCAAGGCAGCGACACAGACGGCGCGGCTTTATCCAGGCTTGCCAGGGCCTTACTTGCCACACGGCGAACGGTTGCCGATCTCACCATTGACATCCTTCGGCGCGCCGAGCAGTTGCACCTGAAACCAGTTGCCGAACTCCCATGCCAGCAGGTTCCGGTAATGCTGCAAAAATCCGTACTTGGAGTTGACGTTGGCGACGACGACGCGAATCTTATTGCCGTCGACGATGCCGGCAATGGGAAAGTTCGGGCCATAGTACGGATGAGTGAATGGCGTCGCTTCGATGGTCACCAGCAATCGGCGCGGGTCGAGTTGCGCTGCCTGCTTATAGGTGCCGCCGCACGCCACCCAGGCGTTGACCCGTTCCTGGTAGATGGCGTCAATCTGTTGCGGCATGGCGTCGGTGTTGTTGCCGACCTCGACAAACTCCAGCACGACATCATCGTGGCCGTTGGCCTGCAACCACTTGACGGTTTTCTTGAGCTTTTTATAGTGCACCCAATCGAAGTTGTTGCTTTGATAGCTGATGCCGTGCGGCGTGTGCTTGACCTGATCAGTCTCAGCGGGGCCGAGCATGGGTCTGAAGGTTTGCGCCTCGGCCATTACGGCAAGCGCCGTCAACATTAGTATTGCCGCCAACAAGCGGCTGAGGTAAGCTTTCATCGCTGAATAAGCCTTTCTGCCCTTTGGGCGAAAGCCGGGCGATGCGTGCTGAAACCACGCATCGCCCGTTACACTCATCTCGCCAGCGCCGCGCTACGAACCATCCCCTGGCGATCACGACCTTGATTGGCGGCCTCAACCCTGCAACATCCGCCCGGAAGTATCGCGCTTCAAGCCTAGCTCGAAAGTCCGGCTTAACCGCGCCGTGCCGAAGATGAGTGAACCAAACTACAAAACTGGGAGCATCGCGTCGACATCACCGCAAGAGTAATCGAGACAGAGCCGCAGCCGTTGTCGCAGGGCATCATTGCCAGCCACCCGTGTCGGCTGCACATCTCAAAACGCCTGCGCCTACTTCGAGCCGCAAAGGCCGGCATTTGTAATTTGCCGTACTTTGCCGGTTCAATCAGAAAAGCCTTGTAGCCGCAAGGCTGCTGCGCTTTTGTGTATTGACAACTATTGTGCCAATAAATTGACAGCCGTTGTGCCAATAAATTGACGTGGCGAAGGAGCCGTGGATTACGGTGTCGCGCTTCCCCACATTGGGAGCACCAATCTGTGCAGGCGCTGAAATCGCTTGCCCGGCAGATAAGCCGCGAGCCAGAAAGGCTGAGCGGGTCGAAACGGCTTATCCTATAAAGTTGCGTAAAAACTCCTCGACGGCTGGTGCTGCCTGCTGCACCAAAACGCCCTACCCCGTCGCGCCTTATTAAAAAGATAAAGGCCGCGCGAGGAGGAGCGCGGCCCATGGTCTCAAGTACAGATTGGAAGGACGGAATCTAGCTCTCAATTAATTGAGGTCAGTATAAGCCCATATTCCAGCAAAATCAGTGACGGTCGTCACACAGCAATGTTCATGTGTCACATTTCTTGATGGGTCAGCAAGCGGGCTCGCCGCAGACGACCGGGCAAGGTGATCAGGCAAGCGGGCGCGCATAAATCCAGACATCAAAGCTCGCCTCGGCACCGGCCTCAAGCGCCATGACGTTGCTGGCAATGCCGCGTTGTTCAAGGTTGAAGGCGTCTGTCGGGCAGGTGTTCGGCTCAATGCAGATGGCCTGTCGCGGCGACGGCGGCGTGTAGACGACGACAAACGGAAACTGGCGAGCGCTGAACTCAACGACGGTTTCGCGGCGCTGCTCGCTGTCAATCAACCGGCACTCACACATCCCTGCGGCGGTGGTCGTCAGGCCGCTATAAATATCATCCAGCACCAGGCCCGCGAGATCGCGCGGCTGGCGCAGGTCGTAAGCTTCAGTCAACTCCAGTACCCTGCCCGTCGGCAGACTGTCGGCAAGCTCCCAGCGATGATTTGCGGGTGTCTGAATCGTGCCGCGCGCCGGGCGGCGAAAGTAAGGATGCAGGCCGTAGCCCAAGGGCATCGTATGCTTGCCGGTGTTCGTCGCCGTGAGATGAATGCCGAGCCTGCCGTCTTGCAGCCGGTAGCTCATCTCCAGTACAAAGGGGAACGGGAACTGACTGAGTATGGCTTCCGGGTGATCGTTGGCGTCGAAGCGGCAGCGAAGCCATGCGCCGTCGCTTTCGGAAGCCTCGGCTTCGATGACCGTCCAGGCTTTGTCGCGCACGAAGCCATGGCGCGGCGGGTTGATTTGATAAGCCGATCCCTGAAAACTGAACGCGCCATCGCGTATGCGGTTTGGGAATGGAAATAACACAGGGATGCCATAGCTCGTCGGGCGGCTCAGGAAGTCGTCTATAGCCACCGGCTCCAGTATGTCTGTCGCCGCGCGAAAGGCGAAGCAGTTATTGCCGAGCGCCGGCGCGATCTCCGCCTGCGCCTGCTCTCCCTGTTGCAGGATAAAGGTTTCGACGCCGTTGTGCGTCCGTCGATTGACTGCGTATTGACCGGCCATCAAGAATGCCCTCCACCGGCCAATCCTAACGCAGGTCGCTTGAACGGCAAAGCTCGCGGCGGCGCGCGCCGTGAGCCGGGCTCAGCGATAATTGATTTCGACGCTATACCCGTCCGTAGAAAACATGCCTTGCAGCAACTCGCTGGCGCTCTCCTGGGCGGTGTCGGAAATCTTCAATTCGTTGCCGGTTTCGGCGAACTTCTGACGCGCCAGTTTATAGATGGCATCGTGGTCTGACGGGCTGAAAGGATTCCAGATGCCGCGCTGTTCATCGTAAGTTTCGAGATTGGTAATCTCTATCGCAATGACTTCGGCGCGCGGCAAGCTGATGGTGATGTGTTTGGCTTGATCGTCAATACGCACCTCACTGCCTTTGTCGAGATTGATGCCTGCAAGAATCCTCCCGGTGACGACGACCAGGGCTTTCTTGGTCGAGCCGTACCAAGTGTTTTCGTAAACCACGACATCGCGCAGCGTCGTTTCGCTCGACACCAGCTTGGCGACTTTCTCGACCTGCTGGACGACGACCGATTGCGTCACACGCACTTGACCAGCGCCGCTCTGCAACAGGTGCAGCCGTCCGATCACCAGCCAGATGGCCAGCGACAGCAATATCCCGGCGAGCGCTAGTCCAAGCGCCCAGGGCCAGAGTCTTCGCGGCTGTGCGTTTCGCGGTTCGGTTCTCATATCAGGGCCAGAGTTTATTGTAGCAGCTTTGTTGCAGCTTGCCATTTCGCTGGTCAATCGCCGTGATTATGATACCATCTGGACTTTGATGTGAGTCCGGGAATAGAGGATTGGCGATGGATGAGACGGAAGACGATTTGCTGTTAGTGCGCGATGTGCTGGCTCGCGAACTGGAGACGATCAATAGTTACTTGAGACTCCTGCGCTCGGCGAAGAGCGAACGGGTGCGAGCTTTCCTGACGCACGTCACCGACGAAGAGAAAGAGCATGTCGCCGAAGCCTTAGAGATCATCAAAGCGCTCGACCCCGTACAAGCAGCCTTGCTCGAACGCGGCCCGCACGCCGCGCCGCCAGCCAGCCCGCCGCCGACCGAAAGATTGCCAGAACCGCCACACGGCTTCACTGTGGGAAGTTTACGGAAGAAACCCTGACGAGCCGACTTCAGGGCAATTGATGGTAAAGGCTCATCGCTCCCGTTTTAAGGCTTGCACCACGGCGATGGGCGCGATGGCCTGGCCAGGGCTTACAAACTGTCATAACTGCGATTAAACAATTCCGTCATCTTCGACAGATCGCCGGTGTCAAAGCCAAGACGGAACCAGCGGGCGCGCTGCTCACTGGTGCCGTGCGTGAACGAATCCGGCACGACGTAACCGCGCCCCTGTTTCTGCAAGCGGTCATCACCGACAGCGCTGGCGGCGCGCAGCGCTTCGTCCAGGTCGCCCGGCTCCAGTATGTTTTTCATCTTTTGCGCATGATGCGCCCAGACGCCTGCAAGAAAGTCTGCCTGTAACTCTGTCCGCACGGATAACTGATTAGCTTCGGTCTTGCTCACCTGCCGCTCTTTCGCATGCACCTGATCGAGAATGCCCATCAGCTTCTGCACGTGATGGCCGACCTCGTGGGCCACGACATAAGCCTGAGCAAAGTCGCCCGCCGCATGGAAGCGATTCTGCAACTCATCAAAGAATTGTAAATCGATATACACATGCCGATCATTGGGACAGTAGAAAGGGCCGGTTGCCGCCGATGCGAACCCGCAGCCTGATTGGCTATTGCCGGAAAACAGCGTCAGCGTCGGCACAGGATAGTTCTTGCCTAGCTGCTGACGAAACAGGGCCTGCCAGACATCTTCTGTATCGGCAAGGACGACCGCGACAAACTTCTTTTCTTCCTCTTCTTTGGCACTGGCCGTATGCCGCACGCCCGGCGCGTTACCGGAATCCGAGCCGCCCGGCGACGGCAACGATCCCGGATCGTGGCCCGTCAGTAAGGAAATCACCAGCACAACCAGCCCAAGAATGCCGCCGCCAGCCGCAATGCCGCCGCCTGAAATCCCGCGCCGGTCTTCGATATTGCTGCTCTCCCTGTCTCCCATCCAACGCATAATATACCTCTCAAGTTAATGACCTTCGTCCCTGCTGATTCTCATCACCCTGGTGTAGGGCAATCTAACAGATTGTACGAAGATCTGCGCAATCTGTCGGGTTGCCCTACAGCCATTCGCCTCTGGCTAGAGCATCCGGTTAAACGGCTGCAATTCGATTGCCACACACTATCGCACCTCAATCGGCCTGTGGCTCTGACTGAACGCGCCGCCCTCACATGCTATACTAAACGTATGGCCAGAGGATGGGAGAGCAAAGCCGTAGAGGCGCAGATTGAAATAGCTGAAACGCGCCTGGGTTCAAACAAAGCACAGCGGACGCCGGTCGAGCTTGAAAAATCGCGGTTGCGTGAAAGCCTGCTGATGTCGCGCCATCGTGTCTTACAGGATTTGCAGCAAAGCACCAATCCGCGTTATCGCAAAATGCTCAACGACGCGCTGGCGCATCTGGAAGCCAAACTCGCGCAACTCGACTGAGCCGAGATGCAGCACCAGAAGACCAAGAGCCATGAAGGCAAGCGGCTGTTGCTTCATGCCTTTGCACTTTCGTGGCGCTCTTCCGCGTCATGGCTATCAGTTGCAATTTTAGAAAGCGCCCTTTGCTGGCCTACCTGAACAGGGAACAGACAAGGCAAGCGATTTGCTTTACTATCGCCGGGTTACTTCTCGGAAGTAGTGGGCGGAAGGACACCAGCTACTCCCCACGGGGAAATCGGCAACATCCTTCCGCTCTTTCGCCTCTCTTCGCGATGATTCCGGCAGCGACCACTTCAGCCGCTTTCCACGCGCGCCCTGTCAGCCGTGCTTCTTGAGCCGGTAAAGCATCTCGCCCGCCTTCTCCACCAGTAAAAGGCCCTCGGCTTCTCGTCCGCGCCAATCGTCCAGGCTGATTTGCTCAGGGTCGAGATAGCCGAGATTCACGCGGCGGCAGACGGCTTCGGGGATTTTTGTGGCAAGCGTTACATTAATCCGTGGCGATTCGATCCGCGTTTCAGCATCATAGGTGCCGGTGCCGCGCAGATGCGTGCTGTGCGCCAGCACGCCGCCCGGATAATCTTTGAACTTCTCCCATTGCTTCAAGAAATAATCGCGCACGTGATAGCCGATCTCCGCGAGCAACTTGCCATGCGTATAGCTGAGTTCATCAATGTGCGGCGCATAGATGATGATTTCGCCGCCGTCGGCGACGACCGGCTCCAGTTTGTACATGCCTTTGGCCGCCGTCCAGATGTCGGCATACATCTGAGGCATCACCGACAGCACGCGCTTGAAGGGCCGCTCGGCCCATTGGACATGGAGTTTCGCGGATAAATCTGCCGCTGCCTCGTAGGCGGCTTCAGGCGAGCCGATGAACAGGCCGGCCAGACGGTCGCCTTTGACGACCAGGCTGAAGCAGAGCTTCGGGCGATCAATCAGCGCCGCCGCCCGATCAATCACGCGGCGCACCGGCGTGTACCTGGTGCCGATGACCGCATAGCTAGTCATCAAAGCGCCGACCCAGTGCGAAAAGTTGATCACCTCTGCGCCGCCGATGCCGGGGAAAAAATATTTATTGCCGCCGGAAAAACCGACCACTTCGTGCGGGAACGTCGGCCCGCAGATGATGATCTGATCGTAAGCAAAGATCAGTTTGTTCAAGCGAACCGCTACGGCTTGTTTGAGAAGGCCGCCGGTGATCTCTGTAATCTCTGCCGCAGAAATCTCGCCGAGCGTCGTGAAGCTCTCCGGCAGATCCCAGCGGTGATTGAAGATGCGGACGCCGGCAAATCGGGTGGCGCGCTCTTTTGTAGTTACGCCTACTAATTGATTGATCGCCGCTTCGCTCATCGGCGGATGCGTGCCGAGGGCAATCAGGTAATCCAGCGCGGCAGCGCGGCGGCCCAGGAATTCATGAAAGAGGCGAAACATCTGTGGCAGGGGCGCGCTGCGCGTGCCGTCGGGGATGAGAATGAGGACGCGCTTGCCATCAAGACGGGCAGCCGTGAGCGCCTCGGCCATCAATTCGCGAACTTCGGCTTCCGTTAGAAAACCGTCTTCATAGCCTCTGCCCGTTAGCATGGTGACTTAACCGTATCAAGCGGCTCTTGCAATCATCAACGCCGGTGGTTTAAACAGCGTGGTCTCAATCAAATTTGTAGGCCCGCTTCGCCAACCGATAGGCCATGTCGTGAATCATCTCTTCGGCATCGCTCATCTCGATAACGCTGCGCACGACCAGCCTCGCCAGCCAGTTGGCATCGACGCGCCGCGCCAGATCGTGCCGCGCCGGAATCGACGGAAAGGCCCGCGTGTCGTCGTTGAAGCCGACCGTGTTATATAGCCCGGCAGTCTCCATGACTTGCTCGCGATAGCGGCGCAGGCCATTGAGGCTATCGTGAAACCACCACGGCGGGCCGAGCTTCACTGCCGGATAATGACCCGCCAGCGGTGCCAGTTCGCGCGCATAGGCCGTCTCGTCGAGCGTAAACAGAATCAGCGTCAGCCGCGCCTCATTGCCGAAGCGTTCGAGCAACGGCAGCAGATTGCGCGTGTATTCGGTGGCAATCGGAATATCGCCGCCGACATTGGTGCCAAAGCGCTCAAAGAGGGTGCGGTTATGATCGCGAAACGAGCCAGGATGAAACTGCATGACTAGGCCGTCTTCGACGCTCATGCGGGCGCTCTCGATCAGCATATGGCCGGTGAAGCGCCGCGCCTCATCGCGGCTCGCTTTGCCTTGCCGCGCCTGCTGAAAGATGGCTTCGGCTTCGTCATTGGTTAAGGCTTCGGTGTAAGGCGTCAGCGCCGCATGGTCAGTGGCGGTTGCGCCCATAGATTTGAAATAGAGGCGGCGATCTTCGAGCGCCGCGATCAGCCGGCTATAGCTCGTGACTTCGATGCCGCTCGCCTGGCTCAAGAGGTCGATATTTGCGCGCCAGTCGGGGCGATCCAGGTTAATGACGCCGTCGGGACGAAAGGTCGGCACCACTCTTCCCGCCCAGCCCGATTCACCAATGGCGCGATGCTCGGCCAGTGAATCCGTCGCCGCATCGGTCGTCGCCAGCACCGCGATGTTGAAGCGCTCGAACAAACGGCGCGGGCGAAATTCCGGCTGTTCAAGGCAGGCGGCGATCTGCTCGTAGATCTCCTGCGCCGATTCAGCCGTCAGGCGGTCTGTAATTCCGAATACATCGTGCAGTTCGTGCGCCAGCCAGGTGCCCGCCGGCGTGCCGCGAAACAAATGACAGTGATCGGCAAATCGTTGCCAGATGCGGCGGTGGTCGCGCTCGACCTCGCCGCCATCGACTCGCGGAATCCCCAACTGCTCCAGGGGAATGCCCTGCGAGTAGAGCATGCGAAAGATGTAATGATCGGGAATGAGCAGCAAGTCTGTGGGCGTGCCGAACGCGTAATCCGCATCGGCGAACATACGCGGATCTACGTGGCCGTGCGGACAGATGAGCGGCGCATGGACGACCTCCTGGTAGAGATGCCGGGCGATCTCCTTCTGTCGCGGATCAGGATCAAAATAACGGTCGGCTGACAAAGTGATCTTGGCGCGGTTTGCTTTCACTATAAACCCCTTATTCAATGTAACAACGCCACCGCACAGCGATTTGAGATGTTCTTTAACGCCGCATGCAACAGGTCATGGTTTGAAGCATACGTGCGCCGGGGAGCAAATGCCAGGAGCTTTGTTCAATCCGCCATCGGTCAGTCAACCGCTCGCCGCAGTTCAACAAAGCGACGATCAAAAATCACATGACAAAAGGCCGGCAGATGCGTAGACTGCAATTTAATTCCCCGGTTCTGATTTCGAACGGAAATGTGCCCTTTCCCAGCAGCGCATGCAAGTCTGCTCAAGCGCTGAACGGAGCGGATGATGAGCGTAGCGCGCTCGATCATCAATCAACCGAACTTCATTCTGGAGGATGCTTTGATGTCTACACGATGGCTTCGTGTGCTAAGTTTTGCGGCGCTGTTTCTCTTGCCCGCAACGGTGACCGCGCAGACCAAGTTGCTGCGCTTCCCCGACGTTTATGGCGATAAGGTGGTCTTTACCTACGGCGGCGATCTATGGACGGCGTCGGTCGCGGGCGGCGCGGCCACGCGCCTGACGGCGCATCCGGGCATGGAGGTCTTCGCCAAGTTTTCGCCCGATGGCCGCTGGATTGCCTTCACCGGCCAGTATGACGGCGACGAACAGGTCTACGTCATGCCGGCGACCGGCGGCGAGCCGAAACAGTTGACCTTCTATCCGGCGCGCGGGCCGCTGCCGCCCCGCTGGGGCTATGACAATCAGGTATATGGCTGGTCGCGTGACGGGCGCAGCATTCTCTTCCGTTCGTTACGCGATTCGTGGACGCTGCCCGTCGCGCATCTCTACAGCGTCTCGATCAATGGCGGGGCGGTCGAACAACTGCCGATGCCCGAAGCCGGTTCAGGCGATTACTCGCCCGACGGCACGCAGATCGCCTACTCGCCGCAATCGCGCGACTTCCGTCCTGAAAAACGTTACGGCGGCGGCCAGGCGAACGTCCTTTATACGTTCAACCTCAAGACCTATGATGCGAAGCGCATCAGCGAAGGGCCGCGCCCCAGCCGCGACCCGATGTGGATCGGCAACAGCATCTACTACGATTCGGATCGTGATGGCCATTACAATCTCTATGCGTATGACGTGCCGAGCGCCAAAACTTCGCAGTTGACCTTCAACAAGACCTGGGACGTTCGCTGGCCGTCGAGCGACAACGACAGCCGCATCGTTTACGAGCTTGATGGCGAACTGCACCTCTTCGATACGAAGGCGAAAAAGGATAGCGCGATATCGATCTTCGTGCCCGATGACGGTTTGCACAAACGACCGAGCCGCATCTCTGCGGCCAACAACATCGAAGATTATTCGCTCAGTCCGAAAGGCGAGCGCGTCTTGTTCGGGGCGCGCGGCGACATCTTCACAGCGCCGGTCGAACACGGCCCGACGCGCAATCTGACCAACTCAAGCGGCGCGCACGACAAGTGGCCGCGCTGGTCGCCTGACGGCTCGCGCATCGCCTTTATTTCCGACAAGAGCGGCGAAGAAGAAGTTTGGATCGTGCCGCAGGACGGCTCGAAACCAGCCGAACAGATTACCACGGGCGGTCATGCCATGCGCTACGCGCCCGAATGGTCGGCGGACGGTTCGCGCATCGCCTTCGGCGACAAAGACGGTAAAGTATTTGTTCTTACACTCGCGGATCGCAAAGTAATCGAAATTGCCGACTCGCCGCGCGGCCAGATACGCGATTACGCATGGTCGACGAAAAGCAACTTTCTCGCCTTCAGCATGCCTGGGGAGAACAACAACTCGGCGGTTTATATATGGAGCGCCGGCGATGGCCAGTTGCGTCGCGTCACCGACGGTTTCTTCAATGCCTACAATCCGGCGTGGGATCCGGCGGGCGATTATCTCTACTACCTGAGCGACCGCGAATTCGCGCCGCAGATTTCTTCCATCGAGTTCAACTACGCCCTCAACCGCGAAACCAACATCTATGCGATGACCCTGCGCAAGAACGTCAAGCACCCGTTCCCGCCGGAAAGCGACGAGGTGACGCTCGCCAAGGAAGGCGAGACGCCCGCCGCCAAGCCATCCGACAAAGGCGATTCGCAGGTGCCGCGCGAACCGATCAAAGACATCAAGAAAGAGCCGGCGCAAACCCAGCCTGGCAAGCCCGAACCGCCAGCCGGCGATCAGCAGGCGGCAGCCGCCGCGCAACCCGCAAACCCGCCGGCCAAGCCGCCGGCGACCATGACGATTGATTTCGACGGCATCACGGCGCGCGTCGCCCGCGTGCCCATACAGCCTGATAATTACGGCGGCCTGGCCGTTAAAGCCGGCCATCTGCTGTATGCCGTCGGCCCGGCTTTCTATTACGGGCGCGCTCCCGACCGCCAGACGCAGTTACGCATCTACTCGATGAAAGATCGCAAAGAGACGACGCTGGCCGAAGGCATATTCGGTTATGCGCTTTCAGATGACGGCAACAAGCTGCTCATCCGCCAGGGCCCTGCTCTGGTGATGATGGATGCCATTGCGCGCGCCGATCAACCGAAGAAGCCTGTCTCGACCGCCGGGTTGATGGTTGATCGCGTGCCCACCGAAGAGTGGAATCAGATCTTCAACGAAGTTTGGCGGCGTTACCGCGACTGGTTCTACGTAACCAACATGCATGGCTTCAACTGGGAAGCGTTGCGCGAGCAGTATCGCCCGCTGTTGCAATATGTGGCGCATCGTTCGGATTTGAACTACGTCATCAGCGAGATGATCGGCGAATTGACGATTCAGCATACCTACGTCGAAGGCGGCGACATCGAGATGCCGCCGCGCGCCAAAGTGGCATTGCCCGGCGCACGCTTCGAGTTGGATAAAGAAGCGCGGCGCTACAAGATCTCGAAGATCTTTGAAGGCCAGAACGAAGAAGAGATCTATCGCTCGCCGCTCACCGAAATCGGCGTCGATGTGAAGGTCGGCGATTACCTGCTGGCCATCAACGGTGAAGAGTTGAAGGCCGAAGACGATCCCTACCGCCTGCTGCGCAACCGCGCCGATAACCCTGTCTTCCTCACCGTCAACAGCCGTCCGACGATGGACGGCGCGCGCACGATCTCCTATCGTCCGGTCACTGATGAGAGCCAGCTTATCTATCTCGACTGGATGATGGGCAATCGTCGCAAGGTCGAGCAGTTGAGCGGCGGACGCCTCGGTTATCTGCATGTCCCTGACATGGGAGCCAACGGCATACGCGAGTTCATCAAGTGGTATTACCCGCAACTCAATAAAGAAGGGCTGGTGATTGATGATCGCGCCAACGGCGGCGGCAACGTTTCGCGCATGCTGATCGAGCGTTTGAGCCGCAAATGGCTGGCGCTCAATTACGGGCGCGTCAGCGATGTCGGCAGCACTTATCCTGACGGCGTATTCATCGGGCCGATGATCTGTCTGCTCGATCAAAACGCGGGGTCGGACGGCGACATCTTCCCGGCGATGTTCCGCGAAGCAGGGCTTGGGCCGCTGGTCGGCAAACGTTCGTGGGGCGGTGTAGTTGGCATCAGCAATCGCGGGCCGCTGATTGACGGCGGCGGCATCAGCGTTCCCGAATCCGGCATGACGAATAAGAACGGCGAGTGGATCATCGAGGGCTACGGCGTCGATCCCGACATCGAAGTCGAACGCGAGCCGAAAGCGCTGATCGAAGGCCACGACCAACAGCTTGAGCGCGCCGTCACCGAAGTGATGAACAAGCTCAAGGGCCGCGAGGTCAAGCTGCCGCCGAAGCCAGCCGGGCCGGTCAAGACGCCGAAATAATGACAAGTGACAAGTGACGAGTGACGAGTGACAAGAGCAGAGGAGAAAGGGAGCAGAGGAGCAGAGGAAAGCGCTGATAAGCAAACCGAATCCGCTATTTCCCTGTTCCTCTGCCTCTCTGCACTGCTCGTCACTTGTCACGCCTGAGCCCTCACCAGTGCAGGACAATCTTTCCTGTAGCTTTGCGCGAGGTCAGAAAATTCATCGCATCAGCGACTCTCTCCATCGGATATAAACCGCCGATCACCGGCTTGAGCTTGCCGGCTTCATATAACTTAAACAACACTTTCCATGCCTGCTCGATCTTCGCCGGGTTATGCTGGCGGTAAGCTCCCCAGTGCAGGCCGACGACGCTGTAGTTCTTGATCAGAATGTGATTGCCGGCAAAGTTCGGAAACTTGCCGCTCGTAAAGCCGATGATGATCAAGCGTCCTTCGAAGGCGATGCACTTGGTGCTACGTTCGCCGGTTTCGCCGCCCACCGGATCATAGATCACATCGGCACCGCGCCCTGAGGTTTCGCGTTTGACCACCTCGACAAAATCTTCCGTTTGATAATTGATGGCGACATCCGCGCCGCTGTCACGAATCGCCGTGAGTTTGTCATCGGCGCTCGCCGTGCCGATGATTCGGCCTGCGCCGAGGGCGCGGGCAATCTGCACGGCGGCAAGGCCGACGCCGCCGGCGGCTGAATGCACCAGCACGGTCTCGCCGACGCGCAACTGCCCGCGACCGGCGATGCCGAAATAAGAGGTCTGGTAAACCAGGCCGAAACTCGCGGCTTCTTCGTCGCTCATCCCGTCAGGCAGCGGTTGCACGTGAGCCGCCGGCGCGACCGCATACTCGGCAAACCCGCCCAGCCCAAGCTGCGCCAGCACGCGCTGACCGGATTGCAATGCCGTCACCCCGTCGCCGACTTTTTCGACGACGCCGGCGACCTCCATTCCCGGCGAAAACGGCAGCGGCGGTTTAACCTGATACTTGCCGGCGATCAGCAGGACATCTGGAAAATTCAGAGCGGCGGCGTGAACCCGAATCAGCACCTCGCCAGCGCCGGGTTCGGGGCGCTCGACCTCTTCCATCACCAGATCCTGCGGGTCGCACCACTGATGCGCACGAATCGCTTTCATGACTCCTCGCTATTGTTTGGTGGGCTGCGCCGAGCTAAGGAATCTGGTCGCTGCAAGGTCTTTCCCCATGCCAGATTCGCTTTGGGGCTCGGACGCAGGTGTTATTAGGCCAATGTTCATGCTCCAATTTGGTTAGCTATAAAATCGTATCCATGATCAAAACTGAAGAGCATTTTGCATGCCAAGTTCTTTAAGGTGTCAACAATGTCCGGATCATCGAAGTCTTTAGAATTTCTATTAAGAAAGCATCTGTGTGTAGAAGTAGAGGTTCGCAGATGGTCAAGAACAGACGCGTATACTATTGAATCTTGGGGTGACAGATCAGAAGCTGCCTGGTAAGTAAGGGCTGAAGAAATTATTTCTGATTTCAAGGGAATGACTTCCGCTATTGTTAAAAGCTTATTTAAAGTGCTGCGAAGTCTTTCTTTCTCATCTTCTTGACTACGAACAAGGAAGGCAGTGACCTCTTGCATCGTATCAATCTGTTGTTGATACGGCTTTGATCGAGATAATTGCCTGATTTCCTTGCCTAATTCGTTTGAAAGTTTCGTTCTCTCTTTTGCGTATCGAATCGTCGTCTCATAGGGCTCAATCAGGCTATAAGCAGGTAAAATCAACTGCGTCTTGCCAGTCTCACATAATGCCATTATTTTCTTACAGCTTTCATGCTGCTTTTGCAGTAAAGCAAGTTCTAATACAAAGTTAGACTCAATACATTGGAACCTAAGTTTGTTGATATTTTGCATTATCGCTGTTGACCTGCTGATAATGCCGGTTCAATTTGCTTCGTGCTGATTGTATGGAGAACTGCCAGTCTATCTGCATGGCTTTCTCCTCTCGCTCTTTGACAATCGCCAAGACCTCCCGCCTCAGTACCTCTTGCGTGGCGATCCGCCGATTCAAGCATTGCTTCGAGAGCGCTGAAAACTCTATCTCGATGAGGTTGAGCCAACTTGCTCTCTTCGGCGTGTAGTAAAATTCGAACCTCTGCGACAAGGCGAAAGCCTCCTCAGCAGAGAACGTCGCATAAAACGAACTGCTGTTATGAGTGTTGAGGTTATCTTGAATGACGCGAATCTTCTTGGCATCAGGGTAGCGCGCTGCCAACTCTTTCATAAAGATCGCGTATTCACGCTTTGTGCGTTGTGTGTGAACTTGTGCCAGCCGTCTGGCGCTCTTGGCTTCAATCGCCATCAGCAAGACACAGGAGCCGTTTTTCTCATAGGCATAATGCTGGCGAGCGACTTGACTGGCTTTCATTTGTAGTCCTTCAACGGCCTCGCCGATCAGGAAACAGGGGCGTTCATCGAAGCAAATCAGTGGGTAGAGCGGGTCGTGGGGTAGCTCATAAAGATGAAGGATCTGTTCCATTCGAGCGATGAAAGTAGCATCCATAACGCCAATACACCAGGTCTTTCTCAGATGCGGTTGAAGTTCATTTTTTTTAGCATCCGGCGGGTTTGAGTGTGCGACAGATTCTCACAAAAGCCAAGCTCGATGGCTTTATCCGCCAAGAGACGCAACGTCCAACGAGCGCGACCAGTGGGAGGTGCAGAGCAAGCTAGCGCCGTCACTTGGGCACGCTGTAAACCGTCAATGAGAATGGGCCTGCCCGAGCGCGGCTTGTCATGAAGGAAGACTAAGCCGGAGGTGTTATAGGCATCGCGCCACTTTGAGACGGTGAAAGGGGTGAGGTGCAAAGAGGTTGCGACAGCAGACAAGGTCTTGCCGCGATGAAGTTCTAAAAGGGCAGTGGAGCGTTTGAAAACGCGGACAGAAGTTTGGCCTTTGGCAAGCAAGGTAATAAGAAAGTCGTGATCGCTTTGGCTCAGTTTTATATGTTCTTTTTGCATAGATTTAGGAAATGTCCAAAACCTCAAGAAATTTAGGTTCCAATGTACTCAACATAAATGTCCATATTCATTAAGCAGCAGTCTCAAACTCCAAATGCCCTCCAGCCAAAGCCTCAAACAGACCTGAATCGAGTAACCAATCCTGTCCATGATTTTGTATATCTTCAGGATTGCTGGCACGAAGAATCTGATTTAACCAGGAGCCAACTATTAGCTCGAAACTTTTTCCTGTGACAGTGCCAGGTGAAACGCCAGCTTTTTCAAAGTATGGTTGCAAAAATGATGTCGGATCAATTTGATGAGTGGGCTCTATCTCTTCTCCAGTATTGGTGGGGGTTTTCCAGAGGTAAAAACGATCAGGGAGGGCCAAAAGAAAGAAGGGCGCGTTCGGCATGAAATTATGTGCATACATATTTCGCCGCAACTTTGCCGCCCATTCCTTAGAAGTTCCCTGTTTGTTTTTGACTTCTGCAATGAGGGCTAGTTGTCCATTTTTATCATAAACGACTATATCTGCATATTGTCTCATAGCTTCATTATACCTCATTGATTCAAGTCAGAGTTTATGCAAAAGCCGGATGATAAAAAACGAGACTGCGGCAATCAAGGCTGACATGGGGATGGTCAAGACCCAGGCCCAGACGACCGTGCGCGCCACGCCCCAGCGCACCGCCGACAATCGCCGGGTCGCGCCGACGCCGACAATCGCGCCGGTGATCGTATGCGTCGTGCTCACAGGGATGCCGCCATAAGTCGCCATCGCCAGGGTTATCGCGCCCGCCGTTTCAGCCGCGAAGCCGCCGACCGGCCTGAGCTTCGTCAAACGTGACCCCATCGTATGGACGATGCGCCAGCCGCCCGACAGCGTGCCCAGCGAAATTGCCGCGTGACAGGCCAGCACCACCCATAGCGGAATCGCCGGCAGCGCGCCGGTCGGCCCCGATTGCAATTGATTGCCGGCCACCAGCACCGCCGTGATGATGCCCATGGTCTTCTGCGCGTCGTTGCCACCGTGACCTAAACTATAAAGCGCCGCAGAGACCAACTGGCCTTTGCGAAAGATGCGATCAACGCGATCCGGCGCGAAGCCTCTGAATATCCACAGGATCGCCACCATAATCGCGAAGCCGAGGATCATGCCGACGATTGGCGAGAGGAAGATGAAGGCGATGGTCTTGATCCAGCCTTCGGGTTTGAGCAGACCTGAGACGCCTTGATAAGCGGCGATTGCCGCGCCGGCGTAGCCGCCGACCAGGGCGTGCGACGAACTAGACGGCAAGCCGTAATACCAGGTGATCACATCCCAGGCGATAGCGCCGATCAGTCCGCACAGCAACACCCATAACTGCCACTGTTCGTCGATCAATTTGATATTGATCAGATCGCCGCCGATGGTCTTGGCGACGCGGGTGCCGAAGACGAGAAAGGCGACAAAGTTAAAGACTGCTGCCCAGATGACGGCGATGCCCGGCGACAGCACGCGCGTTGAGACGACCGTAGCAATCGAATTCGCCGCATCGTGCCAGCCATTGGCGAAATCGAAAATCAGCGCGACGACGATGATGAAAAGAACCAACGCGGTCAGCGTTGTCATTCGCGGCGACCTCCCAGAGAAATGATGAACGATGAACGATGAATAATAACTGTGGGACAATCGGCCCGCTTTAATTCATCGTTCATCGTTCATCATTCATCATTTATTCTTAACCACGACGGCCTCAAGCGCTTCGGCAACGTCTTTGCAGCGGTCAATCGAGTTTTCCAACTCTTCGAAGATCGACATCCATTTGATCACTTCGATGGGGTCTTTCTCTTCTTTGAAGAGTCGGCGGATGGCTTCGCGGTAAAGCGCGTCGCCGCGCTTTTCGATTTGATGGATGTTGCGCAGATGCTCGCCGACGCCTTGCTGATCTTTGAGCAGCGCGAAGACATCGGCAAGCTCGCCGGTGGCGCTGCAAAGCAGGCTGGCGATTTCGACCGCCTCAGGGCGCGGGCTGTGGACGCTGTAAATGTCGAGCCGCCGCGCCAGGTCGGTGATCATATCAATCACGTCGTCGAGTTCGGTGACCAGCAGGAAAATGTCTTCGCGATCAATCGGCGTGATGAAACTGGAATTGAGCTTCTGGGTTATTTTTGCGCCCAACTCGTCGCACGACACTTCGACCGCCTTGATCTCTTCGGCATAGCGGCCAAGCTGCTCATAGTCCTGAAAGATCTTCGCGAAGATTTCGCCGCCCTGCTTCACCTGCGAAGCAAGCTGACTGAGCATACTGAAGTATTTTTCTTCTCGCGGTATTAAGCCCATAATTTTTCTCGTCTGCTTGAATCTCTTTTCAGTGTTTCGTTACGCGTTCGTAACCAGCCATCGCGCAGTCTTAACAAAGTCGTTACATCGTATAGGCCGGATCATTGGCAGTCAACTTGGATTGTTGTAATCAAGCGCGGCAAAAGCACCACGGGCAGCCCCGTCGAGGCCGCCCGTGGTTTCCTGCTGCCTTATTCGGCAGGATGAAGAGGTTCTCTCGGCAAGCTCAAACCTGGATGCGGAAAACCATGTCCGGCATCACAATGCGCATGGGAGGAATGACGATCTGCGGGATGCTGAGCTTTGGAAAGGCCATGCGCGGCACCGCCACCGGCGCTACGTGGATTCGCGGCAAGGCCATGGGCGCGAGGTTGATCTGCGGCACGACCATCGGTGCCAGGTGTATGTCAGGCACCGCCATGGGCGGCATCGGCGGGATCTGAATTCGCGGCAAAGCCATCGGCGCAAGCCGCAACGGTCGGATATTTATCGGCCCGATCTCGAACGGCCCGACCAGCGCTTCGGTCACGACGACATCAGCGTCGTCATCCGGCGACCAGATGAGCGAGGTCTTGGCTTTTTCGAGTTGCACCGTAAGGCTGCGTTCCTGCCGGTCGCGCATCACTTTCACTTCGACTGCGCCTTCGCCTCGGCTGCGCAGCGCCTCGACCGCCCGCCTGGGACTCTCAACCGTCTGGCCACCAATCGACATAATCACATCGCCGGCCTTGATGCCGGCCTTTGCCGCCGCCGAATCGGGATGCACGAAGGTGACGAGCGCGCCATTGCGATTTTGTAATCCAAAATACTCGGCAAGTTGCGGCGACATGCTCTGCAAAGAGATGCCTAGCTGATAACCGTCACGCAGTTGCTCGCTCGCTCGCGGGCGAATGCGCACGGCGGTTGCCGGCATGGCAACCAGGGGAGCGCGCGCGGCGAGGGGGGCGCGCGGCGGGCGCGGGGTGACGGCAACCTGGTTGAGATAATCGCCGCGATTGCCGAGCGTCACGGCAACTTCGATCTCGTTGCCATTGCGCAGGACGCCGAGTTTCACGTTGCGGCCCGCAGGGGTTTCGCGTATGTGGCGGCTGAGTTCGCGGGCGCTCTCGATGCGGTCGCCGTTCCAACGGGTAATCACATCGTCTTTCTGCAAGCCGGCTTTTGCTGCCGCCGTATCGCTGGTCACGTCGGTAATCAAGGCACCGCGTTCCTGGCCGAGCCGCAGCCGCCCGGCGACATCACTGGTGACCTCTTCGATCTCAACGCCGAGATAGCCGCTGCTCGACATGGTGATGCGGCGCGGGCGCTCGTTTTTGTCTTGATCAAACGGCCCGGCCAGCGCCGCCGCGTTGATGACCAACAGCGCGCCTAGAGCGAGCATTAAAGTGCGTTTCATTGAGAATCGTCCCTCCTTCGTCGTGGTGTGGTAGCTAACCATATTACTCGCACGATTCAACCGATGAGTTCCAAATTTTGCGAACCCGCAGGCACAATTCCGCCTTAGCTGTCGTGTGAGTGACAGCCAGCGGCAAAAGGTTTCAGGATTATTCAGTTTGGCTGGCGCGGCAGGATGATTCGTAAGGGGCGAGGTTCCTTAATGGTTCGCCGACGGCTGGCTCTTTAGCCATAAAGATATACAGACGCACCGGGCAATTATGACTTTGTGTCTTCGTGGCTTGCGACAGCCGCTTACCGGCCAATGTCGAAGACACGGCGGTAAAAAGCTACGGCTTCGGCCCACGCCTGATCGGTGGCTTCCGCATCAAAGCGCGGCCCTTCATCGCGCATAAAGGCATGCTCTGCCGGATAAAGACTGATATTGAACTTTGTCCCGGCCTGTTCAAGCGCTTGCTGAATCTTCACGCGGCCTTCTTCGGGAATGTGCGGATCAAGCGAGCCGAAGACGATGAGCATCTCGCCGGGAATCTCGGCGGCGCGTTCGAGCGAACCGGCATCCGTATCTTTGCCGAGCTTGCCGTTATGAACTCCCGTAGGATAAAAGCAGACCGTCGCGCGCACGTCTCGGTGCAGGGCAGCGCGAAACGCCAGGTGCCCGCCGATGCAGAAGCCGCCAGCGCCTAATTGTCCCGCCGCAACCTGTCGCTGCCGGCCTAGCCAATCAAGCACCGCACGGGCATCGGCGTCGAATTCGGCAACCGCCGTCCGCGCCGCATCGGCAAGCCCACGGTCACGGCCCGCATCGTCAAAAGCAATCGCGCTTCCCGGCTCCTCGATGCGGTGATAGATCTCCGGTGCAGCGACGACGAAACCATAACCGGCCAGCCGCATGGTCGCGCGAATCATCGGCCCGGTGAGTTGAAAGATGTCCGAATAAAGCAGAATGCCGGGATAGCGGCCTGCGGCTTTTGGCTGAGCAACCAGCATTCGCATCATCTGGCCGTCTACCGGAATGTCAACGTAGTCTGTTGTGATAATCATTACATTATTTTTGAGATGCGGAAGAGGTTGTCGATTTGACTCGTCGCCGGAACAGGCGGCGCAGCCACCCTGAGAACCACCTCAGGGTTGTTCGAAAAAAGCCATGTTCGGGCGGTGCTTCGTGCGCTTCGGTTTGCGCTTCGGCTTCGATGGCGGTGAAGAATTGCGCGATCATCATGCGCGCCGCGCCCTGAATCATGCGCTGGCCGACGCCGGCAATCGTGCCGCCGATCTGCACGTCGCCGCTATAGCTCACCAGGGTTGCGCCGTCGCGCTCTTCGAGATCGAGCGTGCCCGCGCCTTTCAAAAAACCGGGCTGGCCTTTGCCGTCGACCACTATGCGGTAATGGGTCGGCGACTGCACTTCTTCGAGCCGCACGTTGCCGGTAAACAAACCCTTGATCGAGCCGACACCGGCGCGCAGAGTCGTCGAATAATGATTCGCTTCGACTTGCTCTAAACGCTCGCAGCCCGGTATGCAGCGCTGCAAGACCGCCGGATCAACCAGCGCCTCAAAGACGCGTTGGCGGCGCGCCTGGATTTTGTGTGTGCCTTCGATTTTCATAGAGGCTAGCGGCTAGAGGCTAGCGGCTAGCGATCAGAATCTAGAGCGTGCTGGCTTACCTGAAGCCCGAACTCTAGTCTCTAATCTCTAGCCTCTAGTCTCTACTTGGCGCGGGCTGCCGCTTCGCTGATGGCGCGGCGCGTATAGACCTGCGCGAGATGTGTGCGATAGGTTTCTGAGGCGTAAATGTCCCCATTGATGGTCACGCCATCGGCAGCGGTCGCCGCCGCTTTGGCGATGGTCGGCGCATCGAGCGATGACCCGGCAAGCAAGGCTTCGACGCCGGTGGCGCGGTAAGCTTTCGAGGCCGCGCCGGTGATGCCGACGCTCGCCGATTCGCACGCGCCGCTGGCGTCGCGCACGAGATGCACGGCGACGCCGACGACAGCAAACCCTGAGGCCGGCTGCGCCGCTTTCACATACGCCTGGCCATATTTTCCGGAAGGCGTCGGGATGCGAATTTCGCGCAGGATTTCGCCGGCATCTAAAGCCGTCGTCAGCATGTCAACAAAGAAGTCATCCGCCGCCATACGGCGCTCGCCACGGCTGCCAACGGCGACAATTTCCGCCTTCAGGGCGATCATCACCGCCGGCCAATCCGCCGCCGGGTCTGCATGTGCGAGGCTGCCGCCGATGGTGCCGCGATTGCGCACCTGGGCGTCGCCAATCTGTGCGGCGGCTTCCGGAAGAATCGGGCAGATCGTGCGCAGCCGCTCGCTGGCCTCGATCTGAAAATGCGTCGTCATGGCACCGATGCAGATCTCGCCGCCTTCTTCGCGAATGTAAGCGAAATCACGTATGCGCCCGATGTCGATCAAGACCGAGGGCATGGCAAGCCGGAGTTTCATCGCTGGGATCAGGCTATGACCGCCCGCCAGTATCTTGGCATCGTCGGCGTGTTGCGCCAGCAGCGCCAGTGCTTCATCAATCGTCGCCGGCGTCAGGTAATCGAATTGCGCTGGAACCATAAAGCCTCCTTGAAGTCAGCATCCGTGACCGGGTATCGGCAATCGGAACGCCATCATTCAACTCCCGGCCTGCTGCATCAGCTTTGCTGATTGATAATCCGCCAGATCTTTTCCGGCTTGAGCGGCATATCTATATGGCGCACGCCGAAGGGTGCGAGCGCGTCGACGACGGCATTGACAATCGCCGGCGTCGCGCCAATCGTCCCGGCTTCGCCAACCCCTTTGACGCCCATCGGGTTGACCGGCGAAGGCGTCTCCGTGCGGTCAAGCTCCATCCACGGAGCCATCGCCGCCTTCGGCACGGCGTAATCCATGAGCGTGCCGGTGACCAGTTGGCCCTGCTCGTCGTAAACCACTTCTTCGTACATCGCCTGGCCGATGCTTTGCACGATGCCGCCGTGCACCTGCCCATCGACGAGCATCGGGTTGATCACCTTGCCGCAATCGTCTACGGCGACATAGCGCAAAAACTTGATGTCGCCGGTGTCGCGATCCACCTCGACGACGGCGATATGCGTGCCGAACGGAAAAGTGAAGTTCGACGGCTCGAAGAAATGCGTCACCGATAGTCCCGGTTCCAGGCCCGGCGGAATCTCGCGCGCCAGGTGAGCCGCCAGCGCGACATCTTGAATCGTCACTTTCTTGCCGTCGCCTTCAGGCTCAGGCAGTGCGCCAGCGGGCGCTTGGCCGGCAGGAATCATCGGCTCAGGCACTTCGGTCGCCACCGCAGAAGCGGCTCTGGCAGCCACTTTCGAGAACTTGCCTTCGCTGAAGGCGACGCTCGCGGCGTCCACCCCCATCATGTGAGCAGCGATCTGCCGGGCCTTCTCAATCAGTTTCTCAACCGCCATATAAACGGCTGTGCCGCCGACCGCCGTGGCGCGGCTGCCGAATGTGCCGATGCCATACTGCACAATCGCCGTGTCACCGTGAATCACCGTGATGTCGTTTATATCGATGCCAAGTTGATCGGCGACGATCTGCGCGAAAGAGGTCTCCTGCCCCTGCCCGTGCGGCGATGCGCCGGTCATCACCGTGACTTTGCAGGTCGGCTCGATTCTTACGGTGGCGCTCTCCCAGCCGCCTGCGGGCATCGCCTGCGACGGGCCGAGCGCGCAAATCTCCACGTAAGTCGACACGCCTATGCCGAGGAGTCGCCCCTGTGCGCGCGCCTGGCGCTGCTCTTCGCGCAAGGCTTTGTAATCTGCCATACCAAGCGCCTTGTCGAGGGCGGCTTCGTAATTGCCGCTGTCGTAGAACAGGCCCGTCGCCGTCTTGAAGGGAAATTCATCAGGCTTCGGAAAGTTCTTGCGCCGCAACTCGACCGTGTCGACGCCAAGTTCGGCAGCCACGAGATCAAGCCCGCGTTCGACGACATAGGTGGCTTCGGGCCGGCCCGCGCCCCTGTAGGCGTCGGTGGCGACCTTGTTGGTAAAGACGCCGGTGATATTGATCTGAATGGCGGGGATCTTGTAGCAGCCCGACAGCATCAGCCCGGTGAGCGTCGGAATGGCCGGCGTCAGCAACTGCATGTAAGCGCCCATGTCTGCCAGTACGTTCCAGCGCAGGCCGGTGATCGTGCCGTCGTTGTTGTAGCCGACTTCGAGCGTGCCTTCCTGGCCGCGCCCGTGAATCGTCGCCTGCATGTTTTCGCGGCGCGACTCGATCCACTTCACAGGCTTGCCAAGCTGCATGGCAATCCAGCCGAGCAGCGCTTCCTCGGCATAGACGTTGAGCTTCGAGCCGAAGCCGCCGCCGACCTCCGGCGTAATCACCCGCAGCTTGTTTTCAGGGAAGCCCAGCATCAGGGCGACCTGCGTGCGCATCAGATGCGGGATTTGTGTGGAAGACCACAAAGTCAATTCCTGCTCGCCGGGAAAATAACGCGCCAGCACGCCGCGCGGTTCCATCGCCACGGGTGCCAGTCGTTGATGGACAATGCGCTGCGAGATCACGTGATCCGACCCGGCCAGCGCCGCATCAATGTCGCCTTCGCCCGCCGTGAGCTTATAGGCAATGTTATCGCCATAATCTTCATAGATCGCCGGGCCGCCGCTGGCCGCCGCTTGGAGATCGACGACAGCGGGCAGTTCTTCATAATCGACCATGATCAGATCGATGGCGTCGCGCGCCGTGTAACGATCCGTGGCGACGACGGCGGCGATGGGATGGCCGACGAAGACCACATGGTCGGTCGCCAGCACTCTGTAATCAGGAATACGCAGGCCGGGAATCGCGCCGGCGCTGGCGCACGGCACCGGGCCGACTTTAGCGGCAACGTCTTTGCCGGTGTAGACGGCAACCACGCCGGGCGCGTGTGCCGCTTCAGACGTGTCTATGCTGGTGATCCGCGCATGCGCATACATCGAGCGCAGGAACGCGACCGTCAGCGTATCCGCAAGCTTGACATCGTCAACGTAGTGGCCGAGTCCTTGAATCAGTCGCGGGTCTTCAGTCCGCTTGACGCTCTTGCCGACGAATCTGTTTGCCATAATGCCTCCGGTGGTCAGTGATCAGTGATCAGTGGTCAGTGATGTGTAGTCGGAAACCAGCGGTCACTTGAAGCCTCTTGCTGACCACTGACCGCCGGCCACTGAACATTAATCTCCTGATGCCGCTTTCATCTTTTGCGCGGCGTAGCGCACGGCTTCGACGATATGTTGATAGCCGGTGCAGCGGCACAAGTTGCCTTCGAGTCCGTGGCGAATCTCGGCTTCGCCCGGCTCCGGGTTGCGCGCCAGAAGCTGCGCCGCCGCCATGATCATGCCGGGCGTGCAATAGCCGCATTGCAGGCCGTGCTTTTCCCAGAAGCCTTCCTGCATTGCGTGCAATTGACCGCCCACCGCCATGCCTTCGATGGTCGTCAGCACCGCGCCTTCGGCCTGCACGGCAAACACGGTGCAGGACTTGACCGATTGGCCGTCGAGCAAGACCGTGCAAGCGCCGCAGATCGATGTTTCGCAGCCGACATGCGTGCCGGTCAATCCGAGCACGTCACGCAGATAATGAACAAGCAGCATTCGCGGCTCGACATCGTGATGTTGAGTCGCGCCATTGACTGTCAGGGTAATTGCCTTCTTCATCGAAGCTACCTCGTCTGGGTGTTGATGGATGAGAAAAGAAACCAGTGTCTGGCTTGCTCTTTATACAACTTGCCGCAGCAGGTGACAAGAGCAATCCAGCAAATCACCGTCGTGAAGACAAGATGAGGCGGCGACAGTGAGCCGCCGAAGCGATCCGCCAGTCTGTGATCAACACGGCCCTATTCAGTTAGCCGGGCCTCGAAGAGGCTCGACGGATTGAAGCATCCTAAGAGGTGAAGCGCGGGCAGCGCATTCGGCATCAAGGGCGCACGGTCTAAATGACAGGTGCGCCTTTATTCTCTCAAGTATCAATAACCGTTCTTCAAGATAGACTGACCTTCTACGTACATCACGGGTGGAATCAATAGACATGGCAGCAGATCAGGTAGCATAGGGTACCTATGTAATTTGCGGTGTGAAATATATTAAATGGGCTGCGGAGGTTAGCCCTTTAATCAGGATACCTCTTGACGACTCCCAACACTGGATGAAAGATATGTTATTTTATTGACAAAAATATCATTAAAGCTATATAAGTCGGTAGAGCCTAAGGAGGCAAGTAAATGAAAGTCAAACTTTTCATCCTACTCTTATCGGGATTTGTCATTGCTACACTAGGCGCTATAAACAGCAAGCAAGAGCAAATTACAGAGTTAGAAGCCTCGAAAGACAAAAACACCATTGGTTGGTATGTTCAGCAGGCAAAGCTTAGAGGAGAAAGGGAGGTTATTTTACCAGCACCAAAGGTAGAGTACGTCACTGAGATTAACGCCGTTGATGAAGTATTTTCACACTACAGGATTGTTGTTGCCGAGCCAATAGAAGATAAGAGTTTCGTTGATGACACACATCTATATACTTGGTATAAATTTAGAATCCTTGAAGATTTGTCATCAAAAAAAATACTTCCTTGTCCGACCTGCCCGCTTCCTAGCGATGTGTTAAATGAATTGCTTCCACTCAGTTCCGATGAAATCCTCGTGCTTAAGATAGGCGGTATAGTTTTTGTAGACAACATTAAAATTAGTATGATAGACCGCCGCTTTCCAGAGTTTGCCAAGTCTAAGAAGTATTTACTTTTCCTTGAAATAGACCCTTCTGGGCAGGTTGGTAAGCTCCGAATTGGACCAGGCGGAATTTTCACCGTTGGTGATGATGACCAATTGTCTCCTATTAATAATGAACCACACCCCCTCAAGCGTTTTATGAAGATGTCCTATAACAATGCTTTGCATACATTGAGGGAAGATGCTAGGCAGAGAGTTAAAACGCAGTGATTTGTCTCCGTTCATTCTGATTTTTACATCTATTCATTAGCTCATTTTTGGTAATGTGCGGAGGGCTCTATCTTGAAGATAATACCGAGTCTACTAATATTGCTGAGTCTACTCATGTGGAGTGTTGCCAATAGTGAGTGTCCTCCCTGTATGAATGACCAGACTCCATTGGCCGGTCATGGTCCTGCTCCAGATGGTTCTGGTCGTCGTGTAGTACTAATTCAGATTACGAGCAATTGGGATGATCCCCCCGGCTCACATCAAACTAATGCGAATATCTGGAATGCAGTGAATAGAGCAATTAGTAAATGGAATACTGCCACCGACAGTTACGGTAATCACACAGGTTACTATTTTCAACTGGATCAAACAACTGCCAGTGCAGACGTTGAAATCACAAAAGGGTCACCTTCTGGTGGTACGTTTGCTGAAACGACGGTTTTAACCCCTCCGTACACAATGACACTTGATCCGCAGAACGCTAGTATTAATGTTAATTCGGTAGCAGGGCGAGTAGCCCACGAAATGGGTCATGAAATAGGACTCGATGGGGCAGGAGGCTGTGGCTCTAGCATAATGACAGAAGCTAATGCAAATGGCACTCGGAACATCAATAACGTCCAGCCTAATGATGTCGCCTCCTCCAATCAGAATTTAAATCCTTCTACCCGAAACACCTGTACAGGAAGTATTAATAGTGGTGGGGGCGAGCCAGCCGATGGCGGAGGAGGATGTATCAGGCAAACCTGCCCGAATGGCTGGTGGTGGAATTGGGACATGTGTTGGTGTCAGCAGGGAGTACCTCCACCCTCGCCAATTTTAATAGATGTGCTCGGCGATGGCTTTGCTCTCACCGACGCGCAACATGGGGTCAACTTCGACCTAGATAACGATGGCACTCGTGAACACATCGCGTGGACAGCGGCTGGCTCTGACGATGCCTTTCTTGCCCTTGACCGGAATGGCAACGGCACTATAGATAACGGTTCTGAACTATTCGGCAACTTCACGCTACAGCCACCGTCTGCTCATCCCAATGGTTTTATCGCTCTGGCTGAGTATGACAAGCCCGAAAATGGCGGCAATGGTGACGGCAGGATTGGGCCTCGTGATGCGATCTTCTCTAGCTTGCGTTTATGGCAGGACACCAACCACAACGGCGTTTCCGAGCCAGGTGAGCTACATACCCTGCCGTCACTAGGCGTTTACGCCTTCGACCTCGATTATCGAGAATCAAGGCGTACAGATCGGTACGGGAACCAATTTAAGTACCGGGCGAGAGTCCTTGATTCCCTTGACGCGCAGGTTGGCAGGTGGGCCTGGGATGTGTTCTTCGTCGCTCAATAGTTGCCTTGAAAGTTCAACTGACAAAGAGAAGCGGCTCCAATCGGGGTCGCTTCTTTCGTTTTGGGTGCAATCACTTCCAGATCGGATTCGACGGACACTGCATAACTCAGGCATCGAGACGGATCAAACTCTAGTGAGTTAGCCTATCTCCGCGCGCCGTGTCGCCGTGTTCCCGCGTCGCGGCTCCGGCGTTCAAGACCTCGCGCACCTTGCGGGCAAAGGCGTCGGGCACGAAGGGTTTCTGCAAGAACGCCATGCCCGATTTCAGCACGCCTGTCCGCACAATGGCGTCATCCGTATAGCCGGAGATGAACAGCACTTTGACCTCCGGGCATCGCCGCGCAAGCTGCTCGGCCAGTTCGCGGCCACTCATCTGTGGCATGACGACATCGGTAACCAGCAGATCGAGGCTCCCCTGGTGAGTCATCGCCATGGCCAGCGCGTCTTCGCAAGACGGCGCTTCGAGCACCCTGTAACCATGAGCCTCAAGGATACTGCGCGCCAGCCGGCGCACCGCCTCTTCGTCTTCGACCAGCAGAATGGTTTCCGTGCCGTGGAGAATTTCAGAGGTCGAGCCAGAGATCTTGCGCTGCTCTTCGCGCTCGTCAATGCGCGGCAGGTAAATCTCGAAGGTGGTGCCGTTTCCCGGCTCGCTGTCAAACCAGACATAGCCGCCGCTCTGCGTGATGATGCCGTGAATCGTCGATAGCCCCAGCCCTGTGCCTTTGCCCATCTCCTTGGTGGTGAAGAACGGCTCGAAGATGCGCGACTGAATCTCTTCATCTATGCCGCAGCCGGTATCGCTCACCCGCAACCCCACGTAAGCGCCCGGCGTGACCGTCGGCCTTTTGCGGGTGAAGGCTTCATCCAGGTCGATGTTGACCGTGGCAATCGTCAGCCGCCCGCCTGCCGGCATGGCGTCGCGCGCATTGACCGCGAGGTTCATCACCACTTGCTGCATCTGGCCGGCATCGGCTTTGACGCAATCGAGATCGTCAGCCAGCGCCAACTGCAATTCGATGTCTTCGCCGATTAACCGGCGCAGCATCTTGCCCATGTCGACGACAACCGCATTGAGGTTGAGGCTGACGGGCTGGATGACCTGCTTGCGGCTGAAGGCGAGCAACTGGCTGGTGAGCGAGGCGGCGCGCGTGCCGGCCTTGTAAATCTCTTCCAACTCTTTGCGCATCTGGCTGTCGTTGCCCATGCGCCCCAGCATTAACTGGCTGTAGCCGATGATGGCCGTCAGCAGATTGTTGAAATCATGCGCCACGCCGCCCGCCAGCCGCCCGATGGCTTCCATCTTCTGCGCCTGTCGCAACTGGTCTTCGAGGAGTTTGCGTTCTGTAATGTCGGTCGCTAAAACCAGCCGGGCAGCATGGCCGTCGAAAATGATTTCGTGCCAGAGGATTTCGACATCAATGGCGCTGCCGTCTTTCTTGAGGTGCTGCCAGATGGCCGCGCCGCTCGCCTCCGCCTCGATGTTGTTCAGATGTTCCTGCAAATGCGGCAGGTCTTCTGCGGGCCGTAGGTCGGCAATCTTCATGGCGAAAAACTCCGCAGGCGAATAGCCGTAGTGCCGCACCGCCGCCTGGTTGACGGCGAGAAAAGCGAGCGTGCCAATATCATAAACCCACATCGGCTGCGGGTTGCTCTCAAACAGCGTGCGGTAGCGCTCCTCCGACTGGCGCAAGGCTTCTTCGGTGCGCTGGCGCTCGCTGACATCGCGCAGGATGATCGTGAAAGACAGGTGCCCGCCGACGCGAGTTTGCGAGATCGTCGCTTCCATCGGCACCTCTATGCCATCGGCGCGACGCCCATAAACCGAGCGCGCATTCATGGTGCGGTACGTCTGCCCGTCTTCCAGAAATTTCTGTACATGCTGGTGCTGCGCCGCCTGGAAGCGCTCCGGAATAAAATCGTTTATAGATCGACCGATTGCCTCGGTTGCCGAGCAACCAAAGAGTTTCTCTGCCGCCGCATTGAACAACGTAACGCAGTGCGCTTCATCGACGGTGATGATGGCATCCATGGCAAACGAGATGATGGCCGAAAGATGTTCGCGGCTTTCGCGCAGGGCGGTATCGGCTTCGCGATGGGCGCAGCGCAACTCGCGTTCATGGCAGGCGCGGCGCACGGCTTCACCCAGGCGGCTCAAGCGGTCTTTGAGCAGATAATCGGCAGCCCCCTGCTTCATCATTTCGACGGCAATGGTTTCGCTGATCGTCCCGGTGACGACGATGAACGGCACGTCTAGGCGGCTGTGCTTAACCAGCGCCAATGCCCGCTCGGCGTCGAACTGCTGCATGGAATAATCCGACAGCACGATGTCCAACTCCGGGCGCAGGTGGGCGAGAAAATCCGCCTCGGTTTCGACGCAGTGCGCGATCACCTCAAAGCCATCGCGGCGCAGGGCGTGGAGAATCAGTTTGGCATCGGCAGGGCGATCTTCGGCAATCAGTACGTTCAATCGAGCTCCCATCTTCATTTCCTGTCGGTTGGCGGAATTCGTACAATGCGGCATCTATGGCGTGCCGCTCAGATATTATTTTCCAGGCGTCGAACAACTGGCGGCTCGTTGACCAATAGCCAGTAGGTGCCGAGACGGCGCACCGTGTCGTTGAACCGTTCAAAGTCAACCGGCTTAACGATGTAGCTGTTGACGCCGAGTTGATAGCTGTCGCGGATGTCGCGTTCTTCGCGCGACGATGTCAGCATGACGACAGGGATCGCCTGCGTCTGCGGATCGCTCTTGAGGCGGCGCAGGACTTCCAGGCCGTCCATCTTCGGCAGCTTCAAATCGAGCAGCACGAGGCGCGGCGCACGGCCAGGGCGCGTTTTGTATAATCCTTTACAAAAGAGGTAATCGAGCGCTTCGCAGCCATCGCGCACGACATGCGTATGGCTGGCAATCCGGTTCTTCCTGAGGGCGTGCAGCATGAGCTTCACGTCGTGCGGGTTGTCTTCGACCAGTAAAATTTCAACGACCGATTCCGTCATCTGGCTCCTCTCCTGTGAGTGTGAAGTAAAACGTCGCCCCATGATCTGGCAGCGCCTCAGCCCAGACGCGCCCGCCGTGGCGCTGTACGATGCGCTGCACCAGCGCCAGGCCGACGCCGGTTCCCTCGTATTCGGCGGCGCTGTGCAGACGTTGGAAGACGCCGAACAGTTTGTCCGCATAGCGCATATCAAAGCCGATGCCGTTGTCTTTGACGAAGTAGATGGCGCGGTTATTGTTTTCCTCCGCGATGCAGCCGATCTCGATCAGCGCCGGGTCGCGCTCGCGCGTGTACTTCAAGGCGTTGCCGATAAGATTGGCGTAGACCTGCTTGAGCAAAGCCGGGTCAGCCTGGCAATCCATCATCTCGTCGATCTGGATGCGGACGCGCCGTCCGTTCAGCTTGCCGTGCATCTCGTCGACCAGAGCATGCGCCATCTGCGTAGGCGCGACCGCCTGCTTTTTCAGCGACTGGCGACCGAGGTGCGCGAAGGCCAGCAAATCATCGATGAGTTCGCCCATCTGCCGCGCGTTGGCGGCGATGATTTGCGCGCATTCGGCGGCCTCTGCGGAAAGCTCTGCCGCATGATCTTCAAGCAAGATATGTGCAAAGCCGCTCATGGCGCGCAGCGGCGCGCGCAAATCATGCGAGATGGAGTAGCTGAACGCCTCCAGTTCACGATTGGCGGTTTCGAGTTGCACGGCGCGCTGGTCGAGCGCCGCATTCAGAGCTTTGATCTCTTCTTCGTCGCGTTTGCGCTCGGTGATGTCATTGTTGATTTCCAGGGCGGATAATGGCTGGCCCGGCTCGTTGTGATGCATGGCCCAGCGGCTGGCGACGATGAGGTGGCTGCCGTCACGCCGGCGATGTCTGAGTTCGCCTTCCCAACGCCCTTCGCGGATGAGGGTTGCGACGATCTCCTTCCAGGGCTGCGGAAACTCTGTCTCAAGCAATTCGTGGATGACACGGCCCAGGGCTTCTTCTTTCCTCCAGCCATACATCGCCTCGGCACCGCGATTCCAGAACAGGATGGTGCCATCAAGCTGGCGCACGATGATCGTATCGTGGGTCAGGTCGAGCAGACTGGCTTGTTCTATCAATGTCGCCGCCTGTTCTTTGAGCGCCTTCTCGGCGCGCTTGCGTTCGAGAATTTCGCCCTCAAGCTCGCGGTTGGCGCTCAACAGGTCGCCGGGACTGGGCAGCGCCAGGGCCTGGGGAATCAGCGGCGGCAACAACAATGCCGTCGTCACGGAAGCAATGGCGGTGATCAGGCTGATCGCGCCGGCGAGCCAGTAAGTCGGATTCCAGAGCGTCCAGATGTCCATGAAATGCGTGCTGCCGCAGGCGATGATGAATGTCCCGAAAGCGAGAAACATCCAGTGAAACGGCAGGTTGCGCTTTTTGTAAACGAAGTAGACGAGCGTCAGCGAAATCGCCACGTAGGAAACTCCGATGATGGAGTTGGAAGCGATGAAGAGCCACACCAGGGCGGGCTGCCCGCTCAAACAGTAAATGTGCGGCATGAAGTCTGTGGCAAACAGGTTCTTGATCAGCCCAGGCCAGATCAGCACAGGCAGAAAGGTAATCGTCAGCAGCGCGCCGGTAGTGCGCGCCAGCGCCGCGCGGGGCAATCGCGTCATGATGATTAACCTCTATATCCTCTCAGCTATATCCTCTCAGCCAACCTTGCGCCCGGCACCGCTCCCACAGCGGTCGCCTGACCTTTTCTTCCGGTCGCGCGCATAAGCGGCAAGCCGGTCTTTGCTGCGAAAATGTTTACGGCAGGCCGGCATTTCGACCTTTCAATTGATCGGCCCGGCATCGCCGCAAATAATTCTAAACTTGACCGGCTATCCATCAAGGTTCTCATTAGGAAGTCACATGATCGAAGCCGACGGCTCGGTTTCACGCAGGTGATCTCCATGGTCTTCAAGAAGCAACCAATATGATTGAGCGCCGTCGCCGGTAAGCAGGACAGTTATTCACTTGAGCGCCAGGTACAGGCACTCGTCGTCGGCAGCAGCTATCATCTCAATTCTCCCCTAATCAGGAAATTCTCCGGCTTTTCGCGCCGCGCTGGCCAGTTGTCAAGCATCCTGAGATGACATGGCTGTGGATGCGCGGTCATTTTTCATCGAGCCACCCATGGCGCAAGGCATAGCGAACAATGTCGACGCGGCTGCGCAGGTCGAGTTTCACCATCAAGCGCGCCTTATAAGTTTCAACCGTCTTAACGCTGATTTTGAGCGTCGCGGCGATCTCTTTGTTGGTATAGCCCCAGGCAATCAGCCGCATAACGTCCTGCTCGCGTTTACTGAGCGGCGGATGGAGGTCTTCGACTTCATCTTGCTGAGGGGCGAAGTGGTTGGCCACAAAGCGCGTCGTCAGTTCAGGGTCAAGGTAATGGCCGCCCGCCGCAACGATGCGAATCGCCTTGATCAATTCATCTGCCGCCGCGCGCTTGAGCACGTAACCGCTGGCGTTAGCTTTCAACATCTGGCTCAGATAGCTGGTATCTTCCTGCACGGTCAGGGCGAGGACTTTGATCTGCGGCAACTCGCGCTTCAGGAATTCGGTGGCCTGCGCGCCGTCCATTTTCGGCATGCCGATGTCCATGATCACCACATCGGGCAAGACTGTTCTGGCTTTTTCAAGGGCCTCAACGCCGTCGGCTGCCTCGTCGGCGACCTCCATATCCGGCTGCGAATCGATGAGCGCACGTAACCCCTGTCGTAAGATCGTGTGATCATCGGCTAAAATGATTCGTAGCTTTTTTGTCTGACTTCGCTTTCCCGCTTTGGATGGAACATGGCTCATAGACACACCAGAAACTTGAGAAGCAATCAATCCAGATGAGCGTCTCTGTGGGGGCAGATGACTCACTTGATGTACAATTTCTCGACGCAGTCTTTAATGTGCTGCTTTAGCGGCCTAAATTACAAACGAGGAGCCGTCTTTTTTATCACAACCACATTGCGAATTCCAACAAACTTTCTGCTTACTGAGTGTCTCAACCCGCTCTCGACATCCGAGCCAAGAGGACATTCGCTTGCAGACAACAAAGGAAGGGAGATCAGACTCAAGAACCTGCGGGGAAATTATACTGCGGCTTGCCAACGGCTGTCTGTCAGGCAAAAGCGAAATCCAGCGTATGAAATCATCCTTTCAATTTTAACCTGCGGCCAAGAATGTCTGTCGTTCATCATTGACCCAGAGGGATGCGAACGTACATCGTCGTCCCTCGCCCTGCCGCCGATTCGACATTGAGCGTGCCGTTGACCAGCAGTACGCGCTCGCGCATACCGACCAGCCCAAGTTGGTGATGCAGATCGCCCGCCCGCATGGTAAATTCAGCATCAAAGCCTTTACCGTTGTCTTCAACGATGGCCAGCACATGGTCAGCCGCAACCCGCAAGATGATGCTGACGCGGCTCGCCTGTGCATGCTTGAGGACATTCGTGAGCGCCTCCTGGATGACGCGATAGAGGGTGGTTTCCACCTCTGAAGGCAGTCGCCGCGCCGTGAAGCCATCGGCGTGCCAGTCGACGGTCACGCCGCTACGCTCCGACCATTGTTCGACATAGCGTTCAAGCGTCGCGTGCAAACCGAGATCGTCGAGCGCCGGCGGGCGCAGTTCCCAGGCCAGCAAATGCACCTCCTGGCTCAAGCGATTGGCCAGTTCCTGCAATTCGCGCAGGCGGTCGAGCGCCGCCTGCGGCCCCGCGACATCCGCTTTCAAGGCTTCGAGTCCGACGATCAGCGCCGCCAGATTTTGCCCCATCTGATCGTGCAACTCGCGGGATACGCGGCGGCGTTCTTCTTCCTGCGCCGCAACAATTCGGCTCAACACCTGATAGCGCAACTGCTCAGCTTCTTTGCGTTCGGTGATGTCAATCATCACCCCGATCATGCGCACGGGCGTGCCTGCGGCGTCGCGCAGCACCAGCCCTTTGCTGGCGATCCAGTGAACCGAGCCATCCGGCCAGATCACTCTGAACTCCAGGCCGTACTCATCCGTGCCCTGGAGCGCCTGTTCAATGGCCTCTTCAAAGCTACGGCGGTCTTCCGGGTGAACGATTGCCAGAAACTCCTGGTTGCTCAGATGGGCAAGGCCCGGCGCGAGTCCCAGGATTGGCGCTAACCGGGAAGAATAATCGGTCGCATCATTCACGATGTCCCAATCCCAGGTCGCCATGCCGACCGCTTCCAGAGCCAGTTGCAGGCGGGCTTCGCTATCGCTGTGCAGGTGGCCGGCGCGCGCCCGCATCTCGCCGCCCGCGTTTTGCAGCGCCTTCGTCGGCGCGCGGTTCTTTATGGTTTCTGAATGCTGGCGATTGCCCGAATCATCCATGCGCTGCCTCCAGCCCTAAGCGCCGATTCTTATAATGACATGAAAGCAATCGTATTTTGTAATAATCAGCACAATCAGGCTCAACGAAAAGTGAAGTCGCGGCGCACAGCGTTCAACTCAAAATAGCGAAGGGCACGCCGATAATCCTCATCGATCTGCGCCCGCAGCGCCTCAATAGAGGCAAAGCGCCGTTCGTTGCGCAGCCGGTGCAGGAAGCGCACGCGAATCATCTCGCCATACAGTTCGCGGTCAAAATCCAGCACGTGGGTTTCAATCGTCACTTCCGGCTCGCCGCCGAACGTCGGTTTATGCCCGACATTGGTAATCGAGCGCCGCCACTCGCCTTCAACCAGAGTTAATGTAACATAAACGCCATTCATCGGGATGACCGTGTTGTGCGGTTTGAGATTGGCCGTCGGGTAATTCAACTGCGAGCCGGCGATGCGCCGGCCTTCGACGACGCAGCTCTCGATGCCGTAAGCGCGACCGAGCATGCGCCGCGCCAGGTTGATGCGTCCGGCAGTGAGCAGGCGGCGGATCATGGTCGAACTGATGCGATGGCCGCGCAAGCGAATCTCCGGCACCTCTTCAGCAGCGCGTCCAAGATCTTCGGCCACCTGCTTGAGCAGCGCGAAATGCCCTTCGCGTCGGTGGCCGAAGGCGAAGCCGTGGCCGAGATAGACTTCGCGCGCGTCGAGCCGCCCGAAAATCAACTGGTGCAGAAAATCCGTGGCGCTGACGGCGGCCAGTTCCAGCGTGAAGCGCAACACAATGCATTGATCAACGCCGAGCCGCGCCATGCCTTCCATCTTCTGCTCGAAGGTCTGTAACAAGGGCGGCGCGGTCTGTGGGCGGAGCACGGCGCGCGGATGCGGATCGAAGGTCACGACCGTCGCCGGCAGATCGAGCGAGCGCGCCCGCGCAACGATGCGGCGCATGATTTCCTGATGGCCGATATGCAGGCCGTCGAACACGCCGAAGGTCAAAACGCTGGGCGCGCTGATCTGCGGCTCGTCAAGGTCACGAATAACATTCATAGAAGCATGATCGAAAATGATGAATGATGAATGGTGAATGATGAATTACGTATGCTGAAGCGTTTCCAACTTTCATGGTCTCTCTCAATTCATCATTCTTCATTCACCATTCATCATTTCTACAGACAGCCCGTCGTAAGCAATCTCGACGCCCACGGGCAGACGGGCGCTGGTCTCTGCATGCTTGATGTCATGCGAGATGTGGGTCAGCAGCGCGCGGCGCGGGCGCAAGCGTTCAATGTAGCCAAGCGCCTCGTCCAAGGTCATGTGCGTCGGATGCTTCTTGAATCGCAGCGCATCAATCACCAGCAGATCCAGTCCCTGCAATCTTGCGCAGGTCTGGTCGGGGATATGGTTGCAATCGGTTACGTAAGCAAACTCACCGATGCGAAAGGCGGTCACCGGCAACTGGCCGTGGATCACCACGAGCGGCTCGATTGGTAATCCGAATAACTCAAAGCTGCCGTCAAGGGTGTGCGGGATGATGCGCGGCACGCCGGGATAGGGTGCGGGATCGAAGGCGTAGGCATAGACGCGGCGCAAGCCTTGCCAGGTCTCGTCGGTCGCATACACGGGAATCGCGCCGTGGCGGAACATCAAAGGCCGCGCGTCGTCTAGCCCGAAACAATGATCCGCATGAGCATGAGTGAAGAGAATGGCGTCGAGCTTTTTCAAGCCGATGCGCAGGGCCTGTTGACGGAAGTCGGTCGACGCATCAATGAGAAGATGATGGCCATTGTCTTCGACGAGCACAGAACAGCGCAGCCGCTTGTCGCGCGGGTCTTCAGACAGGCAGGTCTCGCATTCGCAGCCGATGGAGGGCACGCCGACCGATGTCCCCGTGCCGAGAAAAGTAGCCCTCATCACTTTCTTGAGGCTCCGACGAATTGCATGCGCAGGTAAGCGAGGACGTTTTCGAGCACGCTGGCTTCTTCATCCGTGAGGTTGCCGCGCGTCTTCGCTTCGAGCATGCCGAGCATATCGATCCAGTGGCGCGCGGCTTCGAGATCAACCGTCGTGCGATTGCCGTCGGGCGTCTGCGCCATGCCGAGGTTCATCGCGGCTTCGGCGGCGAACATATCGATGAGCGCCAGAAACGAGGCTTCCGGCAGGTGCGGCGATTGCGGCCCGCGCATCTGGTTGTAGGCTTGTTCGGCGGCGCTGGCGGCAGCTTTAGCCTGGGCGGCGCGGGCATCCATCGCCGCGTCGGCGCGCGGTTCGGCAGCCGGTGGTTCAGCCGTCGGTGCAGCGGCAGTCGGCGCTTCCGGCTCGCGTTTGCGCCCCGCCTCGCCGGGAAACGAGACGACGTTCGTGGCTTGGCTTTCCGGCGTCGACGGCGTGGCCACGTTTAACGGCTCCAAGGGCGGCGCGGCTGGCGCTTCGGCATCCTCCACGTTATCGCGCGGCGAGCCGTCGGGATTGAACTTTCGCCGGTCTGTGATGCGAAATCCAGAATCTTTTTCTTCGGCCATAGTCTCTCTTTCAGATAGGCAAGAATTCAACAACTATTCAAGACCCCCATGCTAACATCGCAGACGGCGCGGGCAAAAGGTGAAAGTCATCTAACCGGTAAGGGTCAAGGCGCACGGCTTTATCAATCGCCCGCAGATAGACTATGCTACTGGCGTGGCACCTTGCTACTTTGCGAATCTGTGATTGAGCATAGATGATCAACGGACTTAACCATATGAATGATTCTTCGCACAAGCTGGCGGGCGAGAAGTTTACTGAATTGGTCAAGCTGATTGCGCGGCTGCGCGCCCCTGGCGGCTGTCCCTGGGATCGCGAGCAGACGCACGAAAGCCTGAAGCCGATGCTGCTTGAAGAAGCTTATGAAGTCATCGAAGCGATTGACGAAGGCAACGATGAGGAATTCATGGGCGAGCTTGGCGATCTGCTCTTGCAGGTCGTCTTTCATTCCGACATCGCCACCGAAGACGAGCGCTTCACGATGGCCGATGTCATCGAGCACGTCAGGTCGAAGATGATTCGCCGCCATCCGCATGTCTTCGGCGAAGACACAGCATCAACCTCCGGCGAAGTGCTGCGCAACTGGGAAGTCATCAAAGCGGCTGAGTTGGCCGCGAAAGGCAAAGCCACCGATGACGGCTCGATGCTCGACAGCGTCTCGACGAAGTTGCCGGCGGTGATGGAAGCCTTTCAGATGACCAGAAAAGTCTCGCGCGTCGATTTCGATTGGCCCGATGTGGCGAGCGTGCTTGAAAAGCTCGATGAAGAGGTCGACGAGTTGAAAGAAGCCATCGCCAGCCCCGCGCCCGATCATCAAGCGATTGCCGGTGAAGTCGGCGATTTGCTGTTTGTCGCGGTCAACGTCGCGCGCCTGCTCGGCGTTGACCCGGAAAGCGCGCTCAAGGTCTCGAACCGCAAATTCCGCCGCCGCTTCCGCTACATCGAAGACCGCCTGCGCGAACAGGGCCGTCAGCCTGCCGACTCGAACCACATAGAGATGGACGGCCTGTGGGACGAAGCCAAAGCCAAAGAGAAAGACACCTCGCCACTGGACGTTCGCCCGGTTGCCGATTGATGCGGTTTGAGAATTGCTTCCCTCAATCACTGACAAATAGTGAATCGCCCACTGCGGCGTGCGCACGGCTGCTTCGGCAAACCGTGACGCATTCAATTGCACACGCTGTATGAAGAACGAACAAGAGGGACGAGAAGGCAAGATGCGCGCTCAAGTCGAGCAACTCAAGCAGCAGCAGGATGTCCGCGAGGCATTGACCGAGGCGACCGCCCAGCCGTCGCCGGAAAAGCCTGTAGCGGCGACCAGAGATAAGGTCTGGTTCGGCTCATACGTTCTCTTGATTGTCGGGTTGGGAGTATTTTATTACCTCTTCAACCTGCGCTTTTTTGGCTTGCCTCGCAACGTCGTCGATTATCTGTTGCGCTACACACGCGGCGCGATTCTGTTGGTGCTGGTGCTGACTCTGGCGAAAGCCGTCGAGGTCTATCTGGTGGGCAGAGTCCACGACATAGTGAATCGTTTCAACCTGCGCCGCATCCTGCGATTGTTGACGGGGCTGATCGTTCTTTTCATCATCGTCTCGGTCGTCTTCATCAACTGGTACACGGCGGTTGTTTCGCTGGGCGTCGCCTCGTTGATCTTCGGCTTTGCCATGCAGACGGTGCTGGCGAGCTTCATCGGCTGGATTTACATACTGGTGCGCCGGCCTTATCGCGTCGGCGACCGCATACGCATGGGCGATGCGACGGGCGACGTGATCGACGTGAGCTATCTCGACACGACGCTCTGGGAGTTCGGCGGGCAATATCTTTCAACTGATCATCCGAGCGGTAGGATCATCAAGTTTCCCAACTCGCAGGTGCTCAGTTCGACTGTCTATAACTACAGTTGGCCGCTGTTTCCCTACATCTGGAACGAAATCAAATTCAACGTTGCCTATGCAAGCGATCTGGAATTCATCGGTCGCGTGATGCAGGAAACCGCTGAAGAAGAGATCGGCGAAGCGATGATCGAGCGCGTCAGCGTCTATCGCGAGTTGCTCGAAAAGACGCCGGTTGACGAACTCGATGTGAAGGAACGACCGAGCGTCGTCTTTCGCGTCAGCGAGAACACCTGGGTCGAAGCCATCGTGCGCTACCTGGTGGTGCCCAAAGAACAGGGCCGCGTCAAAACGCGCTTGATCAAGAAAATGCTGGCCCGCTTGAACGCCGAGCCTGAGCGCGTGATGTTCCCCAAAGGCGACGCGCGCTAACCGACGTGATACGTGACCAGGCCGAATCAGGAGCCGCAGGATAATCAGCAACCTTTGACTTTGACCATCCCTCTATTTTTATCTTGTCACTCGCCACTCGTCACGTTCCCCATCGCTTCTGCTTGCGATTTCAAACAAAAATGATAGACTCGTTGCGGCCTCGCGGCTCCTGGAGGCTCCACTCATCCGTTCGTCTGTAGAGATTGCCGTCGAAGGAGATCATCAGACGTGCCGACACTGAAAGAATTATTCGATTTGACAGGCAAAGTGGCGCTGGTGACCGGCGGCTCGCGCGGCCTGGGTCAGGAGATGGCCGAAGGCTTGGCCGAAGCCGGCGCGGCGCTGATGCTGCTGGCGCGGCGCGAGCAATGGTTGACGCCGGCCATCGACGAGTTCCGCGCTCGCGGCTTTCGCGCCGACGGCATGATTTGTGATGTATCTAACCTTGACGAGGTGCAGGCGACCGTCGACAAGACGATTGAGACTTACGGCCAGATCGATATTCTGGTCAACAACGCCGGCGTCTCGTGGGGCCAGCCCATCGAAGAGCACGCCCTCGACAAATGGGAGATGGTCTTGAAGATCAACCTGACGGGCGCGTTTCTGTTTTCGCAGCGCGCCGGGCGCGAGATGCTCAAACGCCGCAGCGGCACGATCATCAACGTAGCATCGGTCGCCGGGCTCAAAGGCTCGATGGAAAACGGCCAGCACATCGTCAGCTATGTTGCCGCCAAAGGCGGCATGATTGCGATGACCCGCGAATTCGCGGCGAAATGGGCGCGGCGCGGCATTCGCGTCAACGCCATCGCGCCTGGCTTCTTCCCTTCCCGCATGACTGAAAAAATTCTCGCGCAGGCACAAGCACAGATCGAAGCCGGCGCACCCATGGGCCGCGTCGGCGCGGCGGGCGAGTTGAAAGGCGTCGCAGTTTTTCTGGCGGCGGCGGCTTCCGGTTATATCACCGGGCAAACCATTGTCGTTGATGGCGGCAGTACCATCGCTTAGCAGCACACAGGCAAGCATCGAAAAACCTCACTCAAAAAAAGGAGAGCAAAAATGTTAGGAATACTGGGTATGTTGGCAAGCCTCGGGTGTCTCATTTGTTTAATCATCGTGGTGGTAAAGATGTTCCAGACCGCTGGTGCCGTTCAGGGCATCATCGGCCTGATCTGCGGAATCTGGGCCTTTATCTGGGGCTGGATGAATGCAGGCAAGCTGGGCATCAAAAACATTATGCTCATCTGGACGGTGTTGATCATCTTGAGCATCATTCTCAACGTCGCGAGCGGCGGTTTCAACTATAGCGCCAAATTCGGCTATTAGCTTGGTCGCTCCTTGATTCTTTCGCAGGGCCGAGGCGCGGACGTGGCAGCGCGTCTGCTGGTTCGCCGCGCCTCGGTTTTGCCATTGCCGTTTGATGGCGAATGAATATGCGAAGAGTCCTGACAATCATTGCGCTAATCGGCTGCGTATTCGGCTGCGTCGTGTCAGCAAGCGCGCAGGCCAGACTGACGGCAGGCGTCGGTAAATCCGACATCACGCCGCCGGTCGGCACGCCGCTGGCCGGTTACGGCGCGCGGCTCGGCAAGCCGTCGACCGGCATTCACGATCCGACCGAAGCGCGCGCCCTGATTATCGACAACGGCTCGGAAAAGGTCGCCTTCCTCAGCGTCGACCACCTCGGCTTCGATCACGCCATGATCGAGCGCATTCGTGATCTGGTTTACAAAGCCACGAACCTTGCGCCCGACCATCTCTTTGTCATGTCGTCGCACACGCATTCGGGCGGCGGCGCTTACCTCGAACTCTTTCCCATACTGGCTGGCCGCTTTGATGCCAGGCTCCGCGATGCTTACGCGGAGCGCGCCGCCCAGGCGGTCATCGCCGCCAATCAGGCGATGCGCGCGGCGCGCATTGCCTTTGGCGCGGGGCGTTGCGAAGGCATTTCGCGCTTTCGCTCGACGTGGCCGCCGAACGGCCCGGTTGACCCGGAGGTCGGCGTCATTCGCGTAGACGCTGCCGACACCGACAAGCCTATGGCCGTATTGATGAACTTCGCCGCTCACCCGACGGTCGTGGGCGATAAGAATTTCGAGTTTTCGGCGGATTATGTCTATTATGCCCGCCGCGCCGTCGAACGCATGATCGGCGGCGAGGTGATGGCCATCTTTGCCAACGGCGCGCAAGGCACCATCGCGCCGCGCGCTTTTCAAGGCAAAGACGACTGGCAGCGCGCCGAAAACGTCGGCACGATTCTCGCCGCCGAAGTATTCAAAGTTACATTAACCGTCGCGCCGCAAGACGCCGTAGAAATCAAGCTCGTGCGCCACAGCTTTCAAGCGCAGACCGTGTTGCCGCCCCGTGCGCCGGTAAAGATCACCCTGCCGCCGGCCTACGACACAGAGGTCTGCGGCATCAGTTTCGACAACCGCATCGCCTTCGTGACCATCCCCGGCGAGTTGAGCAGCATACTGAATTTTCAAGTCAAAGAGCGCGGCCATCTGCTCGGCTTTGAGAAGACCTTTTTATTGGGCCTGACCAACGACGCGCTCGGCTACATCCTCACCGAAGACGAATACCAGCACGGCACCTATGAATCGTCGATCTCGCTTTTCGGCCCGGCTTTCGGCAGCTTCATCGCCAACGAAGCCTTTCAAGCGCTTGAAAAGCTGCGCCCGAAAGCCGCCGCGCCGCGCTGAGGCGGCCAGCAAAAGCCGTGTCGCGGCAGCTTCTGTCTGACTTCCTCATCCCTACAACAAACCACCTCGGCGCGGCAATCCGCATCCCTCTGCCGTCGCTACAAAAAATGAGCTTCAACTCAGAATTTCGCCCGCAGCGCATTGATTAAACCTTCAGGCTTCTGTATAAAGCCTTTGTCCAGTGGATTCTCAGCTTCGGAACTCTTCTAGCCACAATTGAGCGATGTGTGCCGTTGCGCCAGACCAAAGGTCGAGCTTAAAAGTACGCGCTTAGGGATTGCCGACCCGGCGGCGTTAGCCGGCCAGTAGTAATCACGATCACACATCAACCGGGCAGCGAGGGGTTGCGGATTGGCTGGCTCGTATTCAACATCCAGGCCAGTTGGCCAAGCAATGGAGGGACGTATCGTGAAGAAAAGCAAGCTCGCGCAAACGGCTTGGCGCGCCCGCCGCGCCGCGCGCCGATTTGTGCAGAAATTCGAGTTCGATGAAGAGGCGAATCTTAACCTGCCCATACCGACGCAGGTGGTTTCAAACGAAGAGTATCTGCCCTATCCGCAGACCGACGAGCAGAAGCGCGTTCAGAATCAATTGATCCAACTCGCCGATCACAATGCCAAACTGCTCGGCATATCGCGCCGCCAGTTCCTGGCGACCACCGGCGGCATGGCAGCGGCCTTTGTGGCCATGAATTCCGTCTTCGGCAAATTCTTTGAGGTTGACGCCAGCGAGATGATCGAGCCGCTGGCCTATGACGAAAAGTGGCCGAAGAACCAATTCATCTTCGACATTCAAACGCATCACGTCTCGGCAGGCCGGCAGATCTTGCCGCTGCTCGGCTATCGCAAAGTCGCCGAGCGCTGGAACCCCGACCTCAAGGGCCACGCGCATAAGATGGAAGACCTCTATCTGGCCAATTACATCAAAGAGATTTTCTTCGACAGCGACACCAGCGTGGCGGTGATTTCGGGCTTCCCGTCGCCGACGGATAACTCCAATATTCTGCCGCCGCCCGATATGATCGAAACCCGCGCCAAGGTCAACGGCCTGGCCGCCTCGCGCCGCATCGTCAGTCACGGCCTGTTTTCGCCCGACCTCGGTTCGGCCAACATGGACAACATGCACCGGCAGGCCGAGGTCTTGAAGATCGAGGCGTGGAAAGGCTACACCGGCCAGGGACTCGGCCCGACGAAAGAAGGCTGGTGGCTCGACGACGAAAAAGTAGCCTATCCTACATTGGAATATGCGCGTCAAACCGGCATCAAACTCGTCTGCGTCCACAAGGGACTGCCGCTGCCCGGCTTCAACGTCGAGCATTGCAGCCCGCGAGACGTGCCGAAAGCGGCGGCGGATTTCCCTGACCTGACCTTCATCCTCTATCACTCAGGCTTCAAGGGGCTCGAAAGCTCTGCCGAGATCATCAAGGCGTTCCAGACCGGCGACCTGAAGATTACCGGCGATCCGGCCAAAGACGCCTACGTGCCCTGGGTGAGCGACATCTGCGCGGCGCGCAAGAAGAACCCGAAGATGACGAACGTCTACATGGAGATCGGCTCGACCTTTGGCATGCTGGCGATCACCAATCCGATGCTCTGTTGCCATGTGCTCGGCATGTTGATCGATGCATTCGGTGACGACCATGTGTTGTGGGGCACGGATTCGATCTGGTGGGGTTCGCCGCAATGGCAGATCGAAGCCTTCCGTCGTTTGAAGATGGACGACGGATTGATGAAGCAATTCGGCTACAAGCCGCTGACCACGGAAGTCAAGAACAAGATCTTCGGCCTGAATGCGGCGCGGGTTTACGGCGTCGATGTGAAGGCGAAGCTGAAGGCCATTCCGAACGACTACGTGACGCAGCTTAAAGCCCAGTACCGCAACGACGGCGCGCGCCCATCGAATACGCAATACGGCTGGGTCTACGGCAAGTAGATCAGCAGCGGTTCAGTCTAAGTCGCGGAAATCCGGTTCGGCTGGTTGATTCGCTTGTCTCAAGCCACTGGCCGAACCGCCGCGCAACTGGGCTTCGATTTCCGCACTTTGCCGACCAGTAGAGCGGCTTGCGTTCGAGCGCCGGGCGAACAACGCGAGTGCCAGCGCCGGGCCAGAGAGCGACTCGAAAACTGCCTCAGAAATTGCCACTGAAACGACGATCAGGCTCTCCGCTCTTGATTGCGCGGAGAGCCTGATTTGATTACAAAATGTAATCTTGGCTACTGACGACTGAAGGCAAAGGGCGCGGAGCGCTGTCCGGTGCTCCGCGTATAAACCGTAAGCGACACCTCAATGCCGCGCGGCAGCAGATCGGTCACGTCGGTTTTGGTCATCAGCCGGATAATCTGGCCATCGGGCTGGATGAAAGCCGCCGGGTATTTGAGCTTGCCCGCCGTTTGCCCATTGATCTCGATGATCGAATCGCCAACCAGGAAATGCTCGCCATCGATGATCAGCCTGCCGCTCGCGCCTTTCATCTGTGCCGCAGAGATCACCGGCACAGGCCCTGTCGGCAAGCCGTCCAACGATGCGATTGCGGCGCGCAGATCCGGGCGCGGGCCGATGCGCTGACTCACATCGCCTGCCTGCGGCGTGCCGGTGGATTTCAACAATTGCCGCAACGCTACAGGCGACAGCGGCGCTTCGCCACGCGCTTTGACGACGCTTTCGAGCACTGCCGCCGCGCCCGCAACCATCGATGTGGCTCCCGAAGTCGCGCCAAAGTCTATCGTGTACCAGTTATTCTCGCCTTCTTCGCGGCGCAGATCGCCATAGCCTGTAGTCGTGATGTAGCGTCCCCAGCCTTGCACATCGACGATGGCCCCGTAATTCGATTCAGCGGTGCGCGTGCGATCCGGCCCCGGCCCGTAAATGCCGCCTTCCGGCAATCCAGCGCCGACCATGATCGCCCCCGAATCGCGCTTCGTGCGATCAAACTTGCCGTCATAAGCCAGGCGATCAAGATTCTCTGAACCGTTGCCCGCCGATTCGACAACGATGATGCCTTTGGTGGTCGCCGCTTTGATGGCGTTGAACACATCCGGCTCGAATTCAATCGGCACCAGCCCGCGCCCGGTCGTCGGATCGAATCGCGGCCCTTGAACAGACTGCTGTTCGAGCAGGATCACATCGCCCGCCTCCATCGCAGCGGTGGCGCGGCGAATGGCGGCGGCAACATCCGGCGTGCTGCCGCCGGTCAGCGGATTGATCAATCCGAGTTGCGCGCCATGCGCGATGCCGGTGATGCCCTTGCCGTCATCGGCGGCAATCAGTTCGCCAATGACTGCCGTGCCGTGATTCCAACTCGCTTCGTTGACGGCTTGATCGGGCAGCGGATTGACGCCTTTGACATAGATGAACAGGTTCGCCGCCGCATCGATCAGGTCGCTGTGCGTCAGATTCCAATTGTATTCAATATCACAAACGCGGACATTTTCGCCGCGACCGCCCGGCAACGTCCAGGCATAGCGCGCGTCCAGGCCGAGCGGTGCGGGGCCGAGATACCCTTGAAAAGTTTCGAGAAAGTCGCCATCTTCGGCAAGCGACGGCGACGGCGATGGCGGCGCTGCGACCGCAACCAGACAGAGAATCGTCAGCAGGAATCTAATAATAAATGCGCGCCGCAACGGCATGATCAACCTCGCTCCTGATCGCAGTGGTGGTGGAGAGCTACCGAGGCGATTGTATGGGCCGCTTCGCGCCGGTGTCAAGATAAGCCTGCCGCACCGGTTGCGCTTTCTAGAGGTTTAGAGATATGTTTTCAGCCGCTGGAAGCGAACTTTCGCAAACCCCGGCTCGTAACTTTTACAGGCAGCCTGCGCCCGCCCGGTTGGCTGTCATTCAATGATTAGATTAAAGGAGATTATTTATGGTTTCCATTTGGGGCATCGCCGCCATCATCCTTGATATTTTCGCCATCACCCATGTGATGAACTCAAACCGCGACACCTTCTCGAAGGTCGTGCTGATCGCTGTGATTCTGTTGGTGCCGATCATCGCCTCAGGGCTTTACCTGCTGGTCTTCCGCGACAAAGGCTATTCCGTCTAGCGCGCATCATTTGTGCTTCGCCCCGGCAAGGCGCACCCCGTTGCCGCCTGTCCTGGCGATTGACCGCAGAGGCATTCTCCTCGAAAGCCTCTCTTGCTCCAGGCTTCTGCGGTCAATCTAGATCCGTTTGCGAATCAATGTAGGGGAAAGATCGACATGCCGATGAGGCACCAAGACACCAAGTCCCACAAAGGCATGGTGTAGCTTGGTGCCCTCGTGTCTTTGTGGCTCTTCTTCTACAGGCAAGTGCACATCGCTCTAACGCGCTCTCGACGCCTAGCTCTCCCGCATCATCATGAATCATCATTTCCCCTTGAAGGCTGCTTTTTGCGGCGGCTTGCTTGATCGTAAAGCACAGGATTGGCATTTGCAGCCTACGGGCTCGATGTATTGATCGAAATATTCTTTGCCATAGTTGAGGGTGATCTCTTCGCCGGCTTGAATCGCCCGCCGTGACCAGATCCATATGCGCTGGCCGGTAATGTAAGCTATGGCATTAGGCCGGCACGAATGATTAATATAGCGCGCCAGGTTGCTCCGCGATCTGCCGTCAATCGCCCAGTGCTTATCGAGCTCGAACAGGTACTTGCCGCCTTTCCGATATCGCTCTTCGGAGGTGATCAGGCGGCCAGTAAACTCGACAATCGGCTGCCTGGCGGCAATCGTTTGCACAGCAAATAAACCTAACCCGGTTGCCGCGCGCTTCACTCTGAGAGAATCATTGCCCTTGGTCATCCGCTTAGTTTAGCAAACTGCCCGGCGCTCTACCTCCTCTTGCTGATACATCATTACTCCAGGGGCTGGCGACGTTGGCCAGCCCCTGGTCCAGTACCGGGTCACGTTCAAAGGCGTCCGCGCTTTAGGGTTTCGGCTTGACGAAACCTGGCGGCGGCGCAATCGTCTCAGTAGCTCCATTATTTGCAACCAGCCCTCCATACATCTCTAAGACGATCCGTTTACCCGAAGACATCTCTCTGGTCACCGGCATGTAGACCGTCTGATCGACCATATCGCTGGCGGTCAACTGAAGGATGGCGCTAATGTTTTGGCCGACGCTTGATTGGCTGCCCAGGTCTATGCCCGCGTAATACTTCATGACCGGATAGAGCATGTCGTATACGTACAGGATGTTGCTGTAGACGTACTCCCATGCTTGATCCAGGTTATGCGTTTGGTTCCACAGGTTGGCAAATTGTTCAGGCAAATCGTTGTCGAAAGGCATGACGCGCACACAACTGAAGAATGCGCTGGCGATGGTGAGCGCAGCCTCCGGTTGAAAGACAGGGATAATCGACGATGGTGGCGCAGGTGTAGGCTCTCCATCAAGGAAGGGAAAGAATACGAGCATCGGGAAGCCTGGACTGAGGGGTGTGATACTGATCTGGGCAACCCCGTTAGCCGACGCCGGGACGTTGATGATGTCGCCTCCCGGAATGGCGATGATCCTGTCCGCATCGCCTAATAGAGCCCAGGCCCCTGCATTTGCCTGCGGCGGCGGCGGGACGGGGCCATATTGCGCCACCAGCACGTTCACTTGCTGTGACGGCGCAACTCCTTGTTGGTTGATCTGAATCGTCAACGATCCCTCTGTTCCCTCATCAATGCGAATGCCCCGTTGATCTGTTTGTACCGTGATTGCATCCGGCGAAAGGGCGGTTTCCGATAGAGGCGTACCTTGTGTCGGGGCCTCTAGGCTCAGGAAGCCTTCTTGCACTTGTTGCGCCGTGACCCCGTAGGGCAGCGGCAGATCAACGATCCCGGCGGTGGCCTGGTAAGCGGCTTGATCGTAATCGGAAGTACTGATGGTGCCAAGCGACAAGCTCTGGCCATCAGAGAGTTGCAACATCACCGTAAGCGGCCCGATATCCGCCTTCGTGCCGGACGTATCTATCTCAGGAATCGTTGAGCCGAGATCGAGGCTCAGATATACCTGGTTGTCATCCGATTGCAACTCTGCGACTGCCGGCCCAAGCGCCGCCGTCACAGGAGGTTGGCCCGGTGGCGTGGGGATATTATTCGGTTGGACTAAGTCGTTAGGAACCAGATAACGACCGCCCGGCATCGAGACAAGCTCGTTCTCCATCCACAGGCCGACGGTCCCAAGCACGGTCGCGACGGCAGGATTCTGCATAGGCGTTTGATTGTTTGCCAAAGCCTCGGCCCAGAGTTGTGTGAGTGTCGTGTATTGGCAAGTCAGCAGATCGTTGCCACTCAAGCCGGTACACTGTGCGAATTCATTTCCTGTGAAGTATTGAGTCATGTAAATAACAAAGCGCACCATCACGCCTTGAACGCCCGGCTGTTGCAGACCTTGATCGAGTTGGCTCAGGAGATTTGAGCCGCTACTGTTGATCGTCAGTGACCCGGTGGGCAGGCAGGTTTGCACGACCACACCGGCGACGCCAGCAATCTCCAGCGCTCCGAGATTGCGCTGCACGTTCATCCAGCGAGAACTCATTCGTATATCCGGCACAACTGTGCCATACAGATAAGGGCCGGAGTTATTGCCGATCTGGAAGGATCGCAGATAGAAATCCGTGCTCCAGAAAGCGTCGGGATTGATGTCCACAAGGCGAGCGGAGGTCGGCGTATTCGTATTATCCCAGGGATAGGGATCGCCTAAAATGCTGACGACCGAATTCACCAGGGAATCGTTGGTGATCGGCTGGCTGCCATAGGCAAGTTGGCCGCCGGTGATCAGGGTCTGCTGGTCGTTGCCTTGAAGCGAGAAATCGTTGCCGCCGTAGTAGTTCCATTCGGCTGGCGGCTGCTGCCACTGGTTTTGATAATTCTGCAATGTTTGCGCCCACGTCGGGAACTGGGATTGGAAGTTATCCCTGGTAATCGGCGGAGTCTGTTGCCCAAGGAAATCCCAGTTGAGTTCCGCCCTCGTGAAATCGTAGGTCGGCCATTGGTCGTTGTTGTTAATCGTACAAGGGTCCCATTGCGAAGAACCCATGAAGAAAATGCGTGGGATAGAGAGTACGCTCATTTTGCCTGCCTCCTGTTTTGGTTGGTTTCAGCCGCTTGCATGATTGTTCAGATCGGCCTGCGCAACTCGGATTAATTACGATTACATTTGAAATAACTTAACTTTTTTGGTTATTCCGGCTGGTTAGAGTTGGGTTTAGAGGTGGTGCTTTCGTGTCCTTCATTCTTAGGCGCGCTTATCGGCAACTCTGGTAATCGTAAACCTTCATAGCCTTTCCGCCGTGCGACAATCCTATAATCGAATGCGGCATTCGATTTGCCGCCCCTCAACTCTCTTACCCTAAAGCCAGTGGCGGTCTTCTCAGCGACATACAATCCCCTACAGTTTCCATTCGGAGTTAAAAATACATGGTAATCCATGCCAGTGTTGACCGTCTGGATAAAGGTAGGATCCAGGTCAATCTGCGCAACGCCCTTCATCAGCTTGCCGGTTCCAAAGTCTTCAAACCAGTTCTCCGGGCTTTCGACAGCATATAAGGTCACCATCCGTTTATTAGAAACGGGCACTACGGCTGATTTGGTTCCGGTAGCAATAAAGTCACCGACCACATGAAGTGCAGCCGTCGGGCTATGAGTCCCAATGCCGACGTTGCCGTTATCAAAGAAAAATAATTTGTCGCGATCATTCACGGTCAACAGCGTGCTGTTGCCCAATCCCTTGTCACCAATCTCGATAGTGCCTGTGGGAGCTATGAGCTCCATGACTCCCGCGCCACTGAAGCCGGTATCGTATAAAGTAAACAGGGTATTTTGGCCGACGCCGTTAACGTCGCCAATCGTGATGTGTCCCCTGCCCATGCCGTCCTGAACGACCCTGAGGAAGGGATCACTTGCAGAGCTATTTACAGACAGGATGTCGCCGCTGCCGGTTGACTCGACCGAGAGCCGCGCGGTTGGCGTTGTTGTCCCAACCCCGACCTGTCCCGCAAAATACGAGTTAGAAGCGGACGACGAATACAAGGCGAATTTGGTCGTCCCAATGTCAATGGAGTTGTCCATGTAAATGCCGTAACTCGTACCAATCGTCCCTGAACCTTTACTCCAGCCTGAGAGATTCAAGCCATAGGCCGTAGTAATGCCGCCGGCGTTGAAGTTTCGAACTTTGCCAAGAAATGCTGAGGCGTTAGCAATGGTATTGCTCGTGGAGATGTTGACTACGTCGTTGAAGGAGCCGTAGGCAGCGCCGATGGTGCCGCTGCCGCTATTGAATACCTGGTTGAAAGTTCCGTAGGCGTCCTGGATTATGCCTGAGCCGCTGTTGAACACCACGCTCTCGGTGCCTTCGGAAAAGTCCAGCCGTCCACTGCCGGTGTACGAGCCCTGGCCGCTGAGACCGACGGTGAAAGGATGGTCTGGAAGACCGCCGGATGTTGAACTCTGGGCGGAGAAATGACCGCCGAAGAGATTACTGCTACTAAGACTGGTAATGAGCGAAGCATCAACTCCTGTGGCCGACGCAATCGCCCCGGTGCGCGACAGCTTGACGCCGACATTACTGTCAGGTGCCGTGCCCTGAACACCTAATGAACCATTGGCATTAACGGCGAGCTTCCTTGTGCCTCCAACCTGTAAATCCATCAGGTTGCCGCCATAGCCGCTGGTTTCGTTAACCGCAACGGAGGTTCCTGACGATGACCCAGCAAAGAAGCCTGAGGTGGAGCCATCAAAGGCCCCGCTGCCCAAAGATAGAGTGCCAAAATTGGCGGAAGCGGAAGGGGCGACACCGATGTGAAGTGTGGACGCAGGTGAGGAAGTAGAAATGCCTATGTTACTTCCGCTTTGAGTGATTACGGAATCACCAATATCATTGGCCCCGGTGAACATCGCAATCTGATTGGCTGTTCCCATTCCATTTATCGGCCCGCTAGATAAAGGGACAAAGCCGCCCTTGCCGGGGCGTCTGTTTTTGGCGGAATTGAAACCCCTATTATCGGTTACACCATCCGGTTGGGAATACGGCCTCGCTGCTGTGGTTTGAACAGAACCATCCGGAAAGATAAATCCGCCGCTTGTGCGGATCATTCCATATACATCAAGCCTGGCCTGAGGATTTGATATGCCTATACCGAGATTGCCCTCGGCGGTAAGTTTCATATGTTCTACTACTCTATTGGCAAAAAGATCGCCACCCATCACAGAGAGTGACCCACTTCCCACAACCAATTGGCCATTGGTTCCATCATGCGCTAACACGGTACTGGAGGTAAGTTCGCCTGCTTTTAGAATAACCAGATCACGGCTTCCTTCGACATTGGATTGGGATTGCAACCTGGCTTCTAAAGCCTGTAGTTGCCCAGATGAAAGCCGAGCCTCATCCAGTTGCTGAAGTCTGATCTCCGGCTGTTCCAAAGAAATTATGCCGGCCTTGTAGACTATATGCCCTGAGATATCTATCACTGTAATGATACAAGTGTAACTTGTCTCTGTCGGAGCCTGCCTCTGACGATCTTTTATATTCCAATCCAGCAGGTTGGTTCTTTGGATGTTTGAATCAAACACTCTTTGCCCGGCCTGATCAAATACTTCCAATCTCATTTGAATAGCCTCATCCAAACAAGTGAATCGAACCGATTCTGATGAAGCAACTCCGATGACAAAGTGCGAGGGGGGCTTAGCGTCCGGTGACCGATGTGTTGCAGATTCCTGAGCGCGAACTGCGCCTGAATATACCAGAACCAAGAGCAGCATGGGGATAAGTTTAGTTGCTTTGAACATAGGGCAGACTCCTTTAGTGAAAGCTTGCAGGTTATCTGTAATCCAACGAAGTTGCTGGTTTCGACTTGGAATTTGGGATGCAAAATAAGCTCTCACGTTGTGGTGAGAAGACCCATTTACAGTTTCGCCAGTTGCAATTTATTTGTAATGTGCATCGCGCAAATTAGTAAAATCGCTAAATCGAAACGGCCCGATTATACTACAAAGAAAGTAAGCGTCAAAGCTGCGAATTGCCTTATGTGGAGTGTGTTAGCTAAGAATAAAGCCGAACACTATCAGATTTTAAGTTTGTCTTCGATTGCTGTGTGTTCTCTCTGTACTGGATACATTGATATATACTGGACGATTCGCGGATTATCGGCATTGTTCGGACCACTTCCGTGTGGCAAAGCGTAATGCCAAATAATCAAATCGCCGGCCTTACCTGCAATTGGAATCGCCCGCAGTCGCTCTAAATCCTGTTTACGCGGATCGGCCCCCTGTGGCAAGCTCTTGAGCCAATCCGCTACTCTCAAATGAAGTCTAATCATAAAGAGAATACGCGCCGGATTTTAGCAGATTCTCACCGTTGATTTCGCCCTTTTTTGGATGAGTGAAACTCAGATACATAGAGAATCCAAGGAAAAGATCAGAGAAAATCTGCGGCTGCCGAGTTGCTCTATCAGAGTGCTTCCACCTGTGGAAGCACTCTGATATTAGGTGATGAAGGATTTCTAGAGAACCATGCATCTGAGTTACATGCGTTGAAATGTGATAAGGGGCAGCCGCACTGAATGTCCGCGCCAGGGCGATTCGCCAGGGCGAGTGATTCAGGCGCGACTCGGGCGCTCAATAGGTTTGTGGCTGAATTGCGGCAGGATCAGCCCGCTCAGCCTGTATCAATCACAGTGAGCCACACTTCGTTTTAGATCGCTGTAGCTTGCCAGGTTCAGCAATCAATCATACAATTCGCCGCGATGAAACGATACGTCTTGATCACGGCGGCAATGATGGGATTTTTCCTGATCACCTTTTTTGTCGTTGAGGCATTGCACATCCCCATTCTGACTGAGCCTTGGGTGATAATGAAGCAGGCCAGCGCAGTTGCCGCACTTGTCGGCGTCGGATTGCTCATCGCTGATGTCGTGTTGCCGGTGCCATCGAGTTTGATCATGGTTGCTCACGGCGCGCTGTTCGGCGTCTTCGTCGGCTCCATGCTGTCGTTGACCGGCAGCATGGGAGCCGCGCTGTTCGGCTTTGCGATTGGCCGGCGAGGCGGGCGGTTGCTGGAACGCCTGGTGTCGGCTGAAGAACGCACGCGCGTGAATCGCCTGCTCCTGAAGTGGGGCGCTCTGGCAATCGTAGCGACGCGCCCATTGCCGATTCTGGCAGAAACCGTGGCGATTCTCGCGGGTGCCTCGCCCATATCCATGACCAGGCTTTTGCTGGCGTCGCTGGTCGGATCGCTGCCACCAGCGCTGCTTTATGCGCTGACCGGAGCGCTAGCTGCCAGTTTCCAAAACACCGCATTAATGTTTGCCATCGTCATGCTGGTCACTGGCTCCTTCTGGTTAGCAAGTCATTGGATTGACAAGGCCGGCGCGAATGATCCTGTGGCTTAATACTTGAGGTACATTAGGCCTTCAGTATTTCGCTGCTCTCAGGCTTCATGTATTGAGTTTAACAGTCGTGATTTTGGAAACTATCGAAGCCTCCGTTGGCGTAATCCGCTGGGTTGCGTGTTAGCTCTGGATGACAGTAGCGGCAGACCATTTCTATTCTTTCTAATCACTCTTCCTTGAGTGGCTCTCCCGGCAATTTATTGCCCAGACTCTGTTCAACCGCTGAGAGGGTCCAACTAAGACTATCAGTAGTTAATAGGTTCAATTCCAGAGTTACGGTTCCTGGCACATAGTTTTTGCAGGTTACGATTAGAACCTATAAAGCCCCACCCTGCCACAGCACCTTCTTTATTCCATCGGCGTTGAGCACTGTGGCCACTACATGCTTGTCCTCAACTTCTATCAGCAGCAGCGCTCCCTTGCTATAATCTATTGCCGGTGACATCCCCACATCGATCAGAAAGATTCGCCCATCTTTCTCCTCGCCAATATTTCCCTTATCGTGGAAGGCGCTCGGATCGTGCCCGAAAACGATGTGTTTTGCCCCGAGGGCGCGCAGGTAGTCATCTAATAGTTGCTTGGCATCTCCACTTCCTTTCCACCATTCCCGCGCCTCAAGCAAGGAGTCTTCACCGATCAGCAGAGGCGAACTCCACTCTCCTCGGTCTACAACGCTGCGCAATCCACTAGCCAATTCATCGAGGGTTTTTCCTGCCGAATTTCCTGCGTGCGCAAAGAACCAGTCGTTGATACGAGCCGCAAACGGGCGCTCCATCAACCACTCGCCATAAGACTTTTCTCCTCTCCTAAGGCTTTCAGGATCAATTCCTTTACCTTGCAACTCATCACGAAATTCACCCGCTTTTTTATTGTTAGGGTTGGCCAGGAACTCCGCCTCGTGATTGCCCATTGTGACAATCACTTCTCCGCCAGCGGATGGCGCTTGAGATTCAAGTGCCATCATCAGATCAATGACCTCTATTGAATGATCTCCTTTGTCGATTAAATCCCCGATACAAACCAGTATCCGGTTTCCACCTGACCAAGCGTAGGGCGTCTGGGGCTGTGCCGTGGGTTGGATCAGCCCGGCTGTAGATAGAAGATTCACCAGTCTTTCATAGCCACCATGAACATCTCCAAGAGCAATCACTTCATTCTTGGTGTTGCGTTCTACGATTGCTGGAAAGCGATTCCAATCTCGGGTTGCAGTTGCGTTTTGCGCCTGTTGGGTGGGCTCTTTTTTATGCTTTTTACTAGGACCACAAGACCAGAAAAGAAAGGAAACGAAGAGGCAAGCAATAATAGCTCGGTAGAATTTGGAATGGGATGTCATAGTCTAGATGTCCTTCTATTGCTGTGAATGACCTCCAGCATGATAGGTGATCAATCGCCGTAAGCCTAGCTCCCTGGACGGTTATGGCGGCTAAATAGCAATAGAACGAAGTTGAGGGCTTGCAAAGCAACTACCGAAATCAAGGAAGGTGGTCAGCGATTTCACAAATTCCATATTCCAAAAAAGAGCCGACACCCAGTCAAGGGCGTCGTACCGAATTGTCTACATAATAACTATGCCGTTCAATAGGAGAGGATAAGGCAATGGAGTTTTATAAGCTTTGCTGTGGATAGGCAAAGCAAAAAATTAACCGTAATGTTCAATTTGGAATTTGCCTCTCATCAGCCCCATCTCACTTGAGAGTCCTTTTATGATTATTCCAAAGTGCTTACAAAGTGTCTTCAAACTGACTTCAACGCCCCAAAAAGGTGAAAGGATATTCGCTTGAATATCCTTTCAGAATATCCTTTCACTTTCTTTCATACGTTTTGTCCTTCGCAACGATACAAAATATTGATAAGTATTGAGGTTACTGAGCAGCCGCCTTGCCGATTGCCTTAAAAAATGTCCGATCCGTTTAGCAAAAGACGTGTCAACGTTTAGCCAACAATCTGTCAAACTACACTACCGCTACACAATGATACCTGGAACCTCACCCGAAAATCGTTTGACGATAGTCGAATTTTTATGCATAATTATGCATCTTATTCAGTGAATATGCAGTTTACTTGCATATTCACTCGGTTATTATGAAGACTGAGCGGCAACAAAAGATTCTCGAAATCATCGGCGCTCGCCGCGTGGCGACGCAGCAGCAACTGGCGCGCGAACTCGGACGGCGCGGCATCGAGGCGACGCAGTCGAGCGTTTCGCGCGACATCGTTGAACTCGGCCTGACGAAGCTGCACGGTCGCTACACCGCGCCTCAGGCCGCCTTTACCGGCAGCCCTGTGGTCGAGGTCGACACCGCCGGAGATAACTTGATCGTCATCAAAACGGTCATCGGCCAGGCTTCGGCAACGGCGCTTGCCATTGACCGCGCCGGCATCGTCGAAATCATCGGCACCGTCGCCGGCGACGATACCTTATTTGTCGCCGTGAAAAATATGGCCGCACAGCGCGCCGCCATGAAGCAGATCACCATGCTGTTTGCGCCGGCAGTTGGCAAAGCATCGGTGCCAGGCCGGCTGCCGGCCAATTCACGATCACAGCCAAACGGCGCGCGCCGGCGCGCGAGCCGCGCTACCGCGCGCCAGCGTTAATCATCATCGGCAATCATCCACTGGAGAGTTCATCGAATGACCAAAGAGAAGATAGACAAAGTCGTGCTTGCTTATTCCGGCGGCCTGGATACCTCCGTCATCCTGCGCTGGCTCAAAGAGACCTATGGCTGCGAGGTCGTTTGCTTTGCCGCCGATGTCGGCCAGGCCGAGGAGCTTGGCGGGCTTGAAGAGAAAGCCATGGCGACCGGCGCTGCAAAGCTCTACATCGAAGATTTGCGCGAAGAGTTCGTGCGCGATTTCGTCTTCACGGCGCTCAAAGCCAACGCGGTTTATGAAGGCATTTATCTGATGGGCACCTCGCTCGCCCGCCCGTTGATTGCCAAGAAGCAGATCGACATCGCTCGCCAGGAAGGCGCGCAGGCCGTCGCTCACGGCGCGACCGGCAAGGGCAACGATCAGGTTCGCTTCGAGCTGACTTATTATGCGCTCGAACCGAACATTCGAGTGATCGCGCCGTGGCGCGAGTGGGGATTCAAGTCGCGCTCGGATTTGATCAGTTATGCCGAGCGCCACAAGATTCCGGTGACCGCGACCAAAGAGAAACCCTACTCGATGGATCGCAACCTCATGCACGTCAGCTATGAAGGCGGCATCCTCGAAGACCCCTGGGCCGAGGCACCCGCAGAGATTTTCATCCTGACGCGCTCGCCCGAAGCGGCACCGGATAAGCCTGTGTATGTCGAGATCGATTTCGAAGCCGGCGTGCCCGTAGCCGTTGATGGCGAACGATTGTCGCCGGCGACTTTGCTGGATCGCTTGAATAAGCTCGGCGGCGAGCACGGCGTCGGGCGCATTGATCTGGTCGAGAATCGCTTTGTCGGCATGAAGTCGCGCGGCGTCTACGAGACGCCCGGCGTGACGATTCTGCAAGCCGCGCATCGCGCCGTCGAGTCGTTGACTTTAGACCGCGAAGTCGCGCATCTCAAGGATTCGCTCAACACCCGGATTGCCGAGATGATCTATTACGGCTTCTGGTACACGCCGGAGTTTGAAGCCATCCGCGCCTTGATTGACGAGACCCAAAAGCAGGTCACCGGCACGGCGCGCTTGAAGCTCTACAAGGGCAACTGCCAGGTCACGGGCCGCCGCTCGCCATTCTCGTTGTACTCGGAAGCCTTCGCCACCTTCGAGCGCGACACGGTCTACAACCAGCGCGACGCCGAAGGCTTCATCAAGCTGAACGCGCTGCGCCTCAGAATGCGCAAAATGACTGAAAAAGGTGACAAGTAACCAGTGAATAGTGATGAGGAGCAAGTGATCATAAAGTAACGAATCTTTCTTGTCACTTGTCACTCGTCACTTGTCATTTCTGAAAGGAGCGAACGAATGACCAGCCAGCAGAACTTAGCGAATAGGGCAGCGACCATGGAGGCAACCGACACTGACGTGCGGCTCGTGCGCGTCGACAAGATCGCCTCGTCGACCGTGAACCTCAACCTGGAGCACGAGCTTGAAATCACGACGCGATGCGAAGCGCGCGCCGGCAATGTCGTCGTCGTCCGCACGCTCACAGACAATGCCACCTACAACACGCTTGAGTTGGTCACGGGCCGCATGGCGAAGATCAATCCCGGCGACATCATTGCGGGCGTCCTCGGCTACCGCCGGGCGCTGAAAGGCTTCGTCGGCGACGTGCCGGAAAGCCTGCAATCCGGAGATCGTTTGCACCTGCTCAATCTCGGCGGTTTGATCGGCCAGTGTCTCGGTCATCACCACAGCCTCAACAATGCCATCGAAGTTGAAGTCATCGGCATGCCGGTGCGCGAAGGCCGTCGTCTCAACATCAGCGAAGGGGCCATCGCCCAGCGTTCCAGGCTGACGGCAACCACGCCGCTCGTGCTGGTCGCGGGAACCTGCATGAATTCAGGCAAGACTTATGCGGCGACAGAGATCATCAAGCATCTGACGCGCGCCGGTCTGCGCGTCGCTGCGGCCAAGCTGTCGGGCGTCGCCTGCTTGCGCGACACCCTCAACATGCAGGATCACGGCGCGGTCAAGACCTTGAGCTTTCTTGATTGCGGCTTGCCTTCGACCGTCGGCGTCAGCGATCTCGCACCGATTGCCAAAGGGGTTATCGAAGAACTCGCGAAAGCCGAACCGGATTGCGCGGTGATCGAACTCGGCGACGGTTTGCTGGGCGGTTATTCGGTCGAAACCATCTTCAATGATGTAGAGTTGATGCGGGCGACGGCGGCGCTGGTCTTCTGCGCTTCGGATTTCGTCGGCGCGTGGGGCGGGCGCGAGTTGCTGGCGGCCAACCATGTGAAGATTGATGTGATGAGCGGGCCGGTGACGGATTCGCAAATGGGTGCCGATTACGTCCGTCAGCATCTCGGCATTGCCGCAGCTAACGCCGTCAATCACGGCGAGCGGCTCGCGCTGCTCGTCAAAGAGATAGTCGAGCAGTGGATAAGCAATCGTGACAAGTGAGAAGCAGCCATGATCAAGGTCGGCATACTCGGCGGGTCGGGTTACGGCGGCAGCGAATTGCTGCGCATACTGCTGTTCCATCCGCAGGTTGAGATCAAGATGGTGACGGCCAACGAGCACGCCGGTAAGCGCGTCGATGCAGTGCATCCGAATCTCGCGCGGCTTACCGATTTGCAGTTTGTCGCCGCCCCCGATGCCGGTCAACTGGCGGCGCTTGATTGTCTGTTTCTCGCCTTGCCGCACGGGCAGGCGATGGAGATCGCACCCTTGCTGCCCCGCTCCGTTAAAGCGATTGATTTGTCGGGCGATTTTCGTCTGCGCGACGCCGAGGTGTTCAAACAGTTCTACGGCTTCGAGCAGACGCACACCGAAGCGCAGCGCGAATTCGTCTATGGCCTGACAGAGGTCAATCGCGCGCAGATCAAAGAAGCGGCGCGCATTGCCAATCCCGGCTGCTTTGCCACGGCGCTGGCGCTGGGCGTTTACCCGTTTATCCGCTCAGGTCTGGTCACCGGCAAGATCATCGCCGATTTGAAGACCGGCTCTTCCGGTTCGGGTGCCAAGCCTGCGGCCAACACGCATCACCCGAAACGCGCGAATAGTTTTTACGCTTACAAAAGCTTCGCACATCAGCACCAGCCCGAAGTCGAACAACTGCTGGCGGCGGTCAATCCGCGATGGCAGGAGACCAGCCGGCTGGTTTTGCAGACGCATTCGCTGCCCACGGTGCGCGGCATCTTCGCGTCGATCTACCTGACGATGAATCAAACCACGGGGGGCGCACGAGTGGGCGAATTGCTGGAGAATTTCTATGGTAATGAATATTTCATTCGCCTGGTCAGCGGCTCGCCCGACATCAACTGGGTGAAAGGCACGAACTTCGTCGACATCGGTTACGCCGCACAGGGCGACACGGTGATCGTCTTCGTGGCGATAGACAATCTCGTCAAAGGCGCGGCGGGTCAGGCGGTGCAGAACATGAATCTGATGTTCGGCATCGAAGAGCGCATGGGACTGGTGCTGGCAGGCAGTAATCCATAAGCCACAGTGTCACTGAGACAGAGAGTGTGCAGATTTTTTCTCTGTGCCTCGACGACTCGGTGGCCGTCATAATCGAACAGGAGGATAAGGTGAGCACGCAACCACAGACGGAAAACGTCATCAAGGAAAATCTCATCGACCTTGAAGAGCAGTATCAGGTCGCAACTTATAAGAAGTTTCCTTTCGTCGTCGAACGCGGCGAAGATGTCTGGGTCTACACGACGACGGGCGAACGCTATCTGGATCTCTATGGCGGTCATGCGGTCGTCTCGACAGGTCACTCGCATCCGCGCGTCGTCCGGGCCATCAGCGATCAAGCGGCGCGCTTGATCTTTTATTCAAACCTCGTCTACAACGACACGCGGGCGGGCGCTGCCAGAAAGCTGGTTGACATCGCTCACCCGCTGCACCGCAAAGTCTTCTTCTGCAATTCGGGCACCGAAGCCAACGAAAACGCTATCAAGATCGCTCGCAAGTTGAGCGAACGCGATAAGGTGATTTCCTTTGACGGCAGTTTTCACGGGCGCACGCCGGGATCGCTTGCGGCAACCGGCCTGGCCAAATATCGCGAAGGCATTTCGCCAATGCTGGCGGGTCACGTCTATGCGCCATTCAACGATCTGGCGGCAATCGAGCGCATGATCGATGATGAAACGGCGGCAGTAATTCTCGAACCAATTCAAAGCATGGGCGGCGCTCGTCTGGGGTCGCCTGAGTTTTACCGCGCCCTGCGCGAGTTGTGTGACCGCGTCAACGCCATGTTGATTTATGATGAAGTGCAGACCGGCATGGGGCGCACGGGCGAATACTTTTTCGCGGGCCGTTACGATGTCGTGCCGGACATGGTGACGATGGCCAAGGGCATGGCCAGCGGCGTGCCCATGGGTGCGGTGCTGGTGACTGAAGAAATCGCCAGCGAAATCAAGATCAGCGATCTCGGCACAACCTTTGGCGGCGGCCCGATTGCTTGCGCGGCGCTCGAAGCGACGATTGATGTCATCCGTGACGAGCGCTTGCTCGATAACGTCCGCGTCAACTCAGAGTATCTTTACACGGAACTCGGCAAGCTGCCGATGGTGGAAGAGCTACGCGGGCTGGGCTATCTGGTCGGCATCCGTTTCAAAGGCGACAGCGCCAGGCCCTATCAGCAAGCCTTGCTGCAACGCCACATCATCACAGGTCTTGCTGATGATGCGAGCGTGCTCAGACTGTTGCCGCCGCTGACGCTCAAGCGCGCCGAGATCGATCTGTTTTTGCGCGAGCTGGCGACCATGCAGTTTTGAATCGAGATTTGCAATGCAAATGAAAGGCAGAGATTTTCTGAGCACGGCGGATTTCACGAGCGCTGAATTGACGGCGCTCATTGATCTGGCAGCGCGCATGAAGGCGGGCGATTATCACGAGCGACCGCTTCAGGGTCGCAGCGTCGCGCTCGTCTTTTTCAATCCCTCGCTGCGCACGCGCGCCTCGATGGAGATCGCGGTGTATGAGCTTGGCGGTAACTCGTTGGCGCTCGATGTCGGCAAAGGCATGTGGAGCCTGGAATACCGCGACCAGATCGTGATGGACGGCGACAAAACCGAGCATATCAAGGAAGCGGCGCGCGTGCTCTCGCGTTATGTGTCGGCCATCGGCGTCCGCGCATTCCCGGAGATGAAAGACTATGCGGCAGAGATCACCGACCCGGTGGTGCGCGGCTTTGCTGAATATAGCGACGTGCCGGTGGTCAATCTCGAATCGTCGCGGCATCATCCGTTTCAGGCGCTGGCCGACGCCCTAACCATCCGCGAAAAACTCGGCAGCCTGGCGCATCAACGAGTCGTGCTATCGTGGGCCTATCATCCGAAGCCGTTGCCGATGGCGGTGCCCAATTCGTTCGCGCTCATCAGTGCACAGATGGGCCTTGACTTGACCATCGCCTGCCCGCCCGAATACGACCTAGGCGACGAGGTGATCGAAGAGATTCACCTTGCCGCCGAAGCCAGCGGCAGCCGCCTGACCGTCTCGCGCGATCAGCGCGCGGCCTGCGCCGGTGCCAAGATCATCTACGCGAAAAGCTGGGGCGCGAAACAGTTCTATGGCCACACGGAAGACGACATCGCGCTGCGGCAACAGTACAGAGACTGGCGCATTGATGAAGCGGTGATGCGGTCGACCGACGACGGCTGGTTCATGCACTGCTTGCCTGTGCGCCGCAACGTCGTCGTCACCGACGGCGTGCTCGACGGGCCGCAATGCGCCGCCATTGACGAAGCCGAAAACCGCCTGCACGTTCAAAAAGCCGTGCTGGCTTCGATCTTGTGAATCCACGAAGGACACGAAGGACACGAAGAGAAGCCCCAGGCGTGACGGTTTCTTCTGATTGCTTCGTGTCCTTCGTGTCCTTCGTGGAGGAGAAAAAATGATTCAAGAACGCTTAGACCTGTTGCGCGAGGCGCTGCCTTACATTCAGCGCTTCAAGAACAAGACGTTCGTCGTCAAGCTGTCGGGCAAGGTCACCGAAGAACAGGCCCGGCTCAATTCGCTTGCCGAAGAGATCACCCTGTTGAATCAAGTCGGCATACATGTGGCAGTGATTCACGGCGGCGGCAAACAATTGACGACGACGGCTGAACGGCTGGGCATCGCGCAGCGCATGGTGAATGGCCGCAGGGTTACGGATGCCGACACGCTCGAAGTCGCGAAGATGGTCTTCGCCGGCCAGATCAATATGGATATTATCTCGGCGCTGCGCCGCGCCGGCGCTGATACCGTAGGGCTATCCGGGGTTGACGGCGACATCATTCAGGCGCGGCGGCGCGAGATTCAAAAGGTGCTGAATCAGGAGACCGGCGAGGTCGAGATGGTCGACTTCGGCCACGTCGGCGACATCGTTGACATCAATGCGCGATTGATTAGATTGCTGCTCGACAACGGCTACGTGCCGGTGATTTCGTCACTCGGCGCAGACGAGCAAGGTAATGTATACAACATCAACGCCGATACGATTGCCGCCGAGATCGCCGCGCACCTGGCAGCCGAAAAGCTGATCCTGCTCACCGATGTCGATGGCATCCTGGGCGACCGCAAGGATCCGGCATCGCGGATTTCGCGGTTGACGGTGGATGAAGCCGAAGCCCTGGTAAAGAACAAGACGGTCTCTGCCGGCATGCTGCCGAAGATTGCCGCCATCGCCCGCTTGATCCGGCGCGGCGTCGGCAGCGCTCACATCATCAACGGCAACAAACGCAACGCCCTGCTCTATGAAGTCTTCACCGATGAAGGCGCGGGCACCATGATCACCTCGTGCCCTGATCAACAACGCCTTACGTGAATATATCAGCCAGAGACAAGAGCCATTGGAAAAAGTGATACGGCGTGTACTCAGCGAGGAACTAAAACGGATTGCATAATACCCCAAGGAACCCTAACAACTGGTTCTGGTCGAGCGCCAGAAGGTCAACGTCCGGCGGCTCATAATTGGCGCGCGCTGCACCAATCGTCACCTTGAGTGCGCCGCCGCCGCGCATGGCGGCATTACGGCGGCGCGCATGATCGACGAGAATCTGCCGCATCGCCGCACGGGCGGCGGGTTAAGTGGCCGTATGGAGATCGTCAACCCAGCGAACTTCTTCAGGGTTTTCGACGCTGGGGATGTCGAGGTTGACGACGATGGGTTCCTGGCCGCTACGCACCAGCACGCATTCGAGGCTTTCCGAGGTGCTGGCGTTGATCTCCTGATGCGGCACGAATGGCGGCACGTAAATGAAATCGCCCGGCCCGGCTTCGGCGGTGAATTCAAGACTCTCGCCCCAGCGCATGCGAGCCCGCCCGCGCACCACGTAGATGACGCTTTCAAGCTCGCCGTGATGATGCGCGCCGGTTCGGGCGTTTGGATGAATGGTTACAGTTCCAGCCCATAACTTGGCCGCGCCGGCGCGCGCATAAGTGATGGCGGCGGCGCGATTCATCCCCGGCGTCTGCGGCGTGTTGCTGTCAAGCTCATCCGCATGCACGACGCGCACGCCATGAGATTTCCAATCCGTGTTCGTTTCACTGTCAGACATATTAATGCCTTTTAACCCAGTTCAGCCTTCGCTCTTGCCAATGCTTCAGCTACTCGCGCGGGCGAGGTGCCGCCGCGCGCCGGCTTATTCGCTAATGAGGATTCGAGCTTCAAAGCATCGTACAGGCTCTCTTCAAAGAGCGGCGAAAACTGCTTGAACTCGTCGAGCGACAGTTGCTCAAGCGCCTTGTCATGCTCGATAGCGTAGGCGACGGCGCGACCGACGACTTCATGAGCGCGGCGAAATTCAAGGCCGCGCCGCACCAGATAATCCGCCAGGTCTGTGGCGTTCATGAAGCCTCGCAGCACCGCCGCGCGCGTGCGCTCGCCGTTGATGCGCGTGTTGCCGAGCACCGTCGTCATCACCTGCAACGTTGTGTGCAGCGTGTCCAGGGTATCAAACAGCGCCTCTTTGTCTTCCTGCATGTCCTTGTTATAAGCCAGCGGCAAGCCTTTCATCATCACCAGCAATGCCGCGTGATGGCCGAAGACGCGGCCCGCTTTGCCGCGAATCAATTCGAGCGAATCGGGGTTCTTCTTCTGCGGCATCAACGACGACCCCGTAGAGACCGCGTCCGACAATTCGATGAAGCCGAACTCGGTCGTCGAGTAAATGATGAAGTCTTCGGCCAGGCGGCTCAGATGGATCATCGTAATCGAGGCCGCCGCGACGAACTCAATCACGAAATCGCGGTCGCTCACGGCATCGAGGCTGTTTTCGCAAAGGCCGTCAAAGCCCAGGCGCTGCGCCATCAGTTCGCGGTCAATCGCAAAGCCTGTGCCGGCCAGCGCGCCAGCGCCGAGCGGCAAGCGATTCACACGGCGGCGCACATCCGCGAAGCGTTCGCCGTCGCGCCGAAACATCTCGAAATAGGCGAGCAGGTAATGCGCCAACAACACCGGCTGGGCGCGTTGCATGTGCGTGTAACCAGGAATGACCGCGTCGCGGTTGGCTTCGGCCATCTCGATCAAAGCGCGCTCCAGGTCGCAGAGGATTTCCAGCGTCCGGGCAATCTCGCCGCGCAGGAAGAGGCGCAGGTCTGTAGCTACCTGATCGTTGCGGCTGCGGCCCGTATGCAATTTGTAACCGGCGTCACCAATGAGCGCGACCAGTTCGGCTTCGACAAAACTATGAACGTCTTCGGCGTCGCGGCTGTCTAGATAAGCGGCCTCGGCGCGGGCGCGGCGCAGGATTTCATTGAGCCCTTCGCTGATGCGCCGGGCTTCATCGGCGCTGAGCAGACCGGCGGACTGCAAGGCTTCAGCTTGCGCCAGGCTGCCTTCGATGTCTGCTGCAAGCAAGCGCCGGTCAAAGCCGAACGACCGATTGAAGCGCGCGAACTCGGCATCAACTTCGCCGCTGAATCTTCCACCCCAGAGTTTCATCTGATTATTCTCCGACAGACGAGAATACCTGAGCCTTGAGGCGCGCACAACGCAAGGAGGGCTCATCATAAGGATTCATAAGGATTCATTTCACGGCGAAAATCCGTTATGCTCTTTCAACCGATTGAGAAGAGGACGCTATGTCGAACCAACACATCGTTCACGCCGCTTGCCCGCACGATTGCCCGGACACCTGCGCCATGCTGGTCGAGGTCACTGACGGTCGCGCCACCAACGTGTCGGGCGACGAGGCGCACAAGCCGACGCGCGGTTTTCTCTGCACCAAGGTGACACGCTATCTGGAGCGGGTCTACCATCCCGACCGCTTGCTCTACCCGATGCGCCGCACGGGCGCTAAAGGCGAAGGGCGATTCGCGCGCATCTCTTGGGACGAAGCCGTCGCCGAAATCGCCGAGCGCTTCCGCCGCATCGCTGAATCCGTGGACGGCGCGGAAAGTATTCTGCCTTACAGTTACGGCGGCACCATGGGCATCGTTCAGGGCGGCAGCATGGATCGGCGATTCTTTCACCGGCTGGGCGCAAGTTTGCTTGAGCGCACGATCTGCGCGTCGGCAGGCACCGCAGGTCTGGTTGCCACCATGGGCAGCAAGTACGGCACAGACATGGAGAACTTCCACCGTGCACGGCTGATCGTCTTGTGGGGAACCAACACGCTGACCTCGAACATCCACCTGTGGCCTGAAATCAAAGAAGCGCTCGCAAACGGCGCGCGTCTCATCGGCATTGACCCTTATCGCAATCAGACGCTCGACCATTGCCAACAGTTCATACAAGTGCGGCCCGGCACCGACGCGGCGCTGGCGCTCGCCATGATACAGGTCATCATCAGCGAAGGGCTTTGCGATTACGATTACATTGAAAAACACACGCTCGGCTTTGAATTATTGAAAGAGCGCGCCGCTGCCTGGCCGCCGTCGCGCGCCGCCGCTGTCTGCGGCATCTCTGAAGCAGAGATCATCGGGTTTGCGCGAGAATACGCAACGACGCGCCCGGCGGTGATTCGCATCAACTACGGGTTGCAACGCCACGCCGGCGGCGGCATGGCGGTGCGCGCGATTGCCTGTTTGCCGGCGCTCGTAGGCGCTTGGCGCGAGGCCGGCGGCGGCGTGTTGCTGTCGACCAGCGGCGCGTTTGCGCTGGATGAAAGCGTACTGCACCGGCCTGACCTGAAGCGCGGCAATCCGCGAACGATCAATATGTCGCGGCTCGGTGAAGCTTTGACCGAAGCTGAACCGCCCGTGCGGGCGCTTTACGTTTACAACTCGAATCCGGCGGCGGTCGCGCCCGATCAATCGAAGGTCATCGAAGGGTTCAAGCGCGAAGATCTGTTCACCGTCGTCCACGAACAATTCCAGACCGACACCGCCGATTACGCAGACATCCTGCTGCCGGCGACCACACAGCTTGAGCACCGCGATGTGGTGAAACCTTACGGGCATTATTATCTGGTTCACAACCAGCCGGCCATCGCGCCGCTCGGCGAAGCCAGGCCGAACTCGGAAGTCTTCCGTCTGCTCGCTAAAGCCATGGGCTTTGAAGAAGATTGCTTCAATGATTCGGATGAAGCGATCATCCGTCAGGCGCTGGCGTCAAAGAATCCCATGTTCGAAGGTCTGACGCTCGAACAACTCGAACGCGACGGCTGGGCACGCCTGAACATACCGGAGACCTTCACGCCGTTTGCGGATGGCGGTTACGGGACGCCTTCAGGCAAATGCGAATTTTTCTCCGAGCGCTTGCAGCGCGAAGGATTCGACCCGCTGCCGACTTACATTGCGCCGCGCGAATCGCCTGCAACCGCGCCGCAACTGGCAGCGCGCTTCCCCATTCAACTGCTCAGCCCGCCGGCGAATTCGTTTTTGAATTCGACCTTTTCGCATCTCGCCTCGTTCGTCAAAAGCGAAAAGCAGCCCTTCGTGCTCATCCATGCAGATGACGCCGCGCCGCGCCGCATCGACGACGGCGACCGTGTGCGCGTCTTTAATGATCGCGGCCAGTGTGTGCTGGTAGCGCGCCTCTCGGATCGCGTCAAGCCGGGCGTCGCCTGTGCCCTGTCGACGTGGTGGAACAAGCTCAGCCCCGGCCACCGCAACGTCAATCAAACCGTTTCGCAGGCACTGACCGACCTCGGCGGCGGCGCGACGTTTTACGATAACCTGGTCGAGATCGCCAGGGCTGATGCAAGCTAAAGTTGCCGACCATGGTCAACCGATCTAAGACCGCCGCCGAGCCTACAAAAGGTTGAGCGACTCGCGGAACAACACGTCCGGCTCAGTTGTTCGGATCAAGGGTGTCAGTGTTAATATCAAAAGGGACATCCAAACCACACACTGACGCTGGATTATGACAAAGCAGGTTTTTCAAGCGGCGATTGTTCTCCTCTTATTATCCACTTTGCTCGCGGCGCAAGCGCCGCCCACTACAGTGCCGTCGCGCAGACCGGCGCTCAAACGCGACCACACGCAGCGCATTCTCTATCCGAAGATCATCCAGTATGAAGACGAGCGCACGGTGCCGGATGATTTGTTAGAAATGTTACAACCGCTGCACGGCGGCGCACGCCGGCGCGCGCTGCTGGCGCTGGCGCGCATCGGCTATCCGAGCGCCCTGGGCTTTCTCATCGATGTGCTCAACGCCGACCGCAACCCCGAAAACCGCGATCCCGAAATGCGCGCCCTGGCCGCTTTCGCGCTCGGCGAAATCGAGAGCCAGCACGCCGCCAGCTACCTGGTTCAACATCTCGACCCGGCGGTTGAGGCTTCCGTTCTGGTGCGCGCCCGCTCGGCTGAGGCGCTCGGCAAGATCGCCTCGAACAAGTTGTCGATGGCGGCGCTCGGCGATTACGGCGTCAAGGGAATTGCCGAAGCTTTGGCGGCGCTGCTGCCGTCACCGGAAAAGCCTTTCGATTCCGAGCATCATAAGCTGCTGGTCGAGTTGACGCTGACGGCGCTCTTGCGCCTGCGCCAGCCGGCGACCGTCGAAGCCATTGCCACCGAGTTGCATTCGCCCGACCCGGACATACGCTGGCAAGCGGCTAACGCTTTGGCGCGCATCCATGACGGCATACAGACGGCGGTGCCGGGACTTTTGCCGCTGCTCGACGACACCAACCCGCTGGTGCGAGCCCAGGCCGCTCGCGCCCTCGGTGTAGCCAAAGCTACACAAGCCATCGATGCGCTGATCAAGCTGCTGGCCGATGCGGATGCGCGGGTTGTGGCCTCGGCCATCACGGCGCTCGGCGCAATCAATGACGCGCGCGCGGTTCCATCGCTTGTGGCGCTCGGCAACAGCCAGCTTTCCGCCTATCGCGCTTTTGACCGCAATAAACTGGGCGTGCCGCCGCAGCAGAATCTTCTGTTGCTCATTGCGACGGCGCTCGGCAATCTGAAAGACCCGCGCGCTTTCGAGTTTCTCCAGGCATTTCGCTTCGCCGATGGCAAGCTCGGCGCATTTCCAGAAGTCGAGGTTGCCGTAGCAAAGTTCGGCGATTCTCGCTTCTTCGATATTCCAGATACGGCAAAGCTCGCGCCGGGCGACTGGCGAGCTATGGGAGCCTACGCCCAGGGGCTCGGACAACTCGGCAGCGAAAAAGCCCGCGCTATCCTGCTCGATCTCTTCAGTGGTAAAAGTTACGGAAAGCCCGATGCGCGCGTCGTCTCGGATATTCTCAACGCCATGGCGGCGGCGAAAGTGGAGGGCCTGCGCGACACGCTGCTTGGGCAGTTGAAAGCCGAAGACGTGGTCGTGCGCGCCACGGCTGCCGGGTTGTTGGGCGAAGCAGGCGACGCCAGCGAGCCAGTCACCAGCGCCCTGGAAGCGGCTTATAAAGCGGCGCGCAAAGATACGATGAACGACGCGCGGGTGGCGATTCTTGAAGCCGCGCAGAAGCTCCACCACCCGATGAACCTGCAAGCCCTGGCTGAAGAGACTCGTGATGAAGATTACGTTGTGCGCCGCAAAGCCGTCGAGTTGCTGGTGCAATCGAAGTTGGAAATCGCTACACAGAAACTCGCCATCGGCAAAGTCAACACCGGCCATGATAAGCAATACTGGCAGCGCATGGCGCAGCTAACCGAATCGCTGAAGCGCCCGCTGGCCGTGATTCATACAAAGAAGGGCGACATTCGCATTGAGTTGTATGTTCAGGACGCGCCCATGACGGTGGATAATTTCATACAACTGGCGCGCAAGGGCTTCTATGATGGCCTGGAGTTCATGCGCGTCGTGCCGAACTTCGTGATTCAGACCGGTGACCCGCGCGGCGATCAGAACGGCGGGCCGGGCTATCAGATACGTGACGAGATCAACCTGCGACGTTACGGCGCGGGCACGGTCGGCATGGCATTGTCAGGCAAAGACACCGGCGGCAGTCAGTTCTTCATCACCCACTCGCCGCAACCGCATCTGGATGGCGGCTACACCGTCTTTGGCCAGGTCATCGACGGCATGGAAGCGGTCAACCGCATGGCGCGCGGCGATAAGATCGAGCGCATCGAGATCATCGAGCCCAAATAGTCACCTTGATTCGGATCAAATGACATCACAAAACCCGGCGCTTTCTCCCGCAACCCTGCGGCGCTCGCTGCGGGCAAAAGATTACTTCACCTTCGCCTTCGGCTCGATGGTCGGGGTCGGGTGGATGGTGGTCATCGACGACTGGCTGCGACGCGGCGGCGCGATGGGCGCGATGCTCGGCTTTCTCATCGGCGGCCTGGCGCTGTTTCCCATCGCTTACGTCTATGGCCGGCTGACGGAAAAGCTGCCCGACGCCGGCAGCGAGGTCGCTTACACCGGCGCGGTCTTTGCAAACCGCATCAGCTTCGCCACCGGCTGGATGATGACGCTGGCTTACCTGATCGTTTGCCCTTACGAAGCGGTCGCCGTCGGGCGGGTTGCGGCTTACGTTTTCCCACAGATGAATACGATTGAGCTATACCGCGTCGCCGGCTATCCGGTCTACCTGCCGCATCTCGCCGCCGGCTTGTTGCTGACCGCGCTGATCACCGTCATCAACCATCGCGGCGTACATCTGAGCGCGCGCTTTCAAAACTTCACGACCTTCGGCCTGCTTCTGGTGTTTGTAATTTTCGCAACACTCGGCCTGGTGCGCGGCGACCAGGCGAACTGGCAGCCGTGGTTTGCCGGCGAGTCTGGGACGATGGGCGCTGTGGTATCGACGCTGCTGGTGCTGCAAATCGTGCCGTATTTCATGACCGGGTTCGAGGCAGCGCCGAAATGCGCCGAAGAAGCGGCGGGCGATTTCCAGGCGAAACATTTCGTGCGCGTCATCTTCGTCGCTCTGGGCGCAGGCATCCTGTTTTACGTCGTCGTCATCGCCGTGGTCACGCGGCTGCAACCCTGGCAGACGCTGACCACCGAGCGCTTCGCCACGGCGGTGGCTTTCGAGCGCGCCTTCGGTTCGCGGCTGTTGGTCGAGATCATCATGCTGGCGGTGTTGCTGTCGCTGCTCAAAATTTTCAACGGCAACTTCATCACCGCGACGCGGCTGTTGTTTGCCATGGGACGGCGGCGTATGCTCGACCGCCGGCTGGCAACTATCCACAGCGAATACCGCACGCCGACCGCCCCCATCCTTTTTGTAGGATTGATTACCGCGCTGGCTGCCTTTCTCGGACAGGCGGTGTTGATACCGATATCGGAAGTCGGCTCGCTGGCATCGGCGACCGGTTGGCTGGCGACCTGTCTGGCCTTCTGTTTCGGAGCGGGCCGCGCCGTCACCCGGCGCTCACTGATCATCGGCATCCTTGGTGCCCTGATCGCTGCGGCACTGATCGCCATGAAGTTGCTGCCCTGGGTTCCCGGCAGCTTTGGTAAGTTTGAATACATCGCCCTCAGCGCCTGGGCTGTGCTCGGCCTGATCCTCTGGCAACAGCGCGGCAGATCATCCTAAATCGAAACTTACGAGATTAGAAGAGGGGATTGGCCACAAAGGCACAAAGACACAGAGAAGAGGATAAACATCTTTGGTGTTTCTCAGCACGTGGTTGTTTTCTCTCTGTGGCTCTGTGTCTGCGGTGGCCAATCTCCTGTCCCCAGGTGGTGCGGTTCGATTCTAGAGATGCGGCGGCAGAAGCCCTCGACGATGAGCGCGGGTCAGGCATCGTCCGGGGGTAAGGCGTCGAAAGGTTGTTGTGTGTAGAGAGCGCAGAGCGCGCGTGGAAATCTTGAATAACTGGCAAGCGACAGCGCGTGCGCCGATGGAAGCGGGCGCGCGTGGCAGCATCGAGAGAGGATCGGGCAGCGCCAGCCAGATCAACCGGGAGGCCACGTCAGGGTGCGTCCGCCGAGCACGTGTGCGTGCAGGTGCGGCACCGATTGGCCTGCGGCATCGCCCGTGTTGATGACGACGCGATAACCGCTCTCGGCAATCTCCATCTGGTTGGCTACCTTGGCGGCGACGTAGAGCATGTGACCGACTAACGACAAATCGAGTTTCGACATATCGTTGAGCGACTCAAGGTTGTGCTCGCGCGGAATGACCAGCACGTGGACGGGCGCTTGCGGGTTGATATCCTTGATCACCACGACCTGCTCGTCCTGATAGACGAATTCCGCAGGCGTGTCCTTGGCAGCGATGCTACAAAAGAGGCAGCTTTGTTCCGGCATGTTTTCCATAATCGTCTCACCCGTATTATCAACCACGCATTCGAATCGAGTCAAACTTAAAACAGGGATGCGTGGTGCGTGATGCGTGAATTGTGATGCATAATGCGTGCCTTGTAATAGGTAATTGGTGAGATGTGAGCCGCCCGGAAAACCGGTCGGTTCACGTCTCATCAATCACTGATCACTGGTTCTGAACCTCTCGATGGCGGCACCGACGGCGCGTAGTTTTTCTTCAATCTTTTCGTAGCCACGATCAATGTGATAAACCCGGTCAATGATCGTTTCGCCGCGCCCCGCCAAACCCGCCAGCACCAGCGACGCCGAAGCTCGCAGGTCAGAAGCCTGTACGCGCGCTCCCATCAAGCCGCCATCGCCTTCGACGACGGCCTGTCGTCCGTTCAAACGTATCTTCGCGCCCATGCGCATCATCTCCAGGGCGTGCATGAAACGATTCTCGAAGATCGTTTCGGTGATGATCGAAGTGCCCTGAGCGAGCGTCATCAGCCCCATATACTGCGCCTGCATGTCGGTCGGGAATCCCGGATAGGGGAGCGTCGTCACGTCCGCCGATTTGAGATGCGCGGCGGCGTTGACGCGCAGCGAAAAGGCGTTGGGCCGGTCGATCTGCACGCCGGTTTCGAGGAACTTGTCGATCACCGCAGAAATGTGTTGCGGATTACAATTGACAATATCAAGCTGGCCGCCGGTCATGGCGGCGGCGGCGATGAAGGTGCCGGTCTCGATGCGGTCGGGAATGATCGTATGTTCGGCACCGCCCAGATGTTCAACGCCTTCGATGCGAATCGTGCTGCGGCCCGCGCCTTCGATGCGTGCGCCCATCTTGTTGAGCAGTTCGGCCAGGTCGACGACTTCCGGCTCGCGCGCCGCGTTGGTCATCGTCGTCACGCCGTCGGCAAGCGCCGCCGCCATCATCAGATTCTCTGTGCCGGTGACCGTGACTTTGTCGAAATAGATTTCGCGGCCTTGCAAGCGCCGGGCGCGGGCGACAACGTCGCCGCCTTCGAGCGTCACTTCAGCGCCGAGCTTTTCAAAGCCTGCCAGGTGCAGATCAATCGGTCGCTGGCCGATGGCGCAACCGCCAGGCAGCGAGACGCGGGCTTCGCCGAAGCGCGCCAGCAGCGGCCCCAGCGCCAGCACGGAGGCGCGCATGGTCTTCACCAGATCATAGGGCGCTTCAAAGAGTTCAATCTTGTTGGCGGTGATCTTCAGTGTCCGCAACTCCGGCATCAAGATGTGCGAGCCGAGGTCTTCGAGCAGCCGCCGCATAGTGATGATGTCGCGCACATAAGGCAGGTTGTGCAGGGTCACCGTTTCGGCGGTGAGCAAGGCAGCCGCCATGCAGGGCAAGGCCGAATTTTTTGCGCCGCTGATTGAGACGCGCCCGGCCAGTGGCCGACCGCCAAGGATTCTGAATCTATCCATCCCCTCACACCATTGCTGAAAGCTGATTGTTGACAGGTGATGTTAGCACAGGCGTCGGAAAGGTGGACAGAAAAAGATTCGCCAACTGAGAGCTACCGAATTTCGCCTCTTCGGGATTTAACACTACTTCTTTCAGACATGCTCTACAATATAATCGTCTGTTGCCCTGTAACCGTTTCGGCGGGCGCGGTGTCTTTATAAGTAGAGGCGGATTGGAGCCTGCGAAAGGAAGCGAGTAATATCAACTGCATCAGAGAGGTAACAATGAGTCAATTGAGTAGAATTCAGAAATTTGCCATCGCCTGCGCGATGGTCTGCGCCCTGGCGGTCCCGGTCGTGATGGCGCAAACCGCCGGCGACGATACGAAGGCCGGGCATCACGGCCACTTTGGACATCGCGGCGGCCACGAAGGGTTTGGCATGATGGGCTTTCACCAGCTTGATTTGAGCGATGCGCAGAAGGCGCAACTCAAGCAGCTTCATGATAGCCATCGCCAGACCGTCGCGCCGTTGATGGAACAACTCCGCACGAAGCGGCAGGAAATTCATGCGGCGAGCCAGGGCGGCACGGTCAACGAGGCGGTGATTACACAGAAGCTCACCGAAATCGCGCCGCTTGAGGCCAAACTGATCGCCGAGCGGGCGCGCATGCATCAGGAGTCGCTCGCCGTGCTGACCGCCGAGCAGAAAGCCAAGCTCGATCAACTGCACGAAGCGGCGAAGGCGCGCTGGGCCGAACGTCGCGCCAACAAACAGACCAAAAATCAGTAAGTCTATCGAGCAGACCCGCACGGCGCGGGTCTGCTATTTTCAAATGCTTGAACAGGAGCGGCGCTGGCAATCGAGATCGAAGAGGCTACGGAGCAGGAACTGGTGCGCCTGGCGCGCGCTGGCAGCGAGCAGGCGTTTGAAGAGATCGTGCGCCGCCTGAGCCCGCGCGTCTTCCAGATTGCCAGCCGCTTCTTTCGCCAGCGCGAACTGGTTGAGGAAGCCGCTCAAGAAGCCTTCCTGAAAGCCTATACTCAGCTTTCAAGCTATGAAGGGCGCGGCTCATTTGAAGGATGGCTGGTGCGGCTGACGACGAATCTCTGCCTGAACATGCTGCGTAGCGCCCGACGCCGGCCTGAAGCGATGGTCGCCGATCTCACGAGCGACGAAGGCGAATGGCTTGAAAACCAGATGGCCGACCGCTCTGCGGCACGCCACAAATCGAGCGAGCAGGGATTGGTTGCCGCCGACCTTGCCGAAAAAATATTACGCGAACTGTCGCCGGATGACCGGCTGGTGTTGATGTCGCTGGATGGCGACGACCTCTCGGTCAAAGAAGTGGCGGCGATGATCGGCTGGAGTGAAGCCAAAGTGAAGATCCAGGCGTTTCGCGCGCGCCGGCGAATGCGCGAGGCCGTCGACGCCTTATTGCAGCGCCGGCAGAAAAGCGAATCTTAAGTCGCGCAATGCGGTTAGATTGCGCCACCCCGGTGAACCCATGCGAGATCAGCACATCACCTTACTGCTTGATGAAAAGCCGGTCAGCCGATTGCGCGCCGATGAGCTTGCCGCCATCGAATCGCACATCACCACTTGCGGCGATTGCCTGCGGGCGTTTGCGGCGGCGCGCCTGGCCGCGACCTTGATTGAAGGGCGCGCGGCTGAGGGCCACACGGTTTCGCCATTCTTCAAAACGCGCCTGATGGCGGTAATCAGAGAGAAGCGCCTGTCGCCGGAACCGGCGGCGTGGCGGCGCATCTGGCGCGACGCCGGGGCGATGCTTTCGGCCATGTTGGCGCTGATCGTTATCTTGATCGGCCTGACCGTCTTCACCTATTCGACGGATGCGCCGTCTGCGGGGGAAGCGATGACGGTTCAGAATATCTATTCGCCCGATGAAGTGGTGCTTGGTCAGGACAATGTCACCGAAGAGACCTACGATCAGGTGCTCGGAACGCTGTATGACTCAGAGGATGGCGATGGAAACTAGCGTCAAGAACAAGTGGCAGATTCGCCTGGCGGTCTTGCTCATCTTCGGCATAGGCTTCGTGGCCGGAGCCCTCACAATAAACGTCTATCGCGCCCGACATGTCGCCTCTTCAGCCGCGAATCATCGCGACCGGTTCGAGCGCGTGATGGAGCAATTGCAACTCACCGCCGAGCAGCGCGATCAGGTGAAAACCATCTTCGACGAAGCCAGCGCGCAATTGACCGAGATGCGCAAAGAGTCGCAGCCGCGATTCCAAGAAGTCCGCGAACAGACCCACGCGCGATTGCGCGCGGTGCTGACTGCCGAACAGTGGGAAGAATTTCAAAAATTGACCAGCGATTTCAGAGAAAGACATTCACATAGAGGCGGGCGCGACCATGAGCCTTAGAAGATGATCGATGGCTGGCCGCTTTCAAGGCTCACAAAAAAGCAACGTGGGCAAAGCGGTGTCACTCAGGCTCTCCCTTTCCTGAGCAACCAAGGCCGCCGGCCCACGTCGCAGTAACGAATAGAGAAGTAACAACCTACATTATCAGCCAACTTGTTTACGGTCTCAGCATCACCTCCTTTTGCTGGTCATCGGGTGGCGCGAAGTATCGCCGTAGCGACGGCCTGCCCGCATTCATCATTCGTCGCAAAGCGAAAGTTGCGGTGCGAGCCGCCGGTTGTAGCGACGCTCGTCGGGGGCCCGGCTTCGCCACGGCAAACCGCGACTTTCGCTACCCATCTGCTCTAACGCCTCACTTCTGCAATACTGCGTCAAGAGTTGGTGATCTCTGTGCAAAGATTTCTGAAGCAAACGCGCTCGGCGTTTTTTGTCTCTTCAGGCGCACGAACAATCATTGGCATGATCCGGCTCAATCGGTTTTGCGTTTCAGCGTCGGCTTATCCTTAACCGAATCGTCGCTGTTTGGCGAATCATCTTGCCTGGGCTTGCGCCTGAGCGTCGGTGCGGCTTTGCCTTTATTCTCCAGCTTCTGATTGCTGTAGATTGCCAGCAGCTTGCTCTTGACCGTCTGGAACTCAGATGTAGTCAGTGTGTATTCGGCGCGGTCGGGGAAGCGCGTCAACAGCAAACGAGCTTTCTCCATGCGGTCGCCGGTCGTCGGGTGGGTGCTGAAGACCTGCGCCAGCTTTCCCGGCTCTTTCTTCTCTTTGGCCTTCAACTTTTCAAAGAAACTCAGCATCGCCGTGGGGTCGTAGCCTGAGGCCCAGAGATATTGCAGCCCCAGGCGGTCGGCTTCTTCTTCAGCGCCCCGACTGAACTTCAAGAAGGTCAGCGGCACGGCAAGGTTGGCGACGTTCTGGGCGATAGCGCCCAGCGGCCCGCCGATGAAGATCAGCGGAATCGACAGGTATTGCGCGAGCGTTCCCTTCGACGCCTGTTCGACGCCATGACGCGCCGCTACGTGACCGATCTCGTGCGCCATCACGCCGGCAACTTCGGCCTCTTCATCCGCCGCCAGCAGCACGCCGCTATTCACATAGAGAAAGCCGCCCGGCAGCGCGAAGGCGTTGACATCCATCGAATCAATGACCTTAATCGTGAACGTCTCTTTGGCGTCCGAATGCAGCACGAGGTTCTGGCCGATGCGGTTGACGTATTCATTGATGACCGGGTCGGTAATGAACTTCGCCGTGCGGTCAACCTCGGCGGCGAGTTGCCGGCCTAGTTTGACCTCGCGGTCAAGCGAATAAAAATCGATGCTGCCTTTGTTGATGTCACGCTTGCCGATCAGCAAAGGATTATCTTTGTCATTGAGCGGCTCGCTCGGTTTGGCCGTATCAACCGGCTTCTCTTTGTCGCTGTCGGCCAGCGTCAGCGGCGGCGCTAAAGCCATGGACAGGGTCAGCAGAACGGTTAGCACGCGGGTCACGAATTTGAGTCTTTGAATCACGCTTAGAATCTCCTTACTCGAATTACCTACCGTCAGAGTTGTTCTGATAGATGAATGGTTATGGCGTTCAATCGCACGTTCCAAAAATGCGCGGCGAAGATCGCTAATCATCAAAGCCGCGTGTGTGGAGTTGAGGGGACGACCGCTTGCAGATACTCTCCGCATCCATGTATTGAAGCCTGTGCTGATCACGGTCAGAGTATGGGGATTCGCCGTCTCCCTCACAGAGTAGAATGAACCGAGCGCCGCGAGCTTCATTGAGAGATGGTTAATTATGTTAAGAATCCGTCAAGCTGACGTGGAGTTTTGTCAACTAACCCGCGCCGCTGGTGGTTCTTCGCAGCGGCGGCGCGGCGGCTGGCGTATGATATGCTTTGTTATATGGATCGCGGCGGGAACGGCCCGCAGAAAACCCGGCGAATTTGAGGACGCAGGATGAATCGCATACTGGTTGTCGATGATGATCTTGATTTGTGTGAGTTGCTGGCGAAGTATTTGCGCCGCGAAGGTTTTGAATTCGAGATGGTGCATAACGGCGAAGCCGGCGTCAATCGGGCGCTGTCGGGCGCTTATGCCTTGATCGTCCTCGACGTTATGCTGCCGAACATGAACGGCTTTGAAGTCCTCAGCCAGATACGCGGGCGCTCGCAAACGCCGGTCTTGATGTTGACGGCGCGCGGCGACGACGTCGACCGCATCGTCGGTTTGGAGATGGGCGCGGACGATTATTTGCCCAAGCCCTTCAATCCGCGCGAACTGGTCGCCAGGATTCGCGCCATTCTGCGACGCACGCGCGGCGACACGGAAGCGCCGACCGCCGAGCAGTTGGTGATCGGCGACATCGACCTGGATAAAACGACGCGCATTGTCGCGCGCGACGGCGAGCCGCTGGCGCTCACAGCCGTCGAGTTCGATCTACTGGAAGCCTTGATGCGCGCCGCCGGTCGCATCGTCACGCGCGAAGAACTGGTCAAAGCCATACTGGGTCGCGACCTCACGCCCTATGATCGCAGCATCGATACGCATGTCAGCAACCTGCGAAAGAAACTTGGTCATTATATTGACGGCGTCGAGCGCATCAAGACGGTTCGTGGCGTCGGCTACATTTACGCGCGCCCCAGAGAGTGAATCGGAGATCTCCTCATGCGCACTCTGTTTGTCAAGATACTGGTCTGGTTCTGGCTCGCCTACGCGCTGGTGCTGCTGGCGCATTTCCTATCCACCGAAGCGGCGATGCGTGAAGAGCCGCGCCCGCACTTTCCGCCCGGTCAGCAGGCGTTGCTGGCGCAAGTCGCCGTCGAAAAACTCGAACGCGAAGGCCAGCCGGCGGCGGCAGAATTTCTCGACACCATGGAGAAGACGACGCACAGCCGCGCCTTCGTCTTCGACCGCAACGGCGATGAGGTCACCGGGCGACAGGCGCTGCCTGCGGCGCAGGACGCCGCGCAGAGCTTCAGCGAAGAAGGCAGTTCAAAACCGAGGAAACCCGAAGGCGAATGGCGTGTACGCAGCATCACCGGAAAAAGCGGCAGCCAGTATCTATATGTCAGCGCCGAGCAGCGCCCGCCGCGACCTCCCTTCCCTTTCCTGCCACACGTCTGGTGGGCGCAACTGCTGGCTTTCATACTGACGGCAGGCATAGTCTGCTACCTGCTGGCCCGCTATCTCAGTTCGCCGATTGTCAAACTGCGCGATGCGACAAGAAAGCTGGCTGAAGGCGATCTGACGGCGCGCGTCGGTCTGACCTCGCGGCGGCGCGACGAACTGGTCGATCTGGGCCGTGACTTCGACGTGATGGCCGAACGCCTCGAAACCTTGATGACTTCGCAACAGCGATTGCTGCACGACATCTCACATGAATTGCGCTCGCCGTTGACGCGCTTAAACATCGCGTTAGAACTCGCACGCCATGGCGATCCGACCGAAGCCAACTGGGCAATGGATCGCATTGAACGCGAATCGCAACGCCTCAACGCGCTGATCAGCCAACTGCTGACGCTCGCCCGCATGGAAAGCGCGTCGATGGCGCAAGCCAGGACGACGGTCAATCTACAGGAACTGGTGAGCGAGGTGGCCATGGATGCGGACTTCGAGGCCAGGACGCAGGGCAAAGCGGTGCGCGTCGTCCGCAACGAAAGCTGTCTGCTTCAGGGCGACGAACAATTGCTGCGCAGCGCCATAGAAAATGTCGTCCGCAACGCCGTGCTCTACACACCAGAGGGAACCGAAGTCGAGATTGGTCTATGTTACAAACAGGGTTCGGGCGATGAAGGCGCGCTGATTCGTGTCCGCGATCAAGGAAAGGGCGTGCCGCCTGCGGCTCTGGCAGACATCTTCCGGCCCTTCTACCGTGTTGGCCATGCCCGCGACCGGCAAACCGGAGGCACAGGGCTCGGACTATCGATCAGCCAGCGCGCCGTTGAAGTTCACGGCGGCACGATCACGGCGTCGAATGCTCCGGGCAGCGGCCTGCTGGTGGAAATCTTCTTGCCGAGCGTCGTGCAGGCGGCGGACGCGGGGCGACAAGAAAGCGCCGTTAGATTGCCTGCACAGGAGAGCAGCCCTGCCTGATCGATGCGCTGATCGCCTTTGCTTATCTCCTCAAGACACACGCCCGGCCAATGGGCTATATTATTGGCGATCAGCGACGAGCCGCGCGGTGCCCTGGGTGGCCTGCATCGGTGATCGACATTTTAAGCGCATCGAACGTAATTTTTCCTACGAAACTTTTAAGCTTATGTCAGAACTCAAACTGCCTTCGCGCTCCGAAGATTTTTCCGAATGGTACAATCAACTGGTTTTGAAAGCCGAATTGGCGGATTATGCGCCGGTGCGCGGCTGCATGATCGTGCGCCCTTACGGATGGGCCCTCTGGGAAAACATTCAGCAGGCGCTCGACCGCCGCTTCAAAGCCACAGGCCATGTCAATGCCGCTTTTCCGCTGCTCATTCCGCAGAGCTTCATCGAACGCGAGAAGGCGCACGTCGCCGGCTTTTCGCCGGAACTCGCGGTGGTGACGATTGGCGGCGGCAAAGAGCTTGAAGAGCCGCTGGTCATTCGCCCGACTTCAGAAACCATCATCGGCCATGCTTATGCCAAATGGATTCAGTCCTACCGCGATCTGCCCGTGTTGATCAATCAATGGAACAGCGTCGTGCGCTGGGAGTTGCGCACCAAGATGTTTTTGCGGACGCTGGAATTCTTCTGGCAGGAAGGCCACACGGCGCATGCGACGTATGAAGAGGCCGAAGCCGAAACCCGCCAGATGCTCGATGTCTACACAGACTTTGCGATGAACGAAGCGGCGGTTCCGGTAATCCCCGGTCGCAAGACCGACGCGGAGCGCTTTGCCGGTGCCGATCAAACCTATTCCATCGAAGCCATGATGGGCGACGGCAAAGCCTTGCAGTCTGGCACCTCGCATAACCTCGGCCAGAATTTCGCCAAGAGCTTCGACATCCGCTATCTGGATAAGGAAGGCAAATTACAACATTGCTGGACGACCAGTTGGGGGCTGTCAACGCGCTTCATCGGTGCCATCATCATGGTACATGGCGACGATCAGGGCTTGATTCTGCCGCCGCGCCTGGCACCGTTTCAGGTCGTCGTGGTGCCCATCTTCAAGACCGATGAAGAAAAGCAAGTCGTTCTTGAAAGCGCCCGCCGCATCTTCAAAGAACTCGTCGAGGCAGGCATTCGCGTCAAGCTGGATGAGCGCGACGGCATGACGCCGGGATTCAAATTCAACGACTGGGAGATGCGCGGCGTGCCGCTAAGAATCGAGATCGGCCCGAAAGACGTAGCCAAAGGCTCGGTCGTGCTGGCGCGGCGCGACCAGCCCGGCAGAGATGGCAAATCCTTTGTCGAGCAGGTGGGCCTCGCGCGCACCGTCGCCGAAATGTTAATTAACATACAGCAGTCGCTATACGACCGCGCCCTGGCTTTTCGTGAAGCGCATACGCGGGAAGTGGATGATTATAGCGAATTCAAGGCGGCGATTGAGGCGGGCTTCGCCTCGGCGCACTGGTGCGGCAGCAGCGCGTGCGAAGCGCAGATCAAAGAACAGACCAAAGCGACCATACGCTGCATCCCGTTTGCTCAAGCGGCTGATGCGAGCAAGTGCATCCTCTGCGGCGCGACTTCGCAAGAGAGAGTGATCTTTGCCAGAGCTTATTAAAATAGCCTTGCACCTCACGAGTGAGAATCTAAGGCCTGAAAGTACCGCAGCAATTCAGCGCGGAAAGGCTCTAGCTGTACGATAGCTGACAGACCAGTTTTATCAGCCAGCCTTCTATCAGAAGCTGGAGGCTTTTTTATGGTTTCAAATACATTTATAGAATCATCTCGGCAGAAAGGAGGGAAAAACAATTGAACTTCTATCGATTATATTTCTTCGCTATTGTAACTGTTGCAGGTAGCTTTTATATATTGGAATCGGTAGTTCAACAAACAGTATTTTCACAAGGGAATTGTCCGCCTTTAGCTGCCCTTGATCCTAATAATCCGTCTTCACATAATTATTCTTGTGCCCATGAACTGACCAATAGAAGCGGCTTCAATTGGGGTCGCTTCTATAGTTTTGACTGAAGCCGCATCGCCATCACTTCGCGCGTCATTAGATTGGCTGATTTTAAGACGCCAGGCTTCACTGCGGTTTCGGTTCGCAAGTGAGCTTCTCGATTTCATTGTTGATCTCGCCGCCGACCAGGATGACTAGCCCCATCAAATAGAGCCAGAGCATCAAGACAATCACCGCGCCGAGCGACCCGTAGGTGGCGCTGTAACTTGGCGCGAAACGCAGATACAGCGAAAACAGCCACGACGCTAAGGCGGCGGCAATGGCCGCAAAGATCGCGCCCGGCATCATCCAGCGACAGCGGCCTTTCAGGTCAGGCCCGAACCGATAGATCGTCGCCGTCGCCAGACCCAACAGCATCAATCCGAGAAGGTAATCAACTGCCGTCCACCACCCCAGCCAGCCCGCGCTGATGCCGAGCAGTTGCCCAAGCCATGCAGGTATACGGTCGCTGAGCATGATGATCGCCGAGCCGGCGATGACCACCAGCGACAAACCGATGGTTAATCCGAGAGCGATCAAACGCACTTTCCAGAAACTGCGCGTCTCTCTCACTTCATAGGCGCGATTGAGCGTATCGATCAGTGCCGCAGTGCCCGTCGAAGCCGCCCACAAGGTGCCGAGTATGCCAAACGATAACCAGCCGCCGCCGCGATGGCTCACCACGTCCTGTATCGTCTCGTTGACCACGCGCATGGCATCAGACGGCGCAATCCGGCGGAGTTCGTGAAAGATGCTCTCTTGCAAATTGGGAATAAAGCCGATCAGGCTGGTCAGAAATATCAGCATGGGAAAGAGCGCCAGCAGGAGGTAATATCCCAACTCGGCAGCAGCGCCGAAAATGTTATCTTCGTTACTTTCTCGCCAGACGCGGCGCGCGACGCGCTTGAGCACTTGCAGGCTGAATTCGAGCTTCTGCATGGACACATCCTTCGCGCCGCTGACGCAGGTTAAAGCCTGCGTCAACGGCGGGTTGCTTACTAGATTGCGGCGTCCAGGCTCTGAATTAAAATACCGCTTTCACGTCAAAGACGGCTTCGTGAAAGCCTTTGGCAGGGGCCGCACGACTGGTGACTCAACAAGGCTCAACAGGGACGCACGGGCGGCGCGAACTCAGGCCCGGCTCTAACCGGACGCTTGCGGCAAGTGTCGCCCGGTTAGAGCCGAACATTCATCGCGCGATTGTCAAAGCGATTCGCGGGCCGCGCGCCGCCGGCTGATTCTCAGATTACCAGATCTGGCAGCGGTCGTTCGGCGGGCGCACCATTGCCTCGCCGGCCTTGCAGCCGAAGGCTTGCGCAAACTCCGGCATGTTCGAGAGCGGCCCGTTGACGCGGAAGCGACCGAGCGGATGCGGATCAACCTGGGTTTGCAGGCGCGCAAACTCTGGCCGCACGTTGCTCGCCCAGATTTGCGCCCAGCCTAAGAAGAAGCGCTGTTCCGGCGTGAAGCCGTCAATCTCTTTGGGACGCGGCTTGCCTTCCAGCGACTTCTTGAATGCGGCATAGGCCAGCGTCAGCCCGCCGAGATCGGCGATGCTCTCGCCGGCGACCAGCTTGCCGTTTTCGTGCAAGCCGGGTTCGACCTCGTAGCTATCGAACTGTTTGACGATGCAAGCGGTGCGCTCTTGGAAGTTCTTCAAGTCGTCCGCCGTCCACCAGTTTTCCAGATTGCCCTGCGGATCGAACTTCGCCCCTTGATCGTCAAAGCCGTGGGTCATCTCGTGGCCGATGACTGCGCCCATGCCGCCGTAATTGATGGCATCATCCGCCTGCGGATCAAAGAACGGCGGCTGCATGATGCCTGCGGGAAAGACGATCTCATTCATCGACGGATTGTAGTAAGCATTGACCGTCGGCGGCGTCATTCCCCAAATCGTTCGATCAACCGGCTTACCGATGCGGCCCAGTGTGTAATTGAACGCAAAGTGATTGGCGGTCAGCACGTTCAGCACATAAGGGCCGCGATCAATCGCGAGCGCCGAGTAATCGCGCCAGCGGTCGGGATAGCCGATCTTTTTGGCAAAGGCTTCGAGCTTGGCGGTGGCGCGCTGGCGCGTCGTTGCGCTCATCCAGGCGAGCGTCGTCAGGTCGCTCTTCAAAGCGGCAATCAGATTGCCGACCATCGCCAGGGCTCGCGCCTTGGCCTCCGGCGTGAACGTCTTCTGCACATAGATTTCGCCGAGGGCTTCGCCGAGCGAGCGATCTGTAGCGCGGACTACACGTTTCCAGCGCGGCAACATCTCCTGCGTGCCGGTCAGCACTTTATTGAAGTTGAAATCTTCCTGCTCGAACTTCGATGAGAGATAGGGCGCGGCCACTTCTATGAGATGCCAGCGCAGGTAAGTTTTCCAGTCGGCCAGCGAGATCTCCGTGAACGCTTTGTTGACCTCCTTGAAGAACTCTGGATTGTCCAGGTTGACCGTCGTGATCTCAGGATGGTTGATGCTTTTGAAATACGCCGGCCACGAAAAGTTCGGCATCGTCTCTTTGAGTTGCGCCACTTCCAGCTTGTGATAGACGGCCTCAGGTTGGCGTCGTTGTACGCGGGTCATGGACGCCTGTGCGAAGCGTGTTTCGATGCTCATCACTACCTTGGCAGCGGCGGCGGCTTTCTCGGCGTCATCGCCAAGCAGCGCAAACATGCTTTGCACATGAGCGGCGTAAGCATCGCGCACCTGCTTCGACTTGGCGTCGTCCTTAACGTAGTAATCGCGGTCGGGCAGACCGAGTCCGGCTTCGCTGGCTTGCGCGATGATCTGCGTGCTGTTCTTGAAATCCTGGCGTGCCCCGAAAGCGAAAGGCACGCGGACGCCGAAACTCTGCAAACGCGCGATGGCCGATTGCAAGGCAGGCAAGTCATTGATCTTGTCGATGCGCGCCAGTTCAGCGGCCAGCGGCTTTATGCCTTCGGCCTCGATCTTGTCCGTATCCATGCCGCTGGCATAGAAATCGCCGATCTTTTGCAGGTTGCTGCCTTTGGCAGGTCTGGCGGTTTTTGCCGCCTCTTCGAGAATCTCGCGCAGCTTTTCCTGATTCTGCTCTTCGAGTTTAAGGAAATTGCCCCATCGCGGATAGGCCGCCGGTATTGGATTGCGAGCGATCCAGCCGCCGTTGGCGAACTTGTTAAAGTCTTCGCATGGCTTACAGCTAGTATCGAGATTCGCCGGATCGAAGCCGTGAACCGGCGAATCCTGATTGGCCGCTGTGGCGCGATGCGTATCTGAAAGATGCTGGTCGGCGATGGCCGCAAATAATTGTGGCGCAACAAATGTCACCAGCATGGCAACGACACATACTGTTCTTAGACGCATAAGAGATTACCTCGATTGAAATGAAATTTGCTGAGCAATCTTGAAGAAACAACTTAAAGATTATGATAGCAGTTTGCCGCAGGTTTTTCAGCCAGGCGATCAGAATGGCAGACTCGGTATTAAGATTGCCCATTCAGTCATAGCAGTCGGGAAGGGGGCAAGGCCCCCGCCGGTTCTGTTCAGTAAGAAAGAGCGGGGGCCTTGTCCCCTTCCCGACTTGTCAAGGCTTCAGGCGCTAATTTCTTTCAATCGCCTATCAATCGACTGGCCATGCTGAAGACGCTTGAGAATCGTTTCAAAACAGCGAGCGAATCCAGCCGCCATCGACGGCAATCGAACTGCCGGTGATATAACTGGCGCGCTCCGAGACGAGAAACGCCGCCAGCGCCGCGAACTCGCGCGGCTCGCCCAGGCGCTGCATAGGGATGGCTGCCTGCCAGCGAGCGCGCACGGCTGCCGGCGAAATCCCTTCTTTTGCCGCCAGCGCTTCGGCCAGTTGCTCGACGCGGTCGGTGCGCGTATATCCCGGCAGTATGTTATTCACCGTTATGCCGTAGGCCGCCACTTCGTTTGCCAGCGTCCGCGCAAAGCCGGTGACCGCCGCCCGCAGGCTGTTCGACAACATGAGATTCTCTACAGGCTGCTTCACAGTAATCGACGTTACATTCAAGATGCGTCCCCAGCCGCGCGCTTTCATTCCTGGCAACACCAGGCGCGTCAGATCAAGCACACTGGTTAGCAACAATCGCGCCGCCGCTTCCCAGTCCTGACGGCTGAGGCTGTCAAACTGTCCAGATGGCGGGCCGCCGCTGTTGGTCACCAAAATGTCTATGCGCCCGAATCGCTCAAGCCCGCGCTCGACCAGGCGCTCCACATCTGCCGTCACCGAAAGATCAGCCGCCACGCCAAGTATGCGGCCAAGCGTCCGCCGGCTCAATGACTCACATACTTCATTTAGTTGCTCCTCGCCGCGAGCACACAAAATAAGCGATGCGCCTTCCTCGGCCAACTCCTCGGCGACCGCGCGCCCAAGCCCACGGCTCGCAGCCGCCACCAGCGCTACCTTCTCTTGCAGTCCAAGCTCCATGATTACTTGCGCCTCAAATAGTCATCGGTTTTGTCGAGCCAATCCTGTCTTGGCGGACTGAAGATATCGACATCGAGCGTGTCTTCGAGGGCTTCGGCTTTGTGCGGCAAATTGGAAGGAATGAGCAAGACCTCGCCGGCGCGAACCACGACCTGCTCTTGCTCATCCTCGCCAAGCCAGAAGTGCAGCGCGCCTTCGAGAATGTAAGTGATCTGCTCGTTCTCATGCGAGTGCCTGGGGACGATGCAGCCTTTGTCTAGATAGACGTGTGCCAGCATCATGCGTTCGCCGGTGATCAAGCGCCGCTCCAGTAAATCCGTGACGCGCTCCTTCGGCATATCCTCCCATCGGTGCAAGGTGGCTTTAGGCTGTTCCATGATCTCTCCTTATGAATGCTGGTTTGCGGATCGTATCATCTATAGCAAAAGCCGCGAGCTTTGCAAACCTCTACTGCCGCACGTCCGCGCCCGCCGTCGCCGGTTTAGCCGGAGGCGTTGGCTAAATCAGGCCGGCAAGTTCATAGTGGCATAGCCAGTGCATATCAAGGGCTGAACTCTAAGGCAAAAGAACCATAACAAACATCAATCGAATGGAGGGCAACAGGTATGAATAAATTAAAACCGTCTATGATTCTCGCCATCGTCCTGGCATTGGCCGGGCTGGCGATTGCGGCACAGGCGCAACCGCCGCGCGAGAACCGTCGTGATGATCGCCAGATCGGACAGATCTTGCCGCGCCTTGATCAGCGCGCCACAAGATTTCAGAACCTCGCCGAGCGGGCAATCGCCGATAGCCGCATGGACAACACCCGGCGAGAAGGCAAACTCACGCAATTTGTCACGGATTTTCGACAAGCTATCGCGCAATTGCGCAACAATTACAATCGCCGTCAGGCAACCGACGCAGATGTGCAGGCGGTGCTTGATAGCGCCGGGCGCATAGACTCTTTCTTGCTGGCGCATCCGGGGCTCACCGGCGTAGATGGCGACTGGCGAACGCTGCGCAGCGATATCGATAGCCTGGCCAGCGCCTATAACATCGCCTGGAACTGGGATAACTATGACCGGCGCGACCCCGGCGATGATCGCGGCAACCGGGGCGGCGCGGCGGCGCGGCTTTCAGGAACCTTCCAACTGAACACGGCGCAAAGCGATGATGCGCGTTCGATAGTCGAACGCGCTGTACGCACGCTTCCGTACAGTGACCGCCAGCGCGCCTCTGAAATGTTGTTGCGGCGCATGGAAGCTCCCGAAACGCTTTCAATAGACCGGCAGGGGCGAACGATTACCCTGGCCTCTTCGCGCGCTCCGCAAATGACCTTTGACGCCGACGGGCGCGAGCAGGTCGAACAACTCCCGAACAGTCAGCGCACCATGCGCGTGGTCGCCAATCTGACCGGCGATCAATTGACGATTACGACCTCCGGCAATCGCGACACAGACTTCACCGTGACCTTCGATCCGATCAACAACGGTCGGCAACTGCGGGTCACCCGCAGCCTCTCTAGCGAACGCCTCACCCAGCCTGTCGTCGTGCAGAGCACCTACGATCAGGTGTCGCCGACGGCGCGATGGGACGTATATAACGGCTCGCCCGGCCCAGGCCCAGGCAATGATCGTTATCCAAATGATCGTGGTGGAAATTACAATGCGTCTGATTTCTTTGTGCCTGACGGCACCTTGATCGTCGGTCGTCTGAACGACAATCTCGATACCAACCGGACGCGGGCCGGCGACCGTTTTACGCTGACGGTCAATTCGCCGCCGGAGTATCGCGGCGCTATCATTGAAGGCCATGTGGGAGATGTCAATCGTTCAGGCCGAGTGACGGGCCGCGCCGAACTGGCGTTGAACTTCGATTCGATTCGCATGCGCGATGGCCGCACAGGGCGCTTTGAAGGAACCCTCGACAGCGTGCGCGCTGCTAATGGCGAAAACATTCGCGTCGATACGGAAGGCACGGTCAAGGATGACAGCAGCCAGACCAACCGTACGGTAACGCGCACAGCGGTCGGCTCGGCGATTGGCGCAGTCATCGGCGCGATTGCCGGTGGCGGCAAAGGCGCTGCTGTCGGTGCCGTCGTTGGCGGTGGTGCCGGTGCCGGTTCAGTCTTCGTTCAAGGCCGCAATGATCTACAGTTGACCAACGGCACGGAGATCACCATTCGCGCCAGCGGCCCCAACCGTCGCGCTGTACGATAAGCAGGCTGATCGCTTGCGATAAACGACAAAGAGGAGAGCCTTTGAAGGCTCTCCTCTTTACATTTGCCGGTTCACAGCCTGCGCCCTCACAGCTTAGTTTGGAAGACCCGCCAAAAGCCGTTTGCGCACTCGACCGCAACGCGCCTGGCTTACAGCCGTAAGCCGTGCAGGTAATCATAGCTGATCTTGATGCTGTCCAGAGGCGAGCCGGGACATTCATCCTGCTCGACGAAGAAATGCTTGATGCCGGCTTTCTTTGCCTGCGGCAGCAATTGCTTGAAATCGATCACGCCGCGCCCGACTTCGGTGAAGAACTGCTTCGGCGTATTGTCCATGTCTTTGACGTGCGCCAGCGCGAAGCGTCCCGGATGCGCTGCGAAATAGCTGGCCGCTGATTGCTTGGCTTTGGTGATCCAGTAAAGATCAAGCTCCATCTTGACCAGACTGGCGCTGGTCTCTTTGAGCATCAGGTCATAGGGAACCACGCCGTCTATGGGCGGGAACTCGAAATCGTGATTATGATAGGCGAGTTGTATGCCGGCCTTTTGACAGGTTTCGCCGGCCTTGTTCAACGATTCAATGACGCCCTTGTAATCGTCCAGCGTCTTGCGCTCTTCAGCGTTCAGGTAAGCGAGCACGAGATAGCGATGGCCGATGACATGCGCCGCCTCTATGAGCTTATCGAGATTCTGGCGCATCGCCTGCAACTGCGTGTGCGCCGACGGCGCGGCCAGGTTGTTCTTGTCGAGGATGGCTTTGACCTGCTGCGGCGTGCGCTCGTAGTAGCCGGCAAATTCGACTTCACGGTAGCCGATGCCGGCGACCTGCGCCAGCGTGCCCTCGAAATCTTTTTGCAACTCGCGGCGCACGGTGTAGAGTTGCAGGCCGATCTTATCTATGCCGCCTTTGACGAGACTGCCTAGACCGTTGTGCGCCAGGTACATGCCGCCCAGTATGCCGCCCGCCATCTGTGTGATGAATTCTCTGCGATGAATCACGCTCGGTTCCTCCAGTTGAGTTGGATTAGTTCAGCGATTGCCCTCAAGCTATGCGACATAATCAAAACACAAAACCGCAGATGCCGCCAGCCGTGCGCCGCCAGCCGTTTAGCGCTTCACGAAGCGGCGGCGCGCGTGAGAGAATCGCTGATTGCTGATACTGCCGCGTTGGAGATGAACCATGAAAATCAAAGCCCTGCTCATCATCGCTGCTCTGGCGGTTTCTATAACAATGGCAAGCGCCGACTCATGGCAACAACTATTTGACGGCAAGACGATGCACGGCTGGCAATTGAAAGCCGTGCATGGCGGGCGCGGCGGCGTCTGGACAGTTGAAGACGGCGCGCTGGTCGCCAATCAAGACACAGATCACAGCGGTGGACTGCTCGGCACCGAGACAAAGTTTGCGAACTTTGAAATCGAACTGGAATTCAAAGCCGATTACCCGGTGGATTCGGGTTTGTTTCTGCGCACACGCGATGACGGCATGGGTTATCAGGTGACGATAGATTATCGCGATGATGGTATGGTCGGCAGCCTGTACGCGCCCGCCGAAGGCGGCTTTCTCGTCCAGTACAAAGATTGGCAAAAGGCGTATCGCAAAGACGGCTGGAATCATTTGCGCGCCCGCATTGAAGGCCAGCCGGCGCACATCACCGCATGGCTCAACGAGGTGAAGACGCTCGACTTCACGGACACGCGCGAGCGTTACCCGGCGAGCGGCTACGTCGGCTTGCAGGTGCACGGCGGCGAAGGCGCATGGGGCAGCACGAGCCGCGCCCGCTTTCGCCATATACGCCTGCGCACGCTCTAACACGAGATGGCTGAGCGTGTCCTCGCACTTAATGAAATGGCGCTTGGCCTTGATGCTTCTACCTTTGCCATTGGTCTCAACAATCTCGGCATGCTATATCACTTCGAGATAAGGTGCTGAAATGGCGCAATCAATCCTCGACTTGTCTATCCCTTAGCTCGCCCTTATAGTCCTGTCTTGAGAGCTACTCGCGCGCGTTTGATTTTATGTGGCGATAGGTTTTATTTATCAACTTTTCCGGCGCGGCAGCCGTACAACCAGAAAAGCGTAATCACGTTCGGCAGACTGAACAGGGAAAGAGGCGGAATGAAATTCAGCAAGCTGATTCTCAAGAATATTCTGCGCAACAAACGGCGCTCCCTATTGACCATCTCCAGTCTCATCGTGTCGCTGTTTCTGATCATCACCCTGGCGACGATTCTGACGGAGTTTTCGCGCGGCACCGAAGAGACTAACCCGCTGCGGCTGGTGATGCGCCATTCGGTATCGCTCGCCTTTCCCTTGCCTGCGTCTTATCAACAGCGCATCCAGCAGATTCCCGGCGTCAAGGACGTGATGAAGTTCAGTTGGTTCGGCGGCATCTACAAAGATGAGAAAAATTTCTTTGCCAACTTCGCCTGCGATGCTGAAAAACTGCATGGGATAATCACCGAAATGAAAATGTCGGATGCCGAGTGGCAGGCGTTTGTCGGCGACCGGCAGGGCGCGGTGGTCGGCAAAAAACTTTCGCAATTGTATGGCTTCACGCCCGGCCAGCGCATCACTCTCAAGAGTCCCATTTACAACGCCAGCATAGAACTGATCATTCACGGCGTCTGCACCGGCGGCGACGAAAAGACGCTCTATTTTCATAGCGACTACCTGAACGAATTGCTGCCGGCGTGGGCCAAAGACAAGGTCGGCACCTTCAGCATACTGGCCAACAGCGCCGCCGACGTGCCGCGCGTCGCGCAGGCGGCGGACTCGATGTTCATCAACACCGACGCGCCGACCAAAACCGAAAGCGAGCGCGAATTCGCCTTGAGCTTTCAAACCATGATGGGCAGCGTCAAGCAGTTCATGTACGGCATCATGGGGGCCATCACTTTTTCGCTGCTGCTGGTAATGGCCAATACTATGGCAATGAGCGTCCGCGAACGCACGCGCGAAGTCGGCATGCTCAAGGCGCTCGGCTTTCAACGCGGCACCATCGCCTGGCTGTTTGTCGGCGAATCGTTGTTGATTGCTATCTTCGGCGCGACGCTCGGCATAGGGCTGGCGGCGATGATCTTCAAGTCCGTGGACATGAGTTTGTACATTCCCAACTTTCAATCGTTCACGCCGACGCATGAGACGTTGGCCACGGCGTTCGTGCTCGCCATCTTTATCGGCGTGTCGAGCGTCATCATTTCAGCCTATCGCGTATCAGGGCTGACCATCGCGGATGCTTTGCGGAGTACGGAATAATGGCGCTGCCCATCAAATACAACCTACGCAATCTGACCGTGCGCAAGAGCACGACGCTGGCCACGGCTTTCACCATCGGCTTGACGGTCGCCGTCTACCTGATGGTGATGGCGCTGGCGCGCGGCATCGATTTGACGCTGGCCAGCAGCGGCGAGCCGCTGAACCTCATCGTCCTGCGCAACGGCAGCACGGCGGAACTCAACAGCGCCGTCACCCGCGAACAACTCAACAGCTTGATGTATCTCGACGGCATTGTCCGCGAAGGCGATCAACCGCTGGCCGCGCCGGAAACGATCACGCTGATTTACCGCGCCCGCAAAGGCATGAGCCAGGGATCGAATGTGACGATTCGCGGCGTCGGGCCGATGTCGACGAAACTGCATTCGGGATTCAAGCTGGTCGCCGGGCGCATGTTTCAAACCGGCCTGGCCGAAGCCGTCGTTTCCAAGCGCATCGCCGAACGCTTCCAGGGCATGGATGTCGGCGACAAGTTCCGCATTCAAGGAACCGATTACGCCATCGTCGGACAGTTCGATGCCGGCGGCAAAGCTTTCGAATCGGAGTTATGGGTTGACGGGAACTCGCTAGGCAGCACACTGAAACGCGCCGACACCTATTCGTCTGTGCTCCTGCGCGTCAAAGATCAGGCGACGATGGATGAACTGGCGAAGCGCATCTCTGACGATCAACGGTTGCAACTCAAGGCGATCTCGGAACGCAAGTTTTATGAAGACCAGCAGGGCGCGGCATCGGGCATTTTGAAAGGGCTGGGGGTGTTCGTAGCTTTCATCATGGCGGTCGGCGCGGGCTTTGCCGGAATGAATACGATGTATGCGGCAGTGTCGCGACGCACCAAAGAGATCGGCACCTTGCGAGTCCTGGGCTTCAACCGCCGCAGCATCCTCGCGGCTTTCGTGCTGGAATCAATCGCCATTGCCGTCGTCGGCGCTGCCATCGGCATCGTGCTGGCCTTGCCGCTGAACCTGGTTTCGACCGGCACCTCGAATTTCGCGAATTTTGCGGAAATCGCTTTCAACTTTCGCGTCACCCCGGACTTGATGATTTCGGCGCTGATCTTCGGCGCTGGCATCGGGCTGATCGGCTCGCTGCTGCCGTCGATTCGGGCTTCGCGTTTTCAGATCGTCGATGCGTTGCGCTCATCGTGAAGGTTCAACATCAAATGATCGACATCAATTGATGGCGACGCATCACAGACGGCCATTTTCATCAGAGCAAGGTTTGTAAGAATGACTACAGGATTAAAAAGTGCCCCAGGAAGCCAGGATCTCAACGATAAATTGAAGAGCCTGCGCATAGACCGCACGGCGGGGCCTGCGCCGGGGGCGTCGAACCGCACGCCGAAGAAGTTATTGCTGGCGCTGTCGGCGCTGATTGCCCTGATCGCCGTCGCCTATGCCTACTTTTCAGCCTCGCCGAAAAGCGTCGCGGTCGCCGAAGTAAAGACCGAAAACGGCACGGCGTCAGGCGCTACGGCGTTGACGGTTTCGGGCTACGTCGTCGCGCATCACAAGATCGCCGTCGGCGCGAAAGTCATGGGCCGCGTCGCCTGGATCGGCGTTGAAAAAGGCGACCGCGTTGAGCAAGGCCAGACGCTCGTGCGCCTCGAAGATCAGGAGTTCCGCGCGCAGGTCGGGCAAGCCAAAGCCAACCTCGCAGCGGCGCAGGCGCGATTGGATCAACTGCGCTCCGGCTCGCGACCGCAAGAAAAATTGAAAGACCGCGCCGGCGTCATTCAAGCCGAAGCCAACTGGCGTAACGCTCAGGCCGAGTTCGAGCGCCTCGAAAAACTCTATAGATCGGGCGTCGCCTCGAAGTCCGATTTAGATCGCGCCACCATGCAGCGCGACAGCGCCGCCGCCTTGCTCGACTCCGCCAAACAGACTTCGCATATGACCGATATTGGCCCGCGCGAAGAAGAGATTCGCGCTGCCGCAGCGCAGGCTCAGCAGATGAAAGCAGCGCTCGATTATGCAGAGACCCAACTGGCAAGCACAGAGATCAAAGCGCCGGTCACCGGCACGGTTTTGCAACGCATCGTCGAGCGCGGCGAGATGGTGTCGCCATCGTCGTTTGGCGACGCCGGGGCGCGCACCTCGGTCGTCGCGCTTGCCGACTTGAACGATTTGCAGATCGAACTCGATATCAGCCAGACCGATTTCGCGCGCTTGAAGATAAATCAGCGCGCCGAGATTATCCCCGAAGCCTATCCGAATCTGCGCTACCAGGGATTTATCGCCGAGATCGCGCCGGAAGCCAATCGCGCCAAAGCGACCGTGCAGGTCAAAGTTAAAGTCGAAAATCCCGACGAGCAGTTGCGTCCAGAGATGAACGCGCGCGTCAATTTCCTTGCCGACGCCAAGCCCAGTGAAACGTCGGCGCAGGTCAACCGCGTGCTCGTGCCAAAAGCCGCCGTCGTCAACAAAGACGGTGCCGATTTCGTCTTCGTCGTTAAAGCCAACAAAGTCGAGCAGCGGGTCATCCGTCGCGGCGACGAGATAGGTGATTCATATTACGTACTCGAAGGTTTGAGCGGCGGCGAGACGGTCGTCACCGAGGGCGTCGAGCAACTGCGCGATGGCAGCCGGATAAAAGAAAAATGATGAACGATGAATGATGAATCATAAGACAACTTGAATAAGATTTTCAGTGAAGGCTTATCGCTTGCAGCCTTTCTGGTCATTCATCATTTAATTCAGGAGGAGCCATGCCAGAGCCGATTGTACGCATACGCAAGGTGAGCAAGAAATATGCGCGAGAAGGATTTGAAGTTGTCGCGCTGGATAACGTCAGCCTCGACATCGAGCGCGGTGATTTCGTCGCGCTGATGGGGCCTTCAGGTTCCGGCAAATCAACGCTGCTGAATCTGATTGCCGGCATTGATCGCTCGACCGAAGGCGAAGTCGATGTGCTCGGCACAGACCTGGCGCGGCTCAATGAGAGCCAACTCGCCGTGTGGCGCAACACGCACGTCGGCTACATTTTTCAAACCTTCAATCTCATTCCGGTGTTGACGGCATACGAGAACGTCGAGTTGCCGCTGCTGTTGACCAACCTCTCGAAGAGCGAGCGCCGCCGCAACGTCGAGACGGCGCTCGAACTGGTCGACCTCACGGATCGCATGGGGCATCGCCCGAAACAGCTATCAGGCGGTCAGGAGCAGCGCGTCGCCATCGCGCGGGCGCTGGTCATGGATCCCGATCTGTTGCTGGCCGACGAACCGACCGGCAACCTCGACGCGCGTTCGGGCGAAGAGGTGCTGAACATCTTGGCAACGCTCAACCGCGAACTCGGCAAGACGATTGTGATGGTGACTCACGACCCGCACGCCGCCAGCTTTGCGATGCGCGAACAGCATCTCGAAAAGGGCGTCTTGCTCGAAGGCCAGCCTGAGATGGTCAGTCAGTAGGTCGTCAGCAAAACATTGAGAACGTAAAATGAAGCGAGAGTTTTGCTGGTAGGAGCAGTGATCATGAGCTTGCAAATTGAAACACTGCTGGTCAGTTCGCCGGATGTCTGCGGCGGGCGCTTACGCATTGATGGCACGCGCATCACCGTCAATCAAATCGTCGTCTGGTACAAGCAAGGCCACAGCGCCGAAGAGATTGCTACCGAGTATCCGCAATTGTCGCTGGCGCAGGTCTACACGGCGCTGGCTCATTATCACGCGAATCGTCATGAGATTGAAGCCGACTTGCTGGCGGAGAAAGAAGAAGCGGAGCGACTCGAAGCGCAATTCTCATAAGGCGATTTGATGCAGATACGCCTGTACATTGACGAGGACGCGATGTCGCGGGCGCTGGTGCAGGGGCTTCGAGCGCGCGGCGCAGATGTGACGACAGTGTATGAAGAAGGAATGACTGGACAGAGCGACGCAGCACAGCTTGCATATGCTGCCATGCAGGGCCGTGTCATCTACACATTCAATGTTGGCGACTTCTGTCATCTTCACGCAGAGTATCTCGCGGCAGGTAAAACTCACGCAGGCATTATCGTTGTCTACAGGCAGAGCTATTCGGTTGGAGAGCAGATGCGGAGACTATTGAAGATTGTCGAAACGCAATCGGCAGAAGACAGGAAAAATGGCTTGCACTTTCTGTAAACAACGTAGCGGCTTTTCGGCACCGTTTTGAAAAGCCGCTGCGTTGTTTATGGGGAAATTTCTGGTCAAACGCTAACCTGATTGGCCGGCCAGCGCGACGGCCTTTTCCGCCGCATCTTTCATCCCTGAAGCGGTGACGAATCCGAGGCCGGATTCGTCGATGAGCTTGCGGCCCGCCTCGACGTTCGTGCCTTCCAAGCGGACAACCACCGGCACGCTGATGCCGATGTTCTTGGCGGCGGCGATGACGCCACTTGCTACCATGTCTGTGCGCACGATGCCGCCGAAGATGTTAATCAATACCGCCTTCACATTCTCATCGCTTAACAGAATCCGAAAGGCATTCTCGACCCTCGCCTGCGAAGCGCCGCCGCCGACATCCAGAAAGTTCGCCGGTTCGCCGCCAGCCAGCTTGATAATGTCCATCGTCGCCATCGCCAGGCCCGCGCCGTTCACCATGCAGCCGATGTTGCCGTCGAGCTTAATGTAATTCAGATCATGTTTCGACGCTTCGATCTCCAGCGGCTCTTCTTCGTTCAGATCGCGCAACTCGGCATATTCTTTGTGACGATACAAAGCGTTGTCGTCAAAGTTCAGCTTGGCGTCGAGAGCGTACAATTCGCCGTCTTCAGTGAGCAGGAACGGATTGATCTCGGCAAGCGAGCAGTCCAGATCAACATAAGCGCGGTAGAGCGCCATCATGAATTTCACCGCTTTGTTGATCGACTCTTTCGGAATGCCGATGCCAAAGGCCAGCTTACGCGCCTGAAACGCCTGCAAGCCGACTGCCGGATCAATCGCTTCTTTCAAAATCTTCTCCGGCTCGCTGACGGAGACTTCTTCGATCTCCATGCCGCCTGCCGATGAAGCCATGAAGACCAACTGCGAAATGGCGCGGTCGAGCACGATGCCGAGATAGAATTCCTGCTTGATCTTCAAACCTTCTTCGATCAAGACGCGGCGCACGGTGCGGCCTTCGGGGCCCGTCTGATGCGTCACCAGGTTCATGCCGATGATTTGCTGCGCCAGCGCTTCGGCTTCTTCAACCGTGCGCGCCAGCTTGACGCCGCCGCCTTTGCCGCGCCCGCCAGCGTGTATCTGTGCTTTCACCACAACCGGCAGCCCGAGTTTTTCAACCACGGCGCGCGCCTGCTCCGGTGACTCAACTACTTCGCCGCGCGGCACCGTCACGCCGTACTTCGCCAACAGTTGCTTGCCCTGATATTCGTGAATCTTCATGTGCAGTGGTTAGTAGTCGGTGGTCAGTGGTTGGCAGCCAATATGTAGAAGCTTCGCACGAAGCGCATTCTGCATACTGGCCACTGATCACTGGCTACCGGCTACTGTTCATCGCTCCTCTTTGAAATGTCAGCACGTAGACGCCGCTCGAAAAACTGCCGGCGTAGACGCGGTCGCGCTCGAACGGGTCGAAGGATAAAGTCCAGATGCGCGTCGTCGGCAACTCGCCGCCGACGGTGGCATCGAGCCGCTCCCACGAATAGCCCTTGTCGGTCGAGCGATAGACGCCGCCCTTGGCGTATTCGGCAACCATCACTTCATCGGGATTCGCCGGGTTGAAAACCACCGACGTGAAGTCACCCGGCGGCAAGCCGCCGCCGCGCCGCACCCAGGTGCGCCCGCCATTGGTCGAACGAAAAATGTTTTGATTGGTGCCCAGCAGAATCGTCTGCGGATCGTTGGGTGCCTGGGCGATGGCCTTCACAGACATATCACTGGGGCCGCGATCAACATGCATCCACGACGCGCCGCCGTCGTCGGAGATGTAGAGCCCCTCTTTCGTGCCGACGAGAATGCGCTTCGGCGAATCCTTGTGCGTCGATACCGAGTAGACGCGCCCCGAAGGATCGTAATTGCCCAGAGTGACTTTCTCCCAGCCCCTGGTTTCGTCAAAGGTGCGATACAGTCCATCCATGGTCGCCGCCAGCAATCCGCGATGGCCTTCGGCATCGATAAAGCTCGTGATGTCGTCTACCTGCCGCGTCAATTCAAACATCAGCGGGCCGACGGGCTCTACCGTTGCGACGGCTTTCTTCTCTTTCTTCGGCGCTCGCTGCTGTGCTGAGCGGGCCGCTGATTTCTTTGACGAGCGCGATTTCTGCGAAGCCACCAGTGCGGCGGGCACGGCTTCGTAACGGCCAATGGCGGGGGACGCAGGCGTCGCCTCCGGGTCAACCATGCCGGCGCGATGGCCGCGCGTGCGGCGCACAGGTTTCTTCACAGGCTTGTCGATCTTTACCTGCGGTTTGCCGACAAAAGACCAGCTTGCGCCCCGGTCATTCGAGCGAAAGACGCCGCTGTTGGTGCCGGCATAAATCAGGTTCGCATCGTCCGGCATTTGATAAAACGCGAAGACATCGCGTGTGCCCAGGCCGCGCGCCGACGACCGCCACGATTCGCCGCCGTCGCCGGAAACGAAGACACTGCCGGCAGAGCCATCGTGAAAGACGCTCGCCAGCAACCGCCCACGCTCCTGCGCGTCGGGCATGATCGCCAGAATGTGCCGGTGAATGAAGCCCATGTTGGCATCCGTGAAATCCTCGCCCAGATTATCCGATGCCAGCACGCCATAATCGTCCGTCGCAATGAGCACACGTTTAGGCTTATCGGGCGTGACGATGACCGAGCGAATGACGTGGCTCTTCGAAGTCAGCAGCATCCAGCGTTTGCCGCCGTCTTTGGTGCGCCACAAACCTTCGCTGGTGCCGGCAAAGACGATGTTGGGATTCGTCGGATGCGGCAGCAGGTAATAGGTACGGCGCGCGGTGAACGGAATGCCGGGAATCTTGTTCCAGTGCTCGCCCCCTGAATTCGAGCGATAGATACCGCTGCAAGCATTCAGATAAACCAGGCTGGGGTCGGTCGGGTCAACCGAGATGCCGAAGATGTCCGAATCGTCAATGACGCCATTGCCTTTATAGCCGGTCTGTTTCCAGGTGACGCCGCCGTCGGTCGTCTTCCAGGGCAGATGCCAGGTGCCGACATAGACCTCTTTGGGGTCGCGCGGGTGTATGGCAATCGATTCGATATTGTGAATCTCTTTATCGCCTTCCGGCGAGATGCGCTGCCAGGAACGACCTGCGTCGGTCGAGCGCCACGTGCCGTTGAGCTTCGGATCGTCGTTGGCGCTGCCGGCCATAACGATATTGGAATCCGACGGCGCGATGGCCAGCGAGCGCACCGACAGTTTCTTGGTTTCCTCAAGCAGCTTCCAGCGTTCGCCGCCGTCTTCGCTCTTGAAGACGCCGCCGTCGACATCACGCGCCACCGCCCATGCGCCGACGTAGATCACGCGGCTGTCGCGCGGATCAATCGCAATGCTGTCAATCGACAGGCCGCGCTCGCCAAGTCCGGGCTTCAGCCGTCGCCACGTCCGCGCGCCATCGGTTGAGCGAAAGATCTGCCCGTCGCTCGTGCCCAGATACAGCAAGTCGCTGTTGTCAGGCGCGGCGACCAGCGTGCGTACATCGCCGCCCCAGGGGCCGGTGACTTCCCACTGGCGAGTCTCCTTGTTGTTGCTGGTGGTCGTGACATCGTGCGGCCCGTCGGCTCTGGCGGGCAGTAGCGACACGACAAGCGCGAATAAGGTGAGGAGGGGGAGGTAACGGATTCTCATTGACAACTGCTACTCCTTACATTTTGAATCTTAGCACATGGCCCGAAGGGCCCGTGAGGCGTGTCCGATTCCAATCGCCCATGCCGTTGACGATGAACTATACAATGGCAGGGCAAGAAGCGGAAAGCGGAAAGGCGCAATGTCGAAAAGTTGCAAGGAACGCGCGCTCGTTAAGTAGCAAAACGAGGCGCAAACAAATCACCGGCGCGCGATAGACGGCTCTGCCATCGCGCGCCGGCTTCATTGACCATGCGTTTCTGACTATCGCAAGCGCATGGTCGGATCGCCTAGCAGTATCCACGTCCGCTGAACGTCACTGTCGCGGATCGCCAGTTTGGCTTTTCGCGTGACCTCGCCGAATAAAGGATTGCTGCTGTCCTGAAACAATAACCGGTACAACTGTTGATTCATCGCCGCCTGCTCAAACGGCAAGGTCATGCCGCTCGACGCCCACACCGCAACGGCTCCGCCTTGCTCGGCCTTCAGCAAGCTCTCGCCTAGGCTGTCGAGTCCCGGATCATCAAAATAGCCGTTCAAGCAGGTCATCATCACGAACACCGGCAGGTGCTCGGCATTCCTCAGCGCCGCCGCATCCGCATTGGTCAACAGATTGCCCCGCCATAAATCAACCGAACCGTGACCGGCATAGTTGACCATCAATTGCTTACGGTAGATGCCGTCCAGCAGAAGCCGCCTTGCTTCTGCCGCCTCTAGCCGGCCACGGTTGACTTGTGATACACGCAATCCAACTGGAATCAGTGACTGCAACTGAAAGCTAGCTTTCTCAAAGTCGTAGCCATCGTTGGCATCACTCACCAGCAGCATTTCATCACTCGCACTCCCCTGCTCATAACTTGTAATCTTTGCCACCATCAACTGGGCTTCGCCGGCGCTGCGGAACGGCAACCGTCCGACGGCCAGATCCGCCAAACCATCCCCATCGATGTCTGCCAGCCAGTCATCTGAAGCCGTCTCCATCAACGCCGTATCGATCAGCTTTGTCGGCACCACATCGACATCGCCATAGCCCAGATAGTTGCGCCCATCGTAGCTCGCATCACCCCCCAGCAACAGGTAACGCGGTCTCTTCTTCCAACTCGTCGCCGCATAGGTGATGAACTCTTTCAGCGCCTGCACACTCTTGTTGCCATAGCTGAACTCATCATAGATGTCTTCCACATCGATCAGCGCGACGCTCAACTTCTGGCTCTGCCGCAGGGCTACCAGCGCCGCCAGTTGCCCGAAATATTCCCGCCGCGTCACCACCAGCAGGTCTGCCCCGTTCAACGGCTGCCGCAGCCTTGACGCCTGATTCAAGGTGATCGCCGCCGCGCGCTTGATGCCGGCCTCGGTGAACGCCATCAAAGTTCGCCCGCCGCCCGACAACCCTACGGTCACCGCATAGCCATTGCCCGCTTCTTCAATCTCTCCCGCCAACTCTACAGGCATCTGCGAATCAGTAATATCCATTACACGGATCAAGGGCGTCGTGAAACCGCTGATCGTCTGCGCCAGCATCGCCTCCCTGCCCTTCAACGCTGTTGGGCCCGCCGTCGTCGTGCATACCAGCGCGTCGTGATCTGCTATGTAGGTATGTGCATAGGTCAGCCGCAGGTAATCCACCAGGCTCACATCCGCGCTGCCGCCTGCCGCCGTCAATCTTACGGTGTTGATGCCTTCTTGCAGCAACGCCGCGTTGATCGTCAATTGCTCGGTCTTATGCTCCTGGCCCTCGAAACTCAAGGCCCCGACCACCACTCCGTTCAACTCGACGCTGACCAGATGATCGGGATTGACCGGCAAATCCGTCACCCCTTGCAGCGCCAATTCCAGCCGCGCCGCGCCCGTCGCTTGCCCGTCCAGATGCTCAATCAGCAAAGTCTGCTCGACGCTGCTCGACGTCACCACCGCGCCGAAGAAGTTCTCCGCCTCGCCGTTGCGCAGGCTCGAAAAGTAGACGGTTCGATCACGCCGCTCAACTGTGTAAGCAAAGCTACCAACATCGCTGCCCTTCGATTTGCCGGCGATGATATTGATCCGCTTGCCGGCTTGATCCATTGCGGCCAGCCAGTAGACGTGCGCGTCGGTTTGCGGCGTGTCCAGAGCGATGCCATAGAATTCAATGGCATCGCTGGCATCGAAGCGGCCATCGCTTTCGCCGGTTACCAGCATCGGCTGTTCGACGCCATCAACGAACAACTGCAAGCGGCGCGGATCGACTCGCGCATCAAGACCTGCGGCAACCAGTTCCGGTTGCGAGACGCGATACCAGCCGGTCTGTCGTATGCTCAGCTTCACGGCGCTCTTGGCGGCCAGATCCCACGGCGCGGCGGCGGCTGAACCAATCATCAGGGCTTTGCCTGGCGATTGCTCCGGCAACACCTGATGGAGCGGCGACGCGCTCTGGCCTAGATGACTGAGAGCTTCGGCCTGCGACATCACTGGTGGTTTGCCGCCGACGGGTTGCGGCTTGAAGGGGCCGTGCAGGGTGGTCTTGCCGCTCAGATCGATGTCCTCGATGTAGTAAGCGACATCTTGACTGGCCAGACTCGCCCGGCTCGCCAGACTGAAGTCGTCCCAACAGGCATAGCGCCGTCCGGCCAGCAGCGCCGCGCGACCCGTCGTCAATGCCGAGCCTGCGACGATTGCTGGGTTGATTAACTGGCGTTGGCCTGCCGTCTGGCGATAGATGTTGAAGCCGAGGTTGTCTGCTTCATAGCCGGTCTGCCACTCGATCAGCGCGCCGTTGTCGTAGCGACTGGCCTGCATGGCTTCCAGCCGTACCAGCGTTGGCGCGCTCTGCGATTCCTCTGCGCCGATGTCTGTGCCGTCGCTCGCGTTGGCAACTCCGGCAACGTCAAACGTGCGCTGGTAGCCGCGCTGGTCTATGCCGAGGCCAAAGGCATTGCCCGTATCAATGGCCGGGCTGTTGGTCAGGGGCTCGTGCGTGAAGGTCGGGCCGCCGTTGTTCTGTAGCGGGCCGAGCAGCGGATTGATGGGTGCGCCGGATGTGCCGATCTGGTCGCCTGTGGTCGCCGTGATCGTACCGCCGCTGTTACTGCCAATCAGGTTATAGCCGCTGGAAGCGAGCGGCCCGAAAATATCTTTGGAGACATTATTCGCGGTGTTGCCGGCGATGATCGTGTTCTTGATGGTGATCGAAGACCCGCCGTTATTGATAGCGACGCCGCCGCCTGTGAGGGCGGTGTTGCCTGTGATCGTGCTGCTGATGATCGTCGCCTGTCCCGCGCCGAGCGAAGAGAAGTACAGACCGCCGCCGCCGCTTGCATGGTTGCCGGAGATCGTCGAACTGGTGAGGTTGATCGTTCCCGTCGTGTTGTTGTAGATGCCGCCGCCGTTGCCGCCTTGGTTGGCGGTTGAATTGTTGGAGATCGTGCTGCGAACCACATTGATGATGCCGGTGTGGTTGTAGATGCCGCCGCCGACTGAGCCGCAAGAGTTGCCGGAAATCGTGCTGTCAGTCACGGTCACTGTGCCTGTGTTGTCATTCGCAATCGCTCCGCCAGTGTTGCCTACATGGTTGTTCGTAATCGTGCAGCCGGTCAGCGTCACCGATCCCGTTCTGGCGTTGACAATAGCGCCCGCATCGAAGGTCGCCGAATTGCCGGTGATCAGACTGTTGGTGATGTTGATCGCGCCGGTGTTGTTATTCTCGATGCAGGCGATGTTGGTGGCCGAATTGCCGGAGAAGGTGCAGCCGTTGATGTTGATCGTGCCGGTGCCGTCGTGGCGAATCGCGCCGCCCTCGCCGCCGTTGGCCGAGTTGCCGCTGAATGTCGTGTTGGTGAGGTTGATCGTGCCCGTGGCAGAGGTATAGAGGCCCGCGCCGCCGAAGATGCCGGAGGCGTTGCCGGTGACCACGCAATCGGTGATGTTCAATGTCCCGCCACTGGGATTATAAATGCCGTAGAATTGACTGGCATTCGCGATGGTCAGGCCGGAGATCGTCACCGTGCCGCCGGACGAAATGCGAAAAACACCGATATTGCCCGCCGCATCATCACGCCTGGCCGTCAAAAGGCTTGCGCCCGGGCCGTTGATGATGAGATTACCGTTGATGAATGGCAAGAAGCTCAGCAGGTAGATCGTGCCGTTGACGCTGAAGCTGATCGTATTGGTGCCGCCCGCCGCGTTGGCTTGCGTGATGCAATAGCGCAAATCGCCGGTTGTGCCTGAGCCTGCGCCGCTGTCGCCTAGATCATTCACCGTGAAGGCGGACGCGTGAACCTGTTCAAACTTGCCGAACAAAATCCACGCCAGGGCCCCGGCAACGAGCAGGGCAACCAGAGCCCGCTGACTCTTCTTATACATAACTGGCTTCATCGCATGTCCTCCGAAAGTCACTTCTGTGGCTTATGCCTGTAGCTCTCGAACATTGATTTAGGGGCTTTTGCCAGGGGGCGGACTTCTCAGGTTATGGTCAGTCTATGGGCCCCACAGTCCAGAGAGCGACAACTGTCGGCAAATCCCCTCACGCCTATAGAAAAAAATTGCTGTCGCGTGAGGTTCTTGCTAAACTCCGGTCATCGATTGAATTGCACATTCTCAAGAGGCGATAAACTCAGAGATAAACAGCAAGCCCATCGGGATTGGCGGTCGAAGCAATGTCATCTCTAACCCAACTGTTGGTCAGATGGAGCGACGGGGATAAGACGGCTTTGGATGAGTTGGTGCCGCTGGTTTATCAAGAACTGCGCCGGCTGGCCAACAGCTATCTGCAACGCGAACGGCAGAATCACACGTTGCAACCGACGGCCTTAGTGCATGAGGTTTATCTGCGGCTGACGGCACAGGAAATCGCCGGGTTTCAGGGCCGCGCGCAGTTTTTCGGACTGGCCTCCAGGATCATGCGCAATGTTCTGGTTGATCACGCGCGGACGCAAAAGCGCGTCAAACGCGGCGGCTCGCAAATCAAGCTCTCGCTCGCCAGAGCCGATCACTTTGGCAATCAGGAAGAGGTTGACCTGATTGCGCTCGATGACGCTTTGAACGAACTGGCGGCGACCAACCCGCAGCATAGCCAGATCGTTGAGTTGCGCTATTTCGGCGGCCTGACTATCGAAGAGACCGCCGAGGTGCTCGGCATATCGCACGCCACCGTCGAGCGTAGTTGGAAGTTTGCGCGAGCCTGGCTACGAACCCAGTTGAGCCGATAAGCAATTGGAATTTCCATGGCGATGAATACCCCTGACCGCATGCAGCGAATCGAGGAGTTGTTTTTGACGGCGCTCGACTATCAGCCGAGCGAGCGCAGCAACTACCTCTATGTGGCCTGTGGGTCAGATACGGAGTTATTCGAGGAAGTGCAAAAGCTCATCGCCGCCCACGAGCAGGCCGGCAGCTTTATGGATTCCCCTGCCTATGAGCCGGTCAACGAGAGCCGCACGTATTCCGCTTCGCCCTTAGCCATTGGCTCCGAGCTTGGTCAATATCGCATTCTCGAACTGATTGGTCGCGGCGGCATGGGCGAAGTTTATCTGGCGCACGATACACGGCTGCACCGCCGCGTCGCCTTGAAACTGCTGCCCGCCCGCATCACTCGTGACGAGCAGCGCCTGAAACGATTTCAACAGGAAGCCTACGCCGCCTCGGCGCTCTCGCATCCCAACATCCTCACGGTCTACGACATCGGCGAGCAAGATGATTCGCATTTCATCGCCACCGAGTACGTCGAAGGCGAGACGCTGCGCCAGTTGATGAAGCGCGTCAAGGTGTCGATAGCAGAGGCCCTTGAAATCGCCCTGCAAGTGGCTGCCGCCCTTTCGGCAGCACATGCCACAGGCATCATCCATCGCGACATCAAGCCGGAAAACATCATGGTGCGGCCCGATGGCTATGTGAAAGTGCTGGACTTCGGATTGGCCAAGCTGATCGAGCCGCCAGGGTCGCAGGCCAGTGCATACGGGCTACAGATGATCGACACCGATCCGGGCATGGTGATGGGGACGGTCAATTACATGTCGCCTGAGCAGGCGCGCGGCAAAACTCTTGATGCGCGCACAGACATCTTCAGTCTCGGTATCGTGTCGTATGAGTTGATTGCCGGTTGCGTGCCGTTCGCCGGCGAATCGAGCGCCGATGTCCTGGCGGCGATCCTGGCGACAGAGCCGCTGCCGCTGGTCAGCTATGCGCCGGAGGCTTCTCCTGAGTTGCAACGCATGATCAGCAAGACGTTGCGAAGAGAGAGAGACGAGCGCTATCAAACGATGCAGGACGTGCTGGCTGACCTGAAAGACTTGCGAGAAGACCTCCGGTTGCAAGCCAAATTGGAACGCTCTGGCAGTCTGGAGCGGCAAAGCGGCGCGGCCAAATCGCAAGCCTTCGTCGCCGCCCCAGAGACCACCGGAGAGGCAAAGGCCGAGAGGATCAATGACGCCCGCGCAAACATGACATCTGAAATCAAACGGCATAAAAAAGCGGCTCTCCTGGCTTTGCTGTTCATCGCGAGCGCGGCCATCGGTGTCGGTTATTACTTGTTCACGAAGCCCTCGGAAGTTGCCATTGATTCGATTGCGGTGCTGCCCTTCGTCAATCAGAATCACGACCCGGAGACCGAGTACCGCTCAGATGGGTTGACCGAAAATATCATCAACGGCCTGGCCCAGCTTCCCGACTTGCGAGTGATCGCCCGCAGTTCAGTCTTTCGCTACAAAGGCAAAGAGACCGACCCGCTGGTGGCGGGCAAGGAACTGGGCGTACGCGCTGTGTTGACCGGTCGCCTACTGCAACGCGGAGAGAATCTTCTCGTCAGCGTCGAGTTGACCGACGTGCGTGAGAATAAACAACTCTGGGGAGAACAGTATGAGCAGAAAGCCGCCGACCTGCTGATCATGCAGCGCAACATCGCCAGGGATATTTCGGCTAACCTGCGGCTGAAGCTGTCGGGCGCAGAGCAGAGCCGCGTGACCCGGCATTACACAGAGAATCCTGCGGCTTATCAGCTTTACCTGAAAGGGCGCTTCTATTGGAACGAACGGACGGGCGGGGCTCTCAAAAAGAGCATTGAGTATTTCAATCAAGCGATTGAAATAGACCCTGGCGATGCGCTGTCTTACGCCGGGCTGGCCGACGCCTTCGTCTTGATTCCCAATTATTCGGCGGGCTCGCCACAGGAGTTTTATCCGAAAGCCAAGGCGGCGGCCCGCAAGGCCCTGGAGATCGATGAATCGCTCGCCGAAGCGCATGCCTCGTTGGCACAAGCGCTGTTTGCTTACGATTGGAACTTCGCCGAATCGACCAGAGAATTTCAACGCGCCATTGAGTTGAATCCGAATTACGCGACGGCCCGCCACTGGTATGCCAACAGCAACCTGCTGGCGATGGGGCGATTCGACGAGGCCATCGCCGAAGGCAAGCGGGCGCAAGAGCTTGACCCGCTGTCGTTGATTATCAACGCCGATCTAGGGGCCGACTACTTCTACGCACGCCAATATGACCGTAGCATCGAGCAGTTGCGCAAGACCATTGAGACGGATCAGGGCTTTTACACGGCACATTATTTTTTGGGCATGGCCTATGCGATGAAAGGCGCTTTCCTGGAGGCAATCGCTGAATACAGACGGGCGCAACAATTGAGTGATGATCCGTTCGTGTTGGCCTATCTTGGGCAGGTCTTTGCGGCGTCAGGAAAGCGGCAAGAGGCGTTGAAAATGCTCAATCAACTGAAGGCGATTGCCAGGCAGCGCTATGTCCCGGCATACGGCTTTGCGATTATCTATGCGGCAATCGGCGAGCCGGATCAGGCATTTCAATGGTTGGAGAAACTCTATCAGGATCGCGCTTTCGATATCGCCTTTCTTAAAGTCGACCCCTTCTTCGACGGCCTGCGCTTAGACCCGCGCTTCGCCGATCTCGTGCGGCGAGTCGGTCTTTAAATCAGGCCACATCAGAATGGCACAAAAAGAGATTGCCACAGAGGCACAGAAGCACAGAGAAAATCATAAAAATCTCTGGTTTTTCTCAGTATTTTTGGTTTCCTCTCTGTGGCTCTGTGACTCTGTGGCCAATCTCCTGTCCCAAGGTTGTGCGGTTCGATTTAGCATCACGAATCAGTTGGCAAGCGCCTGACGGCAGAGTTGACGCGGCGCGGCAACCTAATCGCTGACCTTCTGAAGATACTTCAAGCTTTCGGCAATCCCTTGCCATACGCCAGGGGTTTCGTCTTCGACGATGTACCAGCGCACGCCTTGTTGGCGCGCGACTTTCAGCACACGCGGCCAGTCAATCTTTCCCTGACCGAGCGGTCGTCCGTCTTCGTCTTTGAACACGCCTGAGTTATTGCCGGCGATATCGCCGCGAACATCTTTCAGATGTAACGAGCTAAAGCGTCCGGGATACTTCCGCATGAGTTGCGCAGGGTCTTGCCCAGGGTAAGCCACATGCGCGGTATCCAGTTGCATACTGACAAAGCGGGGATTGGTTTTCGTCATCAGCAAATCGAACAACGTCCCTTTGCCGCTTTCGTCCGGGACGAATTCGTAGCCGTGCAGGTGATAGAAAAATCCCAGGCCGTTTGCCGCCAGCTTTCGGCCCGCCTGGTTGAAGACCTTGACTGCCGCCAGACAATCCTCGCGGGTAAACGGCGACTTGATCCAGGGCACGCCGACGTAATGAACGCCGAGCACCCTGGCATCCTGAATCACTTGATCAAGGCGGTCGCGCGCCGCCTGATATTCAATGTGCATGCTGACGGCTCTAAGCCCCGCCCGGTCGAGTTCGGCGCGGAACTGTTTTGCGGTCATGCCGTAATAGCCGGCCAACTCAACGTTCGTGAAGCCGAGTTCACGAACGCGCTTCAAGGTGCCGGGAACATCGGTTTTAAAATCGTTGCGAAAACTCCAGAGTTGTACCGCCAGACGGCCTTTGAAGGTTCTGCCGTCGCCGCGTTGAGCCGGCTGAGCAACTGCCTGATTCAAGCAAACCGTGACGAGTGCAATGAGCATGATGGTGCGTATTTGATTCATCCTGACTCCTGTGATTTTCTAATCCTGAGTTCGGCCAGCCGTTGGAGCGCATGCGTCTCACCTATGCCAGAAGATGAAATCGCATGAATCCCAGTATTTGTCTGATAATCTCGCGCGAGGTCTCGCTATCCTGCATCACGTCAAAGGCGTGCGGAGCCGTGGGGTGATTGACCAACGTGATGGGCAGATTGGCAGTCAAGGCTTTGGCCAGGAAACGGTCAATGGTTTCGTTCAGATGAGGCATCTGGTCTTGACCGGCTCTGACAATGAGCAGCGGCAAATCCTGCGGAAGATCAGCGATGGACTTTCCCGCACAGGGGTTGACGAACCCCCATTGCCTGGCTGCATCAGCGACGCTGGTCGATTCGTCGAGGTCGAGCATGAGCCCATAACAAAGGACCGCGCCCTTCAGATAATCTCGATCTGCCTCGATCAGCGACGACAAGGCCATCGGCACATTGCCGGAGCAGGCCCATAGGCCGATACGGTCTTCGTCAATTCCCAGAGCGGCGGCGTTCTGCCGAACATATTGAAGCAAGGCGCAAAGATCCGCCGCCGGTTCTCGATTCGTGTAGGTGATGGCGACGATCCCCGAAGCCGCCGTCAATTCTCCCCACGAAATGTAGGATCCCATCTCCTTGAGCTTGCAGCCGACCATGGCCTGAAATCCCGGATCGGGATATCCGGACACAAAGACGACGGCGGGTATCGGCGCGCGGCTCTGCGAATCCGGCGGATAGTAAAGATCCATGGTCAGCACACCGGCATCGGTTACCCGGTACGGCGCGTCTCGCCGAACGGTCACGGCATCGGTGCCAGGTAGCTGATAGACCACCCTTTTTTTCGCTATATCAGCTTGCCGGGATTCCTTGCTCATGCAGGTTTCTCCTTTGCCGCCTCCCCTGAAAACCCGTGCCGCATTATTGATACCGTTGCCGGGCGATGATCTTCATCGGCACAGGCGTCGGCTTCGCGTAAAGAATTAAATTACGGTCGCGTGCAAAGCGCGACGACTTTCTCAGTAATCAGTTTCGAGATCGGCAACTCTTTAGCCAGGGCTTCATGGCCGACATCTTTGATTAGAAAATTCCCTATAATTCTGGTCATATTTTCATTCTGCGCTCGGATGTGCCGCTCGCCGCGAATGGGCCATACGGTGCGCTGGTAAAAATTAGCTGCCTCTTTAACATTATTAGGTTCTACTTCGTCGCCTATGCCAACGCTATCAATTTGGACGGCCAGTTCCAGGGGAATCTTAATCTTTTTTAATTTCGTAGCCAGTTTGACAACTGCCCATCCGCCCAGGCTGTGCCCATAGACGATGATCTTCGGACATTGTTCGATCTCGGTTTTTGAAAGCTTGCCGTCGCGATTTTGATCAATCGCTTGATAAATCCAGTGATAGGCTCGCCGCCAGTGCCAATGGCTAAAGGTTTCCACCTGCAAGCCGGGACAGGCGAGGCTTCTCAGGTGATCGCGAATCTGTACGACTCCCTGTTTTATGTCATCAGGGCTACGAAAGCCGCCGACAAACCCGGTTACCAAAACCTTGTTGGATTCAGGGGCTGGCGACTGGGCTTTGGCTTGAGCCGCCAAACAACCGATCATCATTATAATCATCAGGCATTTATTCATACGCTTTCTCTCATCGCGCGCATAACGATCACGTTCACCCAGCGCGTGAACGGCCATGGTAGAACGATAAGAACTGCGCTGCACACTCGGCTGAATGTGGTTGTTATGCCGCTTCGATTCATGCAAGCCTTCCGGCCCGCCACTGAAAGTAGCACGCACTTTATGACTCCCGCTCTTTGCTATCTGCCCTTCGGCCTGGATTTTGTCAGTGGCTGCCTATAGCTTCGTGTAAGTTCCATTTTCGGAAGCCTATCTGGTTCCGCCTCATGCTCGAATAGTTGTCCTGGCTTTACATCGAGTGCGGTGCAGAGCTTATCTATGGTGGCAAGATCAGTCCTTGTTGCTTTGCCCGTCCATATTCGGTAAACGGAGGTTGGCGGCAGCCCTGTTTTGGTTGCAAGTTCTCTTGCATTGCGAAAGCCTGCTCTCTCCGCCACTTCTCGAACGACCCATCGAATCATGCGTCAGAGATTAACATGGCAAGCATTTTGTTGGGTATAATAGTTTTTTCGTGAATACAACATTGTGGATTAACTACCAACGTGTTTATTTACAAATATAGAGCTTATCAAGGATTTTGCCACAGATTCAGGTTGACTGTTATATTTGATTGTGTACAGAAAATTCTTGCCTTTCTATGCACAATTGTGTACACTCGCTAACCGGGTTGCATAGTCTCTTTCGGCTTTACTCTTTAGAATGAGGGATGAACTCATGGCGTCAGAACCTGATGACGGCGAGCAACCGCTACGCTTTATCTTCACTAGCGAAGAGGCAGACCGGCTTGTCAGCGAAGCCTTAGACACAGATTCCTGTGAGCCTGAGGCACTCGTGAAGCTGCTGCTGATCTTGCTGGACCACACCCAAGAGCCGCGTTTGAAGGAAGCCTTTCATGAATTGGTCAAAGCTGCTTACAATCGTTCGATTGTGCATTCTATCCACTTGTACGAATACATCGATGCGGTCAAGCAAGGACAGAATGTCGTGGAAGACACCCGCGCCCGATGGCTCGCCAGCCAAAAGTCAGAAGCCTAACGCTGCCAATCAGCCGGCGCGGGAACGGCCATGCAGGAACCATAAGAACTGCGCTGCACGCGCTCGGCTGAGTGCGCTTGTTAGGCGCTTTTTCGACGCAGCCATCGAGCCACTCTATAAATCGAGTAAAGCATACCAGCTATGCCAGCCGCCATGAATATAGTAAAGGTGGCCCAGAACCCAAACGATGGATTTTCTTTGATACCCAGAGCGTTGAGCCAGACCAACATCAGGCCGCCAGACGACATGAAGATGAGTACAACGTAAAGAACTTGAATTTCGCTCAATCCTTGATCGATCTCAGTTGGATAGATGTGCTGATAACTGAGCTTTTCCAACAAATCCAAACGGCTGTCTTTTAATATACGTATCCTACCGCGATATTCTGCTCCTAAGGCGATGCCTATGGCCGCAACAGCGATGAACAGAATGCTGTAAACAATTGGCTGTAGCAACGGCCATCTTTCTGGTAGGAGTATCTTTTCCCTTCCGGCGAGAATTAGAACTTCCACAAGCAGACTAAAGAAGAAAACTTGTCCAGACCGTTTTCGATAGAAATCTATCTCCCGATCCATTGCTTGAAGGATAGTAGCAGCCTCCTTTTGATCGCTTGGAGCTTGTAATTCAGCCTTACCGGAGTGACGGCTCTTTGATTGATTAATGGCTCCTGCCTCTTTAGCTTGACTCACTGCCAATTCCTTTCAGCATTTGTGCCACCAGGCCTCTTGGCACCTAACGACCAAGCTGACCGGGGCCGCGCAGAGTACCGAGGCAACGATAAGAAACTGGCTTCGTGGCCTCCGGTCAAGCAATGTGTTAGGCCGATTCCGTAGATACTATACCTCATTTCGCTTTCCGCTTGCTGCGCCTTGATTTTTTTATAAGGCTATCACTAGCCCAATCCGGGTCACTCTCAAACTCGAATATCTCGCCGGGAGTCACTCCCAATGCCATACATAGTCGGTTAAGTGCTTCAACTCCTATCTGCTTGGGTTGACTATTCCAATACAAATGACACTGAGCATAGTTTAGCCCGGTTACTTTCATCAACTGAAATGGATTGTTTATTCCCTTCTTTTCCGCAATTTCTCGAATTTTGATTCTAACCACAATATCCTCGCCCAGTCCTTTAAATTAAATATCAAGGCTTTGATATTTTCCGCTTGACTTGCTATCAAAGCCTTGATATATTTTCCTTGTCCGGTTTCAGGCATTGCACCTGAAAGAAGAGGGCTTACACAAATCTAAGCCCTAAATTCCTGCGCCTGCCATAAGGCAATAACATTGAAGCTGCCCTATGCTTAATTACGCTAAAGGGCCTGATTCTTAACCGCTACCGAAGTAGAGGTCTTCGTGAGTATATCAGACCGCAAGGAACGTGATTGCGAAAATCTACTTGTGGATCATGAAACGTGGGCTGTGATATTAGAGCCGGTGTTATGCAAGGACTCTGATACGGCTGAATCTCTGGCAAGCCTGCTATTTACTATCAAGGAATCAATCGAAGCTGGGCCAGAAGGAGTGAACAGGGCAATTAAGACGCTCTTGGATGGTATCAGCTTAATCTATCTATATACTGATGCGCATAAGGTTGCGCTCAAACTGTATTTATTGTGGCTGACAGGGCGTTTAAAACCGCAAGATGAGCCGCTCCCATTAATGAGCACAGCAATCAAGAGAGGCACGTCCGAGGTTAAGCGCGCTGCCGCCGCAAAACGTAGGAAGAAAGGCCAAGTATCGAGAAGAGAGCGAACATAATCCGCCTGAGAATAAATATTGAGGCATTTGCCAATATCAGCCTAACAATTACTTAGACGGCTAAACACTTGTCGAATTATACATCCAATTTTTCTCTCGTGACAGGAATTATCATGAGGCAAGAGCAAGCGCTCGGCCCCGGAGCTTTTTGCATCCTCTCGTTTGTGCTGCTGCCTCTCGAACCACCCCAACAACACCAGCATAGCGGGAATAACCCTATGTTATTTTGACTATGTTTTCACGCCGCCGCATGCAGTGCTTGACTTATGCCGCATCGCTCGTGAAGAATAAATCGGAACGAGAAAGTGCAAGCCAGTGGCTCTGACAATCATTGTGCATTGCCACAGCAGTTGTTTTCGCTTCCTCGTTGCGCATATGCTTTTTGAACCATTTAATTTATTGTGCGCCCGTAGCTCAGTCGGATAGAGCACTTGCCTTCAAATAGGAGCCTGTACGGAGAATCGTAATTCGTACAGTGGAGGGTGCTGTATCGGTGAAACTCTAAAGAAGCTCTGTAGCTTCCATGACAACACCGAGCAAAGCATGATGTCTGTGCAAGATGTAGATTTAGCTTGGTTAGCCGGCATAATAGACGGGGAAGGCTGTTTTACAATTTATAGCGTCTCTCGTATTGATGCTAAGATGCCTTCTCCGTCGGCTAACATAACGATTACTAACTCGAATTGCTTACTGCTGGAGCGTTGTAAGGAAATACTTGATGAGATAAACATCAAATATCTTTACCACGATCCGAAAAACGGTCATCAGCAAGGCCGCAAAGTAATGCGTATTCGCGTTAAAAACTATTCGTCAATACAGAGGTTGATTGAACTCATCCTCCCGTTTCTGGTAGGCAAAGCTGACCAAGCCAGGGTAATGCTGGAATTTGTCAGCCTTGCCGGGCAAAGAGGGAAGCTCAACCTTCAAGACAGGACGGAATTGATGAATAAGATAAAAAGGCTAAATCAGCAAGGGCATCTTGTTGCGTAGAGGCCATACGCACCCGGGCTGAAATGCCCAAGATATGGTCCAGACCACAACGGGAGTAGTTGATCCCGCTTCGGGAAACCGAGGGTGGTAGGCTAAGCAAGGGGTCGCAGGTTCGAGTCCTGCCGGGCGTACCATTTCTTTCTTATCGCCTCATAGTCGTCCCGCACCGGTCGAGCATGGATGTTTCAGCTTACGACGTTCTCGCCACTATCGCCATTGCGTTTCTCGCATTGATGCTCGTGCTGGCATTGTTCGAGCCCGGCCTGCCCTACAAGATCAACGCTGCTTCACCTTTGCCGCCCGATTCCGCTGACTTTCAGCGCGTGCTCGCGGCGCTCGCCGATACGCAGGTGCATTGCACCAACCGCATCGAGGTGCTCACCAACGGCGACTGCTTTTACGAAGCCGAACTTGAAGCCATAGGGCGGGCCACGCACAGCGTCAATCTCGAAGCCTACATCTTTCAAAAAGGCGAGATCAGTCGCCGCTTCGTCACGGCGCTGGCCGAGCGGGCGCGCGCGGGGGTGCGCGTCAATATGGTGTTAGACACCGTCGGCAGCTTTGCCACCTGGCAGAGCTTCTATCAGGAACTGCTCGACGCCGGCGGCCAGGTTGCCTGGTATAACCCCATCAATTGGTACGCGCTGCCGCGCATCAACAATCGTACGCATCGCGAGTTGATCATCATTGATGGCGAGGTCGGTTTTATCGGCGGCGCTGGCATTGCCGATCACTGGTACAAAGGCAAAGACCGCCACCCGCGCTGGCGCGACACCATGTTTCGCGTTGAGGGCCCGGAAGTCACCGCCTTGCAATCGACGTTTGCCGAAAACTGGCTCGAATCGTCAGGCGAATTGTTGATCGACCCAGGCTATTTTCCTTACTGCGATGCCGGCGGCGACACCGTGGCGATGGTGATTAACAGTTCGCCGACGGTCGGCGCATCGACGCGGGCGCGCATGCTCTTTCAAGCGCTGCTGGCGGCGGCGCAAAAGAGCATACACATCACGACGCCATATTTTCTGCCTGACCGGAGCGCAAGCGACGAGATGATTCGCGCCATGAAAGAACGCGGCGTCGACTTGCAGATTGTCACGCCGGGCAGCCATTCCGATCATCTGCTGACGCGCACCTCCAGCCGCAGACTTTACGGCAAGCTGCTCGGCAACGGGGCGCGCGTTTTTGAATATCAGCCGGCGATGATTCATACGAAAACCATGATCATTGACAACGTCTGGAGCGTCGTCGGCTCAACCAATTTTGACAATCGTTCGTTCGGCCTCAATGACGAAGTGAACCTTGCGGCCTGCGATAAAAAGCTCGCGGCGCGACTTGAAGAAGACTTCGCGCGTGACATCAGCAATAGCCGCGAAATCACTTACGAAGCCTGGCAACGGCGCTCGCTCCTCGAACGCTCGCAGGAATGGCTCGGCTGGCTGCTCGAACGGCAACAATGAAAAAGGATTCAGGATTCAGGCAAGACTGAAGACGGACAGTTGCGTTAATCAGCTTGATCGCGCAAGACGTTCGATGATTGCTCGGCATCCTGAGTCCTGAATCCTGAATCCTTTCTGATTATGCGATTACGGGTCGTCACTTATAACATTCATCGGTGCCGTGGCATGGATCGGCGCGTGCGGCCACAGCGCATCGTCGAGGTGCTCGGCGAGATCAATGCTGACATTATTGCTTTGCAGGAAGTCCTCTCGGTGGCCAACGGCAAGCCCGAAGACGATCAGGCTTACTTCATCGCCGATCAGCTCAAGTTATCGCACACGGTCGGCGGCACGCGCCGGCTGCGCGGCGGTATTTACGGTAACGTCGTCCTGAGCCGCTGGCCGATCATCGAAACCCGCAATTACGACATCAGCGTGCGCGGGCGCGAACAACGCGGCTGCTTGCGCGCCGACGTTGAAACCGCCAATAGTAGTCTGGTTCACATTTTCAATGTGCATCTCGGCACCGCCTATCTTGAGCGGCGGCATCAGGGGCGGCGATTGATTGACGAGGCGATTCTCAACAATAAAGCGCTGAACGGCCCGCGCCTGATGTTGGGCGACTTCAACGAATGGACGCGCGGTCTGGCGACGCGGCTGCTGGGCTCGCATCTGGTGAGCGCCGACGTGCGCTTGCACCTGCCGCGCTCGCGCACCTATCCCGGCGTCTTGCCGCTATTGCATCTCGACCATGTCTATTACGAGGATTCCTTAGAGCTTGAAGCGATGACCCTGTTCCGCAACCGGCTCGCGCTGCTGGCCTCGGATCACCTGCCGCTGGTCGCCGATTTTCAGATGCGGCTCGATTGAACCTCAGGCTTCTATCGTGACAATCGCATAGTTGCAAGAACTGGCCAGTAAAGGTATTTTCAAGCAGTAACATTTAAGGAGCGCATGCGATGAGCAATAGCTTTGCAGAGCTTGTTGAAGAAGTGAAGGCTTTGTCTGTCCAGGAGAAGCAGGAACTTCAAGAGCTAATCGAAATGTATTTGATCGAAGCAAGAAGAGAGGAGATATATGAAAATTATCTCCAGAGTCAGGCTGAATTGGATAAGGGCGAAATCGCATTCTCAAGTGACACTGAAACGTTAAAGGGAATGTTATTAAATGATTGAGATCGCATTCAGTTCATCATTCAAGCGAGCTTTCAAGAAGAAGGTGGCAGGGAATCAGAATTTAGAAACACCGTTTTGGGAAAGAGTAGAATTGTTCAAGAGCAATCCCTTTGATCCGAAGCTAAGGACTCATAGATTATCAGGAAAGCTCAAGGATTCGTGGAGTTTCAGTATTGAGTATGATCTAAGGGTGATTTTCTACTTCGCTGGCGATCAGAGAGCTGTCTTTGTTGATATCGGCAGTCATAGAGAAGTCTATTGAAGCATTGAAACAAGAGGTGAGCCCTTCGAGCTATTGGCCCGCGCCGTTTCGCCGGCGTTGTTCGGCAAGCGCCCGGATGGCGCGGATCAGTTCGTCGGTGTCGAAGGGTTTGGCGACGTGCAGTTGATAGCCCGCTTCGAGGGCGCGAGCACGGTCTTCGGGGCGCGCATAAGCCGTCAGGGCGATGGCCGACATTCCTCGCACCGCCGCTTCCGTGCTCGCCCTGATTTGCCGTATCAAGTCCAATCCGTCTTCTTCGGGCATGCCGATGTCCGACAGCAAAACGTCCGGCTGCCTGCCGCTTGCGCCACCAGCAAGCACCCTCAAGGCTTCCGTAGTCGAAGCTACACTGGTGACGTTCGCCCCGCACTGGCCGAAGGTTTCGGCCAGCAATTCGCGCGCGTCGAGGTCATCGTCAACCACCAACAGCCACAGGCCAGTCAATGCTGAATGAAGGTCGAAGGCTGAAGGATGAATGGCGGCAGCCGTCTGCGAGTCGCCGGCTTTCGCTTCCCGCGCGGCGTCTTCATCTTTCAAGAGCGGCAGCCTGACGATGAAGGTCGCGCCGCGATCTTCACCCTTGCTTGCCGCCGTCACCGTACCCCCGTGCATCTCGACCAGATGGCGCACGATGGCCAGTCCCAGCCCAAGCCCGCCGTGACGCCGCGTGTAGGAACTGTCGGCTTGCCGGAAACGATCAAAGACGTGCGGCAGAAACTCCGGCTTGATGCCGCAACCATCGTCACTCACCGTCAAGCGCGCCTCTGCGCCATCGCGGTCGAGCCGCACTGTCACCCGCCCGTTTTCCGAGGTGAACTTGAGGGCGTTGGATAACAGATTCCATGCCACCTGTTGCAATCGCCCGGCGTCGCCTGAGACGGCGCTCGCCGCTTTATCAAGCGCCACGTCGAGTGTAATTTTCTTCGCTAAAGCGGCAGGACGCCCGGCGTCGATGACGATACGGATGATGGCGGCCAGATCGACCGGCTCGGCGTCAAAGCGCAGTTTGCCGGTGATGATGCGCGATACGTCGAGAATGTCATCGATAATGCGCGCCTGCGCCCTGGCGTTACGGGCAATCGTTTCATAAGCCTGCGCCTTCATCTCGTCATCCAGGCGGCCTGCGTGCAGCATCTCTGCCCAGCCCATGATGGCGTTGAGCGGCGTGCGCAATTCGTGCGATACGGTGGCGAGAAATTCGTCTTTCAAGCGGCTGGCTTCCTGAGCTTCGCGATAGAGCCGCGCGTTATCAATGGCCAGCGCCGCGTGGCGTGCAAGGTCACGGGCGAGCGCCAGGTCGGCTTCGTCGTAACGGCGATCAGACTCCGCGATGGCCAGCGAGATGACGCCGAGGGCGCGGCCCCGCGCAATCAACGGCACCACCATGCTGGAACGCGGGCGTAAATCGCTGGTGGCTTGCAGGTGCTTATCGTCGCGCGAATAGAAGTTGAGCAATGATGCAGGAACTTCCCGCAGCAGCACCGGCGTGCCGCTCTCGGCGACCTCGCGCACCAGGCTCGGCTGCTCTGTGACGACCGGGTAGCGGCTGCGCAGTTGGCGCAGGCGAGGCTCTTTCGTGGCATCGTGATGCGCGACAGCCAGCGGGCGGAAATCGCCGTCTTCAAGAATATCGATGACGCACCAGTCTGCCAGCCGCTCGACGACCAGACGCGCCAAATGTTCGAGCGCCACCTGGTAATCGAGCGCTGAAGCTAACCGGGTGCTGGCTTCGGCAAGAAAGCGCTCGCTGGCTTCCGCCAGCTTGATATTGTGGATGTCTGTGGCGGTGCCGAACCATTGAATGATGCGCCCGTCCGCATCGCGCATCGGTACGGTGCGCAACAGATGCCAGCGATAGACGCCGTCATTGCGCCGAAAGCGCAACTCGCCTTCGTAAGCCGTGCCGCTGCTCAAGCCGTGCTGGCGCGCACGGCGCACGGCTTCAACATCGTCAGGATGAACCAGCGTGAACCAGTCGAGGCCGTGCTGCATCGGCGCAGGCAGTCCCATGTATTCGCGCCATCGCCGGTTGACATAGGTGTTCCTGCCTTCGGGGTCGTTGACCCAGATCAGTTGCTGTATCGCGTCGATCAGAGTTCTGTAACGTTCTTCACTCAGGCGCAACGCCTCTTGCGTGCGGCGGCGCTCGGTGATGTCGCGCGCCGTGCCTTGAATGCCTGCGGGCTTGCCGCCGTCGTAAATCAGCCGGCTGCTAATTTCGAGCGTCACCTGCCGGCCAGGCTTCGTGGTGACCTCCAGCTCATAGGTCGTCAAGGGCTCGCCCTTGAATTTGCGTTGCATCATCTCCTGCATGCGCACGAGATCTTCCGGCTTGAGCAGCGCCGCGATTGCCCGGCCCATCATCTCGTCGCGGCTGTAGCCGATCAGGCGCTCGCCGGCTTTGTTGAGCCCGGTCAAATTGCCCTCAAGGTCGAGGGTATAAACCATGTCGTTGGCATTCTCGAAAAGCTCTCTGTAACGTTGCTCACTTTGGCTGAGAGCGGCTTGCGAATGCGCCCGCCCGGTGGCCTGAGCCTCTAACGAGGCATTCGCGGCAGCCAGTTCCTCTGTGCGTTCCAGCACTTTCGCATCCAGGTCGGCGAGGGCGCGACGCAATGAGGCTTCGGCACGCTGCCGCCGCTTGCTTTCGTAGTCAATGAGCAGCGCCGTCAACATGAAGATGAGCAGCAGCAGCAGGTCTTCAGATGAAAGGGTAAATGAGTACAGGGGCGGCAGGAAAAAGTAATCAAGCGCCAGCACCGCAAACAACGCCGCCAGCGCGCCGGCGGCCAGCCCGCCATACCAGGCGCTGATCGACACGGCCAGGAAAAACAGCGGCGTCGGCCTCAGATCCGGCTGCAACAGTTTGGTCATGCCGAGCGCCAGGGCGACCGACAGCACGGCGACCGCGTAGCCGAGCGCCGGTGATTGTCTCTGGTGATGCTTCAGTGTCTGCCTGTCCATCCCATGACTCGATAATATAGACATCAAGAAATATATTTATCCACGAAGCACTCCAAGAAAGACGAAGGGAGACCGGAGAAAAGCTGATTTTCAAACGCTTTCTGGTTCTTCGTGATCCTTCGTGCCCTTCGTGGATATTTTCTTTTTCTTTAACTCTATAGCAAAAGGCGATGCGGCGATAGATAGAATCCAACGCTTCGTCCCCGCAGCTTTCGCTGGCTGCGTCGCGCCTCGCTTTTGCAAGCTCAATTACAATTGGCTTAACGCCTCACCAATTTAAGCGGTTGTGGTGCTGGGCGGCAAGGCTCGCAATCACCACGGCCATCTCAATCGGATCGGCGGGCTTGGCGAGGTGCATCTGGTAGCCGGCTGAGAGCGCCCGCAGGCGGTCGTCGGTGCGTGCGTAAGCCGTCAGCGCCACCGCAGGGGTTTGGCCGCCGCGCTCCGGCGAAAGCTGCCGAATCCGCCGCATCAATTGATAACCGTCTTCGCCCGGCATCTCGATGTCGCTGACAATCACGTCCGGCGGCCATTCGTGAAAAACTCTCAGGGCTTCGGCGCTTGATGCAGAAGTCTTCACCTGCGCGCCGAACTGCTCAATGATCGTCCGCAGCATGTCGCGCGTGTCCGGCTCGTCGTCAACGACCAACACCCTGATGCCCGCCAGGTCGGGGGTCTCCGGCAACGGCGGCGCGCTCGGCGCGCTCGAATTCATGTACTCGCTTTCGTAGCGATCCAGGTGCAGGGCCATCAGCGGCAGCTTCACCGTGAAGGTCGCGCCGCGATCTTCGCCGTCGCTTTCCGCCGTCACCCGGCCACCATGCAATTCGACCAGATGGCGGACAATCGCCAATCCCAGTCCGAGTCCGCCATGCAGCCGCGTGCTCGTCGAATCGCCTTGCCTGAACCGATCAAAGACATACGGCAGCAGGTCGGCGCGAATGCCCTGCCCGGTGTCGGCGACGACGATCTCGACGTGCGAATCGACGCGTTCCAAGCGCACCTGTATGTGCCCGTTTTTCGGCGTAAACTTGACAGCATTCGCCAGCAGATTCCAGACCACCTGTTGCAAGCGATTGGCATCGCCCGATACAGGGCTGGCGTGCGTGTCGAGTATCGCTGCCAGGCGAATCTCTTTGGCCTCTGCCGCAGGCCGCAGCGAATCCAGCGCCGCGTCGATGATGGCGGCCAGGTCGAGCGGCTGCACGTTCAGGCGCAGCTTGCCGGTGATGATGCGCGACACGTCGAGGATGTCTTCAACAATCTGCGCCTGCGACTTGGCGTTGCGCTCGATGGTCTCAAGCGCCCGCGTCGTCGTCGCTTCATCGAAACTGCGAGTTCGCAGCATGTGCGACCAGCCGACGATGGCGTTGAGCGGCGTGCGCAACTCGTGCGACACGGTCGCCAGAAATTCGTCCTTCATGCGATTAGCTTCTTCGGCCTGGGCTCGCGCGCGGTGGGCTTCGGCAAACAACATGGCGTTATCGACGGCCAGCGCCGCGCGCCGCGCCAGGTCTTCGGCGAGCGCCAGATCGGCGGCGGTATAAGCCGCATGCGCCTCCGAGGCGACAAAGGTGATCACCCCAAGCGTGCGATTGCGCGCCGCCAGCGGCACGAGCATCGCCGATTTCATGCCGGCCTGGCGGAGAAAGTAAAGGTGATCTTCATTACGCGCCGTTTGGACGAGCAGCGCATCGTCAATCTTCGGATAATATTCCGATTTGCCTGTGCGCAAGACCTTCGCCACACCTTGCAGCGCGGCTACATCAGGCGGAAAGCGCGCCCCAAGTTCTTCGGCCCATACGACCTTCGCCGGGTCTATGTGAGTGATGGCCAGTTGTTTGAGATGCTGGCCGTCTTCGGCAACGTGCACGGCACACCAGTCGGCCAGTTGCGGCACAGCCAATTGGGCAACACTGCGCAGCGTCGCTTCATAATCGAGCGATGAGGCGAGCGCGGCGCTGGCTTCGGCCAGAAAGCGCGAACGCTGCTCGCTGGCTTCGGTGGCGGCGAGAAAGCGGGCGCGTTCCTGTTCGGCGCGCTTGCGCTCGCTGATGTCCATGGTGACGCCGCGCATGCCGACGTGCTGGCCGTGTTCGTCGCGGATGACAAGGTCGCGCGATTCGACCCAGATGGCCCGCCCGTCTTTGGTCAGCCAGCGAAACTGATTCAACCCGCCGCCGCTGGCGAAGTTCTCAGCCGCCGTGCGCGCCGCCGGCTCGCGGTCTTCCGGATGAACAATCGTCAGCCAGAAGTTCGGCGTCTGTAGCCATTCCTCGACGCTGTAGCCGAGCATGAATTCAACATAGCTGCTGATGTAGTTGATGCGTTGCGAGGCACTGTCGGGCTCGCCCCAGGCTTCCCAGACGACGCCCGGCACATTGGCGACGACGTTATTCAAGCGCAGGCGCTGATTTTCGATCTCGGCCATCAAACGCTCGCGTTCTTGTTCGGCGCGCTTGCGCTCGCTGATGTCGCGCGCGATGGTCGAAGCGGCGGTCGGCGTGCCCGTCGGATCTTTGATTGGCGATATCGTCAAGGCAACGTGCACCTGCTCGCCGCTTTTCTTTACGCGCACCGTTTCATAATGATGAATGCGACCGCCGGCTTTGAGCTTTTCAAGAATGTCGTCTATATCGTTGTCTTCGACTTCGGCCAGCAGGCGAACATGTTTGCCGATGACTTCTTCAGCGCGGTAGCCATAGAGCCGTTCAGCGCCGGCGTTCCAACTGACGATAGTGCCGTCCAATCGCTTGCCGATAATCGCATCATCAGAAGACTCGACAATCGAAGCCATAAAGGCCAGAGCCTCTTCCACCTGCTTGCGCTCGGTCACGTCAATAGTGATGCCGGCAAAGCGGGTCGGCGCACCGTCCTTGTCGTAGAAGGTGCGACCGATGGCGTGAACCCAGCGCAGGCGACCGTCGAGACCGACCGTGCGGTAATCGACCGCATACGGCTCGTGCTCCTCGATGGCGTGTGCAATGGCCTGTCGCACATGCGCGCGGTCGTCCGGGTGCAACCGTTCATAAAACGTCTTCAACGTCGCCGGCTGGTCAAGCGGCAAACCGAAATGCGCTTTGGAACGCACATCCCAGATTAATTCAGTGAACGGTAGATCGCAGTACCAGAAGCCTATGCCGCTGGCTTCAAGCGTCAGGTCGAGCCGCTCGCGACTCTGGCTCAGGGCGTCTTCGGCTTTTCGGCGTTCGGTGATGTCGCGGAAAACCAACACCGCACCGAGGAGTTTGCCTTGATCATCTTTAATCGGCGCGCCTCGGTCATCAATGGGAATCTCCGAGCCGTCTTTCCTGACCAGCACCGATTGGTTCATCAGCCCGACGATGGCGTCTTCGCGCAGCACCCTGGAGACAGGACTTTCAACCGGCTGGCGCGATTGCTCATTGAGGATGACCAGGACTTCCGTGATTGGCTTTCCGCGCGCCTCGCTGCGCGCCCAGCCGGTCAGCGATTCGGCGACCGTGTTCATGAAGGTCACGTGCCCCTGCGTATCCGTAGCGATCACCGCATCGCCGATGCTGCCCAGGGTAGTCGATAGCAGCTTGCGGCTTTCATTCAAGGCGGCGGCGGTTTCTTCGACGCGCTGGCGCGCCCGCCGCATCAATTCGATTAAGACAGCGATAAAGCTGCTGACGGACAGATAAGCAATGATGCTGGTCAGTGTGGTGGAAGTGAAGGATTGGAACGGCAGCAGCCAGACGAACAAGCCGATGACCGCGCCGGCAAAGGCCGTCACCAGGGCCGGCCCCAGACCGCTATACAACGCCGTGACGGCGACTGCCATAACGAAAACCACGAACGGTGCCATGGAGCCGAGAGCCGGATTCAGCGCCCATCGGATGATCGTTGCCAGCGCCGTCAGGCCAACGGCACTGCCGTAGCGCCACAGGACTGAGCGCGCTTCTTTCGTCATAAGCTATCTCCCGCACAAGCAGACTGGAGAATTATGCATTGGAACGCAGGGGAGCCACATCCCAAAGGCTTCGCCGTTTTTTCCACTGTATGTAATCGCTGTCCGCGAGATCGATCAGCCCTGCTCAATCGCCAATCATCGCCCAAACAACCCTCTGATAAAATATCGTAAGAACTCTTCCCAGATGAATGATCAGGTCTCTGGCAAAGCGCGATCACACGAGCCCGCCGCCTGGAGCCTGGCAACTGGCTTTGACAAACCATTCAATGGCGACTGACTTTGAGTGCGCGGCGGCGACCAAAAGAGAGTGCGAGATGCGCTATGCATAACGACACACTGACAACGACCGCAAATGAGAGGCGGTGCGCCAGCGCGATCAACGTGAAGAACAAGATTTTCGCTGACCCCATGGGCCGAGCGCCGGGATTCTCCCTGCGTCCACGTTCAATGAACCCCTGACCATGGCAAAGATTAACAGACTGACAATAAACCATCCAAGAAAGTTGCGCGCCGGTATGCCATAATACGCACCCGGCGCAGCCCCTCGCCAGTATGCGCTTCGATTTAGAAACCAGGAACCAGAAACTATTAACCGAGCAAGTCGGCGAGCGCGGCGGCGAGCGTCGCAAAGCGAAAGCCATAGCCGGCAGCGATCACCGCACTGGGCAAGACGCGCTGGCTGGAAAGCAGCACGGCAGCCATCTCGCCCATCGCGGCGCGCAAGCCGAACTCCGGCACCGGCACGAAGGCCGGGCGATGCAACGCTTCGGCAAACTGGCGCGTGAACTCGGCATTAGTCACCGGCGTCGGCGCGGTGCCGTTGATCGGCCCATTGAGCGCCGGGTTAGCCAGCGCGTAACGATAAATGCCGATGATGTCGTCCATGTGAATCCAGGGAAGCCATTGCCGGCCATTGCCAAGCTTGCCGCCGAGTCCCAGCTTGAATGGCAGCATCATCTTTTCGAGCGCCCCGCCTTCACGGCTCAAGACGACACCGGTGCGCAAACGAACGACGCGAATCCCGACCATTGCCGCCGGCTCGGCTTCTTGCTCCCATGCTTTGCAGACTTCCGGCATGAAGCCCTGGCCAGCCGGCGACGCTTCATCAAGCAGTTCGTCGCCGCGATCTCCATAAAAGCCGACCGCTGAACTGCTGATGAACGCCGCAGGCTTTTCAGCCATCGCCCGCAAGCCGTCGACAAGATTGCGCGTGCTGACGATGCGTGAATCGCGTATGCGCCGTTTCTGCTCATCGCTCCAGCGATGCGCCGCGATGGGTTCGCCCGCCAGATGAATCACCGCATCGACGCCGGCCAGCACCTCTGTGGCTGGCGGCCCGCTCATCGCATCCCACCGGCGCATCTCTGTGACCGGCACACGGCCCGCTTTTTCCGGTGCCCGCGACAGGCCAATGACCGTGTGGCCATCGTCGAGCAGCGACTGGCAGAGGCGGCGACCGATTAATCCTGTCGCTCCCGTGACTAAAATTCGCATCCCTGATTGACGGCTCATCATCATCTCCCGGACCGCGCCGGAGGCTGATGGCGCAATCCTCATATAGTTTCTAGCCTAGACAGGAAGAACCATGTTGTCAAGATTTTTTGCAGGCAAAATATGGACGATCTTCTAAATTCAATTAAGCTGTTCAGATTTTATCTTGACAAGCATAAGCTAGCCTATCAGAATGTGGAAACGGTGAATGAGGAATCCACATCTGCGGTTGGCAAGTATCGCATTGGCGCGGTGACACGATTGACCGGGCTGTCGGCGGACGTGGTGCGAGTCTGGGAGCGGCGCTATGGGGCGATTCGTCCGCAGCGCAGTCAGGCCGGCACGCGGCTCTACTCCGATGCCGACATCGCACACCTCAGGCGGCTCAGACAGGCGGTCGAAAAAGGTCTGAGCATCGGCCAGGCAGCGCGGCTTTCTGAAGACGAGTTGGCCAGCGCCATCAGCGAGATTAACCAGGCAACCGATACGACCAGCCCTTACACGGTCGTGCGCCAACGATTCCTTGAAGCCATCGCCCACATGGACGTGGTGACGGCTGATATGGAGATGAGCCGCGCCGCGACCCTCTTCCCGGCGCGCGATTTGATCAAGCAAGTCGTCGCGCCGCTGCTTGCCGAAATCGGCGAGCGCTGGGCGCACCGCGAGTTTGGCGTGGCGCATGAACACGTCGCCACCAATCTGCTGCGCAACCTGCTCAGTTCGCTGATACGTCTCTATCCGCCGAATGCTCATGCGGAAGCCATCGTGATGGCGACGCCCGCCGGCGAGCGCCACGAATTCGGCATCTTGCTGGCCGCGCTGGTTGCAGCGACACGCGGATGGCGCGTCGTTTATGTCGGTGCGGATTTGCCCGCAGACGAGATTGCCTACGCCATACGAATGACGAAATCGCGCTATGTAGCCTTGAGCCTGGTCAATCAGTACCCTGAGGCCGCCGCCGAGTTGCGCGCGCTCGCACAGCAGTTGTCTGCTAACGTGCGTGTCTGGGTCGGCGGCGCTGAAGCCATACAGTACCGCGAACTGCTTCATCAACTGAACTGGATTCTGATCCGCGACCTCGACGATCTCGACGATAGGCTAAGACGTTAGCCGGTGATCGATTGTTGGTTAGTGGGAATGGATGGCCATCTCTTAGATCGGTTTGCGAATCCATGTACGGGAAAGATCGACAGGCCGATGCGCCACAAAGACACCAAGACACAAAGTAGCACGAAGGCATGGTGTAGCTTGGTGCTCTCGTGTCTTTGTGGCTCTTCCCGTATATGCAATTGCACACCGCTCTAATTGCTGAACGCAGAGAATTGATGAAGTAAAACAACCGGCTACTGATTACTGGCACATTCATTGCTCCATCTACTCTCGCTTAGGCGATTTGCATTGAAAGCGAGCAAGTTGATGGCCAGCAACATACAGACAATAGATAAAATTCAGGCGAAATCGAATGGCGCGCAAGCAAGTCATGTGAAGACGGCACGCCAAGTGGTTGAGCACGGCGCGCGGGTGAAGTGGTGGCGACGGCGCGGCACCAAGCAAAGAGGCTTTTGGTATGAAGATCACCAGGGCCGGCGCATCACCGATGACGCGCAGCTTGAACGCATTCGCCTACTGGTGATTCCGCCGGCCTGGCGTCACGTCCGCATTGCGCCCTCCATGCGTAGTCGCTTGCAAGCCGTCGGCATGGATACCGCCGACCGCATTCAATATAAGTATCATCCGGCGTTCGCAGCGCGGCAGCAGAAGAAGAAATTTGCCAAGATCGAACGCTTCGGTCAGGCGCTGCCGGCGTTGCGACAGGCAACCAACGAACACATCGCGCTTGATGGCTTTCCGCGCGAGCGTGTGCTGGCCATCATCATTCGCTTGATCAACGACCTTTACTTGCGCGTCGGCTCGGAATTCAGCGTCAAGCGCTATCGCACCTATGGCGTGACGACGCTGCGCAACCGGCATCTGGAAATTACCGGCGACGGGCTATTGGTCTTCAGCTTCGTCGGCAAGCATCACATACGCCACCGGCGGATCATCGTTGATGAAGAGCTTGCCGCAGTGATGCGCGATTTGAAGGCGCTCGGCGGGCCCAAGCTGTTTGAATACTTGGACGACAGCGGCAAAGTAAGACCGATTACACCGCGCGATGTGAACGAATATATCAAGGCGGCGGCGGGGCCGGAGTTTTCAGCCAAAGACTTCCGCACCTGGGGCGGCTCGCTGCTGGCGGCGATTCGCCTGGCAGAGATTGGCAAGGCAGAAAACGACCGACAGGCGAAGCGCAACATGGCGCAGGCGGTCAAGCAGGTCGCCGAACATCTCGGCAACACGCCGAGCGTCTGCCGCAGTTGTTACATTCACCCGGCTGTGCTCCAGCGTTACGCTGAAGGCGTCACCCTCGAAGCGTTCCGGCCTCGACGAAATCGCCGAATCCGCCGTTTGCAACTCGAATATGAACCTGAGGAACTGGCGTTGTTGAAACTGTTTCGGGCTGGCGACAAGGCCGATAAAGAAGCCGCGCAAGGCCAGCCGCGCGCCGCCTGAGGCGGGTTACTTTTGCTACGCGGCTGGCCTTGCGCGATGCGGCGTCCTGCCGTCGCTAATCAGGCTTTCGTGGTGAACCCGCCGATCAGGTAGATCAGGCCGATCAGTATATGGATATAGTGATCTACCTTACCGAGCAGCAGGCCGGGTAGGTGCAACTCGCCGACGACGAGGCCGACGACGCCGAGCAGGCCGTAGACCAGGCCGAAAACGATGCAGAAGGTGCGCGCCTGTCTGAGCGTCCCCTTGGTGCCGAAGTACAATGACACCGCCCCCGAAACCAGATGCACGACGTTGTGCGCCGCGTTGAGATGCGCGCCGAGTAGATGCGGCTGCAAAAATCCAACGATTCCCACCAAGATGAACACCACGCCAACCAGGCTTGCAATTGTCTTTGCCATAGTTCTCTCCTTTTCGAGGTTTTATTTGTGCAGACGCCGCATCAATGGCGTCCGCAAGGAACTACAACCCGTGGATAGTGGATCGCGGCACGCCACGGCCTGACCTTGCACCGGCTCGCGGCACGCCGCTCACTTCTCGTTTTCGACCTGCTTGATCTCGACTCGCTCGCGTTTGATGTCAAGCCGCAATCTGCCGTAAAGGCTCATGTACTGATTGGCAATCCAGACGAGCGCGAAGCCGGCAATCAGATAACCGCGCCAGTCCATATAAAGCAGCTTGTACCGCGTGATGATAAGAAAGAAGACGGTCACATAGTGGCTGAAACAATACTCGCAGGTGAACAGATAAAAAAACTTGCGTTGGAGCAATCGCCGGCAGTTCTCGCTTTTTTTGAAGCAGTATTCGCGCGGTTCGCGCAGCACTTCTTCGTGCGTCACCGTCCACGCGATGCAGGCGATGGGCACGGCGAGGATGAACAGCCAGGCAATCTGCAAACCTAAGGGCATCAGGTCTCCGCATCTATAGACTGAGTGTCTGGTGGATGAAGCGACTGCTAAACTACCTGCGCGGCGAGAGCCCGTCAAGCGATCTGCTGACATTTCTCTGCCGCGCCGATTTGGAATTACTATTGCCTGTCCGCCGCTTCAGTCCTATGATGAGCCTACCGTCGCAATGCCTCCTGCGATATTCATTACATTTAAGGACACACCCGAAATGACAACACGAGTGGCTCGAATAGCGATGATGGCGATGCTTGTCGCCGGCTTTGCGGCTTGCGACAGTTCGAAAACGACGGTGATCGAGCAAGTGCCGCAGGCAACCGCAGGCAACGAGATTGCCGCCATGGCGCGGCTCTCAGCAATTGGCCGCGCCGAACTGGCCTATCAGACGGAATCCGGCGGCAAGTACGCGACGCTCGACGAATTGATCCAGCGCGGCCTGGTGAACGATCCGAAGCAGGGTAAGCTGACGGGCTACAAATTCGAGGTAAACGTGACGGCACATGGGTACGAAGCGACGGCGAGCCCCGAACGCTACGGCATCAGCGGCAAGCGCTCATTCTATGTCGATGAGCAGAATGTCATGCGCGGCGCTGATCGAAACGGTTCGCCGGCGACGGCCTCCGATCCCCAACTCTAATCCTGAAATCAGGGAATTGGTACACTCCATCTTGAGAACCGGCATTGAGTTATGACCGCTGGGAAGGGGGCTTGCCCCCGCTCGCTCTGTAACTGAGCGGACGAGGGGGCAAGCCCCCTTCCCAACAACCAATCTTCAAAGCTCTCCTTTCCTTCAATTTTCTATAAGGCGTGTGGCTTCATCTTCGTGTGTCCTCGTCCTCATTCTTGCGTGGATTGTCTTCGCAGGTCTGTGGCAAAATCGAAGCGATGTCGGAGCGCCAGGATTTCTCAGCCATTCAATATCTCTATCTGACGACGACGGGCCGCAAGACAGGTTTGCCGCGCGAAATTGAAATCTGGTTCGTCGCTCACGCAGGCCGCTTCTACATCCTCGCCGAACACTTTCACCGTACCCAATGGGTCAGGAACATCCTCGCCAATCCGCAAGTCCGCGTGCGCCTGGCCGGGCGTGAATTCGCGGCGACGGCGCGCGTGCTCGATGAGCAAACAGATGCGGCTCTATATAAACTGGCGCAGCAGCTTGAGCGTGAAAAATATGGCTGGGGCGACGGCCTGCCGGTCGAGATCACGCCGGACGATGTTTCAGACAAGGGTTAGACGACCCAAGCGCCCATGACGATTTCTTTGGCGTTAATATACTTGACTCACCCGCCTTTCCATGATACTATCACCGTATCATGGAACAGCAAGAGAGCAAACTCCCAAAGACTTTGATGGAAGCCATCAAGTATTTCGCTGACCCTGACGTGACGTTAAACTTCATGGCTGAATTGCGATGGCCCAACGGCCCCAACTGCCCCGCCTGCGAATCGAAAGAATATACTTTCATTTCAACTCGCCGCGTGTGGAAGTGCAAAGCCTGTAAGAAGCAATACACTGTCAAGCAAGGGACTATTATGGAAGATAGCCCGATTGGTCTTGATAAGTGGCTGTGCGCCATCTGGATGATTGCGAATGATAAGAACGGCATCAGTTCTTATGAGATTCACAGAGGTATCGGCATCACTCAGAAATCCGCATGGTTCTTGCTTCATCGGATTCGCCTTGCGATGCAGACTGGCACCTTTAACAAACTCAGCGGGCCATGTGAAGCCGATGAAATGTTCGTCGGCGGCAAGGCGCGATTCATGCACAAGGACAAGCGGCAGGCGACTATCAAAGGACGCGGCGCTTCCGGTAAAACCATCGTGATGGGTATCCTTGAACGCGGTGGCGACGTTCGCGCTAAGGTTGTGGCCGATACCAGCAAAGAGACTTTGCAAGGCGAGATACGCTTTCATGTAGAGCCGGGAGCCGAAGTCTACACCGACCAGAACCCGTCTTATAAGGGCTTATCGCCTGAATACTTCCACGATTCGGTCAACTATGATGCCGATGAATATGTGCGCGGTCGTGTTCACACTCAGGGAATTGATAACTTTTGGAGTCTCGTAAAGCGAGCGTTGAAAGGCACTTACATTAGCGTCATGCCGTTCCATCTGTTCCGCTATCTTGATGAGCAATCGTTCCGATACAACAACCGCAAGTTTAATGACTTTGAGCGATTCATTATGGCTTGCGCCAGCATATCGGGCCGTCGCCTGACTTACCGCAAACTGATCGGCAAGACATTGCTGCATGGTTATCTAGCCGACCTGACATCATGAGGGTTTATAATGAAAACCACAGTCAACACACAGCCAGCGAATCCCTTTGATAAATTCAAGGAATTGACACAGAGGCTACTAACAGTTCCTAAGAAGGAACTAGATGGAAAAATCGCAGAATATAACAAAAAGAAAAAACAGAAGAAACGCAAACGAGCTTGATGTCGGGTGTTATGGTTTTGGCTTTTGTATCTGACGTGTCGGTTGGATATTCAATGCCCGACATAAGTATTTTTGAAACTTCGGATTGTCCTCATCATCTTTCCCTGTGTCCTTGAAAGGTTTGATGGCGAAGGCTTGATAAGCGCATTGTCTATGATGGCCTTTGTAATACACACGGTGCCGACCGATTTGAATTTTGCGAACTACGCTTAATTCACCCGTAAACCTCGTCACCCGACGGGCAGGATTGTCCAATCCACCTGGGCTATTAACATTCGCACTATCTGCAAATTCAAATAGCCGCTTTTCTACCAGATTCCTCTGTTGACGTTCTAGATCGTTTAACTCTTCATCAAACGTCGCGTTCGCTTGGATTAAGCACACGGGTTATCTCCTGATCGGCCAGAGCGCGTTTCAGTCCCTCTATAAAGGTTTCGTCTTGTGCTAGAAACTCGTCTTCTAACTCGTCAATGTCTTTACCCGCTAAATTGAACTGAGCCATCTTTCTTAGGAACGAAATAGCACCATGAATCTGAGCATAAGAAAGCGAGGGCAGTTCTTGGATTATCTTGTCATAATCAACTACCCCGTCTAACACTTCAACGAACTCATAAAGAAACACAGTAGAGCCATCCCTGCCGATTAAAACAGGACAATAAGACATATCGGGCCTAACCTGTACGTAGTTGCCAGTTGATTCGCTGGCTTTATTTAGGAATTCAACAATACCCCTTTGCCGATTCATACTGACTTGATCTAGGGTTAAATACCTGCCCGTAACGCTTCCTTCTACTGAATAACTAAAAGTGTTAGCCACTCTTCCGGTTAGAATTAAATAGGGCGGGCGGGCTGTTGTTGATGCAGCATCAATATCTAGTGTCCCGCTATACTTATCCGCAGACTGATTGCGCATTTCTTGCATAATTATTTCTGTTCTTCTTTTTCTTGAGGCGAGGCAAGAGCCGTCTCGCGCGCTTCCTGACGCCCCAGGTTTTTACCAATTGCTTCATGGAATTGTTGCAGAAGAAGAGGTGTGAGCACAACCTTTGCAATGCATCTAGCTGGCACCGCTGGAAGGTTTTGCATGCCCTCCAAAGACTCCACGAGGGGGATTTGCATTTGGAAAAACAAAAGATTGTATAATCCGCCAATATGCATAACTATTGCTTGGTCAGCGAATATACCAACTACATCTTCTGACCCGTAATACCGAATCGGAATGTCGCGGGAGACGATTTCGGGCAACGCCTTTTCAGATTGCTCCCCATGCTCAGGTTCATCAGCCATAGCGCCCTCCAAGTCAATTCTACCACAGCGGGGTGCTATAGTATCTTACCTACAAGGGGAAGTCGAGAGGGAAAACGAAAGGAACGATATGAACATCAGCCCACAACTTGAGAGATACTTCACGGAATTACAGGGCGAAATGGGTTCACCATTCGACAAGTGGAGAATAGCCATTACACCTGACTACAGACATGATGAAGGCTATCCCGCAGCGTGCTACTGGCTATACGACCACAAGACTAAACCATTCTGCACTGAAAGTGCAGAGGTTGCTTCAGGGACTGAAAGTCCCTTTCACTCAAGGATGATCCGATTGTTTTCGCGATTGCTTGGATCACGATGATGCTCAAGATATTCCTGCA